>Ga0315298_1000004_pt1 | contig 699820 bp, 486 predicted proteins | sample WHS_1_MG_FD_203077 | JGI IMG/M metagenome (GOLD analysis project Ga0315298, IMG submission 203077) | Extremophilic microbial mat communities from Washburn Hot Springs, YNP, Wyoming, USA - WHS_1_MG | ecosystem: Environmental > Aquatic > Thermal springs > Hot (42-90C) | place: USA: Wyoming... | reverse complement strand
CGGCCCGCAGCGAAAACCTCTAACGGACGTGCACATAGACGAGCTGCTGGAGCTTGTGGTGGAGACGAACGCTTCAGACCTCCACTTGGCCGTCGGGCTGCCGCCAATACTGCGCATTGATGGGGAGCTCAAACAGACGCGATACGAGCCGCTAGACCCACCAACCCTTCAGCGGATAGTCTACGACCACCTCACTGACGACCAAATCCAGCGCTTCGAGACGAATCTCGAACTGGACTGCTCCTACCAAATGCGCAAGATTTCGCGCTTCCGGGTGAACGTTTTCCGCGACCGGGGCAACGTAGCGGCGGCTTACCGGCGAATACCCACGCGCATCCCGACAATTAAGGAGCTTGGCCTGCCGCCGGTCACGGAGGAGCTCGCCCGCCGGCCCCGCGGACTGATGCTGGTTACCGGGCCTACGGGGTCGGGTAAGTCCACCACTCTGGCGGCCATTGTCAACCAGATAAACATGGAGCGGGCCGAGCACATTATCACCATAGAAGATCCCATTGAGTACCTCCACACCCACATCAAATCCATCGTCAACCAGCGCGAGCTGGGGGAGGACACCCTCAGCTTTTCTGCCGCTCTGCGATCGGCGCTTCGCGAAGACCCCGACGTCATCCTCGTCGGCGAGATGCGCGACCTGGAGACTATTGCCCTGGCCGTAACCTGTGCTGAGACCGGGCACTTGGTCTTCGCCACACTCCACACCAACTCGGCCCACGAATCCATAGACCGCATAATTGACGTCTTCCCGCCCGAACAGCAGGAGCAGATTCGCATCCAGTTGGCTAACAACATCTTGGCCGTGTTTGCCCAGCAGCTTCTGCCGAGGGCCGGTCAGCCGGGGCGGGTGGCGGCCATCGAAGTCATGATCGCTACTTCCGCCATCCGCAACCTCATTCGCGAAAACAAGGCCTTCCAGATCCCCTCCATGATTCAAACCAGCGGCGAAATGGGCATGCAGACTATGGACCAGGCCTTGGCTGACCTTTATAAACAGAGCATCATTTCCTACGAGACGGCCATCCGTCGCGCCCAGAATCCTCAGGAGTTCGAGCGGCTGATTCAGGGCGTGTGAGGCTGGTGGAGAGCGAAGAGCGGCATTGAGCATGGCTGCCGAGGGTATGATAGTGTCGGGAGGCGGCAACGATGCCAACTTTTGAGGTTGTGGCCACGGATAAGACGGGGCGCGAGATTAGGCGGACCATCAACGCGCCGAATAAGGACGCGGTGGTGGCTCAGTTACGCCGTCAGGGGCTGCAGCCCGAAAGCGTCTCTGAGAAGACGGCGGACACTAGGCTGCGCAGGCGCATCAGCCTGCGCTCGCGGAAGGTCAAATTGCGCGACCTTTCGATGTTCTGCCGCCAGTTTGCGACGATGATTGGCGCCGGTGTGCCGCTGGTGCGGTGCCTCGACGTGCTGGAACAGCAGACGAGTTCAGCAGGGCTCAAGGCCATCATCCGCGACATTGAGCACGAGATCGAAGGTGGCGCTACCCTCTCCCGCGCCATGCAAAAACACCCGCGGGCCTTCTCTAACCTCGCCGTTGGTCTTGTGCGCGCTGGCGAGGTCGGTGGCGTTCTTGACGAGACCCTCGACCGCCTCGCTACCTTCCTTGAGAAAGACCTTGAGTTGCGCCGCAAAGTCAAGTCCTCAATGACCTACCCGACCCTGGTCATGATTTTCGCCTTTGGCATCGTGATGTTCCTCGCCACCTTCATCATCCCCAAGTTCATCAAGCTCTTCCGCGAGCTTGGAATGAAGGACGACGATTTTCCCCTTCCCACTCGGATGCTCGTTTCTTTCAGCGACTTCGTTGTCAAAAAGTGGTGGCTCACTCTGCTCATCCTGGTGGGCCTGGTCATTGCTTTCAACCGGTTCAAAGCCACCAGGACGGGCCGCCGTATATGGGATATGGTGAAGCTCAAGGCCCCCGTCTTCGGTCGGCTGAACCACGAGCTATCCATCGCGCGTTTCGCCCGCACCCTCTCCACCCTCCTAGCCAGTGGCGTGCCCATCCTGCAGGCTCTTGAGACCGTCGCCGGCACCGTGGACAACGACCACATCTCCGATGCCATCCTGCAGTCCCGGGCCAGCATCCGTGAGGGTGACACCATAGCCAACCCCTTGGCCGGTTCGCGCATGTTTCCGCCGATGGTGGTGCAGATGATTACCATTGGCGAGGAGACGGGCCAGTTGGACGCCATGCTGGCCAAGGTTGCCGACTTCTATGAGGGCGAAGTGGATGCGCGGCTTGAATCGCTGACTGCTGCTCTTGAGCCGGTCCTGATAGTGTTCTTGGGAGTGGTGGTCGGCTTCATCGTCATCTCGATGTTTCTGCCGCTAATCGCCATCATCTCGAACCTGTCCCAATAGCCGGGCGCTATTGGCGCGACGGCTTAGCACGGCCGGGCGGCGAGACTGGCGACCACGGGCACCGACGGCTCACCGGCGCGGGCCACGGGCACGGGGAGGGGCGGGCCAAAAGTTGCTATGACCGTGGGGCGGCACGTGCCATAGCAATGGATTTTTACCAGTGGCTTTTCTGGGTGGTAGTTTTTTTCACGGGCGCTGCCATCGGCAGCTTCCTGAATGTCGTCATCTATCGGCTCCCGCGCGGCCTATCGCTTCTCCACCCGCCCTCCCATTGTCCCAGTTGCGGGGCGCGGCTGCGGCCTGCTGAGTTGGTGCCGGTGGTGAGTTGGCTGGTGTTGCTGGGACGCTGCCGGCATTGCAGGCATCGCATCAGCGCCCGCTATCCCCTCGTCGAGGCGGCCAGTGGGCTGCTGGCGTGCGCCTCAGTGTATTTCAACGGCCCATATTTACCGGCACTCCTGGTGTATGCGGCCTGCGCGGCTCTCCTGGTCACTTTTTTTGTTGACCTCGACCACATGATAATCCCCGATCAGGTGCACTGGGTTCTGGGGGCGGCTGGGGTGCTGCTGGACATCAGGCGTATCTGGTTTCGCGGGCTCGCGGGAATGGTGACCCTCTCGGAACGCGTAGGCGACCACACCCTCACCATGGCTTGGCCACAATCGCTGGTCGGGGCGGCCATGGGCGCCGCTCTTTTTCTCGCCCTGGGCTACGTTGCCCAGGTGATTTTTCGCCGTCCGGCCCTGGGTCTGGGCGATGTGAAGCTAGCGGCGGCCATGGGTACCCTGCTGGGGCCAGGGTACTACTTCATCAGTTTCTTCCTACTGGCGGCTGTTTTGGGCGGCCTGACGGGACTTGTGGTACTGGTGGCGGCCCGAGGCCGAGGACGCGGACATTATTTACCTTTCGGTCCAATGCTTGCCCTGTCGGGCATAGCCATGGCCCTGGCGCCGGAGCAGGTTTCGAGGGTCGTACTGGCAAGGTTTCTCATCTAGGGGGGCCTTTGCGGGGGCGCCGGACAAGCGGAAGACAGGGTAAGTCCTCGGGTTGCGTGCTGGCCAGGGTTGAGGGACATGGGGGGCTGAGGGCGCGGTGGCTGCGGAATCGGCGCAACAGGTGGCGCAGGAGTGAGTTTGTGCTGGGGCGGTAGGGGGTAAAAACTTTGTGATGTTGCCTCCGCCCGAGTGCAAGGCTCGGGTGGTGGCACCAGGGGGAGAGCGCATGCAGCGGTCACGGTTTGGTGGTTTCACGCTCGTTGAGCTTCTGACTGTTATCGGAATCATCGCCGTGCTGGTGGCCATACTCTACCCGGTCTACTCGACGGCCCGCATTAAGGCCCGACAAAACAAGTGCATAGGCAACCTCCACCAGATAGTAGTGGCGCTGAAGCAGTATGCTGAGGACTACCGCGGCTATCCGCCGTGGCCTGGCTACGACGCGGCAACGGGGCGGTTCACCGGCGGGGTCAGCGCTTTGTACCCTGACTATATCAGCGACCTTTCGATATTTATCTGCCCGGACGACAGCAGGGCGATTCAACGTCAGAAAGAGGCCAAGGAGCGAGTTTATAGCAGCTACAACGCCGACATTGACTTCATTATGTTCCTGGCCAATCCAAGCGGCTACATCGAAACGCAGACGGTAAACATCGGCGGAGTGGACGTCACGAATACCTACTTGGTGAAGAGGCTCTACAACTATTTCGGCTACATCGGCAGCGGCGACGAGGCGGGCTACGACGAGTACTGGTGGGCTGACCCCCTGGTGAACCCAGGAGAGCCGCGGCGGCCTTGGGGGCCAGAATTTGGTGACCCGCTGCCCTGGTGGCTGGGCGAAAAAGGTCTGCAGTGGCGGCATTATCCTCGGCTCATGAACCGCTACGCTCCTGACAACACCATCGTGGTTCACTGCCCCCACCATCGTAAGCACTATTCGAAGGCCGGCCGTACCGGTATGAAGGAAATCGTCGTCCGGCTTGGCGGCGAGGCTGGCGTCACGGAGTTATCTAACCTCGACGCGACAATCACCAGCGCTGACGGTACCCAGACGGTCAGCGGCTGGGTGCACCAGCGGTACTAGTCAGCCAGGGAAAGAAGACCGGCGCAGAGCGGGTAGACTAGTATTGGTGAGGACGACGGATGCGGATGAACAGGCCCGGTGCCAGAGGGCGCGGATTGAGCATCACGGCGGGCGGGCGGCGCGAAGGGTTCACTGCCCGCCCGGCGTGTGTTGGGCTGCGCGCCGGAATGACCCTGGTAGAGTTGCTGGTAGCCATGACGATATTGCTGGTAGGCGTGTGGGCAGTAGCCAAGGGCTTTCCGGCCCTTATGGGCGCCATTACAGCCGATCAGCAGCGGACGCAATTTGCCCGTATGATTGAGGGGCGCATGGAAGCCCTTCGTCAGTCGGCTTGGGCTTTGCCCCAGGCTCTTGTCATGTACCCGCTCGACCAAGCTGCTTCGCTGGATCCGGACTCGAAGCCCAGAGACCCTGACACTTATGACCCGAACAACCCTAACTCTCGCGACGACCTGACAGTGGTTTTGGGGGAGTGGGGAAAGATACCGGCGCCGCAGACGGACAGCCCGTATGTCTTCATGCCCGTAGCGCAGGGTCTCTTGGATACGGACCCGGCGCGGCAGGGGCCCGTTTTTGCCTGCTTCATCGCGGAGCGGCTGGAGCCGCTGGGCTACCTGCCGCCTGGCGGCACCCTTCCTGCGGGGCGATTCTTCCTGGATTGGGCTGGCTCCGATGCGGGCCAGATATGGCTGCCGGCTGGCTACGACGCCGTGCGGGTGGATTACGGTTGGGTGGACACGGCGGGCACGACCCACTGGGTCCAGGGAGACGTGGTTTTGGTCGGCGGCGCCACGAATGTTAGCGTGTCTGCAAAGTCGGCTCCGGCCTTTGCTTCTGTGCTGCCGAGTCCAGCTCGCTGCGTCGGTTTGAAGGCCGTGAATCTGGTGGCCGGCACGCAGCCCAATCCGCGAGAGGTATGCATCGAGCCGACCTGTGGCGCCGGCCTTATTTTCAACGCCGCCCACGCCGGCCAGACCGTCCTCGTGTCATATCGGCTACGTTGCAACCCCGACGGCAGCCGGGCACTGTACCTGATGGAAGAGTACAACATGGCAGAGGCAGCCGCGGAGCCTGTAAGCGGTGAGCCAGACAACCGATGGGTGACCGTGCACCTAGGATGGGGTGGCCTAGACAAGCTCATGGATATCACCGAAGGTTCCCAGACAACCCAGGTGCATGTGCTTGCGGTGGATGAGGCGGGGGGGAATGTTTATTACGACGGCACCGGCGTGGAGCCACCCGACCCTGAGGCGCTGCGCACGGGGCAGGTAAGGCTGAAGGTGCCCACGAAGGCCTTGGGGCATAAGTTCCGGTTCTTTTACAAAACCCTCGACCAGGCGGCCATCGTGGTTTCCAAGCCGCCGACGATTTTCTACGAGAGCGGCCTGCCCTCTCTTGCGGCCCTGCCCTTCCAGACCTACGCAACGACGGCGAGCGGGGCTGGTGTGACGAGCCTGCGGTTCAGCGCGTCTAATTTAGGGCATACAGTGGCTGTGGACTATGTTTACGACGCGGATCCGGCCCCTGGGGCGGTGAGGCCGGTTATGGTGTGCGGGGAGCTGCACACGCTGGGGCCGAGTTCGACTGGCGCAGAGGCGGTATGCAGTCTGAGCCATCCGAATGTGCTTGAGATACGGGCGGTGCGGGGAGTGTCGGTGCGTCTTCGTGCGTGGTGGCGCACCCCGACGGGGCGGCTGGCTACCTACGAGCTGGAGAGCATTTTGCCGCCGGCGGAGGCGATATGAAGGTGGGCATGAGGTGGACGAGGCGTCGCTGTGGCGCGGCTGCCGGCTTCACGCTGGTGGAGCTGGTGGTGGTTATTGCCATTGCGGTGATTTTGGCCGCGCTGGCCCTGCCGGTAGGCAAGAGCTTGCGCGAGGGCAACCGTATGATGTCCTGCGCATCGGGGCTTCATGCGATACATCAGGCGCTCAAGATGTACTGGCTCGATGAACGGGCCGTACCGCCGCCGTACGATCCCAGCGCGAATCCGGAGAATCGTCCCGATGAACCTTACATCGGCTTGTATCGGCTTTACCTTACCGGATATTTGGGCAAGCCGATGACGCTTCACTGCCCTGCGCACACGCGGGACGCCCAAAACCGGAATATCACCAGCAGGGACGCGGCCTACTACCACAGCTATGACGGCGAGGACCCAGCGGCCAAGCGTGCTCCGAGCAACCCCATCGGCGACCTGGCCAAGTACGCCTATATGCCCTATCGGGGTGCGGGGCCGGAGGACCCCGACTACCACCGCCAACTAGCGCCGCCAGATCCTTCAGACCCAACTCGGCCGCGCTATTTGCCCACTTGGCGGCCGGACGACTCGACGGTGGTTTGTTGGTGCGACAAGCATGCTAAAAGCGTGCGGCGGGGTGGCGAAGGAGCCTATCACGTGCTCTTTTGGGGTGGCGAGGTGCTCGTTAAAGGCGAGTCGCTGATGCGTGACGCCAGCGTGGCGCCGACGGAGGCGTGGCGGGTGAGGCCCGAGGACTGAGGCAGAGGAACGCAGATGTGGTACGTGAGGAAGGCGCCAAAAGAGAGTTGGATGACCAGGCCTGCCGTGCGCGGTAGGGCCAGGGGCGGCCGCGCCGGATTCACCTTGGTCGAGGTGCTGGTTGTCCTGGCGGTGATGGTCATCGTCTTCGGGCTGCTATTTGCGCCGATGATTAGCGGGTTAAACCTGGTTAGCCGTGGGCGCCGGCACGTGGTCATGCAGGACGCCGTTCGTCTCGCTCTGGAGCAGATGAAGCGGGACTTGGCGGAGGCTGTGTACGTGTTCGAGCCGGTTGTGTACACCGTGAACTCAATGGATGGCCGGCCTGTGTCCAGCAAGGTGGTGGACTACAACACCTTGGTCTTCGTGCTTGCGGCGCGGGACGAGGCCACGAGTGCGCCGCTGCTGCCGCTGCGGCCCGAGACAAGTCAGACCTACCTGGCAGGCTACGACGAGCCAGTGCCGGCAATAAGAGCGGTCAGGTACGCAGTTCATTTGATTAATCCAGCGGCCCCTCACGCCCCCGACAATCCCTTTGCGCTCTTCCGGGAGGAAGGCTACGTGGTGCAGAAGGCAGGGAGGTGGGAATGGGCTGGGGTGGTTCTGACGGAGAATGCTCTGACGCCGCGGGCTGATGTGGACATGCCCCCGACGCTCTCGATATGCGGCGCCTGCGGCAGTGCTTGGACGGGCTACGTGCGCAAGTGTCTCAACGGCGCTTGCGGTAGCACCGACATCCATTACATCACCGACGCGGTACAGTTGGTGCCCCAGCGGGTCTCCGGCGAGCTGCTGCAAAAGTCCTCCGATGGCGCAGTGTATCGAGCCTCCCTGGGCGGCTGGTTGGGCACTCAAGACGATGGGACTGGGGTGTTTGGCGCGGGGCTGACAATGTTGGGCATCGAACTGGACCCCCGCATCGTGGTGTATCGGCAAATGGCGGACGGAATGGCGGTCTATCTGGATACTTACACCGGCACGATAGAAGACCCGAACCTATCGCTGAAGTGGGATTCCTCGGCTGGGGTGGTGAACTTCGCAGAGCTGCAGACGGTGAACGTGGTCTTCACTGGAGCGCCTGGCATGTACTACCCGCTGGAGATTGATGGGGATGTGTATGAGGCTGACGGCACGCTAGGGTCGGGTGGGCCTCGTATGGGGCGGGCGTACCCAGTATATCCGCCGGCGAGTACTGAGGTATGGGTACTGGGGCCGCGGGCGCCGGTGGCCTACGTGGTGGACCCGACCCGTAATGGTGTGGAGGCCCCAGCCAAAATAATCAGCGATTCGGTAGGCGTGCGGCTGCGGCTGACCTATGGTAGCGGGGCCTCGGCAGCCCAATATTACTACGATTTCGAGCCTACATACACTTACGACCAGGACAAGATAGGGCCGTGGCAATTCTGTGCTTACCTGTCGCCGGACGGAAGGTCGGTGCAGGTACGGTTCAACCGGGACAACCCGCCAAGCCCAGACTGGTTTGCTGCATCGTCCCCGACGGGGTTCGTGCTAGAGATACGCTACTCAATACGGCGCAATTTCAACCCGGCGAACGGTCTTGATGATGTGGTTCGGGCGGACTACTCGACGCGGTACGTGCTCAACCTGGCACTAACTCTCGCCTCGTATGTGGAGCTGGAGGCAACGGCAGACAACCCGGCGGTATTCAAACTTCCGCCAGGCGTCAAGGTGCACCGGGTCGAGGGGCGTGACCGGGTGGTGGTACATAATGCGCTTTAGGGGGGCCGCCGCAGGTGGCTGGGTGGTGTGGGGGCGAGGTTCGGGGCGAGCTCCAGCGGGCCTCGCGGGTCCGTACTTTTTGCGGCGTGGCCAAGTGCTCCTTGTCGCCGTCTTGCTGATGATGGCGATACTTCTTTTGGGCAGCCTATTCGTCGCCATCGTCTCGTATAACCAGTATCAGACCGCGCGACACGGCGACGTGCTCATGGCGCGGGCGCTGGCCGAGGCCGGCATCCGCTACGCCGACTACATGCTCCGGCACAGCCCCTTGGGGGCCGACTGGCGCCCGCCCCCGCCGCCTGGGTACAACGCTACTGCCGACGCCTACGATCCAGGTTTCTGGGGGCCGGATGGCGCTCAATACACCGATGACGATTACTATCTGCCTGAGGAGATGGCTCGCGGTTATTTCACCCAATACACCGAAGCCGGAGGTCGGTGGTACCTGCAGAGGCTTGGCTATACGCGCTATCCGGCTCCCTCCTCGACCGGCGCCGACCTTCTCACCATGGGGCGTGGCCACGTGCTCCTGCGGGTCACTTATGACCCAGATCCTCCCTTCGAGCCTTCTGATGGCACCAATTACTCTCAAGACGCCCTGAGCCGATACATCAAGATAGAGGCCGTGGGGGTAGTTGAAGGCCGGACGGCTATTCAACGGCGACTGGTGGCCTACAAGCCCATTGGTCTCACGGACTACCTGCGCTGGGTCACCGACCGCCAGGGAACCGGGCGGACAGCTTATCTGGGAAGTTATCCCTGGGCCGACATGGATGGCTCGGGCACTGTTGACACTTACTCGTCCGGGACGGTCACGGAGCGCGGGGAGTACCTGGTGAGTGAGTTCAACGGCCCGGTACGCGTGGACACGAAACTGCAGCTCATAGGCGGTAACCTGAGCGGCAATCCGCTTGGGGGTTCTCTTCTTGACCCGGCCCTGGCAAGCAACCAGTTCCATCTGACGGTGTCGCCGACGGCGCCCGGCGGATACCTACGCGATGACGCCATCGAGGTGAGGGGCGGCATAAAGGACCCCGTGCCGGGGATGACGGGGCCTGGGGCGGGGTGGGCGCAGAGCGCTGCTGTATCGCTATCCGGCGGTCCGCCGAGCCTCATCCGAGAGAGTACGGACAGCGGCTACGACACGTGTGACGGGCGGGTGCTAGATGGGGCCGAGGGCGTGGACGCGGAGGGCAGGCCCAGGTTCGTCAGGCCGCTGTCGCCACCGGACATCTTCGCGATAGACCCCGGCACCGGTACGGATCGGTATCGGGCGCTGACCAGGGACACTCGCGCAGACTACGTGGCGGCCACTGAGGATCCGGTGGAGCTGCCGGGCGTTGCTGGCAGCCGTGTGCGCGTGGGGCAGCTTGGCCACGGTCGTGGGATTTACGTAGACAACGATGGGGACATTCAGTTCATCAAAGCCGACGGCACTCATGACCTGCAAAGTCTGATTGAGGACTGGCTGCGGCAGATACCTGAGGGCGACCCCCGGGCGGCTCAAAGCGGCTGGAATGCTCTGCATACCCTGTACGTGCCGCCGGGGGTTGAGGTGGAGCTGTATCCGACGGAGGGAGCAGTTTTGGCGGCAGCGGGGGCGAGTGGCCCAGGGGCCATCGTGACCAATCCCAATGCACCACCGGAGGTGCCGGGGGCTGTCTGGTGGCCCGGGCACGTTGCTGGGGAGCCTGGCATCAAGCTAGTGCGGCACGACGGGCACTGGCGGTGCGCTAACGGGGCGGACTCGGGTCTGAACACGATGTATCGGGACTATCCGAAGTGGCCCAACGCCGTCATCTTTGCCGAGGGTAATGTGCGGGTACGCGGGAGATTGCCACAGCGAGGGGTCAATCCGGCCACGGACAGGGATTACAACCTCACCATCGTTTCTGGCGGCACGATTTACATTGACGGGCAGATACTTTCACCTAAGGACGTCAATGTCGGTCTGGCGGACGAAGACGACACGAAAATCGCCCTGCTGGCGCGGGACCACGTTTGCCTGAACACGACCATGCTGGTGCCCCAGATGACGAGCGGGATGGTGCCGGCGGTGCCGGACGACCCCGCCAATCCCGACCCGGACCGGATGCACTGGGATTTAGCCGGTGGTGGGGGGCTGCTGTGGAGCAGTTTCTTTTATGGGGCCGACCGGCCGGCCGGGGCCTACACTACGTTGACCATCCAGCATACCGCCGCCGACCCCGGCCCATCGGGAGTTGGCATGACTATCGGTACATCGTCGGGATATGGGCCGTATGACTTTGACGGGAATCCTGCGGCGCCGAACTACTACGTGTACGCAATGATGCCGCTGGGGGCGGTGTTGCCTGGGCCTGGGGTGAACGCCGTGGCGCCGGTGTGGGCAACTACGAACTGGCCCATGGACTACGCGGGCGGGAGTTGGCTGGATGTGCTGGCCGGGATGCCGAACGTCGTGTCGCTATTCCAGCGTGACCCAGGTATGGCATCGGGGTCTACTGATTACTGGGTCAAGCGCTGGAAGCTGCAGGACTGGGTGAACATGGGCACGCCGCCGACGCCACGGCCCATCGGGACGCTCCATGCGCGTGTGAACGCGATAATTTACGCCCAGGAGGGCTGCTGGTTCGTCCTGCCTGGCGAATATTTTGACCGGGCGGCTGGGGCGACCGACCGTGACGGGGACGGGGTCGTGGATTCGGTGGAATACCGGCGATACAACTATGAGATAACGGTGCGCGGCACGATCGTGGAGAACTACACGGCGCCGCCAGCGGCGGTGAGGGACTGGATGGACAAGTGGGCGTATCCCGTGTGGCCCGCGGCCGACCGTTTGTGCTGGTCGAGCATCCGGTACGAATACGATGAGAGCCTGCGAGCGGGTCGGGCCCAGCCTCCTACTTTGCTGGTAGGAAACGTGCGGGTGTCGAGCGTCAATCCCCTTTACGACCCGTCGGCGGATGTGCCCGTGGCGTGGAACATGCCGCGGGTGCCCGTGCTGCCGGTGAGTCCAGACCTCATCTTCTTCGGCGAAGCTTTCTAAGGCGCGGGGGCGCCGCTGTGCACGTGGAGGTAGGTCCCTATGCGGATCGCGGTTCGCTGGGTTGCGGCTATTCTGGTGATGTTGGCTATAGCCGACAGCGCCGCGGCTGCCGGCCTCGACTTCACGCCGGCCCGGAAGGTGTTCCGCGTGTGCAACCTTTTGGTGCCGCCCGGCAATGCCAATCACAATCCCTACTTGTTTATTGCCTTGCGCCGCTGCGCTCTGAAGCCCGCCGGCTGGGAGTTTGAGAACCCCCTGGCGCGGCGCTTTGTGACTGGGGAGATGATGGCGGCCTGGGAAGATCCGGCCCATGCCTACGTGGCGGCGCCCACTGATACGACGCCTCCCCCGCCGTATGAGGCTCCCGATTTGCGGATGAGCTCCCGGGCTGGTTACTGGGCCGACCACACAGGGCTTGCCGCAGGTGATCCGGCGCTCCTGGGCCGTCCGATAAGCAAGGAATGGCCCCAGTACTGGGAGGTCTACCTCACGCCGGAGACGGCACCGCGGCTGAAGGAATTCGACCTCATTTACGTGTCGGCGGACGCACTGGCGACGGCTCCTGGAGCGGTGAGGGACGGTCTGATGGAGGCGGTGCGGGCCGGAGCAACGCTTTGGGTAGACAGTGGGGGTGTAGGGGGCAATTTCTTCGGCACGACGGTGGATGCCACGTGGATGCCGCCCCGGTACATCGCGACACCTGCTTTGCCGCCTTTCACCTTCGCGCCCGCCGCCGGCGCAGGCACCTTTTACCGTGACCCGTATCCTGCGGCCGTGGCCGATCCCTTAGGCGACCCCAACAGCGAGCTTTTCGTGAAGCCCTTTGCACTTTCGATGGACCCAGACTATCCCCTTTCGTCCGACGAAGTGCGGCTGCTGGGTGACGCTCCGGCGGCTGGGGTTCCATGCGATGGCTACCACTTGGTGCTGCCGGCGCCCGGCGCCTGTGACCAGCAGCTCAACGTGATACTTGCGACGCGGGATGCGGGAGGCGGCCTAGCAGCGACGCCGGCCATTGCCACCGCTCAGTACGGCGACGGGCACATCGTGGTTTCGGCTATCAACGTTGGCCAGGACGTCGAGGAATGGTATGTGCGGGATGCCAAAGGGCCGGACAAATATCAGACCCCTGACGTGAAGTTCGCTTACAACGTGCTGGCGTGGGGTGGGGCGTGGGAAACGAGCAGGCGGTCGGCGTCGGGGGTCGCCGAGGCCAGGGCAGAGGTGACGCCACCGCTGGATATTGCCTGGCAATATCCCCTGCCAGCGGCCGACGCAGCGGAGGCTGCGGCGACCAAGATCGGACCGGTGTTGGCGGCCCCTGCGGTGGCCCACGGGCGCATATACGTAGTGTCGCTTATAAGCGACCCCGTGGGCGGAGCGGCCACCCCAGCGCGGCTATTTTGCTTCGACGCTAGGCCGCAGCGAGACCTCGACGGCGACGGCAACGCGGACGATGGCCTAGCGGACTACAGCCTCGGCGCGCCCTATGATCTTGTGTGGTGGGTGGACCTGAACGCCTTGGCCGGGCCGAGCGGGATAACAGATGCGACGCCGCGGTGGGCCGGCCCCACGGTAGCGGACCTTCCGGTGCCCGTGGCCCGCCCTGATGGGTCGGTATGTACGTTCGCCGTGCTGGTGGCTTTTGTCAGCCAGGGCGGGGCGTCTAACAACGGCTGTGTGGTGGCGGTGGACGGTGTAACCGGTGCCTTGTTGGGCACCTTCCCGGTTACGCCCTTTGACGTCTTGTCTCCCGGTGCAAATCCGGCGCAGGTGCGGGACATCTCGACGCCCGTGGTGCGCGACGGATGGGTGTATTTCGTGTGTTCCGAATATGACCCGGACCTCGTTCCAGCGCCTAGCGAGCGGCAATCGCCCGGGGGTGCTCCGGCCCCAGAGCCGCCGGCCGCCAACTGGTTGGCAGATGGCACGTATGGGCGGGCTTGGTGTGTGAGTTTGATGTCTCTTGCGGCGCCTAGCACGTCGCCGCTGTATTATTGGTGCTACCCCGACCCAGATCTGGACCGTGACGGCGTGCCCCATCCCACCGACGCCGACGACACGGAGCGGCCGAATCTTTTGCCGCCCTTCGCCGAGCCCTTATGGGTGGCGGGTGTTTTCCCTCAAGACCCAGGGGCAGCGGGGCGCCCCCGGCAGGTGCCGCCGGATCCTGGGGTAGTGCCGGTGGTGACTACCAAGACGCGGCGAGCGGACGATGATAGCGTGGATGCGGTGATGACTGTTTCTACCGCCGCCGGGCGGATGTTCGACCCCGCTCATCCTGGCAGTCCTCTGCGGATAGGACGCAGCTTTATCAACTTCGTGTTCGACCCGGTGGGCGCATGGCACTGCCTAAGCACGCCAGACCCGCTGGATAACGAGTACCAGCGCCGGCAGGGTGGCTGGGACCTCGCGCTGGTGCCCACGCCCGCGGCCTACGCTGGCGGAGTGTGGACCTACGCCTTGAACCAGGGCTACTACCGTGTCGCTGTGTCGAGTGGGCCAGTGACGTCTGTGGAGAGCATCGTCCGGCAGGATGCTTCATCGTTGAGCTTGGGCGCTGGCGATGTATTGGCTACGCCTGGGAGCACGATAGTGCTCATGCCGCATCGGGCGAGGTACCTGCTGTCGGCCACCTCGACAACGGAACCCTTCAACAACCCGCTGCGGCCGCCGATTGGAGTCAAGGTAGCTTGCAACTACAATGGGGGGTCGCATAACGAGGTTCGCTGGTTGCCGGGGACCATTCCTTGGCTGGCGGTTCAGCACGACCAGGAACGGCGGGTGACGCCAGGGGCTTCGCGGGATAGCAGGTTCTTTGCCACGACCACGCTGCCCGATGCGGACGCCACTGGCCGGACGGTGGACCCTATGGCCCTGTCAACGGCGAGGGTGGTCTCCCAGGACCTAGGGTCGGCCTTCCGGGAGTGGCGATTTGATCCGATAAGCGAGCTGCCAGCGGCGCTGGGCTTTGCCTTCCCAGAGGCTCGCACCGAGTCAGGGCCTGCGGTGGGCCGGGACACGGTGGTGGCCGCGATGGCCCTGCGGCCGAACGCTGGCGGGGGGCTGGCCGCCTGCGTTCTTGGGCTGCGGACCGAGCCTGACCTGACCGTGAACCTTGGCTCCTATACGGGTCTGGCGGCGGGGGTTGGTATTCTGCCGGGCTCCTCGGTCACCGTTAGCTTGCTATCGCCGGGCCTGCCGCCGGTGGACCCGACGCAATACACGGTTGGCTACGGCGACGCCACCATAACCTTCGACCCGCGGCAGGCGTCGCGTATCCGCGCGGGCAGTCCACCTGCGCCCGCGGGGCATATTTACGGCCGGCCCGTCGTGGTCTCCTGGACCGATAGCACCGGCGCGAGCCATCCGGGCGAGCTTTACGTGGTGCCGCCGATGACGCGGTTCGACTACATGGCGGGCTTCATCAAACTCCGCTGGTATCCGGTCAATGCGGCGTCGGTAGTGATTGAGACTGTGGACGGGTTGCCGGTGAGCGGCTGGGGGCCTGGGGAGCCGACGGTGTCCTACGGGGGTATGGACCTCTTGCCCCTGGGGTGGGTGGACCTGCGGGCGGCCACCTACCCAACGCCCGCAGGGCCGGCGGCGGTGGTGCCGGGGATGCTCCTGCGGGTGCATTACGTGGGCTTCAGCAATGACTGGGGCTTCTTCTCAGTAGGCTCTCCGGCGGGCGCGGCACCGTCTCCGGTAATCCCGCCGGAAGAGCACGAGGTGCCTTATGGCTTTGGGCCGTCGGCATCGTCGGTGGTTCTGGCCGGGTACAACATACATTTAGGCACAGAGGGGGTGCCGGGGCCAGGCGGAGCTTTCGTCACTCCTTTGGGTGCCGAGAGTCCGAATGAGACGCTGCTGAGCTTGCTATGGGACCCGACGACGAATCTGGTGCGGGGGCATCTGGCGGAAGCAGCCCGCCTGGGGGCCTTCCAGACCGCCTCCGGGCAGATAGCGGCTGCTACCGGCTCGCCGGCGCCAACCCAAGGTGGACTCGTCATTGGCAGCCGTATGATGAGCGATGCCTCTTTGGGCTTGCAGATAGGCTTTGTGAGTGCGTTGCGGTCGCGTGAGACGTTGGTGGCTGACGGTAGCCGCATTGTGCGGTGCGTGGGCCAAAGCGTGACCGGTGTGATGACGGGCACTGAGTCGTGGGAGTTTGGCCAGGACCCGTCCGAAGATGACCCCATCCCGCTGCCGCTAAATCATCCTTCTAAGGTGGAGGCCCTGCCCAACGGCAATCTGCTGATAGTGGACACGGGCAACAACCGGGTGGTGGAGGTTGACCCGTCGGGGCGCGTCGTCTGGCCGCTGGACAGCAACGGCTGCAACTACTATTCGAGTGCATCGAACACGTCCCTGCGGCTGCTACGGCCCACCGACGCGGAGCGCTACGAGACCGTGGAGGACCCCGACGGCGTTGGGCCGGCAGGGGTTACCCAGGTTACGAACACAGTCATCGCCGACAGCGGGCATGAGCGGATTGTGCACGTGCGGACGTGGTGGGAATGGGATGCGGGTGGAGAGGAGTGGCGCCAGGAGCACCGGGTGACCACGGTGACGACCCAGTATGTGCGGGATGCCGCTGACCCGACGCGGCGGGTGAGGGCGCATTACACTCAGGTAGAGCTGATAAGGCGGCCTGATGACGGAACCGTAGTGGGGTATTTGTGTGCGGCACCCAATCTGTCGCGGCTGGTGGTAAGGGGACGGGATGCCTCAGGGGTGCTGGTGACCGATCCGACGCCGGCCACCGTCATGTGGAACCCCAATGCCACGGGCAATGACTACACCTGGGCACTGTGGTCGTGGCTATATACTGAAGATGGCGTGACCTACGACCCGCTTCAGTTCGCCGGGCTGCGGGGCGTCTCGCTCCGCCGCTACGAAAGCGTGGTGTACCTCGACGTGGCGTGCCTACAGTATCAGGGGCGGTTCAGTGACTGGCGAGCTGGGGCGTACTGGTGGGCGGCCTTCACAGGTGGGGGCTACACGGGACAGGATCCGGGCGCCGGGGTGTTTGAATTCCGGGTGAGCTATGGCGCAAGCCCTGGGTTAATCCCATCGGACCCCGGCGCGGATGTACCGGTGTGGATTATGGCTGAGCAGCCCGTGCGGGTGACGGGCGGAGGGGCGCCGGCGGCCGCCTGCTATCGGTATGACTACAATCCCGCTGACGGCAGCTATGCGCTGCGGCCGTGGTTCAACATAACAATGCCTGGGAGCGGGTCAACGCTGGCAAAGCGGTTCGTGCCCTCCAGCGCTCAAACGCTTCCCACGGGTCGGCGGCTTATTGCCAACTGCGCCGGCATTGTGGAACGCCTGACGAAGCGTGCCCTTGGCCAGACGGGCGTTGTCCCGACCAGTGAAGTCTTCGAGGTGGAGACCTTCGACGGCGGCGACCTGGACCCAGCTAACGATAGGCATCTCATTGACAGACGGAGGATCATCCCAGATCCCTTCGGGCCGGACTGGCCTGACCCGCTAATTTCTCCGGTCTATGCCGACCGGGTGATGTACTGATGACTAGGACACGCAGGCACCGGGCTTCGGCGGTGCGCGGTCGGCAGGAGAGGTGGACGCAGATGAGGACAAGTGTCTTTGGAGCATTGGGTTTGCTCGTTCTGTTCATGGGTGCCGGCTGCAACCGGCCAGGGTGGGAAGTGAGAACCTTCCGCGGTGGCGTGGGGGTCACGACGGATGCCAGCTTTCAGCAGAACATGTCCAAGGTGCGGGGCCGGTGGGTGTGTCCGGTCTGCGGGTACTCCACAGATGTTGTTGTGAACCCGGCCACTCCGCGTACTTGTCCGAACCCCTGGGGGGTCGCCGGCCATCCGGCAAATGTGACCCTTGAGTACCGGCCCATCAAGGACAGCTTCTTAGCAACCTCGCCTGCGGGCTATCTTATCGGCCTGCCCTTTCACCCCAAGACCGGCTCCAACGTTGACGGCTCGACGGTGCATGCGGCCGTGGCCGGGCTGCTGAGCAATCCTAACGTTGCGGCCGGCGACTACGTCCGTTTCCTGTTCATGATGCCGGGGGCCAAGTATCCGGCTGCTAGAGCGGAAAGCGTGAACACGGCCGGTGGCCTGAGCCTCACCACCTCCGACGTCAAGCTCAATCCTTACAGAGTCACCGATGGCGAGCAGATTCGGGTGCAGCGGTCGGTGGCGAAGGTCGGTGGTGTGTACAACATCCAAGTGGTCGTATGGAGCAATCTGGACGGATTGGAGTTCTACAGCGAGTTCACGGGCGTGGGCGTGGTGCCAGCGTCGAGGACTATAGTCACTGCCACCGGGTCGGCGCGTATCAATCTGCCTGCCTTTCCGACGCCCAATGATGGTGAAACGGATACCAAGTATTGTGTGATAACCGTGAAGTCGAACTGTGTGGCCGTGCCACACGAGCCGGTGCCCGACCCCGGGGGGTGGGGATCGTGGTTTGACACAGTCCCCGACACTTTTGACAACTGTTTTGCCATACCGCCGGCAGGGGCGCCCGACGAAGGGCGAGTAGCCGACTGGCTCACCGACGTGGTCGGGACGGGTAGTCCAATAGCTGTGGCTACGGGCTTTTATCAGATACCGGAAGGAGCGGTGGGCAAGGGTAGGGTTTTTGTGCTCTGGCGACGCCAGGGCTATGCCGACGCCATTGAGGACGGAGCCTTGGCACCCGGCTGTAGCTACGGCGACGACGTCTGGTACGACGGCCCAGACCCAGGCGGTGCGCCTACGGAATGGAATTATGACTGGTTGGTCGAAGACGGAAAGGCGGCGGCGCAAGCGCACCTGTGGGGGAACTGCGCGGCCGTCGCAGCCCCCACGAGTTCCCTCGAGGACTATCACACGCCGGTTGACACAGCCGGTCACTTCAGGCCAAGCGATCCACCGTGGTACATGGCGTGCGCCTTCCTTTCCTCGCGGCTGCAGGTGCCCTTGACGGGGGACGTGAGAGCGGTAACAAGCACGCCTATCGAACCGGATAGCGACCCCAACACGGGCGTGGCGCGCATCTTCATCGGGACCAAGGCGGGTGCAGCCGTTGGGGGTTCTTACGCTCCTGGAAGTACCACGCCCGTGCGGACGGCGGCGGTCAACAACCGAATGACGCCCGTGCTGAAGTGCCCGGAATGCGGGTCGGTCACGACGGACTTGAGCGCAACCGAGTGTCCCTACTGCGGGGCGAGCCTGAGCGCGGCCGACGACAAGGTTGACGGCGCCGCTGCGTTCTCGGTGGCGGTTGACCAACCGCTGAGCCTTTTCACCACGCCAGTCAATCTCCCTCCACGCAGTCCCGCACCGAACTGTGTTTCGATACCCTTCGATGCCGTGAAGTACGCGCCCACGATAGGCTACGTGTCGGCGGGAAGCATGGGGCCTGGAGCTTTTCCGCTGTCGCTTCTGGTTGACTTGCCGAGGGGCACGGTGCCTTCAGTGCCGCCAGTGGCCGCCAACCCAGTGCAGCCGAACATGACGACCGACGACGGCTATATTGGGCGGCTGGTGATATATGGCCGCGACGAGCCGCCAGCAGGGCCAGAGACCTTCGTGCAAGGACTAGACGGTACCGAGTATCGCCCCGGCAGCCCCTATGGCGTGGACCTGACGGTGCCGCAGGCACCTCGGTGGACGATGGGATATCGCTGCCCGAGCTGCGGGACGTGGCACGAAGAAGGGGCGGTGCCTGGACCGTGCACGAACACAAGCGGTGCCGAACCATGCGTGGGCTACCGTGTCTGCCCCGTGTGTGCGGTGGCGTCGCCGGTGCCCGACCCGCCGACGGCGCCGACCGAGTGCCCCTTCTGCGGCAGGGACCTCGACGGCGGGGACAATTGGGGTCCGACGGACACCTTCTGCAGCGCGCCAAGAATCACCGAAGCCGACTTGGACGCTCAGGAGTATGCGGCCTTCGAAATCAAGGTATCGGTACAGCGTGACTTTTCCCTTGCGGGTGGGGCTGGGGGCGTTGAGCTTGGGCGGGTTGCGCCGGGAGTGCCGCCGGGCTATCCAGACACGACAGTGGGGGCGGGCGGGGTGGTGCCAGCCGAGCCTGGCGATGTAACCCTTCCGCCGCGGCCCTTCAGCATCGTCAACGCCGGCAACGTGCAAGCACCCCTCGCGCTCCAGGGCACGGATTTGAGCCGTGCCGACGCCGACCTGTTCAGACTTTCCGTGGCCGGTTTGGCCAGCCGCGTGCCCTTCTTGATATCCGATTTGTTTGCTTGGCGGTCGGGTGGGGCTGCTTTCAGCGGCATTCCTGCGCTACCCTCAGAAGAGGGCGCGGCTGGTGGTGGACCGAACGCCGGAGAACTGCAAGCAGGCAATCGGGCTGCTGGAGTGCCCGTGCCCCTTGGCCAGCCAGCGGGCACTCACGTCGGGCGCATCGTAGTCTTCACGGACCTTGACGGCGACGGCAACCTGGACTTCTACAAGCGTTCGGCGGGCACCGCAGGCCTGGTCACGGACACTTCCGCCAGTGTGTTCGACGCGGACCAGGACCTTCCACTGGAGCCAGTGACTGACCTCGGTGTATCCCTGCGGGTCGGCGAAGGACGCATACCGCACAACGACTATTTCAGCGCGGATGTGGCCCCCGTGGTGGGCTTTGACTTGGACTCGGACGGGCAGCCGGTAGGCCTTCACTTAGTTTGGATGACCAACCGCCCACCGGCTGGCGGCGTGGACAGTGAGGCTCCGCCCGGTACCGGGCCGGCCGCAACACCGACCACCGAAGCCCCCTTCAACTTAGTCTACGCAAATGCGGCGCTGGTGGCTCCTGGGGGCCTCTACAGGCACTACGAGTGGCAAACTGACTCGTCGAGAAAGATGGTGGAGGCCAAGGCGCTGACGGTGGACAGCACGGCAGGGGCCGTCAATGAGTCGCCCTTCGTGCTGACTTTCCCCGACGGCTCGGCTTACGAGCGCATGGTCTTTTGGCACCGACTGTTGCCGACCGAGCGCGGCTGGGACAGCACCCTGCGTTTCGCGGCCGGGCCGACTTCTGGCTATGGGCCGCCCTCGGGCACGACCGGATTTGTCTACTCGGCTGCCGACATGCAGGCCGTGCGGGCGATAGCGCCGACGCCTTTTGGCGCCGGAGGGCCGTGGCTGTTCTGGCATGCTGGCGCGGCGGGGCATGAGAGCCTCTACCACTTACCGAATTTCGACCCGACGGCCCCTGCGCCAGGGCTGCCGCTGCCGGTGTCGCTTAGCTTCGGCTCTCGGCCTCATGACGAGCGCGAGGACGTTGCGATACCGGGCGCGGCTGGCTTGGTTTCCGTGCACCGCTTCGCGGCCAGCCCCTTCACCTATGCGCGAGACCCGTATGCGTGGCTGATGCCTGACCCAGGCGGCCCTGCCGGTGACCTGCTGAACGTGGCTTTCACCGGCCATGTGCGGGAAGACGAGAATACTGATATTTGCTGGGTGCGCTTTGCGTGGGACGCCAACGGCAAGCTGACGAAGGTTGCCTTCCCTACTCTTGCCGGCCGGGTGGCGATGGGAGGTAGTGGCCTGATGGCGGGCGAGCGGTTAGAGGCCGACGCGAAGCGGCAGGTATTCTCCTCGCGCCACCTGGAATGGGCCGTGCACGATGTGGCCGGGGATGACTATGGCATGGAGCCGACAGGCCCCTACGACCCTGACCTTTTCCTGGCTGTGACGAGCGGCGCGGGTACCTTCGTCTACAGCATCACGTGGCTGCCGGACGACCCGCCCCAGCAGCGATGGGTGCGCACGCGGAATGCCTACGTGGTGCAGCCCAGGTTCACGAAAATCTGGCCAGTTGGTGGGGCCGACCCCCTGTTTGCGGCGCGGGCTTTCGGTTCGGACCCGGCGACGGGCTACCGGCTGGTGGACCCGCCGACGGCCGGGTTGCCTACGCCTCAGCCTCTCATGGCAGAAATCAATCCGGCGACCGGTGTGGTGACCTTCAGCTCGCCCCTGTTCAATACCGAGGCCACGGGCGATGCGACGGCTGTGGTCAATGCGGGCAACTTCCCGAGCCCAACGGATGTGCGGCTGTACGCCAACTACACGCCCATGGTGTGGCGGGTGTGCCGCGACCCGGCGGCTGATGACAGCCCTTGGGTTTTCTGGCGACCCGAGGATACTGGCGGGCTCACGATCTTCTGGCGGCGCACTTACTCCTCCGCCGACCCTCCCCACGAAGGCCGCAGCGTGTTTCTCTACAAGCAATTCGCGCCGGCTGTGCAGCTCCAGTACCCGCCCGTGTCCGGAACTGTGGAGTACTGGGACGGCGACAGTTGGGAAAGTCTGCCCACTCCGCGCTACGCGACCTACGGGGAAACGGGGTACGTGGTGGACACGCAGATGACCCTCGTCACGCTGCCCACGGTGATGTTGCTGCAGTACACGGGGGCAGGCGCGGTGCGGCAGGAGCGGCGAACCTTCGTCGGATGGACCGAGGAGCGGCGGGTGCCCGTGGAGACGGAGGTGGTCGTGGGGCCATTCAGCGTGGCGCGCGAAACCTACCCCGCAGCGCCCGGAGCGGCGCAAACTATAACCCGCTTCTGGCTGGCCTGGTCCAGCCCGCGGGCGGTTTATGATTTGCGGTCCGGGGCCGCTGGGCAGGACTGGCGGCAATCGGCCGACGTGTACCTGGCCACCGTTGTGCCTAACCTGCACGCGGTGGTGGCTGAGCCGGTCCAGTGATTCGCCGCCTTTACGGCAGTGTAGAAGGGCGAGGTGATTCGGGACGGGTTAGGGGCGCGGGCGGCGGCAAACTGGCAGATGCGGGACGTGATTCCTCACGCTCCGTGCTTGACAAGACGGACGGCCCTAATGTAAGATTGCGTACTAAGGGCGGTAGCAGCAAGGGCCACAGTTGGCGTTGTTGTGCCAGGGGGAGGCCGGATGGCTAGAGGCGTCACCCGCGTTCTCGGCGTTGACCCGGGGACGCAAAGTATCAAGGTTGTCGAACTGCAGCAGACGGCGCATGGCATTGCTCTCGTGCGACTGCCAGTGATTCTCCCCACGCCCGAGAAAGCCATTGATGGCGGGCAGGTATCGGACCCCAACGCGGTTGCGGCAGCTCTTCGGGAAGCGCTGCGGATTGGTCACTTCACCAGCAAAAAGGCCATCGTCTCAGTAGCAGGCGACCCGATGGTGATTGTGCGCGTCACCGAGATGGCCAGGCTGAGCGGGCGTGACCTGGAGGACGCGGTGAAGTTCGAGATTGGGCGCCACAGCCAGTTTGGCATTGAGGACCTGTATTACGACTACGACATTCTCCAGCCCAAGGATGCGCCACCGGATGCTCAAAAGATGGAGGTGCTCCTAGCGGCTGCGCATGAGGAAGTGGTCAACAACACGGTGAATGCCCTGGTGCGGGCGAAACTTGAGCCTGTGGGGGTGGATGTGCAGCCCTTGGCACTGTCGAGGGCTGCGTTGCAGTCGGTAGGCCCGCAGGGCTTCGACCAGACCATCTGCTGCTTGCACGTGGGGGCAACTGCAACGGCGATCATCATGGTGCGCAAGGGGCTGACGAACTTCATTCGGTTCTTGCCCCAGTCGAGCGAGGCCATGACTGTGGCGATCCGGCGGGCGGGCGTCGGGGATGCTCTGAAGGCCGAGGCGGTCAAGCGGGCTCTGTCTGACGTATCAGTGCTGGCGGGCTTCGAGGGTGTGGAGGAGGGCAGCGTTTTCGAGGTTTCGGAGAGCTCGGTGGTCGAAGGAGCGGGCGAGGAGCCGGAGGAAGCAACCCTGCTTGACATCGAGCAGCCGATACCCGAAGAGGCAGAGGCGCCCGCGACGCCAAGACCGACGTCGCATATAGCGCCGTCGGCGATGCCCGGCAAAACCGAAGAGGAGCGGCAGGCAGCGGATGCGCTGGCGGCTGCCCTGGAGCAGCCAGTCGCCGACCTGGCCACCGAACTGCGCCGCTCGATTGACTTCTATCGCCGCCAGCACCGCAACGAGCCGGTGGACAGGGTGGTGCTGTCGGGCGGAGGCGCTCTCCTGCGGGGGCTGGCTGAGCTGCTGGCAGCCGAGACCGGCATCCGCTGCGAACTGGCCAACCCCTTTACTGGAATGTTGCTTCCCGACGAGAGTGACGACTTGAGGAAATACCTCGCGGAGACGGGTCCGCTGCTGACTGTCGCGACGGGCCTGGCGCTGCGCGACATGATCCAGACACCGGTGACGGCCGGGGGGCAAGCGTAGGCCGTGCTCAGAATAGACCTGCTACCCAAGAGCTTTCGCATTGCCCGCCTCAATAAGCTGATGCTCGTCGGGCTGCTGGTGGTGTTGGGTTTGGTGGCGGCGTACTGGCTCCAGACCGGCGCGACGGTCAACAGGCAGATAGCAGACGTTGAGCAGCAGATCGCCCAGGTGCAGGAAGCGGCCAACCAGTACGACAAGACTATGAGTGAGCTGAGCGCGAAAAAGGCTGAGTTGCAGCCCATAGCTGATAAGGTGAGCTTCGTCGAGGCCGCGGATAAGAGTGGAGAAATCTACTGGGAGCTGTACCACAAGCTTAAGCGGTACATCTACGCCAAGGCGCAAATGGAGAACTTCAGCATCAAGCCGCCCAATGGGTGCTCTTTCACCGTTCAGGTGACGGGGACTACGCAATACGCACGGTTTTTGCTCAACCTGCTACGATGTCCGGACCTGACGATAACGAGCTTCACGGTGCTAAGTGCGGGGCGTGGTGTGCCGAGCGTTGGCCAGCCAGAGCCGGGCATGTGGCCGACGGCCCGCGGGAAGGTGGGCACCGGTGGAGAACAGCCGCCCCCGGGGCGCGCGGGTGGGGGTGGGGCGGTGCCGGGGATGGGGCCGGTGGGCATGGGCGGGCCTGGAATGGGGATGGGTGGCATGCCGGGGGCTGGTGGGCCTCCTGGGGGCATGGCGCCTGGGCCGATGATGGGCGGGCCTGGCGGCCCACCGGGTGGCATGGGCGGGATGGGCGGCGGCCCGCCCGGCATGGGTGGCATGGCGCCTGGGCCAGGAGGGCCTGGCGGAATGCCTGGAATGATGGGCGGTGGCGGGGCTGGAGCGGCGGGAGCCACGACTTCGCCTGACCGCCAGCCGATAACAATACAGGTCGCTGGGACGCTTAGCACGATGATAGTTACGCCCGTGCCGCCAGGGGCAGGTATGGGTGGCGCCGGGATGCCCGGCATGGCCGGTGGGATGCCTGGTGGTATGCCTGGGATGGGCGGAGCACCCGGCGGGATGCCCGGAATGGGTGGTGCTCCCGGCGGCATGCCCGGGATGGGTGGCGCGCCTGGCGGCATGCCCGGGGCCGGTGCGCCGGGTGCTGGTCGGCCGGGAGCGCCTGGGGCTGGGGCGGCTCCGGGAGGCCGGGCGGGCCGCGCAGGCGGGGGAGAAGAAGAGGCCGGAGGTGGGCTTGGCAGACGCCGTGGAGCTGAAGGTGGCGAGGAGTAAGCTGCTGGACGGGTCGAGGAAGCAGCGATGCTAGGCAAAATACCGCCCTTTGTAATACCGATTGTCGCCGTGGTGCTCATCGTGGCGATTTCCTTCGCCACGAATAAGTACTACGTTACTCCTCTGCGCGACCAGCTCGCCAAGAAGCAGCAAGAATACATGGGCCTGAAGCAGAAGGCCGATGGGCTTCCCTCCGCGCTAAAACAGCTTGAAGAGACCACGCGGGAGTGGAAGGAAGCTCATGCCAAGCTCCAGCATTTGATGATGACACGCAGCATCCCGCTGTCGTTCTATATGCCGGTGGAGGCGATGATAACGCTGGCGTATGAGCTGCGGCACGACCTGGGGCCGGTGATGACGAAGTGGCTGGAGAGCACGGGGTGCACGATAGAATCGTCGGTGGCTCTTCCTGCGCCGCCTGGCACGCCACCAATGCCTCCTTCTAACGGCTTCTACCCCATAGCTCAAAACCTTTCGATTACCGTTCGCGGCAAGCTGGAGCAAATCGAGCAGCTTTACAAGTCGCTAAAGAACTGTCCGCGCGTAGTGACGATCAGCGGCCTGGACTTGCGGCGCGGCGATGGCGACGAGATGGTGGGCAGTTTTGCTCTGAATGTGTACTTACTGGTTGAGACGCCGCCTGGGGCGGCGCCGGCGGCAGCGGGGGCTGCCGAGGGTGCCGGGGCTCCCGGGGCTGGAATGCCGGGTATGGGCATGCCTGGGGCGGCTGGTGGTATGCCTGGCATGCCTGGTGGGGCGCCTGGCATGGCTTCCGGCGCGGGCGGGGCACCCGGGGCGCCTCCGGGCATAGGTGGCGGCGGCCCACCGGCGCCGGCGGCGGGTGGTCGTGGTGGGGCGCGCGGGGGCGGAGGGGAAGAAGGTGAGGAGGCCGGCGGTGGGCTGGGCAGACGGAGGGCAGCGGGGGCTGAAGAATAATCCGCAGCGCCGAAAAGAGCGCCGAGCTGAGAACGCCATGGGTAGCCGCTTTCACACAAAGCGATGGACTAAGAGCCTGGCGGGCAGCCTAGTAGTGGCGGTGCTGGTGTCGTTTGTGCTTCTCGTGGTGGCGCCGGTGCTTGAGCAGGTGCCAAGAGTTGAGGCGCAGGAGGCCCCAGGAGCTCCTGGCGGAATGCCTGGCCCAGGGGGCACCGGAGCGCCACCGGGGGGAATGCCTGGCGGGGGCATGCCAGGTATGGGAATGCCAGGTGGTGGAATGCCGGGCGGAGGCGCGCCGGGTGGCGGGATGCCTGGCGGCGGGATGCCGGGCATGGGGATGCCGGGAGTGGGCGCGGCAGGGCCGGGTGCGCCAGGCGCGGCGCCGGGCGCACCTCCAACAGGACCGGCCGCGGCCCCCAAGCCGCCTTTAGAGCCTTGGCGGGAGAATCCCTTCCTGCCGCTTGGTGTCAGCGCTGCTGGTGCTCGTGTCCCGATGCCTTGGGTGCGCAGATACGGGCCGAACTGGTACAATTATCCCGTCGGAATTGGTGTTGCGGGGTTGCCCATGATAGAGCGGCCTGGTCCGCGGCCGACGCCGTTGCCGCCGCCGGCCGCGGAGCGCTTCATGCGTGTGAGCAGCATCGTGTGGACGGGCGGGCAGGCCATTGCCTCTTGTGAGTTGCCGGATGGGCGGACGGTCGTGGTCAAGCCGGGGGAGTTTGTTGGCGAGTGGCAGGTCATTCAGATTCTGCGTGACCGTGTGCGTGTTCGGCATCGTACCAGAGGGGACGTTCAGGAGGTCTTTCTGCGGCCGAAGGAGAAGTTGCCTGAGATGCCGGCGGGGGCCTTTGGGGCGCCGGGTGGGCAGTTGCCGTCGCCGGGCATGATGCCGGCACCTGCTGGCCAGGCCGCACCGATGGCGCCGGGGCGTGGGCTGTTGCGACCAGGGCAGTAGTAGCCAGCCAGCGGAATGGGTAATCTAAAGACGACGGCCGCCGAAACTTGGCGGCGGCGGAAGCGTTCTAATGACTTGACAGTTTTTGGCGTTTAGTACGCAGGAGGTGCAGGCGATGAGGACAGCGGGCGTGGTGGTAGGAGTAGTTGTCGCGTTGGCCATCGCATTACCGGTGAGGGCCGACGACGGAGCACCAGGCGGTCCGGCAGTGACGCCCCAGCAGAAGCTGAACATTAGCTTCGAGGACGCCACCATAGGCGAGGTGCTTAAGGTCCTCTCTCAGGCCGGCAAGTTCAATTACAGTCTGCCCCCTGAGTTTGAGAAGATGACGGTGACGGTGTCCTTGTCGGACGTGACGCCAGAGCAGGCGCTGCAGATAGTGCTCGAGCAGAAGGGCTTGATGGCCGTGAACGACAATGGAGTATGGGTGGTGCGCCGCAAGCCCGCGGGACGCGGCGCCAGTGCACCCAGGGCCACACCTGCGGTCCCGACTGGCACGGCGGCGGTGCGCCAGCCCCCCAGCGCGACGGCCGCGGCGCCCTCGCGTGCCACGACCCGCGAGGGAGAGGCCACGGAAGCGGGCCTGCGCCGCGAAGGCGAGGTAACTCGCGTACTTCGGCTCCGGCACACTGACCCCGGCCTGATAGCCATCCTCTTCGGCGGCGACATCATCTACGGCGACGAGAACCTCGGCTACGGTGGTGGGTATGGCGGCGGCGGTTACGGCGGGGGCTATGGTGGCTATGGCGGGAGCAGCCGTGGCGGTGGCTACGGCGGAAGCAGCCGTGGTGGTGGCTATGGCGGAAGCAGCCGTGGCAGCTCCCGCAGCTATGGTGGCAGCAGCCGGACAACAAGCAGTCGTGGCGGGCGGTGGTAAGCTGAGCGCGTCCAATCGCGGTTTGCGGCCCTGCTCCTCCTTGGCTGGGCCGCGCCGTTGGGGTAGAATCCTGGCCTGAGCCTGAGGGGATGGCTGAGGGAGGGAATATGCCTTGCGCGCAAACAGATACGTGGCTCAAGTGGCTATAATGTTTGCAGTTCTGATAGGCGGCTTGGCCGTCCCGGTGGCGGTGGGCTGGGGCCAGGCTACCGATCCCGAGGCTACGCCCATCAGCATTGATGCCAAGGACGTCAGCGTGACCGAGGCGTTGCGAATGCTAGCCAAGGCCGCGGGCGTCAATATCGTCATCGGGCCAGAGGTCTCGGGCACGCTCCCCAGCATTGAGCTTCACGATGTGACCGTCGAGACCGCGCTGCGGATAATTGCAATGGCCCATGGGCTTTATTGGTATAAGGACGGCAATGTGTACATCGTGAGCTCCCAGCCGCCCAAGGCCGGAACGGCCGCGGCGCCCACGTCCCCTGCGCCCGCGTCTCCTGCGCCGGCTACGGTTCAGACTAATGAGGGAGCGGTTGCAATTCCTGGTGCCAGCGCTCCGACTTTTCCAGCAGAACCCGCCATTCCGGCACCGCCAGTGCAGCCAGGGCCGTCTAGCGTAACCGAAGAGGGAAGGCCAGGGCTTGTCACAACTCTTATTCCGCTTAAGTATGCCAACGCGGCTCAGGTAGCGTTGATGTTTGGCGGCAGCGTGAGCGAGGCGCCGATGGGCGGGTCGCTGCGGATGCCCACCCAGGCTGCGGCCAATCGGCGCAACTTCGGGGCCTTCGCGGAGGTTGCCGACGCCTCGGCTTTTGGCGGCACGGTGGCGCCTGCGGGTCTCGCTGCGGGATGGAGGCAGTGGGAGGGCGGCTATGGCGGGACCCGTGGCGGTCGTGGTGGGCGGACAGGAGGATACGGAGGCGGCTACGGTGGTACTACTGGCGGCATAGGGGGCCGAGGAGGCCGCACTGGAGGCTACGGCGGCGGCTATGGTGGAGGCTACGGTGGCGGCTACGGTGGGGGGCGGGGCGGCTACGGTGGCGGCTATGGCGGGGCAGGTGGTGGATATGGGCTGTTCATGCTGCCCAGTGAAGAAATGGCACCGCCCATGGCCTACATGCCTCAAAATGCCCTTCTGGTTCGCGGCTTGCCGGAGGAGATTGACCAGCTCAAGGAACTCATCGAGCTGCTGGACAAGCCAGCCAAGCAGGTGGAGATCTCGGTCAAGTTCGTCCAAATCACGATAACCTCTGAGAAGTCCTTCGGCATTGACTGGACCGTTACCAATGGGCAGCTTGAGGTATTCAACCGCGGGTTCGCACCGGCGGAGGCAACAAACAACGTGGTGCGCTTTGCACGGGGCCGCTTCGAGGCTCTCCTGACTACGGCGCTTTCTAGTGGGCGCGCCACGGTCATGGCGGAACCAATCGTCACCACGCAGAACAACATGCCTGCCGAAATAAACTTCTACACGGAGATACCTTACTTCGCTGCGACCGTGACCTACAACGAGTTCGGCCAGCGCGAAGTGGACTACGAGCCGGATTACGTCTACGTGGACAACGTCCTCTCGGTTACCCCGCGCATAAATGAGGACGATACGATCACCATGGAGGTCTATCCTGAGATTGACCAGCAAGTTGGTACCGTCGAGGGGCCCAATGGCGAGCGGATACCCATTACGAGCAACTGGTATGTGTACGTCCCGCAGGTGACGGTGGCCGATGGCGAGACGCTGGTAATCGGGGGCATGATCAACAAGACCACGGATGAGAACTATCGTCGGACGCCGCTTTTGAGTGAGATACCGCTCATTGGGGAGCTTTTCAAGTCGAAGCGCCGGGTGGTCAACAACAGCGAGGTTCTCATCTTCGTCACGCCAAAGATTGTGCGCCCGATACCGCGCGAATAGGGCAGGGGCCTTTTCACGAGGGCTTTCGGGCGAACGGCACCCTACGGGCGTGCCGTTCGTTTTTGGGGGCGACAAGTTGTGAGACGCCTGACCTTCGCAAGCGCAGGAGAATCGCACGGGCGTGGGCTGGTGGCCGTGCTCAGCGGTCTGCCGGCGGGACTGGGTGTGGATCCTGGGGCGGTGATGGAGGAGCTGCGGCGGCGTCAGCGCGGTTATGGGCGTGGCGGCCGGATGGCCATCGAGGCCGACGAGGCTGACTTCCTAGCCGGCGTGCGCCATGGCCGTACCATCGGCTCCCCCGTCGCCATCCTGATATGGAACCGGGACTTCGCCAACTGGCAGGCGGACATGGCTGCCTTCCTCGAGCCGGGACAGGAGCCTGCGAGGCCCGCGGTGCGCAGGCCCCGTCCTGGCCATGCAGACCTCGCTGGTGGCCTCAAGTACGCTCACCGAGACCTGCGCGACGTTCTCGAGCGGGCCAGCGCTCGAGAGACGGCGGCGCGAGTAGCTGTAGGGGCCTTGTGCAAGCAATTTCTCGCGGCCTTTGGAGTGGAGGTCAGGAGCCAGGTGCTCGCCATCGGGGCAGTGGAGGCCAGGCCCGCTGACCTGTCGCGCGGCGAGGAGTGGTCGCGCGTGGAGGCGTCGTGCGTGCGGTGTGCCGACGCTGAAGCCGAGGCAGCTATGCGAGCGGCGGTTGAAGCTGCGGGGCGAGACGGTGATACCCTCGGGGGGATAGGTGAGGTGGTGGCCTTGGGCGTGCCGCCGGGCCTGGGCAGCTACGTCTCGTGGGACGAGCGCCTAGATGCGGCCCTTGCGGCTGCGCTCATGTCGGTACCTTCCGTGAAGGCGGTGGAAATTGGCGACGGCTGGGCCGTGGCGCGGCTCTGCGGTTCGGCGGCCCATGACGGCATCGTGCGCGATGCCCGCCGCCCTTGGGGCCTGGCCAGGACGAGCAATCGCGCGGGTGGCATAGAAGGTGGGGTGACGAATGGCGAGCCGGTGGTGGCTCGCGTGGCGTTCAAGCCCATTCCCACGCTCCAGCGGCCGCTGGAGAGCGTGAATCTGGACACCGGCGCGGCGGAAGCCGCCCACGCCGAACGCGGCGATGTCTGCGTGGTTCCGGCCGGCTGTGTGGTGGCGGAGGCTATGATGGCTCTGGTGCTGGCCAACGCAATGTTGTGCAAATTCGGCGGCGATTGCATGGACGACACTCTGGCGGCATACCGAGCGTATCTGTCGCGGCTTGAGGGCACGGTGGGAGGCGGGGCCTGAGGTGCGACCGCTGCGGCTGACCGAGGCCTTGCAGCCACCAGCTCGAGCGATCTTTCTCGTCGGCTTCATGGCTGCTGGCAAGACCACCGTGGGCCGGCTACTTTCTGAGCGGACTGGCCTGCCCCTCGTTGATACGGACGATCTCGTTGAGGCGGAGGTTGGCCGGTCTATTAGCGAAATCTTTGCCGCCGAGGGTGAGGGGATTTTTCGCGACCTTGAAAGTCAAGCGCTGGCGCGGGTTGTGGCTGGCCCGCCGGCGTTCGTCGCCACTGGCGGGGGCATAATGGAGCGCCCAGCTAACGTGGACCTTATGCGTCGCAGCGGCCCCATCGTCTGGCTGCGTGTTTCGCCTGAGGCCGTGCTTGCGCGGACCGAGGGCGATGCCACTCGCCCGCTCCTGAGCGTCTCGGACCGCGAGGCGCGGGTGAGAGAACTCCTGGCCCGCCGCGAACCTACCTACGCCCAGGCCGATGTCGTTATTGACGCCTCAGGCCGCCCGCCCGAAGAAATCGCCCAAGCCGTGTTAGAGGCCCTTGCCGCAGACCCGCGGGTGCCACCGTTGCTGTCCCAGTGGCCCTTGGCCGTGCCGGTGGAGGTGCCAGGTGCGGCCTATGAGGTTGTGGTGGGCTACGGGCTAATGGAGCAGATAGGCGAGTTGGTGGCGCGCCTTGGGCCGGTGCCGAGCGCGGCGGCTGTGGTGACCGTTGAAGGAACGTGCGTGAAATATGCAGAGGCGGTTGGCCGAGCTCTGGGCGAAGTAGGCTGCCGCGTCGAGGTAGTGGTCGTGCCAGACGGGGAAGAGAGCAAGTCCTTAGCTGAGCTTGGGAGGCTCTACGGGCGATTCGCGCGGGCAGGCCTGGATCGCAGCGCCTGGGTATTCGCTGTGGGGGGAGGCATGGTGGGGGATCTGGCAGGAATGGCCGCGGCGACCTACATGCGTGGGCTGCAGCTTTGCCAGGTGCCGACGAGCCTGCTGGCGCAGGTTGATAGCAGCGTAGGGGGCAAGGTGGCCATCAATCTGCCCGAGGGCAAGAACCTAGTTGGGGCCTTCCATCAGCCGAGGATGGTGATCGCCGATCTCGGCGCGCTGGCGACGCTGCCTGAGGAGCAGATGCTGGATGGAGTGGCAGAGGGCATTAAGCACGCGGCGCTCTTCGACGACCGGTTCTTCGGCTGGCTGGAAGACCATGCCGAATTGGTGCTTGCGCGAGATCCAGCGGCACTGCGGTACTTTGTCGCCCGCAACGTTCAGTTGAAGGCCCAAATAGTCTCGCAGGATCCCACAGAGCGCGGCCTGCGGGCTTTGCTCAACTACGGCCACACCCTTGGCCATGCTCTCGAACGCGGCGCAGCGGAGTGGGCTTTGTCGCACGGGCGGGCGGTGGCGGCGGGAATGGTAGCAGAGGCATGGGCAGCGGCATCGGCTGGTATGGCGCAGCAGGCTGTGGCCCGTAGGCTTGAGCTTCTGCTGGGACGGGTGGGGCTGTTGGCCCCTTTGCCGCACGTAGACTATGATGCGGCGGCGGCGGCCCTTGGCCTGGACAAGAAAATTGCGCGCGGTGTACTTAGGCTTCCGGTGGTGCACGCGATAGGGGAAGCAGAAGTGGTCGAAGTCGGGCCAGATTTTTTAGAAGACGCGCTCCGCAGCGTGATACGGCAAGCCGAGGGGACGTGAGGAAGCGTTGCGGTAGAGGCTTGCGGGTTAGCTATGACCCAGCGGACGTGGAAAGAGGAGCTTCGGCAGGTCTTGGTGAGAGGCGCGGTGCTGACCTTGGGTACCGTTGCTGGCCTTGTTGTGCTGGCGGCCCTCGGCTCGTTCATCATCTTCAGCAGCCCTCAGCCGGTGGTCCAGGTGCCCAACGTTATTGGTCTGGCGACTGAGGAAGCTGAAGCACAGCTTAGGGCGGCGGGGCTGAGGGTGGAGAAGGCGGGCGAGCGCTACGACGACGCCATTCCCGCGGGCGCGGTGTGCGCCACGGACCCGGGCCCCGGGCGGAGCGTGCGGCGGGGCAGATTGGTGCAGTTTTACACCAGCAAGGGGCCGCAGACGGCAATTGTCCCCGACCTCATTGGCCGGAACCTGGCGGAAGCTCGCGTGGCCCTGTCCAGGCAAAGACTTGAAGTTGGCGGGGTCTGGAAGCGGCGGTCGAAGTACGAGGCCGATACGATCGTTGGTCAGGAGCCATCGCCTGGTACTAAAGTCCCCCCCGGTAGCGTTGTGGATTTGGAGATCAGCGGAGGCCCGGAGTTCGGAATTATCCACGTGCCTGGGGATGGCGATCGACTTTTCCGGGCCGTGATGATCCAGGTGCCGGCGGACTCTGGGTACCATCATGTTGTGGTAGAGAAAGCTCACGAGGGTGTGGTCGAGACCGTGCACGATCAGGTGCACCCCGGCGGGGAGAATGTGGAAGTGGATGTGGTGGTGGAGCCTGGCGACCGCATAAGGGTTTACGTGGACGACCGGAGCGTGCTTGACCGCACTCTTTAGCTATCGAGCGCCCCGTGGACGAAGACCACCTTTTGATTGAGCGCTTTCAGGCCGGCGACCGCAAGGCCTTCGATGCGCTGGTGCGGCTGCACTACCGGCGCGCATACAACGTTGCCTTCCGCATCCTTGGTGACCCCGAGAGGGCAGCTGACGCAACTCAAGCTGCCTTCGTGCGTGTCTACAAGGGGCTGGCCAACTATCGCTATTCCTCGGCCTTCACCACTTGGCTATATCGCGTAGTCGTCAACGTTTCGCTGGACGCTGCCAGGCGAGCAGGACGGCTGGCAACTGTGCCTCTCGAAGGTCCTGAAGAGGACCGCCCTTCCCTTGCCGACCAGCTAGCTGACGAGGACACGCAGGACCCGTCGGTCTCGCTGCTGCGGGCCGAGCGAGCGCGGGCTGTCCAGGCGACCTTGCTATCTCTGCCGCCCTTATACCGCGCCGTCCTCGTCCTATATGAGCTGCAGGGGCTTGCCTACGAGCAGATTGCCGACGTGTTGGGAATCCCCATCGGGACAGTAAAGTCGCGTCTGAATCGGGCACGTCAAGCCTTCGCGCGTCGGTTCGCCCAGCACCTGGAACTTTTTGGCTTGGGACAAGGTCAAAGGCGGCGAGAGGATGAGGATGAGCAGAATCGCGGGTAGCAGCCGCAGGTCTTGCCAGTGGGTGCAACGACGACTGGCTGGTTTGGCAGGCGGCGACCTGTCGGCCACAGAGCAGGAAGCATGCCGCGGGCACCTGGAGCGCTGTGGGGCATGTTCGGAGGAGTTTTTGCGGGTTCAGGCGGCCCTCACAGCGCTGCGTTCGGTGGGAGAGGTGATGCCGCCGCCCGGGGCCATGGAGCGGCTACTGCGGCAGGTGGACACGCTGCCTGGGCATGGGAGGACATGGGCATGGCGGGGATGGGTTTCATGGTCGGCCGCTGCGGCCACAGTTTTGGCTGGCGTCATGGTTATGTTTGTGCTTTGGCGAGGAGGGGCGGCGCGGGGCGTCGGCGGGCTTGGGGGCGGGAGTGCTGTGGTGGCTCCGGCTGAAGGTCCTGCGCCGTCGAGCGAGAAAAGTGCAGCCGCCGCAGCGGAGACCGGCGCGCGAGAGCTTTCAGGGGGGCGGCCTTCAAAAAGGCCCGGCGCTATCTTACAAGCGGCTGGGCCGAGCCCTGCCCGGGAGGCTGCCCCCCTTTCCCCTCGGCCTTCTAGAGCTCCTAGGCCCGCGCCGCGATCCCGTCCCGCTCCCCCACCGGAGATGGCTGTGCTACCCCAAGCTGCGGAGCGGCAACAAGAGGCCAAAGGAGCACCAGAGGCCGAGGAGGCCCTTGCCCAAGCAAGCGGCCTGAGTGACTCGGCGGCGATGGCTACGGAGCAACAGGTGCCCGTACCCTTCCTGGCGGAGCCAGGGCTGGCTGGTGCGCCCCAGGGGCCTGGAGGACAGGGCGGCGGCGCCGGAGTCTTCGGAGAGGCTGCGGCTAAAGCAGCTGCCCCTGGCGCCAGGCACCGAACGCTCGCCGCCCCTGCGGCGGCTGGAGGCCCAGCCGAGCCAACTGTCAGCATTGTCACCGAACCCTTCTGGCACCTGCGCGTGGAAGCTCCGGCGCGGCTGGTGGTTGGGGTGCCGGCTGAGTTCGGGCTTACAATAGAGGGCCGCGAATCTCTTTTCGCCGTCGTGGCGCGCGTGCAGGACAGTGAGGGCCGTCCTTTGGGGCGCGAGGTGGAGCTGCCCTTGGTAGAGAAAGGACGGCGAGTGCAGGCGTCCCTTCCGGCCACCATGCAGAAGGCCGGCCTCCAGGAGGTGGCCGCGGTCCTCGAGGCCGAGCAGCCGCCGGTGAAAACGCGTGTGACGATGATGGTGGAGGTCCAGCCGGCGGCGCCCCCGGAGACGCCAATGGTGTCTCTCGTGCTGCGCGATGTACCCCTGCGGGAAGCTGCGGCGGCCGTGGCCCGGCGGGGACGCATTACGGTGGAAGTGGACGAGGCCTTGGCCAACCTCACCGTGGACTGCAACTTCGCCGACCCCATACCCGTTGAGACTGCCCTCGAGTTGCTGGTGGACCAGGTGGGAGGCAGGCTAGAAAAGCGGCCCGACGGCACCTACCACATCGGGGCAGGTGGCTAAGATGACAGCCCTTGCAAAGCTTGGCCCAGCCGCTGCTATCTTGGCGGCAGTCGGTGGGCAAGCATGTATTATAGTTCCGCCGGAACCTATCCATCCTCCGGCGCCTCCTGCTAGGCCGGCGCAGCTCGAATGTCGCAGCCAGCACGTCACGATTAGCATCGAGCACCCCGTGGCGCACGTGAAAGTCGAGACCGTCCTGTACAACCCTCACTCGCGCCCCGTGGAGGGCACCTTCGTGTTCCCCCTGCCTCCTGGGGCAGCGGTCACAAAGTTCCAGTTCACTGTGGATGGCAAACCCGTGACGGGCGAGATACTGCCGGCCGACAAGGCGCGGGAAATCTACCTCAGCTTCATCCGCCGCACACGGGATCCGGCGCTCCTCGAATATGCCGAGTTCGGCATGTTCAAAGCGAGCATCTTTCCCGTTGCCCCCGGCAAGACCGAAGAGATAACTTCGGAGTACCTGATGATCCTTCGGCCGGACAACAACCTGGTCCGGTTCTTTCACAACCTCAAACTGGGCCGCAACGAGACGACCGAGAAGGCAAAGCTCGTCGTCGAGGGCCGAATTCACAGCGCCCTTGCGCTCACGACGGTCTTCTCGCCCAGCCACGAATTGGACATCCAGCGGGAGGGCCAGCATACCGCCAAGTTCTCTTTAGAGCTTGACAAGCGTCCCTTCGACCGCGACTTCGTGTTGTGCTACGGAGTGGCCGAGGCGGAGCTGGGCATGCACTTCCTGGCCCATCGTGAGGGCGGGGAAGATGGGTACGTGCTCCTGGCACTGGCGCCGACCGTGGATGACACCCAGCCTGCCCCGCCCAAAGACATCGTTCTCGTTCTGGACACTTCCGGTAGCATGAAGGGCGAAAAGCTCCAGCAGGCCCAGGGTGCCCTCCAGTACGCCCTCAGAGCATTGGGGCCGCAGGATAGGTTTTCTCTCATTGCCTTCGCCACGACGGTGCGAAAGCTCGACGAGAAGCTCTTGGAGGCCAACGCAGACAACATCCGGCGGGCGCAGAAATTCATCGAGGAGATGGAGGCCGTTGGCGGCACGGCCCTCAATGACGCGCTGGTGGAGGCGTGCGAGGTGTTTTCTGAGGCCAGCGACCGGCCTCGCTACGTGCTTCTTGTGACCGACGGCCGGCCTACGGTGGGCGAGCGTGACGAGGCGCACCTTCTCAAGAACGTTGCGGCGGCGCGGGAAGCCGCTGGCGGTCGCCCGCCCCGCCTCTTCCTGCTTGGCGTCGGCTACGACGTCAATACGCGCCTGCTCGATACCTTGGCCCAGATGGCCGGTGGGGCGTCCGGGTATGTGCGGCCGGAGGAAGACCTGGAGGTTGCCTTGTCGTCCCTGGTGAGCAAGATAGGCCATCCTGTGCTGACGGATGTGAGGTTGCGGATAGAAGGAAGGCGGATTGTGGACCTTCAGCCACCTGCAGTGGCCGACTTGTTCCGCGGCGACCAGGTGCTGGCTGTGGGGCGCTACTTAGAGGCTGGCGAGGCCACGGTCGAGCTGTCTGGGCGGCTCGAGGGACATGGAGACAAGCAATGGAGCTTCAGGCTGAGCCTACCGGAGCGGGAGCCAGGCAACGATTTTCTGCCGCGTTTGTGGGCGACGTGGCAGGTTGGCTACCTGCTGGACCAGATACGGCTGCACGGCGAGGATGAAGAGTTGAAAAAGGAGGTGGTGCGGCTGGCGCTGAAGTTTGGGATAGTCACGCCCTACACGTCTTATCTGGTGACAGAAGAGGAGCCGCGGCTCGCCGAAGAAGCGGCACGGCGCCCAGGATGGCGTGCAGCCATGGCCCCCGGCGGGGCAGGGGGCGCCTTTGCAGTGGCCGCGCCAGCGGCTGAGGCGGCGCGGGCGGGCCTGGCCGGCCCCCCAGTGGGGCGCGCTGCAGTGGATGCAGTCAAGGATCTCCAGGCCATGAGGGTGTCCCCGGCTGTCGGCGCGGTTGAAGTGCCCTCGCAGGCTGCCCGCTGCGTCGCTGGCAAGGTTTTCTACATGGACGCGGAGTCGGGTTATTGGGTGGATAGCGAGTTCAGGGCTGGAGACCCTGAGGCGAAGGTTAGCTACCTTGGCCCGACATATCTTGCACTTGTTGCACGCCGTCCGGACATCGCTCGCTGGCTGGCCGTCGGCGAGAAGGTCAAGCTCCGCGTGGGTGGAATGCAGTTGGTCGTTGGGCCGGACGTTGAGGATACCCTGGCCGAGGAACAAATAGATGCGTTGGGCCTTTAGGGGCGGCAGGGCAGTAATCTTCTTATCTCTTTGCTCATGGTGCGGGCCGCATGCGGCCGCGGCCGAGGGCGCCGGTGCGGTGGCGGCGTCGGGGCCGCGCCTTGTCGCCCTCGTTGCCGACTTCGCCGAATCGTGCAGCTATTCCCGCCGCTGCCTGGGTTTGCGCGCGGCTGAGTGGACGCAGGCGCTACTGTCGCCCACGGGCCGATGGGAGATGGTGCCGCGGCCGCAGGTCATTGCGGCGAGCCTGGCCCTCGGTCCCCAGGGACCTGTGATGGCTGTAGACGACTTGCAGCGACTGGCCGACCGCCTGGGCGCGCACCTCGTCGTCTCGGGGGTGGTCTCGAAAACCACGCTCAACGAGCGGTCGGGAACTGTGGCATTGGAGGTGCGGGTGGAGTTGACGGAAGCCGCCAGTGGAGAACTGCTATCTGCGGTGTCGGGCGGTGGGAGTGCGCGGGCCAATCGGCAGCAGCCGCTGCCCACTGACGTGCTGGTTGAGGAAGGCCTGCGGGAAGCGTGCAGGGCGGCCGTCACAAGGCTCACGGCTTCCAGGCCCGTCAGTGGCAGCGTTCTGGCGCGGACGGGTGATAGGGAGTTGCTGGTGAGTGTCGGTTCGAAGGCTGGGCTTCGTCCGGGCCGGGTCGTAATAGCGCGGCTGCGCGAAGGTATCTTGCGGACCTTCGGCGTGGCCGAGGTACGCAAGGTCGAAGCTGAGCGGGCCACGGCCCTTATCGTCGCCTCTACCGACGCCCCGCGTCTCGAAGACCTCGTGATTGTCCCGTGAGTGTGTGCTGGGAAGCCTGCGGCGTGCCTTTCGCCTTCTCCAGAGTCGGTCGCTGGCGTTTGTGTCTCCCTTGCTTGTTGGCCTGCTATGACTGGTGGGGTCGCCGGCGCCTCGACCATGGGCTGGGCTACCTTCTATCGTTCTTGGTGTCCGCGCGTCTGCACCGGCTGCCGCTAGCTGCCGCACCCGACCGGCCAGTCTCGGGCGTGCCTTGCATTGCGCTGTGCTTGAGCCTTGACTATCATCGGGTTGCCATGCTTGACGTGTCTGCCGTGCGTGCTCGCCCCGAAGGTTATTGGCGCATCTCCTGGCATGAGCGAGTGTCCTCGACGAACGACCTTGTTGCTGGGGCGGCGGCCCTGGGGGCTGAGGAGGGGTTGGTCGTCGGGGCGGAGACGCAGACGGCCGGCCGCGGGCGTTGGGGGCGGCGCTGGCTCGACGCTCCAGGCCGATGCCTTTTATTCAGTGTCCTGGTGGCTATGCGGGAGGAGGCGCCGGCGGCGTTTGTAGGCATGGCTGCTGCCCTGGCGGTTCTTCGGGCGGTGCGGGAGGCTGGGGCGGTCGCAGCGGGCTATCGCTGGCCCAATGATGTCACCGCAGGAGACCGAAAGATAGCCGGCGTGCTTGTGGAGATGACGGGTGGGATGGCCGTGGTGGGCATAGGGGTCAACGTTTGCGGATGCGCTGAGGATTTCGTGCCCGCCTGCAATGCGACGACCGTTGAAGAGGCGGCCGGGCGGCCCGTGTCCAGGGAGGAGCTCCTGGGCAGCATTCTCTCGCACCTGCACGGGGCGCTCGCCTTGCTCCGGAGCGGACAGGCCGCTCGGATAGTAGAGGAGCTTGTGGCCGCCGATGCGCTGGTGGGGCGTCAGGTGACGGTCGCCCGCGGGGATGTGAAAGTGGTCGGCACGGCAGTGGGCATAGACGAGGCCGGCAGGCTAGAGGTTGTGGTGGACGGGGAAGTACAGAGCTTGTCGGAGGGCGAGGTGGTACGGGTTGAGCAGTGAAAATGTCCGGCCCGTGGGCGCCTGGGCTCTCCGTCGGGCGGTGATAGTGGCACTGTTGGCGGTTTGGGGTTGGGCTGCGGCATCGGCTTTCGGGCAGGGCGATGCGGCTGTCCTTGGCCTGCGGCTGTTCCTCGTAGGCGACTACGATAGGGCCTTCCAGCAATTCGGTCAGGCGCTTGCAAAGGACCCGACGAGGGCGGTGGCGGTGGCGGGCCTGGCGGCAGTACACCTTGCGCGTGGAGAGACTCAACCGGCTTTGTCAAGCTTTGGGGCGGCTGTGGAGTTGGCGCCGGGGCAGGCTTGGCCCCTGGCTTGCCTCGGGTCGGCTCAAATGCAGGCTGGCGACCCGAAGGCTGCTGCGGCGAGCTACCGACAGGCGCTTACGTCCCGCCCAGAGTGGGCGGCTGTACGTGCGCGCTTGGCTTATGCTCTCTATTGCCAGGGGCTTACGGCTGCCGCCATGGATAACGCGCGGACCGCTGCACGGTATGGGGAGAGGACCGTGGCCCCACTTGTCCAGGCGGCGGTGATGCTTCGTGACGGCGACGCCCGGGGTGCCCTGCAGGCCTTGGGCGGGACTGGAGCTGCTGTAGTGGCGACCGCCGCAGGCCCCGCACCGGCCCTTAGGATGGCATCGCTGGCTTCGGCGCTGCCAGGGCTCGAGACGGGGCTGCCAACGAGCACGGTTTTGCCAACGCCTGCGCCCGGAGGCGTCCGGATAACGTGGCCACGCGACGGCAGCAGCATAAGTGGCCGGGTAGAGGTCCAGGCCGAATTCGATGTACCTCCAGCTTATTCGGTAGTCTACATTGACGATCAGTTTGTATCGGTGACGAATGCTTCTCAGGTACGGATGCCGTGGGATACGCGGCGGTGGCCGGATGGGGTGCACCGAGTGCGTGTGGACGCCTATGACTCATCGGGCCGGTGCGTGGGTCGCCAGGAGATACAGCTAATCGTGGCAAATCGCGAGCGGACGGGTGATGCGACGCAGGCGGCATTGGACGCGGCTCTGGGCGTAGCGCTGGCAGAAGCCTGCCTGCCGTCGCCGCCGCCATGGGACCCGCCGCTGCTTTACGCTGAGGCGGCGCGGGTGGCTGGTCAGCCTGAGGCGGCCCTGGACGTTGTGGAGCATCCTTTTTCATGCTGGCCATGGCACAGGCGACTGCGCGAGGAGCTTCATCTGGCCTGCCGCGACCTTGGACTGGCCAATCCGTCGCCGGCTGAAATACTGGTGCTGCCGCGGCCTGGGCAGGTGGCCGTGACCTTTGATGACGGGCCTCATCCGCGGATTACGCCTTGGCTGCTCAGCGTGCTGGCCAAGCGCCGGGTGCGGGCGACCTTTTTCTTGGTGGGCCAACAGGCCGTCCAATATCCTGAGCTGGTGCGTGCCATAGTTGCTGCTGGCCATGAGGTCGCCGTCCACTCATACACGCACCGCAACATGACGCGGCTGGCCCAGGTGGAGATCGAGCGCGAGCTTGCCCAGTCCAGATGGGCGATAGCGCGGGCGTGCGGGCAACGGCCGACCCTTTTCCGGCCGCCTGGGGGCCACTACTCGGCTGACGTGCGGGCCGCCGCTGCCGCCCTGGGCTTCCGGACGGTCTTCTGGAACGCGAACATTTGCCGGTACGTAGCCCGCACGCTCAACGGGATGATAGAGGGCCTCGACGGCGACCTCGCAAGAGGCGGCATACTTCTCTTGCACAATGGGGAAGACGAAACGCCCCTGATAGTGGAAGAACTTTTGGATCGGCTGCGGGCTAGGGGGTGCGAGCTGGGGCCTGTGGGAGAGCTTAGCGGGGTGGAATCAGTGTACGTCAGCGCGGGTGGGAGGGCGCAGGTGAAGTGATGGCAGGGGCCGTGGTGGTGCTGTTGTGCGCGGCTTTAGGACAGTTGCCGGTACCGCGCTTTGACATTTTCGAGCGCGCGCCCGTCCTCGACGTCAATACCGCAGACTTCCCAGCCGCGTCCTTGGTGGATTTTGGGCGTGCGCCGGTACCGGTCGGGGCGTGTGGTCGGGTCTTCGCTGGTACTGATGGGCGGCTGTATTTTGAGGACGGCCGACGGGCCATCTTCTGGGGCATCAACGTCGCTAAGGATTCCATTTTCCAGCCGCGGGAAACGATTGACCGGGCGGTGGACGCCATTGCCGCCGCAGGGTTCAACCTCGTCCGCCTTCACCACTTCGATGATGTTAACGGTCTCTTGCCCAGAGACCGTGCCGGCAAAAAACCTCGGCTTGACCCCGAGAAGCTGGCCTGCCTGGATTACTGGGTCAAGCGGCTCGGCGACAGGGGCATCTACGTATATCTGGACCTGAACGATTACCGCACCTTCTGGCCTGAAGAAGGCGTGGCCGACGGGCCGGAGCTGGGCCGTGGCGCTAAGCCTTATGCCGTTTTCGTCCCCCGCCTAATCGAGCTGCAGGCGGAATACGCCCACGAGCTGCTCTGCGAGCACCGCAATCCTCTTACCGGCAAGACTTACGCCGAAGACCCGGCCGTGTTGTTCATTGAGCTCTGCGACGAAAATGGGCTGTTCCGCGAATGGAAAAGGGGTTTATCACTGAAGGACAGCTACGGGGCCATGCTGCGTGGCATGTTCAACGAGTGGCTGCGAAAGCGATACGCCACTGACGCAGCGCTGCGAGCAGCCTGGACGGACGCTTCGGGGCGGTGCTGTCTGACCCAGCAGGAGTCATTGTCCTCCGGGAACGTGAACTTCGCTACGGAGCCGGGCTCCTCCGGGCGCCACACCGATACCGCCCTTTTTTTCGCAGAGCTTCATCGCCGCTATTTCGACGCGCTGCGGCAGTCCATGAGCACCGGCGGCGTCAAGGAACTCTTGATTGGTGGTGTGGCCGAGCCTACCATCCCCGCGGACCTTCGGGTGGCCGCCGAAGGCCTCGACTTCATCGGTGTGAACTGGTATTGGGACCATCCCCGGTTCCTGCCAGGCCAGCCGTGGCGGATGCCTTATCTTTATGACAATCGCAGCCCGATGAGCGCGGGCGAGCTGGACGACTTTCCGGTCACGGTTGGGGCGGCGCGGGTTCTCGGCAAGCCTCTGGTGGTGCGCGAGTGGTCTGCCTGCTGGCCCAATAAGTATCGGGCGGCGGCGATGTTAGCAGCAGCGGCCTACGGGTCCTTTCTTGACGTTGACGCCATGTTGCTTTTCAGCTATCGGGCTGAGGTGGGCAGGCGCGGGCTGGACCTGTTTGATGTAAGTCACGATCCCACGCGCTGGGGTTTGGCAGCGGTTTGCGGGGCGATTTTTCGCGGCAGGCTATTGGCGCCTGCGCGTCGTCAGGTAACCATTGGCTACAGTCCGGCCGATGTGCTTCTGGAGCCTATGCGCCCGATGGCGTCGCATCTTCATAAACTTGCCTATTTCTGCCGCGTGGGGAATGTCTTCTTCGATACCGAGCTGCGGTCTGCGGGCGATTTGACCGTTAGCAGCGGGCGGAGCTGCGGGGGCAAATACCCAGCCTCACGGACGGTTCTCTTTGCACGCCACAGCTTCTCAGACCCTTACGGGCGGCAGACAAGCGAGGGGATAGACGTAGAGAACGGCTGTGCGGTGGCGACGCTGCCGCCGGTGCAGGCCACTTTCCGCTTCGGAGGCACAATCTTCGACGCCGGCGTGCAGCGGCAGGTCGAGGTGCCCAGGCCGTATTTCCTGCCCGATGTCCTCAATAACACCAACCTGCGGCCCATAGGTGTGAGCGAAGCAGCCAAAGCAGCCATCGGCGTGCGGAACATGAAGAGCGGGCGGCTGTGTTTCGGGGCCGTCCCTGAAGAATGGGCGGTGCGGGCGGCGCTGGACGCTTTGGGCTACCTCACTGGCGACGGGTTCTTTTCCCATAAGGCACTGGATGAGGGCAGGCTGGTGGCCGAAGGCGGAGCCATCACCACCGACCGTGTGCGCAACCTCCTGCTCCTGTCGGCGGCCAGAGTGCTGGGGGCGGCGGGCGACCTTGGCGGGCGGACGGTGCGGGCAGGGGAGCTGGAGGTTGCCACGGATACTCCCCAGGGCGCCGTCGTGTGGGTCAGCCTGGACGGCAGGCCGCCGCGCGACAGCCGCCGATGGCTCCTGAAAATGGCCACTATCGCCGTTAACACGGGCGAGGAGAAATGCTTCGAGCGACGGGGGGACAGCCACGACCTCTACAGGTTCACGAAGGCGGGCGGGCCGCCGGTGGTCACAGAGGGCCACAGCCGTGGCCGCACCACCGTGCGTCTGGCTCGGCGGCAGGTGCTTTCTCTGACGCTCGTCAACGGCACCTGGGAATTGGTCCGCGATGGGTCCAGCTTCTATTTGTGGTGCGACACCCCACATGTTCGGTTTGAGACGGAGCTATTACCGGCGCGCTGCGAGGTGAGCGTGCTTCCGGCGAACGGTGGTCGTGTCTTTGCCGCCGCAGAGTCCCAGCCGCTACAATACCCCCCAGAGGCGTTGGCTGTGCGTCTCGGGCCAGTGAGGGATTGAGCTCAGGCCATTTTATGGGGCGGTGTTGGGTTTGCAATGGCTTTGCCGGAGGGCGGCGTTGGTCGCGTGCTTTCATTGCTGCCCGCAGTCGCAGCCGGCGCGGCGGACGCTACTAACCCGTGACGATAGGCCGTGGCCCTTGGGTGGTGGCGGCGGGTGATACGAACTGGCGGCTGCGAGGAAGTGCGGACGGAGGGATGTGACGTGAATATTAGCATTTATGATTGTGTGTCGCCTCTGGATTTCCGCTACTACGGCCAGGACCGGGAGCTGCTGGAGCAGCTTGGCCCGTATGTGTCGGAGCGTGGGCGACTGCGGGCGGAGCTCCAAGTGGAAGTGGCGCTGGTGCGAGTGCTGGCGCGGCGGGGTCTTTGCACGCCGCAGGCTGCCGAAGAGATTGCGGCAGCGGCCCAGCAAGTCACGCCAGAGGAGGTGGCTGCTGAAGAGGAACGCATCCAGCACAATACGCGGGCGATGGTGAATTGCCTGCGGGCGCGGGTGTCCGAAACGGCGCGGCCCTTCGTGCACATGACGATGACCAGCTTTGACGTGGTGGACACGGCTCGCGCGTGGTTGTTTCGTGAAGCCACCCGTAACGTCATCCTGCCGGAGCTGCTCAAGCTTGAGAAGGTGCTAATAGACCTGGCGCTGCGCGAGAAAGAAACGCTGCAGATAGGTCGCACTCACGGCCAGCATGCCGTGCCCATAACCTTCGGATTTGCCATCGCCCAGTACGTAAACCGCCTGGGCGACCGCATCGAGGCCCTTCGAGGGGCGGCAGAGGCGCTACCTGGGAAGATAAGCGGGGCCGTGGGCGCCTACAATGCGACTTCTTTGTTCTTCGACGACCCGGCAGCCTTCGAGGCGGAAGTGCTGGCCGAGCTTGGCATGAAGCCCGCCTTGGCCTCAACGCAAATCGCCCCGCCGGAACCTATGGCCGACTTTGTCCATGCCCTCCTGACTACCATGGGCGTTTTTGCCAATCTGGCCGACGACATGCGCCACCTACAGCGCACGGAGATCGCAGAAGTTGGCGAGCGGTTCGAGGCACAGCAGGTTGGCTCGTCCACCATGCCGCATAAGCGCAACCCTTGGAACTTCGAGAATATAAAGAGCATGTGGAAGGCCTTCGCGCCGCGTGTACTGACGCAGTATATGGACCAAATCTCTGAGCACCAGCGAGACCTGAGCAACTCGGCCAGCGGGCGGTTCCTGCCGGAGATAATCGTGGCTGTGGTGAGCACGGCGCGACGGCTGAGGCGGGTGATGGGCAAGCTCGTCACTGACCCAGAGCGGATGCGGGCAAATCTAGAGATGACGAAAGGGCTGATAGCCGCAGAGCCGGCCTACATCTTGCTCGCAGCCCTCGGCCACCCGGACGCTCACGAGCGCTTGCGCACGCTTACCCTCGAGGCCCAGGCCACCGGTCGCCCCTTGGGCGAGCTGCTCTTCTCCGCCGAAGACCTGAAACCCTATCTTAGCCGGCTCACGGAACAACAGCGCGAGGTGCTGCTGCGGCCCGAGAAATATACCGGTCGGGCCGCGCAGCGCACAGAGGCCGTGTGTGCCTACTGGGCTGAGCGACTGGGGCTTTCTTGAGCCTGGCCGCGGACACTAGCAACCACCCAGGCTCCACCCTCCGCCGCCCCCGCCCTCCTTTGGGGGAGCGGGAAGCTGGCGCGCCGGAGACGTGCCGCCCGCTGTTATGGCCCCCCGGCCCGTCGGTCCCTACTCAGCTCTTATCCAGTCTACCTCCACCATCGTACCGGCGGGCGTGTCGGCCGGCTCTACGTCCAGGCGCAACTGGACTATCGTGCCCTTCCAGAGCGGATGGCCGCTGAGGTCGAAGACGAGTTCGTGCCATTGGCCGTCGGCAGGCAGGGGGATGCCGAGCCGTTTGTCTTCGCCGATGGAGGGAGAGGCAGTCGAGCGCCAGTACAGACCTAGCTGGATGCCGCCGGTGGCGCGCACGCGGAGGCGCAGTTTCTTATGTTGGGCCGCTGAGATTTCGCACGGCCCGCTGAAAAGATATGGGTCGAAGCCCGTGACGAGTATCTGCAGCGCTCCGCCCACGCTCGTGACGTTGCAGGAGTTGGCCTCGCTCCAGCCTTCCACGCCTTCGTCGAAATCCCAGCTTGAGGTCGGCTTGGGCGCTTCGACGGGAGAGTACGTGAGGCCGCGCAGGGTGACAGTGGCCATGCCTTGAGCATCGCAGCGGACGCCGAGGCAAAGGATGTGGGTATCGGAGTGGTAAGCCCAGCCGGTCGTGCCGGGGGGCAGGTCGTCGTTGCGGGAAAGGGCTTCCCCGCCAGCGGAGAGAGCGGCATTTTGACTGAGGGCCACCGGGGCGACGGTGAGGTAGACGATTTCCCCAGGGATGTATTTCGCTTGGGCCTCCAGGGCGCCGCCTCCAACTGCCACGGAGACATCGCAGGGCGCCGTGACGCTGACCCAGCCGTCGCCAAGCTGCGCTCGTGCTACCCGCAGCCCTGGGTCGAGGCCACGGAGAGCCATTAGATTGACCTGGATGTCTTCTGGATTGATGAAAACGGGGTTGCGGCCAGCGAAATAGCGGGCGAAGCTATCCGGATAGGTGCCGGCAAGCTCGGGATTGTCCATGGGCCACTGCTGGTACATGGCGCTGACGGTGATGCCCTCCACTTGCTTGTGCCACCAGTCGTTGCGGTCGAACCTCTGCAATTCCACGAGACCGTAGGCGTAGACGAGGCCACACCACTGCACGGGCAGGCCGAGCCAAGAGTGGGTCATGAAGGTACTGCCGAAGACGGGGATGCTGGCGTAGCGCATGCCTGGATGCTGGCCATCGTCCCAGGCGTACTGGAAGGGCAGGCCGGTGCGAGCCCAGAAACGAGCGTCATCGAGGTAACTGGGGTCGCCAGTAGCCATATATCCCCACACGAAAGCCCGGACGGCCATGGCCGCGGCAAGGACGTCAGGCTCGAAGATTGGACACTCCCAGCCCTGAGCGCCGCGCGGTACCTTTTGGGTCCTCAGGAACGCCAGCGCCTTTTTCATGCCCTCGAGCACGACGGGGTCGCCTGAGATGGCGGCATATTTGGCAAGAGTGTAGGCGGGCCAGGCGGAGGTGCCCGAGACCTTTGCCCCGTCCGGGCCGAGGATTTTGCGGTTCTCGTCGGGATGGAAGGCCCAGCCGCCGTCCTCTTCTTGACCGCGGAGGGTGTGGTAGGCTTCGTTACGCATGGCGGGCAGGACTCCCGGCAAGCCGCCCCAGTGGTACGGAAACTCCCACTTCATGATGTGACAGCAGTTGCTGCTGGCCAGGCCCCCCGGACCTTCTTCGCGCACGGTCGTCTCGGCTATAAGCTTGACGCGGTCAAGTAGTTCCTGGCGGGCGGCGCCTTGGGCGACGGTGCGGGCGTCCATCAGCATCAGCGTGGCAAAGCCAGGTGCGTTGCCCTTCGGGCCGTTGACGAAGTGGTAGCTCTTGCGATTTTCAGCGTCCCAGACGGTGTGCAGGAAGGCATGGCGGCAGAGAGCCATCTCTTCTTCGAAGCTGCGCGGCCAGTCTTCAGCCTCCGGAAAGCCTACGGTCTGGTCGAACCATGAAAAGGCGCCGGTCGCATCAGGGCTGGGCCTGCCCGCCGCGATGTACTGCCGCAGCCGCAGTTGCCCGCCGGCCCTCAGCAGGTAGGGCTTTTCAGCGAGGAGGGCGTTTTCAGGTATGAAATCGGGCGTTGAAGGAAGCATAAGCTGGATGAGGTGGTTGTCTTGATGCTCGAGGAAGTTGGGCGAGGCGAAGCAGGCGGCGGGAGCATCGTGCTCGCCATCCCATTTCTGGCGTGGGTCCCAGATGACGGCCACTACCGGCCCCTCCGCCTGCGTTTCGACCATCATCATAGGGACGGTGACCTTGAATTTGTGGGGCACCCAGCGTTCGTTGAGCGGCGGGGCCAGGTCGCGCGTGCTGGAGCTTGGCTCGTCGTTTTCGAGGTACTCCAGGCCGGGGAAAATGGCGATGCCTTTGGCCGTGCGGGTGGCCCGGTCGCCGACGTGCACCGCCGGCCCACGTAGCGCGCCAAGCTCTATGTCCTCTTCGGCCTGCGCGCGCACGTCTATTTCAGCAATCTCTGAGTCCGCGGGCAGCCGCAGGGATAGGGCAACTGCAGCGGTCTTGCCGTCCGCCGACTGCCATCGGCCCGTGGCCCGAAGACTTGCGGTAGTTCCATCTGCTGAGGCGGAAACGTTGTCGAAAACCACGGGGGTGCCGTGGCCGTCGGGGCCGACAATCTGCACCATGGGCGCAACAGACCCGACGGGCGTCCAGGCGCCGGTCCAGGCCCAAACCAGAGCGCCCATGCCGGGAGCTCGGGCATTGATGAGCCAGCGGACGGACGGGTTCTCGCAGAGTACGTAGTCATCGGAGAGGTTGCTGACGCGGGCCTGGTCGGGCCGCGCCGTTCCCATCTCCGGTAGGGCGGGCCATATATAGAAGCCCTCGGCCCGACCGCTGAAGCTCTCCCCTTGTATCTGCCAGGAGTAGGATATGCTGAGGGGGCCGGCCTGCCTTGGTCCAAGGTCGAACTCAAGCGCGGTCGTTTCACCCGGTGGGATGCGGTCCAGGCGTTGGCGCTGTCCGCCGATTTCAAAAACCGCGCCGTGCTCCGCTATCAGGCCCGCAAGCCCAATATTCTTGACGCCCAGGCGGGCCTTTACCGGTTCGCCGGCCAGGTAAACGGCCTGGGCAAGCCCGACGCTTGTTACCTGCAGGCTGGGCGACCAGCTTCCGCCGTAGGCTCTATCAGCCTGGGCGTCCTCGAGGCGAAACCGCCAGGAGACCACTTGAGGCTGCGACGAAAAGTCAAACACCGCGGCCGTGGGCTCGGGCGCCTCGGCGGCTTCTTCCACCCGTGCTCCCTGTACCGGATTGCCAGCCGCGTCCAATCCCTCGACGATGAGCTTGCCCTGCCCCGACCTGGGCCATACCGCAACGACGCCGCCGGTGCCGCTCACCGGCGTGTTTTCGGCCAGAGGCTCTTGCGGCACAGCCACCAGCAGCGGCTCGCCGAAATGCGCCCAGTCATAGTTGCTATTGTTTTGCGGTCCGGCGTCGGTGGATAGCTGGATACTGATGGCGGCTTCTCCTCCGGGGGGCTTGCCGGTAGCCACCTCGGCTACGAGGGGCATCCACCTGCTCTCCTTCAAAGCGGCCCGCACGACTTCGACGCCATTGACGGTGACGTAGTACCTGACGCCGTCGGCAGGATGGTTGGCGTCGTCCCAAGGTATGCCGTCGGCAAGGCCGGCGAAGGCCACGAACAAGAGCCGCGCGTTTCTAGGCATGGCCAGGGAGATGGGGGCGAAGTCGGCGGTAGCGCGCCCTTCGCTCTTTGGGTGGAGGTAAATGGAGTCGTGGGCCACGCTCCCGGCTTTTGTCATGTGCTGCACGGTGGCGGTCAAGGCATTAGCCACCTTGGCGGAAGCGAACTCCTCGGTTCCGCGCCACAAAACCTTCGCTGACCGCTCTGCAGCTAGTGGGATGGCAGGAAGTGCCAGGGCGACGAGCGCGGCGCTCACCGAAACGTACCAGCCGTTAGACATGTCACACCTCCGCCTTCGCGGACGGACAAGCGTGCCCTCCCATCGGCCGCCTGGGCTGCACGCCTCAGCTTGAAGCGTGAAAGGCCGGCGCTGATTTCGGCGCCGGCCTTTGCTTTCCTGCGGGGACGTGCGGCTAGTCGGATTCGCACGCCTTACTGGCCACAGCACCCCCCTGTCGCGTCCCCCATGCCCTCCGGCCTATCAATGAACCTGTCGCGGATAACTTTGGCGATGGCCTGAGCCGTGGCGCTCCAGATGCTGGTGGGGGCCTCGGCGGTGGCCTTTTCGAGGCTTGCTACTGCTTCGGTCCATTTCCTCTGCTGTGCCTGGGCCATGCCGAGTTCGAAGAAAGCCTCGGCGCCATAGGGACTGCCTGGGTTGGCGTCGAGCCAGGCCGAGAGCGCCGTGGCGCGGGCAGCCGGCGCTTCTATGAGGAGGGCTTCATTCAGGCGAACCTCTGGCGTATCAAGGCCTGCGGCCTTAGCTTGGGCAAGGCGGTCGGCGGCCGCTGCCATGTTGCCCAAACGTCGCTCAATATAAGCTAGCCGGGCGTTTATTTCCGCGGCACGCTCCGGGCTGGCACTCTCCAGCTCTCCCTGCAAGGCTTTGCCCTCCGCGCGAAGGCCACGCAGGTCCAGGGCGTCCTTCAGCTCGATGAGGAAAAGGTCAGCTGGTTCGAATCCGCCGATGGTTTTGAGTCGCACGCCGTCGGTGTCTAGGATGATTACCGTGGGGTAGCCGTCAACTTCGTATTTGCCCACCAGCTCCGTCTCCGTATCGCCGTCAACCTTGACGCAGATGAAGACCTCGGCCAGCAGTTTTTCTACACGCTCGTCGGTGTACACTTCGGCGTCGAGCTTCTTGCACCAGCCGCACCAGTCCGTATAGAAGTCAACCAGCACGGGCCGGTCCGCTTGGGCCGCCTTCTCTAGGGCCGCTGGCAACCCGCCAACCCAGTCCACTTCTGCCACGGCCAGGGCAGGGACCAGCCCCGCCAGTACTCCGGCCACGGTCAAAGTCAGCAGCTTTCTCATCAGCCCACCTCCATCGTAGCGCCTGCCATACCAAACAGCCGCCGTCGCCTTTGGTTTCCCCCATTCGCGCTATCTTGGTGGCTATGCCTTGCCCGTTCGCATGTTTGCAAGAAGCTCGTTAACCTTTGAGGTGGCGTTACGCAGGCCTTCCTCGACGGGGACTTGGCCGGCCCAGATGAGGTCGAGCTGCTCCTGGATGTAGTGAGCCACCTTGTCCCATTCGGGTATGTTGGGCGGGGGGCGCGAATAGTCGAGGGCGTCCACGAAGACCTTGCGGTTGTAGGCCACTTTCTGTGTCAGGTAGGCGCCCTTGAGCACCGAGAGGCGGGAGGGCATTTTCTCCTGGCGGGCCGCCATCAGCTCTTGTGACGAGGGCGACAAGAGAAACTTGAATAGCTCCCAGGCCTCCTTGGGATGCTTGGTGCCCGCCATGATGACGTAGTTCTCGGTGCCGAGCATGGTGGCTGCCGTTCGCTTTCGGGGCAGGTGCCAAACGTCCCAGCGGAAGGCCGCCCGCCGGCTGATTTCCCGCACGTCCCACGGCCCGGACATATACATAGCCACCCGCCCTTGGCAGAACAGGTCCAGCCCCTCGTTGCGCTCGCCAGGCGTAGGCTCCGGCGCCACTTTATACTTGTGACGCAGCTCGACGAGGAAGCGGATGGCGCCGGCAGCTTCGGGAGTGTCGAGGGTGACCTTGCTGCGGGCTGCGTCCATCAGGTCGGCGCCGTTTTGCCAAAGCCACGGGTATATACGAGACCCCCAGAAATCCAGGTAGCACCCCCATTGCGCGGCGCGGCCGGGGCCCGCAGGGCGGGTGAGGGCGCGCGCAGTCTTGAGGTAAGCGTCCCATGTCCAATCCTTCTGCTGGCTGGGGTACGGCACGCCCGCCGCGTCAAAGAGATCCTTGTTATAAAACAGAGCGTAAATCGAGGTGTAGCGGGGCAGGGAGTAGAGCTTGCCTTTCCATCGGCACATTTCCACGATGCGCGGATTGAAGTCGGACAGGTCGAAAGATTTGTCCTGTGCGATGAAAGTGTCCAGGTCGGCCAGGGCGCCGCTGTCGGCAAAGCTGTAGTAGAAGGCGCCGTGAAGGCTCGCCACATCTGGCGGTTGACCGCCGGCGGTCATGGTATGCAGCTTGGCCATTGCTTCCGCGCTGCCGGGGACATTGAGTATACGCACGGAAATGCCTGGGTGGCTTTGCTCGAACGCCCGAGCCAACTCCTGATTTACCGCTAGCTCGTCCTCGCGCGTCCAGGTGAACAAAGTTAGCTCAAACTTTGCCCCTGCCCGAGGGCTTGGCTCCGCGGGCGGGCCAGGCGCCTGTCGCGGAGAGGGCTTGGCGCAGCCCCAGAGGAATAGACCTGCCCCAAGGGAGGTGAGCAGGAGAAGCTTCTTGCTCTTCATGGCTTGCAACGCTCCGAATAGATGCAGCTTACTTTTGGCTTGACGCTCTCGACGAAATTCTTGGCGGCCCCAAGTCTCCTAAGGCATACAGGGCGAGAGCACAGGCGACCACCGCCGCCGTCTCGGCGCGGAGAACTCTCGGGCCGAGATATACCGGCCTAGTTCCCGTCTCGACTAGAACCTTTTTTTCCTCGTCGGTCAAATCTCCTTCAGGGCCGATAATAAGGCCGGCCGAGGAAGCTCCCGATAACGCCTCGGGCACAGAGGCGGCATCCTGGGCGTCCGGATCCAAAAGCAACCATCGGTCCTTGGAAGCGTCGGCGATCACCGCGCCGATCTTCGATATGGGAACAACGGGGACGACCTCCGGCCCGCGACACCGGCCGCTTCGACGTGCGGCCTCGGATGCTATCTCCTGCCACCTTTCAACCTTGGCTTGCCAGTCCTCTGCACGAACAACCACGCGTTGGGAAATCATCGGAATGATTGTCCATGCGCCGACTTCAGCAAGTTTTTGTACCGCCCAGTCCATAGCACTGCCCTTCAGTACAGCCAGGACCACGCAGACTGGGTGGCGTGGGTCTGCGTCGGAAGAAGCTGCCGGTCCGAGGACCTTCGCGACAACGCGGCGATAGCCGACTCGCGTAATCTCGGCTTCCGCCTCCTGGCCTTCCTTGGTGAAGACGAAAAAGCGGGCGCCAGGCTTGAGCCGCAGCACCTGGCAGAGGTAATGGGCCTTCTCTCCGGCCAGCTCTATCTGGCCGGAGGTGAGCTGCTCAGCGGATACCGGCACCCGTGGCGTTGTCATGAGGCCCTTGGCTCAGGTCCGAGGCGCTTGGCACGCTCCGCCCTAGCGCGGTCCAGGTAAGCTGTCCACGGCTCAAGCTCGAATTCTTGGATGATGTCGTCCACGGTGGCGTCGTCCATTAGCGAGGCCAAGGTAAAATGAGCCTCTGGGCGATATATTTCCACTTCCACCGCGTGGCCGTACTTGGCGAAAACGTCTTTGAGCTTTGGGCCGTTGTAGTCCAGATGAAATTGGCAACGGTCCATATTGATTACGGCTGACGCAATCGGGGGCACGTAGCCTGCGCCGACTTCCCAGATGTCGGTGCCGGTCTCGGCCAACGCCCGGCCGCCGCCCATGTCAACGATATAGCTGTGGGTGGGGCAAGAACTCACCACGTACATTCCGAAGTCGCGCGCCCAGTGCCAGAGGCGGTCGCCAGCCACGAACATGGAGGCGAACAGGCACATGCGGGCGCCGTTACGTGCCATCAACTGGCCCACCTCGACGAACTTCATGTCGAAGCAGATGGCCGCGCCTACCTTGCCGAAGTCCAGCTCGAAGGCCGGCACCTCGACGCCTGGACTGTAGCCGGCTTCCATTTCGCTGATGGTCGGCTGGTATTTATGATACATCCCCACGATGCTGCCGTCCCGGCCGATGAAGACGCAGGAGTTGTGCAGGACATCGCCGTGCCGCGTAGGGATCGGCAGGACAATGTACATATTGTGCTTGGCGGCGACCTCGGAAAGTCTTTCGGTTGTCGGACCAGGGACCGGCTCGGCCGCTTCGATTTGGGCCTCCAAGGTCGGCAGGCCCAGCACGTTGCAATGTTCGGGGAACAGGACCAGGTCAGCCTTGGGCCGCGCAGTCGCCGCAAGCTCCGCCATCTGCGCGAGCCTTTCGCGCTGTCGCTCCATAAAATTATCGCCCGCTTCGACGGGCATATAGGAGACCGTAGACACTCGTATCCATCGCGCCATGTCGGCCCCTCCTCTGTTCGCGCAGGTTCGGGCTGACAAGCTAAGGCCGTAGGGCAAGCGAGGCTTCGACGGGCTGCGGATAGGTCCTCCCCCGGCTGGGGGGAGCGGGTGCGAGGCCGCGGCCGGCCGTCGTTTTTACTGCTGAGGAGGAGGTTCCGGCACGGGCGCTGTCGGCGCCGTTCCGCCTGGCGGAGCCGCCAGGATGTCTATGAGTTCAGCCACCAGCCCCGGGGCCTTCTGATTAGCCCGAGCGAGTAGCAGCGTGAGGGCTTGAGGATACTTGCGGCCCACGACCGCCGCAATATCGAAAAGCAGTTGCGGATACCTCGTCACGAGGGCCGTCTGCAGCTCCACCAGGGCTTGTGGAAATTGCTTCTGGACCAGCTTCACTACGTCCGGAATGAGGCGGGGATACTTGTCGCGGATTATCCTTCGCGCTTCCTCCGCGGCTGTGGGGCCGGGCGGGATGCGGGCGAGGTCCTCCAGCAGGGGGGCGTAGTCGCGCCGTAGCAATTCGCCCACGGCCTGGCCCAGTTGGGGATACTTGCCGGTCACGAGCACCGAAACTTGCTGCTGAACGAAGCTGGATATGTCGGGATATTTGGCTGCAACCAGACCGCTCAGCTCTGCTTCCAGCTCGGCGTAGAAATTAGGGTTGATGCCAGCCATGATGTCGAAAACGTCGGCAACGAAGTCGGGGTAGCGCTTATTGAGGTGCTGGATGGCCTGTGTCCTGCGTTCTGGCATTGCTTGGACGAAGAGCACCCAGCAGAGCGCAAAATCAGGCTCCTCGACCGACGAGGCAGCGGGGGCAGGCGCCTCTGTGGGAGCTTCCTGCGACAAAAGAGGGGTGGTCGCCAACAAAGCTGCCAGCAAGGCGGCCAGAACCGACGCAGTTTCACATGGCGGCTGGCATCGCATCGGCGGGCCCCCGGCCAGTTGGAGTACCTGTGGGTGCGGATGGGGCGACCAGAGCGGCTGTAGCCAGGTCTGTGCCGCGCCTGGCGATAGCGTCGGCAAGGTAATGCTCGATGAGGGCGCCAGCGAGCACTCCCGCCGCTACGCCATGCGCAACGCGGCCATTGACCCCGTCAACGGAAGGCTCTGCGGCCCCCGTGGGCGCCGCCGCCGTGTGAGTGGGGGCGCCGATGGCCACTGATTTGTGCGTGGCCGCCGTGCGCACCTCACCGTGGCTCCCTGCGGGCCGCGCGGATACGGCCCGCCGTGCAGCCGGCAGTGCCGCTACTGACCGCGCGACGGGTACGCGGGCGGCTGGGGACTCCCACCTGCGGCGCACAGGTGGCGGAGCGGGCCGGAGCATGGCTGGCCGAAATAGTGCTGTCGGGCGGGGCGGAGCCGGGCGAACCGCGCGGCTCGGGCCGGCGAGCACGTCGCCGAGCGCTGGAACCGTCACGGTCGGCTCCCTGGCGATTACCGCGGCCAGTTCGTGATGGGCTGCCCGCATCGCGATGGGCGGGTAACTTAGGGCCACGAATATGAGCAATGCTGCCGCTGTCGCGCCTGCGTAGGAAATCCGCCCCCAGACCGGACTTGGGGCCTGTCGCCGAGGCGCCATCAGAGCCACCAGGCATGCGCCCTTTATCTGCTCGGCGAGGTCTTCAGGGGGCCTGGGAGCCGGCAGGCTTGCCAAAACGGCCGGCAGGCGCCGAGCCTGCCGCAGGTATTCGCGACAGGCCGAGCACTTTTTCAGATGCGCGGCCAGCAGTTTTCTCCGCCGCCTTGGGAGGATGTCCAGAACGAGTTCGTGCAAACTGGTCTCGAACCGGACACATGCGTCCCTGCGGCGAGTGCCCTTGGCCACCTCTTCGCGTGCCATGTTCGCCTCTATACCGCCGAAAGCGATACGGCCTACATCTCAACGCGCATTTTGCCCTGCAGGTATCTTTCAAAGGCCCGGGCAAAGGCGGCCCGAGCGCGGGCCAGTCGTGATTTCACCGTACCAGTAGGGCAGCCCAATACCTGCGCCGCCTCTTCGTAGGGCATGCCTTCTAGGTCCACGAGCGCTATTACGGCCCGGTGCTTTGGCGTCAACTTTTTCAGCGCCGCATGAACAGCGCGGCGCAGTTCCTTGCGCTCCAGCACCACTTCCGGCGATTGACTGTAGTCCGGTGCCAGGCGCTCCGCTATTCCGTTGTCAGCTTCCTGCAGCTCCTCCAGCGACCCCCCAACCACCTGCGACCGCCGGCCCCGCTTGCGCAGCTCATTGATGGCTGCGTTCACGGCTATCCTGTACAGCCACGTGCGGAAGCTGGCCTGTCCCTGAAACTGGAAACTGCGCAGGGCTCGCAATGCGCGGACGAAGACATCCTGCGTAATGTCCTCGGCCTCGACGGCTCCGCACATGCGATAGATGATGCCGTACACGCGGGCGTGATACTTATCTACGAGCTGCGAGTAGGCTTCGCCGTCGCCGCGCTTGGCCTGTTCGACCAGCACGCGATCTACGTCGTCCGCGCTCTCGGTCTCCACGTGTTCCAACGCGTCGGCGTCAGCAAGGTTCCGCGCGGTCGGCAGCAGGATGTCGTCTCTGGCCACCGGTTGCCCTCCTCAGGTGCCATTATATAAGACTACCGAGCGTCGTACAAGTTGCAGTTAAGGATTCTTTCGGCACTTTGTCGGCGGGCGCCTCTCGCGCGGCGGGAGGTATCGGCCCGAAGCCCTGCCATCACCCGCGCGCTATTTTCCGGTATAATCCGTCTACCATGCGCGTGCTTGGCGTTGACCCTGGCCTGAAGGCGACGGGCTATGGTGTGATAGACTATGAGGCGGGCCGCTGCCGGCTGGTGGAAGGCGGGGTCATCGAGACGGCAGCAGCCGCAGAATTGGCGGAACGGCTGGCAAGGATATACGCAGGGGTCGAGTCAGTAGCGCGGCAGTTTCAGCCGGAGGTCGCCGTCGTCGAGAGCCTGTATGCCAAGTACCGCAGCCCGCGAACCGCACTGCTGATGAGCCACGCGCGCGGGGTGGTGCTGTTAGCGCTGGCGCATTGCGGCGTGGAGGTGGTCAGTTACCCGGCGTCGTTGGTGAAGCGGGCGCTAGCGGGACATGGCCGGGCTGCAAAGAGGCAGGTAGCAGGCATGGTGGCTCAAGTTTTGGGTGTCAGCATGGATGCCGTCCCTGACCACGTCTCCGATGCCTTGGCGATAGCCATATGTCATTCCACGCCCTGGGCTGCTGGCTGGGGCCAGCGGCCAGCATGGCGGGAGCCGCAGGTGCGCTTTCTGCAGCGGGGGCGAAGGGTATGATTTCGCGCCTAAGGGGCTCGTTGCGGGCGATAGACCGGGAGGGGTGCGAGGTGGAGGTGGGCGGCGTGAGCTACCATGTGCTGCTGCCACCTTCAGTGGCGGAGCGCCTCGCCGAAAGACCCCTGGGCAGCGAGGTCGAGCTTTACACCTACTACTACCTGCAGACAGACCCTCAGAAGGCGGTTCCTGTGTTGCTTGGGTTTGAGAGCCGGCAACAGCGTGATTTTTTCGAGCTGCTGACGCAGGTGCCGAAGTTCGGCCCGCGGGCAGCGTTACGCGCTCTGGCGTTGCCCGTAGCGACCTTGGCTCAGGCCATCGAGGCGCAGGACCTGCGCTTGCTGCGGTCCTTGCCTGGCGTCGGGCCTCAGCGCGCTAAAGACCTCGTGGCTGCGCTGGAGGGGAGGGTCGCGGCCTTCACGAAGGCCGCCGAGGGGGAGGCGGTCGTCCCGCTGGAGCCGTCGAGCGAGGCGGAAGCCGACGCCATTGACGTACTCGAGCAGCTGGGCATGCCCAGGGCCGACGCCATGCGCCGCGTGGCCGTCGTGCGGCGCGAACATCCGGATGCCGAGACAGCCGACGAAATCGTCCGCTTAGCCTTCCGGCTGGGCTAGGCGGGGTGAGGATGGCGCCACAATGAAAGAAGAGCCTTTGCGGAGGCGAGTGGTCAGCGGGGCTGCACGATCTGACGACTTCGAAGAGCCTTCGAGCCTGCGGCCCCGACGCCTTGACGAATTTATCGGGCAGTCCCAGGTCGTTGAAGGGCTGCGGATAGCCATCACCGCCGCCCGAGAACGCCGGGACGTGCTCGAGCATGTCCTCTTCGATGGGCCGCCTGGCCTGGGCAAGACCACCCTGGCTTACATCATTGCCGAAGAGATGGGCACAAACCTCCACCGCACTTCCGGGCCTGCCCTCGAGCGCCCTGGCGATTTGGTGGGCATACTCACCAACCTGGAACGCGGCGACATTCTTTTCATAGATGAAGTCCACCGCCTGGCCCGTCCCATTGAAGAGTATCTCTATCCGGCGATGGAAGACTTCCGCATTGACTTTGTGGTAGATAAGGGGCCGTATGCCAAGACCATAGGGCTGCAGATTATGCCCTTTACCCTTGTCGGAGCCACCACGCGTACTGGCCTGGTCGCGCCGCCGCTGCGCGACCGCTTCGGCATCTATCACCACGTCGGCTTCTACGAGGTTGCGGACCTGGTGACCATCGTACAAAGGTCTGCGAAGATTCTCGGCATAGACCTACGGGCGGAGGGCGCCGAGGTCTTGGCTCGCCGCGCCAGGGGCACTCCGCGGGTTGTCAACAGGCTTCTGCGGCGCGTCCGCGACTACGCTCAGGTCGTCGCTGATGGCGTGATAACGCGGGAGGTGGCTGAGCAGGGGCTGAACGCCATGGGCGTGGACCATCTAGGCCTGGACGAGCTTGACCGCAAGTACTTGCGTGCCCTCATTGACTTCTATGGCGGCGGGCCGGCGGGCATAAATGCCATCGCTGCTTCGCTCGGCGAGGACCAGGGCACCCTCGAAGACGTCGTGGAGCCATATCTGCTAAAGATAGGTTTCGTCTTGCGAACGCCTAGGGGAAGAGAGGCCACGCCGAGGGCCTACGCTCATTTGGGCCTGAAGGCGCCGAGGCGCAAACCCTACGAGGCACAGGAGAACCTACCCCTGGACGTTGACGAGTAGGTCCGGTGGGCAGGGCCAAGTTTACGAGGCGGCTCCGATTGTCGCTGGCGGAGGAGGACTTCGGCATGACCAGACAACCGAGACCCGACCAGCAAGAATACGACCTTATCGAGCAGTCAGCCACGCGCCAGGCCATCGCCCAGCGCGTGGGCGAGAGCTTTGCCACTAAGCCGCACTTTTCAACGACGGTCCTCCTGGATGCCTCGGCCCTGGTCGAGCTGCGTACGGAGCTAAAGCGGCAAGGCCTTGACCCGCTGCCCACCTACAACGATTTCATCATCAAGGCTTGTGCGGAGGTTCTCAAGAGCCACAGGCTACTGAATGCTTGGCTGGATGGCGAGGGCCTGAAGGTCCTGCGGCGTATCAACATTGCCTTCGCGGCGGCCACCGACCAAGGCGTGCTCCTGCCCGTGGTGCTAGACGCTGACGTGAAGCCACTGCCACAGATAGCCGCCGAGACGAAGAATCTGGTTGAGCTGGCGCGGGCGGGAAAGCTCCGAGCCTCGCTACAGATGGGCGCGGGATTCACGGTTTCCAACATTGGGCCGGGGCGCGTTGAGTGGTTCACGGCAATAATCAGCCCGCCGCAGGTAGCCATATTGTCTGTGGGCGCCATGGCCGAACGGCCTGTCGTGGTGGACGGGCAAGTGGTGGTTCGGCCTACGGTCTATTTCACGCTGACGGTTGACCACAAGGCCGTAGATGGCGCCCACGCGGCTGCCTTCCTAAAAGACCTGGTCGCCCTTCTGGAAGACCCGACGGCTCTGCGGCGGGCCTGCGGACTATAGGCCCCGCGGCCCCGGCTGGCCCGGAGCTTTTCTGGGCGCTAGGCGGCGTTCCTCCCCGCCGCGAGCGCTGCCACGGGCCTGCCATGTTTTTCCTAGATTGCTGGGACTGGCAATGGGCGCCCTTCGAGGGCGGACTGATGCGCCAGGAGGCATGCCTGGGCACTCTTGGCACCCTCTACGGCGTCCACCAGCGGCTGCTCGTCGCGCAGGACGCACGAAGCGAAGTGGTAAGCCTCCGCCGCGAAGGGATGGCTCTCCTGGCGCGGGACGGGTATTTCCATCCAGGCTTCATTTCCATCCAGGCACAGCCGGTTGCCGCGCACTGTACCTGTGGTGCCGTGCACGGCTAGGTTATACCAATCCGCCATCGGGCTGACCGTGCCATAAAGGGCTGCGACCTTCCCGACGGCTCCGCTGGCGAACCTGAATAGGGCGGCCTCGGTGGTCGGCTCGTGCATCTCCTTGTAGGCGATGTGGTTGGCCATGCCGTACACTTCCACCACATCGCCGGCGAACCACCGTAGCAGGTCCAAAGGATGCACTCCCCCGCTGACAATCGGTATTTCTGTAGTGAGCTTCCATTGTTCCATGAATCGTTGGTAGCGCAGGTCGTGCATGTAATCGGCCTCCAGATAGAAAATCTCGCCGAGCTGGCCGTTGTCTATCATCGTCCGAACAAACCGAAACAAGGGGTTGAAGCGCAGGACTTGGGCGACCATTGTCTTGGTGCTCGCTGCGCGGGCGGCGGCAACCATGCGGTCTAGGTCGGATAGGCTGTTGGCCATGGGCTTCTCGACGACGACGTGCTTGCCGGCCTGGAGTGCCAGGATGAACGGCTCGGCGTGCAGGTGGTCGGGAGTGTGGACCGAGATTATCTCAATGTCCGCACGATCGAGGATTTCGTAGCCGCCATAGCCGTCAACGGAGAATTGCTCGCAAGCTGCTCGCAGCCGCTCAGGGTCTAGGTCGCAGACAGCGCGTAGGTCGGTGAGCGGACAAGAACGGTAGGCCTCGCACCAAGCCAGGCCATTATGGCCGAGGCCGATTACTCCCACGCCCAGACGGGCCATGAGCATCCCTCCCGAAAGGCACAGCACGCAGCCCCCACTGGGGAGCTGCGTGCGTGATTCGCGGTCTCAGCCCAAAGGCCTACCCTCCTGGGGTGGCTGGCGGGCCGTTCAGCAAAGGCGCAGGCCAACTACAGATCGGCGGCCTCCGGGTCCCAGTATTCGCGGGTATCAACAGAACGCTCGCGGTTCCACTTGACGTGCCCATCGAAGTAGCCAAAGACGGTGCCATCGTTGTGGCGCTCCGGCAGGCCGTTGCCGGAAAAACTGGTGTCCTGCGGGGCCAGGCAAATATCGTTGTCTGGGTCGGTTATGTACCAGCAGTCTGGGTTGGCGGCATTGCGGGGCCAGTCGTGGCCTGGGTTAGTGGATAGACGGATGCGTTCCGGTGGTGCATCGGCCACCATTATCTTCCGCGCGGCGTCCCAGACCGTCCCGAGGGCGCGGCCATCGGCGAGGAAGTTCATTGCGTAACCCGGCCCGCTGTCCTTTCGGTCGGGGCAGTAGAGAATCTGGTAGTTATGCGTGTAGGGATAGATTGCCTGGTACCACTGCTCGCCGCTGGGCAACTGTCCGCGCGGAATTATCTCGTCGTAGTCCTCGGCGTACATCAGGTTGGCCAGAACGATTTGCTTGACGTTGGAGATACAGGCGGCCTGGCGCCCCTTGGCTCTGGCTCTCGAAAATACCGGCATCAGAATTGACGCCAGTATCGAGATAATAGCTATTACGACGAGCAGCTCAATGAGCGTGAACCCGCGCTTGGTCATCCGCCACTACCTCCTTGGCACTAAGGCCACGAAACTGACTTGCCTTCTTCTAAGAAGGACGCCTGACCGCAATGAAAAGTTCGTCTAAATCCAGGTTATCCCTTCCGCGTGATGCCAAAACTTGGCTGCGGTCTCGGCCCGAGAAAGGAGCAGCGGAGACCGTCGGGAATAGTCGCTGCTCGCTGGGCTTCGTCCTTTATCCGACTTCGCAGGAGGTTCTTGAGCATGAAGTGGTCGCTGCATCCGGTGATTCTTGGGGGTTCCCTGCCCTTTGAGGAGCAGCTTGCCATCGCTGGCGAAATCGGCTATGAAGGGCTTGATGTGGATATCGGCTACCTGCACGGTCTTGTGCAGGAGAAGGGCCTTGGCTTCGTCCAAGAGCTGTTCCAAAGGCATGGCGTGGCACCTGCGGCGGCAGGCCTGCCGTTGGACTGGCGGGTGCCTGATGACGTCTTCTCGGCGGCGCTGAAGAACCTGTCGGCCATGGCGAAAACCATGGCGAGTTTGGGCTGCCCGCGCACCTTCACGTGGATGCCGCCGGCCGTTGACGGCGATCCGGCTGACTACAGGCGCTTCATGGTAGGCCGCTTCCGCGAGATTGGCCGCGTGCTTGGTGACCATGGCGTACGCTTTGGCCTGGAGTGGATAGGCCCGCCCACCTGCCGCGCCTCGGGCGCGCCCCTCGTGCACAAAATGGCCCATGCTCTTCAGGTCATTGAGGAGGTGGGCCTGGACAATCTCGGCCTGCTAATCGATTCGTGGCACTGGTTCACAGCTGAGGACACCCTTGAGGAGCTTCAGGAACTTCGGCCCCAGCAAGTCGTTCATGTGCACTTCGTTGACGCGCCCAATAAGCCTCTGGCGGAACAGGTGGATATGGAGCGCGAAGTCCCAGGCCGCGGAATCATCCCCCTCACCGATTTTTATCGTGCCCTGCGCGGCATTGGTTATCGGGATTTTCTGGCCGTCGAGATTTTCGGGGCAGGTCTGCGGGATATGCCGCCTCGCCAGGCCGCGGCGCTGGTAAAGACGGCTTGTGACCAGATTGCCGCACGGGCCTGAACTGCGGCCATGACGGGTGGTTTCTGGCGCGTTTGGGGCTTGTCCCAGACGACCTAGCGCCTGCTCCGCGCCGGCATCAGGTGTGGTAGGTTGGTGCAGATGATGTCGACGCCGAGGCCAGCGTAGTAGTCCCAGCGCTCCGGCTCGTCCATTGTCCAGATGGACACCCTCACGCCTGCTTCGTGGGCGCGGCGTATTAGAGCCTCATCCACCTGGTGGTATTCGACGTTGAACCACGGCAGGCCGTGCCTCAGCGCTGCTTCCAAGTCTCCGGCGTGGCCTGAGATGAGCGCCAAACGGCCGTCCGGCCAGAGCCTGCGGGCCTCGAGAATGGTCTCCAGCCCGAAAGAGCATACCATGCTGCGCTCGAGCACGCCTCCTTCAGCCAGCGCCTCGATGACCTTCGACGCGGTCAGCGGATTGTCCATGGACTTTATCTCCACGTTCAGGCGGATGCGGTCCCCGACGAGGTCAATGACTTCGCGGAGGGTGGGCACCTTTTCGCCTGCGAACTCCGGCCCGAACCAACTGCCAGCGTCGAGCCTCTTTATCTGCGCTAAAGTCATCTCGGCGATGGCGCCACTGTCGTCGGTGGTGCGGTCAACCGTCGGGTCGTGCATTACCACAATCCCGCCGTCCGCGCTAAGGTGGACGTCCAGCTCCGTCCAATCCGCACCACACTCTACCGCTTTGGCAAAAGCTGCCAGCGTATTCTCAGGGGCCAACCCCGAATTCCCACGATGGGCCATTAGCTCGGGTGGCATAGCCGCCTCCTTGTGTCCGCCAAATCGGCGCTACCGTCACGAATTCATCGCTCACGCTGCCGCACCTGCAGGTTGGCATCAGGGCATTGGGCGCGGGCCGTTTCGTTGCGCGCCCAGGCGCCGTCACGCCAACTTCTCTGGCGTCATCCCTGCGTCCCGTCGGTCTCCACGACGACCTTGACAAGGGCCACCTCACACTGGCGGCCGTCAAAAAAGATGCGCAGGTCCGCGCCGCCGTTCTCGCGGTTGCCCAGGTACGGCGTGGGGGCCACGAAACCGACCCGCGTCCAGGAACCTTCCTGCGCCCGTGAGGCCGGTCCCACCGGCGTGTAAAAGGTGCTCGTCTCCGCTGGGCCTTGGGCATCGTAATGGAGCTGGAGGTTTTCCAGCGGATCATTGGAGTGCAGGAGTACGTCTACCCGAATCGACTTCGCGCCGCCCCGAAAAGCCACTCGATCGTCCACGTCGAAATAAAGGTACTTATTTCGCTGGGGATTCTCATTGACGAGGCAGCGCCTTCCCTGGAAGGTTGAAGGAACCCACTTGCCGTCGGCGGGTGCCTTCAAGATAAGTCCATCAACCGGCTTCTCTAGGTCGAAGGATACCGTGATGGTTTGTCCGCGCTGGGGCGCGGCCAGCTTGCCGCCGAGTTTCTTTAGGCTTTTCAGCGCCTCCGAGCCTGGCCTGGCGAGCAAAAGCAGCCAGTCTCGCGCGTCAGGCGCGGCAAACCTTGTCCGGTCACTAGCCGTGCTCGTCGGCCCATTCCGCCATCGTCCCGTGCAAGGACTTATCCACAGCGTCTCATATGCCGGCAGGCATCCCGAAAGGTCCAGCTCGATTGCTTCGTTGGACGGCAGGTAAGCCAGGCCTAAAGACTTGTCTGCAGTGAGGGCGAAGGCCATCAGCCCAGCGGGGTCTTTGGGCTGGTTGAGAATGCGCTGGGGTGCAGGCTCAAGCTGCCACCACGCAATGGCCCTCAGCAGCCTGCCGAGGAGGGCGATTTGGTCGCTTGAAGGGACGTCTATCCAGCGGAGCACATCTCGCTCCCAGGCATAGACCTGGTCAATGCCGGCGGTGTAGCCCACGGCGCCAGACAGGAAGCTCAGCCAGGCCGTACGTCGGACGTCATAGGAGCCTCCCAGCTCTCCCTCGTAGATGGCCTCGCCATTGATGATTGGCTTGCGCGGGGTGAGGGTGAGCAGCTCAGCGGCCATGCCGGTAGCGCGTGCGGACTGCCTGGCGCGGTCGCCGCCGTTGTGGCCGCTCTGATACATGTCGAAGGACAGCCAATCCGCCGAGTGGAAATGCGGGCCGACGCCAGTGCCCATGTGCATCGTGACGAGACTGGCGGGGGCAGCTTGGCGGATGGCCTGGGCGGCCGCCAGCGTCACAGCCTCCTGGATGCCGCTGTCGAAGCTCGGCGAGAAAATGACCGCGTAAGAGCCGTAGCGCGCAGCGACGTAGCGACTGAATGCCGCCACCTGCTCCGGCGGCGGGTAGCGATAGGGTGTCTCCATGAGGCCCACCATAACTACCACCAGGCCTCGGTCGTTGGCCTCACCAATGCGGCGGTCCAGCTCCTGGAAAAACCGCGGATTGGGCTTGGTAATGTCCGGAAGCTCGCTGAGGAACGGCGGGATGCCGAGCCTGGAGTGTTGCAGCGCCCAATCGGGAGCTATGGAAAGCTGAAGAACCGAGTACCCCTTTGCCACGCGGTTGGCGACGTAGGTTTTCCATTCCTCCGGCTTAGCGTGGACGGGCGCAGCCCAGCAGGTGTCGCCGAGCCAGAGGAAGGGTGTGTCGTCAGCGTGGGTAAGCAGCCGGCCATCCTTAGAGACCTTCAGGTAGCCGTGGCGGAGCAAGGGATTGGCCGACTTCGCCGCCTTCACCTCAACCACACCGGACTGGCCGTGCAGCCCACGGTTTGTTTCGTCGGAGCACGTCGTCGTCCAGCGCCATCTGCCCGCCCTCGGGAAGGCGCAGCGTACGAGATAGCGATTGCCGCCGTCCCAGAAACCCAGGGCTGTCATTTGCTGGCCGCCAGGTCCTTCGAAGCGCACCCACAGGGTCACGTCGGTGCATGGGTTCGCGTATATGGTGCTGCTGGTGAGGCCGTGCTCCCAGCGCTGCCAGACACCCACGGTGTCCTGAGCAGCTGCGAGGCTGCACAACGCCGCCAAGGAAAGCACCGTGTGCGCAAAGTGCCGGCAGTTCCCCGCGCTGCGCCACGTCAACACCGCTATCACCCCGCCTCTGCTTGGCTTTGGAGAGCCGGCTCCACGGCTGCGTTTCGTCCGCTAGCCGGCTTTTTCGCTCGGCATCATCCCTCGATTAGTCTCGCGCTGCCGGAGGCTGCGTGGGCCTGCGAAGCATCGCCCGTCGCACAGTCTTGCTTGGTGTTAGTCAAAGACCGAGGCGATGGTGCTCGGCCTGAACCCGCTCGCACCAGTTGCCGACATTCCAATCGCCGAAGACGCCCATCCCGCCTAGTTCGTGGTCGCCTGAGTAGACAGGGATGTGGACTAGGGAAAGGCCTTGGTAATCGTAGGCCTTTTGTAGGGCGGCGCGTAGGGCTTCGGGCGTCCGGCCGCCGTCGAGGCCCAGCACGCCGGCAACACTGTTGGCCCAGGCAACGTAGTCCACGGGCAATCCGTCGCTGGTTCGGTACTCTTGCCCGTACTGTGCACGTTGCAGGCCGGTGATGGCGGCCATGCTCCGGTTGTCGAAGACGAGCACGCAGCCGCGGACGCCGTGATAGGCGCCATCGAGGAGTATCTGGGGATTCATCGTAAAGCTGCCGTCGCCACAGAAGGCAAAGGCATATTGCGCGTCATCGCGCATGGCGCACGAGAGCAGGGCGGAAGCTGCAAAGCCCATGAAGGAGGCGCCCGTGTCGGAGAAGGTAAGGCCTTCGCGTTCGTCGGTGACAATTTGGAAGCCGTTGGCCTGCACGTCCCCGGCGTCGAAGAACTTGACGGCGCCGACCTGGTCGGCGAAGTCGCAGGCGATTTTTATGGCCGCCGGCTGGGTCAGAACCGGCCCGCCCCACATCGGATCGTGTAGCGTTGGGTTGTCGAAACGCTTTTGCTTGAACGCCTCCCATTCCGCGCGCTTGTCGAGAAGAGTCCGTCTCCACTGCGTCTCGCCGTCGGCGGGGCTAAAACCCTCAGCCTTCAGGGCATCAATCCAGCGGCGCAAATTCGCCCGCGCGTCGCCAAGGATGGCCAGGCTGCGGTTATAATGTGCGGCATGTTGCGGCTCGACATTGAAGTTGATGATGTAGCGAGCGTTCTTCCAGGCGGTGCCGGAGCAGTCCCATTGGCACACAGCTCGCGCGCCGACGACGACTACTAGGTCGGCTTCATTCATCGCGTAGTTGCCGCACACCGACCCCTTGGAGCCGCCGACGGTCATGTGGCGAGGCTCCGAATAGGGCACGATGCCGGCGCAGTCCGCGCCTGCGACTATGGCGGCATCCAGTAAGTAGGCGAGTTCGACAATCTCTCGGCCGCAGCCGCGGGCGCCCCGACCCAGCTTGATGGTAACGCGGCGGGCCGCCTTGGCCATCGCACACGCTTCGCGGTACACGTCCTCGTCATCGCAGACGACGGCCGGCAGATTGACGGCCTCCGGCAGCTCCAGCAGGTTGCACCCGCGGAGCACAATGGGCTGGACGTTCATTGGGGCCAAAAGAAAGAAAGGACCGCTCCACGGCTTGGCGACGTGGACGGCCCCTCGGCGGAGGGCTGTGAAGACAGACCAGGGCTCGTAGAGGGCATAAGCCGCGCCCATTACACAGCAGAGCTTGAGGAAAAGTCCTTGCTCGTCCTTTGGGATTTGCTGCATGTTGAAGCCTTCGTCGTGGGTGGTCTCGTCGCCATAGATGTGGTAGACGCCGACGCCGTTGGAGGCGGCCGTGAGGGAGCCAGCGAAGGCGTGCAGCGCGCCGGGGCCGATGGAAGTGATGACTGCTGCCGTCTCGCCCGTCTGGAGCTTGAAGGCGGTGGCGGCGTGAGCGGCTGCCGTCTCGTGGCGCACGTTCCACATCCGCACTAGCCCCTCTGCTTCGTACACGCGCAGCACCTCGGCGATATCCGTCGAACCGTGCCCGAAGACCCCCACGTACTTACGTACTCCTTGGTTATACAGGCCCAGCACTATGGCCTCGGAGACAGAAAGGTCGTCGAACTGCTTCAATGCCCCAGCGGCCACGGCAGCCGCGATGGTGCCGTGCTCTGCCAGGACTCGTGCCCGGGCTCGCATCCGCTCCTCAGTCATCGCTTTCCCCCTCCTCAGGCCAGTAACGTTCGGTGACGATTCGCTCGTCGGTATAGAACCGCCAGGCCGTCCTGCCTTGAGTCTTGATGTCGGAGAAGTTCGACGCCCTCATGCCCCCAAAGGGCAGGGCGGCCACGGGAGCGGGAATACCCACGTTTATCCCGACCATCCCGACGCGCGCCTCAAGCTTGAACCGCCGTGCATAGTGTCCGCTCTGAGTGTAGATGGATGCGCCGTTGGCGTACTGGTGCTCGTTGATGATACGAAGGGCCTCGTCAAGGCTTTCGGCTCTGAGCATCACCACAACCGGACCGAAAATCTCGGTCGTATGGATAGTCATGCCGGGGCGCACGTCCGTGAAGACGGTTGGGCCGATGAAGTAGCCTCCTTCGCAGCCGGGCACAACCACGCCTCTTCCGTCGAGGGCCAGAGTCGCTCCCTCGGCCACGCCGGTCTCAATCATGCGGCAGATGCGGTCGCGGGCTTGCGCGGAGATGACCGGGCCGAGGACCATCGGCTCTTCGGCAACGGACGGGTCGAGAGGGTTGGCTACTATCACTTGCCGGGACGCCTTGATGAAACGCTCGCACACCTCCTGGTAGATACGCTCGCCGACGCAGATGATGGCCGAAGCCGCCATGCACCGCTGTCCGGCGCAGCCGTAACAAGAAGTTATCATGTTGCGGATGACCTCGCGGAGGCAGGCGTCGGGCATGACTACAAGGTGGTTCTTCGCGCCACCAAAGGCCTGAAAACGCTTGCCGTTGCCGACGCAGCGCATGGCTACCTGACGAGCCACGGGCGTCGAGCCGACGAAAGACGCCCCCTCAAGCAAAGGATGATCCAGCAGGGCCGTTGCAACGTTCTTGTCGCCGTTGACCAAATTGAACACACCTGGCGGAAATCCCGCCTGGGCAATGAGCTCAGTGATGCGCTGCATGGTGCAGGGCACTAGCTCGGAGGGTTTGACGACGACGGTGTTGCCGGCAGCAAGCGCGTAAGGAAAGAACCAAAATGGCACCATGGCAGGAAAGTTGAAGGGGCAGATGACCGCGAAGGGGCCTAGAGGCACGCGAAGGACTTCTCCGTCAATGTCGGGGCCGGCGCCGATGAGCTTCTCTCCCTGAAGCAACACCGGCGCGGCGCAGGCTACCTCCAGGTTGTCCAGGGCGCGCTTCATCTCGGCGCGGGCATCGGGCAGGGACTTGCCATTCTCCTCGGCGATGAGGCGTGCGAGGGCTTCCTCTTCGCGCCTGAGGAGCTCCAGCAGGCACCGTAAGGGCTCTACGCGGCGGCCTACCGGAATGCGGCTCCACTCCTGGAAGGCTTCGTGAGCGGCACGAACAGCCCTATCAGCATCGCCGGCCGCCGACAGCGGCACCTGCGCAATCACTTCGCCAGTGCTCGGATCGTCCACGTCTAGCCAGGCCTGCGCCTCGGCGTCCACCCAGGTGCCGCCGACGAAGTTGCGCAGCCTCTGCAAAAGGGTCACCTCCCTGCCTGCCACCCCTGGCAGCTACGTGAAGTTTTGTTCCTCGTACTGCCTAATCTTTTCGAAGCCCTCGGCTTGGACGCGCCGGCGCTCCTCGCTCATTCCCTGGCCGATTTCAGCCGACAGGTAGGCGTCCACGATGTCGAAGGCCTGGAGCCGTCCGACTATCCATGCGCCGAAGCAGATGATATTGGCGCGGTTGATAACGTAGTGGAGCCTTGCAGTGGTAGCCGACTCGGCCACGCCGGCGTAAATGCCCTTGAACTTATTGGCGCATATGCACACGCCCATGCCCGTACCGCAGGCGAGGATGCCGCGCTCAGCTTGTCCATCGAGTATGGCGGCCACTACCCGCGGCGCGGTTTCGTAGAAGTACATCGGCTCCTCCGCGCACTGCATACCTAAATCAAGTACCTCATGCCCTTGCTCGATAAGGTGCTCCTTGACTGCCTGCATCAGCTCGAAGGAGCAAACCTCCGCAGCGATCGCAAGCTTCACCGCCTTCACCTCGCTTGTCTTATGAATTCCCGTGCGGCGGCGACGATGTTTTCGGTGTTGATGCCGTATTTGCTGAAGAAGGCTTCGTCGTCTCCGGACTCACCAAAGCAGTCCGGAATGCCCAGGCGACGAAGGAGGCACGGGGCTTTTTCTGCCAAGACTTCGGCGACAGCGCCTCCCAGCCCGCCGATAATGCTGTGGTCTTCCACGGTAATGATGCGCCCGATGTCTTGCGAGGCGGCAACAATCTCCTCGGCGTCGAGGGGCTTGACGGTAGGCACGTGGACGACGCGGGCTGACACGCCCTCCCGCCCAAGCAGCTCGGCGGCGGCCAAGGCCTTGGCCGTGGTAATCTCCGTAGAGAAGATGGCAAGGTCGCCGCCTTCTCGCAGGCGGTAGGCCTTGCCGATGCGAAAGTCGTGGCTGTCATCAAATATGGTGGGAACTTCGCAGCGGACGGTGCGCAGGTAAACGGGGCCGTCGTGAGCCGCGGCGGCGAAAACAGCTTGGCGGGTCTCGGTGGCGTCCGCGGGCGCGAGCACGGTCATGTTGGGAATAGCGCGCATGATGGCGAGGTCCTCAAAGGCCTGATGGGTGGCGCCAGCTTTCCCCGTTGGCGCACCCCCGTAGCTGCCGTTTATCTTCACGTTTAGCCTCGGGTAGGCCACTGAAATGCTGACCTGGTCAAGGGCGCGCTTGCTGGCAAAGACGGCGAAGGTGGACACGAAGGGCAGCAGGCCCACGGTGGCCATACCGGCAGCGATGCCAATCATGTTCTGCTCGGCTACGCCGATTTCGTAGTAGCGGTCTGGGAAATGCTCTCGGAAGATGGCCGCTTGCGTGGAGGTGCCTACGTCGGCGTCGAGGACGACGAGGCGCGGTTCGACGGCCCCTAGTTCCACCAGGGCCTCTCCGAAGGCCTTCCGCGGCGCATATAGCTCCCCCAGTTTCATGGCTCGACTCCTAGTTCGGCAAGGGCTGCGTGAAGTTCCTCCGCGGTCAGGGCGCGGGCGTGCCATTCGACACGGTCACGAATGAAGGAGACGCCTTGGCCTTTGTGCGTGTGGGCGATGGCCACTACAGGGCCGGAAGTGCTCAGCTCCCGCGCCCTCTCCAGCGTGCCCACTAGCTCGCCGATATCATGGCCGTCGCACTCCAACACCTTCCAGCGGAAGGCCCGCCATTTATCCGCCAGCGGTTCAAGGTCCAGCGTCTCGGCCGTTCGCCCGGTGAGCTGGAGCTTGTTGTAGTCCACAACCGCTACAAGCCGCGGCACCGCGTGGAAACCTGCGTACATCGCTGCCTCCCACACTTGCCCCTCTTGCAGCTCCCCGTCGCCGAGCAGGACGTAGGTGTGGAAGGCCTTGCCCAATGCCCGGCCCGCCAGAGCCATGCCGATGCCCGCCGACAGACCTTGGCCGAGCGAGCCTGTGGACATGTCCACTCCTGGCGTCTTGAGCATGTCCGGGTGGCCTTGCAGCGCCCCGTCGAGGCGGTCAAATTCCTCCAGGCGCTCCTCAGGGAAGTAGCCGCGGACGGCGAGGGTTGCGTAAAGCGCCACTGAGGCGTGCCCTTTGGACAGCACGAAGCGGTCCCGTTCGGGCCAAAGCGGGTCGCTTGGGTTCACGCGCAGAATTCGGAAGTACAAGACCGTCAGGATTTCGACGATGGAAAGAGCCCCGCCAGTGTGTCCGGCTCCCGCCTGGCATACCGTGCGCAGCACTAGCTCCCGTATCCGCTTGGCCCGTCGAGCTAAATCCTCGAGGGGGTAAGCGCCTGAAACCATCCCTCTCCCCCCAAACCATGAGCGCCGGCAAGGTTGCCTCTGGACATGTTTGTGGCCTAGGGTTCCTCAGGCAACCACCACGTCCTCCAGACAAGCGCCGGCGCCCCGCTGTGCAACGTCCGGCCCTGGCCTAGGTGCGCGCCCTAACACAGCGGCGGCCTTAGGAAGAACCGAAAAACCGCCTCGGTTCCGGCGGCAATGCAGTGGGCGCCGCGGTTGGTGCCGCGGGCGTCTTGTACCCTTCGAGCTTGGTCCGTGCATACCAAGAGCTAGCGGGGGAGACTATTTCTGAGTACCCTAAATACACGCAGGCCCGACCATTCCGACGCGGCGGAGCTGCCGGGTGGCTCCACGTCGGCGAAGAGCAGATGGCACGAATCCAGCTGGTCCATAGGCTGCGGCCCGCTGTCCCATAGAGGCAGGGCATAGGGTCGTGCTTCCGGCGGCCAGACGGTTGCCCGCACGCTCGTGCGGCCGATGGTGACCCTAACCCTCAAGGGCCGGCCTGGCCCTATCGCCATGCTATGTCCTCTGGGCGCGTAGGGCTGCTCGGAATACGGCCCAGACTTGCGGGTATAGAGGGAAAAGCATCCCCCGATTACCGCCAGCGCCCACGTGTAAGTAAGCTGGCCCGTCTCGTCAGCTCCCGCCACAAGTTGGCTATCCACGCCAATCTTGACAGGCGTCAGCGTGAACTCCACCACCAGCGGCTGTTCGTCGTCCAACTGGAAGGCCTGGCGCGTGGCGATGCCGCAATAGTTCTCCCACCCACCGGTGACCGAAGTATGAAGCTTGTTGTCGGCCACGACAGGCTCCCCGCGCGTGAGCCACCGGTGTGTGTCGAGCCTGGCAAAGTTTTCCTCGAGCAGCGTCTCTTCCTTGCTCGCGCCGGTCTCTTGAGATAGACGGCGAAGGTAGCTCGCCAGGGCCGCCATATCGCGCCGCAGGGCGTCGAACCCCAACGGGTCGCCTTGCTCGTACAGATGGCGCGTCCTCCGGTCGAGCTTATCCAGGAGGGCAATCTGGGCGTCCCATAGGTTCGCAAGGCATAGGGCGCGTTGGCGGCGTGCTTCGGCCGGCAGGGAAGCAGCTTGCGCAGAGAACTGTGCGGTGTCCAGTAGGGTAAGCTGGCGTGAGAGGTGTGCTTCGATTTTCTGCTGGGCAATCCAAAGGTCCCGAAGGCGCGCTGGGTGGCCAATCCGTCCCTTTAGCTTGTTCAACTCCGCGCCCAGGCCCTTGACGGTTTGCCAGTCGGCTTCGGCTCGCTTGCGCAGCGCCTCGGCTTCTGGGGAGGGTTTGCCGTCAGGACTGAATAGCTCCGTGGCCTGGCTCACCGCCGAGAACAAAGAGTTGCCGACGTAGCCTGCCTCTTGAGTGTCATAAACACCTACCACGTCGTGCAGGGTCTGATTGGCAAGTTCCAGGTCGCTCTTGACCTCGTCGAGCTTCGCCCATAGGCCAGCCAGCGTGGAGGAGATAGTGTCCTCGCAGGCGTCATAATAGTGCTGCACGAAAGCGCGGGTGAACGCTGGCTGATAGGTTGGCAGGTCGCGGCTTGGATAGCTCCAGTTGTACTGGGCGTTCAAGGCGAATCCCCACCACAACGTGTCGAAGGCGCGCAGGCGGTGCTTGCTGAAGGAGGCCGTTGCGGTGCCAAGAAACTCCTGCTGGGGGTGGGCCTTCCGTGCCGCGTCGGCAGCCTGCATCAGCCCCGCAATGTTGCGGCCGTTCGTCTGCTCCATGGCGGGCCAGGACTTCTCCGGCACCTCAGGCGAAAGGTCCACGAAGTAAAAAGTGTGGTTGTAGATGGCCGAAATCCCAAGCACGTCGTAGCCGCGCTCCATCAGCCCGTTTATGCCGGAATAGTCCGGCCAATATTTCCAGTAGCCTATCACCGTCGCCTTTGGGATCCGGTCTAAGCCCACCCAGTCAGTGGCAGGGCCATACATATAAAACTCGTCGCCCCACATGAAGGGCCGGATCGGGCGTTGCAGCTCCCCAGACAGCTCCTCTACCACTTGGATACACTTCAGTGCGTGACCAATTAGCAGGTCACGCGGTGTTTCCCCTCGTTCCAGCCGCGCCCGACATTTTGGGCAATACCGACCTTGCCACTGCATCTCTATCTCGCTGCAGCCTATGCCCAGCAGCGGCGTCTCGTCGAACCAGCCAAGCAGGTCCCGATATAATTCCTTGATGAAGGGATAAATCTCGGGCGTCGAGGGGCACATCTGGCCGGGCGCGGTTACCTCTCGGTAGGTAGCGCCCTCGTCGCATTGCCACACAAGCTCGTAAGCCTGGGCCAGTGTCTGCAGTGAAGGGATGAGCGTCACGTGCCACTGGTGTGCGGCGGCGAACACGTCTCGCGCTTCCTGCTCTGTCAGCGTGCCAGCGTCGGCGCACGCGGGGAAGGATCGGAAGGGAAAAAGGTTATAGCACTCGATTACAATGCAGTTTAGCTTGAGGTGGGCGGCCTGCTTGATTTGCTCAATGAGATACTTGGGGCTGACGATGTACCCAAAGCGTTCCTGGCCGCCTTCTATGTAGATTCCTCGATGGCGGAACTCCGGCCAGTCCACGACGGTCAGGGCAGGCAGCTTACCCGTGCTCCCGCATACACGGACAAGCTGGCGAAGTGTGATGGCGGCGTAGAGCAGCCCGCGCTCGCTTGCAGCCTTTGCCGAAACCCCTTCGGGCGTCACGCGAAGGACGTATCCTTCTCCGAAGCCCTTCGTCGGCAGCGCCGGCAGGGGGCAGGGCGTGCCTATGGTGAAGCTCAGTGCGTCGTGGGCGGGCCGCCATGCCGCTCGCAGCCCCACAGCCGAGATAGCTTCCTCCAGCACCTGCCGACACGCTGCGTTTCCTTCACCGGCGGGCAAAGCGGCTGGCAACGACGAAACGCGAAGGTTCAAAGCGCCTTTGGCCAAAATAAGCCGTTGGGGCTGCGGCAACAGGCGAAGGGCCAGCTCGTCAGCCGTCATCGTATGGCCTCCCGCAGAAAGGCACATTGCCATGAGCGCGAGAATCCCGACTGATACCCACCTCAGGGCAAGCCAGTTCATTCTATCCCAGCCTCCCACAGGGCGGCGCCGCCCACGCGCACGTATCATTTTCTCCCAGAGGCATCCCTTCCTGCCTTCATTACTCTACTCTTAGCCGCTTGAGGTGTCTTTGCTCCTGCTGGGTGCCGAGAGTTTGCCGCAAGACCACGGAGGGTAGCATCAAAACGAGCGCTGGCCCCGCGACGGTGACTTCGGCGGGGCAGATGGGTGGTGACAAGCACAGAGCGGCGGCACGGTCATTGCTCCTCCGGGGACAGGGCAGAAGGGGGCAGCGTTGAACTAAGCCGTGGTGCTGGGAGTGTCGGCGGTAGCGGCAGTGCCGGTGGTCTTGCACGAGAGGGTGCGCGGAACTCCTTTTCCGTTTGGGAGGAGATGAAACCATGACCTTTCTTCGCGACGCGTATCGGGCTTGCTACAAGGCTGGCATTTGCTTGCTTGCCCTGCTGGCGCTGGTTTTGGCGGGCTGTGGGGGTGGGTCGGGGGCAACGGGGACGCTCCGCCTAGCTCTCACCGATGCCGCGGGGAACTACGACAGCGTGGTCGTGGCCATCAGGGAGATTCGCTTGGTTCCGGCGGGCCAGGAGGACAACGAGACCGGTGCCGGCCTGCCCGTAGTGGTCAGCTTTGACCCTGCGATCCAGTACGACGTAATGCAGCTCGCCTTCTCGCAGCAGGTCTTGGGCGAAGCCACCGTGGGTGCCGGAACCTACAACCAGCTCAGACTCGTCCTGGCGCCAAACCCGCCCTCCGGCGAGCCGCTCAACTACGTTACCCTCAAGTCTGATCCGACAACCAAGATTCCGCTCCATACACCGAGCGGTCAGGAGTCAGGCCTCAAGATAGTCGGCCACTTTGAGGTGCGCCCTGGCGTGATTAATGCCATTGCGCTCGATTTCGACCCCGAGAAGGCCGTTGTGCAGGCTGGAGCCAGCGGCATATATAACCTCAAGCCTACGGGCATCCGGATAGTGCAGTTGGACGCCGTGCTGCCCGAGTACGGATCCCTTTCGGGCAGCATCGCCCCCGAGGCCGCCTGGTCCACCGGGATTGTCTCCGTCATCCCCGAGGGCGCATCGGCCCCCATTGCTTCCGGCAGCGTGAATCCAGAGGATGGTAGCTTCCGTGCCTTTGTTCCCGCTGGCAGCTACGCCGTCCGCGTGACGGCGGCGGGGTTTGCTGCCTACGACACGCGCGAGCTCGATCCGCCGGTCTACTATGCCGTGACCCTCGGGGCCGACACGCCGGTTGGCACGCTCACCCTGACGCCCAATCCTTAGGCGCCCCGCTGGCGCGTGCCTCGCCGCGCAGTTTGTCCGCTTTCGTCCGCAGAGGAAAGAGGCAGCCTCACTGCCGCGTGAGGAACGCTTGCTGTGGCTGAACGCCGGTGACAGCCCGGACCCGGCGCGCGAGCCGGAGTCCGATTCCGTGAGGCCACACCTTCCGCGACCGGCCCTATCTGCATGGGATATGTGCCCCACAGCCGGCCGTCTTTAGCCCCCGAAGCCACTTACCGCTCGTAGAGCACCTCTGCTATGGGTGCGTGGCGCAACCGTCACGCTTGAGTACTGCCCTCCCCCAAAAGTTGGCGGCGCTGCGTGGCAGGTGCGCCGTGAATCCTGTAGCAGAGGGAGTCAGCAGGCGAGCTTGGAAGCGTGGCTCACCCCTTGGCCCTGGGGCCGTTCACAGGCGGCAAAAGCAAGCAGGCTCCAGAGCCTGCGGCCGCGCCAACCGGTCCACCGCAAGGTTGACCGGTTGGGCCTTTCGCGGAAGGAGCTAAAGAAGCTCCGGAGAAGAGCGGGGGCGCAAGAAGCCGTGACCGGATGGTAACCTGGGCGGCAGCACGATTGACAAGGCGCGCCGGTCGGTACTTATGCTTTGCCGGCCCCTAGGATGGATTCTATGCGGTGTTTTCGGGGATAAGACGGGGCGGCGAAAAGCGTCCGGCGAAGGCTGGGTGCTTCCGTTCTGGGTCGCGGACCTATGAGGGCGCAGAAGGCCTATAAGCCCAAGTCCCTAACTCGCAGAGCGGTGCGCAGTGTGTTGGTGTGCTGGTGTGCCGCTGCGAGCGTGGTTCTGCCCGCCATGGGCGCGCAACAAAGCCGGCCTCCATCAAACTGGTACGAAAAGACGCGCCACGGCGCCGCCTTCCGGAATGTGCGCGACTTCGGTGCCAAGGGCGACGGCATCTCGGACGACACTGCCGCCCTTCAGGCTGCCATTGACCATGGGCGTGGAGTGCAGTACGAGAAAGCTCCGGCGATAGTTTATCTTCCCGCTGGCACCTACCGGATCAGTGACACGCTAATCCTATGGAAATGGACGCATTTGATAGGGAATGCCTCGTCGCCACCCACCATTGTGCTTTCTGCTCATTCGCCCGGTTTCGACGACCCGGCCGAAAAGAAGCCGGCGATTACCACCACCAATGGCTGGAGCGTGGACCCTGCCACGCGCAACTGGGCCGCCAACACCGACCAGCTTGGCGGCTCGGCCAATAACACCTTCTTCACGCAAATCCATCACATCCGCCTCCTGGTCGAGCGCGGCAATCCCGGCGCAACGGGAATCCTGTGGCGCGTGGCCCAGGCAACCTCCATCCGAGACGTGCACATCGAGGCCGGCGACGCAGCCATCGCCCTGGACATTGGCGGGGACACGGACTACGCGGCCTTCGATGAGCCACCCAGCCAGGCGGGCGGCGGCGTCATCGAGGATGTCCAAATCGCCGGCGGCCGCATCGGCCTGCGAGCCACCGGTAGCCAGTGGTTCCTGCGCTCGGTACACCTCTCCGGTCAGCGGGAGATTGGCGTCTTGCTTCGCCACTGCTGGAATTTCAACTTCCTCGACCTGCGCGTGGAGGATGTGCCGCTGGGTTTCCGGCTGGAGAATTCTATGTTCGCCTGCCTGCTCGACTGTCGTTTCTCGGGCATCAGGGGCGGGCGGGCGATTTCCACTGATGGCTCACCGCTGTACCTGGAGCATGTGCGAGCTGATGGAGCGGAATGGCTGGTGGACGACAAGCTGCCCGTGAGGGGCCAATCGAGGCAGCGTCTGGCGGCATGGTTTCAGGGCAGGGGTCTGGAAAACGGGCAAACCTTGCCCGCGGCGGCCTTCTCCCCGCCGCGCCACAGGCCCTTCCCAATCAGGCCGCGCCCGCCTTTGGAAGATACCTCCCTAGGCAACGTGCTCGACTGTGGGGCCGTGGGCGACGGTAAGGCCGACGATACCGCCGCGCTCCAGCGTGCCATTGACCAATACCGGACCGTTTTCTTACCGTTCGGCGTCTACAGAGTTACGGACACCCTCCGCCTGCGCTCCGACAGCCGCATCTTCGGCGAAGGCCTCAGCGAAATCCGACTGGGGGATGCCTCCCCAGGATTTGGCGACCCGGCTAATCCCAAGCCCGTTCTGCTCACGCCCGACGACCCCAAGGCTACATGCGTGCTGGCCGACCTGCGCATCACGGCGGGCGAGGGCAATCGTGGCGCGATTGCGGTGCAGTGGCAGGCTGGGGAGCGGTCGGGGATGTGGGACGTCCATATCCAGCCGGAGCCGCGGGAGGGAGTTTATTGTCAGCTCGCCCTCACCGGCCATGGTGGGGGTGTTTTCGACAACATGTGGTGTCCGGGAAAGGGCGCTCTGGGATTTCTCGGCAGTTCGACGGGGCCGGCCTGGTTTTACAACACGCCCTTCGAACACCAGACGCAGGTGGCTTACCACCTCAATGGGGCGCGGGAGTATGTCTTCGTTACGGCCCAGACGGAGCAGTCGCCGACGGCGCTGCTCATTGAGGACAGCCGCGACATAGCTGTGTACGGGACGGTTTTCACGTGGTGGGGTCAGGAGACGCAGCCGGCCCTGGTGGCGGTGCGGCGGTCAAGGCCGGTAACGCTAATAGGCGTCAATTGCCACAATTCCGACGCGCTGGTGGACATTGGCGGCCCTGGCCTTTTGCGCCTTCCCGGCGGCCCGAGCTGGCACCACCTCACGGTCCTGCGAATACGGGGCTGAACGCATGAAGCACATTTCGGCTTTACTGGGGGTGTTTGTAATGGCCGCTCCGATGGCGGCTTGGGGCGCACAGCCGACCGCCGAGGAGCTTGCGGAAGCTGGCCAATGGACGGCCGCAAAGTTCCTCGGCCAGGTCGGGCAGCCACGGCCTGCTCCCCGCATCAAGGTGATTGCCAACCACGACCCGGTCCAGCAAAACGCCCGGGCGGGCCGGCCCATGAGAATCGTTGACCGCGAGTACACGCGGGGCCTCTATTGCCACGCCTACAGCAAACTTGTGGTGCACTTGCCTGGGCCGGGGAGGTTTTTCGAGGCCGTCGTGGGCGTTGACAGCAACGAGCAAACTAGCGGCGGGCGGGGGAGCGTTGTCTTTGCCGTCTACGTCGGCGGCCGAGAAGCCTTTCGCAGCGGCGTGATGCGCGAGGGGATGGCAGGAGTACCGGTTCGTGTTGATTTGGCCGGTGCCCGAGAGTTCGTCCTCGAGGTGGGCAACGCCGGGGATGGCATCGCGTGCGACCAGGCGGACTGGGCGGAAGCCCGCGTGGAGCTGGCTGATGGCACTCTCCTGTGGCTCGGAGACCTCCCCTTGGACGTGCGCCGTGGCCCTTACACAGCCGAGCCGCCCTTCTCCTTCGTGTATGGGGGCAAGCCCTCGGCCAATTTTCTGGACACGTGGCGTTTTGAGCGCGAAACCCGGCCGCTCGACCAGAACCGCGAGGAGATTGCCCTCACTTGGCTCGACCCGACGACAGGCCTTGAAGTTCGCTGTGTGGCCGTGCGCTATCTAGATTTCCCGACCGTCGAGTGGACGCTATATTTTCGCAATACAGGTGATGCCGACACGCCGATAATCGAGGACATCCAGGCCCTCGACACGCGGCTGGAGCGCGATGCCGAGGGAGAGTTCGTTCTCCACCACTTCACAGGCACGCCCTGCACCCAAGCCGACTATCAGCCCTTTCTTTCGTCTCTTGGCCCGAAAGCCGCGCTCAGGTTTGCCCCGCCGGCTGGCCGGCCGAGCGACTCCGTGCTCCCCTACTTCAACGTGGAATGGCCGGGTGAAGGCGTCATCCTGGCGGTGGGTTGGCCCGGCCAGTGGGCGGCGACTTTTTCGCGTGACGAGGAAAATGGCCTTCGGGTCGTGGCGGGCCAGGAGCTGACCCATCTGCGCCTCCGCCCCGGCGAGGAGATTCGCACGCCTCTCATCGTGCTTCAGTTCTACCAGGGCGATTGGGTACGCGCGCAGAACGTGTGGCGCTCCTGGATGCTCGCTCATAACTTGCCCCGACCATCCGGCAAGCTCCCGCCACCCACCTTCGCCGCCTGCAGCTCCCACCAATTCGGCGAGATGATAAACGCTAACGAGGAGAACCAGATACTTTTCATTGACCGGTACCTGGCGGAAAACCTGAGGATAGACTACTGGTGGATGGACGCCGGGTGGTACCCGAACGAGTGGGGCTGGCCGCACACCGGCACGTGGGAAGTGGACGTAAAGCGTTTTCCGAGGGGCCTTCGCGCCATCAGCGACCACGCTCACGCCCGCGGCGTGAAGACCATCCTCTGGTTCGAGCCAGAGCGTGTGACGCCAGGGACGTGGCTGTACGAAAATCATCCGGAGTGGCTGCTGGGGCCGGACGGTCAGCAGAAATTACTCAATCTCGGCAATCCGGAGGCCCGCCAGTGGCTCACCGACCATGTTGACCGCATCCTTACCCAGCAGGGCATTGACCTGTACCGGCAAGACTTCAACATGGATCCCCTTCCCTACTGGCGGGCCGCCGACGCCGAGGACCGCCAGGGCCTTACCGAAATCCGCCACGTGATGGGCTACTTAGCCTTCTGGGATGAGTTGCGCCGGCGGCATCCGGAGATGCTGATTGACTCATGCGCCAGCGGCGGCCGGCGCAATGACCTGGAAACTCTCCGCCGCGCCGTTCCTTTGCTGCGTAGCGACTACATCCTTGAGCCGGTTGGCCAACAGGGGCACACCTATGGCTGTGCCTTCTGGTACCCCTTCTTCGGCACGGGGGTTAACAGCGATGCCCCTTACCTGTTCCGCAGCGCCATGTGTCCGCATATCACAGGCTGCTGGGACGTGCGCCGGCCTGACCTTGACTACGACGCCATCCGCCGGCGCGTCGCCGAATGGCGCGATGTGGCGGAACTGTTTTTCGGGGACTACTGGCCCCTGACGCCTTATACCCTCGCGCCGGATGTCTGGATGGCTTGGCAGTTCGACCGGCCGGACCTGGGGCGTGGGATGGTACAGGCTTTCCGCCGGGCGGAGAGCATTTATGAAACGGCGCGGCTGCAGCTTCGCGGTCTGGATGAAGCCGCACGGTACGTTGTTACGGACGCCGATACCGGCCAGGCCGCTGAAGCCGGCGGGCGTGAGCTTTTGGAGCACGGGCTGGCCGTGACGATAACCTCGCGGCCCGGCGCAGCCCTTTTGACGTACCAGAGGGTGCGGTAGGAAGGTTGAGGCAGCCGCCGGACTGGAGACATGGCCGGCGCGGCCCTGGTTTTACAATGGGAGAGCGTGAAGCGAATCTGCTGTTGTGGTCGGGAAGCGCACGGCGAACGTACCCACAGCTTCAGTGCGGAGGCGCTGATTCCTTTACTCAAAGGAGGACGCCAGGCAAGTGACGTCGGGAAAATCGGTGCCAAAGCTCGCATGGCGGATTGGCATTAACCATTGGGAGCCGGACGACGCCTTCGAGCGCCTGCAGGCGTTCCTGGTGGAGCATCTCGACATCGTGCATGAGGTGGCCCTTTTCGACACCATCACCCACCACCTCTACATTCCCTTGGACCTGTACGAAGCTCGCGCAGCGCTGCTGGGCCGGCGTCTGCGCGCGCTGAAGGCAGCAGGCATACCGAGCGCGGGGGTGAACGTCCTGTGCACCATCGGCCACATAAATGAGGGCTGGGATTACATGCCGCCTCTGCCCTTCCAGGCCATGGTCGGCCATGACGGCTTCCTTTCGAAGGGCTGCGCCTGCCCCAACACGCCGGAGCTGCGCGAGTACGTGCGGGCCAAATATGTAATGGTCGCGCGCCAGCATCCCGACTTTATCTGGGTTGACGACGACATCCGTATGCACAACCACGGGGTGGCCTTTGGCTGTTTCTGCCAAACGTGCCTCTCCATATTCTCCAAAGAGACGGGGCAGGAATGGACGCGCGAGGCCCTTGTGGCTGCCTTCGACGACCCCGCGCGGGGGGACGTGCGCGAGGCTTGGGTAAACCACAACATCAAAACGCTGGAATCGCTGCTGGCAGAGGTGGCGGATGCCGTACACTCGGTGGCTCCAGAGGTGGCCTTGGGCCTAATGACCGCCGGCCCAGGCTGGACGACCTATTCCGGTCAGGCCTTCGACCGTTGGTTCTCCGCTCTCCGTGCCACCAAATCCCGCCCCGGCGGCGGCTTTTACAGTGACGACACGCCCATGGAAATGTACCACAAGGCCATCGAGGTTGGCCGTCAGCGCGCGGGCCTGCCAGCCGCCGTCACAGATGTGCAATACGAACTGGAGAACTTCCCGTATCAGATGCTTCGCAAGGCGCCTGGGTCGGTGGCTAACGAGTGTACCTTGGCGTTGGCTTTCGGCATGAACGGCATAGCCTTCAATGCCCTTGGCATGGGCAGGAAGCTCGACGAGTATCGGCCCATTATGGAGCGGGTGCGAGTGGCGCGGCGGATGTGGGACCAGCTCTTGCCGGCGGTGGATGGGCTGGCGACGGTGGGGTTGTGGCCCGCCTGGACGGCGCGGCTGATGGCGCGGCGGAAAGTGCGGCCTGGCGAAAGCTGGCTCTACGGCGACCGGAGGTATTCCCAGACCATAGCTGACGTTCTCGCGGGGATTGGCCTTCCGCTGTCTGTGGACCCGCCATCGTGCGGGACGGTCCTGGCGGGACGCATTGCCGAGGCTTTCTCCGACGACGACCTGTGCCGCATCCTGGCAGGCGGCGTGCTTATGGACTCTGAAACGCTGACGGTGCTGGAAGAGCGCGGGCTGGCCCACCTTGCAGGCGTGCGCGTCGTCCAGCGGCGTGACAATGGCGTCACGGAGCAGTTCACGGACGACCCACTAAATGGTGCCGCTGCGGGCGACTGGCGTGACGCACGCATTGAGTTCTGGGGCGACGCCCGCGGCATGGCGGACGTGCTGGAGCCGCTTGCTGAAAAAGTCCGTGTGCTGGCCGTGCTTCGGAACTATTTCGGCCAGATTTACGGCCCATGCATGACTGCCTATGAGAATGAGTTGGGTGGCCGCGTGGTCGTCGCTGGCTATGCGCCGTGGATGTTCCTCTACTCCGCCGACAAGCGCGAGCAACTTCTTAACGTGGCTGACTGGCTCACCCGCGGCGCGCTACCCGTGCGCGTCCAGGAGCCGGTGCGGCTTGTACCCGTGGCTCGGCTATCTGACGACCGCGCTCGCGGCGCCATCGTGTTGCTTCATGCCTGGCTGGACCCCGTTGAGAATGTCACCGTTCACGTGCGTGCACCGCTCACTCAGGTGGCTATGCTGACGGCTGATGGAGATTTGGTGCCTCTCAGCCCCAAGCCGGCGGAGGGCGGATGGTCAGTGACGTTGGGGCCTCTGCCGGCTTGGAGCGTGGCGGCCTTGTTGCTTGGGCCGGCTGCGTCCTGCAGATAGCCAACACGATGCATGGGGCGCTGTAGAGCCAACAAAGCCTCCCTAGGCTTGGCGGCGCATAGCCTTTAGTCAGCGCCTCTCGCTGCGGCGTACATCCGCTCAAGCACCTTGGCTCCGTCGCCGCGGTGGCAGAACAGATACAGCGGCTCCCGCGACATCTGTAGCACGACGGTCTCTGCCGCGATGGGTGGGCGATATTCGTTGCCGAGAAAATCCATGGCCGTCAGGTCCGCCAACGAAACGCCCTCCGGCAGCGGGAGGAATATCTGGCGCTTTGTGGTAAAGCTATCGAGCTCGGCGTATTGAACGGCCACGGCCAGCTCCTGGTCACCTGGGTAGGTGCCGGAAAAGATGAAAACTCGCAAAGGTCCTTTAGACAGTCTGGCCTGATACTGACGTCCGTCAATGGCCAGGGCGAGGGCGGCGTGGGCAGCGGCAAGGGGCTTCAGCATTTGGCCCTCGTCCCACATGCTTCCGTTGATTGGTGACTCGGCGAACACTCGAGGCTTGTCATATTGCCGGAAACGCCATGGGTCGGCCTGGTCATAGTAGAAGATGCGTTCCGCGCCGCAGGCTATGTTCTCCATATAGCAGCGCACGAGTTCGTAGCAGGCGTTGCGGAAGTGATACCGGGCTTCCGGCTCGGCGTGGGTAGCGCGGCATTGGTCGAAAAAGCTGGTGCTGGGCACTGTTTCCTCGGAGTTCCACAGCGGCCCGGCGACACCATGGGCGCGCAATAGCTCCTTCAGTTTCGGCATCACCAGCGGCCCGTAGTCTGGCTCCAGGTAATGGTATGTGAAGCCGTCCATGCAGCGGTCGTTCCCGATGGCGGCGAGCATTCGCTCAATCCACGGCATCGCCCGGAGGCTCGCTCCGCCCCCGCCAAGCACCACGCAGTCGGGATCGGCACGCTTCGCTTCCCGATAGGCGGTCTTGAGAAGCTCGGCATATTCCTCGGCCGTGCCCGCCCAGAAACCTGAGAAATGCGGCTCGTTCCATACTTCCCAGTGTTTGATGCTTGTCTTGTAGTGTAAAACCGTTTCATAGACGTAGCGGGCGAAGTCATCGAAGCTTGCCGGCGGGTACGCACGGCCTTCGCCCGCAGCTTGGGCATCAGCCCTCTGCGCCCAGGGCGGCACCCAGAGGAACTCTCCGGACGTGGCCATGCCGGCTTCATCTACGGTTCTTTGGGCCTCATCGTACCACACCCATTCGTCGGGCCTATTGGGCTGCACTCGGTCCCACCATGTCCACTGCATCATGTCGTGACAGCGCGCCCACTGAATGCCCAGCTTGCGGCCCACCGCTAGGTGCCAAGCCAGGTTGATGCCGTCCATGTGGCCGCCAAAGTAGGACGCGCGAAGCCTCGGCCGCTCGTAAAGCTCGCGGGCCACCACCGTGAACCCGCCTAAGTCCTCAACCCACGCCAGCTCGCCTGCCGTCGGCCCTGCGTCTAGGGCTACCTTGAAGCAACCCCTCGCCGGTGGCAGGAAGCGGACTTGCACTTCCGTTTCCTGGTCCGGCTGAAGGGCCACTTGCGTCGTTCTTGCCTCCACTTCTTCCTGGTGCACGTTTATGAGCCTGAAGCGGAGAAAGACTCGGTCCAGGTTTGGCTGGGCGGCCTTCAGCCACACGCGCAACCCGGCCTGTTCGCCGTCGAAGTAAATGTTGTCGAAGGGATAGGCGTTGGCAAGCCCGCGCACTCTGCTGACTTCGACGGTTTGCCGGCCTTTGGGCTCCGGCAGTTTTTCGTAGGGCCACTCGCTCAGGTCCGGCTTGTCGTCGAGACGCACGTCTCGCCAGGCAAGGTTTGTCCCCCAGCCGCTGACGAGGGCAAAAGCTCCGCCGGGAGGAGCTGGCTCCGGGTCGGTGAAGTCAACCAACCGCTTGCCGTCAAGAAAGCCGCAGATGCGGCGGCCAGCCGCCACCAACCGCAGCTCGAATTCGTGGGTGTTGCGGGTAAAGAGGGCGTAGTTGGGTGCCTGGGCGACCAGGTCCCAGGCATTGTCCCGCAGTCGGTAAAGCGCGACACGCACGAACTCATTATTGACCTCGAGCCTGTAGACGCCCCGCCCCTGCAAGGCCGACCAGTGGCAGCCGGCAGCGTTGCGCACGCGGGCGCGGAAGGTGAAATCCCCGTCGCGGGTGGCTGGCAGGGTGGCCACGGGATTCGTGCGCTCGCTCGTCACGCACAGCCAGCCGTCTTGGATGCGGTAGTCTCCACCTTCCAGTCTCCAACCGGGCAGGTCCGCTGGGCCCTCCGGCAGCCCTGAGAAAACGCCGAGGTAGATTGCCCGCGCCTCGCATACGTGGGCCGCCGCCAGGATGGCGACCATGCCCATGCTCGCGAGCTGGTTCCATGTCCTGCTGTGGCAGGCCATCGCCCCTTACCTCCATTGTTCGCGATGACCAAGGGCTTCTCCGTGAGCACAATTTACCCTGCGGGGCGCCGAAAATGTGCCATGAAGCTGAAAGGCTCTCAGGCACACCACCCATGGCTTTACTTTTGAAGTGGCCGTTGCGCCTGGCGAGCTTCGGACGTGCCGCATATTTGGCTGCCCTCGGTGTGCCGCTTCGTGAGCAATTGGCACGCAGGACAGAGTGCGCAAACAGGGAAGCTTATCGTCCTGCTGTCTGGCATCTTCAAGCACTCCCAGGAGGCGGAAATGGCCCGCTCACTAATGGCGTTGCTCTGCACAATACTGGCCCTCGGGTCCTTGGCTGGGCCAGCGGGCGCTCAGGTGCCCTTGTATCGCGACCCGCAAGCGCCCATCGAGCAGCGCGTGGAAGACCTTCTTGCGCGCATGACCCTTGAGGAAAAAATCGCGCAGCTCGGCGGGGATAGGTCTGGTATGGCCACGCCCGATAACGAGCGGCTGGGTATACCTGGGTTCAAAATGTCGGACGGCCCGCACGGCTGCCGATGGGGCAAGGCCACGTGCTTCCCCACCCTTCTGGCCTGCGCAGCAACCTTTGACCCAGACTTCATGCAGCGCATGGGCGTCGCCCTCGGCGAGGAGTTCCGCGGCCACGGCCGCTATGTTGCCCTGGGGCCGTGCATGAACATCATCCGCGACCCCCGCGGCGGCCGCAGCTTCGAGACCCTCGGCGAGGACACCTATCTGCTCTCGCGCATGGTGGTGGCTTACGTGCGCGGTATGCAGAGCCAGCGTGTCGTGGCTGTCTGCAAACACTACGCCTGCAACAACCAGGAAAATGGCCGCGGCGAGAACGACGTGCGCGTCGCCGACCGGCCCCTTTATGAATTCTACCTGCCTCACTTCCGCGCCGCGGTGATGGAGGGTGGCGCCCTGGGCATAATGGCCGCCTACAACAAGGTCAACGGCCATCACTGCGCCGCCAACCGCCGCCTCCTGCGCGAGATCCTCAAGGACGAGTGGGGCTTCAAAGGCTTCGTGGTCTCCGACTGGGGTGCCTGCCACGAAACAATTGGCTCCATCAACGCGGGCCTGGATGTGGAGATGCCCACGGCCTATTTCTTCGGCCAGCCTCTGCTCGAGGCCGTCCGCCGCGGCGAGGTTTCCGAGGAGACTATTGACGACGCTGTCCGTCGCGTGCTGTACGTGAAATTCTGGGCGGGCGTCTTCGAGCAACCCGTGGAGCCTGATCCGACGAAGTTAGATACGCCTCAGCATCGCGCCCTTTGTCTCGAGGGCGCACGCAAGGCGATAGTCCTGCTTAAGAACGAGGGAGGTCTACTCCCCCTCGACCGCGGCAGGATAAAGTCCATCGCGGTAATCGGGCCGAATGCCAAGGAAGCCCGGCCCTCGGGCGGGGGCTCGGCCTACGTTGAGCCTTTCTATGCCGTTTCTCCCCTTGAGGGCATCCGCGACCGTGCCGGCGAGGGTATTCGTGTCGAGTTTGCCCAAGGCTGCTACCTGACGGGGGCCTCCAACCTCTCGCCAATTCCGGCTTCGGCCCTCAAACCCCCGCCAGGCGTTGAGGGCGCCCAAGGCTTGCTGGGTGAGTATTTTGACAATCAGGACCTCCGAGGGCAGCCCGCCTTCACTCGGGCTGACGCCATGGTGGACTTCGACTGGGCCGGTGGCGCGCCGGCGGAGGGTTTTCAAGCAGACCATTTCTCCGCCCGGTGGACCGGCCGCCTCATTCCTCCTGAAAGCGGCGAGTATCTGCTCGGCGTCACTTCCGACGACGGCACGCGCCTGTACCTTGAGGACAAGCTAATTATTGACGATTGGCGTGACCACGGCGCCGAGACTCGATCCGTGCCGGTGCGCCTTGAGGCCGGCCGTGAATACTCCCTGCGCCTTGAGTACTACGAAAACGGCGGCCTGGCGGTGGTTCGGCTGGGTTGGCTGGAACCGTCCCGCTCGCGGGACATCTTTGCCGAGGCGAGGCAGGTAGCACAGCGGTGTGATGTGGCCGTCGTGTGCGTGGGCACCGGCCCCAACCTTGAGAGCGAAGGCTTCGACCGTGCCACCTTGGACCTTCCGCCGCCTCAAGACGACCTCGTCCGCGCAGTCGTCGAGGCCAACCCGAACACAATCGTCGCCGTCGTCAGTGGCTCAGCCGTGCTGATGCACCGCTGGATTGATCGCGTGCCTGCCGTGTTGCAGTGCTGGTTTGCCGGCCAGGAAGTGGGGCACGCCCTGGCCGACATACTGTTCGGCGATGTAAACCCTTCCGGCCGCCTGCCGGTGACCTTTCCCTACAACAACTATCAGCTTCCACCCTTCAACAACAGTTACGAGGGCGTCGCCGAGGGCCGCGGCTATCGCTACTATGACCGCACACGCATGGAGCCTCTGTTTCCCTTCGGCCACGGACTGAGCTACACGACCTTCCGCTACGGAGAGCTGCGGGTGGAGCCGGATGTCCTCGCCGCCGGCCAGAAAGCCCGCATCACCATACCCGTCACCAATACCGGCGCCCGCGATGGCGATGAGGTCGTCCAACTTTACGTCCGCTACCCGGAGGGGGAGATTGAACGGCCCGTCAAGGAACTGAAGGGCTTCCAGCGCTTATCCATCCCCCCCGGCCAGACCAGGGAAGCGACCTTCGAGCTATCCCCCGAGGACTTGGCCTGGTACGACCCCGACGTAAGGCGCTTCGTCATCCAGCCAGGCGAGTATCAGCTTCTGGCCGCCGCCTCGGCCCGCGATGTCAGAGCGTCCGCAAAGCTAACAATCCGATAGGCACCGCGGCATCCCAGAACCCCCGAGAAGCCGTGACCGTCGCTGCTTGCTGAGGCCCTGTCCTCAGGCCCGTAAGCTCGCGAAAAGTTCGAGGCCCCATCCGTTGGTGGGGACGGGGCCTCAGGAGGTGTGACGCGGATTCACGCTCACGTTCCTATAACGTCTTCTCGCCGCAAAGAGTTCCCCGCAATCTTTCGACGGGCGCAGGCCCGCTCCGACCCTCTTTTTTGACCGGCTTGCATTCATTGGTCCCCAGCGCCCGGTGCGCCTCTAAGATTTCAGCCTCAGGCACGGCCCTATCTCGGAGTTGGCCTGTTACACCGGCCGGTATTCCCGCTCCAGCCATCCCTAGTCCTGGTCAATTGCTCGGGGCTATTCGTGGCTATTCAGGGTCTTGGCTATCACGTTCACACCAATCTCGGCCAGCGAGCAGTGGGCCGCCTTGATGACGGCGTCGCTGCATGCGGCCAGCTCTTGACGGTCGCCGAACTGCCGGGGGGGCACACAAAGGCTCACCCCTTCGTGAGCCGGAGGGGGTCTATCGCCTCGACACCGCACGGCGGCGGAAAGTAGCGGGGGCCGTGGCGTCCGCTGCTTCCCAAGGGTGCTATTTTTTTCGCGGCTACCTTGTGCTTACTTCGCCGGCCCACGGGTTGACGGCTACTCCGGTTCGACCCACATCAGCCGCGCCTCCCCGAGTGCCAGGCGCAAAGTTACCTCTTCCCCTCGGCCGATTTCTTGTCCCGTCAGCGCGTCTACCACCCTGGCCGGGCGAGGTAGGCGCACTATTTTCTCGCCCTCGCTGGTGGCGGAAAGGGCGAGGAAACGCCCGTCGGTCTCTATCATGTCATTGGTGTCGCAGTAGATGTGCACGCCGGGGTGGCGGGCGATGTTTCGCAAGAGCTGTGGCGGAGCGTTTAGGCAGCCGATGAATACTGAGCGGTAGCCTGCGGCGTCTGTGAGCGCCACGGCGGTCTCACCGTTTGGCCATTGCGCGAGGGCCTCCACTCGCGGGCTGTCCTCGACAGCGAACTGGGGCCGCAGGTTCGCCGAGCCGGTGCCCAATTGACCTTCTATCCCTGCGCACAACTCCGAGCCTGGCAGTGGCGTGGCCCTGTCGGGCACCGGAACGTCAAGCCTCCGCAGGCGAAAGCCCGTGAGCCGCTCCATGGCGTCTGGCCCAACTGGTCCCGCTTCGGGGTCCAGGTAGCCAGGGGCGTAAAACCACACAACCGTGGCGCCCTGACGTCGGAAAAGCTCCGTCAGCTTCTGCCGTTGGGCGTCGTCGAGTACGAAAGCGTCCTGCATGACGTACATTTTCGCTGGCGGCACCCGCCCAGCCACCAAGTCGTCCATGAGATACCAACCCACGGAGGTGCCGATACGGTACAACGGCGAGCGCAGCTCGCTGAGCAGCGTGGAGGGTAAGACGGACCCGACGGGCGTATGGAGCGCCGACCGCTCATCCACAATGGCGGCGATTTCCGGGCGGAACTGGCACGGCTCCGGAAGGTGCTTTTCATAAAGGGTTCGCAGGCTGGCGATGTTGGCCCACAGGTCGGGATGGTTGAGCCAGCCCGTGGCGCCGAGATCCATGTACCAGCAGCCCATGCGACGCGGGAAGATGTGGGCGAAATTACGCAGGTGGACGTACCGGCTGCCTTCCATCGTCGGCACGCGCCCGAAGCCGTCGTCGGGCGCGAGGATGGTGCGGGTGTCGTCCTCGTTGAACCACTGCTTGCCGTGAAGAGCCACGGAGTCCACGGGCGCCATGAAGCGGCCTATTCCTCCCAGCTGGCGGTCGCCATAGGAGATGGGCGAGCAGTAAATATCCACGTTTGGGTCGTCGAGCATCCAGCGCCAACCGTAATGGCCCGTAGTGCCCACGCCGCCACCCCAGGGCGCAAGCTCGTACAGGTAGCCGTAAAACAAGATAACGGCCGCGTCGGGCGCGGCGGATTTACAGCTATGGGCTATTCGGCTTATGGCCCGCGCCATGGTTTGCTGAAGGAACTCGTGGAAATCTACCAAAGGGCGCTGGGTGCGAGGATCGAGTAGCTGGCCGAGGTCGCCCCTGCGCCTCTCTTGTTCTGAGGGTGCGGTTATTTCGTCCCAGCTTTGCACCTGCCGGCGCCACGCGGCGCCCAGGGCCTCTAAGCTCCCATACCGCTCCCTCAGCCACTTGCGGAAGCTCTCGTCAACCCCAGGGCCGAAGCAGGGTATCTTGTTCTCCCAGCCGCCAACGTAAAACCACTCGCCCGTATGCTGGCCGCACGGGTGATAGGCTACGATCCGATCGCCCCATCGGCGCTGGATATGGCGGATCATCTCTTCCTGCCAGCGGCAGGCCTCGCCAAGCCACTCTTCGTCGCCGACCCATACTTGCGCTGGCGTACCGTCGTGGCAAAAGTTCTTCGCCTTTGGGTGCTCGTCGAGCCACCATTGGGGCGGCTCCAGGCCGTAGCGGATGATAATTAGAGCTTCGGGGTCGGCCTCCACCGTTTGGGCGAAAACATTGTCCAGGCTGGCGAAATCGGGCTTTTCGTCAGGCCTGGGCCAGGGCATGCCTACGGCCGGATACTGCAGGTGCACTCCTGCCTTGCCCGCCAGCTCGACCTGGTCAATGTAGGGTGTTCGCATGCCAACGATGGGATAGAGCGTCCATGGCGGCGCCTGGTGGAGGGGCACCATCTCCACCTCGCGCTCTGGTTCGGCTCGCAGGCTAAGCTCGACTGTGTAGCGCTTGCCTTCCTCGACGCGGCAGCCGCTGAGGAAAAGGTGGACGAACCATCCGGCCTCGCCGCCGTCTTCGATGTCGCATCTCAGGCTCCGGCGGCCGCTCGCCGCCGTGGTCTCGTCGTAGGCCCAGGTGGCCCGCGCCGAAGTGTCGGGCTTCACCCAAAGCATCCAGTTTGGCGGCAGGGCCTCGCCGGTGTCCTCGAAATCACCATGGGGCTGCATATTGGGGCCGACGGGTTGCTCCGGCGTGCCCTCGTAATAGCGAAGGTCGTCTATCCAGAGCCTCCCCGGCCCCTGGGGGCCGCCCATGCGGATCTGGAAGCCCGGCGCGCCCTCGGCGGTCTCTGGCGAGATAAATCCTATCTGCACCCGCTTCCACTCCGCGCCGATCCGCAGCCGCACTGCTCCCCCCGTGGGAATGCCCATGAAGACCAGCGGTACGACGGTCTTGCCATCAATCAATAGCTGAGGGGCGCCGTTCACCACCTGTACCTTGGCGCTCCGTCCGCCCGCCGATACTCCCACAAGAAGCACCGCTAAGGAAAGCCCAACTGCTATTGCGCTGGTGCCCAAAGGAATAACCTCCTTTCTCGCCGCCTAGTGGCCCTCGACGCGGTGGCTCAGGCCTAGGTTTCGCTCGCCGCTTTATTCTCGGCAGACCTCGCGATGCCTTTTCTCGCCATAAGGCCCTTCGCGGGTCTCACGGGCCAGGGCCTGCGCGCCGCGATGGCCTCGGCAAAAGCCGCGAAGGGGAGGCGTTCGCGGTACGAGCTTTTAATCGCGTGTCACCCGACCCGTTACGGGGGAGGCTCCGAGGTCTATCAGTTCTCGTCGCGAATATCCTGGTAGGTGCTACCGGCGCGTACCGAAGCGGTGTAAAGAAGGCGTGGGCAGCGGCAAGGTGGCTGCTTTAGTGAGGGGGGGGCGAAAGGGTGGCTTATATCAGCACTTTGGCGACTTGTGTTTTGGTGGCGACGATAGCCGGCGGGGCCGGTGACGCCTCCCTTTCTTTCCGGACGGTGGGTTTTTACGGTATCCACTTGCCCGTTGGCGACTTCGCTTTCCTCAAGTTTTCTTACAACGGGCCAGCCGATGACCCAAACATTGAGCACTATAACGCCCTACTGGAGGAAGTTGCCCAGGCTGGCCAGAAAGCCATCGTCGGCCTTTATACCTTCGACCGTGTCACCTATAGCAAACCCGTCGAGGAGTACGTGCGCAACACTGAGACGCTGGTAAGCAAGCTCCGCCAGGACCTCATTTGCGCTTTTTGTCTGAGCGAGGAGAACGTCACCTGGAACAACGGCCTGGCCATCCTCAACGCCCTTTATGAAGCTGTGAAGCGAAGGACGGACCTGCCTTGCTATCAGTGGCTGACGGTGCCTGACCCTCCGCATCCGAAGCTCGCTGCCGACGGATGGATTTTCGACGCCTACGGCTACCGGGGTGAAGAGTTTCGGCGGCACCTAGCCAAATTCGTGGTGACGGGCCTGCCCGTTATTGCTTGCGTGAATGCGACTTCGCCAAAGCCAGCCTGGGCGGCGGAGAGCGTGCTCGTGGGCGAGCCAGGGTCGCCTGCGGAAGACCAGATGCGGATATGCAGGGAATTCAACGTACCGGTCTTCTTCTACGCTGTCGGCAATCATTGGGGCAATGTTCACGAGTGGTTCCGCGATGATGAAGAGACGACGGCCCGGAGTCGGCGGTGGGCCTTAGAATGGATAAGCCGTGCCCATGCTGAGCCGGCCGGAACCCTCCCTCTCCGGGCCGCCGAATACTTGGCGAGCCGCCCCCTCGAGGTCTGCGGCGGCGCGGACAAGTCTTTTAGGGTGCGCTACGCCTTCGATGACTTATCGTTCCTTGATTACGCTGGCGTCGAAGGCCTGCTGAGTCTGCGCTGGGACGGCAGGGAAGAGAAGCTCTTCATCGAGGGCCGGAGGGCATCCAGACGCGCGGTGCTCTACTGGCACCTGACATCGCCCTTCGATATGGAGGCGCTTCGGGCCGAGGTCAGCGGCGCCGGGAAAGACGCGCAGATTGCTCTGGGCCTCTGCCCGACCCTCGTCCACTGGCACGGCCAGGTAGTCAAGGCCGAGGCGGAGGAAGCGGGGTTTACAGCATCTGCATCCCTTCCTGACGACTGGCATGGCCGCGACGCGTGGCTCATGCTCGAAATGAGCCTCGCACCTGAGGGCCGTGTAGTTTTGGATGCTATTGAGATAAAAGGCCGCACGCGCCCACCGGTTGAGAAGGTCATCCTACTGCAGCCAGGGCCGGAGGCAGGGGTTCTGTACCGCGACGATTTTGTGTCGCCCAGGCTCCTACACGTTGCCGAGATAGATAGGCCTGAGGAGCTCCACTGGCGGCCTGGGGGATGGCACATTACAGGAGCGGAGGGAGCCTCCAACCGCGTGAGGGTGCGCGTGAGGTTCGTTTCTGAGAAGCCGCTGGCGGAAGGTGAGGTGCGGATAGGCGCGGTGGCTTGGACGCGCGACCACGCAGCACGTATTGTGGCCAGCCTTTCGGCTGACGGCGAGCGGCCGTTGGTAAGGCGCGACACGGCCGAGCTCCCCCAGGACGAGCAGTATGCGCGCTTCAGCGGCGTGATTAGCCTGCCGCTAGCGGAGGCGACGGAGCTTTCGCAAACGAAGGAGTTCTGGCTGCTTCTCGATTTCGTCAACGAGTCGGGCGTGCGGGCCGGGCCGAGCGCGACAATCAGCTTCCTGGAGGTCTTCGGGCGTTCGGGACAGTAGTTGCAGTGCTAAGCGCCAGCAGGGATGATTGGGCGCGAGCAGGGGGCGCGGAGGTCAGGTGGTTTCGTGCGGGAGGCTTTGCCGAGACTGCTGCAAAGGTTGAGGGCGCTCATGCTTCGGACGCGAGAAATCGCAAGCTTGTGGTTCACTTGGCTGCCGGCGTTGTTGGCCGGCCCATTCGCCTTTGCTCAAGTGCCGCAGGTGGCGGTTCTTGTCGAGCCTGGGATGGTCAACTACGGCGGGACGCCGGCGTTGCCGGCCCATCGCGTCCCAGAAGCTTTAGGACGCTGCGGTATCCTCGCCGTCCCCCTGAGGGCCGACCAGGCGGCGAACCCAGCTATCCTCAACCCCAGCCGCTTCACCGTCCTCGTCGTGCCCTACGGCAACGCCTTTCCACTGCCGGCCTTCGAGAATTTGAGAGCCTTTCACCGTGCGGGCGGTTGCTTGGTCATGACGGGCGTACCCTTTTGTCATCCCTGTGTGCCTGTGGCGCCTGCCGGCTGGTGGGCTGATGGCGGGGCGGAATGGGGAAAGGACGTGGTCTGGCTTACCGAAGGCCATGATGGCGCCCGCGCAGTGCGCGCGGAAAACCGCGGCCGCCAGTGGGCTGGCGTGACCAGCGACCGCCTACCCGTGGCGCCAGGCCAGAAACTGCGGCTCTCAGGCTGGGTGCGCTCGCGGCAGAATCGGGCCAACACCGACTATCTCTTCGTGCGCTTCTTCGCTGGTGGAGCCTTCATGGGCCAGGTCGGCCCTGCCGTGCCTCCTGAGGCTGCTGGGTGGACCTACGTCGAGAAGGAAGTGATAGTCCCGGAGGGTGCCAACCAGATGGACGTCTCGCTTCAGGTATGGTCGCAGGGCGGCGCCGTGGATTTGGACGACGTGGCGCTAACCCTTTCGGGCGACGAAGGGAACCTCCTGAGCAACCCTGGGTTTGAGAGCGCCGGTGGGGAGTGGCACGACCTTGGCCACGACAGCCGCTATTTCGCTCATGACGACTTCGGCATCGGCACCGGCGGCTTCGGCGGCCCGCCCATTATCCCTGGGGATTTATCCGCCGTCTATGGCAATCCCCTGCGCTTCCAGAACGACTACCTGGCCGCACGGCGGGCATCCCTGCAGTGGCTCGAAATTGGGTCTATTCCGCCCGAAGACGAGGTTTTGCCGGTCGTCGAGCTGCGACTGGCAGGTGGCGGGACGCAGGTGGCCGCGGCGGTCATCCGACACAACTGCGGCGAGTTCAGGGGCGCCCGCGACGTGTGGATAGGTCAGGTGGCCGGTGCCATGACGGGCCGGGACCGGTACACGGCGATGCAGCTTCTGGTGAGGGGCGTGGCTTGGGCGCTGCAGGAAAAAAGGAAACTCAGCCGAGAGGAGGTTCTGCGGGTTTACGCGCGCCTGGCCGAGCAGCCCCAGCCGAAAGCCCTGCCGGACGCTCTCGAAATAGTGAACGAGCCGCGGCCTTGGGGCGACACTTTCTTTCCCAAGTCCAAGCCCCCTGCCCGCACGCTCTTGGTGGTTGACGTCCGCGGTCGCAGCCCTTGGGAGCGGCTTGCCTTGACTTGCCTGCAAGCTCTTACAGCCCGCGAGCAACCGCGGCTGTGGCTCATCTTCCGCGACCACGACCGCCGCTGGCTGGAATGGCACAAAGAAGCTGGCTACATTGACGGCTACGACGAGGTTGAGGACTGGCGGGAGCTATTCCGGCGCTTTGCCGGTGCCTATCGGGGAGCAGTGGTGCCGGATTCTGGTCTATACCAGGGCGTGCTGCTGGCATGCAATCTGGCCGCCCTGGAAGACCTGATTGTCGCCCCGCCCGAGCTGGCCCGCGACCTGGGCATCGAAATCAAGATAGACCTTCGCGGGCGTTTCCCAACTTTTGCCGAGGGCATGGCCTGGCTGTGGCATAGCTACCGCGACCGTTTCAACCATCACCTGTGCGCTTATGCCCATCCCAACTTGGCCTTCAACGGGAATTTGGATTACGACATGCAGTGGCGTGGCGTCATCTTCTGGATTACCGGCGAGAAAGACGGCGATCAGCCCGGCGCGGACCCTCTCGCCGAGATGCAGGTGATGGCCGAGATTTTTGCTGAGATGCCGCCAAACATTGGTATGAGGGGCTTCCCCTGGGCCGGTGAGGGCATTGGGCTTGGCGAGGGCGGTGGTGTGGAGTTTTGCGGCTCTTACGGCAAAGGCCTCGTCTGCACTGACCACACCCCTAACGTTTCTGTCATGAGTGGCGTGGAAATCGGGCGCCTTACCCCGCCCCAACAGCCTCCGCATCCGCCCTTGCAGCAGGACAAAATATACATTGCCTTTACGATGTCTGATGGCGACAATCTCAACACTTGGTGCGATTATTTTGCTGATTATTTCGAGCACCCGGCTCACGGCAACTTCCCCATCGGTTGGGGCATGGGGCCGACCATCCTCGACCTCATGCCTGCCGTTGCCCGTTGGTACTACGAGCACGCCAAGCCTGGTGATGAATTCCTTGCAGACGTGTCTGGCATCGCCTACGTTTTCCCCCAAACTTACGCCAGCCGCTACCGACGGCGGTGGGAGGTCTTTGACGGGTTTTTGCAGTGGACGGCGCGATACATGGAAAGGCTGGGGATGAGGACGGTGCGGCCCCACGGCGGGGACGACGACCGCATGGGGCGCTATGCGGCGGGCATACCCTTTCTCCACTCAATTTTCGCCGACTACGCCCGCCGTGGCGGCGTCGGCTACGATAACGGCGTGTACTGCCTGCCAAGCGGTCTGCCCGTTTTCCACGCCCTGACCACGTGGTGGGCGGGTGGCAAAGAGGGACTTCTGCGGGAAATACGTTCGCAAGTAGGCGACCGAAGGCCGGCCTTCGTCAACTGCTTCCTACACAACTGGACCTTTGACATGGCGTCCCTTCAGGCGCTCTATGACGCCCGCGATGCCGACATGGTTTTCGTTACGCCCGCCCAGCTTGCTGCGTTATACCTGCAGGCACGCGAGAAGGGATGGGCGAAGTGATTCCAATAGGAGTCGGCGGCTTGGGTCAGTCGCGCGTGTGCCCGCCAGAGATTCACAAAGTGAGGTTGCAACTGCCCACCAAAGGTGGTATCCTGGAAGGTGACGGGCCACAAGGGCAAATGTGGCCGAAGTGGTGTTGTTTCTAAAGCCGGGGAGGTGCGTCACGATGGCGCGCTGGGGGATATTGGCTTGCATGGTATTGGCCGTGGTTTTGGCGAGAGCAGCCGAGGAAACTCCTGCCCCGACCGACCTGACCGCCACGCTGAGGTTCTCCTTTGAGGACATTGCAGCCCTGCCTTCCCGCCTCACCATTTACAATCAGCACGATGATGCCGCGCGGGCGACATATACCTGCTGTCGTCCTGACCAGGAGCGGGAAATACTCAAGGCCCTTGAGGCCAACGCCGCTTTCCTGCACCGCTATCCGCTCAGCAGCTATTCGGACGACACGCTCATGCACAACCTGCGGCTGGATCAGGTGCGCGGCAATTTCCGTCACGCCCTCGAAAGCATGATTACGCTGCTGGACGACTATCCCGACAGCGACCTGGCCGACGACGCTGCCTGGCAACTGGGGCTTTATTACGCCCGCGACAAGGATTATCCGAGGGCCGCCGACGTATTCGAGCGGCTGGTGCGGACGTGGCCGGAGTCCAACTACGCCGACGATGCGCTCTTCCAGTTGGCAATGATGCGCAAGCAAATGGAAGACCCTGAGGGTGCCTTCGCGGCCTTCGACGAGCTGGCCAAGCGCTATCCCAAGAGCGACTACGGCCCCAGGGCGCTTTGTCAGATGGCTGCTCGCTTCATGGAAGTTGAAAACTACGAGGAATGCATCGCAGTTTGCGAGGAGCTAATTGACCGCTACCCGATGGCTGACTGTGTGGATGATGCGCAATTTCGGATAGCTGAATCCTTGCGCCACCTTGGAGACCTGCGCGGCGCTTTAGACGCCTACGTGTACCTCATCGAGAACCTGACCGGTTCCAGCCTTACCAATGCGGCCATGCGCGAGGCCAACACGATTATCAACACGCTGCGCAGGCGTAACGAGAGGGTTGGCATCGAGCCATACGACACCGAGAACTTCGACCCCGGCAAGGACGCTCAGGAGCTGTGGGAATACGCCAACCACCTGGAGAACTACAACCGCTTCGCCGAAGCCATTGACGCCTACAAGCAGTTCCTTGAAGACTTCCCCGGCAGCGACAACTACGACGACGCCTTGTTCCGCATCGGCCTGTGTTACCAGAAGATGGACATCCTTTTCCAGGAAGTAAACAAGGCCAAGGGGCCGGAGGACCTGCTGCGGCTGAAGGACCAATGGGAGGATGCCACGGGCGCTTATGGCACGCGGCCCCAGCCGGGAGCCTTCCGGGCGGTAGGGGATGCCGTTGAGGCCTTCGCGATGCTCGCCAACAACTTCATCGGCAGTCCCCTGCGCGATGACGCCGTCTACGAAATCACCCGCACCTTCGTGGACTACGGTGAGCGAGCAGAGAAGGTGACTGCCGACGAGGCTTATGGCCTCCAGCAAATACTGATCAACTTCCCCGGCAGCGACTATGAATTCGAGGCCTTGGCGCGGCTGTTGCGGTTCTATTCGAATCCGGCTAATTATGAGGACGCCGCCAGCCTCTATCCCGAGATCTCCGCGGCCTACCCGGAGATTTTCCCGGTGGGCCTTGAGCGGGATAAGGCGGCCTTTTTGGAGTTCACCGGCCTGTGCGCGCAGCGTGCCATGTTCGCCTGGGAAGAAGAGCACGTCCACCACATTCCCTATCGGTTCACCCTCTACGACTTGCGGCCGTTCGCAGATTACTTCCAGGCCGCTATGGCGATGGAAGACGGGCTTTACGATACGGCGGTGAAGCTTCTCCGGCCCGTAGCCGGCATGCCCACCCACGACTTACACGGCCCTGCTCTGTGGCTCATCGGCAACTGCTATGCCCGCCTCGGCAACGAGAAGGAAGCGCGCAGAGCCTGGGAAGCTCTGGCGCAGATGCATCCCGACGAGGGCTTGGCTGACGACGCCCAGGTGTTCCTGGCCGCGCTGGGCCAGGAGCGGCCTGCCTTCTCTCTGCCCGGCGACCTGCCTCTACCGCCGGACAACATGGACGTGCAGGTACTTGAACACGTCTCAGTGCTGTGCCCCTGGACGGTTTCGGCCACCATGCGCGCCTACAATTTGCCCAACATCTGGGAGCGCTCCCAGGCCATCCTTGAGGACTGGACGGGCGTCAGGCCCAGCCAGCGGCCCGTGATTTACGTTAGCATCGCGGGTGGCTCGGCAGCCGGCTATCCCATCCGCTTGTGTGCCTGCCGCATCAAAGACCCGCCCGACTGGGCCGCAGGCTTTGCCGAGCTCGCCGCAGTGCAGCTAAGAGAAGCCTGTGGGGAGAACGTCGCCAAACTGCCGGCTCTCGTCCAGGGCATGGCCAAGTTCACGGCCGCCTCCCTGCAGTATGACCTAGTAACCGAGACCCGAGACGCCATCGGCAGCGCCGCGGCCGTGGTCCTGCCTCAGCAGGATGTAATCAACACTCGTGAGGCTGCCGTCAAAGCCTTCGACGAGTTTGTGCGGGCTGGCTCTGATGTGAATCAGCTCAATGCCGACGTGGTCTGCGGTCTGCTGTTCAAGCTGCTGGACGTCCAGGGGCTGGCCAAAGATCGCCTCATTGACCGCGAGCCATATCGGCCCCTCTTTGCTGCCCTGAAGGCCGCGGCCGAAAAGATGCCGCCCGAGCAAGCCCTTCTAGTGGCGGTGGACAAGGCTTTTGGAGGCCAGGCGAGAGGACATCTTGAGGGCTGGCGGTTGGCTTCGGCTGAGCGGCTGTCGCGCGCACACTAGCGTCCCCGCCCCTTGTGTTACAGAAAAGGCGGCGCCCTTCTTTGGGGCGCCGCCTTTCTTTTGCAGCCTGCTACCTGTGAGGTTGTAGGGGCCTCATTTGCCCATTGCCCGCAGGTTATCCAGGCACCGCTTCACGCACTCCAGGGGTGGATAGGCATAGCTTTCCTGTTCGACCACGTAGACCTCGGTGCCCGCCGTTGTCTCACAGAGACGGAAGACGTCGCCCCAGGGTATATCACCTTCGCCGATCAGGGCTTTGTCGTTGGTGGCAGAGAACTCCTTCAGGTGCACGCTCTTGGCTCGGCCTGGGTAGCGCTCCAGGTAGGGTATGGGATTGGCCCCCCCGTGCATGGCGTTACCCGTGTCAAACTGCATGATGACGTCTGCGGAGGTGTTGCCAAAGAATAGGTCCCAGCCGGTCTCGCCATCGAAGAGCTGGAATTCATGCGTATGGTTGTGATACCCAACCTGAAGCCCCAGGGGTCGGAGTTTGTCGGCTAGCTCGTTGAATAGCTGGGCTGTCTCGAGCCAGTGATCTTTGCTGTCGCAGCGCTCCGGAGCTAGCCCAGGCACTACTAGCCTGTGGCAGCCGAGGGTTTTGTGAAACTCCACGGTGGCGTCGAAGGCCTCGCCGAGAAGGGCGTCCAGGCCTATGTGGGTGCCGACGCACACCAGCCCGCAGTCATCGAGCAGTTTGCGAAGGTCCGCGGCGCTCCAGTCGTAGTAGCCAGCGAACTCGACACCTTCGTAGCCCATCTCTGCCACGGCCTTGACCGTCCCAGCCAAGTCCCGGGCACAATCCTCGCGCACTGAGTAAAGCTGCAGAGCTATCGGGATGCGTGCCATGCCTTTCGTCACCTCTTATGAAATCATTGTGCTCTGGGCGCGGGACCCCTCATCGCTTGGGTGACCCCGCACCAACCATGGCCCCTTCCCCGACCCAGCATCACCACCTTCCCGGGGGGAGCCTCACAAGCTCACGAAAGCCTGGGCTGTGGCTACCGAGTGCGCTGTGAGGCCCAGCTTCTCGCGCAAGAAATCGGCCATTGCCGCCATGCCAGGCGTCTCCGACTCGGCATGGCCGAGCAGGATGAGCCCGAAGCCCGAGTCTTCGCAGAACCGCACCACTTGCCATTCGGAGCATTCGCCGCCGATTAGGAAATCCGCGCCCTGCTCAACGGCACGGAGAATAACCTCCAGGCCGCCGAAGGCACCGACCGCCAGCGCGGCCCTCTCCACCTCCCGCCCCAAGTCGCCAACTACGCGGACCTGCCGCAGCCGCAGCCGCGTCTTGGCGTGCCGTGCCACTTCCCCTAGCGGCACCGGCCGGAGCTGCCACATGGGCACCCGTCCGTCCGCACTCACCTTATTGCGGAAATTTAGGGCGCGGGCCAGGCTGTCAGTGATGCCGTAGTCGGGGAAAAAATCCCAAGCATCGTGAACGCGCAGGACCGCCTGGATGCCGGCGTCGGCCAGAAGCTTTTGCTTGGCCTCCGCAGGCGTGCCATGCTCGGCGGCAATCTCCAACTCCGATTTACCCGCGCCAACGTCATCCCAGTAGAAGGTTGGCTCGTGGGTTACGATGACGTTGCAACCCAGGGCCGCGGCGCGGCGCACCACGTCGAGGGTGGCCATCCAGGTGGTGGCCACGGCCTTCACATGGGCGTCTCCGTCCCCCCACTTTAGCCCATCGCGCCCTCCCGGCCCGCGCTTCTCGGGACACAACTGGGCGAAGAATTCATCAAGCTCCCTGACGGTCATTGCCGCATCCTCCAAAGTCGAAATTTGCTGTCAGCCATGAGCCGCACCAAACTGGTGGTGGCCCTTATGCGAACCTGTCTTTACTCACAGACCGTCCTCACGTACCAGTCCAAGAAGGCTTGGGCGTCGGCCTCGACTGCTGCCCGGCAATTGGGCTCACCTTCGACCGGCCGCGTTTGGCCGTCGTCCTGCACCTCAATCCGCATTTGCTCCAGGCGGCAGAAATTCTCAGCCACTGTGGCAAGCGTAATGGCGTCATAGAGGATGGGGACTTGGCCCGACCAGCGGCGCGTCAGCTCCACCAGCGCCCCGGCCCAGGGCTTTCCCGAGGCAGCCAGTTGCTCCTGCCGCTCAGTCGTAAACCTGGTCTCCATGCAGGCGTCCAGGCCGACCATAGTCAAGTCGGCGCCACAGGAGAAGACTTTTTTCGCCGCCGGAACGTCGCTGCGGATGTTGTATTCCGGCTCGGTGCTCTCGGGCGAGTAGCTGCGGTAGACCCAGCCGCCCATGAGCACGATGCGGCGGAGCTTGCGACCGAAATCGGGGTCCAGGTCGAGGGCGCGGCCCAGATTTGTTAGCGGCCCGATGGGCACGAGCGTAAGCCGCCCCGGCTGCTCGTTGGCCATGCGCACTAAGGCCTCTGCGGCGCTCTCAGGTGGCCGGCGGTAGGGGTAGTCAGTTGCCCAGTCGAGCTGGGGGTTGTTGCCCTCGCGGTCGTCGGCGGCGTAGACCGCCACGTGGGGCTGACCGCAGATGTCGAGGAGCTTTCGGGCCAGCCGGGCGCGAGAAAGGGTCGGCCCGTGGGCCGTCGTGACGGCTTCAAGATGTACTTTCGGCCACACCGCCGCCAGTACCAGCGCATAGGCGTCGTCAATGTCGTCGCCGATGTCAGTGTCTAGTACCACGGGGATTGCCTCACCCACGTTCATTCCCTCCTTATGGTGAGCACCGATACTGCCAGGAATATCACGAATTGCGCAACTACTATCGTGGCGCCGCTGGGCAGGCGGGCGTAGTGAGATGCGACCAGCCCGACCAGCGCGGACGCCACTCCGAAGACCACGGAAAGGGCCATCATCGCGCTGAAGCTGCCCGCCAGTAGTTTCGCGGTGGCGCCGGGAATAACTAGGAAAGCGCTCACAAGCACTATCCCAACGACCTTCATGGAGACCACTATCGTCAGAGCCAGCATGACCAGCAGGGAATAATGTAGCAGCCCCACCGGCAGCCCCATCGCCCCTGCCATTGCCTCGTCGAAGGTATAAAACATAAGCTCCTTGTATAGGGCAGCCAGCGTTAGCAAGACCGCGGCCGTCATGGCAAGGATGGCCCAGACATCTCCCGGCGCGACGGCCAGGATGCTGCCGAAAAGGTAGGTCATCAAATCGGCGGTGTAGCGCTGGCGGGCAGCGACCAGAAGGACACCGAGAGCCATGGCGGCGGTAAAGAATATGCCTATGGCGCTGTCCGCCGAAACTCGCCCCCGCTTGCTGGCGGCCCCAATCAGGAGCGCAACGGCCACGCAAAAACCTGCCGTCGTCAAGTTCATGCCCAGGGGCGAGTCACGTCCGCCGTTCTGGAAGAGATAAAGGCCCAGCGCCACCCCACCGAAAGCCGCGTGGGAAATGCCTTGGCCGATGAAGGCCATCCGACGCAGCACGACGTAAACCGAAAGGGCCGAGCAAACGGCGCCCACCAGCACCCCTGCTACGAGCGCCTGCTGCATGAAGCGATAGTGGGTCAGGGCGTAAAGAAAGCCGACGTTCTCCGTCACGGCTCATCGCCCTTATGAGCAGGGCCAGAGTTTGAAGACACTTGCCCGCCGGGTCCTTCCCTCTGGCTCTCGGCTGCGGAAGGGAAGTTGCTGGCCTGGCCGGTCCGCCCCCCAGCCTCGTCGCCGCCTAGCCGCCCGCCACTCAATCGTCGCTCATAAGCCAGGAATTCGTCTAGCTCGCAGCTCACCGCGCCGCGGATTTCTTCTTCCGTGACTCGGTCGGCGCGCTCGTGCCAGTGAATGGTACGGTTGAGGCAAGCTAGGCGCTCCGCGTAGCGGCCAATCTGTAGCAGGTCGTGAGTGACCATAACGATGGTGAGGCCCATCTGCTCGCGCAGCCGCAGCAGCAATTCGAAAAAGGCCGCCTGGCCGCCGGTGTCAACGCCTATGGTGGGTTCGTCGAGCAGTAGTAGTTCCGGGTCGTTTACCAGGGCACGGGCGATTAAGACGCGCTGCTGCTGGCCGCCGGACAGCCGACCGACGAGCCGATTTGCCTCGCTCTCCATCCCTACCACCGCAAGCGTTTGGAGGGCCTTCTCACGCAGCCAATCGGGTACCCGACGCAGCAGCCCAAGCCGCGCAAAACCGCCCATCATCACGGCCTCAAGGGCGGTAACGGGGAAGTCACGGGCAAGAGTGGGCCTCTGCGGCAGATACCCGATGGCTGCCCGCCGGCGGCCCAGGCGGCCCGGCGGCACACCGAAGACCCGTATCTCGCCTGCCGTTGGCGTCAGCTCGCCCAGGATTAGCCGGACGAGCGTCGTTTTCCCACCGCCGTTTGGCCCGATGATGCCCAAAAAAGTGCCTCGGGGCACCGTCAGGTTGACGTTGTCTATTGCCACCCGGCCCGGTGCCCAAGAAAAGCACAACCCGCGCGCCTCGATGAGCGGGCTCGGCGAATCGTCGGTGACGATAGCATTGGTTTCTGCCTCGGTTCGCCGTGACATCTCGGAACTCCCGCAGCTCGCCGGCTTTATCTGCTATCCTCTGCGGACGCGCTGCCCAGGGCCTGGGCAATGCGCTCCACATTGTACTCTATCAAGGAAGTGTAAGTGGCGCGTTTGGGGTCGGCCGGGTCGCCGAGGTCGTCCAGTACCACTAACCGCGCACCAACCTCCCGCGCCACGACCTCCGCTGGTTTTGCCGAAGTCCGTGGCTCCACAAAAATGACCTTCAGGCCCTCCCGCCTCATCACGTCAACCAAGGCCGCAAGGTGCGCCGAGGATGGTTCCTTGCCGGGGCTTTCCTCGATCGCGCCAACGAGCTCAATCCCGCACCGCCTGAACAGATACCTGAAGGCTGCGTGGTGGACGACTGCCTTTCTCACGGCAAGCCCAGCCAGCCGCTCGGCGCATTTGCTGGCGAGCGCACGAAGGCTGGCTGCGTACCCACTGGCCCGACTGGCATACTCGGCTGCGTGGGCCGGGTCGGCCTCGCCCATAGCCGCGCCCATCTTCTCCACCATTATCGCCGCCAGGTCCGGGTCCAGCCATACATGCGGGTCGCCCGCCAGAAGCTTCTCCTTGGGTAGCGCCTCGCCAAGCTTCACTAGTCGCTGACTGCCTGAGCCGGCGGCTATTGCCAACTCGTCTATCCAGTCCTCGAGGCCCAGACCGACTGAAAACAGGAGCTGGCACTGAGCAACAAGCAAGCCGTCCTGGGGCGAAGGCTCGTAGGTATGCGGGTTAGAACCAGGCCTCAGAAGCGTTGCAACGTTTACGTACTCGCCGCCCACCTGGCGGGCCCAGTCGGCCAGCGGGTATATGGTCGCCACTACCCGCAACTGCTTGGCCGCGGGTGGTGGATGCTGGGGCTGTTGGCGCTGGGCGCACCCTCCTGCCCCAACCATGAGAATTACCAACACACAAACAACCTGCCGAGGGTGGCTCCTTCGGTGAGCGGCTCGGCCAACGTGCGGAGAGCACATGAAAGATGCCTCACAGTGCCGACGGGCTATGCGCCCAGTGAGTGGGCCGGACGCTCAGTATATCACTTCATTGGCGCTGGCGGTGGGCTAAGCAAGCCGGCGCTACTCAGGCGGGGGCCAGTCGCCCAAAGGCCCCTCGCCGGGATACCAGCAGTCCCCTGCCTCTCCGCCCGACCGGAAAACCCACGTAAAGGGGCCTGCGTCCTTGCGGTACCATTTCACGTGGCCATCGAGGAAGGCGAAGTTTTTCCCCTCGTTATGGAAATAGGGCGGGCCCTTGCCGAACCCCGTTGATTGGTGAAAGTTCTCCCCAGCGGCGTCGGCCCACGTACCTGGCGGGCTGGCGCCCTTCTCCATCAGCACCACTGTTCGCGTTGGTGCGGGCGGGTCGCCAACGGCGACTCCGCTAACATAACGTGGCTCAGCGTATGACCGCTTGTCCCTGCCGTGCGGATTCTCAGGGCACATGACTAGCTGGATATTGCGTACGTAGGACTGTATTTGGGTATCCCACGTGTACGGCTCGGTGCCCTCGGGCGGCTCTCCGCCGATCGGGGCACCCCCGACTAAGGACCAGAGCGGTAGGCATTCGCTGTAGTCCTCCGCGTACATGAGGAAGGCCATAGCGAGCTGGCGCATGTTCGACGTGCACACCGCCTGCCGCCCTCGCGACCGCGCCCGGCTGAAAACGGGAAACAGCATCGATGCCAGCACTGATAATATGGCGATGACGACCAGTAGCTCGACCAAGGTAAAGGCCGTGCGTAGCCTGCGTGGCCGCCTCGCCTTCCCCGGCGAGCCACAATCCTCGCCGCTCACGAAGTCTCGCCTCCGTCCCCGCGCCTAGAAAGACACATAAGGCCTGAGTTTCTCCACCGTTTGTGGCCCGATGCCGCGCACCTTCGCCAAGTCCTCAGGACAGGTGAAGCGGCCGTAGGTAGACCGATATTCGATAATGCGCTGTGCTAGCGTCGGGCCAATTCCAGGCAGGCCTACCAACTCTTGGGCACTGGCGGTGTTCACGTTCACGCGCCCGGCGGGAGCCGTAGGTTGGTGGTGAGGGCTGGGGCTGCCTCCGTGGTCAATCCGAGGCCCTTCCACTTTCGCGAGGCCGACCTGACTACGATTGACCCCCGCCGGCGGCTGGTAGGGTGGCGGGTTCGGCTTGACAGGCACATATACAAGGGTGCCTTCGTAGACGCGGGCTGTCGGGTTAATCTGGCTCGCGTCGGCGTCGGGCCGCAGGCCCCCTGCCACCTCCAGCACGTCTTCCACGCGGCTGCCTTCGGGCACCCAATAGGTGCCCTCACGCACCACGGCCCCGCGGACAGAGACCTGCACCTGCGCAGGCTGCTGGGGCGGGGGCGTGAATTGGGCTGGTCCTGCGCCGCCCCCACGCAGGCGTAAGGCAAGCACCGCTAGGCTGCCTATCACCACGCCCGCCAGTGCCACCACCAGAACCGCTCTCTGCGTTGCTGTCAGGCCCATCGGCCCTTCGTCCCCGCCTCGAAGGCTCTTCCTGCCAGCACGGCGCTCGGTGCAAATGGGCTGGGGCTACCGATGATAGTCTCAGCCGCCCCCAAGCCGTACGAACCATTCTAGCCCCGGACTGCCCGCCGTCCACCAGACGGCGTAGGCCGCGGTTAGGGCCACCAGCAGGCCGGCCCCTAAGAACAACCATAGTCTCTGGACAGCCATGAACTGCTCTGGGTCGCGGAACCGGCCACTGCGCCATGCCCACCGGTAGCCTCGGACGCCGACGAGGATGCGATAGGCCACAAGAGGCACAAGGAGCAACAGCCGACGCTTATCGCTGCCAGTGATGTCAGCAAGAACAGCGGAGATACCGGCAAAGCCTACGCAAAGCAGCGCCAGGTCTACTATGGCAGCGTCATAGAGTCTGTGCACCAGGGCCCACGCGGCCCCTCCGAAGGCGGCGCCGAAATGGAAGCGGAATCCAACTATCTCAGGTGGTGGCGGCCCTATCCACTCGAAACTGTTGCCCCCGTCGGTAGCCTTGTCAGCCGGATTCATCCCCTGACCTCCCCAGCCGCTTCCCAAGGGCAACGGCTGGCTGCTGTGTTCTTACCCGACCACGATGTTGATTAGCCGGCCCGGCACCTTGACGACCTGGCGCACCTGTTTTCCTTCCACGTAGCGCTGGACCTTCGGCGAAGCTAGGGCCTGCTGGACGGCGGTCTCCATGTCCGTGTCTGCGGGCACCTCGAGTCTGTCCCGCAACTTGCCGTTCACCTGGACGGCAATAGTTATCATCTCAGCGGCTGCCACAGCTTCGTCGTAGCCTGGCCACGCTTGCTCCCAGGTCGTTCCCTCATGTCCCAGCCGCGCCCAGAGCTCATCGGCGATGTGCGGCGCAAAGGGGGAAAGCAGAAGTGTCAGGCTGTCCATGGCTTCGCTATAGACCGCCCGGCCCCCCTCATCTTCTGCCGAAAGCTCTCCGGCAAAGGGCAGCATTTCGTTGACCAGCTCCATCAGGGCACTGATGGCCGTGTTGAGGCGCATGGTCTCCACGCTCTCGCGGATGCAGCGAAGGGTCTGGTGTGTCTTGCGGCGCAGGGCACGGTGAGTGTCGGCCAGGTCATTGTGGGCAGGCATTCGCTCACGCCAGTCGGGCAGATACATGTCGCGATGGGCCACCACCGCCCGCCAGGCACGGTTGAGGAAACGGAACACCCCTTCAACGCCTTGGTCCGACCACTCAGCGTCCTGGTCCGGTGGTCCCATGAACAGGATGAACACGCGACCTGTGTCGGCGCCGTAGCGCTCGTTGATTTCTTCGGGCGTGACAATGTTGCCAAGTGATTTGGACATCTTCGCGCCGTCTTTGTAAATCATCCCCTGAGTGAAGAGTTCTGTGAAAGGCTCCTCGAAGTTCACCAGCCCCATGTCGTAGAGCACTTTCGTGATGAAGCGTGCGTACAGCAGGTGCAGGGTGGCGTGCTCGATGCCGCCCACGTACTTGTCCACGGGCAGCCAGTAGCTCACCGCCTCTGGGTCGAAGGGACCATCGCCGTAGTGGGGGCTGGGGTAGCGCAGGTAGTACCACGAGCTGTCCACAAAGGTCGCCAGCGTGTCCACCTCGCGCTGCGCCGGAGCACCACATTGCGGGCAAACGGTGTTCACGAACTCCGGCACGTTCTCCAGGGGCGACCGCCCGCCTGGGGTATAGTCGGGCACTTCGGGCAGCAGCACCGGTAGCTGGTCTTCGGGCACCGGCACCGCGCCGCAGGCCTCGCAGTAGACAATGGGAATCGGCGTGCCCCAGTAGCGCTGCCGACTGACGAGCCAGTCGCGCAGGCGATAGTTGACGGCCCTGCGACCGATGCCCTGCTCTTCAAGGTAGTCGGCGATGCGCTCCTTGGCGACGGTGTTGGGCAGGCCGGAGAAGGGGCCGGAGTTTATCTGCACGCCCTCCCCTTCCCAGGCTGCTTGCATGGTCTCAGGGTCGAGCCATTGCCCTTCTGGCTGAATGACGACGCGTATTTCCAGGCCGTGCTTGCGGGCGAACTCGAAGTCTCTCTGGTCGTGGGCGGGCACGGCCATTATCGCACCCGTGCCGTACTCCATGAGCACGTAGTCGCCAACCCAGATGGGCGCCCGCTCGCCCGTCAGCGGATGGATGCAATAGGCGCCTGTGAAAATCCCGTTCTTCTCGCGCTCCGCCGACGTGCGCTCGGCCAATTCCTGGGCCATGGCCCGCCGGCAGAACTGGCGCACCTCCTCTTGCTGTGGTCGCCCGGCGATGAGCTTTTCGACCAGCGGATGCTCGGGCGCCAACACCATGTAGGTGATGCCGTATATGGTGTCTATCCGCGTGGTGAAGACCTCCAGTTTTTCGCTCGTACCTTCGATGGGCAGGGAGAACTGCACCCCCTCGGAGCGCCCTATCCAGTTTTCTTGCATGACCCGCACCCGCTCAGGCCAACGCTCGAGAAGCTTGAGGTCTTCCAGTAGCCGGTCGGCGTACTTGGTGATGGCCAGGAACCACTGCTTCATCATCCGGCGCTCGACCAGGGTGCCGCAGCGGTTGCAGGCGCCGTGCACCACTTCCTCGTCGGCTAGAACCGTACGGCAGGAGGGGCACCAGTTGGCCGGTGCATCGCCGCGGTACGCCAGGCCTCGTTTGTACATCTGCACGAACAGCCACTGATTCCACCGGTAATACTCAGGCTCGCAGGTGGAGATTTCTTTCGACCAGTCGAAGCTGATACCAATCTGGTCGAACTGGCGCTTCATGTTGGCGATGCAATCCAGCGTCCATTGACGGGGGTGGATGCCGCGCTGGATGGCGGCGTTCTCGGCGGGCAGGCCGAAGGCATCCCAGCCCATGGGGTGCAGGACATTGTAGCCGCGCATGTGCATGAAGCGGGAGATGACGTCACCGATGACGTAGTTGCGCATGTGCCCCATGTGGAGGTTGCCGGAGGGATACGGGAACATGTCGAGGTAGTAGAATTTGGGCCGCTCGCCCCCAGCCTCGACGCGAAACAAGTCCCGCTCCCGCCAAATCGCCTGCCATTTCGGCTCGATAGTTTTGAAGTCGTAGGGATCGTAGTTTGCGCTCACGGACCTACTGCCTCCCTGCGTCAGACAAACCGCTGAAAAAGGCCCCTGGAAGTGCTCCTGCAGCTCGTCAGCTTAGTTATGTTAGCACTCCGAAGGCGCGTGTCACAAACGCTCCTCTGCGGCTAGTATGCGTGCGTCGGCGCTTTGTTGTTCTCAGGTGCTTGGGCGTCGCCCAATTTCTTGCAAATAAGCGCGCCGGGCGTGCTAAGCCGCCCGGCGCAGAAGTGCTTCAACCTGACGCGCGGGAAGCCGGCGTACCTCATCTACTGCGCTGGCGGCAGGCCCGCGATAGCAGCTACGCGCCACTGGCCGTTGTCGAGGTACAGGTGGATATATGCGTCTAGGGTGGAGGCCTGCATGCCGCCCGCAGTTATTGACCACCGTGCCGCCACCAGCGCCACCGGCGGCCGCGGCTCGATTATTGGTTCGTTCACCGTGCTAATTTCTACCGCACCCATGTAGATGGCCTGGCCGAGTAGCGCCTTCACCTGTGCCGCGTCGGAAAGGACGTAGAAGCCATAATCAGGGCCGACGACAACCAAGGCAAGGTCTTTTTCGGCCAGCGGGCTTGCGAGGCCGTCAATGTCGCCGCGGCGGAAGGCTCCTTGCCAGTTCATGAGCCACTGCAAGAGCTGCCCCTTATACACTTCTGCGTCCGCTGGCTCTTGTGCTGGCCGCACCATGAGCATGAGCCATTTCTTGCCCTGGCCTTCGCTGAGGCATACTCCGTCGAGCAGGAAATCCTTCTCGCCGTCGCTGACCTTCGCCTCAATCCGGCCGGCGTATAGGCGTTCGGAATACTTGATTTCGGAAAAGAACGTCATGGGGCCGAAGAGGGGCTGGTCGGCCCAGGTCTCCTTGTCCTTGAGGCTGGTGCGGCCGAGGTGGATTACCTGCTCGCCTTGGGCGGCAAGGAAAGAGCTTGCCTGTACAGAAAAGAGGTTAGCCAAAGGAGCGGCGTCGGTCTTTTGAAGGGCGGCTACGGTGTCGCCGCAGAGTTTGTTGACGTCTTCCGGCACCTTTTGCTGCGCCGCAGCGCCCCCTGCCAGGCAGCAGGCTACCAGGACGGTGAGCAGAGCCATGCGTTTCATGCGTCGTTCCTCCCGAGTGAGGATTCACTTGCCCGCAGTCATGCTAACACTCGCCGGCCTTGTGTGGTTCCGCGGGTCCGCAGCGGCTCAGGGGCTGCAGTTCGAAGTTGATGAGCACGGCACTATCCGGAATGTACGTTGGGACGATGGGCCGGCGATATCAGAAATCTTCCTGCTTGTGCCCGTGGCCGGTTGGAACGGAGCCGTCTTTGCACAAGCTGGCTGGCGGCCGGAGAGGGTTGAGGAAGCGCCGGACGGGCGCAGCTTTGCCGCCTCGGGCCGGGCCCAGTGGGACAAAGGAGCGCTTGAGGTAGAGCAGACGGTCGCGCAAGAGGATGGCCGTCTCGTCATTGCTTATCGTCTCCGTTTCCTAGCCGAGGCCGACACTGAGGGCGTGCGCGTGCTCCTAAGGGTGCCAACGGATCCCTGGGGCGGCGAGGGCCGCGCCATCCTTGGCGTCGAGGACCTCGGCCTTGCCAAGCGCCTGCCCAAAGAACGGGCCGAGCCTCGCCACCTCACTTCCACCAGCGCCCCCTCCTGGTTTGCATGGCAGATGGGCGATTTCCTGGCCGTCGTCAGGCCGCTCGAGGGTTCCATAGCCAGCGCCATGGTCCAGGACGACCGCGAGTGGCAGATGCAGTGTTTTGAGGCACAGTTGGAAATGCGTGCCGGCCGCAACATCCGCGCTGGTGAGGAGGTGGCTTTCAGCCTGGTGATTGAGGCCGCTAAGGCCACCGAGATGGAAAATCAGGGAGTGAAGATTGTGGAGACCGAGAACCGCTGGGATAGCGCGCGGGTGGAGCTGGCGGCGGCGGGCGAGCTGGGCATTGGTGAAGTGCTATGGTCGGGTCGTGAAGGTCCCCGCTGGCGCCCCGTCGAGCTTAGCTTTCCCGTGACTGGCACCTGGGACAATCCTTTCGACCTGGCCCAGATAAACGTGGAGGCGGTCATTGAGACACCGGACCGCGGCGTCCTGCGCCAGCCGGCCTTCCTGTATTACGATTTCGAGCCGGTGGGCAGGGCAGGCGGAATGGTTGTGCCAAGGGGTGAGCCGGAGTGGCGCGTGCGCTGGACCCCTATGGAAGAAGGCGAGTATCGCGTGCGGATAGAGGCGGAAAATGGAGGGAAGCGGGTGACCAGGGAAGCCGGCACCTACCGCTGTGTCGGCTCAGAGGGTCGCGGGTTCATCCGCCGCTCCCCTCACACGCCGTATTACCTGTGTTTTGATGATGGCAGCTCATACTTTGCCGTCGGCGAGAACATTTGCTGGGACGGCGACGACATGGTGGCGGCCTATGAAAAATGGTTTTCCCGTCTGGGCGCGGCAGGCGGGAACTACTGTCGCATCTGGCTCGTGCGCTGGAACATGGCGCTGGAGTGGACCAACGCCGACGGCGCCCGACGCGGCTGCTACTATGGCCTCGGCCGATACAGCCTCGACAATGCCTGGCGCCTCGACCGTGTCCTGGACCTGGCTCGCCAGCACGGCATCTACGTTATGCTCTGCTTGGGCTACCACGGCGAGCTCATGGACACGCGCGGGTACTTCGGCGAGGATTGTTGGGGCTTCAATCCCTACAACGCCGCCAACGGCGGGCCGTGCGAGAAGCCGGCCGATTTCTGGTCCGATGAGCGGGCACGTCAGCTTTATAAACAGCGCTTACGGTATTATCTCGCCCGCTGGGGCGCCTATCCTAACATCCTCAGCTTCGAGTTCTGGAATGAGGTGTTCGCGCCCGCGCCTTGGATTGCCGAAATGTCTACCTTCATGCGCCAGAACGATATCCATCGCCACCTTCTCACCACCACCTACGGCGGCGACGACGTTTGGCTCCTTGACACAATGGACTACTCCCAGGCCCACCATTACGGCAGCGACGAGGATTGCCCCGACGCCGCCCCTGTAATCTACAACACCTCTATCTCGTGGACCGAGAAATATCAGAAACCCTTCATGATGGGCGAGTTCGGCATTGACTGGAAGCGTAGCGACAACGTGCACGACCCCAAAGGCATCGGTACCAACATGCACAACGGTTTATGGGCGGCTGTAGCGGGCCGCAGCTTTGGCACGGCCGCCATCTGGTACTGGGACGCTTACGTAGACCCCCTCAACCTATACCCGCAGTTCACTTCCGTGGCGCGGTTCGCAGAGATGGTTGACTGGGCGCGGTTCAACCCGCGGCGCGCCGAGACCCAGGTTGAGTGGGTTGCGCCGCCTGCGGAGAAGGCCTTCGCCGACTTGCCGGTGGCGCTGCCTGGGGAATGGCGCCGGCAGCCCGACGCGGAAATCTCGGCCAGCCAGGACGGCGCAGTGTTGCCGCAGATGCCGACCAGCTTTCTCTTCGGGCCGTCTAAGCCCGACCTACAGTCCCCGCTTCGGCTGCGCTTCACCGCGGGCGCTCCAGGCCAGGTGAAGCTCCTCGTGAGCCGTGTGTCGAGCTTGTCGGTGCTTGTGGTAAAGCTCGACGGCCTGGAGGTGTTGCGGCAAGAATACCGTTGCGGCCCGCCTGGCGAGGGACGCTATAAGCAGACCGACTGGATGGAACAGTGGAAAATCTGGCAGTCCACCTTCGACGAAGAGCTGGCGGTGGACGTGCCGGCCGGCGAGCACGTGCTTGAGCTAGCCAATGCTGAGGGCGACTGGATGACGGTTCCGCGCATAGTCTTGCCGGCGGCCCGCGATGCCACCCTTCCGCAGATAGACGCCTGGGTGTTGTCTGACGAGCACCAAGCTGTAGGCTGGCTGCACGACCGCGAGAGCATCTGGTGGAGCGACCGCGACGGGAAGGAATTGAAGGAGCAGGCACCGCTGCGGCTAATCTTCGGGGGTCTGCGCGACGGTGCCTACGAGGTGACGTGGTACGACACGTGGGCCGGCCGGACCGTGCAGTCGCTGACCATAGCCGTCGAGGGCGGAAAGGCTCAACTGACCAGCCCGCCCTTCAAGCGCGACATTGCGCTTATCGTCAAGCCGCTGGAGTAGCGGCACGGGAGGATAACAAATGGCTATTCGTATGGGCGTGATTGGCACGGGCGGTATCGCCCAAGGACACATGGACCGTTTTGCTGCTATGGAAGGCGTAGAGCTGGTAGCCTTCGTGGACGTTGTACGGGAGCGAGCGCAGGCTGCTGCGGAGAAATTCGGCGGCCGTGCCTACACCGACTGGAGGGAGATGTACGACAACGAAGACCTCACGGCCCTTGCCATTTTCACACCGCCCTTCGCCCACGGGGAGATGGAGATTGAGGCTTGCCGCCGCGGCTGGCATCTTTTCATCGAGAAGCCCATCGCCATTGACACCGACATGGCCCGCCCCATTCTGCAAGCCGTACAGGAGACTGGCGTCGTCACGGCCGTGGCTTACAAGTACCGCTGGGACGACCACGTGCAAAAGGCCCGCGACATGCTCGCCGACAAATGCGTCGGCTTGGCTGTCGGCTGGTTCTGGACGGGTACACCCGGCGTGCCCTGGTGGCGCATCATGGCCCAGTCCGGCGGCCAGATGGTCGAGCAGACAACTCACATTGTTGACATGGCTCGCTACCTTTGCGGCGACGTCACCGCTGTGTCCGCCTTCTATGCGCTCCGGGCGGCCAATAAGGACTTCGAAGACCTCGACGTTCCCGACGTCGGCACCGCCAACATGATTTTCGAAAGCGGCGCCCTGGGCAACATCTCCCAAACGTGCTTCCTTAAGGGCTGGGGCAGCAGCGGCCTGCGCGTAATGGCTCACGGCTTCACCCTTGAGGTCGTCGGCCACCAGCTCACCTGGGCCTCGCCGGATGACACTGGCCAGTACCAGTGCCAGCGCGACGGCTACCAGGGCGAAGATGAGGCCTTTATTCACGCCATCAAGACCGGCGACCGCTCCGTTATCCACTCTGACTATGCCGATGCCTACAAGACCCTGGCCGTCACGGTGGCGTGCAATAAGTCCGCCGAAGAAGGCGGGCGAGTGGTGCAGCTAAGCGAGGTCCTGTAGGGGCATCCTCGCCGGCCCTGGTTGAGACTTCTCGTGGGAGGGGCAACGGGGCCTCTCCGGTGCGAGCCGGAGAGGCCCCGGTTGCCTTTAGGTTTCTCAATCGGCCGGGTACACTGCCACGTTGTCCACGAGACACTCCCCGCCACGGGCGACGAACTCGACGTCCAGCTGCGTCGCAAAGGGGTCTTCCACGCGCACAACAACTGTGCGGTGCTCCCATTGGTCGCCACTGCCTATCACAGCGCCAGCCCTGGCATGGCGCCCCAGCCACACCCCATTGCGAAAAAGAGCACACACGACCGCCAAGCTCGCTCCCTTCGGCACCCTTGCCCAGTATTCAATCCGCACGCGCCGCGACGCGGGCAGGGGCATGAGCCAAAGGCTCTTGACCCCGTCGCCGTCGGGCACCCGTAAAGACCGCTGGCCGCTTTGCGCGTCGTCGGAGAAGGAGGCGGCGGTCTTGTTATCGTAGAGCACCCAGCCCCAGTCAGTCTCCATGTCGCCGTTGTAGAGCATGTTCTCGCCTGCTGCCATGCGCTCCGCGGCCGACTTCACGCCCGGTGGCAGAGGTTTCTCAGGCCGCTCCCCTGGCGATGGTACCGCCGCCACGTCGTCCACCAGGCACGTACCGCCCGCCGCCACGAACTCCACGTCGAAATGGGTCGCCTCGGCATCCTCGAAAGACACTTCTTTTTCCAGCGGACGCCACTCCCCGCCGGTGTAGCCAACCTCGCCCACCGTCACATAACGCCCAACCCACGCATTGCCGCGGAACAGCGCTGCCAGCACCTTCAGCGACGCGCCCTCCGGCACCCGCACCCAGGCTTGTACCGTGGCCTTGCGCGAGTCCGGGATGGGCATCAACCACTCAGTTTTCACACCGCGGCCGCCACCCACAGCCATCGCCCGATTGCCCGAATGAGCCTCGTCCACTGGCCATGGCCCCTCGCCGTGATAACCTACCCAGCCCCACGGTGCCTCGAACCCGCCGTTGTAGAGCATGTCCGTCCCCAAAGCCAACAGCTCCTCGGCGCTGGCAGCCGGAATCTCGTCCCAACCGAAAGTTGGCACGGGCCGCCCTAAGCTCTGCGGCGTAATGTCCGCGTGATGAGGATTCTCGGAGCAAAAAGCGTCTCGCATTGCGTCCAGGTAGCCAAAGCCCGTCTGCAGAGTAGGCTCGATATAGCTCCCCTCACCGAATTCGTTCCAGCACTCCGCGATGACCATTCGCAGCTTGGGGTCAACGTGGCGGCGGGCGTTGAGACACATGCGGCGGAAGTATTCGGCTCGAGGGTTGGTGCGTACCAGGGCTGCGTCCAGATACCAGGGTCGGGCGTCCCAGCCCGGGCAGACGGGCACGATGTAGGGCAAGTTGCCTTGCCTGGTGGCCTGGCGCCATATTTCCTCGTATCCGTCTACCATCGTCTCGGCTGGCCCACGGCCCACCATTCGCTCCGCCTCGCTCATGCCGGCCTCTGGGTAGTTGTAGCCCGTGGTTGCCCGAAAGCCTGCCCTCTTCAGCGCGTCCTGGTTGTCGTGCTGCTTGGCTACCGGAAAGAGGCCGCCGCAGCCCGCCGCCCGCGAGACCTCCGCCATCCGCGCGAATACCCGCCCGGTTCCCTCCGCCCCAAAGGATGCCAGCAAGTGGCCCGGCACCGAGATGATCAGCACGTTGTCACCATCTATTTTCAGGTAGTTCGGCTGGCTGAAGTATCGCTCGGTTAGTAGGCGAGCGAAAGCGACCATTTCGTCCTCGGTGTAGCGCTCCTCGATGCCCTCGTTGCACCACATCAGACAAAACTTCATCAGGCTGCGGTAGCGGGCGGTGAGGAAGGCGCGGTCGAGGGCCTGGTTGTGCACCTCACTTGGCCCTTTGGGACCACCGTACCAGTCGAAAGCGAAAAAGCTAATGCCGTGCTCGACGGCCCATTTGATGTGCCAGTCCAGGACTTCGGGCTCATAGTCGCGGTAAAAGCCGAGCACGGGCGTGGGATAGCCGCACCGGCGGAAGGGCATCCAGCGCATAGGGCTGAAGTGCCCAGGGAAATAGTAAGAGCCGACGATGAGGTCAGCCGAGCACGGCTGCGGCTCCGGCACGTAGTTGGCCGCCAACGTTGCTAACATAAGCCCTACCATGTTTCCACCTCCAAAGAGGTCTGGGGTGGCTCTTGCCTGCCACCCCGACTACCTGGCACGCATTGCCCCAAGCCACGCCAGCCATGCGGCGACGATGCCTACAAACCAAGCAGATGCCGATTGCCTAGGCGAACGTTTTCCAGGCCGGCTTCTAAGGCGGCGGCAAGACATTCCTCTGCCTGCGACCGCGGCGTAACCGGCAACTCGCTCATCTCGAACTGCGGTGCAAAAGCTAACAGGGCGTATGGGATGCCTGGATTGAGGCTGGCGACGAACTCAGCGATGGCCCGTACCTCATCGGCATCCACGTAGCCGGGGACGAGGAGGGTGCTTGCCACCAGCAGGGGTGGCTCGGGCCGCTTGCCGATGTGCTGGGCGGCCCGCGCAAAATTGTCCAGAGTACGGCGGTTGCTCACGCCGCAAAGAGCCACATGCAGCGGCTCGCTCCAGGCCTTGAGGTCGAACTTTATGCACCCGCCGGACGTGAGCGACAGGCCAATCATTTCATCGAGAAGGGCTGGCTGCATAGAGCCATTAGTTTCCCAACAGATGCGTAGGATTCGGTCGGGGTGGCGGTGCAAGGCCAATCGGGAGGCAGCCAAGGCGTGGGGAAGCTGTGGGGTTGGGTCGCCCCCGAAGTAGCAGATGCAGGCCGTGCGCGGCGTCACCGCGGCTACCAGCTCCTCAGGCGAATGATGCCCACCTAACCCCTGCCGAAAATGCCAGTTCTGACAGAACAGGCAGTCGAAGGAGCAGGCGCCGTAGAAAACAGCCAGGTTGTAGTAGCCGTACTCAGGCCCGTTGCGATAGGCGAAGCGCGGGTAGCCCGCTCCTGTGCCGCCTGGACAAACCCAGGCGGCAACGCAATTCGTTGGCAGCGGGTCGTGGTACCAGTCCACTTTGGCGCGTTGTGGCTCTCCGCCGACCAACCTGGTGCCTTCGGCACGCCGCAGCCCACAATAGCCCACCTCCTTGGGGCCGATGAGACACTCGTTGGCGCAGATCCGGCACGGCAGGCCGCCGGCCGTCCTTGGCGGGGCTGCCGGTAGCCCAAAGGCTTGCCGAGATGCGGCATGGGCTCCCTGCGCCCTCTCCCGCCAACCTCCGCGCTCTGCCCGCACACACTCAGCGCAAAGACCCAGCCGCGCAGCGGTAAACGGCGAGCTACGTCCGCAAACCTCGCAGCGCCCCATGTTCGCCCACCCGCTATTGCCCTCGGCCTTTAGAAGGTCACCTGCAGCATCCAGAAGACCTCGCCGTGGCTGTGGTTTGAGAAGGGGCGGAGACCGTAGCCGATTTTCCCGTACTCAAAGGGGCGCACGGAAACCCCAAGGAAGGGGCCACGGGTGGTCATGCCGATGTCTACGGAGGCCCTGCCGGAGCTTTCGAGACTGAGGGCTTCGAATATTATCGCGCCCACCAGCCCGGAGCGACTGCCCACCAGGAGGCCGACGTCAACGGCGCTGGACGGCATAGGTGGCGGCTTATATGGCCCCGGTGCCAACCCGAAGGCTGTTTTCAGGTAACCTACGACGGCTTCCGCCAGGCGCCTGGAATAGATACCGGCCGACCAATGCCCGCTGTTGAGCCATAACAAGTCTGGTTTGCCGAGCCTCTGCCAGGTCAGCATCACGGCGCTTCGGGGCACAACGATGTCGTGGCGGGCATTTATCATCAGCAGCTTCAGCCCGGCGTTGTCGCCCGCAAACTCCGTCGCGTCAACCACCCTGAACTTTTCCCGCAACTCCTCCTCAGACAATCCAGCCTGCCGCAGGCGCCGCCAGAGCAGTAGCCGCACCAGCGGAGAGTCCTTGAACAGCGCCATCGGGCAGGCCGTTCCCAGGATGGACACCGCCGCCCGAAAGCGCGGCTCGACCTGGGTTGCCAACAAGCCCACCATCGCGCCAAGGCTAATCCCTGCTAGCCCGATTCGCTGCCCGTCAACCTCCTCCAGAGACACCAGCCAGTCCACCACGCACCGCACGTCCACTACTGCTTGTACCACGGCGTTCACAGTGCGGTTCGGGTTGGCACTCACCATCAGCTTGCCGCTCTCCGCGCCTGGCGGCGTCCGGTCGAGGTGATACGGCAGCGGTACCAGCACCGCCAGCATCCCCGCCCTTGCCAGCCGCCGGCACAGGTACATGGCCCGCTCCGCTCTATCCACCTTCCATTCATGCAGTACCACTACCGCCGGAACCCTGCCCTTCGCATCGGGCCAGTAAACCCGGCAGTTGACGACTTGGTTGGCTGGGCAGTCGCTTGGCACTTGGCTCGTGAAGGTGAGGCGGCTTACCCGAATGCCCGCCTCAGGCGGCAGGCTCGCGTTCTCGAACCTGACGGCCGCCGAATCATAGCGATAGGCCGCGAGCAGGTCCTCCGGCGGCGCCTCCGAAGCCCAAAGGCACCCCACAAGCGAGAAAGCGGCGAGTAAGAGCAAGCCCTTCCGAACCATGCGGGAGGCCCTCCAGACTTCTAAAGCCAGCGACTCGCTTCGCCAATCTGCCCCTTGGTTCCTGCTCCTCTGGCCGGAGGAGGGAGGGCCCAATTGCATAGACCATCACACGTGCTGAACACCCCAGCCAAAGCGCAAGGGGTTTCCGACATCCTGTTGCCCCATTCGGCGGAAAGGTCAGTCCCTTTCGGGCGCGAAAGCGCTCTTCCGGTCGTCTGCGTTGCTGTATGCGCAGTCTGGCCTCTTTCGCGCGGACATGCCCGCTGGTCATGCCAAGGAAAATGAGGAGAGTGTCGGCTTCGGTGAGGCTACTAGTGCGCTTCGGGTTCTTCTGGATTCTTCTGGTTGCTTTGCGAGCCCACCCCGCAACTTGGCGCACGTTGCCGGAGACCTTCTTCGGCGCTAACTGCGAGTTTTATGAGCATGGGCTTTACTTCGGCACTCTCTCGCAGCAAGCTCCTGGGTCTCGCCGCGCCGAGTTGCTGGCACTCATGCGGGACAGCGGCATTCGGTCCCTGCGCTTCCCTGGCGGGACGTGCGCGAACTTGTATTTCTGGGACAGCGAAGCCGCCACGCGCCTTGCTGCCTGGGCCGCCTCCCAGACCGACCAGGGCCTCGGGTACTGGCTCAACCCATCCCCTGGCTCCTTCATGTACAACTACTACACGCCTGTGGACGCCTTCCTGGATTTCTGCCGGGCCGCTCGCATCGAACCGGTAATCCAGGTCAACACAGTCACGTGCTTTTACCGCAACCGCCTCTGGCTGCTGGCGCCGGTGGCAAAGGGCAAGAATCTGCTTGACGAGGCACTGTTTTATGACCCGGCTGAGGACGTTATGACGCCTGCGGTGGAGAGCCTTCGGCGGCTGGTGCGTCATTGCCGCGCCCGCGGTACTCCCGTCCGCTGTTGGGAAATCGGCAACGAAGAGTACGGCTGCCCTGCCTTGGTTCCGGAGCGCTACGCGGAAATTGCCTCAGCCTACACGAAGGCCATCAAAGGCGAAGATCAGCGAGCGCAGGTGATGGTGACCCTTGGCCACGGCCCCATTGTGGACGATTCCGACGGCACTCGAACCTGGGCCGCCCAGGTGCTGCGGCGTCTCGCGGAGCTGGGCATGGGCGAGCAGATAGACTTCTTCACACTCCACTACTGCGGCGCTGCCGCCGTCAGGAGCGCCTTGGGCCTACTGCGCCAGCACGGGTTTGGCAGGGCGCGGATTGCCGTGACCGAGTTCACCTGTGGCTGGCCCGACTACTGGGCAAAGACCCCGCGGTATGAACACGCCTTGTCGGTCGCTGAGCTGCTGATGGAGCTTGTCCGAATCCCTGAGGTCGAGAAGGCCATGATTCACGACCTGCTGAGCCAGAACTTTGGCGTATATCACTACAACATGCGGCCCTTTGGTTTCCCCGACGCACGGTCCTACGACCCGACCCTGGGCTATGTAGCCACGCCCACGGCCATTACCTTCCGGTTGGCTCGAGTGCTGCACGGGGCGGAAATCAAGACGGACAGCCCGGAGCCGTGTCGCCTTGAGGGGCGTCGTGGGAATGCCTACTGTGGCCTGTTTGTTAACCGCACGGATAAGGACCGGGAGTGCCCCGTGGTGTTTCGTGATCTGGGCCTCCGCCCGCAGGACCTAGTGCTGACCACGATGCGTGCCGAAGACCTTGCCGCCACGGAGGTTTCCTTGAGCGAGACGCGGATACGTACTCACGAACCTGCTGTTCAAGTGAGGGTTCCTCCATACTCGCTCGTTGCCGTGGCTGGCAGGCCCTGATGGCTCGCCGGGCTGCCCTGGCTCTGTCTCGTGAGGGCCTTGGCGCTCCGCCCGCCCGCCTGGGGCGTCCGAGGACCGATATGTTGACGGCGCCATGGGGAGGTGGTATTGTAAGACTGACGATGGCCCATAGCATCTGCCCTCGCGCTAGGCGCAGCCGCTAGCCGTTGCGGTCGAGCGGGCAGACCCCTTTTGCAAAGCCGCCCGACGAGGGTGGCTTCGCTTTTACGGAGGCACAACGGGGATGTCTAAGACAAAACTGGCCATCTTTGGTGCTGCGGGCTATGGTGGCGTGGAGGTGCTCCGATTCCTCCGCCGCCATCCGATGGTTGAAGTCGCCTTTCTTGCAGCTCACACCAACGCCGGCAAGCCCCTCAGCGAGGCCTTCCCCCACCTGCTCGGCTTCGAGGACCGTGTGCTGGGCGAGGCCGACGTGGAGCGGGCCATGGAGGCGGCGGACGTGATGGTGTTCGCCCTTCCTCATGGTGCTGGCATGGCGCTGGTCGCTGAGGCCCGCGCCGCCGGCCGGAAAGTCCTGGACTTCTCGGCGGATTTTCGGCTCAAAAATGTGGCCGTGTACGAGAAGCACTACGGCCCCCACGCCGCCCCCCAGTTGCTTGCAGAAGCTGTCTACGGCTTGCCGGAAATCCATCGGGCTGAACTGGCTGATGCGGGCCTCATAGCCGTTCCAGGCTGTTATCCCACGGGCGCGGTTCTGGCCCTTATGCCAGCCGTCCGCGAGGGCATCGTTGTCCCCCAGTCCATTATAGTTGACAGCAAATCGGGCGTTTCCGGCGCCGGTCGAAGTAAGCTGACACTCACTACTCACTTTTGCGAGGCCAACGAGTCCGTCTCCGCCTACAGCGTGGCCTCACACCGCCACAACCCAGAGATTGACCAGGAGCTGAGCCTCTGGGGGGCTAAGGTTCACGTTACCTTCTCTCCTCATCTAATTCCCATGAATCGCGGCATCCTGACCACGGCCTATGCCGACCTGACGCGCCCCATGACCGCTGCCGAGGTGCACCAAATCTACTCCGAGGCGTACCGCAACGAACCCTTTATACGCCTGCTTCCCATAGGCCAGTATCCGGCCACCAAATACGCCCTCGGCACCAACTACTGCTTCATTGGCCTGGCCGTGGACGAGGAGGCCGGGCGGCTGATAGCTATGTCCGCCATAGACAACCTCGGCAAGGGCTTAGCGGGAGCTGCTGTGCAGTGTCTCAACCTTGCCCAAGGTTGGCCCGAAACCCTCGGCCTAGAAGACTTTGCTCTTTGGCCTTAGGAGGCGGAAATATCGAATGGTGCAGCGCGACCTGCAAGCCATTCCGGGAGGAGCGCTGGCAGCCCAGGGCTTCAGAGGTGCATCAGTTCGCGCGGGCATCAAGGTCAAGCCCGTAGCGGATATGGCCCTGCTGGTAAGCGACGAGCCATGTACGGCGGCCGGTACCTTCACCCGCAACCGTTTCCGTGCCGCTCCGGTGCGGGTGTGCGAGGAGCATCTGGCAGACGGCCGTGCTCAGGCCATCATCGCAAACAGCGGGAACGCAAACTGCGCCACGGGTGCGCAAGGCCTGGCCAATGCCCGACGCATGGCAGAGCTTGTGGGGCAGGCCTTAGGTCTGCGGCCCGCTGACGTGCTCGTCTGCTCGACCGGCGCCATCGGCCACCAACTACCGATGGCCAAGATTGAGGCGGCGGTGCCGAAGCTTGTGGCGGGCCTTGGGCGCGATGACCCAGAAGGCTTGGCCCGCGCGATAATGACTACCGACACGCGGCCCAAGATGCATGCCGTGGCCTTTGAGCTGGACGGGCGGGAGGTCCGCGTGGGCGGCATTGCCAAGGGCGCCGGAATGATTGCCCCCAATATGGCGACCATGCTTTCCTTCGTGACGACCGATGTTGCTGCCGAGCCGGCCTTCCTCCGCGATGCCCTGCGCTGGGCTGTGGAGCGTTCCTTCAACTGCATCAGCGTGGATGGCTGCATGAGCACCAATGACACAGTACTCCTACTCGCCAACGCTGCCAGCGGCGCATGCATAACTTCGCCGATGGGGCATGGAGCAGAGTCATTTCGCCGTGCTTTGCTTGAAGTGTGTCGGGAGCTCGCCAAAATGATTGCAGGCGACGGCGAGGGTGCCACGAAGCTCATCTCGATTCGGGTGACCGGCGGGCGCAGCTTCCTTGAGGCCAGGCGCGTGGCCAGGGCCGTGGCGGACTACACCCTCCTCAAGATTGCCATCCACGGCCAGCAGTTCAACTGGGGGCGGCTGGTGGCGGCTATTGGTGCTTCTATGGCCGCGGTGGCTCCGGAGACGGTAACGGCGGCCATCGGCGGCCTGAAGGTCTGGCAGCGGGGGGAGCCCGTGCACGTAGCGGCCAGCGACGCCGCAGCCGCTCTCTCCGGCCGCGAGGTCGTCCTCGATATTGACCTCGGCCAGGGCCAGGCCGAAGCCGAGGCCTGGACCTGCGATATTTCCGAGGAATTCATTGCCGAGAACGTGGCCTACGAGGGGCCGGTTGAAGAGGAGGTTGGGTGAGCCATGCGCGAGGATTTGGTTGTGCGGGCCGCCACCTTGGTTGAGGCGCTGCCGTACATCCAGAAGTGGGCCGGCACGACCATGGTCGTCAAGTACGGCGGCGCTGCCATGGTGAATGAAGAGCACAAGCGTTACGTAGCCCAGGACCTGGTTCTAATGCAGCACGTTGGCATCCGGCCCGTAGTGGTCCATGGCGGCGGGCCGAGGATAACCGAGCTAATGCAACAGTTGGGCAAGGAGCCGGTGTTTGTCGAGGGCCAGCGGGTTACCGATGCCGAGACAATGGAGATTGCCCAGATGGTTCTGGTGGGCCTGATAAGCCAGGACCTGGTGAGCCACATCTACGGGGCGGGCGGTCGGGCGGTGAGTGTCTCGGGCAAGGACGGCCGCACGCTCCTTGCTCGCAAGAAGATGGCTGGCGGCGTTGACCTGGGCCAGGTGGGCGAGATCGAGCGCGTTAATCCAGAGCTGGTGCGCAGCCTGGCTGAGGCTGGCTACGTGCCCGTCATTTCTAGCATCGGCATCGGCCAAGACGGCCTGAGCTACAACATCAACGCCGACCTTGCAGCCGGCGCCGTCGCTGCCGCCCTCCAGGCCGAAAAGCTCATTGTCCTCAGTGACGTGCCAGGCCTCCTGGCCGACCCGAAGGACGAAGCGAGCCTCATCAGCTACATGACGCTGGACCAGGCCAAAGCCATGCTGGCCTCCGGTGAAATAGAGGGCGGCATGAGGCCGAAGCTCCAGGCTTGTGTGCAGGCCCTTGAAGGAGGAGTGCGCCGCGCCCACCTCCTCGATGGCCGCCTGGCCCACGCCATGCTCATGGAGCTATTCACCGATGCGGGCGTCGGCACGATGATTGAAGCCGCTGCGGCCTAGACGAACTTTGCACACTCTTCAGGGGGCCTGGTGGATGACCAATCAAGACTATGCCGACCTCTGCAGGACCTACCTCATGCCCACCTACCGCTCTGCCCCCGTGGCTTTCGTGCGGGGTGAAGGAGCGTATCTGTGGGACGCCGATGGCAGGCGATACCTTGACTTCCTCGCGGGCATCGCGGTCTGCTCCACCGGCCATTGCCACCCCCGCGTGGTCGAAGCCATACGGGCGCAGGCCGGCATCCTTTTGCACACCTCCAATCTCTACTGCATTCCCCCGGCCGGCGAACTATCCCGCAAGCTGGCGCAAATAAGCTTCGCCGACCGGTGCTTTTTCGCTACTTCGGGCGCCGAGGCCAACGAAGCAGCTATAAAGCTCGCTCGCCGCTGGGCCGAAAAACACGACCGGCCCGGCCGCGTCATCGTGACGGCCGAAAACTCCTTCCATGGGCGTACCTTGGCCACCGTCACGGCCACAGGGCAGGAGAAGTACCGGAAGCATTTCGCGCCGCTACCGCCAGGCTTCCGGTATGCGCCGTATAACGACGTTGGTGCGCTTCGGGCCGCCGCCACCGACGGCCAGGTATGTGCGGTCATGCTGGAGCCTATCCAGGCCGAGGGCGGTGTCGTGGTGCCTGACGACGAGTACCTGCCCGCCGTCCGAGAGCTATGCGACGAGCTTGGCATATTGCTAATTCTCGACGAGGTACAGACGGGCCTGGGGCGTACGGGGCGCTGGTTTGCCTATGAGCACTACGGCATTGAGCCGGATATCATGACGCTAGCCAAGGCCTTGGGTTCTGGAGTGCCCATCGGCGCCTGCCTGGCCCGCGAGGAAGTAGCCCAGGCCTTCGAGCCTGGCGACCACGCCTCCACCTTTGGCGGGAATTACCTAGCCTGTGCCGCCGCCCTTGCAACGATAGAGGTCATGGAAACGGAGGGTCTAGTTCAGCGAGCGGGGCGCGTTGGCGAGTACCTCTTACAACGACTGCGGGACATGGCTGCTGGCGGTGGGCTGATCTGCGGAGCGCGGGGTCGGGGTCTTCTGGTTGCCGCTCTCCTCAGCCAGCCGCGGGCCAAGGAAATCGAGGCTGCCTGCCGGGAGCGTGGGCTACTTCTCAACGCCGTCGCCGAGGACAAGCTACGGATGGCTCCACCGCTCGTCATCAGCGAGGCTGAGGTGGATGAGGCCTTGGGCGTCCTTGAGCAGGTCCTCGGAGAAATCTAGCAGGTGCGCGAAGAAGCCCACATAGAAACGGCGCCGCCCGCTGCCCGTGGGCGGCGCCGTGGCGCGGTCAGCGTTACCGCAGGCAACTGCGCCGGTTAGAACCGCATGCCGACGTAGGCCCGCAGGCCATCGGCAGTCCAGTCCCAGTGGTCGGTGCCGACGACCCAGCGCACCTCGCCAAACCAGCGCCGGTCACCTGACTCAGTCCCCACCACGACAAAAGCCCCAGCCGAGTCGTCGTGCCCGCTGCTTACGCCGGGTACTGGCTGTGTCTGCCGGAAGTCTCCGTCGAGGCGGTACCATCCAGCGCCCAAGCCGATGTAAGTCAGAGGGTTGCTGGGAGGCCGATAAGTGTAGCCAGCCTCGAGGAAGTACTGGTCACCGTCGAATTCGAAGACGTTCAGGCCGGAGCGCAGGGTGCCCTTGGCGTCCGCCCATCCAGCGGTCACGACGAACTCCGGCGTGGAGTACTCAATGGCCGCCGTGAAGGCCCCACCCAGGTCACCCACGTCAGCATAGCCCGCCTTTACGCGAAAGGCCTGCGACGAGCCCTCCGGCGCCGCATACCCTCCCCCCTGCGCAAAGGATGCTGCCGCGACCATCACCAGCACTGCCACTGCCACCAGCGTGCGCATGGTTCTGCCTCCTTTACTATGACGTTTGTCCTAGGCGCACGTGCCCCGCAGGGCTTCGGCCCAGCACTGCCTGCTTGCGCGTTAGTGGCCTTGGCGGCAAGCTCTCTCGCTCAGGCCGGCCTGCCTAAAAACCTGTCCGATAGGTAGCGCCCAGGCCCAGGCTGCCGTCAATGGTGGCAACGTCCAAGCTCAAATTGCGCGTCGGGAAAAACCGCAAGCAGGCGTTGAAGGCATCCCCGTCATACTCGCCCTGCAGCCGAAAGCCAGGGCTGGGAACCAGCTCCACGCCTACAAAGAATCCGTCGAGGGTGCCATTGTCTTCTTCTGTGCTGCCGAAGCCCGCGCTCAGCGTGAACTGTGAAACGCCCTCGGTCTCGCGTAGCTGGATGGCTTTGGTGACAACGACGTACAGCGCGCGGTTCAGTTCGTCGGTGAGGTCGCGCACGCCCACGGCGACCTCAGGGGCAGAGGGATTACCGGTCCAGCGACCGAGGTCGAGGTTGTATTTGGCGTTGATTACCGTCTCATCCCAGTCGGCATCGCGGAAGTCGTAGCGGACGGCGCCAATCTCGAGGTTGCTGGTGAGCATGACGTCGGCGCCCCAGATATACATGTCGGTCTCGCCGCCGTCCACGTCAACGTCGTTTATCCAGTGGAAGTAGCCTTGGGCCGACATTGCTCGGCCCACCAGGGCGCTGGGGATGAAGACTACGCCCGTTGACCCGAGCCAGGATGCGGCGGGCATGGTCTCGCCACCGGGCTTTTCCCAGATAGACGTGCCCACGCCCTGAGCGAAAGCGCCAACACAGCAAATCACTGCAAAGGCCGCCAAGAAGACGCTGCGAGTGGTGCGCAACACTCTCACCTCCCGAAAATTGCTGGGCCGCCCTGCATCAATCCGAGCCAAAGTATAGACCCCTCCATAACCTCCGTCAACGCTTTTCGGCGACACCCGGTGTCTTTTCGTATTTATGGCACGAGCCTGCTCTGACGCGCGGCGATGCCACAGTCGCGACTGCACGGGCGCCGCGGCAGCTGGCGGAGGACCGTTCTTGCCGCTGGCGAATCTTTCGTCGTCCGGCATCATCAGACTTCTTGAGGCGACCATGGGCGACCACCGCATAGACGGTCCGGCGGAAATACCACCACAGGGCAGCCCTGCAGAGCCCGAACAGCTCGCTACCCCTCCCTCTCGTGCTGGCGTGCCACGCGGTTTTCGTCAGCTTGCCGTTGCGCTTTTCGCAATGGCCGTCGCCGTCTGGTTGGTGCCTCCCAGGGCCAAAGTCGGCCGGCCGGATGAGCAGTATTTCGGCGCCATAGCCTGGACGATCTTGCGCGGCGGGGTGATGTATCGCGACTGCTGGGACAATAAGGGGCCGCTCGTCCACTATGCCCTTGCGGGCGTGGCTGCTTTGACCGATGGCTCGCCGCGCAGCTACAGCCTCACCGCCCTGTTGCTCCTGCTAATTGCTCAGGTCGGCCTCATGCTTGCGCTGGCTATGGTTGGCGATCCGGAGGCCGGGGCAGGAGCGGCTATTTTGCTCGCATTGTGTGGTGCTGCTGCAATGGCGGCCATGCTGAGCGGAGACCTGGCGGCTATGGCCATGATGGCTGTGGGGCTAGTAGCAGTAGTGGCCGGCAGACCGCTTGCTTGCGGATTATGCTGGGGCCTGGCACTGCTGTCGAAGCCTTCTGTACTGCCGCCCATCGCCGCCGCGTGTGTGAGTTGGGTCGCCGCGGAAGCAATGGTCAGGGGACGGCGGTCGGCTCTGTGCCTCGGCGGCTGGGGCCTGCTCGGCCTCGCTCTGGCCTGCGGTATACCCCTAGCCATCCTCGTAGTGCTGGGGGCTGGCCCCGACATGTACCGGATGCTCATTCGCTACAATTTAGCGCATGTTAGCGCCGCTCCCTGGCCGCAGGCGCTCTCGGAGTTCCTCGACACCGGAGTGCGCCACTTAGGCCGGACTGCCGCAGCCTCTCTTTTGCCGGTGGTTGCCCTTCCTGTTTTGGTGCGTGGCCGCCCGCGAGAGGCCTGGGGCACGCCCTTGGGCCGCTGCCTAGCCACGGCCTCGGCGTGGTTTCTCGCCTCGCTGGTAACTTATCCGCTACTGCGGCACTTCCGCGAGCCGTATGCTTATTATCTGCTGCCGCTGTTGCCGGCCGGCGCAGTGCTGACGAGTTTGTGCTGCGCGGCCGTGCGCGGCCACCGCCGTAATTACGCCGTGTGTCTGGTTGCGGCGTGCCTGGTGGCCGTCCTGGGCGCGGCCAATCGTGCCCGCGTCGCCACCGGAGCCTGGCGACGCATCCTCATGGGGGCCGACCTGGCCCACTGGGCCGGCTCAGACGCCGTCCGCGCGGGTCTTTACGTCCGCGCTCATTCCCGGCCTCATGACCGCCTCTGGTGGGGGCCGGAGGCTGTGGCCGCCGCCTTCTGGGCACAACGTGCCACGGGCTGCCGCATCATCTGTCCGGACTACTACCTCAACGTTTGGCCGGGCCGCGAGGACCGCCGTGTCCCCCCAGCCATCGCCGCGCTCTTTGCCGATGTCTGGGACATCCTGCGCGACGACCTTTCTACCCGCCGGCCCCTTTACGTCCTCCTTTCAGCCGACCCGCAGCTTCCTCCGCAAGAGTCCGCAGCCACCGCCCGGCTTCGCCGAATGCTCGCCCGGGCGTATTCCCTTGAGGCAACGATTGGGCATTTGCAGCTTTGGCGGCTTCGCGGCTCTGTTGCGCCCTGATAGGGCCGCGCCGCTCGACGGAGGTGCGCCATGCTGAAAGCTATCATTGCGGGGCCTCGGAAAGCTGAGCTGGTCGAAGTTGCCGACCCTCGGCCTGTGGAAAACTGGGCGCTGGTGAAGGTTCATGCTGCGCCAATGTGTACCGAGTACAAAATCTTTCTCGCCGGTAACCGAGTTGAGGTTCTGGGCCATGAGGCCGCCGGTGAGGTGGTTGAGGTAGCTCAGCCCTGCCGAGTAAAGCCCGGTGACCGCGTGGTTGTCATGCCCCAGTATCCGTGTGGTAGATGCGCTCTCTGTCTTGCCGGCGACTACATTCACTGCGAGAACAACTATGACTTTGCTGGCTTTACGGGGAGCCCCGAAGGCTCGGCAACGATGGCGCAGTATCTGCTCAAGCCTGACTGGCTCCTGCTGCCCATACCCGACGGCCTCTCTTACGAAAAGGCTTCGCTAGCGTGCTGTGCCCTCGGCCCATCCTTCGGAGCCTTCGACGCCATCGGCGTGGATGCCTTCGACACCGTGCTGATAGCGGGCGCGGGGCCGGTAGGCTTGGGTGCCATTGTCAACGCCCGCTTCCGCGGTGCCCGCGTCATCGTGGTGGAGTCCGTTCCGTATCGCGTGGAACGGGCCGCGCAGATGGGTGCCGAGGCCGTCCTGGACCCGCGCGACGAGGCGACGCCCGCCCGCCTTCGGGAGCTCACCGGTGGCCTTGGCGTTGACTGCGCCCTCGACTGCGCGGGTGCCGTTTCTGCCCAGCGGCTCTGCATTGACGCCGTGCGGCGCAGGGGGCGGGTGGCCTTCGTCGGGGAATGTCATGAGGAGTTATCCATCCGCGTGAGCCCAGACCTCATTCGTAAAGGCCTCACGATTGTCGGCTCGTGGCACTATAACCTCTCGGCCTACCCGCGGCTGCTGAGGGTAATCCAGGAGTCTCCTATCGTTGACTTGCTCATCAGTCACGTCCTGCCGATGAGCCGCATCCAGGAGGCCTTTGAGCTTTCGGCCTCCCACGAAACTGCCAAAGTCATCCTGAAACCATGGGAGTAGGGTGCGGTCGCCGCTTGCGAGCAACGCCTGCCGGGTCCTGCGTGGAAGGTGTTGCGACCCAAGGGCTTGCCGGGTTACCATTGAGGACACCGAGATAGGCGCGTTCGGTTGGCGGGATGGTTTCAGGGGCGAGGGGAACACTAAATGATAGCGGAGAGCAAGACCGGAGTCAGCCCGAGCGGTGGTGCCAAGCGGCTCGACATCAGCTATACCCGCACTTGCGACTGTCCGGACAACCACCTCAACTGCCTCACTCCGAAGGAGTGGTTGAAGGCTCAGCTTGGTGTGTGGCAGTTCACTTATGAGGCACGGGACGTCAGAGACAAGGACGTACACCCGGCAGCCTACCCTATAGCGCTATCCTCAAGATGTATTGAACTATTCACTCACCGCGGCGAGCTTGTGCTCGACCCGTTCGTCGGTAGCGGCACAACGCTTGTATCGGCCCGGGACCTGGGGCGAAATGCCGTCGGCTTCGATCTCAACCCGAGATATATACAGTTGTGCGAAGCACGCCTTCCACAGCAACCTTTGTTCAGCGATACGAAACAAATTCCTGTGTGCGACGACGCCCGCAATATACCGCACTACTTGCCTCCTGAATCCGTCTCGCTCATCGTCACCTCTCCGCCATACGCCAATCTTCTCAATCGCCCTCGTCGTAACAAGTCGAGGCGGGGTGACGAGCGGCTGAACAAGCAATACGGGCGCGTAGAGCAGTACTCTCAAGATTGCAGAGACTTGGGAACCCTGCCACTCAGCGAGTACAGTGCGGAGCTTGCGTCCATTTTTGGGTGCTTGCGGCCTCTTTTGCGCCCGAATGCTCACTGCGTAGTCAATATCTCCGACATGTGGTGGAACAACCGCCGCATAGCCCTACATGTCGCTGTCATAGAGGCTCTGACGTCCGCTGGCTATGAGCTGCGGAACATTATAATCTGGGACAAGACGAATATCGTCAACCGCATCGGCATTTTTGGTTGGCCATCGAACTACATCACCATGGGAGTCACTTTCGAGTACCTCCTCGATTTCTGGAGGCCGGCGGGTGGCGGATGACCTCAAGAAAAAGATCAGGTCCCTCATGTGCCGTGTGCGCCAGCACGGCCGGCTTCCGGGGTCCGAGCAAGTTGTCACCGAAGCTTTTGAGCGCCTCGGGCTGGTTGAAGGACGGATAGACCCTCGTGAAGTGATAGACCAGTTCGAGCCTGTTCTTCGATCCGTCTGGGAGGAAGCGCTCAGCGTACTGGAGTCCCACGAAAATCATGCCTATAGCGCCGGTATACCGAGGGAGCTGATTCGAAGCTTCCCGAAGGACGTCAAGAGCGCTGAGCGCGTGGCGCGGGCGCGAGGATTCCAGGCCGGGGTGACGCACTTACTTGCCAACTGGTATTGCCATCTACGTCTCTGCTTTTTGAGCGTCAGTCAAAGCAGGAAGACCAGGGGCGGGAAAGACTTCGAGCTGCAGCGCGAGCGCCTTCTCTCGCTGGCGGGCGTGCCCTACGAAACCCAGGTCACGGAGAATCGGACCGATTTCGTCCTGCCCAGCATTGCTGTCTTCCAGCGCAACCGCAATGAAGCACTCGTCGTCTCTGCGAAACGCACATTGAGAGAGCGTTGGCGGGAGGTGGCTGAGGAGCTATTCAACCTGCGCTCGCCTAACGTGTATCTCCTCACTGCTGACGAGAATGTCTCCCCCGGCCATGTGGACGCGATTTGCGGCCGCTACAACATTTACCTGGTAGTCTGGGAGCATCTGAAGGAAGCCAGATTCAGGGACCGTCCCCTCGTTTTGAGCTACGGCGCGTGGGCGAGGGAAAGGCTGGCGCGTCTGCGCCCGTGATTTGTTGAGCTGTCCTACCTCACTGCGGGCACGAGTGGTGCCGACGCCGCCCCTCAACGTCCCTCAGTCAGCACCCGTGGGTCCTCTGCCGCCTCTGGGCTCCCAGTGATGCTCGCCTCTAGATGACCATCGCCTCTGCGTAGACGAGTCTTTTGTCTTCGGGGCGGGCAACCTGGGCGGCGAGAGTAACCTGCTCGCCCGTCTGGAACCACTCGTACTCCTTGATGACGACGCGGAACTTCTGCGAGCCGCGGGGGCCGGGAAGCCTCACCTGCCCTCTCCAGATTGCCTCGCCCGTGGTTGTCCGGTTGGCCTGTAGGCGCACGTCTTCGGCCAAGGCCGGCACCCAGCCCAAATCAGGGTCGCCGCCCGGCGACTGGGTCTCCACGGTGACATACACGTCCCCGAAGCCTTGCCGCAGCTTGGAGCCAATATAGCTCGGCCCCGTGACGGTCACGTCCACGGTGGTGGCATCCGGGAAGGTGAGCGTGGCCGTGCGGTGGGGAGCAAGCTGGGCAAACTCGGCCAGCACGACCCTGCTCAGCTTGCAGTCGCCCTTGTCGGTCTTCAGGGAATTGGGTTGGTAGCGGGCCAGGGCCAGGCGCACGAAGGGATAGTAGGCCTTGCCGTAGTTAATCTGGACGTCGGAGAACCACAACTGACGATCCGGGTCGTATTCCACCTTGTGGCCGACGACGGTGACGCGAGCGCCGGGGGCCTCCTCAAGAGTGAGGTCGGTTTCAGCCGTGCCGGCGGGGAAGTCAGCAGCCGTGAGGTTGGCCTTGGTGGGCACGGCTTGCCAGATTGGGTCGGCGCCCCATCTAGTGGTCAGTCCCTCTAGCAGCGTGGCGGCCCCTGCAGGCAGGGCCACGGCAGTTCTCACCTGCTCCTGCGCGAGCACGACCCCTAGTAGCTCTCCGTCGCCCGACGAAAACCAGGGCCGCTCCAGGTACACCCGCAGCCAGCCGCCTTCCCGCGTCCTGGAGACGGCTCCGGCGGGTGCGCCAGGTGTTGTTGTCCATCCGAAGGCCGGCAGTACGTATAGCACCTTCGGAGCGGCCGGCCGTGCCGAGCTGAGCACATCAATCTCCTTGACCGCTGACGTGCGCGTTATCTTCAGCGTCCCGTTGGCGATGGCATTGCGGTCAAAGCACTCCTGAAACCTCGTTGTCGCCACGGCCGTGTACCGTACCCTGCGGTACTTGGTGTCGTGGAACTCATGCCGGGCCTTGCCCAGGGGAAGAACCTCGGCGCTCCGCTCTGGCATTTTCTCAGCAGGCCGCGCCTTGCCATGCACCTGTTCCGGTCCGGGTTTGCCCAGGGGGTCAATCCATTCGTCCCATTCAGCATAGATTTCAAACTTCTGCGTGCTCTTGCCGCTGCATGGCAGGTCACCGTCCAGTTCGGCGTAGGTGGCTCCAAAGGCCGGCTTGGTTGCCGTCATCTTCGTCAGGTCGGGCACGAAAAGGGGCTGCTGGGTGGCGTGAGTGAGGATGAGCTCCCGTGGCGGCGTAATCATCCAATGCCGGCCTTGCGTGGCCTCGTCGTTAATTTGGGTCGCTGTGGCCACCAGGTTTGGCGCCAAACTCAGCCGCGCACTGTACCGGGGCAGGGCCGTGACGTCGTGTAACTGCCGGCGTATCTGCAGCTTCTCGGCCATGGGCAGGGGAGAAGCCCGAAGCTGCGGCCCCACCAGGTCCTCCATCGCCCATCGCAACACGCCCATGTTCGCCACAAACTTGGGCATCATGTAGCAGCTCAGCTTTATCCGTGCCGTGTCGCCCTTCGCCAGCGGCACCTGCAACACCCGCTGGCCCGCGTCGTAATTCAGCTTCGTCTCACCGCCCGTCGGCTCGTAGACGACTATGCGGAAGGGCTGCAGGTCGGGCCAGGTGCCGGTGAAGGGAATGCTGAGCGTCTGGGCGTTGTTGGGCCGCTCGCCGGTGTAGAGAAGCTCAAACTGAACCGTCGCACCGTAGGCCAGGGGGTCGGGCAGATATGGCACCTTGGCTTGAGCGCCCTCAAAGTACTCCGGCAGCACTCCGTCGTGGCTGACGATCAGCTCGTATGTGGCTCGGTCGCCCTTGACTTCCTCGGGCGTATCAAACATTCCGTGGATTTCGGCCTGAAGTTGGGCCGCCTGCGGCGGGATGACGTGGCGCTCGGCCTTCGCTGTCGTCGGTACTCTGTCCTTGGCGGGTGCGTCGTTCATTGAGCGGATGACCAGGTGCGATACCGATTCGCCCTCGGCGCCCTTGAGGTTGTTGCGAGGTATGACCACCGGGGGCAAAAGGGGGTCGTGGCGCTGGTAGGTGATGAAATCCGTGGCCATGGATTCGTCGGTGCTGTCGGGTGGGATGCTGTTACCGGCCAGGTCCACCGCTCGCGCCCGCAGACGATACTCACGCCCATACCGCAGCCGCGGCAGGGAGCCTTCCTTGGGGGCGAAGGTCACCTGCAGGCCAAACTCGTCGCCCTTGGGTTGCTCGGCTCCCTCGGGGGGCAACGGCTTGCCCGGCCGGGGCGCCGCCAAACTCCAGCCCTCCCACCGGAAAACTATCTCGTGAGCCTTGACCTGGTTGGCCGCCTGGTCCTCCTGCGCCACCCCCATCGTCACCCAGCCCTCGTCCTCCACCGTCAATGTTTTGCCCGCCTTCACGAACTTGTACGTCCCCACCCTCTGGCACAGCGAATACCATTTCTTCGTCGTCCCATCCCAGACGTCCACGCGGTATCCGCGCACCAGGTCTTCGGCCCATAGCTCTGGTGCCTTGTCTTTCCTCTCCGCCACCGCGGCATCAAGGGCTACTGATCGCATCAACGACGCCGCCAGAAGCCTCTGGCGCTCCACCCGGGCGACCCATATCCCCGCGTTCCTCAGGGCCGGCAGGGCCACCTCTTCTTCTTCCGGCTTTGCCACCAGCGCTTGGCCGACTGCCGCGGCAGCCACCGGCCGAGCTACTCCAGGCCTGACTACAGCTCCTGGCGCAACCCTGCGGCCGCCCGCTTGTTCGCCCTCGCCACCCGCACCCGCCTGGCCGGCCGCGGCTGCCTGGGCCGCGGCTCCGGGCACCAGGCCAGTCCTCACCGCAGCAGGCATGAGCGTGCTTACCTTCACCAACTTGGCCGCCGTGCTCAGCATCTTCAGCGCCGCCCCATCCACGTCTACCTGTCCAATCTCGAACCGGGTCTCGTCGTTCAGCTTCACCCACCCGTTGACAACGTCAGCGTCCGCCGACTTCTCCGCCGCTACGAACCGCCCAGCCTCTATCCTGCAATGGGTCCGCGGTGAGATGTTTTCCGTGGGCACGGCCGCGGTCCACTGCACGGCCAGGGAAACCGTCGTCGCTCCCGTCGCTGCAGGCATCGGCACCTCGAAGTCCAGCACCAAGCCTAGCTGTCGCATTATCGCAGGATACTGCCCCAGTGCCGTGACGATTTGATGAAAGTCCATGCCCTGGACCAGCTTTGCTAGGGTGGGCCTGGCTCTGACCGCCTGCACGGCCGGCGCGAGATGGAATGTTTGAGCCTGATGAAAGTCCAGCGCCGCGGCCGTCACGCCCTTCACACCGAGGTTCTCGACCGCGACAGTGCCTGGTCCCGCCATGCGGGGGACCAGTCGCCCAGGTTCCTGGTAGGCCGGCGGCGCGAAGACTCTTTGTGGCGCCCTTGCCCGCTGGGCGGCGATGGCCGACGCCAACTGAGTCCTTGTCTGTGGCTCCAGGGCGATTTCCGTCAGGAGGCCGTGGAGCCGCGGCAGCCTTTCCTTCAGCTCCGGCGTAACCCGGGGGATTTCCCTCGGCGATTGCACGGCCACGCTACCATAGGTCTCCTTAATCCGCCCCAGCACATTCCCAACGGGATACGACAAAACGGTGGCTGTGGCCAAAGTCTTGGGGAATTCATAAGGCTTGACGTACGTGTCCGGACCGAAGATGCTCTTCCACAACTCCGACGGGGACGGGTCCGCCGGAGGCTTGAGCGGCTCCACCGCAACCGCTGCCCCGCCCCCGAACTGCACCGAAAACTTCACGCCAGCCACCGTTTGAGGCCAGTCCAGGAAGTCCGGGAACTGACTCAGCGTTGGCCTGGGCAGCCCAATGTTCGTCCGCAGCTTCGGCGAAACGAACACCGAGAAGCGAAGTTTCGCCCCTGCTCCGCTACCCGCCACGCCGTTGGGCAAAACCGTCCACATTACCTGCTGGTCCTTCTGGTCCGCCATTAGCAGCACCCCCGTCAGTCGAAGGCCTTGCAGTAGGCCGCCCAGTCCGCCGCCGTCATCTGGTCAGCGAAGCGCACTCGCTGTGATGCGCCCGAGGCCCCTCCACCGCCCCCTTGGGCAAACCGCGCGTCCGTCGCCAGCATAGCGAAGCGAGTGCCGTCCAGATACGCTGAACCAGACGACGACCCTGCAAACTGCCGCTCCACCGACATCGTCACGCTCATGCTGAAGAACAGTATCTCTATCTCGACGGTAAGCTCGGCCCGCCCCACCACGCTTGTGCTCGCGCCCGACTTCTTGTAAGTGAGCGACATGTAGAACTCCAGCGACAGCGTGACCAGCCCGAGCACTGACAAATGCCCGCCCATCCGCAGGTACCCTTCCAGCGTTATCCCTTCGGTCTCCCACCGGAAGTAGATGCCCGCCATGGCATAGACGCCGCCGCTGGCTACGCCGCAGTCGAAGCCGATGGACCCACCGAACTCGAAGGCCGCTTCAATGAGCACTATCTCCTTGGGCGAGACCTCCAGCGCGAAGAATCCCCCGCCCCCGAACATGGACACGGCTAGTGTGAAGGGGCTTTCCTTTTCGCAGAAGGCGAAGCGGAAGCGCAGAGACCCTCCGAAGAAGGGAAGTCTTAGGTCGGCCGCCAGCCGCATGTTCGACAGCGCAAACATCCCCATCGCCACGTCGGGGATTTCCAAGCTGAAGCCGGCCTTGATTCCGTCGAGGCCCACGTCCAGGTACGGCCCGTCACCAAAGCCGTTCAGGGGTATCAGTTTCTGCAGCGTGTTTACGAACTCCAGCGGCCCACCGAACCGCATGTTGCCAAAGTCGCACTTCACGTCCGTCTTATGGCCCGTTCCCGAAACGAAGGAGATGCTGTCGAACTGAAGCTGTATGAAATAGTCGTAGCCCCCCACGGGCACGAGATTGAGGTCGAACTTCTCCATCTTCCCCTCAACGCGGGCTGAGGTCTTCGCTGGCCCCGACAGGCTCAATTCGGTCCGCATGGTGGCCTCAATCTTCAAGCTGGTACCGGATCGCGTCGCAAAGATTGGCTTGCCTGCTGGCCATGGCTTCATCTTCGGCTGCCACGTTAGCTTGGCCACGATGGCCTTGGGCACGCCGTACTCGTCTTTCTCAATGTTCGTGGTTAGGGTCGGTATCTGGTCGGGGCCAAAGATGGCTTCCAGGATGTCTTTGAGTTTCACCGCGCCGAACAGGAGGGAGGTGTCGGGGAAGAAGCTGGATGGGTCGAAGTTGCCCGCCAGCATCTTGGCCAGGTCGCTGACGGGGCCGAACTGCTTCGAGAGGCCTTCGACGCTCATGTCGGGCGTCGCCAAGCCACCCGACTGATCCGCCGAAAAGCCTAAAGGTAGGGATGCGGCCTTCCCCGCCGCGATGTCCCAGAGCTGTGCGAAAACCTCCGCTTTGTTACCTGCGGGGTTGCTGCTCCAGCCCTTTTCCACGTACTCGTCGTGGATGCGTATCTCCGTGGGCGTTTCCTTGCCCGTTATCTGCTCTACGGCCGGCAACCGCACTTTTGCGGCGGCCACGTTGGGATAAAACCTTGGCTGGTTGTTGGCCCGCAGGTCCTTCTGGGTTTTGCGGGCCTTCGGGTCGTCCAGTTCCGCGCCCAAAAGAAGCTCCTCCACCTGGAGCGTGGTGTCACCCGGCTTGCTTGGGGTGCTTTCGGCGAAGGCCATCTTATGGCCGGCAACAGGCGCCGTCCGTCGTGCCCGCATCTCCGGTGTATTCTTGTTGTACTCTTCTACGAAGCGCCCCATGACCTGCTCGTCGAAGGCGACGAGGCGGTCTGTAGTACCCGTGACGTTCTCCACGCCGACGAATATCACAGGCACCTCGAACTCAACCTGCTGGCCGTCCCAGTCCTCGCCCACCATGCGGAACCGGAAGGGCTGATCACCGACCGTCGGCCAGAAGCCACATCGCGCCGAACAAGGCTGGTCCGGCAGGACCTTCGTCTGCTCCGGCGCCCGCAACGTGGGCGTCACCAGAGTGAGTATCCGCACCGACCGCAGGGGCATTCGTCGGGCGTTGTTCGCCTGCCCGTAGGCCGGGTAGTACTTCACCGGCTCCCTCACCCGAAGGAAGTACCGCTGAAACAGGTACGCTACATACCCCTGGCCGACGGGCGCAAACTTGCGCTCCGTCACCTTCACCAGGCAGGCGCGATGGCCGAAGGGGAACAGGTAGCCCGCGTAGACCACCGACACGTATTGGTCGCGCCCCATCGCCATGCGATGCCGCCATTCCTCAATGGTTAGGGGCAGGTCTTCCTTGGGCAGGTCGGCGCCGTAGCGGACGTTCATCCAGGCGCCCAAGGACGAGAGCATGAGAGTGTCGGTCTCGACGACGCGGGACTGCCAGTCAGCCATCCGCCCATACCCGCACGTCAGCGCCACCAGTTCAGCCCGGTCGCGTTGGTCCAGGGACATGCGGAAGGGCGTGGGCTTGTCGGGTGCGGTGGGCGGGGGCCAGGAATAATCCGGCGACCACACGCACCGCAGCGTCCGCAACCGCTGCAGTACGTCCCCCGCCGGCGACGCCGCGCTCACCACCAGTTTGCCGTCCTTGACCACGTATTCGTACTGCCGGTCGTAGATTTTCCCGTCGGCCGTCCGCACCCCCATGCGCGTATGCCATAGCTCCGTCCGGCCGCCGTGCTCCACCTTGCCCGGCGCGTGTACCCATCCCACACCGGCGTGAGGCGACACCATCAGTCTGTAGGGCGCCTCGATGGACGTCTCTTGCTTAAGCGGCTCGCGAACGGACATGTACACAAACCTGCTCGGGGCTGGTACGCGGGCGGTCGCAGTTGCTGCGGGCTGCTGAGCGGTTGGGGTGGCCGATGCCGGGGCCGCCGGCTCCACCCGCGGCGCCGGCTGCGCCGCCGCCACGAAACGTATCTCGGCCCGGTTAGTAGGCTTGTCGTCATCTTCGGGCAGCGAGGGCAGGCGGGGTGCCGGAAGGACCGGCCCCGGCTGGGGTGCTTCCTGTCCTTCGGGCGGTGGCGCTTCAAGCACCGGCTGTTTCGGCAGGGTCGCCGGTGTGGGCAGCTTGTAGCCTTCGATGAACCGTCCTGGCACTGTTACCCGCGCCGGCTCCGGAGGCGGTAGCGCCAGCGGAACCACCGAAAGCTCAAACTTCGTCCAGTCCAGCAGCGCGGATAAGGTCAGGGGCACTTGGTTCATGCCTGCCGGTAGCCGGAAGGCCAGCCGGCTGCGCCCGGCCATCCGCGCGTGCACCGGCGGCGAGGGGATATTCTCCTTTTCCATTTGCCCGAACTCGGGCGCGTCTTCCAGGATGGCCTCCTCGGCGATGTGCTGAGGCTGGAAATGGACGATTATGTAGGCTGGGGCGTCAGTCTTCACCCGCTGCAACTGGGGCGGTTGGCCCTTGACCTCCAGGTTGATGAACTCGAAGGTCAGACATAAGAGGTCCTCCGGCCGAATAACGGTGATGGTGGGAGAAGGCAATCTGACGACCGTTGGGCGGCCGGGGCGTACTTGGACAGCGCCCGCTGGCGGCTGTGCGGGGGTGGTTGGTTGGGTGGGCTGTGTTTGCGTGTCCGTGGGCCGGCGGATGGTTGGCCGCCTGGGCTGCGGGGCCGGTCTCACTACCGGAGGCTGTTGCACCTGGGCCAGCCGCATCCCCGCCGTCACCAAGGCTATCCGCGTGCCAGGGGCCACCGGCGTCGGCTCGGTCACTGCGTCCGGCAGGGGCACGCTCACCTTCAGCAACGCCGGTTCGCACCGCATCCGCCTGACCTGCCCATCGTAGGCCACCACCTCGAAAGGCGGACAGTCCGGTGCACCTCCCAACTGGAGGCTGTAGCCCTCCGCGTGCAGCCACCCTGCTTCATCATCGAAGTCGCTTACGAGGGCCGCCTGCTCGCCGGCTGGCTCCACCGCCACGGCAAAGCGCGGGTTGCGCAAGGCCATTTCGAAGGCACCATCCCCATCCCCGTTTGCGCCCCTGCCGCCGAAAAGACACCGCAGCCGCCCGCTGCCTGCCGCCGAGTAGGCTAGGAGCGCCGCTCGCCCACTCGCCCGGGCGCCTTCGCCGACCTCCAGCCTTATTTCATCGAAAGCCTGGGCATCAGCGACGACTTTGCCGTGCCGCGGCGACGGAAGACCGCCCCCCAGGCGCCACTCATGCCCTCCCCGCCCTATTATCACTGCGGTCCGCCTGGCCGGCGGGTCCTTCATCAGGCTCGGCGTTCCACGCTCCGGCATGCACAAAGCCACTGTGTCGCTGACGAGGACTTCATCGAACCCCGTCAACCTACCCACGCCTTCTCCCTTGATTTCCAGGCGCCAGTCCGGATGGAACTCCGCCTCGGCGTCACCGGAGAGGGTCAGGCGTGCCCTCTCACCAACCTGGCAGCTTTCACCCTTCAGCCGCACTCGTGCGCGACACGGCTTCACCCCGGCCAGCCAGCTCTCCAGGGGCACTTCGCCCCTGAACCCCCCCAAAGCCATCCGCATTCTCATCCGCCACCCGCTCAATCCCCGCCGAAGCTCGCAGACCATGTCGGCCGGAAGCTGGGTTCCCGGATAGCGGGCACCCTTCAGCTCCAGGCGCACGTAATTGTCAGTCTTGTGGATGGCAAGGCGGGGGTTTCCGGCAAACCGGCGTGGGTCAATCACCCATCGGTCGCGCCCTCGGAGGCGAAAGGCGGCCCGCTTAGGTCCGGCCACGTACTCGACGGGGCCGAGAAGAGCCGGCGCCAGCGTCTTCTCAAAGGGAGGCAGGGCGACCGCCGCCATCCCGGCCAGCGTGAGCAGCTCTCGCCGCGTCAGGGCAAGTTCGCCCGAGGAGGAAAGCAAATCCGTAACCGTGGCTTGTGTTGGCCGTCCTGTCCGCCATCCCTCCCCGCGCAACGCTTCGAGGTTCAACCCGTGACGCCGCATGGTCAACCCTCCTCCCTCCGCGTCTCAGCGCGGGGGCCATGGCGGTCAGCGGCCGCAATTACGCCACGGCCTGGGTACGGCTATTTCCGTTGCCTGCCAGCCTGCTCCCTGCCCCAGTCCTGCAAGAAGCCTTTCGAGGAGTAGAATTCTTCGTGCGACCGGTGCATCCTTCTTCAACTTTGCCGAGAGTTTTGCCGACAACAACCGCTTTGTGCAACCGCCCGACGGGGGTAGCCCATTTCGCGTAGTGTACCCCGATGCCTACTCCGGCGAAACCCCGGCCGCCCTAGGCCCGCATTGCAACAGGCTGAAGCCCGTCGTCTCGTCTCGGCGCCGCACCGCTTCCAAACCCGTCATTTCGATGAGCACGACTTCCAGGACTTGCCACGTCACCATGCCCACTCGGATGCAGCCGGTCACGGTGGCGTGTCCACGGCCACAAGCTGCGTGCATATGCAGTTCCGGATGCCCGTCTTCGCCGGGCATAAGAATGCCCACCCCGAGCACCTCGTGCACGCCTCCCAAGGTCATCACCACCGGTAGGGGCGGCACCACAGCTCCGTCTTCTGGCCCCACCACTAACCGGCTGCCATCTTCCGCTCCCCCCACCATCACCACTAACCCCGCCGTCACGCCCCGCTCCTGCGCGAACCGTTCCAAGGTCTGCGGCATCTTGTCGCCGTGTTCGAGGCGGAGAACGAAAACGCGCCCTAACAGGCCCTCAGTGTACTGCACCGCCCATTCCCCCTAGTTGCACGCGGCTGGCCGTCACCGCTCGCCTGGCCTAAAGGCCCCCGTCTTTCTGGTATACTATTCCCGTCCGTTTCGTCCGGCCCTCGTGTGTTGGGCTGAAGAGCTATGATAGTCGTTCTGTGTGCCAACGCGGGAATAGACCGCACCTACGAGGTTGAGAATTTCGCCCTCGGCCACTATCACCACCCGCGCCATTACCGGGTAGCCGCTGGCGGCAAGGGCATCAACGTAGCCCGGGCGCTGCGGGTCTTCGGCGTCAAGGCGGTGGTCACGGGCTTCGTTGGAGGCCTGGCCGCGCAGTTCATCCAGCGTCAGTTGCTCGAAGCTGGTCTGCAGCCGGCCTTCGTGCCCATCGGTGAGGAGTCGCGCGTTTGCATCAACATAATAGATGCTCACAGCCGTTCCCAGACGCAAGTCGACGAGGTAGGCCCGCTGGTCACGCCTTCGGAGGTGGATTCTCTTCGGCGGCGCTGGCCGCGCCTGCTTGCCAAAGCCACTCTGGCCATTATTTCCGGCAGTGTGCCCCGCGGTGTGCCCTTGGACCTCTACGCTGAACTCATCACCGTCGCCCACGAGACCGGCAAGCCCGTCCTCTTGGATGCCAGGGACGACCTTTTGCGTCGCGCTTTGCCGGCGCGGCCAGACCTCGTGAAGGTGAATATTCACGAGCTGGAGCGGCTGGCGGGCCGCCCCCTCACCTTTCCTGCCGGAGTGAGAGAAGCCCTGAAGGCAATAGTTGCCGCCGGGGTCTCCACGGCCATCGTCACAGCCGGACGCACGGGAAGCCTTGGCGTCAGCGCCGCCGGCCAGGAACTATGGGCTGAGCCGCCTGAGGTACCGAACGTAGGTGCCGTTGGGGCGGGCGATGCTTACCTAGCGGGCGTGGCTGCTGCCATGGCGGCGGGCCGCGGTCTCGAAGACCAGATGCGATGGGGGACGGCTGCTGGCGCCGCCAACGCCATGACGTTGGGCGCCTGTCTGTTCGGCAGGGAACACGTGCAGGAATGTTTGTCAGGTGTTAAACTAGCCTCACTTGTGCAACCGGCACGCGAGCCCCTGCAGCCCTCGGAGGGCCAGCCAGGCTCCGCGCCGCAAGGAGGTAAAGACCGTGCCGAGCAGTGAAGGCAAAGTCCAGGTCACTCGAAGGGACTTCCTGCGCAACATCGGGGCCGGCGTGGCCGGCGCGGCCCTGCTGTGCTCGTGCAAGGGAGCCAGCCAGGCCAGCGGCTCAGCACCTACCAGGGTGGCCCAAGCTCCAGCCGTCCAACCTGCCCCCGCCGAAAAGGTCCGTGCGGCCATAATTCGCCATTCGGGCATACTCGCCGACGAATCCACTCCTGACCCAGACGCCGTCTTGGCGGCCCTCGACGCCGGCGTCCGCCACTGTTTCGGCACCGACGATGCCCTGGCCGCCTGGCGTCGGGTCGCTGGCCCTGACGACGTAGTCGCCATCAAGGTCAACTGCATTAGCGGCCTCATATATTCCACTCCCGAGGTCTCCGGCGCCATCGCCCAGCGCCTTATCGAGGTCGGTGTTCCACCTGAGAAGATCATAATCTGGGATCGCGACAGCGGGGAGCTCCAGCGCTCCCGGTACCGCATCAACCGCGATGGCCCGGGCGTCCGCTGCTACGGTACTGACGGGGCTTACGGCGACTGGGTCAGGCACCGAAGCATCTCCGTGCGCCTTTCTCGCATAATAGACGAGGCCACCGTCATCATAAACGTGCCGGTTCTCAAAAACCACGGCGGGGCCGGTGTGACCCTGAGCATGAAGAACCATTACGGCAGCGTGGCCAACCCTGGCGACCTGCACGCAAACTTGTGCAACCCTGCTTGCGCACACCTGGCCGACCTGCCGGCGATTCGCGACAAAACCAGACTCATCGTCTGCGACGCAACGCGGGGTCTCTGCGACCAGGGGCCGGGCGGCACCCCCGACAGGCTGTGGCCGGCCAGAAGCCTCATCGTCTCCACAAACATGGTCGCCGCCGATGTCTTGGGGCTGGAAATGATTGAAGCTGAGCGCGCGCGCCGCGGGCTCGTGACTATCGCCCCCCACGCCATTCACATCGCCACCGCCGCCAGCATCGGCCTCGGCCCGAACGATCGAGCCCAGATGGACGTTCTAGAGTTGGACTTGTCCTGATTGGCGTTCTGCCGGCGCGGGCTTAGCTTGGCTCGTCGCCGGTGGTGTCAGTGAGCTGGTCTCCGGCGGGAGGTGGGCAAAGGTGTTCGGACTGCAAGGGCAAGAGCTGATAGTAATCCTGATTATCGTGCTGATCCTCTTCGGCGGCCGCAAGATACCGGAGCTGATGCGCAGCCTCGGCTCGGGCCTGAGGGAGTTCCGCAAGGCCTCCCAGGACGCCGTTGAGGACATCAGGAAGGCCACGGAAATCGAAGAGCCGGACCAGGAAAGCCCTTCTAGCAAAGTATCCTGAGCGCCGGCCGTGGCGAACCTGGCAACGCGCAGAGGAGCTGTTGCGATGCGTGCCGCAAGACTGTTGGCGACACTAGGGGTTGCCGTAACTTCGGTCGTCTTAGCCGCCGGCAAGCTGGACAAATTCCTGCCGCCGACCAATGCCGTGCCGGGCTGGGTCGTCAGTGCCTCGGCGGACCGTGGCGCTTATGACGTCGAAGGCCTCTACGGCCTCTACGACGGCGACGTTCCGCATTTGCAGAAATTCGGCATTCAGGCCGCCCACCAGCGCATGTACAAGAACCAGTCAAAGCGTGCCATCGTAGACCTGATGCGCCTCGACACCAAAACCCATGCCCAGGCTCTCTTCGCGGACCGCACTAAGGGCACCCGCGGTTCCGCGGTCTCCGGCGTCAAGGAGAAAAGTCTTCTCGTATCGGCTAGCGGCACTACGGTGGTCTATTTCTGGCAGCGGAACTACTTCTGCACGGTTTCGACCTTTGGCTCTACTGCGGCCGACCGCCAGGCCGCCGTCGCTTTCGCCAGGTACATCAGCGCCAAGATAGCCAAGAGCTGAGGCCCCCGTTATAAGTTTTGGGTTGTGCGTGGCAAAGGCCGAAGACAAGCCAGCGCTGATGCTTGTTCTGCTATCGCTCCCAGATGGGCGGAGTCCCATGCGTATCTACTACCGCGTGCATGGCGAGGATGGTCAAGTTTTCGAGGGTGAAATGGAGGCGCCGTCGCGCCTCGAAGCCCTCAAGGACTTGGCTCGCCGCGGCTGGCACGTTGACTACTGCGACGACCGACCGCTGCGCGAACGTCGGCCAGAGCCTGGCACCCAGCCCGTAGTCATTTTCCCAGAGCTGCTTTTTCTCCGTCCGTCGCCGGGGCGTCTGGCTAACTTCTACCATCAGCTCGGGCAGCTTCTATCGGCTGGGGTGACGCCCCATGAGGTCGCGGAAGCCTTGGCCCGGCGGGCACCCACGGCGCGCCTGCGGCAGGTGATGGCCGCGATAGCGCCCCAGCTTGCGGCCGGTGCTTCCCTTGCTGAGGCTCTGGCACGCTATCCTCAGCTTTTCCCGCCTGAGGCCGCCGGCCTGCTCCGCGCTGCCGAGCGCAGTGGTGACTGGCCGGCCATCTGCAATGAGCTGGAGGAATTGTACACTCGCCTATATAAGGGCCTCCTGTGGATACTCGTCGCCAGGGTATATTACGCCGCTGTGCTCTTGGTGGCTTTTCTGGTGCCTTTCTTTCCCTATTTTCTCACGCGGGGGATGGGCTGGTATGTGAATTTCGTGCTCACCCGCGTGGTGCCGGCCGTGGGGGCGGTGGTTTTCCTGTGGCTCGCATGGAGGGCCGTCGGGGCATTGCCTCCGGCGCGGCCCTTGCGCGACCGGCTGGTGCTGGTGATACCGGTGGCCCGCGGCTACGAGCTGCGTGCTGCAGCGCTCCGGCTTTTTCGCGCCTTGCACAGTCTCCTACGAGCAGGACTAACCGCAGGCGAGGCCCTGGCCATCGCCGCGGACGCGACTGGTAACGGCGTACTTGCGGGCCGCGTGAGGGGGGCCGCTGAAGCCCTGCGTCGAGGCGCCTCAGTCGAGGAAGTCACCACGGGGTTGCACTTCCTCTCACCCCAGCAGCGGGCGACCCTCACTACGGCCTTCCAGTCTGGGCGCCTTGAAGAAGGTCTGGCCCGCCTTGCCGAGGAGGCCCGCGACCAGACCGCCATGAAACTGTGGCAGGCGCGCCTTGCAGTCGTCGGCACCGGCATCGTACTAGTCACTGTCGTAGCCGTGGCGGCCCTAATCGTGGGCTGGCTGAACCTCTACGCGGCCATGGCCGAGCGCGCTGGCGTCGCTGACATCTGGCAGGAGCTGCGGCAATGAGAAAACGTTTTTCGGACATGCTATCTCTTTCAATGGTGGCGTCGATCGCGGCGTGGGCGGGAATGTGCCTGGCCGGAGAGTGGCGGCCTGTGACCGGGGAGGGGGGTCAGGCGGCAGCGTCGGCCGCCGGCCCTGCTGGTGCCATTGAGGTCTTGGGACCGGCGGGCTGGCTGGGCAGCGGCGACGTTTTCACCGCCATGCCCCAAGTACTGCTACGGTTCCGTGCGCGCCGCGTCAGTGGCGCAGGCCCTCTGCTGGTGGGCACCGGCCCTCAGGACGCTCTACCGGCCCTTGAGGTTCCCTCTGACAATGCCGAGCGTAGCTTTGAGTTGCTGGCAGTTGGACCGGCGGGGGCCAGCCTATATATCGGCGCGGCGCCTGGCGATAGGTGGTTGCTTGGCCCGGTCGCGGCGAGTGCAGCACCCAAGCGGAAAATCGAGCAGCTCTGGGCGCCTGCGATGGCGCCGCCACCGCTCCCGCCCGACTGGCAGCCTGTCGGCGTCTTGGACGCGCGCGTCCTGACTGCCGCGGGCCAGCAGATGCTCAAGGTTACCCCCGGCAGCGTGCAGATTGTCCTCCCGCCTGCGGTGGAAGTTCTTCGTGGACGCCGCGATGAGGCCAAGGCTGAGGCAATTAATGCCGCGGAGGACGCCGTTACTCTTTCCACCTTGCTGGAAGGGCCGCCGTGGGTGTGGGTGGCGCGCACGGCTGTGCCGGTGCCGCCCAGGCAACCCTTTACGCTACGGCCCGAGTTCGCCAGCTTCTGGGCGGGCGAGAGCTGGGTAAGGCTGACCTTCGAGGCGAGCGGCCAGCAAGCTTCCCTGCCGGTTCGAGTGAAGGCCTCGCCGAGCTATCCGGCCTTTGGCTTCTTTCTGGGGCCTACGGCCTCCGCGGATGAGCTGGCCGCGGCCCTCAGGCAGCCGGTCAGTCTCGTGATGGCGCCTGCGAGGCTGTGGATGTCGGCAGGGGCGCCGCGACTTGGCCCCGAGGGCCTGGCCTACGGCTCAGCGGAAGACCTGATCGCCCTTGCGCAAGACCCAGCGGCCGGCTGGTGCCGCATAGCTTGCCTTTGGGCCGAGCCGGCCACCTGGGCCTCGCAGGTGGAAGCCTTAGCCGCCTCCCAGGAGGTCAAAGCGGCGGGCTGGATGCTGGCTGTAGGTCCTCTGCCTATAGAGCTATCGCAGGACGGCCTCAGGGCCGGCGAGGCCTCCTTGGTCCACCTTCAGGCCTGCGCCGGCCAACTGGCCTGCGTTGTCGCCCCGCCTCCGCCCCTGCCTCAGGTAGTCGTGGCCGAAGCCCGTGTCGCGGGCGTGAAAGCCGGCGGCCTTGTCTTCTGGCGCGAGGTTGACCGCAGGTTTGACGCTGGCCCGCTGCGCCGCCAGCTAGACCAGGCCGGTATCCGGCTGCCCATCGCCTGGGCCTGCCTGCCCGCGCCCTCAGGCGTCGCCCCAGCCAGGGAGCCGGACCTAGCCGCGTGGTGCCGGGCGGCTGCATCTTTGGCTTACGTTGGGGCCACGGCGATTCTGGCCCAGCTGCAGGGTACTGACCCACCCCCCTGGCTCGACGTTATGCGCGAGCTGTCCGCCGCCGTCCCGTTGGCTTCACCGTGCGAGACGGACTTCGCCAGCACTTCGAGCGCCTCCAGCGTCGTCTATAAGGTCTTCCTGCGCGGCAGCGAGGGCACCCTTGCGCTCTCTAACTCATCGGGCGCCGCGCTGGAGGTCGCCTGTGAGGTATGGGCAGAACCCTTCGAGGCCAATCTGGTGCGCTTTGCCCCCGGTTGTGAGCCAGTGCGCACGCACACTATGCCCTTCCGGTTCCCTGAGGATGCCCGGAAGCTCGGACGCCAGCTGATTTTCCTGCGAATGCTGCCGGGAGAGACCGCTCTCCTGAACCTGCGGCTGAGAGACGCAAGCCCAACCTGGCTGAGAGGTATCGAGCCGCGACCGACCATCAAGACCACTGGCCCACAGACCGACCCCATTCCAACTGCTCGCTGACTCCGGCAGAGGACGCTAATGCTCGGCCGACCTTAGTGATTTAGCCTCGTTACCGTCAGGCCTGCCACCGGCTGAAGGCGGATGAGCAGCGCCGCTCCTTCCTCCAGCAGCCGCGCACCGAGCCAGTCAGGGTCTTCGTGCAGGGCGATGATGGTACCGCCCCTGCCTGCGCCCGAGAGCTTGGCCCCCTTGGCGCCCAACCGGCGAGCGGCCTGGATGAGCCGGTTGTTCGCCTCGCCACAACCGATGAGGTCTTCAACGATGGACCAATTCTCGTTCATCAGCTCGCCCAGCCAGTCCCAGTCGCGGAGCAGTAGGGCTTTCTTTCCCAGGCGCCCGAGCTGGCCAAGGCGCGCGAACCCCTCCCGTCGGCGAGGATCGCCTTCCTCCCACTTGCGGCGCGGTTCGGCGTGGAAGGCCCCCGAGTGCCGCTGGATGCCCGTGTTGGCGAGGATGAAGGGAAGCTCGGTCACATGAGCAGCCAGCGGCTCAACCGTTGCCCAAGGAGCTTCGCGGTCCTCGGCATGGTCTTCCTTGTCACGTAGGTCCACGCAGTTGAGGCCGCCGAAAACGATCATATACTGGTCCTGGTACCCGCAGTGCACGCCCAGCTCATGCCGTTCGATGGCCCGACCCAGCTCCGCGAGCTCGTAGGGCGTCAGCTCGATGTCAAACAGCGCCAGGACGCCCGCCAGGACGCACATGAGCATAGCCGTGGAGCCTGCGCAGCCGGCCTTGAGCGGGATGTTGCTCGTGGCCCGCACCAAGAAAGTGGCTCGAGGGTCAATGAGGCCGCGCTCGGCAAACTCGCTGCGGCGCAGGTATCGCCACACCGCCTTGGCCACGTCTAGGAAATGAAGCTCTGGCAGGTATTCCAGGTCGGCTTCGCTCTCGATGACTTGGTAGTGGCCTTGGATGTCGAAGATTAGTTTGGGGCTTAGGCTGATGGAGGCCTCAGCCCGCGACGGAATAGTGCACGACACGACGGTGCCGCCGTAAATATCGGAGGGATTGCCTACGATTCCTCCGCGCCCTGGAGCCGAAACGTGTATCATCGCCATGTCCCCCCGCAGTCATGGGTGCTGAGGGTTAGCCCGCCAGGGGCGGCTCCCTCTCACGCGCCCGTGAGTATGGTCCGCCGCTCGGTCACGATTATGGGCACGCGGAAGTCCCCGCCGCTTGCTGGGACATCCTCCCATATCTGTTCCTCGAAGGCCAGCGCGAGGGCGTTATCTCGCAGGTCCTCACTTGCCTCTTTGAGCAACCGGTCGTAGAACCCGCCCCCGTAGCCCAGCCGCCGCCCGCAGAGGTCAAAGGCCACCCCTGGTACCAGGATGATGTCCAGTTCCTCAAGGGGCGCTGGCGGGCAGTGCTCCAGCACCGGCTCGTCAATGCCCCAGCTCCCCTGGGCCACCCACGGCGCCCCAAGGCCCTCCACCCAATACAACTCCAACCTTCGCATATGCCGGTTGACCTTGGGCAGGGCTACCCGCTTGCCCTCCCTTAGGGCAGCGGCTAGGAGGCTTCGGGTCTCCACCTCGCTGCGGAAGCTCATGTAGCCCAGTACGGCATCAGCGCCCTGCCACTGTGGCAGGGCGGCGACGCGCCGCGCAATGGCGGCGCTTTTCGCGGCACGCACATCGGCGGGGATGGCATCCCGACGGGCCAGGGCCTGCTGTCGGAACCGTTGCTTGTCGGTTGTGTGGGAGCTATTCATGAGGCTGCCAGCCGCGCAGCACAGCGTCGGTCATCTGGGCCACCTGGCGCATTTCGTCCACGTCGTGAACGCGGAGCACGTGGGCGCCGGCGGCAATGCCTACCGCGCACGTCGCCGCCGTCCCCCACACCCGCTCTTCGGGTGGCTTGTCGAGCACCTTGCCAATGGTGGACTTGCGGGACGGCCCTAACACTACGGGGCGGCCCAATGTATGAAGCTCTCGCAGCCGCCGAACGATGGTGAGGTTGTGCTCGACGGTCTTCCCGAAGCCGAAGCCAGGGTCTACCGCTATCGCAGTCTCCGTCACGCCAGCTTCCAGCGCTGCTTCCATGCGCTCCGACAAGAACTCGTATATCTCAGTCATTAGGTCCTCGTAGATTGGCTCCACCTGCATGGTCTTCGGCTCGCCTTTCATGTGCATGATGATGGCACCCGCGCCACTGGCTGCGACGACCTGTGCCATTCCGGGAGCGCGCAGACCGCCCACGTCATTGATTATATGCACGCCTGCCTCCAAGCCCTTCTCGGCGACTTCGGTCTTGCGGGTGTCCAAGGAAAGGACAACGTCATCTCGGCCTGCCAAGGCTTCTATGATTGGGGCCACCCTGGCCCATTCTTCGTTGGCGGGGACAGCGTCGCTGCCGGGCCGCGTTGATTCGCCGCCTATGTCGAGGATGTCCGCGCCGGCGGCAATCATAGCTTGGGCACGCGCGAGGGCTTCCTGGGGCCTGCCTGCCAGGCCGTCTCCGGAAAAAGAATCGGGCGTGAGATTGAGTACGCCCATGATGAGCGTGCGTTGGCCCACGGGCAGTTGCCTGCCCCGGCACGTCCACACCGGCGCGCGCGCCGCCTCATACGAAGCCAAGGCCTGCTCTACCTCGGCCGCCAAGTCCGCCAGGCCCAACACCTGCCTCTTCAGTTGCTCTAGCAGCCGCTCGTACTGGCGCAAGGTGGCCATAATAATCACAGCGCGGGGCGTGTCGTCGAAGGCTGCCACCGCCGGCGAGACGGCGCAGTCACAGCCCACGGAGAGGCATTCTTGCTTGAGCAGGGCCGCGGTCTTCCCACGCACCTTTTCTAGCCGGACTGCCCTAAGCTGGGTTTTCGCTGCCAGCCAGTTGAGAGCAGGCTCGCGCACGCCGATGCGGGCCACCTCCTCCCGCGCAACCTCCAGGTCGGCCAGTGTAAGGACCCGAGGACGATGTGGCCTGTTCATTCGCTTCCCCTCGGCTGTTTGGCGCTGGTCATTGGCTGGGAGCGGGCGGCGCCACGGCCCCTCCAGACTTCCCTTGGGGCGGGGTTGTTGGCGACAGCATCAGTTGGTCCAGGGTCATCAAACCCGGCAGCGCAGGGGCCGGCGGCGCCGTCTCCAGTTGCGCCTGTACTGCCCCAGCCAGCCGCGCGTCGTCTATGGCTATCCTCGCCTGCTTTCTGCGTTGTTTCAGCCACGCAGACCGCTCAGTTAGCACCCGCTCCTGCACCAGCCGCGCCCTGATGCGCCCGGCAACCTTCTCCAGCGGCTCAATGCCGGCTGGCTGCTTGGCCTCCAGCTTGATGATGTACCAGCCGTCCGGGCCGCGGAAAATGGGGCTTACTTGGCCGGGCTTCAAAGAGAAGGCCATCTTCGAGATGGGTGCGGCATAGTCCTCGGCCTCGAACCAGCCCATGTCTCCCCCTTCGCCTGCGGTAGCGGGATCTTCCGAAAGAGCCTTAGCCAGGCCGGCGAAATCTCCCCCCGCTCGGAGGGCCGTCATCACCGCCTCCGCGTTGGCCCGCGATTGGAATAGCATCATCCGCGCCCGCGCCCGCGGCCCGTGGCGGAACTGCTTCTGGTGCGTGGTGTAGTATCGGAGGACCTCCTCGTCGGTTATGCGGATGCTCTGTCGCACCAAGGCGTCCAGCAGCGCCTGTGTCTCGGCTCGGCGGTTGAACTCGTCCATGCTCATTCCAAGTTCTTTGAGACGATCTTCGAGAGCCTGGCGCGAGCCGATGTAAGACGCTATCTCAGTAACTTTGGCGCGCAACTGTTCGGGTGACACCTTGATGCCCAGGCGGGCGGCTTCCTGGTGGATCAGCAACTCGTCCACCATGCCGATCAACTCGCTGGCGCCGCGCGAATAGACCAGGGCTTCGGCCCATTCGCGCTCCGTGACAACGCGTTGACCGACCCGCGCAACGACACGCCCTCCTCCCCAGCGAGAAGTGCAGCCCCCGCCGACCACAAGCAACCACCCCGCCAGCCCTAAGGCCGCCAGGCGCCTGCTCTTCAGCACCCAGCCCCTGTTACCGGTCCCCCTCGCCGAAAAGCCCAGCCAATAGCGAAACATCCTCGGCTTCATGGAGTGCAACCTCGAAATGCCCCTGTTCAACATAGTCCAGCAGCTCGCTGATAATGTCTAAGTGCCAGAAATAGCCGGCGCCGTCGTCGCGGTATTCTAACACGAGGGCGCCGGCGCGTTGGCTTATGCGCCCCCGCAGGCGCGCATCGGGCCAGCGAGCAGCTCTCAGCAGTATTGGTCGGCCCCACCGCCTCGCGGCGGCCTCAATCCGTGCCGCGAGTGGCTCCGGCAAAGCGCTCATGCCACTCACACCACTGCCTCCAGAAGCTCGGTATCCTCGTCGCTGTAGGGCGGAGCACATAGGCACAGCAGGTCAACCGTCCCCGCCGGGGCCTGGATGAGATGCTCGGTGCCCGCGGGGATGAACACCACCTGCCCCGGTCGCGCCGCGACAACCTCCAGCCCCACCTGAATCATCGCCTCACCGCGAAGAATGTAGTAGACCTCGTCGGAGCTGCGATGCAAGTGTCGCCAGGTGCGCCTACCAGCCTCGACGCGCGCCCACGCCACGCTCAGCCGGCTACTGCCGTCCTCGGGACGCACCAGCTCCACCACGGTGCTTCCGTCCAAGGCCACGTAGGGTTCTCTTTCCGACGGCCTGTACGCCATAATATATCTCCGCCGCCACACCTGGCCTTTGCAGGATAGCAATCGCGTTCGGCGGTGCCAAGGCGAGCGCTTCCTTTAGCGGGCCTTTGGAAGGCTTTGCCCTGTCCGCAGCGAAACATATTCCCAACACTGGCGCAGGCGCGTGCCTCATGGAGGGCCAATACCAACTATGTCCGCCCCCACAATAAGCGACCGACCGAGGACGGAACATCCACGGCCGGACCTGCACCGCGGCACCGAAGAGGGTCGCGACTGGGTCTGCCTCAACGGCTGGTGGGACTTTGACTTTGACGCCGAGGATGCCGGCCAGCGCGAACAATGGTTCCGTCCGCGCCACAAGTTTTCGCGCCGCATCCGCGTGCCCTTCCCGTGGCAGAGCCATGCCGCCTGGGGCACCGAAGACCAAGCCAGCAACGACAACTGGTTCTCCCCGATGGCTCACCTGGATCCGTCCCAGGCCCGCGTCGAGGACCGCTCCTATCGAGATGGTCCCCAGCACGAGATTGGCTGGTACAGGCGTTCCTTTACCGTCCCTGAGGCTTGGCTGAACGCTGGCAAGCGCGTTTTCCTCAACATCGGCGCCGCCGACTTCCACGTCATCGCCTGGGTCAATGGCCAGAAGGTGGGCGAGGACGAAAGCGGGTATCTGCCCCTGAGCTTCGACATCACCGATGCCCTGAAGGCCCGCGACAACGTCCTGGTGCTTCGCGTCTTCGACCCCATGGACAACAAATTCCAACCCGTTGGCAAGCAGTACGCCTGGTACACCCGCGCCAGCGGGATTTGGCAATCGGTCTGGTTGGAGCCACGGCCGGCGGTGCACGTGGTGGCCTTGCGGGTCTACCCGGACGCCGCAGGGGGCATGGTGCGCGTGCGACTGCGCCTCACGGCCGCCGAGCCAGCCTCCCGCGCGCGCCTGAGACTCCAGGTCTCCCTGGCCGGCCAGCAGCTTTCCTCCAGCGGCCTTACCCTAGGCGACCTCGGGCCTGGCCAACATGAGGTTGAGGTCGCTGCCCACGTGCCCGTTGTCAGACTCTGGTATCCCGAAGACCCGGTTTTATACGACCTGGCCGTCACTCTCCACTACAACCGCCCCGACGGTCCTGAGCAGCGCGACGACGTAAACACCTATTTCGGCTTCCGGCAACTCACCATTGCGCCCCTTTACACCGGTGGCCCACCCTACTTGTGCATCAACGGCAAGCCTGTGTACCTACGTGGGGCCCTCAATCAGTCCTTCAATCCCTGGGGCGTTTATACGTTCCCTACCGACGACCATATCCGCCAGGACATCGAGCAGGCTCGGCAGGCCGGGTTCAACTTCGTGCGGCTACACATCAAGCTCGAGGACCCGCGCTGGTATTACTGGGCCGACCGACTAGGCTTGCTGGTGATGCAGGACATGCCCAACTTCGGCTATGACGGCTACTGTGACCTTGCCTGTGCGCGGTGGGAACGAACTCTCCGCTGTGCCATCGAGCGCGATTTCAATCACCCCTGCATCATCGCGTGGTGTTTGTTCAACGAGACCTGGGGCCTCGGCGGCGAGGAGTTCAAGTACTCCCCGGAGCGCCAGCAGTGGGTCGCCCGCATGTATCATCTCGCCAAGCAGCTCGATCCCACCCGGCCCGTCGAAGACATGTCCCCGTGTTTGTATGACCACGTCATAACCGACATCAATTCCTGGCACTTTTATATAAACGACTACGAGGCTGCTGCTGCGCACGTGCGCCAGGTCGTGGAGAATACCTACCCCGGCAGCGGCTTCAATTACGTCCCCGGCCGCCATCAGCGTGGCGAACCGCTTCTGAACAGCGAGTACGGCGGCATCGCCGCTGACTGTGGTGACATGGACGTGAGCTGGTGTTTTCGCTTCCTCACCAACGAGCTACGCTACCACGAAAAAATCTGCGGCCATGTCTACACCGAGCAGATGGACATTGAGTGGGAGCGCAATGGTTTTTACAACTACGACCGCACCCCCAAGCAGTTTGGTTACAACCCGGCGCTGTTGCAACGCGAGCAGTATCTGGGCATATCGGGGCCGCCCGGCAGGGAGATTGCAGCAGGCCAGCAGGCGGTCGTGGACTGGTGGTTGCGCGGCCCTGCGCCGGCCTCGCCGGCTCGCGTGATCGTGAGGGCGCAACGCTACGGCCCCCTGGCGGAGATGGACGGTGAGTGGCGGACGACGCTGCCCCTGGCCGACTGGGACCTTCAGCGGATGGGCGAGCACAGGCTTGAGCTACCAGCCAACCTCACCGACCGGCCAGGCCTGGTGTGGGTATGGTTCGAGCTTCTCGACCAGGAGGGCCGAGTGTTGGCGGGTAATTTCGTGGTGTTCGAAGTCCTCGGCGAGCCGGTGCTGCCGGAAGGCACGGAGGTCATAGACCTTTCCTCAGTCCGTGGTGGGCGGTGGAAGGGTGGCCCGGTGCAGAAGCGGGAGTACGCGGGACGGGTGGAGATAATCTGTGGGGCTGGGGCAGGCAAGTTCGATTTCGCCCTCGCGCCGCCCGAAGGTGCCACAGCCCTCACGCTCTTGGCGGAACTCTCAGGCCATCGCCCAGGACCGCACATCCCCCAGACCGACGCCGAGACCTGGCCGACGCAGGTCGCGGTCCGCCTCGGCGACGTGGAAGTGGCGCGGCTGTCCCTTTTAAATCAGTACGCCGACGCACGCGGAGCACTATCCCACATGCACGGTTTTGCTGGCCTGTACGGAGAACCGGTCCGCGTTGAGGTGCCGCCGGAATTGTTCGCCCAGGCTGCTGCCAAAACCACCAAGGCCGGCAGGGTCGTGCTGCGTTTGGCCGTGGAAGGTGAGGAGGCCGGCGGGCTGGCGGTATACGGGCCGCGGGCGGGACGCTATCCTTGCGGACTGACCGTAATCTGGCACAAGCAATCGCAAGATGCGCCCACCGGCGGGCCGCAACTTACCACCCAGGCGCCTCTGTCAGGCTCGGAGGGATAGAGCAGGCTGCTGCGGCCCTTTCGGTCGGATGGGGAAGATGCTGCGCAAGCCAAGAACGGTTCTTTTCGCTTTGGTTGTGAGAGCCGCGTTGGCCTTAGCGCTGGTGGCCGCGGGCTGCGCACGGCCACAGTTCACCTATGACGTCTCCTCGCTGAGCGTGCTTCGCTATCGCTATTTGGTGGACCCCAGGGACCCCCTGGTCCAAGCCGTGGTCGAGGTGCACAACGCCGGCCCGCTGACGGTTGAGAGGGCAGTCCTCGTTGTGACCGGCATAGGAAGGAACGGCGAGAAGCGTGGGGAAAGCCGCGTGGTGCTGGAAAGGCTCAGGCCTGGGGAGCGACGCACCATCACGACGCAGTTCAGCAACCGCGGGCGGCTGGCGACCGTCGAGGTTGGCTTGGAGCCGGCTCCGGAGGCGGAGAGGGCAAAATGAGTATGCTGAGGGCGGCGATTATTGGCGCCCGGGGCATTGGCAAGCACCATGCCAAGTGGCTGGCCTACGAGGGCTGCGAGGTCGTGGCCATCGTCGGCACAAGCGAGGAGACCAACGCGCAGGCGGTCGCCAGTCTGGAAGCCTTTTTTGGCTTTTCCGGCTGCGCCTACACCTCCGTCGAGGAAATGCTGCGCCGTGAAGCCCCCAACCTCCTCAGCATCGCCTCGCCCCCGGAGCTGCACTACGAGCACGCTCTTTTGGCCGCCGCCGCCAAGACCCACGTCATGTGCGAAAAGCCCCTGGTGTGGCGCGACGACCTCGGCCCTCGCGAGCTTATGCAGCGCGCCTGGGAGGTTGTGGACCGCATTGAGGGCATAGGCCTGGTGGGCGCCGTCAACACCCAGTACGTGGCTGCCCTCGAACCCTACTACGCCCTTGCCGCCCGCCTCGGCATTGAGCGCCAGGCCCCCCGCTCTCTTTTCATGCAGATGGACTCTCGCGGTGCCCGCGGCCCAGTCACCTACGAGGACATCTGGCGCGACCTCGGCCCTCACCCCGTCTCTGTCATGATGGCCTTCTGCGGCTACGGCCGAATTGACCATAAAAGCCTCCAGGTCACCTGCTCCAGGCAGGAGTTTGACGCCCGGTTTGTCTATGTGCCTGAAACCGGCCCCCCTTGTGAGTGCCACTTGCGCACCTGCAACGTCCCCGAAGGCCCCTTGGTGCGCCGCCTGGGCATAAACGGGCACTTGATGGACTACGAGGGCCGAAACGACGACGCCGGTGTCTATCGGGCCTGGTGTGCCATGGAGGGGGAGGAGTTGTGGTGGGACGATTTCATGCAGGTTTCTTTCCGCCGGTTCGTTGCCGCCGTGCACGGTGAGGAGCGGCCCCTGGCTACTCTCCACGACGGCTGGGCCAACCTCGGCTTCCAGTTGGAAATCCTTCACGCAGCTAAGCGGGTCTGAGAACCCGCGTCGCGAAACAAGGACAGGCGGCCTTCAGGCCGCCCGTCCGTTCTGCCAACACCCTCTTCTCTCTTACGCAATGCTTCCAGGCTAGCGCAGCCCAAGCCCCCACAGCTCGTCCTTGGATGCGTCCGTAGGGCTGGACGGGTAGGCGTTTTCCTCCCTCAGCCACTTGACGTGGCCGTCGAAGAAGCCGCAGTTGATGCCGCCGTTATGCCGTGCCCAGTCCACCAGCCACGGGTGCGTGCTGACTGTTGGGCAGGTATGAGCGCAGCTCCGAGAATTGCCGTCATAGCGCTGGTAATACATGGGGCAGTTGATGGGATTGACCCGCGGGTCGTTACCCCCGCCCCAGGTATCTGCGCAGATAATGGTCTCGGCGGGCTTGCGGAAGTCCGTCTCCGGCCGCGTATTGATGAACCCGCGGTTCCATCCGATGCTCGCGCGGATTATCTGCGGGTGCGGCCCGACCCGACCGTCGTCAACCCGATTGCACATGTTCACGCCGACCCTGCTGGGGCACTCCCATATCTGCCAGTTCTTCATGTACGGCTGAAGCAGCGTGTGGAAGCTCTCGAACTCGTACCCCGACGCGCCCCAGCCCCAGGCATTATAGCCTGGCCAATCGGCCTGCTCGCATCTGGTTTGTGCTTTCGCGCTCTGCGAAGGAAGCAGTGTCGGCTCAGAGAATAGCCTCTCCCGGCCTTATGCGCCGGTCAGGCGTAGACGCAAAGCCTGTACAACTACTGCACCGCGAAAACCGCCAAAGACTGCGGCAGAATTAATGCTCATCGGAGGAGGGCAATCCGTGGACAAGCTCACTCTCGACGGCATTTGGGAACTGACCCATTGCCCCGACGGCCAGGGGACGCCCGATAGCCTCTCGAACCTGGAATGGATACCGGCCCAGGTACCCGGCGAAGCCCATCTCGACCTGATGCGGGCAGGCAAGCTACCGGATCCCTTTTTCGACCTCAATCACCTCAAAACGCGCGACCTGGAGCAGCACGAGTTCTGGTATCGGCGCAGCTTCCACGTACCGCCCCAGATGACGGGCGACCGCGTTGAACTTGTCTTTAGCGGCTTAGATTGTTTCGCGACCGTTTGGCTCAATGGCCTTGAGGTTGGCCGCTCTGCCAATGCTCTCGTGCCGCGCGTCTTCGACGTCACCCAGGCCGTCCGGCCCGGCGAGACAAATCACCTTCTCGTCCGGCTGGCCTCCCCCATCAAGGCTGTCGAGGGCCTCAGTTTGGAGGGCTGCAACGCAGGCATGGATACGATCGAGCGGCTATGGGCGCGAAAGCCCGACCAGCAGTACGGCTGGGACATCGCCCTGCGCCTGATTACCGTGGGCCTTTGGCGCAGCGTTGCCCTGGTCTTCCATTCCCGTGCCCTTCTGCGGGACTTCTTTTTCCGCACGGATAGCCTGGCGGATGGCGGCGCGTCAGCTACCGTGGCCCTTGAGGCGGAAGTGGAGCCTCTAACGGCTGATGAGGATGACTTGAGTGTGTATGCAGTGGCCGAAGGTGATGGCAGCCGGTTCGAGATGAGTGCGCCGGTGCACGGCGGCCGCGCTGTCATGAGCGCCGTCGTCCGCAACCCTAGGCTCTGGTGGCCCTGGGACTTGGGCGAGCCGAACTTGTACCACTTGACGGTTTCCCTGCGCGAAGGCGACCGCGAGATTGCCTCGCTCTCGCGAGCCGTCGGCATCCGCACTATCCGCCTGGTCGAGGAACCAGCCGACGCCCGCGAGCGGTCCTTCTACTTCGAGGTCAACGGCGTTCCCTTCTTCGCTCGTGGCCTCAACTGGACGCCCTGCGACGCCATCTATCCCCGCGCCGAGCCATGGAAGCAGCAGCGCCTGGTGCGCTTCGCCCGCCACCTCAACTGCAACATGCTACGCATTTGGGGCGGCGGCATCTATGAACCCGACGAGTTTTACGAAGAATGTGACCGCCTGGGCATAACTATCTTCCATGACTTCCTGTACGCTTGTGCCATTTATCCTCAGGCCCCCAAGTTTCTCGAAATCGCCCGCGACGAGGCCGAAACTGCCGTCCGCAGGCTGCGGAATCATCCCTGCATTGCTCTCTGGTCCGGTGATAATGAAAACGACTGCGCCTACTGGTGGTGGTTCGGCGGCCACCGCGACCCATGGACGGAAAACCGCATCACCCGCGAGGTCATTCCCGAGGTCCTGGCGCGCCTGGACGGCACCCGCGGCTACATTCCCTCGAGCCCCTACAGCCCTGACCGCGACGTTGACCCCCAGGATCCCCTCCAGGGCGACCAGCACATCTGGTATCACGGCACGCCCTTCTGGGCCGACGTGTACCTGAAAAGTACGGCCCGCTTTCCGTCGGAAATCGGCCACCTTTCCTGCCCGGACCTGCAGACCGTGGTTGACATGCTGGCGGAGGAGCACCGCTGGCCGCCCGATAACCGCGCTTGGGATGAGCACTTTGGCAGCCTCTACGACTGGAACTTCCGGCCCGACCGCCGCCGGCGCCTGGACGCTGCCCTTGAGGCCTGGCTGGGGCAGGTGCCCACGGACCTGCCTACCTATGTCCTCGCCAGCCAACTTATTCAGGGCGAGGCCTACAAGGCCTGGGCGGAACACTGGCGCTTGAGGAAGGCCGGCTGGAACTCCGGCGGCATCTTGCTGTGGAATCTGGCCGACTGCTGGCCGCAATTCTCAGATGCCATCGTGGACTTCTGGCTCCGCCCGAAGCTGGCCTGCAACTACACCCGATGGGCCTTTCAGCCCATCCACATCTGCTTCAGCGAGCAGACTGCCGACGAGGTTGCAGTGTACGCCATAAACGACACGCTCCAGGAAATAGAGGCGGAGTACGTGGTCACGGCTCTCTCTCGCGGCGGCGCCAGCATGGGCGAGATGCGGGGTCGGGCGCGACTCGGCCCCAACTCTGTGGTGCGCCTGGGGAACGTGGACTACCTTTACGCCCAGGCCGAAGGTGCCCGCGGGAAGCTGGTCGCCCAGCTTTTCGCAGGTGGTCAGCTCATCGCGTCCAACATCCGCCGCGCCTGGCAGCCCACGCTCGAGGACCTTCCGCTCGTGCTAAAGGACGTTCCGCCTCTCGGCACAGCGCCGTAGAGTGGGCCCCGGCGGAGAATCCGCGCCCCTGGCTTCGGGGCCGAAAGGAGGGTGAGTGTTGTGGCACGAATACAACGGCTTTTGGCTTGCGCAGCTGCTGCGGCGGTTGTCCTCTCGAGCGGTTGGGCTGCCCCGGCCCGGCTCGTGACGATGGAATCGCTGCTGCGCGAGATGGTGGACATGGCGCGGCTGGCCCGTCTACCCGAAATTCCCTACAACTGTGATCAGCAGTCCAGCTACGACCGCGCCAGCGTCGCTCCGGACCGCGACGGCTGGTTCGCCAACGGCGATGCGGGCCAGTTTCTGCGCAAGGAGGTTCGCGACGGCCGCGAGGAGTGGGTGATGGCCGACATGCAGGGGCCGGGAGCCATCGTCCGCATCTGGTCGGCCAACCCCGACGCTGCAGGCACGCTCCGCATCTACGTGGACGACATGGAAACGCCGGCTCTCACGGCGGACTTCCTTGCCCTGACTTCTGCCGGCCTGGCCGAGTTTCCGACGCCTTTCAGCGGCCGCCGCGCCCTTGGCGCCAACCTGTATTTCCCCATCCCTTATCGGATACGCTGCAAAGTGACGGCCGAAAAGCCCGGTTTCTACTATCATGTCGGCTACCGCACCTATCCTCCCGGCACCGAAGTGGAACCCTTCTCCATGCAGGCCTTACCAAGGGTGAAGCCCACGATGGAGCGGGTGGCGGCCATCCTTTCGCAGCCGGCCCAGCCCTTCACCACCCGTGGGGCCGAGAAGCGCGTGGCCAGTCCCACCGTGGCTCCCGGCGAACAAGTCGTGCTGCACGACCTGCGTGGGCCCGGCGCCATCGTGAGGGTGGAGGCATCGGTGCAAGTTCCGCAAGACAAGCTACCTTCGGCTCTGCGCGAGACAACGCTGACGATGCTCTTCGACGACGAGCCGCGGCCATGTGTCTGGGCACCCCTCGGCGACTTCTTCGGCTCCACCCCCGGCATAAATCCGCACGAAAGCCTGCCGGTGGGCATGATGGCCAACGGCCTTTGCTACGCCAACTGGCACATGCCCTTTGCCAGACGTGCTCGGATAGCCGTGAGAAACGAATCTGCCGACCCGGTGAAGGTTTCTTTTGCGGTTTGGGTCAAGCCCGAGAAGTGGGAGCAGGGCAAGAGCCTTTACTTCCATGCCAAGTGGCGCAACGAATGGTTGCCCGAGAAGCCGGAGTTTCTTGACTGGCCCGTTCTTGAGGCCCGGGGTGCTGGTCGCTTCGTGGGGGTAATGCTCGGCGTCTACAACACCACCGCCGTGTGGTGGGGCGAGGGCGACGAGAAGATTTGGGTGGACGATGATGCCTTCCCCAGCTTCTTCGGCACTGGCTCCGAGGACTACTTCGGCTACGCCTGGTGCAACACAACCCTTTTCAGCCACGCCTACCACAATCAGAGCATCTGTACCGGCCCCGGCAACCTCGGCTATACGGCCGTCGCCCGCTATCACATCTTCGATGATATCCCCTTCACGAAAGCTCTTCGGTTCTATATCGAGAAGTGGAATGCTTCGGATAGGGAATACTGCTGCACTGCTTATTGGTATGCCCTCCCTGGCTCGACGGACTTTTTCAAGGTGATTCCTGCTGAGCGCCGGCGCCTCCGGCCCCTGCCCGAGCCCTATCACATCGAGGGAGCTTTGGAGGGCGAAAAACTCACCGTGGCCCGCTGCACCGGCGGCCAGACGTCCATCCAAGACCTCGACCCCTCTCGCTTCAGCTATGGCAGGCACCTATGGTGGACGGGGGCTTCTGAGGGTGCCGTGTTGGAGCTAAGAGTGCCGGTGGCCCAGGCTGGGCGCTACCGCCTAGTCCTCGGCCTCACCAAGTCCTGGGATTACGGCATCCACCAGATAATGCTCAACGGCCAGGACGTGGGCGACCCGGTTGACCTGTATTCGCCCCAAATCGTCCCCCTGCGCATTGAGCTGGGCACTTTTGACTTGCCGGCCGGCGAGTTCCTGCTCGGCTTGCGGTGCGTCGGCACCAATCCCGCCGCTAAGCCCGTCAACTACATGGCTGGCCTGGACTACGTCCTTCTGGAGCCCGCGCCGTGATGGGTTCCCAGTGACCTTCCATGGGCGCGGCCGCCAGGCGCGTGCTGCCTGCGGGCTGGGGCGTTCCCTTTTGCCCCCTCGGAAGGGGCGTGACGTGCCAGGCGCCGAGGACTATAATGGTCGGGAACTAGGACGGTCCTGAACGGCGTTGATGATTCCGGCCGGCCGCTGGGTGGGAAGGCCGGAATGTTGTTGACCAGACGTTGTCGCAGCGGCAGTCCGCCTAAGGCCGTCTGCGGGTGGGCAGCTGTGCGCGTGTCTCTTCGGCCAATGGCTCCCGGGGAGGTGAGTCATCATCGCACTCGCCATTCGTACCGAAGGCTTGACGAAGATTTACCAGCTTGAGTTTGGCCGCAAGCAGGTGGGCGTCGAGGACCTTAACCTCGAAGTCGAGGAAGGTCAGATTTTCGGCTTGGTCGGCCCCAACGGCTCCGGCAAGACCACCACCCTCAAGCTCCTCCTCGGCCTCGTCTTCCCGACCAGCGGCACGGCTGAGGTCCTCGGCTTTCCGATAGGCCATCCGGCTTACAAGGAGCGTATCGGTTTCCTTCCCGAAGGCCCGTACTTCTACGACCACCTGGACGCCGTTGAGCTGCTGCGGTTTTACGGGGGCCTCTTCGGCTTAGCTGGCAAGGAGCTGGAGAAGCGCGTGCAGGAGCTTTTGGAGCTGGTGGGCATGTGGGACCGGCGCCATATCCGCGTCCGCAACTACTCCCGCGGCATGCTCCAGCGCGTTGGGGTGGCTCAAGCCCTCATCAACGATCCCGATCTCATCTTCCTCGACGAGCCCACCTCCGGCCTCGACCCCCTTGGCGCCATGCAAATCCGCGAGGTCATCGTCCGCATACGCGACCAGGGCAAGACGGTGTTCCTGTGCTCCCATCTGCTTAAGGAAATGGAGCCCCTCTGTGATAACATCGCCATCCTCAACCGCGGCAGGGTGGTGATGAGTGGCACGGTGGACGAGCTTCTAGCCGGCCCCCAGGGCATGTACACGCTCCGTGCCCACACCGTCCCAGAAGGCGTCGTCGAGGCCTTGCGCGCCATGGCCACTGAGGTTAAAACCTGGGACAGCGAAATCGAGGCCACCTTCGCCGACCAGAAGCTCGCCGCCCAGGCCCTCGACGCCATCGTCGCCGCCGGCGGGACCGTGCGCGAACTGTCGCCCTTCCGCCGCTCCCTCGAAGAAGTCTTCATTGACGCCGTCGGAGGCGAAAGAGAATGAAAGCCATCTACCGCGTCGCCCGCGCCACCTTTTTCGAGGCCTGGCGCCGCCGCTTCCTCAACGCCATCCTCGTCTTCGCCGTCCTCATTATCGGCTCGTCCTGGTCTCTGGCCTACCTTCAGCCGGGTGCCGAGCTAACCTTGCTCATTGACATCGGCCTCGGCGCCATCCGCTTCTTCGGCATGCTTATCGCCGTCTTCCTCGGCGTCCGCCTCATCGCCGACGAAATGGAAAAGCGCACCGTCCACACTCTCCTCGCCAAACCAGTCACCCGCACCCAATTCCTCATCGGCAAGCTCTTCGGTGCCCTGGTCACCGTCTGGAGCAATCTCCTCCTCATGGGCATCGCCTTCTACATCGTCTTCGCCCTCAAGGCTCCCCAGTTCCGCAACATGGACCCCGAAAAAGGGCCTGTTGTCCGCATGGACTTTATGTACGCCAACATCGCCAAGGCCATCGGCCTGAGCTTCCTGGAAATTGGCTGCATCGTCGCCATCGCCGTTATGGCCTCGACTATCTTCTCCTGGATCCTCGCCGCCATCTTCAGCTTCTTTCTGTATTTCGTCGGCCAGATGGCCGATTTCTTCCGTGTACTTGCCCAGAACCCGGACCGTGTCCAGAGCGCCGTCCAGCGCGCCTTCTTTGCCATCCTGTATGCCGTCCTCCCCCACTTTGAAGTCTTCGACGTGCGGGAGGCCATTCTCAAAGACCAGTTCCTGCCCTGGCTCACCCTCGGCAAAATAGTCGCCACGGGCGTGCTATACATTCTCATCGCCACCCTCATCGCCTGGCTTGCCTTCAAGGGCCGTGAGGTGTGACGTGAGGCGCGATCCCGCCATGCGCCGCGACAGAATCGCAACGATTGCAGGCTTCTTGGCCCTCCTTGTGCTTGTGGGCCTGCTTCAGGTTTCCCTGCGGGCCACCAGCTACGACCGCCTTGTCTTGGGCCTGAACCGGCCCATGCCCATTACCAAGATAGTGGACTTCGACCCAACGGCCATCACGGGTGTGGTCATCGGGGCCATCCTTGGCGGCTTCCGCGAGGTAGCTGCCACCATGCTCTGGCTCAAGGTTGATGAGCTGTGGGACTCCGGAAAGGGCACCGAATTCGCCACCCTCAACCTCATGCGCACCGTCACTCTCCTCGACCCTCACTGGTTGGAGCCCTGGCGGATTACTGCCTGGCACCTGGCCTACAACCTCTACGTTGAGACCCAAGACCCCCGCGAGCGCGCCTTCCTTCTCGACAAAGCCATCGCCTGCCTCAAAGAAGGCATCTCCTGGAATCCCGACGTCTACGACCTTTACTTCGAGCTTGGTTGGACCTACTTCGACAAAATCAAGGACTATGAAGAAGCCACCAAGTGGCTTGAGGCCTGCACTCAATTCGAGCACCCCGAATATATCGAGCGCCTCATCGCTCATGCCTACGAGCGCGTCCCCGAGATAGACAAGGCTCTCGACTGGTATGACTACTGCATAAAGCGCAACCCCGGCGACCACACCGCCATCGGTGCCACCACGACCATCCGCGAGCGTTATCTTCGTGCCTGGCGGCTCGCCCAGCAAAGGCGTTACGACGAAGCCCTCCGCGAGCTCGAATACTATCTGATGGTTGACCCCGAGGACCTTATCGGCCTGCACTTCAAAGCCGACCTGTACGAAAGAATGGGCCAGAAGCGCAAGGCCTATGACATCTGGAAGCTGGCTGGCGAGATGCGAGCCTTGGACGACTACGCTCGCTACCGCGCTGGGCTGCTGGCCGCGCAGCTCGGCCTGCCGGTTCCTCCAGAGCCTAGGGCCTTCATGGGCGGCAAGAAGGAACTTGCCGTCCCCGTGCCGAAATAATTGCCGAGCGTCGGGCGCTGGGAAGGTAGGTCCTTCGGGCGCGGAGGTTGGCCATCGGCCATCGCATATTCGTCGGCCTGCCAGCGGGGTTCCAAGCACCCAAAAGCTCGGGCGAGAAAGTCTTGCCTTCCACGGCGCTTGCGGAGAGGGCCGTAGGAAGCCTAATGCGGATGCGCCATCGGGCCCAGGCAGCTCGATGGTCGTGGCGCCGGGGCTCTTACGCCTTCACCCTGGTCGAACTACTCGTCGTTATCGCAATCCTGGCAATCCTGGCGGCCATCCTCTTCCCCGTCTTCACCCGTGCCCGCGACAAGGGGCGCCAGGCCTCCTGCACCAGCAACCTCAAGCAGCTTGCCACTGCCCTTCATTGTTACGCCAACGACCACGACGAGATGTTTCCCCTCGACTGCGATTTCGGCCCGGGCTCCTTCTGGTTCGAGCGCATCCAGCCCTACCTCAAGAACGAGCAGGTCGGCGTCTGTCCCCAGAAAGGTTTCGCGCCCCGCACCCCACCCGGCGGCGACCACCCCTATCCCTCTACCTATGCCATGAACGCCGTGATGTGCCGGGTGGACATGTTCGGCGGAAACGCCCTTTTCGACCTGGCCCGCATTCATTACACTGCCGACGTAGCCGCCATGTTCATGCTCGGCGAGGCCGTGCGCGACATCGCTCCGCCCCAGTGGTTCTATCCGGCGTGGTGGCCCTATCCCGAGTACCACGAGTTTCTCCATAGCGAGCGGGCAAATGTGGCCTTCGTGGATGGTCATGTAAAAAGTCTCGGCCCGGGCGCCGCTTTCACGGACTACCCGGGCCTGCTTAGATAACCCAAAACACTCCTCACCTTTCCGCCACGGCCAAGCTTCGGCTCAAGGAGCCGGCGCTCCTCCGTGGGCCGGTTGCTTCTAAATCCGTCCCTACCGCGACCGCGCTGTGCAGCTATTGCCCGCCGCCCTGCCGACGACCGCCCCCTGGCCCCTGCGGCGGCTGCGTCAACCGCTCAAGCTGCTGCAACTGTTCGGGCGTCAGGACAGCCTTCAGCTTGTTGTCCAGGTCCGTCCGTAGCTGCTCCATTGCTTGCTGGAACTCTTCCATAGCAGCCCGTCGGTCCTGCGCCTGCATGACCGCAGCTAGGGCCTGCGCGCGGGTGTTCCAGGCATTCTGGTAAGGCTCCCAGAGCTGCTGTATTTGTTCCTGCGTGGCCTGAATGCCAAAGCACACTGCCGCCCAGGAACGCTCGAGGAACATCCAGGCACCCATGCCCCTGCCCCGGCCTCCAGGGCCTTGCTGCTGAGCCCAGAGTGTGCCTGCCGCCACGCCCAGCAGACTCATCACCGCCAGCACGGCCATCCAACGCCTGTTTCTCCTACTGGCCATTCAAACTCGCCTCCTCCTTGGTTTTGCTCAGGCTCCGCTGCGGCCTTCCGCAGCAGAGCATCCAGGTTGACTAAAGCCATAGACGTCTGTAGGGTCATTAGGGTTCGCTGGCTCTCAGCGCCCCGACACGGGCGGCGAAACATTGACAAGGAGAGGCCGCAAGATGCTGACCGGTAGCCTTTCTCCTCTGCGCCTCTTAGCGCTCATAGTTACGCTCTTTTGCCTGCTGCGGCTCGGGCTTGCCCAGACCGACCGTCTGGACGCGTGTCCCTTCGGGTTCTCCTGCGACAATCAGACAACGTACACGCTGGCCAGCTACTGCGGCCGGATGGCCGACGTCGGCCTGCGCTGGATTCGTGGATTTCCGACCTTCAACGTGCTTGAGCCAGAAGAAGGACGCTTCGAATGGGCCGCCGCCGACGCCTTTATAGCCACAGCCGACATGCACGGCATGAGGGTTAGCGGCCTGTTTCTCTACGGCGCTCCCTGGATTAGTCCCGGCGCGGGCAGCCTACCCGTCGGCAACTTGCCGGCTTGGGCGGCTTATGTTTCGGCCGTGGTGAGCCGCTACAAGGGCAAAGTCACCCACTGGGAGGTCTGGAATGAGACCCCCAACTTCATCGGCGATGGCACTGCTGAGGACTATGCCCGCACCGTCGTTGCGGCCTACCAGGCCGCCAAAGAAGCCGACCCGTCCTGCCAGGTTGGCCTCTCCATCCAGAGCGTCAACGTCCACTGGATACAACAGGTCATCGAGGCTGGGGCACGGGACCACTTCGACTTCATCGCCGTGCATCCCTATGAGGTCTTGGGCCTAGTCGAAAGCGACGGCCTTGAGGCCCAGTTTATGAGCATCGTCCCAACGCTGCGGAAAATGCTCGCCGTGCGCAACCCCTCTCGTGCTCACGTTCCCATTTGGTTTACCGAAATTGGCTACGACGCCGGCCACGATGAGTCGGGCCAGGCCAGCGCCCTAGTGAAAGCTTTTGTCCTTGGCCTCGCCCAGGGCGTGGAGCGTATTTTCTGGTTCGAGGCCATTGACGGCGACAGCGGCCCTATGGGCCTGCTGCGGGCCGACGGCTCTCCCAGACTCGCCTACACCGCCGTCCGCACTCTGACCACTCATTTGGGCCTCACACCGCGCTATTTGGGCTGGATTCTCCTCAACGACCGCGACTACGGTTTCGTGTTCCAAGGCCGCGAAGGCCCCGTGCTGGTCACCTGGTCCCGACCCGGCATTACCGACGAGGTGCGTTTTGACTGCCCGGTGCGAATAGTGGACACCCAGACCGCCTCCGTCGTCGAGTCGAGCACCTACACGCTCACCCCCGCACCCGTGATTGTCCTTGCCGTGCCCCCCGCTCTCGTCAAGCAGGCCGAAAGCAACTCCAGCAGGCCCTTTCCCTGGGGAGGCGATTATACGGGTGCCGAAGCTGTCTTTGCATTGATGGGCAGGCCTAACGTCGAAAAAGGCCTTCACCAGCTTGGCGCCGACCGTTCCTCAACCCCGGTGGTGGTGGAGGGCCTTCCAGCCCGCGACTGCAGTAAGGGGGCCGCCCAGGTGTTCACCGTTGACCCCAACTTCCTTTGCTACGATACCCTCCCGATAACTGTCACCGTTGTCGTCCGCGCCAAAGAGCCCGGCGACAACCCAGGCTTCAACCTCAAGTACGAGTCCACCACCGGCTGGAAGGGTACTGGGGCTTGGTTCACCGTCCCCGGTGCCGATCGCTGGTATACCCAAACCTGGACCATCACCGACCCTCAGTTTGTTGGCAAATGGGGCTACCACATCGCCCTGGACTCGGACTCGCAGACCTACAGCAATTACTACCTGCGGTCGGTTAGCGTATCAAAGCGGCCTAAGTAAGGCCGCTTGTGGTTGCCTCAGTGTCCCGCGCCGGAGCGAGTTCCTTGGCGGCACCGTTCGGCGTGAAGCAGCGTCGTTCCTACATCCCCGGTGCCGTGCTCGTCCACCGACGAGGCTTGTCACCACCCTGCCGGCCAGGTTCTTACTCTGTGACGCTGAGAAGAGCCTTGCGCAAAGCCGCAGCCACTTCCGACTTGTACTGGTCGTGGCGATCCAGCACGTCAGCCCGCAGCCTGCTGATGGCTTTGTGCAGTCCTTGGGATACCTCCATGACCTCCTGCAGCTTGACGGCAGCCTCCAGTTCCTCGTCACAGCGGCTGAAAGCGGCCTCAACGTCCTGCAGGTATCGCGCTCGGGCCTCCGCGATGGCTTTGCGAAGGGCAGCGATGGCTTCATGCTCGGTCTGTGGCGCGGCTAGTTGTGGGACGGCTTTGGTGATGACGGCTGGCGCGTTGGGGTCTATGCTCTGGACGGCTTGAATGGCCCTCTGCTGCGCCGCCTGCAGGGCTTGCATCATGGTTTGCTGCGAGGTGCCCACATCCTGTTGTAGCCGATTAAAGGCTGCGCCCGTGTCCTGCGCCCACTGGTTCTGAGCCTGCCCTGCGGCTTGATAGAACTTGGCGAAAGCCTGGGCGACAGCCTGGACGTACTGGGAGCGGGCTTGTGTGGCGTTCTCGGCGACTGGGGCTAAGTTGGCCGCTGCCTCAGCCAGATCCGCCGCGAGCTGCTTGGCAGCAAGGCGCATCTGCAGGCGCCATAGGTCCTCCGCTACTTGCACCGAGGCAGTCATGCGGGCCGAGTGCACTGCCCACTCGCCTTGGACGGCCTCTAGGGCACTGCGTACACCCGCGGCCAGGCGGTCTGTGGCCTCTTGTTCTGTCGCGGCAGTCGCTGGGAGTACGGAGCCCAACAACATTACTGAGGCAATCACCCTGCACCACATCCTCAGTCACCTCCATTCTTCGGCGGTCGCCGGCTCCTGCCGCCGGCCCGCTCTTCCGACGTGCCATTCTTCTCTCGAGCGCTCTGTAACCCTTGCCAACCTCGGTTCCAGCGTTGGTTGGGATTGCGAACGCCAATGGCAACATGCCAACGGACCAGTGGCCCGTGGCCGGCCTATCCTAGCGGCCCCTCCGCATGGCCATCGGTCTACTCCTGGAAGAGCCTGTGGGACGAGCGCCACAGCCTTGTTCTTCGATACCGGATGTCCAAGCCACCGCGGCCGACGGCTGGAGGCTTGGGGGCTGGGAAAGCTGGCGAGCCCCATCGCCCACGGGCCGAACGAGGGCCTAGTGCTTCGGGCCGGGCCACCCGAGACATCTGCCTTTACGGCTTCGTCTGGCGAGCAGGATGGGCTGGCACACTGGTGCGGGCATCTCCTGCGGCTGCGGCGGAAAAGACCATCGGCAGGAAAGCTCCGCCTTGGGAGCCGCTGGGCAAACGCATCCAGCAGGCCCGCCAATGGCGCGTTTGGAGCGGCGCTGGCGCCATCTGCTGGGCTTTTGGGGTATAATAACCGCGGAGAGCGGGGCAAGGGGCCGCGCCTGCCAGGGTGCCGTGCTGGCGGGTGAGGAAAGTCCGGGCTCCACAGGGCAGGGCGCTGGGTAACACCCAGGCGGCGCAAGCCGACGGAAAGTGGCACAGAAACTACACCGCCAACGGCCCTTGAAAGAGGGTGCGGGCAAGGGTGAAAAGGTGGGGTAAGAGCCCACCAGCGCCGCGGCGACGCGGCGGCTGGCTAAACCCCGCCCGGAGCAAGGCCAAATAGGAGAGCCTCGGGCCTGGCCCGCCGAAGCCCAAGGGGCGCCTGGCCTCCCCGCACGCAGCGGGAAGACGTAGGTTAGCCCGCGCCAGGTGTGTGGAACGCTTCGGCCCGGCGTCGGCCAAGCTAGGGCGCGAAGCGCATCCTCTGGGTGCGAAGGGCTGGCCGGCACGCCCGGCCGAAGGGCGCCTGGAAGAAAGTGCTCCGCCGCGTGCTCAGACAAAGCCTGCCGTGGGCAGCGGAATCTCGACGCTGTGGCCCTTGCATTTTTGCCGTGCGCAACGGGGGATGCAGGCCACGGCAGGCGACAGGGCGAGCGACCATTGGGCCAGGCCCAACCGTTGTGCCCGACGGGTGGCTCTCGGGTAGGCCGCGCTGAGGCCTAGGAGCAATCCTGGGCCCCAGATAAATGGCCCCAGGCCGGCTCGCCCGGCCACAGAACCCGGCTTATGTCCCCGCTCTCCACTCATCTTCACCCGCTGCTACGCCCCACCGCCCAAAAGCTCCCCTACCAGGCCGTCAATCTCTTGTAGCTCAGCCGCAATATGCTCTCGGACGCGGTTGCGCGTGCGGCCGAAATTTCGCCGCAGCGCGGCTATCTTTGCCTGCCGCTCCTCCTCTGACGCAGCCGATACCGCGCCGGCAAGCCATTGCGCGACCCGCTCGGCACATTGCTGGCCGAGTTCAGATAGGCGGCGGTGAAGCGGCTCCGACGCATCGAAGGGCGGAATGGGCAGCTCCCAGACCTTCTTGCAAAAATGGCGGGCTCCCCATTGGCCCCGCGTCATCATTGGCTCCACGAGGCGTGTAAGGATTGGGGCATTGCATATCGCAGCCAAGTAGTGGGCCTCAGCCGGAGGCATCGCGGTCCAGAAAAGCGTGTAGTCTACCACCGGCTTGCTGTCGCACAGGACCGCCGCCGCAAGCTTTGAGCCGGACATTGGGACAAGGACGCGTACTGTACCCGCTTTATGCGTAGGTGGTTGGTTACTTAACTTGCTACGCCAGTCCAACCACTCAACCACGGAGAAACGTTCGGCTTTGGCGGCCCGCCCGCGCGCCCAAAGCTCCTCAGCCCGAAGCAGCCAGCTCGCCAAGAGCTCGTAACCGAGGTCGCGGGCCTCCTCCGCTGTGAGCACGCGGTAATGGTCGCCTTCGGGAAGTATCGGAAGCACGGCTCGATGCGGCTCGATTGTCCCAAAGGGAACTAAATCTTTGCTCGGCACCACCTGATACACGCTATCCGTCCTGGCAGCGGGGCCGGCCGCGAAACGGCAGACTGCACCTGCCGCCATCCCCCGACCCGAGCGTTGATGGAGCAGGTAATAGACTGGGGCGAGGAGAATGCTGCGGCCGTTGCCCTCGTTTCGCGTGATTGCCGCCAGCGCGCACTGCTGTCTGTGACATCATCTGTGCGACTTCTCTGCCGCATAAACCGCGCCGAGCCGCGGACTGGCAAAGCGAAAAGGTTGGGGGTAGTGATAGCCCTTGCCACAGTCGTATAATAGGGGCGGTCGTGCAGGAGCCGCTTCCGGCGTAGCCAGGGTCGAAGCAACGGCATGGGCTGAAAGGAGCAGCGATGGACCTATTCGAAGAAATCTGTAGCGTGCCCGCAGAAGAAACCGACCTGCTTATGCACTACCCTGTGCCTGTCCCGTGGGCCGACTTCTTGCTTAATCCACGCCGCTTGCGTGGCAGCGATTTCTTAATGAGGTGGTCCCAGGGAGTGTGGACAGAGCGCCGCCTCGTTGAGGCTGTAAACCGTACAGGCAGGTACGTTGCGTTACCTTACGGCCCAAGCGGGGCCGCGCCGTCGGAAGACGTCTCTGAGCTCGAGGAGTATTTCGCCCGCCTCGAAAGTGCTGGGCTTGGGGTGCTCAAAAGGCCCGACCTGTTAGTATTCGTCGCTAGCGATGCGGAGGCGGTGGAATCCCTGGTCTGCGACCTTGGTGGAATTCAGGAACTGCCTTTCTTGCCGGAAGACTGTCCAGAGATGAAACAAATAATAGCACGGGCAATTCTAGCCGTTGAGTGCGAGAACAGTCTCTGGGTGGCGAAGCGGATGCCTGATTATGGCTCCGACCTGAAGCCTATGGCGCGACTAGGGAAACAACTCGGTATGAAGAAGAGTGCGGTAGTGCCCACGGTGATACTGAAGGAGGAAGACCGCGTACCTCTCCAAGAGTGGGAGAGGGCTATGAAAGTCCCGATTCATATCTGGCACGCCTTTTACGAAGTCGCATTCGGCATTGCACTGAGCAAAGCCGAGCACCTAATCGCCTGTGGTGCCGTGGAGCCTACCAAACAGGTTTTTCAGGCGCCCAGCGGACCGACGTCGCACAAAACCATCTACAAGATTTACTACCAGCACGCGTACGTACTGGCAGAGCAAATTGAGGAGCCAAGGCTGGTCGCGGAGTACATAATCGGGAAGAACGGGCACGTCCTTCCCTACGTTAGGTTTGAGGGTGGAAGCCTCGCTTTGACACAGGCGGGGCTGGGCGTTCTTGAGGAAGCTCAGCGGGCTCGGGGAGTGAGAGGTGAGGATGCCACCAGCTAGTCGCGCACACAGCGCGGGGAGGCTCTTACGAGAGAAGTTGCGCCAGAAAGGGCAATTCTGGACGCCCGCGTGGGTCGCCGAGGCCATGGTGGCCTACGTGCTGCGCGATGGCGCGCGGTGTCTATTCGACCCCGCCGTCGGGGCGGGAGCGTTTTTTCTTGCGGCGCAAGCGTTGGCTGGACGGATAGGGCGCGTGATTGAGTGCTGCGGTGTCGAGCTGGAGCCATCCACGTTGGAATTGGCAGCGGCTCGCGGGGTCGGCGCTGACGCGCTGGCGCGCGTGCACATCGGAGATTTCCTTGAATTGGCCCCGCGTCTCCCGCCAGCGCAAGCGATCGTAGCTAACCCCCCCTATGTCAGGCATCACCGGCTGCCCCCGACCACAAAAACATTGCTCCGATGCACCGCGGCTCAAGTGCTGGGAGAGCCTCTCGATGGCAGAGCTGGACTCCACGTCTACTTTCTTATTTGGGCATTGCGGCTATTGGGCAAGGGTGGCCGGCTATGCTTCCTCGTCTCTGCTGACACGTGCGAAGGTGTCTTCGCTCCCGCCTTGTGGCGATGGATAACGGCTCAGTATCGGCTGGATGCGGTGCTTACGTTCGCGCCAGAGGCAAGTCCCTTCCCCGACCTGGATACGAATCCTATAGTGATCATGATCCGCAACAGCCCTCCCTCCGAAACCTTCGTCTGGGCGCGTTGTACCTCGCCAGGAAATGCTCAGCTTGTACCATGGGTGTTGCGGGACTTCGACCCGACCGAAGCGAAGGGGCTCGAGGTGCAACTCCGGACGTTGTCAGAAGGGCTCCGCACCGGCCTATCCAGGCGTCCGAGCTCCCTTGTAGACCCTGGTGTGCGTCTTGGGGACTTTGCCAGGGTAATGAGAGGCATTGCAACCGGATGCAACAGTTTTTTCCACCTAACAAAGAGGCAGGCGGCGGCCCTGAACATACCTGAAGAGTTCCTCGTGCCCGCCATCGCACGGACGCGCGACTTGGACGGGCCTGAGGTAACCGCAGGGACGCTCGAAGCGCTGGAAAAAGCCGAGAGGCCGACCCTTCTCTTCTCCCCCGATGGACGCCCCCTCGGCGATTTTCCGCCTTCGGTTCAAGCCTACATACTGCACGGAGAGGCCATTGGTGTGGCCCAAAAGCCTCTAATAGCCACACGGCGTCCCTGGTATAGAATGGAGAGACGGTCAGCCCCGCCAATATTGTTCGCGTACCTAGGCCGCCGTAACCTGAGATTTGTCCGCAACCGCGCGGGAGTAGTCCCCCTGACCGGATTCCTTTGCGTCTATCCCCGCCTCGAAGAGGAGTTTTGGGTGGACGCGTTGTGGCAGGTTCTGCGCCATCCTGCTACCAACGCCAACCTGGCCCTTGTCGCAAAATCCTATGGTAACGGGGCGCTAAAGGTGGAACCGCGCGCTCTTGAGAATCTTCCCTTGCCAACAGCAGTGGTAAGGAGTGCTGGTCTCCCTTGGGAGAGAAGGGGAAACACAACTGTCCCATGAGCCAGAATGAAGGTGCCCATGCGCGGTGGATGGCCGGCGCTTTTCGTCTTCTTCCGTCCCAGTGACGGGCACTAGCTCGCGGGCCTGAAAGCCTGTGTCAGCAGCCATCCGATAGCCTTGTGGCAGGCCGGCAGCAGCCAGCCCAGGCACCTGCTGCGTACCTTGCGAATGTCCGGGCCTTCTACTCGGGCAACCGCGCCCGACATGACTTACTTCCCGGCCCCCTTGACCTGCAACAGAAGCGGCCGCACCGTACCGGATAGCAGACGCGGCGGACTGCCGTCGCCCTCGTGGAGCGAAGGGCCGTCTTTTCTTGCATACCAAGTACAACCATTGAGCGCAAAGGAGGACTTCGTCGAAGCGTTTTCCCTGCTTCTCCCCCTGCTTGGTGAGCGCTGGGGGTCATCAAAAACCGTCAATGCGGCGGGCTGGCAGTGCTCGCCAAAGAGGCCCCGCCGCAGAGGACGCGCTGCTTGTATTACTGTCGCAGATCGCAAAAGCTCCTAGTCTGGCGGGGCGTCCGGCACGAGAGAAGTCTTCAAGGGCGCGCTGGGGAGGGAGCCGTCAGGCTCGGCCAGGCGCGCCAGCAGCTTCCAGTCTCCAGTTCCTTGCGTGACCTTGACGAGGAGGCGGTTCCAGCCGGCTTCCAGCTCGACTGGGATGGCAAAATTGTCCGCCACGGCGACCCCTTGGCGGTCCTCTCCGGCGACGAGCTTGCCGTTGAGCCACACCTTATAGCCGTCGTCCACGCCCAGCAGCAGCATGCACGTGACCTTTCGGGCCGCGTGGATGTAGGTATGGAGATAAGCAACCTTGTAGTGGGGAATGACGCCTTCTTTAGCGTAGTGGGACAGCAGGTTAACCGCGTCCCCGATGACCTCGTCGGGGTTCAGCTTCTGCCACGTCCTGCCGCCTGACACGTCGCCGGGCCGTGGCGCCACCGATGCTTCGTCGAAGTAGGCCGTGCTGTATCCGCTGTCCGTCACGCTTGGGGCGTCGAAGGGCCCGCAAACCAACCAGCTAGTGATGAAGGGAGCTGTGCCCAGGTCCACGCGCTGGACCAGGCCCGAGGAAACGGCACCCGAGCGGTCCACCGTATAGAAGCCATAGTACAGGGCCCCGTGGCTGCGCCCGGTGGAGTCCTCGCAGGCCTCCCCTGTCCCTTCGTAGACAACCTTGCCGTCCTGGGGGCCCGTAGGGTACCTCTGGTCGTTGCGGATGACCCTTATTCGGTCTACGCCGAAGTCAGTCGGGAGCCGCCACGACAGCCGCACCGTGCCGCCAGCGGCCGTAGCGGCCGGCGAGATGGGGCTACTCACCGGTGGCGGCGTGGCACGGAAAACCACTCCAGCCGGCTGACCTGTTGCCGTGGTGATTCTGGTACTGATGGTGGTGCCCCCCCGCGGTCGTCCACCAGGAAAAGAAGGCTGCGCCAGCCTTGGCGGAGCTCCACGTCGCAGCGGTAGGAGCTCCCATGGGCTTCCAGCTCCAACTCCGTCCCGTCAAGCCAGCAGCGCAAGGGTGCCGTGCTGCAGCAGGCCAGCCTTACCCGTTGCGCCACCGGGTTCATCACGTACACGTGGGCACAGGCGTAGTCTCCCCTTCCTGCGGGTAGCGTAACTTTGCCTTTTCTTGCAGGCAGCTCCAGCCAAGCCGCCCCCCTGGCGCCGCCGCCGGGCCGAAGAGATCCCTCCAGCAAGGGCTTGAGGTCTTCTACGCTCGCCACGCGGCGGGCCAGCCACGCAGCCGGCTCCACTGCCGACCAAGCTAGGTACTCGGCAGCCCCTGACCGCCCGAGGTCGTTCAGCTCCCCCCAGCGATAAAGGGTGAAGTTGCGGTTGTCGCAGTCAACTACGGTGCCGTCTGGGCGCAAATCCAGGAGCGTATGGAGGAGGGGCTCCTCGTGGACGCGGACCAGGGGGCCTATCCACACGTTTGGACAGTTCCGGATGCGCAGTGCGGTCATTTGCTCGGGGTCAACTGCGTCGTCCGTGGGGTGCACCAGAGTGTAAATCCAAGCGACCCGGTCGCTGTCGGCAAACTCATTCATGGTCTTCTCGGCTGGGTAGTCGCCCTCGCCCCCGCCCACCATGTAAAGATACACGTCGCGCGCCCCGACAAGCTGGAGAGCTTTGTCAGTCTGGTGCTCCGAAGACAGGGAATAGACGAAAAGAGGCTCACGGTTATGGTCTACAACGAAGCCCTTGGTGAGGCCGGACACGGCCGTCCAGACATTGAAGAATGTCCCGCCGCCGCTGCCGGTGACCAGGATCGGAATGGCCCCAGCGTGAAGATTGCAATTCGCCACGCTGCTACGCCGCCCGACGCGCCACCGCAGGCCAATGGAACCGGGGTTGCCCGCCAGGCCCCCCCATACGCCCATATGCATGCTGAACTGGGTGAGGTGCACATCTCCTGATGGGTCATCGGGTGTGTCAAGCAGCGGCCGCGGGTTGCTGGGATCGCCGAAGCCGGGTGTGTTTGGCTTGAGCACCAGATTACACGCCAACACGTGCTCGCCCACAAGTTTGGTGTTGCGACGCAGCATCACCGTGTCAGTGAGACGGTACTCGCCCGCCGGCAGGTAGACTATTTCCCTGGCTGCGATGGCACGGCGGAGGGCCTCGGTGTCGTCTGCCTCGCCGTCGCCCACCGCGCCGAAGTTTTTCACGTTCGCCGCCCAGGACAGGTCGAAGCCAGCCGGCACCGAGCTTTCCAGGGGCAGATGGGTGTTGGTGGGGAACACGCCGCCGCCCTCAACCCATCTGCCCTCGTCCACTACATCGCCTTGCACAAAGGTCGGCAGCGTGACCGTTCCTTCGGGCCGGCCCGCCAGTGTGGTGCGGGGGCTGCGGTAGAGCGTCTCGGTGCGCACGGCCTTTAGGTTCTGAATGAGCACTCGCGTGCTCGCGCTGTCGAGGCTCACCCCCACAACAGCCCGGCGCACCTCGCAGCCAATCATCACCAGCGCCCGCGGCTGTGAAAGCCTCATCGCTACCGGGACGTTTTCAATAATGGTGCCGAACCAGCTTCGGACGGCAGGCACTGCTTGGTAGTAGGCTGCTTCTTTCTGGCCCTGGAAACGAGAGTTCACCACCATGCCGAACTCCATCATCGGCGGATCGTAGACAGCCCACCGGCCGCCCCGGAAGGTGCAGTTGACGATAATCGGCCCGCCGGCAATCGCGTATTGGGCGTCGGCGAGGTCGAATTCAAGGTTGTACAGGTAAGAACCTTGGGCGTTCAGATAGTGGATGACGCCGGCCCCCGGGTTACCCGGCTCCACCCGGAACTTGAGGTTGCGGATCTGCGACCAGAAGTTGTTGCCCGGCCCGTAGCCTGGGTGCACGTTGTATTGGTCATACTGGGCAGTGTCATAGTCCTCGGGCCATCTCCAGGGCCAGCCGGGAAAGGGTGGCGCCCCGGGCCTGCCGTAGTAGTAGTTGGGGTCCTCGGGGAAGGGTGAAGGGTTGTCCTTGCAGTCGGGCCGCGCCGCAGAGAGGCGCGACATGAACACATGCTTGACATGCAGGGGGTCGGCAAAGCCCGGCGTATGGGCGGCCAGCAGGATTGTTGCCGGATTGCGGGCATCGGTGTCCAGATGCACGCCTGCCCATAGCACGATTTGGCGGGAGACCCTATACGTCTTCCCAGCTCCGAAGACAACCCTCACCGCATTGTGCCAGATGCCGTTATACCCGGCGCTTACTGCTTCTTGAATCGCTCGTGTGTCGTCGGCCACGCCGTCGCCCACGGCGCCGTAGTCGTCTACGTAGCGCGTAACACTGACTCCCTCCGAACCGGCCGTGCGTGGCAGCGCCACAGAAGGAGCCGCCACACCAAGCAGCACGCAGGCGGCAACAGCGCTCGATACTGCACAACCGCACCTTTTGACTCTCATACGGATTATCGACCGCATCGGCCTTCTTTGCTCCTTCACCTAACTTGCTTGGCCAGCCTCCCCCAATCCTCCAGGGTCACAGCTCCCTGAGAGACCGCCCGCGGCCGTGAAGTGTAGCACAAGACGGCCTGAAAACGCCTGAAGCATTGCCGGGGAGGATAGGAGCCGTCGCTTAACCGTTCCCGTCCCGAGGGCACACGAAGCCTCTGTGTCCATCTCTTGGCAATACCTCCATCAGCTCCTTCATCAGCACTATTTCTCCTTCCTCGCCTCGTTCTTTCGATGATCCCAGGCCGCCGTGACGAATTACTTTTCTACGAGGCTGGCCGAGAGTGGTTATTGCGCTGTTATTGTGCTTTGGTGGCCGTGGAGCCGGAGATGGTCTGCCCAGATGAGCCAGATGAGCACGCTGTGGCTCGACTCACCTTCTGGGGCCTTGTAGGGCCGGTAGACTTCGGTGCGCGTGTGGAAGTTTTTGGATGGTTCGAAGCACCTGGTCCGCGATGGCCTGCGACGCGCAGGCTATCGGTTGTTTTCGATGCCGTAGCTCTGTGTCGCGCCAACGATTCACCGGTCGGCTCTCCTGACGGGAGGTTCATCCACTTACCCAGTCGAAATTTGTCCCCATGGCCGAAAAGGAGTCCGTGGTTGCGTGTTGAATCGCCAAGTTGTGTGGAGCACAGCCACCGTCGGAGCACGCTGCGCCTTGCGGGACGGTCGTGTGCAAAAAGGCAAGCTGTCGGCGCGCACCGGGAAAAATAGATGGGTACTCCGTGTAGGAATTATCTGACGGGCGTGGAAGGCATGCGCTAAGATGTAACGTACGCAAGAGGCTCGCGGAGAGAGCTACGGAATGTTGGACGATGACAAGGGGTGCCACCCAGGCGCGCCAGGGTTTCGCACGGTGTAGCTGATGCGAGGTGACGGTGGTGCGACGCATCACAGGCAGGGAGCACCCCAACAGGGATCGACCCCGGCGGGCGAAATGGGATGGGATCTTCCTATGTTACGAGGCCTGACAGGGATGAGGACGAGGCGGCGTGCTCATCTTCAGTGCGGGCTTATCGCGGCTGCCATGGCCATCTGTCTAACCAAGCTGTCGCTGGCGCAGCAAGTACGGCCAAGAATAGAGGTGCTTTCGCCGGCGGAAGCTACGACGGTGGAACAGTGGTCTGGAGCGGTGCCGTTGCGGGTGCGAGTTGTTGGCCTTCCGGCTGGCGGGCCGCCGCCGTGGGTGACCGCGAATATTCGGCGGCCCACCGGAGGTATTCGGCACGAGGCCCTGGTGGATGATGGCAGTCCCGAATATGGTGACGACATGCCTAAAGACGGCATCTACTCGGGGCTGTACGACCGCTGTGACGTGGCGGGGGACTATCGTGTTGAGTTGGTGAAGGTCAGCTTAGGCGGGCGGGAGTGGTCATTTCCCGGACGTGTTGGCTGGACGGTCGTCCCGGCCGACCCGGTCTCTGCGGAAGTGAAGGCCGTGGGGGAAGCACCCTGGCGAGTGGCCTTGGAAGTGCGCATCAAGTCGCGCTATTGGGCTCGCATAGACGTAAAGGTTGCGACCGAGTCGGGACTGGGCAGGGCCGAGGCTCTTTCCGGCAGCGTCACTCACTACGGAGAGTGGAGCACAAGAGTTGTTTATGACCGAGAGGCGCTGAGGAGACTGCGGCAGATGGGCAAGGTAAGACTCGTTGGGTGGTTGCCGCGCAGGGGGCTGTTCGCCGACGCCGTTGCTGTGCAATGGCAGTTGGTGCCCGGAGAGCGTGGCAGTGCAAAAGCCGAATCGAGGTGTCTCTTCAACTTGTCCCGAATACAGGCGTTTGCGGTGCCTCTGGCTGCATTGGTAGTGGTTATTATTCTCCTCGCCGTCGGTAACTGTCTCTGGCGTAGGCACACCCTACCGTGGTTGACGGGGTGTTTGTCCATTACTCCGGAGGACGGCAACGTCCACGTTGTGCCACTGAGCGAGCCGCGTGCAAAAAGGAAAAACTTCTGTATCTGCCTTCCAGGCGGGGCAACCGTGCGTTGCGTAGCGTGGACGGTGCGCCGCTATGGGGCAGGTCGTTTGGTGGTCCGGATAGGCGAGGATAGGCACGAAGTATCTCTGAAGCAAGACGCCGAATGGGAGGTCCCTGAGGTCGGTCATGTAGAGTACCACTGGGCGACAAAGAGGTAAGCGGGTTAGACTATCTGCGGAGGTGGCCATCCATGGCTGAAGAGTTTATGAGGGCGCTAGTAAGTGAGGAACAGAAGGAAATGGGTCTGCAGCCATTGCCTGGTGCCCCGATCAGGAGCGAGACGTCTCCCCCAGCGATGTTCATAGGGCTAGGAGGCACGGGCGCGCTGATGACGGCCCACATCGCACGGCGGCTCGCAGCGATATTTGCCAACGGAGACGTAGCAGGCCTCCCTGAAAGTTTGCAGTTCCTGATTCTTGATACGGACCCGAGCGTCAAAAGACACGTAGCTGATCTGTCGAGCGTCAGGGTGCCGGTCATCGTGGTCAATAACTTCCCCGTGGAACAGGCGCTGGCGAACCGGCTCCACGCTGCAGACGCTGACTATCCTCATCCCTATCAGGCTGGCTCGGTTACAGACGGAGCGCACCAGGTGCGCGCGGTTGGGCACGTAGCGATGGTATGGGCCGTTTCAGACCTCTGGCCGCAGCTTCAGGCCGCCTTTCAGCGTTTCCAACAGCAAATTGGCGACTTGAGTCCCCGTGTGTACATCCTCAGCTCGATGTGTGGCGGGACGGGCGCAGGGATGGCATTCGATGTGGCCTATTTGGCTAAGGCCCTCATCGGAGAACAGTCCCTGCCCACAATAATTGGAGTTTTCCTCGACCCAGGTGCCTTCGAGGGCCGTGGCGTTGGTGGTGACACACCCCGCATGGCCAAAGTGAATGCGTACGCCTTCTTGAAAGAGCTCGACCATTTCTTCGCTTCCACGGACTATCCGCTGCACCATTTCGAGAACCCAGAGCTGCGGACCATCCGGGTGGATCAACTGGAGCGCCCGCGGCCGTTTTGGATTACTTACATCGTGGGGACACGCGACAACAGGGGACGGAGGTTGCGTTACGGACGAGAGCACGTTTGCGGCCTGGTTGGCGAATTTGTCGTCACCCAGTACCTGGGTTGGCAAAAGGCACAGGTGGCAGGCGCCCAGGACCTATTGTCTAACTTAGACAATCAAGTGCCTGACGAGCTCGAGGATGGTTCCAGGGCGGTGCTGGGGAGCTTGGGCGTGTCGGCTTACGTGTATCCTCGCCGTCATGTCGAAAACTATGCCCTTTTCACTCTCGGAGCCCGCGTATTAGAACGCTTTTTGAGCGGAGCTGGCACATTTGACCCGAAAAAGACTGCTGCGGACTTCATGACGACCGCGTCGCTGGAGGAACATCAGCAGGACCTGCTTACAGACAAGCTAAGAAGAGAGGGGGCCGACGAGCGAATCGAAAGATTGCTTCAGGCTGCTGTGGACACGATCATGGCCGACCGGCTGGAGGAAGTTCCAGGAAGGCTCGGCGCGTGGCAAGAGGACCTTCGCAAGGCACTTGAAGCAAGGGATAAGGCCCTCGACCAGGCCGGTGACACGATACTAGGTCAGGCCAGAGAGGCCTTCCATCAGTGGTGTAGCAATGTTATTGCCGTTGAGCACGGGGGAGTTCAGGGCCTTATTGCAGCCCTTGAGGAGCTTCGAGGGCGGTTGGACATATGCGTCAGCGAGATGGAGAAAGAGATGGGAGATTACACGGTCACACTACAGGGGTTAGACAACGACTCCCCTGGAGAGCTAGGAGAAATCCAACGAGCAAAGGGTGAGGTCGAGCGGCTCGCGCAAAGCCGGCGCTTCGGAGGCTTGTTAGGCCCCGAACGCGGACGGGTGCGGCAAGCTGTGGAAGGGTTTGTGCAGGCTTGTCAGGATGCGGCACGGATCCGGCTGGAACGGAAGGCCCGTGAGGTCGCTGCCAAGGTGCATAGAGCACTGCGCGAGCGGGTAGAAGGGCTCCTCGGCGCAGCCAGGCAGCTTCAGGCCATGATAGCGGCGAAATGCCGGAAGGCGGAGGACCTTGCTATTAGGGAGTTGCGGTTCGGAGCACAGGCCGACGGTGACAACGGGGGCTTCACTCAGCATCTTCATTACGCCCTTACCGGCGATGACGTTCGCAAGCTTTTCGGGGATTGGTACGGGCAGCGGGCACAGGGAGAAGACCCGGTCGCCATCGTCGCAACCGAGACGCAGCGCCGCGTTGGCAGTCTGTGGGAGTGGTTTGTCTTGCCGCCGCAGGGAACGGAGTACACTGTGGCGAGTAGGGATGAAAAGCTTATGCCAGCCTTGTCGGCCGTGGCCGGCGAAGCGCTTGAGGACCTTCGGCGGCGTGGCCTTGCGGACGTGGTTGATCGGGATGCCCTAATCGCGCGCGCTGGAGAGATGGCTCGGGACTGCTCAGAACTGTGCATGCTCAACCCGGCGCTGATGTCCGCTGAAGCCAATCAGTGGCATAGCATATTCCTCGCGGTCCCGGGCACAGGAGAGTTGTGGGAGCGGGTACGCGATACGGTCCAACAAGCGGCACAAGGCGCAGAGGTCCAGCTCATCGAGACGGGCGACCCCGACCGCATCATTCTGGCGCGGTGCCGTTTGGGCATTCCGGTAAAGGCCTTGCGTGAGATAGGCGTGTGGTACCAGCTCTATCGGGAGCAGCTCGAGCAGTTCCGCCGCGAAGCTTCGCACGCAGGGAGAGGGCGGCGAGTCCTCACTAAGCCCCCCCACATATGTAAAGACTGGGAGCAGTTTGAAGACCCGATCATCGAAGCACAGAGAGTCGAAGCAGCCGACCTTCTCGGCTTAGGTTTGGTGACACGGCTTCCCGAGGGCTACCGCATAAAGGGTGCTTCTGACGCAAGGGACAGGACCCTGGTGTGGCCCACTCCCCAGCACGTAGGCGGTTGGTTCTACTTGCATGAGTGCCCGCACGAGCCAGACGACAGAGACGTTGAGGCGCTTACCTTGGGCCAGGGATTGGCAAACGCAGCCGACAAGCTCAAATCTGATCGCAGGGCCATCGAGGCCATAAACGGGTGGTTCTTCGAGGATTCCCCTCATTGTGTGCTGCGACAAGGTTATCCCGTGGTAGCACAGCAAATGAACGAAGGCTTGCAGATGTTGCGTAGTTGGCGCGATGGGCTAGACCGTGGCAATGCCGACTACGAAGAAAAGCTTGACCTCCTGGAAAGGATGATTCGGGCCGTCGAGAACTACATAAGGCAAAAGCTTGGGGGTGTCGTTTCCTAGGGCATTCGACGCCTCAGTGCGCCCACGGGCAGGGGCCGACCTGTGGAACGCGAGCTTCTAAGCGAAGAGGGGCAGCGGCTGGTGAGAGTGCCGACCGCCGCAGTGATCGGCATCGGCAGGTGGGGAAGCCTTGCTGCCGATGCCGCTGCCAGGGGACTGTTTGCGTTCGCGCCCGACCTTTTGCGCATTGTCCGGGTGGTTTCCCTTCGGCAGGAAGACGACCAGTCTCTAGCCATGGTGTCGTGGCCTTGGGCCCCAGTGAGTTCGGCCCCGGACCGTGATGAGGCAGCTTGGCAGGCAATGGTGGCGGGCGCTGCTGAGCTTCGCCAAGAACTCGAATCCCACCTCGCCGACGCGCGGAGTCCTGAACACGATGAGGCACTGGCGGGCTGTCACGCTCGACGCTTGGTCCTGCCGGACCACGGTTTGCCGATGGACGTTTTTATCCTGGCCGACTACGCTGAGCCGGGGGCCGGGCTGTGGGCCAGTGAGATAGCATGTGCCACGCGCGGATGTCTCCTAACAGTGGGGCCGGGACTGACGCCTTACGTGGTTGGTATTAGCACCGTCCTGGATAGCGAGGCCAACGAGCAGGATCGGAACGTCCAAGCTGGCCGCGCCTTGTTGCGCCTTTGGGAACAGGATGTCTTGGCGGAGCAGTTAGCGACGGCCTCAAGCTCTCCCGAAGAAAGTCTCCTTTGCCTTCCAGCGAACGAGCACGTGCACCAACTTGCGGGCCAGCGGTGGCCTCTGTTCAATGTTGTCTTCCACGTAGGACGAGACAATGTGCTCGGCCACAGGTTGCCCGAAGAGCGGGTCGTGGGACTGGCCGGAAGCCTTGTTCAGCTTTTCTTGCTAACGCACGAGCAGTTGCTGCAACGGGAACGGGGTGAGGAGGGTTTGCTTGCCGTCCCGGAGCAGAGCATTGCCCCAGGGCGGTCCTGCTATGGCTCCCTGGGCTGTGGCACTGTCTACTATCCGCGGCGCGAGATGCTTACCTACGGAGCAGCGCGGATGGCGACGCTGGCTATCAGGCGCTGCGCTCTCCTCCCCACAGAGCAATTGAGCGACGATGAACGGGCACGGGCCGAGGAGCAATTCTACGGATTGTTTGTCGAGGCTAGCCTACCCCTGGATGCCGGAAGTTTTGTGACACGCCTTGAGGAAAAAATCTCCCACGACGACCAGGGCAATCGGCTTATCGCTCCCCAGGGATGGGAGGTTGCGGTGGACGAACGTAATATGGAGCGTTGGCCTGAAGAAATAGCCGACTACGAGGTCTTGTTGTTGAGCAAACTCCGGCGCGCGGCGTATTTCATCTCAGAGAACGCCCAGCGTGAGAGGGAGCGGCTCGCTGCGGCCGTTGCAGAATTGACCGACGAGACCATCAAGGATGCGAGTAGGGGAATAAAGTGGGCTGAGCAGATACTTCGGCGGGGTAAACATTTGCTCGACGAGTTTTGGCGGGAGTTCTCACGCCGTATTCACGCCCAGCCCCCCGATACGGAAGCGGCCCGGCAACGCTTGGCCCGCGCCATAGCCCGCATGCCTAACGGTTGGTTTCTCCTTACCCGCGCAATGCTATTCGGGGTGCCCCTGGGTCTTTTTATCCGCGTCGTTGCGGCCCGCCACTTGCCACAGTTAGTGGCCAATTGGACTGTGGCGGTTGGACCGCTCCTTGGCCTGCTATTGGCAATGATTTTCTGGCTTGTCCGCCGTGCGGACGTGTGGCACAAGCGCAACGACGCCGTAGCCGCCGCTGAAGAGAAGGCCAGGCTTGGTGTCCGCGAGCTTGTCCGCCAGCAGGTCCAGCCGTTGGTGAATCGGGTTATCACAGAGGTAGAGAGCGAGCTCAACCGGCTATCTCAGCTACGTTACGCGCTGGCTCTCCTCGAGACCAAGCTGTGGCGTGGGTACGCCCTTCCACAAGTGGGGGAATGGGTGGCCTGGCAGACCCTAGCGCCACAGTACGGCCCCGACGGGCGGGATCGGGAAGGCTGGGAGGGCAGCTCGGTGCTGCAAGATTTTGACTGCTGGTGCCGGCAGCCACCCCAGAAGACGTCGCCCGAGTGGCAAGTCGAGGCGATGCAGGCGACCGCAATCTCACCGGACGAGTTCGAGCAAGCCCTGGTTGCCACCTCGGTGGTCTACACCGAGCAAAATGGTCCTCAGACGCTTTGGCAGGAGCTGCTGGACAACACGCAGCCTTACACAAACTGGCGAGAGGCTCTCAATGTTGACCTTCAGGGTTGGGCTGACCGCGTGGCTCAGGAACTAGTGGATTACTTGGCAGAAAGGGCCCAACACTTTGAGTGCTGGCGGACCAAGACGGTGGACGATGTACTCACGGAGCAGGCAGACGAAGACGAAAGGCTGGGAAGGGAACCGGGCCGCGTCCAAGAGATGTGGGAAGAGCGGGTTGTGCGGTTTGCGGCGCCGTCCGCCATTCCGCGCACGGAAGCGGCTTCCGGCATCCAAGGCTTCCCTCAGGTGCGGGCCCTTTTTGCCCCGTCGGTCCGGCAAATGGCAAGCGACCCCGCGGCAGCCGACGCGAGAACTCCCTTGGCTGCGCTGGCGCAAGGGCAAGGCCAGTGCACTTTCCTTCCCTGTGCTTCCGAGGTTCACTGTTTCTTCGTTTCCGGTTTTGCTGGTGTGCCCCTGGAGTGCCTTGGCAATGTTTACGAGCAGCTCGAGGCGCGGCTCAACCGGCTGGGGCCGGAGGTTCGTTCTCGCATAGAGGTGGCCGCTCGCGCTCACCTGTGCCCCAAAAGGTCCGGAGGAGGTGGTGGACAGTAGATGTTCCTCGCGTGGAGCGCCTTATGGTCGGTGGTAGCGGCTGGCGTCCTGTTGGTGCTGCAGGCACTGGGGCTCGCGCCAACGGGCTTCTTCTGGGTAGCCACCCGAGTTCTTGGCGCCTGTTACGTTGGCGTGGTCGTTTGGTGGATGCTGTTGTGGTTGGTGGACCCGTGGACGGATGGAGCCCTACGGCGCCTCGGGGCGCAAGTGGCTGAAGCCGTACAGTACGGCCTGTCCCGCGGAATCGAGGCCTCCGTCCTGGTTGTTTCGGTAGCCTCAGCCGTGCTTGGCACCTTGCTCGGCCGGTTTGATCCACTCCTCATCGTGTTTGCTATGCTTTCTTGCGTTGCGAGTTTGTACGCCATGGCCTTCCCAAAGAGGGCTTTGCCGGCCCCTGTGCTGCCTGACCTCGGCTCAGCCCCTTCCCCGCCGGACCCGACGGCTACTCCCGCGCCGCGCGAAAAGCAATTTTCGTGGGCCTATCATACCGACCCAATATGGCGTAACCGACTTACTCTGGAGGCAAAAGTCCTCATAGACCCAGCCGAATCGCAAGCAAAGCGCTCGCTAGAGCGCGTGCCCGATGTCCACCGGTGGGGCCACGAGTACGTGCACAATGGAATAGGCCCCACTGTTGCTTCCCTCGCTCGGGCCCTGCGCGATATATCAGAGGCCCGTTCCCTGACGTCGCTGCAAGAAGCGGCCCTCGTGCTAAGTTTCGCCCAAGATGCAGTGGAGTATGCAAGAGACCAGGATACCACGGGCATGCCGGACTATCCGAGGTATCCGGTGGAGACGATAGAGGATGGTCTGGGCGACTGCGAGGACAAGGCCATCCTCGCGGCAGCCGCCATGCGGCTGATGGGCTATGACGCCGTTCTTTTGGATTTACCGGGGCACGTGGCGGTTGGCCTCGCCTTGGAGAGAGTCCCTACGCCTGGCGCTATGGCGGTGGAGTATAGTGGCCGGGCATACTACTACTGCGAGGCAACAGCCGAGGGCGCCTGGATTGGCGAGGCACCGCCCGATCTCGAAGGGCCAATAGAGGTTGTCCCCGTATAGGGAGAGTCACACGTGAACAGCCCGCTATTTTACCGCAGCCGAGGACGGGTAGCAGTAATAGCGTTCCTTCTGGCAGTTGCCGTGGTGGTGGTAGTAGCTGTGGTTCTCTGGCGCACACACGTCCCCGTGCCAATCAAAAACATCTTAGATCGCCCCGATGCCTACAATAACAGGGTCGTCACCGTCGCCGGAACGGTTGAGGACAGCGTGTCCTTTCTGGGGATTGGCGGGATGAGCATAAACGACGGCACGGGCAGCATCTGGGTGGCGAAGCAGGGCAGCGTCCCTCGGCCCGGCGCAAAGGTCTCCGTGCGGGGACGGGTCAACACCATGCTTCAGATAGGAGACCTAACTGTAGTCGGCATACGGGTCGAATGACGCTGTTGGCTTCCGACGGCCCACCGACCTCTTAGCATCTACCACTTTGCCGCCAAAACTCGCGGCTAAGCCACTAAGTATCCGATGACGCCGCCTGCAGGTTATGACTGTCCGCACCAGGCGAGCAGATGACCCCCAAGGCTTGAAAGCTCTGACTGAGCATTGCCCGCCGGAAGTTGAGGGGACCACTTGCACCGCCCCGACGATGGCGCCTAGCCAACCACGCTGCTGCTGTGTTTCGCGAATAGCAGCGTCTGCCATGCGCACGTTCGGAGCCTGCCTGGCGACCTGCATATAAGCTAAGGTGCTTCTCCTCAGCGCCTGTCGGCGCCAAGGGTGGCCGATAGTCCTGCGCCCCACCACCCGGCTCTTCGCGGAATTCCTACCACATAGGATGCCTCACACCAGCACCCCTCGCCTGCACCCTCAAACGACCCACTAATCGGCAGGCTTCTCGCGGGAAATGTCCGCTCCGACCCCACTGGTGTTTTCGCCCTGCTGGACTGCCTGGCACCGGCCCTTCAGCGGTCAATATGGAACGCCATATAGTCACGGATCTCCCCGCTCACGTCCCGCGCAAGTATCTGCGCCTGCAAGAATGGAATCCGCTCATACGTTACCCGCACCCTGAGCCGCGGATGCCGGACCCTTTCTGCCTGCTTCCTTTCAAACGCGCGGGCAATGTTACTGGCGCCCTCAAGAGTTAGTACTAGCCCCCCTCTCCGTCGTAGAAGTGCTCTGGACGCACAGACCGAAGGTTCACAACGCTCGCTGCAATCGCATCAGCCACTACCGGTCGCAGCTCCTGCGTCATGTCGAGGGCAAGCGCCGGGCGGCCGTACCTTTCGAGTGGTAGAACCCGAAGAACGGATCGAACCCCGTGCGGCTGAGGGCCGCAAAACCCACGCCTGAACTATCGCCGAAGAAAACCCCAAATCCGCACTTACCGGGTCTTAGGGTGGCCGCCGTGTGCGTCGCGGGAAGTCAAAGTTTCGTGCCACCGCCGCTCGCAAAGCTGCATAGTACGCTCGCGTCCCAGCTCCCTCAAACTCCAGCAACTGCCGTAGGTCCGAAGCCCTCTTCATTTCCCTCCTCGCCGCTGGTACCCTTTCGGCTGCCCTCCGACAGGCCTCTTTCACCTCCGAGCCCGGCCCCTGCCGCCCCCATCGAAGGCACGCGTACTATTGGCTCGCCAGCTTCGCCCCCACAATCGCACGCCCGAAACTCAACCGGAAAGCATAATCCTCGGCCCGCCGGAACTGCGCCCGCCGAAGCACTATCTTCTTGCCCTCCGGTGGCTGTAGCCGACCCCGAAACCGCCCCCGCAGGCTGATGAAGCTCACCTCAATGCCTCGGTCAAGACAAAGCGCTGCCCCTTGCGCTGTTAGCTGACAGGCGCCAAACACCACGATCTCCTCCACCGCCCCCGCCGGCGGCCCCAAAGCTCCCTCACCTCCTTCCGCACTACTATCCGCCCGCCATCAACCATGACCGTCGTTCCTTAAGTTGTAACGTATACACTCCCTATCCTAGGCCTGCCCGCAAAAAGCCTTCTTGCTTGCCATCCAGCCCGCCGCAAACACCTACCCTTCTCCTCCGCCCTCCAAAACATTCCCGCGCCAGCACGTTCTCCGTTATCCCGTCACAAAGACGGCCTATGCGAGGACATCCTGGCTGCTGAGCAAACGAAAACTAAAGCGTTTTCAATCCGCCATAGGGGAAAGGACTTCTGACGCTTATCGCTTGGGAGGGGCTTGTGGGACAAGGCATGGCGGCCTCTCCGCCGCTTACCACGATTCTGTCACAGGCAAAGGCCATGCTTCCGGCCTACCTGGCAGGTGAAAGACGCCGATTTTACGCGCTCCCGCCTACCGGGACGAAGTTTCGGCGCAAAGGGCTCTTTGGGTTGGTTAGCGGGAAATCACCGGCGCGCCGATAACGCGGCCGGGCTAGGGCCTTGGGCCTGGCCGCCACCTCCCTCCCGCTTCGCGTTGTCACGGTGCGGGGGTTTTCCGCGCGGCGATAGCGCACTCAGCAGCGGATGTCAATGCTTTCCGGGAGATTTTTCCGGCCATTTTGGGTTCGTTGGAGGCGCTTATGGGCGAAAGAGAGGCTGGGAGGGCAGCAGGAGGCTGAAGCCGAGCCGCAGAAGCGGGGGCGGCAACGGGGGAGCAGATCCTTCGAGTACGCACGCTACGCGGAGAGAGCTGCGGTAGCGGACGGATGTATCCTTTGGCAGGGGAGGTTGCTCGGCTTCGCGAGGTGGCGGCACAGCGGGTCGGATGTAGGGGAGCGTGTTGGGAGGGAGCGTGCAGCAAAAAGGGCCGGCGGCGCCCAAGTGGCGGGACGTAGGCATAAGCTTTCTGCAAGGGCGTAAACTGAGGCACGGGGCGTAAGGCGTGGCCGAGTATGCGGGTTTGCGGGAATACCTGTAGCCAACTTGGAGGGGTGTGGAGAGAAGTTGTCGGCGCGCAGCTCTGACGGCCGGCGGAGTAATAGCGGGCGTGCGGTCCACCCTCTCTCCCTGCTACGAGGTGAACGCGGCGGGTTTACGAGACTAGGTGCCAACGGGCTGCGTGCGGCCTAGTAGCGTACGGTTTCGGCCCAGGGGCTTTCCGGCGGCCGCTAGCCTGTGCTATGAGGAGTGAGGGCTGCACGTGCCTCTCTGCCGCGCGCCGTTTCTCACGTGCTGGAGACTGATAATCTCCGCCACCTCGTAGCGAAGGGGCACGGTGCCTTCCATTGGCCGCAAACGCAGGACAGGGGGAAAGTAACCCATCCGTCCGTGAAGCTCCGCCAGCACGACAGCTGCTATGGGGCTGAAAGAGGGCAGATTGACGATGATGGGGGCTGTCTGCCACTGGTCGTGAGAGAAGCCTATGCCGTCGAGTAATTCCCGGGCTTGCTCGGCAAAGCCGCGGTTGTTGTCAAAGTTGGCCGGCACGTCTATTAAACGTTCCACTTGCTGGCGCGTCATGGCCTCGACTTGGGAGATTTGGTCCGCCGTCATTGGGTGTGAAAAGTTGATAAGAATCACGGTTTTGGCCTCCGGCAAATTCCTTTTAGCATGACGAGTGGTAAGGCTTTCGTGCCTCCCTGACCGGGGCAGGGCCAGTCACCTGACCGGAAGTGTTTCTCTACCTCCTGCGCAGTGTGAACACCCTTCCCTCTTCGCGCGGGCCGGCCATTGCCTCCTATAGGGTCTTTCGCTTTTGCCCACGCAAGCCGCGCGCTGATCAATAGTGAAAAGCAGTCCACGCGCTGGACATGTTTTATCTGCCGCATTCTATCACATCATTCTTGAGCGCCTCAAGCAGCTTCCTGAGCTGCTCAGGTAGCTGCCTCACGTTCTGTTCGATCGTCTGGGCGTCTGTCAGGCCGCATCGCCCCACGCCACAGTGGTTTATTTCGTCCCGCCACTGCTTGACCCTCCCAACAAGTTTCCGCCACTGGCTTGTCAGCTCCGGCGGCAGCACCGGGCTTAAGACCGGGGCGGCTTCCGGGGCCGGAGTTTCGCCTACGCGCCCACTCGTCTCGTTTCCTTTTGTGGGTGGCCTGCGCAGGAGTTGCTCGGCGTCCGATCGCTCCTCCCTGTTTTCCCAGTTCTTGCCCGTCGCGCAGCATGCCCACGTGGTCATCCACTCGCGCGCCAGGCTGCACGCTTGCACCAGTCTCTCGGCCTCAACATACCACTCGATGGCCTTCAGGTCCAGCTCTAGGGTCGCCAAGCAACTGGCGGGTTCCGGGTCGCCTGCCAGCTTCTCATAGCGCCTCGGGAGCGCACGAAGGACTTGGGCAAGAGGCCCGCGCACGCCCTCGACTGCTTCGGCGGCTGTCTCCACCGCCTCGGTAAGCTCTTTGAGCCGCCGCCGAATATCTCTTGGCCGGCCAAGCTCGATGGCCAGAGAAAAGCCGTGAAGGGTACTGGCGAGCTTTTCGATTGCGCTGGCGGTCCCCGCCGGTACCTGACCCGCCGGATGCGCAACCGCACTCTCCCTGATGTCCGCCGCCCATGCCTTCCCAAGTGAAGCAACCTCTCTCGCATCGCCGGCCGCCGTGAACAGGTGAGCGGCCTTGAGCCAATCCGCCAGACGGGCCAGCTCTATGAAATCCAGGACCGGCACCACGCGACACCCGCACGGAACGTCTAATTCGGCTGGAGGCGGCTCAATGGGCGTCTCATAGGAGCCATAGAGGAGGTGGCTTACTCGCGGCTGCCCACCGTCAGACCCCAATTCGCTCACATACAGCGTGGTCACCACCGCGACCAGGGGGATGCTTCGGAGGGCGTGGGTGAAATCAATGACGACTTCTTCGGCGCCTGCTGCGGCTTTCGCCATCTGTTCGAATATTTGCCATGTCTCTTCCTTGCTCTGCCCGCGCGGAATTGGGAGCGCCTCGAGCTCCCCGCCGCCTTCTTCCCCGCGGCCGCACCTGCCAAATTCCTGGCGCAGTTTCTGCCAGTTGTCGTGTCCCTCGGCTTCCTTCGTCAACCCGACGAAAAACTTCGCCGCGGGAAACCATTGCCGGAGCGCCAGGGGGAACAGGTCGGTGGTAACGCCCTTGCACCCAGCAGGTGCTTCAGGCCAGTAGTAACACGCTGGTTTGTAGTTCGTCGGGCCAAGAAACGTGATGACTACTTGTGAGCCGCCTGTCATAGATTTTCCCTCGCCCAACCTTCCCACTTTCTCAGGCCGCGACCCGCAGACCGCCTCCTCCGCATCCCACAGTCAGCCGCCCCTCCCTGCGGGGCTTTTCGGGTCCGGCCAAGGCAACCCGCGCAAACGCAGGACAGCCGCCCTTCCCTGCGGGGCTTTTCGTATCGTCGCCTGCCAGCCCATCGCGAACTCATCCAGCCGCCTTTCCCTGCAGGGCTTTTCGAGCACAGACGGAGTGGCCGTATCTGCCAGGCACCTCACCCTTCAGGGCTTTAATGGACGTGCATGGGGCGGTTGCGTCCCAATGCCCCACGTCCCAACGACCCGGCCGTCCCTTTCTACGGGTCTTTAAGACCATGCCGGCAAAGAAGGCGGCGACTAGGTCCATCCTTCGCGTTTCGCTCAGCGAGCACACCGCATGGTCTCGACCGTGCTGTCGCTCTGCGCGGAGTCGCAGACCTCAGACCTCCTTGCGCCCTACCCGCCAGGGGGCACTATAACGAGCCGCTCCGCGGCTGGGCGCATCCGCCACCCGCAGCAAGCACCCCTACCCGAATCTGTTTCTTCCCGACCGAACAGCCCGCCCGCCCACCGAACCGGCCCGACAGGCTGCAACTTCCTCGCCCTTGCGCCACCAGCCCTACCCCAACATCCCAGTACAGGTGAAAACCTCCGCCGTGGAAGACGCCCTCGGAATGCTCACGCACGAACCCTACCAATCCCCCGTAGGGGAGAGGACTTCTGACACTCATCGCTTAGGAGGGCTTGGGGGGCAAGGCCTCGCGGCCTCTCGGCCGCTTACCACAATTCTGTCATAGGCCAAAGCCATGCCTCCGGCCTACCCAGCAAGTGAAAGACGCCGATTTTACGCGCTCCCGCTTACCGGGACGAAATTTGGGCGCAAACAGCTCTTTGGGTGGGTTAGCGGGAAACCGCCGGCGCACCGGTAACGCTGCTGGCCGAGGGCGTAAGGCCCCGCCGCCTCCCACCTCCCGCTTCGCGTTGTCACAGTGTGCGGGCCCTTGCTGTTACCATAGTACGTTTGGGAGGGGGTGTCAAGGTTCTTGCGGGAAAATTGGGCGTTTGGTGAGGTGGATACTGGTTGGGTTTTGGCAGAGGGTCCTGGAGGGAAGGTTACTGATGAGATAGGGGGCGGCCGTAGGGCATTGCTGAGCCGGTGGCGGTCGGCCCGACCATGAGGGCGTTTGCGGGCTGGCTAAGGGTCGAGGCTTTTTGGCTTTTCTGCACGGGAGCACGATTATGCAGTGATGAGTCGAGAGGCGGCAAATCCTTGGTGGGGATGTCTTGCGTTGGGGGCAGCTTTGCAATACTATTAAATCCAGGCATTGGCAAAGGTTTCGGGAGCGCGGGAGGCGGGATTGTACGAGGAATGCGGAATTGAGCAGAATTTATGGCGGGCAGTCGAAGCACTGAGGCCATCACGGATGAAAGTAGTCCTTGAGGCGGGGGAGAGCGGCAGGTTGCCTGCCTAGAAGGGGCTTGTTGCGCGGGGTACTGGGGGCGGAGCCGCACAATGTTTGTTGTCCGTTTGCGGGCTGCGGGTGTGAGGAGTATACACACGCGGCCCGCCGCATTTACATGCAGGTGTTCCGCACGCCGACGCCGGCGGTACTGGCATAGGCAGCGCGTACGCACCGCGCCCGTTTGTGCTCGGTTCTCGAGATTTCGGCAAGAGGCAATATGAGGCTGGCGAGGAGCTGAGGTCCTGTCTGACGCCGGTTGGGCAGGCGTGCCGGCTGTTACCGTACTTTGTTGCGGCCCTTCAGGTGGCAGGGGAGCGAGGGCTTGGGAGGGAGCGGGTGCCGTTCCGGCTGGTGAAGCTGCGGTCACTTGAGGCGGGGGGAAATGGCGTGCGATTTCGATTGGGTCTGGGGAGGCTACGGGCGAGCTTTGCTGGCGGGATGTGGCGGTGGCCAAGGAAGGAGCGGACCGAAGAATAGAGCTGCGATTCCTGACGCCGGTGAGGCTGATGCGGCGTGGGGGTGCTGAGGCATTTAGACCTGCCGACTTTTTGGCGAGTCTGGCGCGCCGGATAGAAATCCTTGCGGAGGCATATTGTGGGTTCCGGGGGCGGCCCTTCGGCATGGGAGGGGGCGCGACGGCAAAGACGGGGGCGGTGAGCTGGGGTAGGGGATGGGCTGGAGAGGAAGAAGTTCAGGAGCCGACTGGGAGCGCGGTTGACGGGCCTAAGGCCAGCGGGATGGCAACGCGGAACGAGGACGGAGAGGAGGCGAAGCTGGTCAAGCGGCTTCTTCGCGGGGTTGAGTGGCGGGACCGTGGCAAATGTGTGAAAAGAGAGTATGGGTCGGCGCGGCAGGAACGAGAGATAGAGCTTTGGGGCGTTATTGGGTCCATTGAGATTTCGGGGGCAACTGAGCCACTGCTTCCCTTGCTGGCCGTCGGTCAGTTTCTTCATGTGGGGAAGTCAACGAGCTATGGGCACGGATGGTACGAGCTTCAGGGAGGGTGTTTCGAATGGAGCGAAAGCCGCTGAGCTCCGTGTATTACGTTGTCTCGCTATTGGCGCCATTGGTTCAGAATCTGGTCTCAACTGTGGCTGAGCGAACGCTGGGCGCTGGGCGGGCTTTGGCGGCGGTGCTGGGCATTGGTGCGGCCATGGTCATGTTGTTAGCGGTGTTGAAGGCTCTTGGTGCCCTTCTTCGCAGGCGGGAATTGCGGGCGGATGTGGACTTCGGCAACAGGCCCGCCGGGAAAAGCAAAGCCGTGGTTGTGAGCTTTAGTCGGGTGGACCACGCTGAGAAGCTCCTGGAATATCACAGTCCAGAGCGAATGGTGCTCGTCGCGACCACAGAGGGCAGGGCTGCCAGCGCGCCCCAGGCACGCCAGTGGGCTGAGGAACATAGAGGTGGAGGCTTCCAGGTGGACGTGGTGGAAATAAAAGACGCGATGGACGCCGCCGAGATGGAGAGAGCCGCGGATGCGGCGATAAAACAGTTGGTTAGGGCACACCACTATGGGGCGCAGGAGATAAGTGCGGACATCACCGGGGGTACTGTGGCGATGAGCATAGGTCTGTTTGCTGCGGCTGTGAGCCATCGGGTGCCGGTGACTTACATGCCGCCTAAGAAGACTGACAGGGAGGGGCGAGGTCTTGAGTTGGATGAGCCGAAGCTCGTGAAGGTCACACTCATCCCAGAGCCATCCGACGAGCGAAGCCAACCGAATGGAAGTAACGAAAGTCAAGGCTCATCGAGCAGTTAAGACACGGACAGTGAGCGAGAAATCATGACGCAGGACGTGTTTGAGCGTACGGTGGCTGCGCTGGGTCACGACCTGAGGATGCTTGGCGCCGTCGCAGGAGCCAACGGAGAAGCCGGGCTGAAGAGCTCGGAGGAGCTTCTCGATGAGGTACTGGCGGACCTCGGAGAGATAGCATGCCAGTCGGGCCATGGGTAGGCCGAACCGGGGCAGCAACGAAGCCAAAGCCTGCTACACCCTTCATCACTCGCGGAGGGTGGTCTTTCGGGATCCGGCCATAGATAAGGTCAAAGAAAGTCACTGGCGGATTGCGCTTGCGTTGCAAAGCGGTACTTATCTTGGCCAAAATCGGCAGCGTGCGGAAGCAAGTCTGTGACTTTCAGGTTCCTGCGGAATTCATTGCCATACCGACACTGTCCCGAAAAATTGATTCGCCGCTGCTGACACCTTCTTCCCTATTGTGGTATACTGAGCACAGTCTTGTAGCAGTCTCTTGAGGAACAAGCAACGCGCAGGGGACGACTTGACGCGCCTTTGCCATGCGAAGCGCGCTGTTGTCTTGTAGCAGAAGTAGGGCGAAAACAAGTTTGGGGAGCAATCGCTGCAGTGGCCGACAAACTCGACTTCTATGATATAATCGCAATAATTGTGCCCGGCGTGCTTACCCTGTCGGCTGTCCCGATTTTATTCCCTGCGGTTGCCTTCAATGCGAGATCCCCGGGCTTCCCTGATGCATTCACGGTGATCGTCCTCACGGCGTTAGCCGTTCTTGTCGGACATCTTGTCCAAGGGATTGGCAGCTTAATCGAGCCGCTTCTCACGTGGTCTTGGGGGGGCCGGCCCAGCGATATAGCTCTCACCCACGGCCTCGGGCCACGGTATCTGCCCCCTGACACCGCGCAGCGCATACGCGGTATACTGGAAGCTCACTTGCCAGAAGATTCTGCGCGAACGGATCGCTCCATGTTCTTGTTTGCCGTCTCGCTCGCGAACGGCAGCAATGGGGCACGGCACCAACGCCTCAATGCCATCTACGCTTACCACAGGGGCGTTCTGGTCTTACTGGGCATTATTATACTGCTGCTTCTTCTGTCTATGTATTTTGGCGCAGCAAGAGACTGGCCGGTGTCGCTCAATGTTCTTCTGCTCGTGGTCCTAGCACTGCTCTCGATCCTGACCTGGCATCGTACCAAACAATGGAGATTTTACTATATGCGTGAAGTCCTTCTCCGGGCGGAGCAGACCATTAGGGATCGAAGCGCTTCTGGGACACCACCATAACGTCGTTGAAGAGGGACGTATCAGTGCCATTGAAGATATGGTTTCTGAATGTGGGGCATGGGGCCTGCACCATCATCCAGTTTCCAAGTGGGCGCATCGCCATGGTTGACATCAGCCACCCCCCGCTTTGGAGGAGGAGAAACCCCTCGATGACCCGGTCGAGTTCTGGCGCACTCACTTCCGACACAAGGAGATATTCATCGTCACGCATCCCGACATGGATCACCTATCTGGCCTCTACCGGTTGGTGGCTCAGGAGCGCGTGCCTATTCTCAACTTCTGGGACACGCATAATCACAAGAATATGACTACTGATGACTTCTCCGACGGTCCCTATGACTATCGCGACTGGGAGCAGTACCAAACACTTCGGAACAGCCACACTAGCCCGCGGGTCCTGCGCTTACACCGATGCGATGAGGGCAACTACTGGACAGATGACGGAGTCACTATCTTGTCCCCCACACACGCTCTCGAGAAGCTGGCCAATGACGAGGATAACTGGAATCACCTGAGCTACGTGCTTCGCATCCAGCACGACAAAAGCGTCGTCATACTAACTGGCGACCCATCCCAAGAGGCTCTACAAGACGTTTGTGAAACTTTCCCGGATGATTTCCTAAAGGCAGACCTCCTCTGTGCACCCCATCACGGCAGGGATACCGGCTACTATCAGCCCTTTGTCAAGGCCGTCAGCCCCAAATACACGATCGTTTCTGTCGGCAAGAAGCCTGAGAATGACGCTTCCAATAAGTACCGCCAGTACAGTGAGTGCGTCTTCTCCACCCGCTTTCACGGAACCATGCACGCCAAGTGCTGGAGCGGCGGGGACATCTGGCTCTATGACCATCAAGGCCGCCGCTTATCATAGCGATAGCACGGTCACCCCACTTCTGCCTCAGGCCCGCCATCTCACCTTCTATGTAAAAGCGCCGCAGGGTGCTTTGCTGTCTTGCCGTAGGTCCGGCTTTCTCCCGCATCGCCGCTTCTCGTTCCGCGTCATGCTGTCGCCTTCTTGCCCAAAACTGTTAGCGCGACCTCCCCGGGTGCACGTCGGCTTGCCGTGCGGCCAGGGGTCAGGCGCCCTGATAGTGGACGTGCACCCGGCGGCGTTCCGGCTTGCTGCGCGACCCTGGGCCAGTGTGTCCAGCCCGCACGCTTAAGTTTGCAGCTACGGGCTGAGTTGAGGGGCCTGCCGGGGAGAGGGGAGCTTCCTGCCAGAGCCCGGAACGACTAAGCGGAGGCCGTTCAGGGCCGCGGCAGGAGAGCTCGCAGGGCCGCCAGCCGCAGGTCCGAGATGGGGCGGCCGTCCGTGTAGGCCTTCAGGATGGCTTCAAGCTCCTTCTGCTTGCCTTGTTGTCTGAGCAGCGTCAGCAGGCAGTAATCTTCCCAGCCTTCCCGCACGGCCCCTGACTGTCGTGTAGGAACGGGTCCTTGCGGGCCGGCGGTTGCGGCCAGTAGTCCCAGCGAGGATTGTACCCCTGTCCTGGTCGCCCAAAAACCGAGGCCGTCCACCCTCTCTCACTTCCGCTCCCGAGCGCCGGATGTCTATAATGGCCGCGCATCATGCAGCGTCTGTCCGCCCAGCTTTGTCTGTCCGTCCTCTTGCTGGCGTTCGGGCGCCTGGCCGTAGCGGGGGAGGGCCGGCTGTTCTCGGACTTCAGTTGTGCCAACGTCTCGCCCGCTCGGGTGGACCGGCCGGACCTGTGGCGCCAGCTAGGCCTTGGCATGGCCCGGTGCGAGGCCACCTGGCCTGCCGTCCAGCCGAGGCCTGATGAGTGGCAATGGGCCGATGTGGACGTCCGCCTGCTCGAGCTGGCCAACGCGGGCATCCCTGCCCTCCTTCTCATCGGCTACACGCCGCCCTGGGCCTGGGTGGATGAAGACTACACCTTCGAGGAGGCGGGCCACCGGTGGGAGGTCACGCTCGGCGCCTTCGACCCCTCCAAGGGACACCGGCCGGCGCACCTTCGCCTGACCCACCTGACGGACGGGAAGGTGACCGAGGGCCAGCCGGGCAACCTGCCGCCCAAGAGCGTCGCCGACTGGGAGCGTTTCGTTGAGCGCGTCGTCCGGCGCTACTCGCGCCCGCCCTTCAACGTCCGCTATTTCCAGGTGTGGAACGAGTTCAACTGGCCGGTCCCGTGGTATATGCAGACCTGGCGTGATTTCATTGACCGCATCCACGTCCCGGCTGCCCGCATCATCCGCAGGCACGGGGGCCAGGTCGTCTTCGGAGGCTGGGCCTGCACCGCCGGTCCCGATGACCTATGCAACTTGCTGGAGTACCACGACGCTTGGAAGCATACGGACATCATTGACTTTCACTACCAAGCAAACGCCGCCTTCCAAGTGTGTTACGACCGATACGTCCGCAGCGGCAAGTGCAGGGGCATCTGGCAGACCGAGGTAGGCTGGACGGAGTGGAAGGAGTACCTGGTCAACGTTTACCCCAGGGTCTTCTACTGGGCCCTGAAGCATGGGTATGACAACCCTGACAAGTACAAGATGTTCTGGTTCCACTACGTAGGTCCCAGCGCCCTGGCCCTGACGGACCAGTTCGCACCCGGCCAGCCCCTGGGCGAGCACGGCAAGTGCCTGCGCACCCTGGCCAATCTGCTGGTGGGGCGGGTCCGTGCCTGGGATGGGTACACTACACGGCCCGGTCTGCCCTTCAGCCTGACAGAGGAATCGCCGTCGTCGGAGGGCTTCGCGACGGCTAATGGCGTGGTCGTCGCGGCCCACCTGCCCGAGGCGGAGCTGGCGAATACGACGACTCTGGGCTTCGGCTTGCCGGGCCTTGCCCCGCGTGTCGTGGAGGTGCGGGCCTGTGACCGGCTGGGTGCCGACCTGCCTGTTGAGGTGGAAAGGCGCGGCCGCGATCTGGCTGTCACGGTAGACCTGCGTGCGGCGTCGCCCGAGACCTGGCGATTTGAGGCCAGGGGGCTGACGGTGTTCCTGCGGGTCATACTCGACGCAGCTCCGCCCGCATAGCGCAAGCAATCGCGCCGTGCGCCTGTGTGCGCTGCGGTTATGGTTGCCGCTCCGGCCAATAGGCCCATGGGCGTAGTCCCACGCGGCGCGCGGAGCGGGTTACTTAGGGCTTGACGGTTTTTCTCCTGCGCTACAATCTAGGACCGCACACAGCGGGTTTCTCGAGGGCACGACTCGGTGCCGTCCGTGTCGGGGGGAGGAAAGTGGGCGGCGCCGGCCGGCTCCGGACAGGCCGAGTGGGAGATTTGAGCGGTCTAGATGGACCGAAAGGGATGGTCTTCCACAGCCGAAACAGGGGGACGGAGAAGGAAAAACAAGGTCAAAGAATTTCCCGTTGGAGATTATGCTTGCCCTGCATGGCGGTACTCTTCTTAGCCAAGATGGGCAGTGTGTGCAACCAATTCCAGTCTAGCACCTTGGGGCGTCCCGCGGAATCCCCAGCCCTGGCACAGCTTCCCGAAAAGCCTCTGTCGCCTCTTGACAGCCCCCCCCGCGCCGTATAATCGTTGTAGTTTTGCAACAGTCTCGTAGCGGACATTGGAAGTCGAAGCGGGGCGGTGGATGCAGAGCTGGGTGGGGTGGCGGTCGGGTTGGAGCCGATGAAGGCAGCGGCGAGTCGTGAGGCTCGTTAATGTCGGTGGCGCCTAGGGACAGCGATGCCGACAGTGCTGCAGGGCGGTAGGCCCACAAAACAAACGCCGGGAGGTGTCTCGCGGTGCGGAAGGGCTTTACACTAATCGAGCTGCTCGTGGTGATCGCGATAATCGCGATCCTGGCGGCCATATTGTTTCCCGTGTTCGCCAGGGCTCGCGAGAAGGCGCGACAGGCTAGCTGCCAGAGCAACCTTAAGCAGATTGGGCTTGCGTGGCAGATGTACAGCCAGGACTATGACGGGATGTATCCGCCGATGTACGACAACACTAACTGGCCGAGCGGCATATGGTGGGCCAACCAGCTCATGCCGTACATTAAGAACAACCAGCTCTTCAAGTGCCCGAGCGCCGCGCTGATGGGAAACTGGCCTCAGAATCCGCTTCCCTGGGTGGAGGCATTGCCAATGTCTTACGGATGGGCCTGTTATCTGGAATGCTGGTCCACTGCCTGCGCCCGGCTGTTCCCCTGGTCGCCCAACTGGGGGCCGTGGCAGTTCTTCCCGGGTGGCGACTCGGTGTGGCAGGAGCCGGCTGCCGACCTGGTCCTTGCCGACGCTGATTCGTTGTACTTCCGTGGGAAAACCACGGCCACCTGCCTCCTCGCCAGCGCCCGCCACAACGGGGGCGCCAACTGCCTCTTCCTGGACGGCCACGTGAAGTGGCTTCGGCAGGACAAGGTAGTCCACGGTGGCGGCATAAACATCCTGTGGCGGTAAGCCGAGTCGGGGGCTGCGGTTCTCGCCTCTGCCACCGGGGGGCGTTAGGCAGGGGCCCGGCCCGGATGGGGGACTGGCGTGAATCTTCCTGCGCTCGGCTTGCCAGTCGTCTCACACGCCGCCCGGGGCAGGGAGGGCAGGAGTTTTCACTGCCTCAGCATGGTCGTCGGGTTGGCAGGTAATGAGCTGATTGCGGTGTCCACTGCTCGACGTACGAGCCGCGGGCCGCAAGGCGGAACCCCGCAGGAAGCCTCCGAACTATGCAGCACACTTGGGAAGGAGGAAGCGTAATGCCTGCACAACGGCGCGCTGGTTGGCTGATGGCTTTTCTCGCAGTCACAACGTTCGTCGCAGCTTCCTCGAGCGTCTTTCCCGCCAGCGGAGGCAACGTTCTTCAGAATGGAAGCTTTGAGGTTGGGCTGCAGAACTGGGCGTGTTTCGTCAGGGGAGTTCATTATCCGGCGGACGTTGCTGTATGCATGTTGGACCCGCAGCCCACCTGGGCCGACAAGAAGGACGCGCCCCACGGCCGGCGGGTGCTTCGCCTCGAGGCGCCAGAGGATAGCGCCTTGCAAATAGGCAGCCGCGCCTATCTAATTGAGCCGGGGTCTTATGTTTTCAGCCTGTGGGCACGCGGCAGCATGCCCCTGCGGGCGCGGGTCGTGGACGCTTCGCGGGCGCGGGAGAACGTGTTGGCCGAGGTGTCAATGGAGCCAACGCAGGGCTGGTCCCAGACGCGCTGCGAAGTTACGGTACCGGCTGGTGTGTCGCAGGTGGCGGTGGGGGTGAGCGGTCGTGGGCCTGGCTGGGTGGAGATTGACGACGTGCGCCTCGTGGCGGCGAAGGCCCGCCCTCGGGAGGCGATGGAGGTAGGGCTTTGGGTGGAGGGTGGGCAGGTGATGCTCCAAGGCGAGAAGACGAGAGTCGCGGTGCGGGTCTTCGCGGCTCAGGGGCTGCCGCAGGCAACAATTCGCTTTTGGGTTGAGGATGCTTGGGGCCAGGAGGTTGGACGCGGGACGGTGGCCGCGGATGTTCGGCCTGGTGTGCTCTTTGAGCGGACGGTTCCGGTTGTGCTGGAGGGTACGGGACTGTACCACGTTTTTGCCCAGGTGCAGGGGAAAGGCGGGCAGCGCTCGGAGATAGCTGAGATTTTGGTGGCGGTCTTGCCGAAGCGCTCTTTGCCGACGTCGTCGCGGGACGCGGAAAGCAGCCGGTTCGGGTGTAACATGGAGAGCAGGCCGTGGTTGGTGCGACTAGCCCAGCTCATCGGCCTGCGGTGGGTTTATTGCGCGCCGCCTCTTTTCACGAAGTGGTTCAGCGCCGAACCACGCAGGGGGGAGTGGCGGTTTTACGATGAGGCGCTCCAGATGTTCGAGAGGGCTGGGATTCGGGTAGTGGGGAATCTGGCGGACCCGCCCTTATGGGCCACGAACCCTGGCAGCGATGCCTACTCCGGGCCGTGGCCTAACCCCCAATTCCCCGTGGAGTGGAGAGACTGGGAGGAATACGTTCGGCAGGTGGCCACGCATTATAACCCCCACATTACTCACTGGGGCCTGTGGAACGAGCCTAATCACCCAGGGTACTTGGTGCTGGCGGAAAGCGAGAACTGGGTTGACAAGTACATGGACTTGCTGCGGCGCACCTATGCGGTGCTGAAGTCCGTTGACCAGGGGCTGAAGCTGGTGGGCGGCACGGTCACGCATCCCGGCGGGTTGGAGCCGCTGCTGTTGGCCGGAGGGCTTGACTACATGGACGTGGCCGCCTTCCATTGGGCCTCGTGGAGTCCGGAGGGGTATTTGCGCAATACGGTCGAGGAAATGGGGCTTCTGGGACCGAAAGAGGCTGTCAACTGCATCGAACGGATAACTGACATCTTCGCGGCCAAGGGGAAGAAGGTGCCCCTGTGGGACACTGAATGTCACATGACCGAGGCGGATGTAGCGCGGGAGTTTAGGACGCAACCCGACCCGCCGAAGCTCTATGAGACGCCTCGGATGAGCGCCATTGACGCCGCCAATGCGGTGGTGCGGTGTTTCGTCGGGGAAGGGGCTGCTGGGGTCGAGAGGACGTTCTATTGGCTCCTGGCTGATGCCGAGTGCTCGTGGGAACCGCGCACCGCCAAGACACTGACGGAGTGGGACCGCAGCCCAACGGCGGCTCTTGTGGCTCTTGCAGTGATGACGGACAAGCTTGGGGACGCCGAATTCCTAGAGTGGGAACGCAAGAGCGACGCTTCCCTGGCACCGGGCACGAACATCTGGTTCTTCCGTTTCCGCAAGCCCAGCGGCCGCATGACCGTGGTCTGGGGTAATCGCGACGAAGAGACGGAGATAACGCTGCCCGTGGATAGCAGGGAAGTGAAGGTTTGGGACATGTTCGGCCGCGAGATGAGGGGCGTGCGCTCGATGAGCGCCGTGCCCCTCCACGGCCGGATAGTTCTGCGCATTACCCGCAGCCCTGTATATGTGCTCGAGCCGAAAACATAGAAGGCTTCGCCCGCTGAGCGCAGAAACCGCCTAGGCGCATGCTCCGCTTCGCTGCGCTTCCAGTTCTGCGCCTCCTTAGGCGTTATCGCAGACCGCAACTCGCCCCTTGGCATATTCGGGCAGGGCCTTGCCTACCCGGGGCTGCGTGGGGCCGCCGGAGCGTGCTATTACAGCCACTAAGAAGCCAGAGACCCATACCGCTTTTGACACAACAGATGCCATTTATGTTTCGCTCGAGCCGCTAACAAGGTCCGGCTTTAGGCCAGATCGCGCCGTCCGCTATAATAATGAGCAGGAGATTCTCGAGGGGCCGTCGCAGCGCCATTGGACGCCCTGGTGTGGAGGCTCCGGCGCCCAAAAATTAGAATTCGTGCGAGACGGCCTGCTTGGGTCTGTGGGGAAGCGCAGCCGAGAAGGAGGCATATGAAGGGCCTTTGGGCGCTTGGGGTCCTGGCATTTGCGAGCGCACTGCCTCCGGTGCCGATCGTCGAAAATCCTACTGCTGAGGACTGGCTCGCCAGGGTGGACAACGATGCCCCTGGCGCAAGGCAGACCATCGAGGCGGTCAGGGAGGCGGGCCGCACCTGGCTGAGATGGACTGTCGTGACCAACACGGACGGTCAATTCACTGGCTACGGCATCCAGCGGGACATCCACCTCGACCTCAGCGGCATTGAGACCCTGCGCTGGCGGTGGATGACTACCGGCCGCTACCTGCAGCTTCAGTTTTGGGCCGGCGATCGGTTGGCCTATTGGGATGCGAGTGATTTGCCGCCCGGCCGGTGGAGAACGGAGACCGTACCGCTGGCGAGGTTTCGCTTCCTTGGTGGATTCGAACCCAGCGACTGGGCACGCATCACACGCATCGGCCTGCGCATTGCCGACCGCTTCGCCGGCTACCAGGAAGGCACGCGCTACGAGCTTGGCCTTTGCTTCGTGCACGGGTATGGCTCGCTCGGCCAGCCAGGCCCTCGGCCGCCCGCCCCTGAAAGCGTGACGCTCCAGGAAACCGCTGAGGCGCTCTCCATTGGTTCGCAGAGGTATCGGGTGGAGCTTAACAAGCAGCGGTTGATGATGCAGCTATATCTGCCTGAGGGAGATACTCTTGCGCCGGCCTCCCCTAATGGGCTTTTCTGGGGCTTTGATGTGGACGGCGGGCGCTCCTTCGACGCCGTGCCGGTTTATGAAGTTGTTGAGCACTCGCCCAGGCGAGTGGTGGTCGCCGCGGCCGCCGAGCTACCCCTGCCGGACCGCGACGCTATCTTGATTACCTTCGTTTTCATGCCCGACCGCTTCTACACGGCCGTGAAATACCACACGCCCTTGGACTGGGGCTACGCCTCGACCAGGTTCGCGCCCTCGGGCGACGCGGTAAAAGGTCTGTTCGATCACTATGCCTTTCGGGACAACTCGGACCGGCTCCACATCGGTTCTTTCACGGAGTATGAGCCCCGCGCCGGTTTCGGAGCCTCTACCTTCGACGCGGATGGCGACTTCGTGCACCCGTGGCCATTCCAGGGCCTCTCAGATAGCAAGCCCTATCTGTACCTGTGGAAAGAGGGCGCGGGTCGGGGATTGGTAACGGTTTACCTCGACTACGCCGACCTTTGGCGACAGGTGGAAAACTGCCACTTCTGCTACTACACGCCAACTATGGATTATTTCCACTTGGGCCTGGGCGCAAGCCCTGATTGCCTGGCTGCGCGGGCAGCATGCTTCTATATAGACACCGCCGGCGATCCGGCTCTAATTGACCAGGTCGTCGTGCCGGAGATCCTCACGGAGGCCGGCACGTTGCCCTTGGAAGTTCGCGTGCCGGCGGGCTTCGCCGTGCGCACCAGTCGCGGGGACGCCCAGCGTGCCGTCCTGGGACGGCTTAAACAGACTTGGGGCAATCACATGCACTGGATTGGCTGCGGATGGTTTGAGCCGGGCGGGGATGATGTACTGGCCTCGTCGGTTGACCTGACTGAGCGGATGCTGGAATTTGGGGCTGCTGGGGGAGTGAATTTCGATATGGTTGGCGTAGAGCGGCTGGCAAGGGAGCGCCCCGCCGCCCTTGAAAAACTCCGCCGCCTGCTCTCCACCGGCCCTTTGGAGGTCCTTGGCGCCACCTACGGACAACCCCTCGGTAGTCTTCACGGCGCCGAGTCCAACATCCGTCAGTTACAGTGGGGAGTATTGACCTGCGAGAGATTTCTCGGCGTTACGCCCAAAGTGTTCTGGGAAGAGGAGTTCTACTTTTTCCCACAGCTTCCCCAACTGCTGGGTCTGATGGGCTTCGAGGGGGCATGCCTATACTTCCAGCGCACCTGGATGGATCCCTTCTTTCCCAAGGAGGAAGAGACCTGCGTGGTGGCCTGGCAGGCGCCGGATGGCTCCCGAATCCGCACAGCGGCCCACACGGCCTTGTCGCGGTGGATGCCGACAAACTACCAGCCGGCGCCGCTTGCCGCAGCCCCCGTCGCCCAGAAGGCCGTGCAGCCGCTAATCGTCGAGTGGAATGAATTGGCTGGCGGCTTCTGCGCTGCCGAGTCGTACAAGCCTGCTTATGGGGCGATGGACCATTTTGGCATCAAGCGGACGACCTTGTCAGACTACCTGGCATCTTACGAAGGGCCGGAGCCGGTGCGAGAATATCGCATGGACGAGGTTTTCGTCGGTTTGCCGTGGGGCAAGTGCGGCGACCAGGTGCGCCGAGCTGACAAGCGCATTGAGAATACTCTCACCGCAGCTGAAACACTGGCGGCACTTGTTTCCCTCGAAGGAGTGGCCTATCCCGCTGAAGACCTGACTGCAGCCTGGAGAAACCTTCTCATCTTTCAAGGCCACGACGTGCACATCTGCGAAGGGTGTCTGCGGCATACCTATCCGCGGTACATGAACTCGGCCGAGGAACTGAGCCAGCGTGTGCTCAACAGTGCCGTTGCGGAAGCTGCCGGACGCGTAGACACGCGCCGGCCAGGGGCGGTAGCGGCGGTCGTGGTGTTCAATCCCCTGGCTTGGCAACGGACCGGCCCCGTGGAAGTCGTCGCCCCCGCGGACTTGGCCCTGCCTGAGGCTCTTGCCATAGAAGACGGCGAGGGGACGATGCGGCCGGTGCAGCGGTTGGGCAACGGGCGGCTATTGTTCATCGCCTGGGACGTTCCGTCGGTTGGCTATCGCACCTTCTGGCTGGTGCCTGGCGGGGGCGCAAGCGACTTGCAGTTGTCTGCCGACGGCCTGGAGATAGCTAACGGCAGGATACGAGTGAGTTTGGATGCCTCAGGCGCAGTGCGCACCCTTCGCACGGCGGATGGCCACGAGCTGTTGTCGCCAGGCGCTGCCAATGGGGAGCTCCGTGCCACCATCGGCGGCCGCGACGTATCTTCGTCTGCTTGCGGCGCGACGGCCAAGCTCGTTGAGGCCGGCCCCGTCCGCGCGGTCTTGGAGGCTACCGGAGCACTCACGGACCGCACTCGCTTCGTCAACCGCACGGTCTTGTACTCGGAACTGCCTCAAGTGGTCTTCGAGACTGACCTACACGTGGAGGAGGAACTCGACGGCATGATTAGCGGCGCGCTCCGGCGCGTCTTTACCCCAGCCTTCTCCGCCACTTACTACCACGACTGGCCCTTCGGCGTAAGCGAAACGGCCATGACCAACGAGTTCCGAAAGAGTTTCCCCTTCCCCCCGACTGGCCGCGAGGATGTCGTGCGCAATCACGTGACCGGCCTCAATCTTCTGGACTGTCAGGGACGCGGGGCTGGGCTGCTGTACGCCCACGACGGCAATCAGGGCTTCCTGCGGGACGGCACCCTCATCGCCAACATCCTCTCCTGCTACGACCCATGGGATGAGGGCTACTATCCGGCGAGCCAGACCTTCCGCTCTGCGCTGATTGCCCATGGGCCTTGGCTGAACTCAGACCGCCTGCGGGCGGCCGTGGAATTCAACAGCCCAATGCCTGCCTCAGTTGAGCCTTGCCGTGCAGGGCCCTGGGCTGCTGCGCACTCGTGGCTGCAAGTTGAGACGCCTGGGGTAATGGCTTCGGCCTTCTATCGCGATGGCGCCACGCTTTTGCTAAGGCTGTACGATGTAGATGGTGAGGCGCGGCGAGTGCGGCTAAGACCCACCTTTGCCGTGGCTTCGGCGGAAGTGGTCAACCTGCGGGGACGCACCCTCGCGACCCTCTCCGTCGAGGATGGCGCGATACTGCTTGACCTGCGGCCCTACCAGATAGCCACGGTGCGCCTCAACCTCGCGCGGCCTTGAGGACTGGTCGGCTGGCGTGGACGTGCCGCCGGATCCCAGCAGGCGGGTGGAAGCGAAATCTGGCTGAAGTCCCACCGCGGCGGGTCTTGAGCCGCCTTGCGGGCGAGGCCCATGCCGTCTACTCGTACCTCAGGGCGTCAATGGGGTTGAGCTTGGCTGCCCGATAGGCCGGATAGATGCCGAAAAACATGCCCACGGCCGCCGAGACAGCCACCGCCAAGACCACCGACGACGGCTCCACGATTGCGCTCCATTGGAGCATGTGGGTGATGATTTTGACTCCACCGGCGCCGAGGCCGATGCCCAACAGGCCGCCAATGACGGATATGACCAGGGCTTCTACGATAAACTGCGTGAGGATGTGCCGGCTCGTCGCGCCCACGGCCTTGCGGATGCCTATCTCGCGGGTGCGCTCGGTCACCGACACCAGCATTATGTTCATGATGCCGATACCGCCAACGATGAGCGAGACGAGGGCGATGCCGCCCAGCAAGGCCGTCATAGTCTGGGAGCTCTGGGCGCTGGCCTCCAGGATTTGAGACTGACTGCGGACATGGAAGTCGTCGTTATCGGGAAAGGGTGGGCGGAGCTTGTGTCGCTGGCGCATGAGGGTGGTAAGCTGTTCCATGGCGAGCGGAATGTCTTTTTGGGTGCGGCACATGATGTCAATCTCGTTGAGAAAGGTCCGGTTGAATACCCGCCGCATGGCTGTGGAGCAGGGGATGATAACCAGGTCGTCCTGGTCCTGTCCGAAGGCGCCAGCCCCGCGCTCTTTGAGGATCCCGATGACACGGAAGCGCGTGCGGCGGATGAGGATGTACTGGCCGACTAAATCGTTGCTGCGGTCGCCGGTGAGCTTTTCGATGACCGTGCGACCCACCACGGCAACCCGAGCGCGGCCTTTTTCTTCCTGAGCATTGTGGAACCGCCCGAGCTCAACGCCCATCTTTGCCACGACCTCATACTCCGGTGTGGCTCCGATGATGGAAGTGGTCCATGTCTTATTGCCCAGCTTCAGCTCGGCGCTGCCCATACATACCTGTGCCACCATCGCCACCGTTTCTTTGAGTTTGCGCTCAATCACCCGGGCGTCGGCGGGCACCAAGCTGCGGACCGACCCGCCTCCGGCCGGCGGCCCCCCGGGCCGGAACCGTGGTGGCCCGGCGCGCAGGACCACGAGGTTTGTCCCCATGGACTCAAATTGCTCGCGTATGCGCTTGGCCGCGCCTTGGCCGAGGGCCACCATTGCGATGACGGCACCCACCCCGATGACCATCCCGAGCATGGTCAAACCCGTGCGCATCTTATTGGTGCGGAGGGCGCGGAGGGCTATGCGGATGCTTTCCCACACACCCATTGTGCCTTCCCCCTCCTCGGGACGGAGCCAACCACTGAGCGCTATGCCTCCACCGGCATCTGGGCCAGAACGTCTTCGGCGATCAGCCTGTCTTCTACCGGAAAGTCTCCTATGATGCGGCCGTCGCGGAACTGGACAATCCGCTTGGCGTGGTGGGCCACGTCGGCCTCGTGGGTCACCATGATGATGGTGATTCCTGCGTCATTCAGTTCCTGGAACAACTGCATTATCTCCTCGCTCTGGCGGCTGGCAAGATTTCCGGTAGGCTCGTCGGCGAGAATGACGGAGGGGTTGTTGACGATAGCGCGGGCGATTGCGACGCGCTGCTGCTCGCCGCCGGAAAGCTGGCTTGGCAAGTGGTAGAGGCGGTCACCGAGCCCCACCCGCTCCAGGGCCTGTTTCGCCCGTTCCTGGCGGTCGCGTACACCTGCGTAAATCAGCGGCAACTCGACGTTTTCTAGCGCCGTGGTGCGCGGCAGGAGGTTGAACTGCTGAAACACAAAGCCGAGCTTGGTCCGCCGTATCCGTGCCAGCTCGGCATCGTCAAGAGAAGACACTTCAACGCCGTCGAGGAAATAGATGCCCGAGGTGGGCACGTCCAGGCAGCCGAGGATATGCATCATGGTGGACTTGCCGGAGCCGGAGGGGCCGGTGATAGCCACGAACTCGCCCGCCTCCACGGTCAAGGACACGCCGCGCAGGGCTGGCACTTCGACATCACCCAGCGAGTAGACCTTCGTTATGTTGCGGGCCTCGATGAGGCTCATCTTCCCCTGCTGCCTCCGCTGCCCCTGCGCGCCCCCGCTGCCGGCGCCGGCCCGAAAGGCATTCGCCGCAGGAAGCCTGGCAGCTCAGCCTCACTGCTGAACCCCTCAATGCCGAGCTTCTCGAAGCCGGCCAGAACCACTTCTTCGCCCTCTTGCAGCCCCGAGATGATTTCCGTGGACTCACCGTCCGACAGGCCCGTCTCCACCGTCCGCACTTCCCCCTGGCCGTCCTTGAGCACCACCACCTTTGCCTCGCCCTCACGCATCTTCACGGCCTCATTGGGCACCAGCAGAACGTTTTGCCTTTTCTGCACCATGATGTCTACGCTGGCGGTCATCTGTGGCTTCAGCAGCGTCCGGGCCTGGCTTTCCAGCTTCACGGTGACGAGATAGGTGACTACGTTCTCCTGCACTGTCGCCGCCGAGGCCACCGTCACAACTTGGCCCTTGAACTCCTTATCGGGGAAGGCGTCTACGGAGACCTTAGCTTCCTGGCCGACCCTGACTTGGCCTATGTCAGTCTCGTCCACGTAGGCATTTACTTGCAAGCGGTTGAGGTCTACTACCTCGATGAGCGTGGGCGCTGACAGGCCCGCTGCCACGGTTTCGCCCTCTTGTTGTGCCAGCGTCACAACCGTACCTGAGATGGGACTGCGGATGTAGCTCTTCTGAAACTGGGCTTCCTGATACTTGACCTGCGCCTCGGCTTGTTTGAGCGCTTCGTAGGCAGCCTGGATTTCGCGCTGCTTTATCTGGTCTTGCGTCATGTTGGCGAGGGCCGTTTTCACGGCGGCCTTGGCGCTGCGAACCTGCGCTTCCGCAGCACCGGCTTGGGCTTCGGCAGCAGCCAAGTCCGCCCGCGCACTCGCGACCGCCTCCGCCGCCTGGGCCACTGCGGCCTTGGCATCTTCGACGGCGGCCTCAGCGCTCTTCACGTCCTCGGCACGCATAGCGTCCTGATACACGCCTGCCTCGGCGGCCGCCAGGCCCGCCCGCGCCTGCGCCAGGGCGTCGCGGGCCGCGGCCAACGCAGCCTCCACCTTTTCTCGTGTGAGGTCTAGCCGAGACCTCGCGGCTTCTACTTGCTGGGCCGTCACCTCAGCCTGGGCGCGGGCATTGTCCACGTCGGCCTGGGATGCAAAGCCCTTGGCAAACAGTCCTTCCTGGCGTTTGAGTTCTGCGGCCGCCAGCGTCGCGTTGGCTTCTGCCTGTTTCAGTGCGGCTTGGGCGTCGGCTATCTCCAGCTCATAGCTTTTCTCGGCCTGCCGCAGATTCGCTTCGGCCGTATTTACAGCGGCCTTCGCCTTCTTGACGTCGGCGTCGGTCTGGGCCGACTGTAGCTTCACGGCTGCCCTCGACGAAGACAGTCGGGCCTCAGCCTCGCGCAGCCGCGCCTGGGCACCTTCCTGGGCCGACAGGACGCTTTTCAGGCGGCTTCGGGCTGCGGCAACGTTGGCCTGGGCCCTTTGCCGCTCCGATTCGGCTCCTCTCAAGCCTTCCTGGGCTTGCTCATAGGCAGCGATGAGCTGAGTATGCTGCATGGGAGCGCCGGCCAGTTGCTGCAGATACCTTGCGCGAGCCTGCTCGGCATTCCGCCGCGCGGCCTCCAGGTTGGCCGCTAAGTCTGGCGCGTCAATCTCTGCGATAACCTGTCCGGCCCTCACTTGCTGACCGAGGTCGGCATACAATCTTCTTATGCGCCCGCTAATCTGGGAGCCAATCTTTACGTAGGCTCCCGTCTCAGCCGCAATCACGCCCGTGCAGGAAACCGTCTGGACCAGGTCGCCGCGGATCACCTTGGCCGTCCGCACGACCTCCATCTCCGACTGCCGCGCCCGCGCCCGCCTCACCATCACCAACCCCACAACCCCTGCCGCCGCCACAGCTAACACGAGGCCAAGCTTCACCGCCCGCAATATTCTTCGGCGCCGCCTAGCCAGCTCTGGGGCAATCTGTGCCTGCGACATGTTGAATCCGCTCCGTTTTGTCTTCAGTGGCCGCCAGGAGTTGCCTCTGCCTCGCTCGCAGGGACGATGGGCTGGCCCAAAGCGGCCAACAGCGCCGCCAGCGCGGTGTTGTAGTCATAGTAAGCTTGCACGCGGTCCGCCTCAGCCTGGCGGAGCTTCACCTCGGCATCGGTCACCTCGATGACAGTGCCGGCACCGAGGGCGTACTTAGCCTCGGCGGCCTCCAAGCTCACCCTAGCGGCGCGCACGGCTGCCTCTGCTGCGTCTATTCTTCCTGCCGCCTGCGCCGCGGTCAGGTAATTACGCTCCACTTCCGCACTGATGCTGAGTCTGATGCGGCGCAGGTTTTCCTCGGCGATGGCCAGGCTGGCCCGCGCAGCCTCAGCCCTGCTCTTCGTCAGGTCGCCGTCGAAAAGCGGCAAAGAGACGCCGAGCGCCAGCGCCCAGGCCTCGTCAGTGACGTCCGTATACCTGCCGTAGCCGACGCTTCCGCTGGCGCTGACGACAGGGCCGCGGCGAAGCTCCGCAGCCCGTAGCGCCTGGCGAGCCGCTTCGATGTATGCTTGCTGCTCCAGCACGTCCGGCCGTGAGAGATAGGCCGCCCGCACCAGCTCGGAAAGCTCCGTTGGCAGCGGCGGTTTAGTCAGGCGGTCTGCGAGCCGCAAGGGCGTGTCGGCCGGCAGGCCCATCACTTCCTTGAGGTCATCGAGCGCCACCTGGGCCTGGGTCTCAGCCTGCAGCCGCTGCACCTCCGCCTGAGCCACCTCCACTTCAAAAGGGTAGCGGTCTGCGGGTGCCGCCGTACCCTCCTCGATGCGCGCCTGGGCCCTCGCCAGATGCTGCCTTGCCGACGCGAGTGCCCGCTCCGCCACTGCGACGAACTCCTGCGCCGCCAGCGCTGCGTAAAAACGCTGGGCGACCTCCAGGACTAACAGCCGCCGGGTATCGGCCAGGGCATGGCGCGAGGCCTCCGCTGATGCCCTCGCTGACCTGATGTCCTCCCTCAGTCCGCTTTCGAAGAACGTTTGTTCGAGCACTACCTGCGCCGTTCGTTGGGTCTCCCGCGTGTCTACCCCCGGCCCGCCAAGGCGGCTCACTGCCTTGGAGGTCTGCCCTGTCCAACTTAGTTTCAGGTTGGGCAGTTGCGCCGCGCGGGTCTGCACGGCGGCCGCCGCCGCGCGACGCACCTCCTCCGCCGCTATTGGGATGGCTGGGCTGTTGGCTAGGGCGATTTTGACAGCGTCTTCGAGGCTCAGGGGCTTACTGAGGTCGACCCCTGGCGGGATGGTGGGCTGGGCGTGCTGGGCTGCAGCCAGTGCCCCAACTGCCAACGCAGCCGTTACCATAGCCAGCCTCCCCCTGACCCGCACGCAGCGCCAACTCACCGACCGGCGAAACGGTGGCGAGGTGACTGGCCGGTTCGGCCCGCGCGCAAAAAAGATACCTGGTCCGTCAACCATGTTCATCCCTCTCAAGTGCGGAGACGAGGAAGGATGCGGAACTGCATGATATGCATGAATTCATCTCCCAGGTCTTAAACGCATGTACTCTTGCCTCGGTTCCATCGCTCTGGACGCGGGCTGCGCCCAGCCCGAGGCCGCCTGGTCCGCGGTTCTCTTCTCTGGCTGCTGGAGGAAGCGGTTCAGCAGGGCGGGGCTAGGCGGCGGGCTCTCCTGCGCTCTATCCGCCGCTTCCACACCCAAAGCCCAAGAGCCGCTGCGACAAAGCTGAGCGCCACAAGCTTTAGCAGCCCAAGCGCCGACACCCAGATAATTGCCATCGCGGCCGTACTTATGCCCCACATGCTCGCGACCAAGCTCACCAGCTCTGGCCCTGAGGCGAGAAAAATGGCGAAGCTGATGAGGACCGTGGCGTACAGCGCGAGGGCTACCCACAGGCAGGCCACCATCGCATCGTGTAGGGTCACCGCCATCGTCTCTTCGTGCCCCTCGTTGTTACTCATTTCCGTCCGCTCCCTGGGCGTCCCGGGTAGGCGCAGGCCATGCCGCCAGTCTCCTGGTGACAACCAAACCGTCCGCCGAAAGAATCATGCTCCCGTCCGGCCGCAACAGCCCACCCAGCAGCCCTGCTCCCCAGCTGGTCGGGCATGGTTCCTATTCACCGCTGTGGACTGTCTTACCTTCCCCAGACGCGACCGAAAGAAAAGGTGTTCAGGAGATGGGCCGGCCAGCGGTGAAAAATCTGCTTTGCATATCTGTTGACATCCATACTGCTGCAGCGCTGGCGGCCGGCAGCACCTGTTGGCTCGCCGAGCTCGGGTTGAACTCTCGCACCGGTGCCATGCTCTGTCTGCTCTGCGAGGCGGCCATCCTGGAGGCCCTTGGGCTATTGCCGGCTCTGCCTAGTTGTTGTATAGGTGAAGGCGGGAGGTGATCGGAATGTTTGCGGCGGCATACCTATTCGGCGGAGTCTTCATCGCGAGGTGCCTAGTGATGGCCTCCCAGACGGCTGTGTTTGAGGTTTGTCATGCTGTCGTGAAGCCCCGCCAGACCTATGGCTATCGAGGCATCATGGGCGACTTCCTGGAGTTGAAAGACGGCTCTATTGTCATGGCTTACACCAATGGCGACATCCTAGCCGTGAAGTCAACCGACAGAGGCAGAACTTGGGGCTCACCATTCGTGTTGGTGGCGGCACCCAGGCCTCCCGCGAAGGGCTACTACGCTGCCCCCAGCTTTCTTCGCCTGCCCGATGGAGACATCCTCCTTGCTTACTTTTACACCACCTATCCCACCACTCCTTACTTCGGCCACAACTATCTGCGCCGCTCCTCCGATGAGGGGGCTACCTGGACAGAGCCTGTGTGCTACACGCCCTACCCTGGATACTTGCCGGTTCACAACGACCGTTTGCAGGTTCTTTCGACCGGCCGCCTTCTGGCAATCGCTGAGTACAAGGCCTACCTGCCCTCGAGTGATGACCATTCTGGCTATGTTGGGATGTCCTTTTTCTCCGACGACGGTGGTTGTAGCTGGCAGGCCAGCCGCAACACTGTGGACATGTACGGCGCTGGGATAGAGGTGCAGGAGGCCGACGCTGTGGAACTTAGGGACGGTCGGCTGCTCATGTTCGCGCGCACTTACAGCGGCCATCCCGTGTTCGCCTACTCCGAGGACAAGGGAGAGACGTGGGGGCCGGGCATTCTCAGGGAGGACATCCCTATGGCGCCCGCCGCTGGATTCCCCACGGTGCGTCGCATCCCCTCCACCGGCGACCTATTGTTCATCTGGATTACCGAGGACGCTAGGGACAAGGAGGACCCAAGGATTGTGCGCCGGTGTGCCCTCACCGCAGCCGTCTCCTCCGACGAGGGCCGTACGCTCACTCACTTCCGTCACATAGCTCATGACCCAGAAGACGACTTCGGTTACCAGTGCGTTGAGTTCTTGCGTGAGGGCATCGTTCTGGTCGGCTATCACAGCCGCGACGGCATCTACGTCGCACGCATAGGAGTTGACTGGTTTTACGGCAGGTAAGACGCCCCACAAGCCGCGTACTTTCGGTTAGCAACATTCTGCCTGCCCTCGGTCGGCGGGACAGGAAACTGGGGTGCGAGTTGTTCCACAGGCCGGATAGGCCATGTCAATCGGTGGGGGCGGCTGCTACTTGAGGGGCCGGTTCAGGCAGCCGCTAGAGTCAGCGAGGGGCTGTCGGCGAAGCGCTGGAGACGATGCCCCAGGCTGGGTGGTGGGAGAGCTGGCAGGGCCGCGGAGCGAACTAGCCTTTCAGCGCCTGTGACCGCAGGGCCCAACGTATCTAAGCCTCCCAAACTTACGTCATTCGCAGCGCGGTCAATCGTTATGGCCTGGACAATGTTTTCGTAGTGCAGCGGTCCGCCCTCGAGTTTTTCACCAAGGCCCGCCTTGTCCCAACTGGGACGTTGGCCTCGGTTAGCGAGCGAGGCAGCGCAGGTCACGGCGCGGGTGCTGCCAGGTCTTTTTCAACGCCTCGCGCAGCAGTTGGAGCACCGTTTGATAATCGGGGTCGCTGCGGTCGGCATAGGGGGACGGGTCGCACTTCCTGCCGCTGGGCGTGGCAGCACCCCTAAGGGGGGCTGCTAGGAAGAGACTCTCCTCGGGATTGTTCAGGTCTACCCATTCCGGCCGTGCTAGCGAGGTGTCCCCGTGGCAGGAGGCACAGCGGCGGGCGTGCACCGCTGAAACGGCCGCCCAAAGCTGCGCATCTTCGGCGATGTTGTAGGTCTCGGCCAGCGGGCCGCGTTTGTAGATGAAGTCGTCGTGGTAGACGGCATTTGCATCGAGCCAGGTGTATAGGCGCTGCCAGTCATCTTCTGAGAGCTTGCAGAAGGACTGGTGGCTGCCCTTTAGGACTTTCACAAGCCGGCTGGCATGGGAACCAAACTCTCGGACGCCTGTGACACGAGAGTTGTCGGCCTTGTTGGAGACAGTGACGAGGCCGCGCTGGGGGTCAAGAAGCGAATCATAGGCGCGGTTGTGGTCGCGGGTGAGGCCAGGGGAGAGGTCAAGGCCGGCGGCGGGCCGGAGGCCGGAGTGGCAACGCACGCAATGGCGAGTGAGAACCGGCTGCACGTCGCGTAGGAAGCTGATGGGTTTGTTGCCCCATGGCGGCGGGGTTGGCTCCGACGGCGGACGGGAGAGAGCCATTGGCACGCGGGCGGCTCGTGGAGCTTCGTCGCGCGTCTCGTGGCACCCCGTGCAGCTTCGTATCTCTCCCGCGCGGAAGCTTATGTAGCTGCGCATTCGACGCAGCTCCCTCCCGTCGGCGTCCAGGGCTTGGAAATACACAGCGATATCTGCTGGCACCTTGAAAAACGCCGACCCGTCGGGTTCGACCGGAACGGTGCCTAGGATGCGCACGGGCGTCCAGTTCACGCCAGTGGCTTTGGCATCGGGTTCGTATCTTCGGCCGCCGAGTTCATTATCGTAGGGCCAGGGCACCGGTTCGGCGATGCGGATGAATTTCACTTCGCCGGGGTGAAGCTCGGGCACGCCAGACGTCACGTCGGTGACGATGAGGGTAGCCAGGGACTCGGCAGGAGCTAGGCTGCTGGCGAGAATTGGTGCGCGGCGCCTGGGCCGGAGTGGTATGGGCATCACGCTGGAAATCGTTGGGTCTCGGTAGACGAGCTCCTTGCCGCCATAGACGTCCAGCAGATAGAGGGCATATCCGGTCTCGTCTTGCATGGCGCCGTCGCAGTAGGCTGCCAAGAAGGTGGTTTCCGAGAGCGGATAAGGGTCCATGTACCAGCCTTGGCCTGGGGGCAGGTGCCAGTCGGGGATGCTTGGTCCGGGTGCCGCGCCGCCAAACTCCGGCCACACGTCCGGGCCGGTGACGCGAATGACCGCCGCTGGGTTGTTCATGCCCACGGCGCGGTCAACGATTACCACCGGACCTGCGGCAAGGGTATGGTGGCCTGTGGCGATGGCGATAATCTTGTGGGTGCCAGGGATGGGGCGCGGTACGGTCAAGGTGGCGGGGAAATCGAAGTGCTGTTTGGTGTAGTTGTCGGCGCCCGTGCCGTCGGGACGGAGGAACCACAGCGGATGCATGAGGGCGAGGCCGCGCTCGTGGTATTCCCAGTGAGAATAGCAGATGGTGCCGTCGTGAAGCACGCGGGGATACCAGTCGCCGTCCTTGGTGACGGTGAGGCGGCGGATTTCGCCCGTGTCGGGGCGCAGCACGAAGAGGTTCGTGGTGGGTTCGTCCTTATCGTACTCGTTGCACTCAAGCTCGTAGGCACATCGCTCGGATTCGAAGGCTATGTCTCCGTTTGGTAGGTAGCAAGGGTTCAGGTCGCTCCATTCGCCGTCGGTTAGCTGACGCAGGCCTGAACCGTCTACGTTCATTTCATACAAGTGGAGCAGGTCAACGGTGCGGTGGAGGTCAAAGGTGGCTTGGCGGACGGTCCAACCTTCGGGCGGCTGGCCGGAAGGCGAGCGGGCGTAGGCAAAGACGATGCGGGTGGCATCCCAGTCCAGGTCAAAGCCGTGAACGTTGCCTGGGCCGAGGCGGCCTGCGATGAGGGCCTGGGCCTGGGGGGACTGGCCGGGCCGGAAGTTGGTGAGAACGAAGATATCTCCGCCGGGCCGCGACCCCCAGGCGTGATGGTTCACGTTGATGTCGGCGTAACTTTGCTGGGTGAAGCGCTTGACGAAAAGCAAGCGATCGAAGTCCAGACGGGGATTGCGGAAGGCCAGGTCACGCAAGAGGCGACGTTGCTCAAGCCGGAGAGCGCGCCATGCTTGGGTATTTGTTGGATCGGCTTCAAGGGCGGTCGTTTGGTCCTGCAGTCGGCGCAGGGCGACGCGGAAGGGCTGCAGCGACGACGAGGTGGCGCCGTCGCGCTCAAAGTCGTCAAGCAGCCGCGCGGCCCGGCGAAAATCCTGCTGGATGAGGCGCACGAGCCGGCGCATGAGATGAGGCGCTGCTTGGGGGTTGGCTTGCCAGAGCGACCAGCGGATGCCCCGCTGGGCGTCCTGCGTCAGCCAGTCGGCCTCGACCATTTCGGCGTGGGTGCGTCTTGCGGCCGCGGCGCCCGCCAAGGCATCTTCCGGTTGGCCTTCCTCGCGCCAGCCGAGAAGGGCGTCGGGCTGGTCAAAACGAGCCACCCTACCCTCTCCCAGGGGCACTTGGTCGCAGCCCAGCCACGCCCAGGCCGGCCCGTCGTTGCCATCAACGGCTTGGAAAAATACCCGCCGGCCGATGAGGTCCCTGGTGTCCCACACTATGGGTCGCAAAGTGTTGCCCACCGGCGGCTCGGCGCGGCGGAGGATTTCGAGTGTCTCGGCGTCCACCAGTTGAAAGCTGTTTAAGCCTGCATCGCCGGTGGGGCTGTCGGCGCCCATGGCCAGGAACGTATAGGTGGGCGTGGTGAGGGTGAAGATGGGCGAGCGGACGGCGCCGGTGCCACTTTCGTCGCCGCGCAGGGACGAGAGATAAGGTGGGCATGACCGCAACTCGCCGTTGGTGGTCATGACGCCCCACGTGGGCGGGGTGCCTTCCATCTCGATGGCATAGCGGTCGGAGGCCGGCCGGCAGCGGAGCCACTCGTCGGCGCTCAAGCCCTCTGGCTGTGGCTCTTCGGTCCAGCCGTCGGGCAGTTGGCCGAGGAGAAGCTGGCCCAATATGTCGCGCTCACCCACTCGGACCGCCCGGAGGCCCATCCAGGCGAAGGCTGGCTCCGCGACGCCATCTACGGCCCGCAGATAGACGCGGCGGCCGATAAGCTCGATTACATCCCAGCGCACGGGCGTCATCTCGTCGGTGCCCGGCGGGGCCGCCCTGCGGAGGGCCAGGCCCGTCTCGGCATCGCAAAGCGCAAACCAGTTGCGCATGCGCCGCTGGAAGGGTGGGCCGTCGTGGCCGCAGATTTCGAAGTAAACCTCGTCGGCGTCTAAGGTAAAGACATCCGTGCGTATGGCTCCTGTCCCGCCTTCGCCCGAGCCTAGGGAGGACAGGTAGGGGGTCACATGTCGCCCCGCCCCGTCCCGGTCGAGTACTCGCCAGGTGTCTGCCGCGCAGGGAAGAGCCAAGAGGCAAGCCAAAAGAAGGCCCGCCAGCCCTCGGACCGTCCGGGCGTGCCCGCAGCCGCGTGTTGTCATCTTGCCCTTCATGACGCTCCCTATATCGTTGCGGTTGCCGCCGTCCGTGTTGCTCACCCGCGGTGCGCCGGAAATGCAGCGCCTATCGAGCCTCGGTTGCGGCAGTGATTGCCAGGAGGGCTGGTGTGCCCCAACGGCTGCCGTCCGGCCCGTAAACTATGTCCACCGCTGCTATTTCGACTTCAGGCCGCTGGTTGTTCCATTGCATCTGGTAAACGACGGCCTGGTCGCCACTGGCATCGCCTGGGAAAGGAGCGGCCCAGGCCACCGAAGCGTCTTTCAGGCCGGTGGGTTCCTTCTGTATCCAGTGTTCGACGCCCTCGCCGTAACGGACGGGGACTTGCACGGTGTGGCCGTCGGCATAGTGGACAATATATGCGAATAGCACCGGTGGTTGGTCGTCGGGCTTTGACGGGCGCCACTCGGCCGCACGGTTGAAAACGTGCAAGAAGAAAAGCGCGTCGGCCCGCTGGCCCACTGGCAGGCCGCGGACTTCGGTCGGTAACTTGCCCCGTGCGCCCGGCCCGTCCAACATTATGCACGACGGCAGCGGCGAGGTTTTGAAATCCCGGATAACGTACCGAACGCCGCCTAGGGTCACGTCGCCCTGAGGTAAATGTGACAGGTCCCGCCCACCTTCGTACCAGCCGCGGTCCTTGGTCAGGTACTGGTTGCAGCGCTCTTCGAGAGGTATGGGGGAGAACTTCATATTGGCGGTGGTGAGGAGGCGTCCGCCTGCGAAGGTCGCGTGCAGGTTCCGCAGCAGGGCCGTGACTATAGCCCGTTTCTTCTGGGCGTTTTCGGGTACCGGCTCGGCATCCTTCACGTTCAGCTGGCACAGCACCAGGCCGCCCTTGCCCATGCTGTACTTCACCAGCCCTCCGATGTTCAGCAGGGGGGTCACTTTGCTGCGCCAGTCGGGTGGGCGAGTCACATAAATCCAAAGATTGTCTATGCCCGTGGTCTGGCCAGGTTTGTCAAAGTCGGCAAGCTCTATGGTGAGAGTGGCGGTGACCTTGCGGGGGGTGAGGTCGAAGTCCTGGCGTTCGGCCGTTGGCTTGGTGGCCAGGGTGACGGGCGTCGGGTCGTCGTCGAAGTACAGGTTCACCTTGGTGGGGACACAGTAATGGGTGTTGAGCACGATGGAGAAGCGGCGGACTTCTTCGGGGCGGGGGAAGGTCAGGGTGAGCTTGGGATGGGCGGTGCTCATATAGTAGATGAGCTTCCAGGCGTCGGCGCTGGTGAAGCCATTCACAGCGTTGCGGGACCAGCCGGCGGCTGCGGCGCGTGCGCCTGCGTGGTCGCCGGCCCGCGCGCCAGGGAATTCGCAGAAGGGTGCAAGGTCGTCGAGGTCCACGACGTAGGTGAATTCGTCGTCCACCAGATATTTATCCCCTGCCCAGGGGAATATTTTCTCGGCGGATTCCATGGTCACGTCGCGGACGGTGATGCCAGAAAGCAGCGGGTCGCGGACGGGGGGCAGGGTAACGCGTTCCAGTTCGAAGGGCCGGAGGAGGTGCTCGACGCCGACGAGCTTGTTGAAGTAGGGCAAGCCATCAGGCGTGAGGCCCCATGCAAAAAGCCAGCCACCAGCATCTGTGAAGGTCTTAATCGCTGACGAAGCGCCCGCCAGTCGGGCCAGGTTGGTCGGTGTAGCATCGAAGATGATTATCTCGTACTTGCCGCTCGTGATGGCGGTGATGGGGTCTGGGGCGCGGTCGAACTGAAGGCCGCAATCCGCCAAAAGCCGATATTCCGGTGAGTTCTCGTCCATTACCACAGCCGTGGCGCGGCGGATGGGCTTGTAGGTCGCGCAATAGGCGAGGAGGTTGTCGAAAAGGCGCTTGGCCACCGGGTCGGTTGCCAATTTTTCCCCGACGACCAGTTGGCAGAGCACTATCAGGCCGTCGTTGACGGGACATTCGGCCAGAGCAGTGTAGGCCAGGTTCTGATCGCATTGGACTAAGGAGACGGCCCCGCGGGTGGCTTTCTTATAAGGATTGCGATACACAACCTCGTCGCCCGACCAGGTGAAGAAGTCTTGTTGTTCGAGGCCCTCGAAGGCCGGATGCTGGAGGTTCTCGGCGAAGGCGATACGGCCGACGAAATCAGTAGGGGCGAAGTCGGCGGGCAGTGCCAGGTGGTGTAGCGGATTGGCCTGCTCGAGTACGAGAATTTTCGCTCCCGCGGCGGCCAAGGCCAACCAGCGGGGGTCCGTGGCTTCGCGCGGACTGAGGGCGTCACGGCCAACCAGCACCACCTTGGCCGTCGGCGGTATCTCGTCAACCCTCGCCGCCTGCCTGAAGGCTATGCCCCGTGCCTTGAGACGCGCGGCTGCGGTGCCGGCAGGGTCAACGACCACCAGCTCGCCGGCGGTGAGTTTCGGTCGCGGTCCGGCCTCCTCGTCTATGACGGCTACCGGCTTAGTTTCGCGGAACACTTCTTTGCCGCCGCGCCTGCACACCAGGATAAATTCGCCGGTGGTGCGCTTTTTGACCCGCGGGACTGGGAGGGTTATCTGCCATTCCTGTGTGCCCCCAGGCGGCAGTGGGAAGGTCTTCGTCTCGCGAGCCGCGACTTTGCCCTCCAATACCAGCGCCCAGACTACCTCTATTGGGTCGGCTAGGTGAGTGTTGTTGAATACCTTGAGGGTGCGCGGGACCTTGCTTGCGCCGCCAAAGGTCCAGTTCCACTGTCGGCACAAGACGCAGACCGGCTTCCAGGAGTTGTAGTGCAGGTCGGTCTCGTTGGCGCTCAGCCAGAAGTGATAGGCCGCAACACCGTGCCACCGGTAGCCTTCGGCCAGCATTTTGGCCAGGCGGCCCACGCCAACCCGCGTGTATTCACCCCAGCCTTGGAAGCAGCCCTCCCCGCCGAGCTGGGAGTAAGCACCGGGCGTCTCCCCCCGCGCGTAAAAGCACTCGCCCATAAAGATTGGGCGGTCCGGGACGAGCTGCCAGGGTACCTTGCCCCAGCCGACGAGGGGCTTTTCGTGGGCGGCATAGGCCCTGGCGAGGGTGTAGGCTTCTTCCGGGTAGTCGCGCCATGCGCTTTCCTGGTAGTGGACGCCGTTTACTGGTAGAGAGTTGTCCATGAGGCAGTTGCCGCCGTCCACCATAACAGGCCGAGTGGGGTCGAGGGCCATCACTTCGCGGGCGGCCCGCGCGATGTGTGGTTCGACGGCTGCCGAAAGACCCAGGTTGCGCGAGTTGATGAAGGTGATCTCGTTTTCAATTGACCAGATGAGGATTGCCGGATGGTTGCGTTCCTCGCGTACTTGGGCCTTGAGCTGGGTTATCCAGTTGTCGAAAAGCTCCTGGCCGTTGGCGAGCTGGTGCAGATAATTGGCCATTTGGCCGTCGAAGATTCCGCTTCGGCGGACGGCAATGCCCATGCGGTCCATGAGGTCGAGGGCCTCGCAGGGTCGAAGGCCGCCGAATTTCCGCCCCCAGAACCGCCACATGTTCTGGCCGCTCTGGCGCCAGAATTCAATGGCCCTGAGGGGGTCTGAGTCCCCGTGGAGGTAGGTCGTGTCGGCCCAGAACTGCCAAGGTACGCCGTTTATTCTGAACTGACGCCCGCTCCAGTCCCATTCGCGAAAGCCGAAGGTGGTGCGCAGGATGTCTGCCGGATGGCCGTTTAGGCGCACCGTCGTCACCAGGGTATATAGGTTCGGCTCGTCGGGCCACCAAAGCTTGGGGTCGCTCCAAGGTTCCTCGAAGATAACCGTCCGTTCCTCGCCTGGCGCAAGGGTAACGTCGTGGGCGGGAAAGGTTTTTTCAGGCTTCTCGCCGCCTGCCGCCACAGCCTCGTTGACTACCTGAACCTGGCGCTCCTCGGCGCTGGGATTGAGCAGCGTAATCTCAAGGCCCAGCAGTTTTTTCTTGACGGAAGGCATGATGAAGACGTCGCGGACGTACACAGGGCCGGCGGCGACGAGGCTTGGCGGCTCAAGAATACCGGATTGGCTGGCGTAGTCCGGCGCACCGATGGGGAAGTCGAAATGCTGGTTCACCCAGTTTTGGGTGCCCATGAGGGAGACGGGTATGTTGAACATGAGCCGCGTAAGCTTGCCGGATTTCTTGGGGCTGAAGGCATAGTAACTGTCCTTGACGACGACGGCGATTTCGTTGATTTGGCCTGGCCGGACGGCCTGCGTGACGTCGCAGTCGAAGAGAGCGTAGGGTGCTTTCGTGAAGCCGCAGAACTGGCCGTTGACGAAAACGCTGGCCATGAGGCACACGGACGGCAGCCGCAAGAAAAAAGACCTGCCGGCGAGGGCTGCCGGAATGTCTACCCTGGTGCGGTAAACGAAACGGTGGCAGAAGCGGAGCTGCGGCTTGACCTCAAATTTATTGCCCGGCACCTGAATGGCCATCCAGAAGGCTTGGGCAGGGTCGGGGAGGGTCTTTGTCGGGCCGTCGCGGTCTTCCACTTCCGGGCCGTCCTCATCGTAGCGGCAGACTTGCCAGAGGCCGGAGAGGGATGTTTCGATGCGCTCGCCTGGTGGGGCGTCGGCTCTCATTTCGTACACTTGTGCTGCGGCCCGCTTGTCTTCTTCCGTTTGCCAGTTGGCGTCGGGTTTGTTGGGCCCGTTGGGGCGAAAGGCTCCCTTATTTATACACAAGGCGTCAGAGCAATACAGTATGTTGTTCGGCACTCGCTTGCCGTTTTCTTCTTTGTAAGTAGGCGTGAGGCGTATCTGGAGCGTGTGCTTGCCCGCGTCGAGGTCGGCTTCCCCCATCTTGAGCCAAGCCACTTCGCACCAGAAATCTATTTCCATGAGGTCGCAGGTGAGGTCTTCCGGCCGTATGGTCTTCCATTCGGCGGCATCTATTCGCCAGTCGAAGGGAGAGCGGACGAATTCAAAGCCGACGCGGTTCCAAATCTCGTAGCGGCCCGCCGACGCAATGTTGAAGTCGTAGCTGAGAAGAATGCCGTCTTTCGGGCAGCGGGCCTCGACTTCCGCGGCGTCAATATTGATGTGCAGCCAGGCTTGCTCAGACAGGAAATGCTTGTTGCCCCAGCCGGCGGCGCGGGCGTCCCAGTTCTTCGCGGATGGGTTCTCGCCCTCAAGCCAGACATAGTCGGCGGCCTGAAGCGTTGGGGCGAGCACCACAAGCAAAATTGCGCCAGCCGCCCACCTCATCGGCATCATTCTTTTTGCGCGGTGTTACTGTCGAGACACTGCTCACGAAGTCCCGCGGGCCTGCCACACTTCGTACTCATAGGGCCAATGGTCGCGGCGACTGAGCACGAGCCGGCGCATGTGCTCAGCGGCAGCCTGTATCTCAGCCTCTTGGTCGGGATAATGCTCGTTGTGGGCAGCAGCCTCGACGAGGCGGGCGCCCAGCGCCGCGGCCTGCTCCAGCACTTCGGCGCAGGACTCTGGCTCCGTTAGCTGGCGGGCCTCGGCCCCCACGCTGCCCACCGTCCAGCAGCCCAGCCGCCGCAGATAGGAAAGCATGTACTCGGCCACTGCCGCGATTTCTGTGCTGCCCGCCGTGACGACTGCGGCGGCGTGCTTGCCTCGCAGGGCATTGACGTGCAATGGCCCGCAAAGACGGTCGAAGAGAGCCTTCATCTGCGCAGTGACGTTCGAGATGTAGTTCGGGCTGGCGAACACGATTGCGTCGGCGCCCAGGAGGGCGTCTCGCACTTGCTGATAGTCATCCCCGATGGCGCACTCACCGGTGCGGTGGCAGGCGTCGCAGGCCCGGCAGGGAGCGATGTTCAGGTCGCCGAGGCAGAAGACTTCAACATCGGCACCGGCTTTCTCGGCGCCCTCGACCACGGCCGACAGGAGCCTGCCGGTGTTGCCCTGCATGCCGTGGGGGCTTCCTTGGACGGCCACCATGTTCATCCTTCTCGCCTCCTCGGTGTGGCGTGTACTGGGCGACCTGCCGTGTTGCAGGCACACGCACAGGGACCTTCGCCGCAGGACTTCTATGCCCTTCCCTGGAAACGAGCGCTGCCTTGTGGGGTTTTTATTCTGGGCGGCTAGGCTGCAGGAAAATGTGCTGAAGACACCGTACCTAGAACACGGCGGCCCTAGCGCCTAAAAGCCTGTTGTCAGGGGATGAGACGCGTGAAACGAGCGGTGACGGTGGCTTTTCTGGTTGGCTTGTCGGCCGCGCTTCTCGGCGGCCCGGGAAGCGGAGCTTGGGGGGAGCCGTCGTTGATGGTCAATGGGGACTTCGAGGCTGGCGAAGGCCCCATGCCGAAGGCCTGGTCGTTCAGTTTGTATCCGGGTGCAGTGCCGGCTGGGGATTGTCTCGTGCGCGCCGAAGGCCCTGTGCGTTCGGGCAACTGGGCGCTGAAAATTGACACCGGGCCTGTCGTCGGCCAGGACGTCTCTCTGGTGTTCAATGGGGCCGTGGCGCAGGAGGCGTGTGCCCTCCGGCGCCAGGAACTGCGGCTTTCGGGGTGGGTCTATGTCCAGCCGCGCACGGCCCTCCGCCCGATCCACATGCGCCTGCGCACCTTCGGCCCCGACGAGCAGGGACAGCACGTCTTCCTTGGCGATGTGCTGGACGTGACGGTCTTGGGGGAGCCTGGCAAATGGGTGGAGTTTCGGGCCGCGGGTCGGGTGCTGGATAAGAATATCACCGCCATGGACCTGCATTGCAGCATCGGGGCAGACGTAGTGCCCACCGTGCAATTTCTCGACGACCTTCGCCTAGAGCTCGCGGCGGCGGAGCCTTTGGCCCTCAAGCCCCTGCGCTCCTGGCTGTGGTCGGATGAGAAAGTGATACCCGTATCCGTCGAGCTTTCGCCGGCCATGGGCGGCGGAAAGACTCTCTCGCTGCGTCTTCTCACCGCCAAGGGCCAGCCAGCCGCCGCCTGGCAGCGACCGGCGCGGTCTGGGGTCATCGGGCTTCCTTTGCCGTCTAAGCGTCTGGCCGAAGGGCGCTACACTCTGCATGGCCAGGTGCTAGGCGCCGCGAAGGAAGTGATAGGCTCGGCTGAAAGTAGCCTGGAGCTCGTCGCAAGCCCCTGGGAGGGCGCGGCGGGTACAGCGGCGGCGGGCATGGCAGCCGCACAGGCCCGCGCCGTGGCAGGGTTTGAGGCTTTGGGCAGCCTCGCGCCTACCGACGCTGAGGACGAGGTGCCGGCCGAAGAAGAGCCGCTGAGCGAGGACGTGCCGCTCGGGGATTGGCAGGCGCGTGGCTACGTAGTCTTTTCGCGCCACTACCTTGATTTGCCTTCGCGTCTGGGCCGCCCAAGGCCTGGGGAGGTCGTTGGCAAGACGCAGCTGGTGCGCATCTTTGCCTGTCCGGGTGAGTACGAGCCGGTGGCGCTTTCCGTGTGGGCGCTGCGGCCTCTCAGCGGCGTGAGCGTGACGGTTAGCGACTTGAAATCCGCAAAGGGCGTCATCCCGGGCGGCTGCGTAGAAGTGCGTGTAGTGCGGAGCTTGAGAAACTTGCCGGCTTTCCTAGAGCGGCGCCCGCAAGTGAACATTCCTCAGAACCAGACGCAGACTTTTTGGTTGACCCTGTACGTCCCCTCTGACGCCCGCCCAGGGTTCTATCGCGGAAACCTTCGCCTTTCGGCGCAGGGGGCACCGCCTACCGACGTAGGGCTGCTGGTGCGCGTTTTGCCACTGAAGCTCCCGCCTCCGCAGAAGGGATACGGTTTTTGGTGGGCTATGGACGGCCGCTGGAAGGGATACTACTCCGACGAGCGGGAGGCTGCCCTGGCCCAAATCCGCAAGCAGTTCGTCGCCCTGCGCGAGCACGGCTGCAACATGGTCTCCTGCCCCGTCATGCCCAAGATGACCAGGGCGGATGACGGCACAATTACCTACGACTTCACCCAGGAGCATTGGAGGCATTGCGTCTACGCCCTGGCCGATTTTTTCCAGATAGGCCGGGAGACGGGTTTTCTTTCGGCGCAGCATCCCATTCAGTATACCGGTGCCGAGTCGCTGCACAGCCACTGGGTCGCTAGGGAATTCGGCTTCGAGCGCGAGTCGGCGCAATTCGAGGCCTTCTACCGGGATGCTTGCCGCCGCATTGACGATTGGGCCAAGCAGCAGGGCTATACCTTGGCCTTTGCCTGCGTGGACGAAATAGGCAACGGCGTTGACCGACAGCGCGAGGCTTTGCGGTTCTATCGCGTGGCCCAGGAGGCGGGCGTGCTCACTTCGGTGACCGACAACTCCATGCATGGCGGCGTGCACCTGATGGGCCAGGCGCGCTTCGACGAAATCATTGCCATGCGTCTGTACAACTTCATCGTGCCGGAGATGATTGAGAGTGCGCGGGCTTCGCGCGATCGGCTATGGCTATATAACGTCGGTTCGGCTGGCTGGTGGGCCAAGCTGGATCGGTTTGTGTTCGGGTTGTTCACGGAGCGCTGCGGTGCCGAGGGATGTGCGCAGTGGGCTTTTCAGTGGCCGAGAGGAGAAGCAGGGCCGTACCGGGCTTCCGAAGCCGGGCAAGAGACCGGATGGCACTATGCCCTTCCCGCACCCGACGGCCCCTTGCCGACGGTGGCTTTCGAAGGCGTGCGGGAAGGCATTGACGACGCGCGCTATCTGGAGGTTCTGCGTGCCAGGGATCCCAAGTCGCCGGCTGCATCCCTGAGCGACATCGAGCCGGTCAGCCCTCGCATCCGCGACTACCTTGACGCCCACGATGCTACGAGCTTTGACTGCCACCGCTGGCGAGTAGCCCGCGCAGCCATGGAAGACCGTGTCCGCTGGGCCCCGAGAAGGCGTACCCAGGGGCGGCAGAAGATGACCTGGGAGATAGGGCCTGGCCGCTCCAAAATATTTTATGGGGCTGTGAGCGCTGCTGCTAGCGAGAGGCGCGGCTGAAAAGCATTTCGCTTGTGAGCCTTTTGGCGGCAACGCAAGAGCTTGGCCCTACCACACTACCACAGCGGCCGGCGTACGTGGCAGTAAGGCTCCAAGCCCTTTTTCGCGTAATAGTCTTGGTGATATTCCTCGGCGGGCCAGAAGCGACCGGCGGGCAAGAGCCGTGTCACTACGTCCATGCCTCGCGCCTTCAGTTCGGCAAGGACGCGTTCAGCCGCCTGCCTTTGCTCCTCGTCCAGGTAGAAAATGGCTGACATGTACTGCTCGCCAATATCCGGGCCTTGGCCGTCGGGCTGGGTGGGGTCGTGGATTTCAAAGAACAGCTTCAGTAGGTCTTCGTAGGAAACCCGCAGGGGGTCGTACAGAACCTCAACGGCCTCCAAGTGACCTGTCGTGCCGGAGCAAACTTGCTTGTAAGTGGGGTTGGGGGAGTGACCGCCGGTATACCCGACGGTTGTGTCCACGACGCCGGGATGGCGGCTGAACCAGTACTCGACGCCCCAGAAGCAGCCGCCGGCGAAGATGGCGCGTCCGTAGTTAGCTTCCTCGGCCGGCAGGAAGAGTAGCGAGACGGAGTTGACGCAGTGGCGGGTGTTCTTGGCGGTGAAATTTTCGCCGAGGAACACGTGGCCGAGGTGGGCACCGCAACTGGCACAGACGATTTCGGTTCGGACGCCGTCGGGGTCGGGCTGGCGCATGACGGCGCCTGGCACCTCGTCGTCGAAGGAAGGCCAACCGCAGTGGGACCTAAACTTGTCCTTTGAGCGGTACAGCATTGCGCCGCAGCGCCGGCACGTGTACACGCCTGGCGCGAAGTGGTCGTTGTATTCGCCGGTGAAGGGAGGCTCGGTGCCCCTGTGGACGATTACGGCTTCTTCTTCGGGCGTGAGCTGCCGCCACTTGTGCTTGGCATTTCGGCTGCTCATTTCGCCGCCACCTCCGAGGCAGTCCGTGTTCCTCGTTTTGCCGTCGTCGGCCGCGGCTGGGAAACGGGCGCCCGAGGCGCCGAGAGCGATAAGGAACGCGACGGCAAAAACTGTGGCAAGGCTCCACGTATCAAGAGGCCGACGTGACCAGGCCATGGCGATTGCTTCCGTGCCGTCTTCTAGGGCTATCACAGGGCTAGCGGCGATGGTCTTTTGCCGGATCTCTGTGCCGCTGGGCCCGCTTAGTTACCCTCTTGCGGCAGGTGTCAGTTCAGCAGGAACGCCTTGGTTCTCGGCCCTCGCCTCGTGGCGCGGCGCACTGGGCCACTATTCAGGTTACCCGTCGCGTCCCAGGTGCCGGCCACGTTCTACAAAATAGCGCATCGTCTCGTAGTCAACTTGGGGCGGCTCGGAGTGGTCGGAGTGAAGGATATAGCCACCGCCGCCCTTGACCACCGGCAGGATTTTCTCGTCCATTTCGCGGTCAATGGCCGGCCGGTCGTTGCGGATGAGCACCCGCACGTCTACGCCGCCGAAGAAGGAGATCCGGTCGCCGAAGCGCTGAAAAAGGGTTGGCAGGTGCATGCCGGCCTTGACTTCCATCGCCTGCAGGCAGTCCATGCCGGCCTCGATGAGGCCCGGGACTAGCGGCTCCACGTAGCCGCACGAGTGGACGATGACCTTGCAGCCCAGGGAATGAGCGAAATCGAAGAGAAGCTTATGGCCCGGCTGCACTATTTCCTCATACATCGCCGGCGACATGAAGGGCTTACCCTTGAAGCCCATGTCCTCATAGAAAAACATCCCGTCGGGCTTGCCCTCTTCGGCGAAGAGAACTTCCAGATGGTTGATGGTGAAGTTGGCGTAGGTCATGACCATGTCCTTGACCCAGTCGGGGTCGAGAGCCATGCCCAAGAGCATGTATTCGTGTCCACAGACGGGATGGATTTGCTCGAAGGGTGCCACGCCACCCCAGCAAAAGTACCGCTGCCTCTCGGCGGCAAATTTCTTGGCGTTGCGGTACTCTTCGAAGGGTATTCGGCGACGGTCAACGTCGAGCAGATGGGGCTTGATGTGTTCTTCCCAGGTGCGGCGGTCGCGCACAGTGAAGTCCACGTGTTCGGGTGTGCTATCGTGGAGCTTGTGTCGGCGCAGCTTGGCGCCGTTGCCATCGAGCTGAAGGATTGTCTCCTCGGTTTCCTCAATGGTGACGGGCTGGAAGTCGAGGTCGGCCACGGAGTTGATCCAGCCCGCCGTGCGCAGGTCCTGTCCGAAGTGTTCTGCCACATCTTCGTCCGGCCCTAGGTGACCCTCCTCGCGCCACCTCTCCACCGTCGCGCCCCACGGCGATACCGCGATGGGCGTCAAATCCACCGGCTTTCTCTCCAGCACGTTCATCATCCGCTCAATGCTCGTCATCGCCATTTCTAGTGTCTCCTCGAAGTTGGGCTCTCTAATTCCCTTCGCCGGGCTTGGCGCGGGGGCCGCGCCCGCCTGGAGGGGGTGTGCGCTTAGCAGTATTCCACCGCCAGCTTTACACACCGCTCCGGGTGCTCGTCAATGAGCCTATAGGCCTCGGCGGCCTGCCTTATAGGCACGCGAGGGTGCAGCATTCCCTCGACCGTCAGCTTTCCCTTCTCGAAAAGGCCCAGCACGGTTTTCTCCACGCGGGCCGGCTGCCAGCGGGGGTGGTCGCGGTAGGGGGCGCTTTCCAGTCGGGCTCCCGAGACGAGCGTGTGGCGGTTGAAGTGCCACTCTTCGCCTAGGTTGAGGTCGGCGGCTGGCCCGTGATACCACGCCACGGGTACGATGGTCCCGCCGTAGCGAGTGGCCCGAAGGGCATGGTGCAGGGCGCGATAGCTACCCGAGGTTTCGATGGCGATGTCTACGCCGTCCATGTCAGTGGCGCGGCGGATGGCCAGACCTACATCCGGATCGGCAGCGGGGTTAAGGACGAGGTCGGCGCCGTAGCGGGCAGCCAGTTCTGCCCTCAAGGGCACGGGCTCCACCGCTACCACGAAGGCGGCGCCGCAAAGTTTGGCCATCTGGAGGGTAATCAGACCGATGGCGCCCATGCCGAAGACGGCCACGGTCTCCCCGAGGCGCACGTTGCCCTCTCGAACGGCCGTGAGGGCCACCAAGCCGGGGTCAACGCACACCAGCATCTCATTGCTTACGCCTTCGGGCGCCCGTTTGACCGCCACGGCGCTCACAGTATGAGTCTCGCGGATGGGCAGATAGCCGTAAACCCGCGTGCCTACGGACAAGTTCTCCACGCCAGGGCCGACCGCCTCGATTATGCCCACGGTGGTATTGCCAAGGGGCATGGGTGGGTCAAAGACGGGTAGGGCGGGTTGTTGCTTAGGCAGGAAAAGGCCGTGCTTGCCGTCGAAAACCTTGTCCGCGAAAGGGGATTCGCCGCGATAGAGAAGCAACATGGTGCCGTGCTTTTCGGCTGACAGGATGCTGCGGATGAGCACCTCGCCCTCCCCTGGCTCGCGGTCGGGGTATTCGCGGAGCACGGGCTGTCGGGGAGCTACGGCGACGAGTTCCAAAGGCATGGGTCACTCCTCCCGCGCCGTTGGATTGTTGAGGACGGCGAAGGTCCTTAGTTTCCAGAGCAGGTCTTCGGAGCCGGCCAGCGTTTCCGCCAGGTCAGCTTCGGCTTTCCAGTCGCCGGCATCAGCTTGAGTCTTTAGGCTACCAACCCGCGTCAGGAGATCTTGTACTTGCGGCCGCAAGGGGTCAGCGTCGTCTCCCGCCTCGTCCAACAGGGCTTCGATGTCTCGGCGGAGCCGCTGGGGGTCGAGACCTGTGACAGCCTTGGGGCGGAAATCAGCAGCCCGAAGTTCGGCGAGGTCTTCAGCGGCGTGGGCGCGTAGGTAGGCTGCAGCGTCAGCGTTGGTATGCCCCGTGAAGTCGTAGAAAGCCATTCGTGCCTGCCCTGCCTGGGGGTCGAGATTGACGGTGGTGATGACTGGGTAGTCAGTGAGTTGCACGGTTCCGCTCTGGACGGCGTCGGGCGCGATGATGGCGGCGCATGGCCCGTCGCCCTCGCCTTTAGCCACGTCGAAGACGGCGTCATAGTACAAGAGGTAAGTGTCATCGTGGGGTTTGAGCTCGAGCACCTGCGGCTCGGCGAGGTCGGTGCGGGGCGTTGCACAGTGGCGTTCGCCCTTCCGTCCACGGGCGGCAGTGAAGAAGCTGGGATAGCAGGTAAGCGTGGCGGTCACGGTTTTGATCTCTGCGCCCGCTCGAGGCTTCCAGGACGGCAGGGCGAGCACATGGTTGCTTGCAGGCAACATCATGAGCCGCAGCCCTACCTGGGCGTCTGGGTGCATCCAAACTATCTGGCACGCTCCGCGCGTCCCCCGCTCGATGACCCGCATCTCAGCGAGGCGGAAGGTAAAGGCATCTTGGCCGTTGATGAAAACACGTAGAAACCCGCCCCAGTAGAAGTTGGCCGTGGTCGGCTCCGGCATGCCGAAATTGCCCTCGGCGCAGGGCCGTTGCTCCCCGTGAGAGGGGTCTGTGCAGCCCTGGTAGGCGAAGGTGTAGCGAATTTTGCCAGAATCAAAAGTGATGCTGCGCTTTTCTATCTGGTGGCCGCCCGCGCATTCCCAGGTGGCCGGGTTGAAGCGCGGCCCGCTGTCGAAGACGCCCACGGCTTCCGGGCCTTCGGCGGCTGCCGAGGCTGCCACGACCGTCAGCGCCAACCACATCAGTCTAAGCCAACCATGCCGCTTCTCGTGCACCTTTAGGCCCCCGCTGTCATCGCACCGTCCATGCGGCTTCTGCCGCTTGGCCGCTGAAGAGCTCAGTTGCCCTGACCCGCCATTTGCCCGGCGCGTCGTTGTAGGCCACCCGCAGCGGCACTTGGCCGCGCCCCTCACTCAGTATTACTACCTGCCGGCCCCAGAGGGGTTTGTCGCCCGATGGGTCAATCACCTCAACCCAGACCGCGAATTTCTCCTTGCCGCCCTTGGGCATGTCCAGTGTGATGTTTGCCATGAAGGCTTCGCCTGGCGAGGGGTTGGGTTTCGAAAGGCCGATTTTCAGCCCCTTGATGGGGTAGGGTGTGGCCAGGAAGAAATTGGCGCGGCCCCAGCGCAGTGATGTATCCAGGCGGCTCACTCGGCCGAGGAACTTGCGGGCGCGCAAGTCATACACGTACCGAGGGCCTGGCAGCGTGATACGGGCAGGCTGGGGCGGCCCGCCGGTGGTCCTGCTGGTTGGGCTAAACCATGCGCACTCCATCCGCCGCAGCAGCCCGAATACTAGGGCGTCGCCGGTGCGCCAGATGCGGGTCTCGGTCTGGAGGAGAGGCTCGCCCGACGGCCCAGCGAAGCTGACCGGACTGCGAGCGCCTGCGTCGGTGTAGAGGGCCTTAAGCAACGTCCGCAGGCTTGCTGCGTCAGAGTCGTCGGCCGGGAGCGGCTGGAAGTTCAGCAGCACGGCGCGGCCCGCGCCGACCCGATTGACCAATAGCACCGGCACCTCGCCGGCTTTGCCCAGGGCCTGGGCCGTGGAGGCCCTCACGTCCTCGTCTACCTTGACGCTGCGGAGGCTGACGGCGAGAGGCTGCTTGCCGAGGGCGGCCTTCACGTTCAAGGCAGCCGCAGCAGCTTTCCCCCGGCCTGTCCGCGTAATCCCGAATAGCTCGTCGAGGCAACCGGGAAGGATGGGCTTGCAATGGGCGTCGTAAAGCCCCGGGCGCACGTCGGCTATTACCGTGCCGCCTGCCGCAGCGAACCGGCGTATCTCCGCGGCTTCATCGGCGCCCAGAGCTTGGGCCATGGGAAGCACCAGAACTTTGAACTCCCCGCTGCGCAGGGCCCCAGCCCTCAGCGTCCCGCTGGTCACGTAACGAAAGTCCATCCCCAGCTCGTAGGTCATTTGTGCGAGGGTTTCGTGTACTTGCTGAGCGGCAGCGAAGCCGGCGTTGCCCTCGAGCTGGCAGGAGAGCGCTGAGGGCACGGAGTAGAAGAAGGCTATGCCGCTGTTGAGAGGTTCGGAGCGCAAGAGCAGGTCGCCCAGCCCCTCTCGCACCGGTTTCATCTCCGCCGTGAGGTCGGCGGTGGCGGGCCAAAGGTCCAGCGTGGGCCGCAAATAGCCGCGCCACGACCCAATGCCCGACCACATCCAGAACCAAACGCTGTCCATGCCCTTGATGACCATGCGCCAGGCAGCGTCCGAGAGGGCGTCGCCGGTTTTGGAGTATCCCATCCAGTTGGATCGCACGCGGTCGCGGGGATAGATGGAGCGGATGATGTCGTCGCCGATGCTGGGATATGGCCCGTAGAAGGTGTTGATGCCACAGATGAGGTCGTAGTCATCCCCGAAGCCGCCGGTACCCTCGAAGCCCGTTTTGGCCTGGGGGTCGAGCTGGAGGTACTCGCGCACGAAACGCGCCGAAAACTGCATGAGGTTGTAGCGGGCGAAGGCCTGGCGGTCGTACCAACGGGGGAAGCAAGTTCGGGCCGCAGCAGTCTCCATGTTGTCTTTATGGTCGAGGAGGTCAACTTCGTCGAAGGATGCGTAATTCGTGCCCCAGGAAGCATTGAGGGCCTCGATGGTTCCATACTGGTTGGCCAGCCACCGGCGGTACGCGGCGATGCAGGAGGGATGGACGCAGCAGCCCATGGTGACGCCCTCATCGCCGAGAGAATAGACGAAGACACCCTGCTCGCGCAGGAATTTCTGGCGGCTGACTATGCCCCGAACGTATTCCGCAGCAGCGGGGTCGTCATTCCAGCACACGGGCTGCATGTAGCCGTTCTCATCTTTGGGGTCGAGGATGCGGGTGCTGTATGGCACCAGGGAAGCATCGCAGGCCTTTAGCACCTCCGGCTGGGGCCTCGGCTCGCTGCCCATACTGCCAATGAGACACACGTTGAAGCCGGCCTGCTGAAGCTGCCGCCAGGCATAGTAGGCCAGCGGGTCCATTGCCATGTCCCACATCACAAAATTGTGCTGGCCGTGGCGGCGCTTCGGGACGGTGAAGGAGGCTTGCTTCATCTCCACTTCCTGGCCGTCGCTAAGCAAAACCGCCTCTGCGCGCATTAAAATCGTCGAGTGAGCATCGGCCTGGTACGAGAAAGAATACTCAGTCTGCCCCGGCTTTACGTGGGCGTCTTGCTGTTGCAGGACGCGGCCATAGGAGTCGCGTAGGCGGATGCGTAGGACACTATTGGCTGGCGGCCGGCCGCGCAGGACAACCTTCCCGGTGATGCTTTCGCCGCGTTCGACGAAGCGGGCACCCATTTCAACTTTCTCCACGCCGGCATCGCTTGAGACCTTCACGTTGCCGGCGCCGCTCACTTCCACGCCCCGCTCGCTACGCACCACCGCGTCGAGGAAGTATTCACCGGCCCGGAGCCGAGGCAAGGTGACCGTCACTGGTACCGCACGGCCTGCGGGGACTGTGAGGGCCTTTTCGTCGAGGCTGGTTTTCTGGCCATCGCCTGCCCGCCGCAGCTCAAAGCTAATTTTGACAGCTGCAGGTTCGTCGCCGCGGTTGGTGAGCAAGATTTCGCCCTGGGGCTTTGTCTGCGTTTGCTCGATCTCAAGGGGCTGGCCACCGAAGAAGGTCAGTGCTAGGTCGCCTTCGCGGCCGGCGGCCCAGAGGGCGGCCCGTCCCACCCAGAGCATCCAGTAGTCGTAGTCGGCCAGGGCTGCGTAGGAGAATTCGTGCCGGGGCGTGAGGGACTGGGTCTCGTAATTCAGCCACACGCCGCGGCCCTGGCCAAGCCGATAGGCCTTCATGACCTCCTCGGCGCGTCGGCCATCCATCGCTGGTAGGCCCTCGACTAGAGCAGGCGGAGTTGGGTCAATCAGGCGCTTGGGTGTCATGTACTCCGCCGCCCCTGGCCCGCAGCACACCAGCCCAGCGCCCTTGGCCACTTGCGAGAGCACCAGGTACTGAAACTTTGCCGGCAGCTTGCCGAAAGGAAAGCCCGCGATGACGTAGAGCTGGTAGGGCTTAGCTAAGAGGCGCTCGGCACGGTCTTCGCCCTGCTTTAGACCGTGGAAAAACCATTTCTCGCCGCTGCCGCAATAAAGCACGGCGTCGGCCTGCAAGTCAAAGCGCTGCAGGAGTTCAACGGGCTCGCGGACGCGGGTGCCGGTATCCTCCCAGGTACCGTCGTAGGGGCCGGTGTAGACGAAGAAAAGGGTGCGCACAGGGCCGCCAGGGAGCTGTTTGCCCCACGCTTTGTGAGGCGTCACCAGCGACGAAGCTAGGGAGCAGTCCTCATCTACTTCTCCTGGAGCCATGGTTGCCCATGCGCTTGTGGCGACCACGGCTGCGGCCAGTAGCAAGCCTCCAGCGCCGAACGGCTTTCGGCATGACATTGCGCAGGCCTCCTTGTCAATGCGGTGGACTTGGCTAGTTTGGCCCATGCCCATCCGCCGAGATGCTCATCCACCGAAGGACGCCGTTATGGCTTTAGGGTGGCTAGCTTTCTATCTCCTTACTGGTCTTCCAGGAGCTTGGCGATTAGGTAGTCGTATTTGAGCTTGTGGGACTCGCGCACTAGCGTTTCAGCACTGGTGACGGCGCGGCGGAGTTCCCAGACTGAGGCCTCTCCAGCCCGCCGCGCAAGGCGCTCGAGCCGCCACCATTGCCGGCGCAGCTCTCCCGCTTGCGGCCCAAAGGTCGGGTCTTTTGCTGCTTCATCAAGGGCCGGCAGGTACTCCGCGGCCTTCTCCGCCGATGCTGTCAAGGCGCGGACGAGCGTGGTGCGGTAATTCTCGTTAAGTCGGGCGCTTATCTTGTCGGCTTCCTGCGGACTCGGCGCCGGCCCGCATAGCTCAAGCACGGCGAAGTTCTCTGGCTCCAGGAACCGGCTCTTTAGCGGTGCCCAGGACGTGAACTTGTCGCCGCCAGAGGTGGTGGTGAAGATGTTTCGGCAGAAGTTACCCAGCCAGCGCTCCCCTAGTCGGGGCTTGGCCCGCAATACCTCATGCGGCACCCGCAGTTCAATCGAATACCCCCCGTTACCCATCCGCGCCCCTGCCTGCAGCTTGCCGATGTCGGGGAAGCCTTCGAAGCCTCCTTTAGCTCCACGGGCCGTCACGCCGAATTGGAATACCTGCTGGTTTTCGCCCGGCTGGAGGAAAATCTCCACGCCGTCATCTTCCCAGAAGTTGCCGCCATCTTGGACGGTGAGGCGAAGATTGGGCACGTCTGGCTCCTCGCAGATCATGGCCACGTAGAAGGCTTCGTCGTCCCAGCAGGCCTGCGCAATCGTCTGCTTGGATGTTGAGTAGCCGTCGCCCAGCACGAAGAAGCCCGTCACGGCGGGGATGTTTCTCCAGGCGGGGTCGCTGGCCACCTCGCCGTCAATTTCTGGCGCCACAGAGGCGTGGTAGCAAGGATACTCCGGTCGGCCCGCACCCGCCGCCCAAGCAACAACGGCAAACAGTAGACTCGTCGCCAATGCCCATGACCTCATGGCCTCTCAACCTCCCCATACGCAGCCGACGACTTTGTCCCGCCCGTCACGCGAGCTCTGGTTTGCCTGGGGCTTCTTGGTGGCGGGCCTTGGTCCTTCCCTGCGAGTCATCTCAGGAGTTCCCTGCGGGCGCGCTCAAGGACGGCTCGCATGGCTGCGAGCTGGTCTTGTCGGCCCTCGGGCTTGCGATATTCGCTCAGAAGGTTGCGGAACTTGCCCAGGGCTTTCTCGGTGACGGCCTCTTCTGTTGCCATGCCGCGCCAACCGGAGCGGTCGAGAATTTCCGGCAACCACAGGGCGACGCGGAAGTGGCGCAGGGTATGCTCGGCCTCCAGATAATTGGTTTTGAGGCCGATGCCCACTTGCTCGATGGTGTCGAGGCAAAGGTTTTCGGGGACAGGGTTAGCCGTGCGGCCGTAGTGGGCCATGGCGACCGCGAAGTCACGGTCCAGGAGAAGCTGCACCGGCGAGAGGGTACGGCCGTTGTCTATCAGGCCGCCGCCGGCGGCTAGTGGCTGGCCCGTGAAGGCCGACGATAGAACCGATTTGTAGGCCTTCTCCAGGGCCGTATACACCCCAGGCACGCGCGCCTCGCAGTAGTCCCCGGCTCCCACGGGCACCAGCATCCCACACCACCTCCGCAGGAACTCCACCGCCGCAAAGCCATACAGCATCGCGTCGGGCGCCGAGTAGCTTACCGTCCCTGTTTTCATGTCCACACTGCCTGCCCACATCGAGCCGGCAAGAGGTACCCTCGGATTCACGGCGCGCGCGGCGAACCACGTGGCTATATGCTCCGCGCACGAGACGGCGATGAAGCCTTCTAGAGATACCGGCGTCGTCGCACCGGCCACGGGCATGCCCGTCAGGCCCGTGGGTACGCCCTCACGCACTCGCCGCACGAACCGGTCGGCGCAATCGCGGTCGAAACGCAGCGGATGGGCGAAGCAGATGGCGCCGTGGTTTACCCAGTTCTCTAAGCCGAGGATTTCGCCCATTTCGATGAGGTAATCATTCTGGCGGACGTTCCAGGCGAAGGGCGCATGGGGGCGGTGGGCGTATTCGGCCAGCAGTAGGCCCGCGTGCAGAGGCTCCAGCAGCGGCGGTACGTCGGTTAGAGACAGCGAGTGGCCCACCCCCTCCTCGCCGTGAAGGGCGTCACCGAACTTGGTCAGTGTAATGAAGTGCTCCTGGCAGGCGCTGCGGGCTTGGCGGGCAGCGTCATCGTAATAGAACTGGGCCACCTGGCCGGAGATTATGGCTGGTGCCGGCGTAAGAGGAGCCTCCTGCCAGCCGTTGCGGCCTTCGTTTTCTCGGCGCAGACCCTCAACGAATTCTGCCACCACCCGCCGCGGAAACCTGACGATTTCTGACCCGCGCTCGGGCTGAGCACCAGCGGCCTCAAGTGCGCGCGTCAGTTCTTGGTTTTGGCACAGAACGCCCACCCGCTCAAGCACCGTCAGCACTGCTTCGGCCAGCGGCTCGACGTCGTCTTCTTTCAGTAGGCGCGCGGCGAGCACGAGCGAGCACCTCCCGCCAGGCTGCGTTATCTGCGGCCTGGATTTCCGTCGCCGAAGGAGCATACCTGCGTGGCGCTGAAACCGGCGCCGGCTATGCGGGACAAGGAGAAAGTGCTGCGGGAGCGAACCTCTTTGCGTGCGAGGGATGGTGAAGAGTTGTCTGCACCTATCAGCCGCGGGCACCAGGCGGCATGCCCTTGGGCGATGAGTATGGGGTCGGCGATACGTGCCATGGCGGTTGGGTTGCTCCTCTGCTCCTCCGGGCCTGTTTTCGGCCACGAGCCACGGCCCTACATTTACGGCTGCGGAATTATTTGGGGCAAATGGCTCGGCCTGCCAGATGACCAAGCAAAGGCCTTCGACCGCGCGAGCATGGACATGATAAAGGCAGCGGGCGGCACCAACGTCCCCGCCAATTTCGCGTGGATTGACATCGAACCAAGGCAGGGCGAATACCACTGGGACTACGTTGACCACCAAGTTAGAGAAGCCCGCGCAAGAGGGCTGGAAATATTCGCCTACACTGGTCTCACTCCCGACTGGGCCTTGCCGCCCGAAGCCCCCAGAGTCCCAGGCATTGGCTACCGCTTCCCGCCTGACCCAAAGTACATACCGCAGTTCACCCGGTTTTTCACTGCTCTGGCACGACGCTACAGAGGGCGCGTCAGGTACTACGAATTCTGGAACGAGCCTAACGGCTGCGGCTGGATAAACGACGACTGCGCCAACGGCCACATGGCCCATACCTACGTGCCGTGGCTGAAGCTCTGGTACGAGGCCATGAAGGCCGGTGACCCCGAATGTGTCCTGGCTATCGGTGGCCTGGACTATCACACGGGCGTCGAGGGCTGGCGATACCTTGAAGACATCTATAGAGCTGGCGGGGGAGACTTCTTCGACGCCGTGGCTATTCATCCCTATGGCGACCCGCTCAACTGGAATGCCATCCGCGACACTTATGCGGTCCTCGTTCGTCACGGCGATGCCCATAAGAAAATCTGGGTCAACGAATACGGCTGGAACACGCGGGACGAGGAAGCCAAGGCCCGTTACCTCCGCGCTGTCCTGACCGAGCTTGCCAAGCAGCGCTGGCACATGGTTTTCCAGGCTAGCTACCTTTGCCTGACGGACTTGCCGGACGCCGACGACGCCGCGGGGCATGATTTCGGCTTATGCTCGCGCGACCGGCAGGCTGTAAGGGTAGTGCCGAGGCCGAGCTACGAAGCCTTTCGTGAGCTTGCAACGGCTTCGGCAAAGCGACTTGCGCGCCGCAGGCCGGCTGAAGCGCCAAGGGAGCTTTTGCGGGGAGCTGTGCCGAAAGGATTCATGCTGTCCTTTGTGGCGCCGGGAGTGGAGCCGGGCCAGCCTGGAGACGACCAGGGGCCGCCGTGGAACCTCCGCAGACGCTTCATACGCATGACCGGTTCGAACACGGGCAGCTTCACGATCCGCTGGGCTGACACGGAGCCGACTGACCCCGGCGACAGCCCTTCAAAATACGACTTCTCCCGTGTCCGGCCCGACCCTGAGGAGCTGAAGCAGAAGTTCGTCATCTGCTATCTGGACTTTTTCGGCAACCCCTGGGCCGAGAAGTTTCGCTTCGACGACGTGGCCCGCTATAACCGGCTTTTGGAGCACTGGGCAGAAGCCGCTTGCCGATTTGCTCGCCGGCGTTTTGGCGTAAGCATCTTCGAGACCGGCGGAAATGAACGTGACCTCGTGGCCCCGGAGACTTACAAACCTCACTTCCCCGACTGGCATTTTTACTACATGGACCCGATAAAGGCCGTCCACGCAGGGATGAAGCGAGCCCATCCTGATAACAAGCTCATCATCGGGAACCTGTGCTATTCCGACCGCAATCACGTTGGGGCTTTGTACGTGGCCGGCGCCAAGGGCAACTTCGAGATTCTCGCCATTCACGCCTATGGGCCTCACGGTGCCCATGTGGATATGGAGCAAGTTGTCGAGGCCCACGAAGAAATGGTTTTTCGGGGCGACCCGCATATTCCCATAATCCTCACCGAGGGCTGGTCCAGCCTGGCGCTGCCCGACAGCATTGACCGCGATGCCGCTTGGCGCCGGGGGCCCCGCCCCTACAAGCCCCAGGAGATAGAGCATTACCGGCAGGCCGTTCTGGACGGCTGGCGCAATCTCACTACGCCCAGGCCGGCAATGTACGACCCTGCCTGGGTTTGCGGAGCGAGGTTTTTTGTACTCAACGACCACTGGGGCGGGCGTGGATGGGCCGACCGCGCCAAGCCTCAGTACGACGAGCAAGGCAACCTCCGCGGGTTCTTGCTGGACGGCTATTTCATTGGCACCAGTGATCCCGACTACGTAAAGCCTTTCCTGCGCCCCTGGGGCCTTATAGACATTGCCGGCCAGCCCAAAGGCGACATTATCTACGCCTTCCCACCCTACATTCCGCGTCATCGCTTCGTGGCGGCGCTCGATGAGGAGCTGGATAGCGTTGGCTACGACCCCGTGCGCAAAGAGCTTACCTGCCCGGCCGTGGTTGCAGGCCGAAAGTACAACGCCACCGTGGAGTTCACGAACCTCGAGGCCACGCCAATGACTCAATGCCACTGGCGGCTCTCAGAAAGAACCCTGGCTGACTTTCCAGGCGGATATGGCTTTGTCTATGAAGATGGCGTGCTCGACGTGTTCACCGATGAGAAAGCTGATAGGGCCGTCAAGGCAAAACTGATTGGCCGGTCAGCGCCCAGGACCATCGGCGCCGGAGAGACTGTGAGGCTGCGCTACGAGATAGTGTTTGACGAAAAGCTAGCTGGGTTGGGCGAGGATGGCCGGCGGAAGCGCATCCGGCCGGTTTGCGACGTGTATTTCGTATGGGCTGGGCGGCCGTATCACGCCGACGCCTGGCTGCCGCGAGTGGCCGTGCTCGGCGGCGAAAAGCAATGACGCGCCCCAGCAGGTCGGGGCGAGGAAGAGTGAGCGCCATGGGCAAGCAGGTCATTGTATCGGTGCGGATTGTCGGTCTGCTGGCTATCTTGGTGGCCGGCTTAGGTTGGGCTGCCGACGGCGCCGAAAATGCGCCGCCTGCGGCCGTGGCATCCGTCAGCTCACCGTCCACGACCACCACCAACTACCCTGGACACGAAGGACACAGGTATTTCGAGCAAACTGCTACCCTGGACCTAGGTCCGGTCACCTACGGCATCAAATACTGCGCCTGTGTTGACGATGCCCATGCGCCGGATGTCGGCAATCTTGAGGGTTACCTGGGTATGCCGCTGCCGCACGCCTGCAACTGGTATCACGGCGGCTTCATGCGCATCGTCATAAACGGCCAGGACGTCGGTCTCGCGCGGCTTTCGAGCATGGCGGCGGTGGAGAGCGGGGAGCGGGCCATCGTTGACTTTGTCTGGCACCACCAGCTTGCCGACGTCCGTGCCAGATTCCTCGGCCTCCCTGGCGAAGACCGCATCTACTGCGAGGTGGCTATCGAGCCGAAACAAGAAATCCGGTCCATCGAGGTGCCGCTGGTTTGCTATCCAAGCTTCTTTACGGCCTGGCACGGTCGCAACGGGGCGCGGCGGGTCAAGACCCCAGCCGCCCTCGTTGTCGAAGGCGAGAAGCAGGCTCTGCCGGCCAATGAAAACTGGTGGGCGGTGTATTACGACGAGGTCTTTGACATCGCCAGGCACGAAGGTGAAGGGCCGTGTGCGATGCTTGTCCTTCCCACTGAGGCCCAAGAGGTGCATTTCCAGCCTCAATCGTACCCATGTCTTACGACCATCGTCTTCAGCCCATCCGCCCGCCGGCTGCGAATGGCCTTCTGGGATTTCGTTGACCGCACCAACGCCGACGTGCTCGCTGCAATGCCCGAAGAAGCCGCACAGGCCCGTCGCTTCTTAGAAACTGCCGACTTCACGCCGGCGGGGTTCAGGCTGGTTGGTGCCGCCGAGACACTGGCCGAGGTCGAGGAGGCCCTGAAGCGGCCCGAAGTGCGCGAGCAGCTTGGCGCGAAGGCCGACGAGATTGAAAAGTGGTTGGCAGATACTCGTCCACTCCTCGCCGACACCGCCCTGCGGCAAACCATCGCAGGCCAGGAGAGGCTGGCCGTTGCCGTCCAGCGGTTTAATGAATTCGTGTGGGAGCTAAAGATAGCCGAGTTGCTCGACTTCTAGGCTGGCCGAAGGCCACCACGTCGCGCAGTCCAAGGCCGTCTCGGCGACCGCTTGGGTGCGCTGCTTTAGGGGACATGAGGGAGTGAAATTACGATGAAGACGCTGATGGCCGTAGCAGTTGCGAGCCTTGTCGTTGGGGTTGCCTGGGCTGCGCTCAGTGAGCTTGAGGAGGACCATGAGCTTTCCATGGATTACGCCACGCCCCACACCGACTGGGCACAGCCCTATTTTCTCGGCAAGACTCGCGTCCTATATTTCGGTTGGGGGTTTGGGCCAGGCCACGGCACTGACACCCGCGATCTCATCGAGCTTATGCAACGCTTCGATATCGAGGCCGTGGCCGCCTTCTACGCCCAGCTTTGCGACAGTCCCCAGACCGGTTGGCATGGAGGTGCGGCGGGAGTGAGGCGGTTGCTGCGGCTCCTGGAGAAGCCGTATGACTGTTTCATCTTCAATGCTGTCGAGCCTGGCAAGCTCCCACCCGAAGCGCAGTACAAAATGCTGAAGCAGGTCGCAGAGGGTGCTGGGCTGGTACTCTTGGGCACAGATGACCCGCGCGTACTCAAGCCGCAGCACAAAATAGAACCGGTTCCGGAGTTTCTTTCGGCCAGCAATGCTGGCGAGGCCTTTGCTGTGAAAAGGGGGCGCGGTGTGCGACTGCCACCACGGCCAGACATCAAATATGCCGTTGGCTGGGAGGTTCAGTACGACTACTGGATAGAGCGCCTGGGCAGGGCCGTGCTTTGGGCTGCTGGCAAGGAACCGCCCTGTCAGGTGAGCATCGAGCCTGAGGCCGAAGACATCTCGGTCGAGCGGCTGCCGGGGGCGAGAGCAACGGTAAGGTGGCGATGGCTGGGGCAGGTGCAAAAGGTCAAAAAGTGCAGGCTCTCGGTGCGGCTGCGGCGTGACGATGGCGCCGCGTGGGACCTGACAAACCTCGAGGCGACGGGCGGGAGAATAAATGAGGGCGCGGCGACCGCGACGCTCCCCGCGGTCCGAGCCGGCAGCTACCGCATTGAGGCCTTCCTGGACGCCGACGGCAAGAGGGCGGGCTGGGCTACAAGGAAGATTTCGGTGACCGCAGATAGGGCGGTGGAGGCCGTCGCCCTGGAGCGCAACTGGGGCGAGGTTGGCGAGCCAGTGAAGGGAGCGCTGCATCTAACCGGCCAGGCCAGCACGGGCGAGCAGGTGCTGGTGGAGCTGGTGGACGTAAACGGCCGGATCCTCACCCGCAAGAAGCTGGCGGTTGTTGGCGCGCAGGCGGCCTTTCAGCTTCCGACGTATCCCTGGATGCCGATGCTGCTTCGCGTCGAGGGTGTGGTGATGAGGACCGGCCGTGAAATCTCCAGGGCTTACGAGTACTACCGCGTCACCAAGCGCAACCGCGGCCGCTGGAATTTCCTCGTTTGGGACTATCCCACAGGTGCGGCGGCGCCGTGGGCTGAGAAAGCCCTGGCCGAAATCGGTTGCAGCATCCACCTGCACTGGGGCGAGCCGACGCTGATGGCCGCCGCTTACAACATCGCTCAGGTACCCTACACGACTCGCATCCTCGACCCCAAAGACGAGGGCGGCCACATGCTGCCCTTCTGCTGGAATGATGCCGAGGCTGTGGAGAGGGCGACCCGCGAGCTTGCCGAAAAGCACCGGCCCAGCCGCCAACACGGCGTTTTTGTGTATTCCCTTGGTGATGAGGGCGTCACTCGTGGCTGCTGTCTGGCGCCTACTTGCCTGGCTGCCTACCGCGAGTATCTCAGGCGCGAATACGGCAACATATCTGCGCTCAACGCTTCCTGGGGCACCAATTATTCAAGCTTCGAAGAGGTTGAGCTCTCCCGTCCCGACGACAATGAAGAGCGGACGGCCCTGGCCAGTGGCAACTATCCTCGCTGGTTCGACCGGCAGGCCTTCGCGTGCTGGAACCTGGTGCAGTATTGCGCCAAGTACCGGGACGCCTTCGCCGCCATAGACCCCCAAGCCCGCACGGGCTTTGAGGGCACTGGAACCCTTGAAGCCGGAGACGACTTCGACCTAATCGTTCGCACTCTGGGCTTCTGGTCGCCGTATCCAGGTCCAGGCGACGAGATTATCCGCTCCATCGCCCCGCGTGACTTCCCCCGTGCCAACTGGATGGGCTACACCAAGGACGCCGATTCCCTGCTACGGGTGTTCTGGCGTATGGTGACGCGCGGGATGGATGCGGTGTGGTGGTGGCGCTGGGACTCTTCGCCGCCTTTCCGTGGCTTGATAGCTCCTCACGGCGGTTACTATCGGGCCATCAAGGACATGGTTGCCGATACTCGGGTGGTGCGGGAGGGGCTGGGCACGCTCCTCCTCCGCTCGGCCATGCAGGAGGACGGCGTAGCCCTCCTGTATTCGTTCCCCTCGGCCTATGCTTGTCGGGTGGAGGCTGGCCCGAGTTATGGTCAATACGCCGAGGCCCACGTCGCCTGGCATGTTGCCCTTCGCAACCTTGGTCTTCAGTTCGGCTACGTCACCGACCGGCAGTTGCGGCTTGGCGAGTTTGACGCCAAACGGTGGAAGGTCGTCGTCCTGCCACGGTGTGAGGCCATCGGGCCGAAGGAAGCTGCGGTACTACGGGCTTTCGTCGAAGCTGGGGGCACGCTCATTGCCGACGTCCGTCCGGGCCTTTTCGACGACCACTGCAAGCCCCTCGCGGCCGGTTGCCTGGACGATCTTTTCGGCGTGCGGCAGGCTGGCAACCTTGGGGCCGCCACTGCCGAGCTACGCGTGGGCGGCCTCTGTGCACCGGACTGCAAGGTCAATCCGGCGGTGAGCCTCGACGGTGGCGCGGCGGCTGGTCAGGCTGGAGACGTGCCCGTCTGGATAAGCCACAAGGTCGGCCGCGGCCGCGCCGTGCTGCTCAACGTCTCGATGAGCACCTTCCCGAAGGCTGGCCTGCCGGAAACACCAGAGGCTACCTATGCCGTGCTGGCGGCCCTCTTCAAAGAAGCCGGCGTGCAGCCTAAGCTTTCCCTCCTCACGCCCGCCGGCCTGCCGATGCGCAACTGCGAGATTGTTCGCTGGCTGGACGGCGATATAGAAATCGTTGCTTTGTTCCGAGAGGCTGGGCAAAAAGAGCCTGCCGTTCTCGTGCTTCCGGGGCCCAGGTACGTATACGATTTGCGGGCGGGCAAGTACAGAGGCCGCCTGGCCAAGGTGACGGTGGATATAGTCCCTTGCCGAGCCACCTTCTTGGCCCTTTGTCCGGCAGAGCTGCCGGTGCCCAAACTTACGTTGCCCGCCACTGCGGCCCCCGGCCAGGTGCTCGCCGCCGGCGTTGCAGCCCCCGGGGCGGGCGGGCAGGTGGCGGTCAAGCTTTCCCTTGTCGGCCCGGACGGCACCAAGGCCGACTGGATTCCTTCATATGTTATCACTGGGCCGAAAGGCGCTCAGGTGAGCATCCCAGTGGCCTACAACGACCCCGCGGGCGTCTGGAAATTGACGGCCACAGAGCTGTTCAGTGGCAAAACGGTCGCGGCGGGTTTTGTCGTCAGGTGAGGACCGCCCGACTCGCGCGAGGTGGGAGCGCCTGTGCGAAACGTAAGATGGCTTGCTGGAGCATGTTGGCTGGCAATCGTCGCGGCAAATGGCCTGGCCGCGGTACGTCATGCGACGGGTGAGGAAATCCGTCAAGCCGACCAAGCCCTTCTGTCCCTGGCTTTCTGCCCCGACCCGTCCGGCCAGGCGGCCCTCAATGCCCAACGAGCGCGGATAGTAAGCGAGCAGCTCCTCGGCGGCCTGCCGGTCTCTGCCGGCCATCCCGCTGACGAATTCGTTCTCATTCAGCCAGATTACGTGATTTGGTACGACGAGACGTTGCGGGTGCCCCTCTGGGTGGCCTACCGACTCACCTCGGCAAACCTAGCCGGCCCTCCTGGGCGGGTGGAAGCCTTCCGGCCCGACCCGCGTCTGCGGCCGGAGCAGCGAGCCGAACTTTGCGATTATGCCGACACGGGCTTCGACCGCGGTCACATGGCCCCCGATGCCGATTTCACGCAGTCCGTCACCGCCAAGATTAACACCTATATTCTCAGCAACATGTGTCCCCAGCATCCCAATTTCAACCGCAAGATCTGGCAATGGTTCGAGGGTTTGGTACGTGATTGGGCACAGAAGTTCGGCTCGGTCTACGTAATCACTGGCGCAATATTCGACCGCGACGGCGACGGCAAGCGCGACCCCGATGCCTGGGCTGACCGCGTAGGGCCGAGGGGTGCCGTCGCCCTGCCCACGGGCTTTTACAAGATAATTGTGCGCAAGGACGGCGCTGCCTGGGACGCCCTGGCCGTCAAGCTTTCGCACAAAGACCAGCCGAGCAATAAGAAGGACGCCCTCCGGCTCCTGACCCAGCGCATAACCAGTATTGACGCCATCGAGAAGGCGGCTGCGACGGACTTTTTCCCCGAGTTGCCCGATGAGCAGGAGAACAGGCTGGAAAGAGAGAAGCCACGGCAGCTATGGCAGACTAATTGACCTGGGGTCTTGGCGGGCCGGCCCGTCGGGGGTGCAATCTCTTCGCTTTCGGAGGAGCGCCATGATGTCTGCGTGGACAAGGGGTTTCGTCTTTTGCGCTGCGGCGCTCGCGGCTGCAGCAATGTCGCCAGCGGAAGTCAGATATGGCCTTGGCTCCTGGCCGGAGCGGGGCCACGGAAATCATCGGGCCGTGGTTCGGGTTACCCAGCCAGCTGACGCTGTCTGGGCACATATCGAATGGCGTCGCCGTGACCGCGGGCCTGAGAAAAAGGCCGTCCTCGTCTTCGATGCCAACGGCCAGCGCGTGCTCAACGTTGTCTGCATAGAAATCCGCCGCGAGTACGGGGACATCGTTTTCCAGCCCGTCAGCGGGCCGGGTACCTACTACCTCTACTATTTGCCCTACAATCCGGGCGTGGGCAACTTCGACGATCCGGGCACCTATTTTGCGCCTGAGGACACGGCCTCGGCGGAATGGCGAGCCGCCAATGGCCTTACGGAGGAGGGTATCGCTGAAGGCCGCTGGCGCGCCCTGCCCCGCGCCGAGCTTGTCGAGATACAGGCCCGGGGCGAATTTCATCGCATGGACTCCATGGAAGTTATCGCCACGGAGCAAGAGATTCAGGCCTTGCTGGCGGCTCATCCGGGCCGTACCTATCTTCTTTTCCCCGAAGATAGGAAATTTCCCATCAAGATGCCGGACGACCTCCCGTATCGCTGGATTCAGCTTGGCCCCCGTGAGGAATTCGCGGGCGAGGCTCAGCCCAACGAGTATTACTGCTTTCAGATAGGCGTCTGGGCCGCCCGCAAAGCCATCCCCGATATTCGCCTGACCTTCACCGACCTGCTTGGCCCAGGCGGCAAGAGGATTCCTGCTAAGTCGTTCACCTGCTTCAACACAGAGGGGATAGACTGGGCCGGACGCCCAATGAAGAAGAAATTTGACGTCGCCCAGGGCATGGTGCGCGCTTTATGGATTGGCGTGATGGTACCTCGTGACGCTAAAGGCCTTTATCGCGGCGCCGTTCGCGTACAGCCCATCGGCGCCGAGGCCACGACGGTCAAGGTGAGTCTGCGCGTTGACGGCCCAGTGCTCGCCGACCACGGCGATAGTGAGCTTTGGCGCATGTCACGGCTGCGGTGGCTCAATTCCACCCTCGGCCTAGACGATGAAGTGGTGCCGCCGCTGACGCCGCTCAAGGTCCGGGGCGACACGGTGGAGTGCATCCTGCGGTCTATCAAGTTCGGCCCGACGGGCTTGCCCGTAAGCATCAGGGCTAACGAGCGCGAAATTCTGGCTGCGCCCGTGGAATTTGTCGTGGAAACTGCCCGCGGCACGCTGAAATGGGCCGGCGCCCGCGGCCGTGTGACGAAAGTAAAGCCCGCCGCCGTGTGGCGGGAATCCACGGCCGTAGCACCAGGCCTTTCCCTCGTGGTGAGCGCGAAAATGGAAGCTGACGGCTGCATCCTCTACCGTGCCAGTCTCAAGCCCGAGGCCGACGTGGCCGTCAAAGACATCCGCCTGGAGCTGCCCATTGTTCGCGACGTGGCCAAATATATGATGGGCCTTGGCTGCAGGGGTGGTTACCGACCCGCTTCGTGGCACTGGAAATGGGATGTTGAGCGCGCCAACAATCAGCTCTGGATTGGCGACTTCGACGCGGGCGTCCAGCTTACCCTCCAGCTTCCCCAGGACGCCTGGGTTAGCAGCTTCCACGAGACCGGTCTACCCGAATCGTGGCACAACGACGGCCGGGGCGGGTGTGATGTGGTTGAGGAGCATGGCTGTGTAATGGTACGGGCCTATACAGGCGCCCGCACCCTTAAGGCTGGCCGCGAGCTGGAATTCCGCTTCCGCTTCATCGTCACGCCCGTAAAGCCTATTGACCCGAATCACTGGAACTGGCGCATTGGCGGCGGCTACGGCGACATAACCGGCGACGTCAACATCCTGCACATCCACCATGCCACGTGGGAGAATCCCTACATCAACTATCCCTTCATTTACCCAGACCGCCTCGCTGAGACTGTCCGCAAGGTCAAATCCATCACCACTCGCCGCACCGATTTCGGCAGACTTGTCTATCCCGCCGAGGGCAACATCAATCCCGACCGCGGCAGCCTGCATATCTGGGCGCGTATATGCTTCGACCCCCATGCTGGAGCGCCTGGCGATGCGCGTTTCAATCGTTCCTTATTCTCGTTAGACTGGCCCCATCAAGACCAGCTCGGCTTCTACTGGAACATTGACGACAGGGGCATGAGGGCTTACGTGCGCAAGGGCGCTCCTGAGCGCAATCAGTATCCCGTGCTCTTTGGGACTCATCAGCCCGATTGGCAAGAAGGCCAACGGCATTTGCTCACCCTTTCATGGGGCGACCAGCTTGCCGTTTACGTAGACGGCAAGCTTCAGGGCGTGGCGCCCTATCGCGGTACTTTGCCCACGCCCTTGACCGGTGCCAGGCTCGTCTTTCAGGGCGATTTCGCCCTTGACGCCGTGAAGATAAGCGACGAGCCGTATGCTGAAGGGGTACCCGTTTCGCCCACCCCTGACGGCCACACGCTCCTTCTTGACACCTTCTCTACAATCGAAGACGGCTCTCGCACGACGCCGGAGCGCATTGTCAGTGGCTTTGGTGTTCTCACCGGCGCCATTGACTTCCAGCCAGGCCAGTACGGCAAGGAAATCCGTTTCAGTTTCCGCGAGACGCCCGCCGGTCCCAAGGGCGTAAACGTCTATTACACCGTCCGGGAGCTGAGCAACCACGTTGTCGAGATGTGGGCGCTTCGCAGTCTGGGGGATGAAGTTTTCAAGCCGGCCAGTCCGCTGAAATTCAAAATTGGCGAGGTTGTGGCCGGCGAATCCGGCGGCGGCTATCCGTGGCTTCAGGAGCACCTCGTCAGCGGGTACGTGCCGGCCTGGCGTCAGCCCCTGTGGGATGATGACCACGACGCGGCAATCCTCACCCAGGGCCTCTCTCGATGGCACAACTATTATATCGAGGGTCTACGCTGGCTCATGGAAAACACCGGCGTGGATGGCCTTTATCTCGACGGCATCGGCTACGACCGCGAAATCATGAAGCGCGTGCGCAAGGTCATGCTCCGCGTCAATCCCAACAGCCGCATCAATTTCCACGGCGGCAACGACTACGACTTCTTCGACCGCCGCATTAGCCCCGCCAACTTCAACCTTGAGCACTTCCCCTACATCTCCAATCTCTGGTTCGGCGAATTCTTCAACTACGACCGTTCTCCTGACTATTGGCTCGTCGAGATTTCGGGCATTCCCTTTGGCCTGACTGGCGAGATGCTCGAATACACTACAGGCGGCAACCCCTATCGGGGCATGATTTATGGCATGACGGGCCGGTTCCACCCCTCGGCTCCGGCGATGTGGCGCTTCTGGGATGAGTTTGGCATCCAGGAAGCTGAGTGGCTCGGCTACTGGTCACCCAAGTGCCCGGTGAAGACTGACCATCCCGGCGTGCTGGCCACTGCCTATGTAAAAAAGGGCAAGACCCTGATAGCCCTTGCCCACTGGCCTGAGGAGCGCGGCAAGCCACAAGCTTCAGCCAAGAAGGCCTCCGCGGCGCCGACGATAGACGGCCGCCTGGAGCCAGGAGAGTGGGACGACGCGGCGCGGCTGGCTAATTTCACCGTACTTGGCAGGGATTACGGGCCTGCAGAGCCGATGGAGGCTTACGTCACCTGGGACGACGAGCGGCTATACCTGGCCTTCCGCTGCACCCACACCGGGCCGCTAAAAGCCGAGGCGCGGCAGCGCGACGCGGCTACCTACCAAGACGATGCCGTGGAGTTCTTTCTCCAGCCCGATACTGCTACGGCCCAATACTTTCAGTTCGTAGGCAACAGTGCAGGGGTTTTCCTCGACGGCAAGGGGCAGGACGCGGCGTGGGACGGCGCCTGGGTTTACCGGGCCGAGGTGGGCGAGGGCTACTGGCAGGGGGAGGCCAGCATCCCATGGACGTCTCTGGGCCTGATGCAGCCTAAGCCAGGCCAAATCATCGGATTCAACGTCTGCCGCGACCGCGTCATGCCATCGCAGGAGTGGTCCACCTGGGCACCCGTGCAGGGCGTTTTTCATGACCCCGCCCACTTCGGTACGCTCGAGCTTACTTTGGCTGGCCCCTCAACTCGCGAGGAGCCGCTGCCTGCGGGCGGCCCAGCTCCCATCCGCGTCCGGCTCTTAGTTGACTGGAAGGCCCTCGGCCTCGACCCTTCCCGCGTTCGTCTTACGGCCCCCTATATTGAGCACTTCCAGCCGCCTGCTGCCTTCCGGCCCGACCAGGAAATACCCGTCGAGCCGTCCAAGGGCTGGCTGCTGATAGCCGAGGAGCGATGAGGGACAATCTTGGGACGCCGTTGGCCTCTTTCCGAAAGGTTGCGCTGAAGGCGATGTGCAACGTGCTCAAGGGCCATGACCCGCCGGTGATGGACACGAGATATGTTTCCGGCGCGCCGGCGGCTATGGCGATAGCCGTCCTGTTAGTCATTCCCTCTGCTACAGGCTGGGCTGCCAAGCTGACCTTGGCGAAAGACGGCCAACCCACCGCCACCATCGTGCTTGCCGGCGCGCTGACGCTAGATGACGCCCAGGGCCTGACCCGCCTCGGCAAACTCACCTTGGAACCCTTAGAGGAAGCCGCTGGGACGCCAGCCCGCGTTGACGGACAAGCCTTCCGCCGTGGCCTCATCGGCCGCTGGACCTTTGACGATGGCCCGGGCCAGTTCGCCGCGGACAGCTCCGGCAACGGCCTCCACGGCAGGCTTGCCCCTGGCGCTGAGTGGGTGCAGGGTGTCCATGGTCTTGCCCTGCGCCTTCCGGGCTGGCAGGCCGTCACCGTCGGCAACCAGCCCCTCACCAATCTCACAGGCCCTCTGACGCTCATGGCCTGGGTGAAGCCTACCGGCGACGGGTGGTATCCGGCCATCGTCGGCAAGGGCTATGAGGCCAGCGGCGCCTACAGCCTTCACATCCGTCGGGACTGGTCGCTCTGGTTCGAACTGGACGACCCTGACGGGAAACGCTGGTTTCACAACCCCACTGACCTGACCCTTGAGCCAGGTGTTTGGAACCACGTGGCCGCCACCTACGACGGCCGGACTATGCGCGTCTACATCAATGGTCATGAGGTAGGGCAGGGCCGAGAAGGGCCGGTGGCCATCCGCCAGACCTCGGAGCCCCTGCGCATTGGTTGGCTCGGCAGCTACGGCTTCTTCGAAGGCGAAGTGGATGAGGTGGCTCTTTACTCGCGTGCCCTGTCAGCCGAGGAGGTAAGGGCTGAATACTTGGCCGTAGTGGCCTCGCTGGGGCAGTAGTGACGCCCGCTAGGAGTGCCCCGCCACCAGTCAGTCCCGCCCTGCGGCGTGGGCCTGATAGCGTGCGAGGACCTCGTCCGCCGGCCCGTCCATCACCACCCGCCCCGCCTCCAGCCACAGCGCCCGCTCGCATAGCTCTCGGACCTGCTCCAAAACGTGGGAGACGAATATCAGCGCGCAGCCTTCGCGGCGCATCTGTCGGATGCGCTCGTAGCATGCCTGGTGGAACTCCTGGTCCAGGGCGGCCAGCACCTCGTCAATGAGGAACACGTCGGGGGAGAGGTGCGCGGCCACCGAGAACCCCAGCCGGGTGGCCTGCCCGCGCGAGTAAGTGCGGACGGGGGCTTCGATGTACGAGGCTGCGTCGGCGAAGGCCACGATGTCGTCTATCCGCGCTAAAGCTTCTCTGCGCGTAATGCCCAGCGTCAGGGCGTGCAGCAGGATGTTCTCATAGCCCGTCAGGTCGGGGTGAAAGGCTATGGTGGCCTCCAGCAAGGCGCAGACGCGGCCCTGCACCCGCACCTCGCCCCTGGTAGGCCTGAGGACTCGCGAAATTATGCCCAGCAACGTCGTCTTGCCTGAGCCATTCGGCCCTATCACGGCCACAGCCTCTCCGGGGGCGACGTCGAAGGACACGTCCCGCAGCGCCCAGACGCCCTCACCGGCCGCCCGCCGCCCTGTCAGCCGTCCCACCACGGCCGTCTTCAGGGACCGCGCCCGCGTGAGGCTCATATAGCGCTTCCACAAGCCCCGCGCCTGGATTGCCCCTTCGCCCGCCATCACAGCACCTCAGGAAACTGCCATTCCCGCCGCCGGAAATACCACGACCCCACCAGGACGCACAGCAGGCCGGCCGCCGCCGCTGCCCCTACGTACTCCGCCGACGGTATCTGTTTCATGATGATGATGGAGCGAAAGCCCTCGCATACAACGGCCATCGGATTGAGCATTACCCACGGCCGTAGGTGTTCTGGTATCCATTCCAGCGTCCAGATTACCGGCGTGAGAAAGAAAAAGGCGGAAAGGAGGTTGCTGAGGATGTACTCCACGTCGTGGTAAAAGGTATGGAGGGCCGAGGCCAGCAGGGCCAGACCCGAGGTTATCATGACCTCGATGGCCAGCAGCACGAAAAGAAAAAGAAAGCTCACATGAAACCGTACGGGGATTATTAGCAGTATCCCGGCCAGGACGATTAGCGACATGCACAGGTGAAAAAAGCAGCTAGCGACGATAGAAAGCGGGAGCACCTGGCGGGGGAAGGCCATGCTCTTGACCATACCTCGCGAGAGGAGCACCGAGTTGCACGACGTAAGCACCGACTGCTGAAAAAAAGTCCACGGCAGGAGGGCGCAAAGGAAGTTCACCGAGTAGTTGGGCGTGGGGTTGTGCCACAGGTACTTAACTACTACGGTCATGAGCACGACCTGGTAAAGCGGGGTGGCCAGAGACCAAAAAAACCCTAAAAACGACCGCCTGTAGCGGACCTTTATTTCCTTGGCGGTGAGAGCCAGGAGCAGGTCGCGAGCGCGCCAAGTTTCGACGATGAGCGCGAGCATGAAAAAGCCTCAGCGCGGCAGGAGACCGGCAGCCGCGGCCTTACTATACCGGCGCCACAATGCCCCTGCAAGGGTGACAGCTACCGTCTTTGCCGGCTTTGAGACAATGCACCCCCCTTCGGCCCCAGAGCTACCGGGCCGGGCTGCCCTGAACCTACTTCCTCTCCTCGACGGGCCCCTGGCGTGAGCCGATTATTCCCACGTCAATAAACTGCCCGCCCACCGTTTGGCGGCAGTGCACGGCCAGCAGGTTTTCGCCCGCCCTTAGCGCCCTCGCGACCGCCTCGCTCGGCAGGGCCGTGAAGTAGTTCTGGACGAAGCCTGAGAAGCTTCCCACTGGCCCGCCGTTGAGGTACACCTCAGCATCCTCATCGTGATGAATTCTCAGCGCTGCTATAGCAAAGGTTGCCTCCGCCAGCCTGAACCGCCGCCGCAGCCAGATGTCTTTCGTGTCCCACCGCGTGCCCACGATAGCCCCCGGCGTCTCCGGGATGCCGAAGCCCGCCTTGCCCACCCGCCAGCCGCTGTCATCGAAGTCGGGCTTCATCCACTCCCCCGCCGGCTCCTCAGTGGTGTAGCGCCACTCCCCTGCTTCCTCCTCCGCCGTCGGCAGAATCGTCTCCCACTTGATTCGCATTCTCCGCGGTGGCTGGGTCTCATAGGCTGCTGGCCGTACGTTGATTGTCCGCACCAGCGCCGGGTCGTACTTCGGCTGCCGGTCGTAAAAGTATATGCCGTTTTGCTCCTGCTCGATGTCTGTGAGCTGCGTATAGCAGAAGCCAAAAATATTCGGGTTATCTAGGAGGGCTGTGGCCAAGCCTTTATAGCGCTCAAGGAATCCTTGCAGGTCCACCTCGCCGTAGCCCCACCCCTGCCCAACGTCCCGGTCAGTCTTGACGCGTATTCCGCCGAACTCGCTCACGAAAAACGGCTGGCCCCTGTAGCGGCTCCGCGGGTCGCCTGGAAAGTTGTTCCACGGGTCTTCGCCGGTCAATCCGAACATGGCGTACCGCGCTGCAAAGGAGATCGGGTTCTGGTCGTAGTCGTGGCAATCGTAGACGTCCGTGTGTGGCCACAGGTGCGTATAGCCGCTTGTGTCGAGGAAGGGCCTGGTGGGATCAATTTCCTGGGTGACTGCGAGGGCTGCCTGTACGGCGGCCATGACATCCCCGCCCCCGGTTTCATTCAGCGGGCACCAGCCGATTATGCAGGGGTGGTTTCGGTCACGCCTGAGAACCTCCCGCCACTCCTGCAGGGCGGCCTCCGCCGCCTCTCTATTGCCCCAGTTTACGCCCCAGCTCGGATATTCGCCCCAAACCATGTATCCCAGCTTATCCGCCCAGTAAAGCAGCCGTGGCTCGAACACCTTCTGATGAAGCCGTGCTCCGTTGAATCCGGCCGCCATTGCAAGTTCCACGTCCCGCCGCAGCGCTTCATCGCTTGGCGCGGTATAGATGCCGTCCGGATAATAGCCTTGATCGAGGACTAACCTTTGGAACACAGGCTTGTCGTTGATGAGGAACCTGTTCCCTTCGATGGAGATTTTCCGCAGTCCGAAGTAGCTCCGCACGGTGTCGAGGGCCTTGCCATTGCGCAGAACCTCAATGGTCAGGTCGTAAAGGAAAGGCTTGCCCGGCTGCCAGGGTATCACCTGCGAGAGCTTCAGTACCGCCGTGGTCGAGCGCCAGCCAGCCGCCACGGTCTCCTCGCCGACGGTTTTCTGCCCGATGGTAGCCCGCAGCCGCACCTTTGCATTCTTTTGAGGCCCTTCTATCCAGCCTTGAAATATCACTCGCCCGCCGTCCAGGTCCGGCGTGAGTACGAACTCCCGCAGGTACGTTTCCCCAGCGGCCTCAAGCCACACTGTTTGCCAGATGCCCGTGGTGCGGGTGTAGACACATCCCTCGCTGACGGTGTGGGTTTGCTTGCCCGTGGCCTGCATTCCCGACGGTGTGTCGTCAAAGGCGTGGAGGACAAGCTCGTTTTGGCCTTCGCGCACCAGGTCCGTTATCTCGAAACAGAAGGGAGTGTAGCCGCCGCGATGCTGGCCCAGGAAATGCCCGTTAAGCCACACCCGTGCCAGCCAGTCCACCGCCCCAAAATGAAGCAGCAGCCGTTTGCCCTTCATTCTCTGCGGCACCTCGAAAAGACGCCGGTACCAGACATTCTTCATCAGCTCCGTGCGCCCGACGCCGGACAATTTGCTCTCCGGCGGGAAGGGCACGACGATTGTTGAGGCCAGATCGCGCCCCGACGTCACTCCGCGCTGCTCGCCGTCGCCCGCCTCGTCAATCTCAAACTGCCACTCGCCGTTGAGGTTGAGCCAAAGGTCGCGCTGAAAATCCGGCCGAGGATGCTCCGGCCGCGGGATGGGGGCTGCCGCCGTTGCAGAGAGAAGCATTCCTGCCGCCAAGCACCCAGCGAAAGCCAACCGATACATTGCCGTCAAACCTCCTCGCACGTTCAGGGTATTTCCCTGGTGGCCGCGGCCGCTTGGTCAGGGCGCAACTCCACTCGCGCGTGGGACCATCGTCCGCCCCGGTAGAGACATTGCCTCAGCACCCGGCAACTCCACTAGCCCGTGGGAGCATCTCCTCGGCGAAGCTGGCCTGCAAGACCGTCCGGTCAGTACCTGGCTAAGGGCGCCTTCGAGCTGCCGCTCCCTCGCCCCCGCTCATGGCTTGAACCAAATGTCCACGGTGATGTACTGGCCGAAGGGCACTTTTATTCCCTCGGCGTAAGGCCAGCCAGGGGGCTGCGTCCAGGCAGCTTCGGATATTAGCGAGGAACACTTCCGCCCGTCGGCCAGCTCCAGCTCTATCCAGAACCGTCGTACCTTGAACCAGTCCGCTTCGTTGCGCAGCACGAAGACGTTGCGGTACCCTAAGGTCTTGATGGCCTCTGGGGGGAGCTCCATAGTGACGTTCTCAGCCCATACGCCCCTAAGCTCGTCCCCGCCCGCTTCCGCCATTGGCCCTATCTCCACGCCGTTGAGCACGCCGTAGGAACCATACTGCCCCGTCCCGCCGCTGAGGCCCATCCCGTCGTAGTGAAGCCACCCACGCCTTGCGTTGCGTAGTTCCTCGACCGTTATCCCGGGCACCGGGAAAGGCCCCGGCGACCGCCGATAGGCCTCTGCATTGTCCTCCAGCACCCACACCAGCCGCTCCTGCAGGCTTTCCAGGCGCATGTCCGCCCAGCACGCCCAGTCGCCCACGGAGTTATCCGCCGGCCCTACGTCCGAAATGAGCTTGAGTCTCACCTTCTGGCCTGCCCAGGGCGTCAGGTCGGCCTCTATTGGCTCCCAGCGGTGCTCGGTGACGGTATGCTCGGCCACGATGGTCTCCCGGCCCTGCTCATCTACCACTGCCACCTTGTACAGTATCCCGTCACCTGGGTCGCTGCCGTCCCCCTTGCCTACCAGCGCCCGGAAGGCCGTGGGCGTTGTGGGAAGCTCCACCGGCTCGTAAAGTGCGAAAGAATACCCGACGCCGCCCACGTAGGGCGGGTGCATGAACAGGGCCGATTTTTCCACGTCCCCGCAGGAAACCGTCTGGGTTGCAACAAACCCCCTTGTCGCGCCGAAGTCGGGAGTCTCCGTGGCGCCGCGCAGGCACATGCCGGGCGAGTACTTCGCAGGCATTGGCGCCGCCGGTATATAGCCTGCGCTTGCTCGCAGGCCTCGCTCGAGGGACTGGCGCATATCGCCGGCGGTCAGCTCAATGACCAGCAGCTCAGCCAGCTCTTGCTTCGGCTCGCCCAGGTCCACGCGAGCTTGTGTGGGTTTGGCCGGCTCAAGTCGCAGCCTCTGAGTGCGCTCTCCGACGCGCAGCGTCACGTCTTCGGCCCGTGCCAGGTTGCTCTTCATGTCCACGACTATCTCGTTGCCGTCAAGTCCGACCTTCACCTCCGCCAGCGGAACGACCGTAAAGTCAATCCATGTTCCTTCCACGCGCCGCCAGATGCGCTCGCCAACCTTCGCGTCTTGCGGTATCTCAATCTCGTGCTCCTGGGCGCCGCGCACCAGGACCTTTTCCCCCGCTACAACCTCGTCCCGGTCGCATTTCAACTCTGCGCCGGCAGGCGCCTGGCCCGCCGTGAGCATATAGCTGAAAGCTCCCTCCAAGGGCACAACGTAGGTCAGCCCGCGGGACACCCGCAGCTCCGCAGGGCCTATTTCATTCCCTTCCTTATCCAGCCCAACGGCTGCCGCCGCGTCTATCGCAAACCCGCACTCCGCCCCACCGTAGAGAATGACCTCGTACTTGCCGCCGTCAAGAATGCGGCAAATGCCGATGCCGTTGCCGCCGGCCTTCGGGAAGCGCATAAAGCGCCCTCGCCCGTCCACGTAGATATACGCCGGCGTGACGGCATAGTCGCATCGGTGTCCCTTTGGGTCAGCGCTGATGACCTCAATCTGGCCGTCCTCGGTCCAGCCCATGTAGCCGTTCGGCGGCAGGTCAATCTTTCGCCCGTAGGCCTCGCAGACCATGCGCAGCTTCTGATTGCCGTTGACCGCCGTGATGGTGCCGTCGTTGTAGCGCGTGACGATTTGGGAGCGCTCGTGGACGCCTCGGGCGATAGCCTCGCTTGTCGGCCACAGCCGGCCATCGCCATCCACGTAGCTGATCTCTTCAGCGCTGGCCAGGCAGTAACGCGAGTGGAGCTGCTGGAGCATGTAGTAGCTGCGGAGGGCATTGTGGGTGCCGCCCTCGTAGGTGAGGAAGCCCGGATGGCCGAAGGCCACGGTGGCCGCCAGGAAGCGGTCAATGGCGGCATCGGCTTCCTCGCGGGTGCCCATGGGCGGCCAGCGGCCTGCGTAGAACATGTCTGGGTTGCCCATCCCAAAGTTGCAGCACAGGTCGTGTAGCTTCCGCAGGTCAAAGTCCACCAGCCAAGGGTTGCGATCAAAGCCATACCCCGAATCCTGGCCGTAATTGCCGTCGGTGAGGCCACAGTAGAATGCGTGACGGCCGCCCTCGGAGTACACCGGGCCGTTCCAAGCTGCCTTCTGCAGCAGCATTATTTCACCATAGGCGTAGAAAACGGCGGCAAAGGTTCCAGCGCCTGGCACCCGTGCGTCGTAATCCACTCGGTGCCAGGGTGCGACGGCCGTATGCACGTCGCAATAGGCCGTGGAGAAGCGGAACTTTTCCTGGATTTTCGGCGCCAGCATCTCGCAGAACTCCACCGCCCGCGCGGGCTTGGGCGCGTAGCAGCGGAACCACGCCCCCTGGAGCTGATTGTCAGGGGTGCGGCTTATGAGGTCTGGACTCCAGTATTCGTTCACCGGCGCGAAGTCGGTGAAGTTGTTGTATGGCCCGTACACGAAGCCAAGCACGTCCTGCATGAATCGGGAGTATTCGTATTGGGCTTCATCGCCACCCTTTCCCGGCGCGGCCTTGGTGCGGAAGGTAAAGCTCTCGCCCCCGTCCCGCCACATGGTCTCATGGTCCGTGACTATCACTTTACGCATTCCGTAGCGCCAGCATTCCCGCCAGAAGGCCTTGTCGGCCTCCCGATTGCCGGCCCCGTGCGCCCGCCACACGCCCGTGCCCGTTACGTGCTTCCAGGGCGACACGGGGTTGGGTATGGTTGGCAAAACTTCCTCATAGCGCGGCGACGTCACCAGAAAGAACCGCTCATACACGTCGTTGCGCTTGCCGTCGGTCTTGGCAATGTACGTCACGCCGCCTTGGTAGAAGACTTTGCCTTGGCTGATTAGCGGATGGGCGGTGGGAGTGGAGGCATTCGAGAGATACCAGTCCGTATGGCCTGTGAAGAAGAGGGGCTTTTCGGGCGGGCCGGCGCATACCACCGCCGGCCGTGGCTCTCCCCATTCGTAGACGTAGTACGGATTCGTAATCAGTCGTGGATTCTCCAGTCCTTCGGCGTGCCCGTAACGCACCTCAACGACCTTGCCGCCCGGCGCGAAAGTGTCTATTACCAAAGATTTGTTCCACAGCCGGTAGGTATAGGTGACGTCCGCGGACACATCCCCTGCCCACACCCGCCACTTAGAAACCACGGTGTCTCCTTGTTGCACGGTGCCCAAATGCTCGGCGCGTTCCGGCTTTGTCGCCTGGCCGCCCACGTCAAGGTAGACACCGCCGCCGACGCACGGCTTGAAGGCCTTCCCCCGCCCCTCGAACTCCACGGTAATGTCCGACCAGTCCCCCGTTTGCGGCTCGATCCTATACCTGAGCGTACCATCGGCCCCTTGGTAGGTGAAAACAAAGGCCTTTCCTTCACTGGCCAGGCTGGTCTTGAAGTCCCGTGTGAGGTTGTCCGGCAAGATGGTTTCGGGGCGGGTCGGGAAGGGCAGCTTTCCGGGTCCAGTATTGGTGCCCACGGTCTGCCCTGGGAACATAGGAATCCCGCGCTCTGGGCGTGGCTTGAAGGTCAACGGCGGGAACTTCTCGACAAAGACTGCCAAGTTGTCGAAGTAGATGGCCCGGTCTTCTTTGTTGCGGCCACCGGTGACGACCAGGCCCAGGAATTTGCCTCCGTTGGCAGCGCGGGCTATCTGCTCAGGTGTCAGTCGCCGCCAGCAAAGGAACCATTCCTCCCAGTTGACGTAGGCCAGCGGCACGCCGAATTCCTCGCCTCGGTCGTCCTGGAACAAGGCTGATATACTTACGGGAGGCGTATTGGGGTTGGGCGCGTATCCCCAATTATTGCCGTAAATCCAACAGCTTACGGCATCAAAGGGCGCCTCTATGTTGATGGGTTGGGGCGGCAGGATGCGCACTTCGGGGTTTCGTCCAGTGCCTCGGTAGGTCAGCTTGCCTACGTATTTGTCCCAGATTTGCTGCTCGCGAGTGCGCACGAAGCTGGCCTCAGCCTCTCTGCACTCGACCCGCCAACCGGTCAAGTCTTCGAAATCCACCAGCGGTGGATGGTCGTCCTGAAAGCGGCCAGCCCAGTCAAGCTCGTAGGGCCGCTTGCCCACTACTTCGCCCTCTTGGCCCAAAGCGGCGGCGCATAGGAAGGCTATCATTGCTACCATCTCCTCGGACCTCCTTTGAGAAGCGCGCGAGCTCCCCAGGACCGGATTGCCCTGGCGCCCCGCGGCCTGCTGAAAGCGCACCAAAGTATTGTTCTCCTGCACGTGGAAGAAACCTGTTCATGCTCAGCGGCTACCGTTACGAGGTATGATTCTTCTCCTGCACGCGGGGAGAACCTTCGGCCCTCAAAACTAGCCCTGGGGCGCCCTCGCGTGCTCAGTCAGGGCCTGTAAATGTAGCGAGGGTTTTCGTCAGCGATGGGCGGTCGGTCGGGGAGCATATCTTCGCGCGGATTATCGCGGATTTCCTGCTCAAGCAGACGCAGGGCGGCCACCAGGGCCTCGGCGCCGGGCGAATCCAGCGACGAAAAAATCTTCCCGCAGGCCCCCGTGCCGCCGGCGTCTTTGGAAAGGGGCGCCAGGAGCGCCGGGCTTTGCATTACGTCCTCGAAGTTCACCCGCTCAATGCGGCCAAAGTCCCCGCCGTGGCAGGAAGCGCAGTACTGCCGGAAGACGTCATGCAGGGCCGAGCGCACCCGCGGCGTCAAAAGCTCCCGCCCGCCGACCGTACCAGGTCGCGAGTAGCGGTAAGTACTGTAGTAGGGCGCGTTCAGGTCAATCCAGGTGACCAACTCGCGCCATTCCTCGGGTGAGAGATGTACTTTGTCGGCGTGGCTGGCCCTGAGCACCTGGATGAGGCGGCTGGCATGGGAGCCGTAGAACTTCGGCGGGCGCAGCGGCAGAGTGGAGGAATAGTTGGCCACCACGTAGCTGACTAGACCCTTGCTCATCAGGTTCTCGTAGGCGACGTTGAAAAGGTTGGTTGGGGCCGGAGACAGGTTGAGGCCGCCGGCGGGTTGTGGGCCGCTGTGGCAGGACAGGCAGTGACGGTTGAGGATGGGCTGGACATCTCGCACGAAGTCAGGGACACGGGGGCCGCCGGGCGGGGCAACGGGACGCACGGGGTCCTTGACGAAGGCCTGGCCCATTCGGGTTGGTGGGGCGGTGTGGCGCGGCTCATGGCAGCCTATGCAAGAGACTACCTGGCCGGGGCGGATTTCCGTGAAGGCCCTCATGCGCTGGATTTCCATGTAGTTTTCGTCGAGAAGGGAAAAGTAGATAGCCGTGTCGGCCGGGGCTCGAAAATAAACCGAGCCGTCGGGAGCGACTGGGACTTCGCCGAGAAGGCGCTTGAGAGCCAGGTGGCCGCCGTAGCTAATTAGTGGGTGCTGGAGCCAAAGTCCGCTGCAGTCAGCAGCCACCGGCTTTGGTATCTCCTCGACAACGCGCAGGTATTTCACGGCGCCCCGCGGGACGCCCGTGAGGCCCTGGTAGACGTCCAGGACCAAGAAGGTGCCTTCTTTGGTGGCCGGCTCCGGCAGCCTGGGCATGGCAGGCGGGCGCGGGCGCGGTCTCACCGGAATGGCTTCAAAGCAGGAGATGTCCGGGTCACGGTAGATGAGGTCGCGGTTGTTCCAGCGGTCGAGCAGATAAAGGCCATAGCCCTTCGGGGCACGGTCGTCGGGGCCGTAATTGTAGGAAACGATGAAGAAATCTTCGGAGAGCGGGTAGGGGTTGCAGTAATAGCCCATTCGCGGCCGCTGCCAGCCGAAGTGGCGCGGGGGCGGTATCTCGCGGGTGATATTTTCGTAGCGGGCGGGACTCGCGCAGGCGTCGGCAGGGTCAACGAGGGCGATGGCGCCGACGGCGATGGGCATGTGGGGCGCCAGGGTGCACACGAGGAGATTGCTACCGGGCACAGCCCTCGGCTCCCAGAAGGTTATCGGTCCCCAGTGCTCCCCGGCGATGTGGCGCGGATTGCTGCCGTCAGGGTAGACAACCCAGAGGCTCTGATTGTTGCCGAGCTGCTTGTCCACATATTCCCACTTGCAGTACGCGACGCGGCCATCAGGCAGGACGCTGGGCGTGAAGTCGTTGACGGTATTGGCCGAGACGCAGCGGACGTTGCCGCCATCGGCGTCCATGGTATAGAGCACGGAGACGGTGAAGGCGTTGTGACATAGCACGACGCGGCGGCAGCGCGTGGAGACGAACATGATGCGGCCGTCGGGCAGGTAACAGGGGTCAATGTCGTCGTAGTCGCTATTGGTGAGCTGGCGAAGGCCTGTGCCATCGAGGTTGACCTCGTAGATATGGCAAGGGGTTGGCAGGTCGCGCTTGTACGAAAAGAGGAGCTTGGTGGCGTCCCAATGTAGGTCGGGATCGCGGTAGATGGCGGGGCCAGGCAGGCCGATGGGAATGGGTCGGAGCGTGCCGTCAGGGCGCACGGGGTCCAGGATGCAGATGTCGCCGCCGTAGCGGTGGCTGCCGTCGAAATAGGTTGTGTAGATGTGGCTTGTGTCGTAGGTGAACCGGCGGACGAGAAGGAGCTGGTGGAAATCTAGGAGCGGGTTACTGAGGGCGATGCGGTTCTTAAGCCGATAAGCCCGCACGTAAAGGTCGTATAGCGCGCGGCCTTTATCCGGGGAGGTCGAGGCGTCGGCCTCAAGGCGCTCAAGGCTGCTCATCAGCTCCTCCGTCGCCGCTCGATATTCCTGCATTCGGGCCTTGGCTGCCGGCGTCAGGCTATCCATCTCACGGAATCGCGCGAGAAGGAAGAGGGAGTGCTCAATCATTCTGCGAATTCGGGAAGTTTCGAGGGGAAGCACATCCTGCTCGATGCGGTCCGGGCCGACCTGCACACGCAGCGTTGCTTGCCACCCGCCGGTGAGTTCATCCGGCTCTATTTCGGCGCTGACTTCATAGCGGCCCTGGCCCATGAGCAGGTACTCGAGGATGCGCTCGGCGCGGGGGGCCGGTGGTGGGACCAGCTCGTAGGGGACAAGGGGGTCGTAGTCGTCGGGAGCGTCAACAAAACCGTCTGGGCGCACGTAGGCCTCATAGCCGTACTTGCCGGGTTCCGGTCGGCCACTCCACGCCGGAACGCTTTCCCGCAGGGGGCGAGGCCGACGCTTCCAGCCGGGAGGGAAGGGCTCTGAGGACTCGAAGCGGAAGGCAACGATGTGGGGGATGCAAGGGCCGGGGCACACGAACTTGAAGGTATGGCGGCCCCTGGTAATTGTTGTCTCAATTTGCTTTTCCCACTGGGCAGACGAGGTGTTGAAGCCTCCGGTAATGGAGGCCACGCCGCGGACCAGGAGCGCCTCGTCGAGATAAAGGTCAACGGGTCGGGACTCCGCCGAGGCGTAGCACGCCCAGATTGTGTAGCGGGCCGTGACGGGGAAGTCAATGTCATACTCTGCCGTGTTGGGAGCGACGCCGCCATTTACAACGCAGGGGGCGGCGTCGGCCCACGGCATGCCGACCTCATATACGGCTACGTTGCCGCGGTCGAATTCTCCGGCGCCCACGGTAAAGCTATTGGCTGGCTCATCCGATGTTGCTGAGGGAACGAGGAGCAACACGACGGCGGCCCAGGCTGTTGTGCTCAGCGCTCTGGTGTAGACGCGGCGCATCTTTGCGGTCCCATCCCGTGAACTTATCGGCCAGCCGCTACATCATACAACTCCCCGAAGACTTGCGGCGAGACCGTACCATCGGGCGCCTCAAGGGCGTACCGAAGGTCCCAGAGCCCCTGCCTATCGAGAGGGATAGGCTCCTGGTAGCGAGGGGAGCTTTCTGAGGGCGGCGTGCCGTCGAGAGTATAGCGCACGAATAGGCCCTGGGGAGCCGCTATGACCACTCGTGTGCCTTGGGGGACCTGGCCGCCGAGGGGGGTCACCGCAACCTCCACGGAGGCTGCCGCCGCAGTGGCCGATTCGATGGACAGGTCGTCGAAAAGGGCCTCGAAGTCCCCCCCACCGCCGTTCCGCTCATCGTAAGCGACCATGATGGCGCGGATTACGTGACCGGCCTTGACGGCGCCCAGGGGCACGGTGATTTGGGTCCATTGGCCGACGGTGCCCCTCGGCGTCTCCGGGTGGACGGGGAGGCCCGCGGTGTCCTTTGCGCCGGAGTCGCGAAGCGTGGAGCCGTCCTCAAACAGCAAGTCCATGGCGGCCCGCCGCCCGCGGTCATTGAGCGGCCTGAACCAGTAAGACAAAACGGTGTCCGGGTAGATGAAGATGGGTTCGTCAAAGGCGCGGAAATAGGCGTAGGCGTAGGCCGGGTCATCGGCATGTCCAGAGATTGAGAGGGCGAAGCGGCCGGAGTGAGCCGCGGCGTCGGTGGGGCGGCAAGTGGGGTTGGAGACGGCGCGGATGCCGCCGCCGTCGTCAGCAATGGTATCAGCGAGGCCCTGCGGCTCGCCTGGCTCAAAGCCCGTGCGGAATTCTGCGCGAGCCACCGGCGGGCGCAGGGACAGGCTGTTGGCGCGTGCCCAAAGTCTCTCGCCGGCGTGGTTGACGACACGGAACACGCCCCGTGCCGAGACGTTGGCGAGTAAGCGAGCTCCCTGGCAGGCTTCCCCGACGGTGACGTGCGGTCGGAGGTCGCGGGCGAAGAGGCCGTTGACCACCTCACAGCGGCCGCCCTCGATACTGACGGGGCCGGTCAGAGTATTGAATTGCTGAAGCATAACTTCCGCCGCGCCGCGAAGCACCGCCGTGCGCGGGCCGGCCCACATCTGGGAATTGAACAACCGGAAGGTTCCTGTCGAGTTTTCCGGCGCGAAGATGGCTGCGAATTCCTGCGGGCCGAAGTGGACGAGTTGGGCATTGATGAACTCGATGCCGCCTTCGCCGGCGGCTTCGAGGACAACGCCGCGGCTGCCCGCGTCGGTGCCGTGCTGAAGGACGCGGGCGCGACAGCCGCCCCCGTCGTCGCGGAAGGCAAGACCGTCGAAGGCTGCGAAGAGGAAGGTGCCCTTGATGTGCTCGCGGGCGCAGCGGCCAAAGACCAGGCCTTCAAGGTGCGTCTGCTGGTAGGCGATGAGGTCGCCGAAGGGGTCCCGGGGATAGGATGGGGCGGGCAGGGAGGGGTGTAGGCGGGCCATGTAGTGCGGGTTGAACTGTACGTCCTCGACCCAGCCGTCGGCGTCGGATTTGCTAACGAAAAGGCCGCCGCGCAAGAAGGCCCCGGCGAGGTAGCGGATGAGATGGCCGGTGGACGGATAGGTCCAAAAGTCGGCGCCTTGGTAGGCATTGCCCAAGGTCACGTCGAGGAGCCAGCATCCAGGGCCTGTGGCCTGAATGGCCCAGGGGTAGGGCTGAATGTCGAGGATGTTCTGGTCGGGGTACCAGATAGTGAGGCCACGAAGGCCGGAGCGTCCCTGGAGGCGGATGAAGGGGGTGGCGTTTTCGTCGCCCCGGCCGGAAAGGGGCATGAGTACAGAGCCGCCAGAGACGGTGTGGTGGGGCACATCAAAACATCCGCGCAGCTCAACGCCCGAGGGCACGATTAGTTCGCCAGCGAGGCGGTAGTTGCCGGCGGGGACGTAGACCGTGCCGCCGCCGGCCTGGGCAGCCGCTGAGAGGGCGCGGGCGAAGGCCGCTGTATTGTCGGCGGCCTCCGGCGAGGCGCCGAAGTCAGTTACTACAAAGAGGGCATCCGTGGCTGGGCGTGGGTCGGGCGGGCTTGCGTAGGGTGAGAGGTCGGGCTTGGCCAGGCTGAGAGGGCTATGAGCTATTTGCACGTCGGCGCGGGGCGCGGCGTTGATAATGGTGGGCTGGCCGGTGAAGCTATTACCGAGGAGTCTTGCGCGGCGAAGGCCTTCGCCGAGACGGACATGCGTCCCGGGGCCGTCGAAGGAACAGCCGATGACCGTGGCGGTGCCCTGTTTCGCCTCGAGGCCGGCGTCGGTCCAGCCGGAAAAGGTGCAGTTCTGAAAACTCAGCACGCCGGGGCCTTCGACGAGGGCGCAGGTGCGGGGTGTGCCGCCCAGCTCACAGGAGTTGAACTGAGCGACGGTGGTGAAGCTCGGCGGACCGTGAACGGCTAAGTCGCTGGCGGTGAAGGTGCAGCCGGTGGCGGAAAGACCGATGTCGTTGAGGCCGTCTAGGCGCAGGGCCGTGCGGCAGTTGCTGAACTCACAGGCGTACATGACGGCATTGGTGGCGCCATGGCGGCTTGGATGGATGGCGGCGCCGACGCAATAGCCCTGGACGTGCAGGCCGAAAAGATATTCCCAGTCGCTGCGGCCCATCTCCAGGCCTACAGCCCCCGAAAGAAGCGCGTCGCGAAGGGCCGCTTTGTCCGCCTCGGATTGGGGCGCGCCAGGCAAACCGGAAGTCTCCCACCATTCCGGCCCGAAGTGCACATCAGTCACGCGGCCAATGTCGCTACACATGTCAATGAACAGGCCTGTGCGCAGCGGCGTACCGTAGACCTGCCGGATGGTGTGAAGTTCGTTCCAATCGGGGCCGAAGCGGATGCCCAGGTAGGAATTGACCAGCGTGACGTGGTGAAGGGTGTAATTGTCGCCGACGTTGGAGGGCGCGTTGGCGATGGTCCAGGGATAAGCCACGGGCCGGACGGGGTTCTGGTCGGGATACCAGATGGTTACTTCGCGCAGGCCGGTACCGCGCTCCATGGCGATGGCCGGTGGGCCGTCGGGGTCGCCTCGGCCTGCAGTAATCACGAGCAGGGTGCCTTGGGCGGCCGCGCCGGGGTTCGTGGGCGGGGCCCAATCGCCCCGCACCGTGACGCCCTCGCGCAGAAGCAACGTCCTGCTGGAGAGCAGGTAACGCCCGGCCGGTAGGAAAACCACTCCGCCTCCGGCTTGGGCCACGGCGTCAATGGCCGACTGAATGGCGTCCGTGGCGTCCGCAGACCCATCAGCCGGCCCCTCGACCACCAGCGAAGCGACCACCACATCCTCAGTCGGAAAGACCGTTTTCACCACATGGGGTTTCAATGCGGGCAGCGGTTTTCCCTCGCCCGTATCGCCCTGCGCCGCCCAGGCGTCCGCCAGCAGCGCGAGCAGGACGGCAAGCAGCGCCGCCGTGCGTAGCAGACCCCACTCCGCAGTCATGGACATCACCCGTGTATTTTTGGACGGCTTCCTGGCATATCCTCTGCCGCCACGGGTACGGCTGGCAGACGGTTTGTCGCCGTCCGGCGGCTTGCTGGGTGGTGGCTCTGACGCTTCGCGCCTCGTCGTGCCCAAATGTGGCGGCGGTTGGTTTCGCTTAACGTGCCGGAGGATGGAAGATGATTCCAGCGCCGACGCGCCAGCTTGAGGCCCTCATTGACGAGGTGTGCAAGGCGGAAGGCACTGAGGGAAGCCAGGCCCGCGTCAGCACGACGACCAAGCCGTGGCTCCGCTGCTTGTCGGTGCTATAACGGCCGAACCTTTCGGCATACGGCCGAGCAGGAGCCCTCGCGTCCTTTATTCGATGAGCTTGGCGGTCACTCTCGAACCGCCCCAAGTGCCATCTATGGTAAACCCGGACCCGTTCACGGTGATGGTCATGCCGACGACACCGCCGCGATGGATACCGCTGTTGGAACCGTTGTAGACTATCCCGCCTCGGGGTGCAAAAACAATCCCCTCGCACGTCTGATTGCTGCCATTGAACGTGATTGCCGGACTGCTGGTTGAATTTGACATGCAGATTATGTCTTTGACGGCTGGCGAGATCACCTCCGCCTGGCTGCCGTTAAAGGTGATTCTTCCCTCGGCATAGATTGTCGAGTTCTGGAAGGAGGCCAAGGAGCCGTTGAAGGTGACGTCCCCTTCCACTATGATGATGCAGCCGTCCGCCCGGAACCGGGACCCGTTGACAGTGAAATTGCCCCTTATGTGCCACCGACCCGGAGGGAGCGTCTGGTTTGACCCGTTGATGACGTAGCTGGTATTGACCTCATAATCGTAAACCCCCGGGTCAATGTCGGCCCTGGTGACGCTGACGGGATAGTCCAGCTCCTGGCCCTCCACGTATCCCATGTCGAACTGGTTCTTCGACCCGTTAACGACTATCTGATACCGATACTCCACGAGACCAGTGAAGTGGGATTTGCTACCGTTGATGACGATCTTGCTATTAGAGTGGGTTGTCCCGTCGCACTGCACCTGGGACCCATTGACAATGATGCCATTCACGCTGGAGCGGTTGTCTTTGGCGAATAGGCAGCCAACCCCGGCGGCCCGCGCGGCGGCGACGGCACGGCTGCGAATTTCGGCGTTAGGTTTGTTTGCGAGGGCAAGCAGGGGCATGCGGATGGTGTGGAATACCTCCACACAGACTGTGCCGGACGGGCTATATCCGAGGCTCGCGGCACGCGGGCTCGAATACGGGCATCGCACAGTGACGGTGGTGCTGCCGATCCGGTAGACGTAGCCGTTCGCGATGGATTCAACCACCTGGGGCTGGATGGTGTCGGTCCCGCCGCACAGGTTAGCGGCGTAGTAGCTCGCGGCGGTGTCGCAGGCCGCCGTCGGCCCTTGCGGGATGGCGACGCTGGCGCCCGCGAGCGCCGCCAGGTCGGCGAAGTTTTGTGCCTTCGACGCCGCGGCGACGAGCATGCCTATGTCGAGAGCCGCTGCGACCGAAAGAACGAGAATAGGCAGAGCGACGGCTACCAGGGCCAGAGTCGTCCCTCGTCTACCAGAGGCTCGGCGTGGCGGCAAGGCGGATCGATGAACCCTTCCCGTGCGAGCCTCCCAAGCTCCACGACAGCGGTTTTGCATCCAGCTAGAGCGGTTCTGCTTCACGAGGCCACCCCCACCTTCTAACGCGCCCCAGCAGCGCGCGCCGCTTGCCTCGTCCCACCGCCTCAGGTGTCCAGCTCCTCGCGCTTCACCATTCGTATATTCGTGATTCTCGGCGGCCCGCCAGGCTTGAATGCCCGACTAGGTAGGCGCCGCTAGACTTTCCAGCCCCGGACGTCAGGGCCCTTGGCAAGCGTCCGTCACAATCACAGTTCTTCTGTCAATTGCGGCCGCAAAGTTGAGCGTTCTATGGTAGTGATTATATACCCAGGCGAAGAGGCGTCAAACCCGTGGGGTCGTGCTCAGCGGCGCGCGAGGTCGAGGCCTGTGGCAATGTGTCCGAGGCAGTCGTACCAGTGAACGAAGGTAATGCCGTCCACGACGAGCCGGTGCGAGGCCGGCAATTCCTCGTCCCAGGGCCGGTGGTTGCCGAAGCGAGCCAGGCGTCCGTTATAGCGCCGGCCCAGTATCAGTCGCCCCAGTTCGACTGACACAAAGCTCTCCATGAGAATGTCGTGCTCGGTTGGTGAGAAGGGCACTTCGATGACGTGGACGCACTCAAATTCCCGTTCGCCGACGGAGACCTTCGCCATGCCAAAGATGCCGGCATTATCGCCCGGGTGGTCGGGGCCATGGCGTTGGACGATGGAGCCATCGGGGCGGCGCTCGAAACGCCCGGTGTCTCTGAGCCGCGTGACAAAGCTGCCCCAGTCCGCCTCGAAGCCCTCGTCGGCGACGGTGCGCAGGACGCGCTGGCCTGGGCGGCCGCTGAGGGTGCCGAGCCACCGCGCACGGTCTGCGCTGACGGCTACGAAGAAGCTGCGCTCTTCCGGCGCCCAGCTCGCTTCCTCGGTGTACTCGACGCCGAGGATTTCCAGCCCTTCGATGCCGTGAACCTTTATCCGGCCGGCGACGAACTGGTCGCTGACGCTGGTGAGCCGGCAATCGGGCTGGTCGTAAATGGCCCACATGGCCTGGTCACCGACTTCCAGGGCGCTGAAAAAGTTTCTCACCTCATGCCAGGACAGCTCTGGTGCCGGGCTGTCGAGTGGCTCGATTACGACCTGCGGCCTCAGTGAAGGGAAACCTTCTGGCCCCTTGCTTCCAAATCCAGCGGACATGTTTCTCACCTCCACTTGCCGCCACGAGCGGCGCCAGTGGCACTGACCCAAACCCAGCCTAATTATATGCGAGACGAAGGATGGTAGTCACCGGCGCCGCAGACCTGCGCACCGCTGAGCTGAAATGTCGTGGGAATTTCGCTTCGTCCATTGAATCCCGCAGCGACACATGGGTGCCTTTTTCCGGGGCAGCCTCTCAAAACGTTCGCCCAGCTCCGGTTCCCAAGCTTTTCGTGCAGCTTCCACCATGCACACCTTTTCCCGAAGGCTGTGGCAGCCGGGGGGCTTGGTGTCCCCGTAGTGGCAGAGTGGACTAGCAGTGCTGTCTGCGTGGTGTTGGGCGCGGCAAGGGAAACTCCTGAGACGGCCGAACACTACCCAAGGCCTTCGATAAGGCTTTGCATGGCCGCCGGTGTGAACGGCGGTCGGGCAGGAGGGAAGATCTCGTGGGCGTCCGAGAAAGGTTGTACTGGCTGCGACTTGTGGCGATGGCGGGTTTGGTGGCATTGGCAGCCGCGAACGCAGCGACGGCGCTGGCCGGGGTGCAGTGGCCCTTCAACATGAGGGTTGAAGCCTGCGCCGCGAAGTCCGATGGCTACACAGTCAAGACGACGGGGGCTATTTTTGAGCTAAAAACGGCCACCGGCCAGCTCCTTTTCTCTCAGCGCATTGCAGCCCAGCGACAGGTTGGCTGCGTCACGCTCCCGCCCCACTTGCTTCGCGGCCTCAAAACCGTCTCGCGAAGCCGGGGAGAGGTCTGCCTTCGTGCGGAAAGTGGGCTAAGCCTGCAAGTGCATAGCGACTCGGTCTTGGAGCTGCGCTCTCCGCGCTCTTTGCGGCTGCGAATAGAGGGCACTTTCCTTCCCGAGTACCTGCGCCACGGCCAGGGGGCGGCCCTCGCCCTGGATGACCGCGGCGGGTTCGGGGTCTTCTTCGTGGAGGAAATTCCTGTCCACCCGCGCGTTGAGCGCTCTCGCCGAGGGTTTGCGGTAACCTACGAGCTTTCGGCCGGCGGAGATTTCCTGCTTTGTGTGTGCCCCCCGCGCGAATATGACTGGGAGCGCGACCGCACAGACCGGATTGTGCATTTCTTTCCAAGCCTCATCGGTCCGGAGCCAGGGTGGTCGGATAATCCCCTGCCGACGGACGAAGAGCTGACCAGATGGCGGGAGTTTTGCAACGTACTGGTACTTCATTTGGAGACTTGGAATGGCTACCAGACGGCACGGCCGGAACCTCGCGACGAGAAGCGCCTCCGCGAAGTTTTGGCGCTGGCGCAGACCCTTGGCTATCGGCGCCTCATCTACGCCTCGCCGATTTATTTCGCGCCTGCGTATGAATCAGGTGGTTACCCAGGGAAGCTGCGCGACGATGCTGTGGACCTTTTTCTCGACCACGCCACGTGGATGCTGGAAACCTACGACCTGGATGGCATCTACTGGGACGGGCTGTTCCTCGACCTGCTGAAGGCGTGGGAATGCGCGCGGCGGATGCGGCAGATACTGGGCCAGCGGCTCCTGTATTATCACAACACTTTCTTCCCTCTGCCGCCGGGCGACTGGGGCGTCTATCCGCCCTTCGTTGACACTTATGCGGATTACATGCTCCGTGGGGAGAGCTATGACCGCCGGCGTGTGGACCCAATTTACCTGCGCTATGAGGTGTCTGGCTACAACATCAGCAATGCCATTGGCACGCTTTGCTACGACGCCTGCCGCATTGACCCGACCATGGTGGATTGGTGCCTGGAAGCCAACGTGCGCATCCCCTACTGGCCCGGCGCACAGACGCTGGGCGGGAGAAACTATTTCCTTTCGCCTGAGGAAGACAAGGTTTACCGCGAATACTACCTTCCTGCCGAAGCCAGGATACGTGGGCCGGAGGATTACGAAAAGCTGGCCGCAAGCGGGCGCGCCCGACGGGAAGCCTGCCTGCGTGAGCGAGAGGCAATCCAGCGGGAGCGCGAGACAGCCCTGCGCGAATACCTCGAGGCGCAGCGGGCGAAAATGACGCCTCAGCAGCGCGCAAATCTGGCGGCCTTCAAACCCGTGCTCTGGTCGGACTACACAAACCGTGGGGAGCAGATGCACGGCCTGGGCTACCGGCCAGAATACGTCAATGACCTCAATCCGGAGACTATCTGGGGTGCCGACCGACCTCCAGCCCAGTGGGTGGCGGTTGACCTCGGGCGGATTGAGAAGATTAGCCGCGTGCGCGTAATCAATTACTACGCCGACCGACGCTACTATCATTACCGTGTTGAGGTGTCGGTGGACGGGCGGACGTGGCGGACGGTGGGCCAAAAGCTGGACAACGAGCTTGCCACGGCCGAAGGCAACACGTTCACGTTCGCCCCCTGTCCGGCGCGTTATGTGCGGGTGGTGATGCTGTACAACAGCGCCAACGTTGGGCTACATGTTGCAGAGCTTGAGGTGTACAGATAGGCGCGAAGGGGGGCGCCTTCCAGGCTTTTTCAGTGGCTGGCCTGGTCGAAACAGTTCTGGAGTGGATGGAAAGGCCGAGAGGACCGGCCGGTGGGTGTCGGGGGATGTCGGACAGGGCTGGCCGGCGTGAAAGTGGCGTCGGCTCTCCAGCCACACGGGGACGGGAGTGGGGAATGGGGCGCGGGCGCGGGTAAAGCAGGGTTGACACTGGTCAGAGGTGGGCGCATGATGGGCGGCAGCGCCGGAAGGCCAGCAGGGATTCTGAGGTCTAAGGACGGTGAGGGAGAAGTGAGGAAGGCGATTTTGGCGGTGCTGCTAGTGGCGTTCGTGGTTGGGGGGACGCTGGCAGTATGGGCGCGTCGGTCGGAAGTGACGAAGTCCTTGGCGTTGTACGAGTGTGACTATGAATACGTTGGCTCGAAGATGGTGAGGACCACGGCAATGTCGCTGCCGGATGGCAACCTGGTGACGCGGGGATGGGGGAACGACTCCGTGCAACGGGTTCTGCTGGTGGTGCTTCGGGTTCAGCGGCAGCCAGGCCGGCGGTTCGAGATTGACAACACGGAGCTAGCCCTCGTCTGCCACGACGAGGAATACGACCGCAAGCTGCAGTGCCACGGCCTGCTGCTTACCGCCGACAAGCCCGACCTGGACGAAGCCGTCATCGTAGTAGGCCCCCAGGAACCCAATGGTCATTTCGGCGTTCACTGGGACAAGGACCGCAGCGACACCTTCTACCTCACGGCGGCCATGGAGTGCTACAACAACGTGGATGACTGGGAACTCTGGGTCGCCGAGCCAAGCCAAGTCTCCATCAGCCTGGGCAGATAGCCTTCGCGGACGCTGGCGGGTTGGGCGTGCCGACTCGCCGGCAGGGAGTTGGCATTAGCGCTCTATGCGCGGTTGGAACGGGGTGCGGGAACCGCCTCCTCTGCGGGTCTGATTGACCTCTTCCCGCAAGCCAGGCCACGACCAAGGGCGGGCGCAGATATACCGTGTTTGCGCGGCAGGCTTGCTGCGAGCAGACCTGGCGCTTTCAGCTCAGTCATTGTGTCGCGAATAAGCCCCGCTCGCCCCAGCCCAGGAAGGGTTTGCCAGCACGTGGTGGAAACTGTCACTTCGGGAAGATACATCAACAGCCGCCCCCAGCGAGGTGTCGCCTGATGGATTCGCTTGCAAACCTGCATGTGCACACGAACTTTGGTACCACCGACTGGGTTATCGTTGCCCTATTCTTCGTTGCTGCGACGGGCGCGGGCATTTGGGCCATGCGCTTCATCCGCGACATGGAGGATTACGTTGTCGCGGGCCGGTCTGTGCGCACTTACCTGGGCGTGGCCTCCATCATCGCCGCGGAGCTGGGCTTGGTTACGGTGATGTACTCGGCCCAGAAGGGGTTCGCATGTGCCTTCGCGGCTTTCGCAATAGCTGCCTTGGCGGCGCTGGCCGGCCTTATCGTGGGGCTCACTGGCTTCATCGTCGTGCCCCTGCGCAAGATGGGCGTGATGACCATACCGGAGTTTTACGAGCGGCGCTTCAACCGCAATGTCCGGATTTTGGGAGGCTTTATCCTCGCTGCCTCAGGCGTCCTCAACATGGGCATGTTCCTGAAGGCCGACTGCCTTTTCGTCACCAGCGTTATTGGGATGCTCTCGGACTTTCAGCTAAAAGTTGCCATGACCATCGTCGTCCTCAGCGTGCTGCTGTATACCGCCATCGGCGGGATGATTGCCGTAGTGTTCACTGACTATCTGCAGTTCGTTGTCATGTCGCTGGGCCTTGTGGTCACCTCAATTCTGCTGATGATCCATTTCGGCTGGGGCAACGTAGTGAGCACGGTGCACCAGATAAAGGGCGAGGCAGGCTTCAACCCGCTACTGCCTGACAGTGGCCTGGGGCCGTCATATCTTGTTTGGATGCTTTTCCTGGGCTTCATTAGCTCCTGCGTCTGGCAGACCTCCGTTATGCGGGCGACTTCTGCGGAAGACACAAAGGTCGTCCGACGCACCTTTGCTTGGGGGTCGGTGGGTTTCCTCATCCGTTTCTTGATTCCCTACTTCTGGGGCATCTGTGCCCTGGTTTTCATGTGGCAGGACCCGCAGTTGCGGGCGATTTTCCTTCCCGAAGGCGCCGAAGCCCCTTCCAGCATTCAGCTTCGCGCCATGCCGATAGCGCTGGCCAGTATCCTGCCGGGCGGGTTCCTTGGCTTACTGACCGCCGGCATGCTGGCCGCGGCGATGTCTACGTACAATACTTACCTTCACACGTGGAGCGCAGTATTCACGCAAGACGTCATCGCGCCGCTGGTGCCTAGGGGGATGAGCACGCGGGCACGCATCTTGTGCGCACGGATAATTCAGTGTCTTATTGCCGCCTTTTTGCTTGTGTGGGGCCTGTGGTATCCGCTGGCGGAGCATCTCTGGGACTGCATGGCCATAACTGGAGCCATTTACTTCGTGGGAGCCTTTGCGGTTCTCGTAGGCGGTTTGTACTGGCGGCGTGCAAGCGTGGCCGGGGCCTACGGGGCTTTTGCGTGTGGGTTTCTTATGCTTATCGGCCTCAAGCCCGTACAACAGGCCCTGGGCATCAAACTGCCGGGCCGGGGCGAGTTCGAGGGCCTTGCCATCACCGCCCTGGCGCTCCTAGCGATGTTGGTCCTCTCGCTTGCCTTTCCCGACAAACGTAAGGACGAGACAGCAGGAGCTGAGGGCGTCACGCAGCAAGCGCCACAGCCTGATCCAGGTGCAGGCGAAGAGAAGGAGGAGGGTAGGTAATAGATGACGAACTTCTGGGTAGGTCTGTGGACAGTGTTGTGGTTCTTTGGGCTAGCCGTTTTCTCCGTGCTCTCTGTGCTCGTGACGGTTTGTGGCGCCCGAGACTTGACGGCGTTACTGGGCGCTCTCCGCCAGCGCCACATCGCTCAGAAGGCTGAGGCCGCCCAGCCTGGGGAGCCTACGTAATCGGCGGCTGGTTTTTGTGTGGTCTGGCCTCGGGCCGAGAGACGGAGGATGAAGGACGATGCGTTGCGGTGCTCCCTTCGCAAGTCTTCTCGTGTTATTTCTCTGGCTAGGGACGGCGGCGCAGGCAGTGGCTCAGGATGAGGAATTCCTGGCGGCCATCGAGCCGACGCCCATGGGCGATGGGCACTTGGGCCTGCTGGAGTCGGGGGCAACGGTCCAGGTGCGTTTTCCCGTGCCGAAGGCGCTGCCGGAGCAGTATCTGCTCGAACTCGGCAATGTGGTTGGTTTTTCGGGACGCGGGACATCGTACCGATTGATACTCCGCCGGGACGCCCCTGATGGACTTGTAATCTATGAGGGGCCTGTGGTGGCTAACGGCGACCAGTGGAACGCCACGAATGCCCAGCCGATAGACATCGGCAAGAGCCTGCGGGCAGAGGACGCCGCGCGAGGCTATGTGGACATATACCTATCGGCAATCGTGGAGGGCGACGGGTGGACGGTTTATCGGCACAATGCCGGACGGCCGATAGGGGTGAGAGTGCCGACGGCGGAGTCCATCGAGGCGGCGCGGCAGGCACGGATGGCCGCCGAACGCGGCATCGCGGTCATTCCGTGGCCGCAGAAACTCTCGTTGGGCGCTGGCGAAGTGAAGCTCACGCCTCGCACGCGGATTGTCCTGCCTGCGCGCGCTACTGAGGCCGCTCGTTTTGCTGCCTCGGACATGGCCGAGCAGATAGCTGAGGCCTGCGGCTTGAAGCTGGCCATCAGCGAGGGCGTGCGCGCGGCCCGCGGCGACATCAGGCTCGGCTACACTAAGGCCGTCCAGGGCGGAGAAGAAGGTTATCGGCTTATCGTGGACGAGCAAGGGGTGCAGCTTCTTGGCGGGGGCGAAGCGGGCCTATTTTACGCCGCCCAGACCCTAGCCCAGCTTGTTACGCGCCGAGGGATGGTGCCCCATGTCAGTATCGAGGACTGGCCCGCCTATCCGTTGAGAGGTATTCAGTACGACGTGGCCCGTGGGCAGACGGTGAATGTGGAGTGGTGGAAACGCATCATCCGTGCTCTGGCTCGGTACAAACTCAATGCAATAATGATTTACGGTGAGAACGACTACCGGTTCCGGGCCTATCCATTTCTCGGGCGCGAGGGGACTTTCACGCCGGAGAAGGCCGCCGAGCTTTCTGCCTACGCGCGGGCTTATCATTTGCAGCTCATTCCACAGTTTGAGGCGCTGGGACACGCGGCGGCGGTGCTGAGCCATGATGAGCTGAAAAGTCTTCGCGAGGCCGGCGACCCGTGGGTCTTCTGCACCAGCAATCCAGCCACCTGGGAATTCCTCGATACCGTCATCGGCGAGCTCTGCGAGCAATTTCCCGATTCGAAATACGTTCACGTTGGCGCCGACGAGTTCGAGTTTAGCTTCGGCAAATGCGCCGAATGCCGAGCCAAGGTTGAGCGTGTGGGCTACGCGGGCCTCTACGCTGAACACATGAACCGCCTCAACGAGCTTATCCGCAAGCGCGGGCGGACTATGCTCTTCTGGCCATCCCATGGCGGCCCAACTCCGGAGCTTTCCTACCTAACCCTGAAGGCGGCCGATTTGCTCCAGCGCGACTGCATACCGACGGAATGGATCTATCACGGCCCGGCGGCGTATCCCGAAATCGAACAGTATCAGGCCCTGGGCTTCCAGGATGTTTGGGCGTCGCCGGCAGTGGTTTGTTTCTCGGTGGCCTGGCCGGACTACGAGACGACTTACCGGGGCATCCGTGGTTTCTTGCGCGCCGGAGCGCGGCGAGGCATTGGGGGAGCGATGACGACGACGTGGGAGTGGATGTTCGGCGGGGTGGTGGCCAATAGCGTGCTTGGTATGGTCTACGCGGCTGAGTGTGCCTGGTCGCTTGGCAAAACGCCCGTGGAGGACTTCGAGCGCCGGTTCGGGCAGAGCTGGCTGGGGCTTGAGGCTGGTGAAGCGGGCCAGAGGGTGCGCGAGACGCTGGTGTTTCCATGGCCGGAAAAGGGGCCGGGAGCCATTCTGCGGAACGCCTGGGGGATGCGAGAGCTCGTTTGGGAAAGGCCACGGACGCTTCGGGCGAGGGTGGCCTTGAGGCGCCCAGAGCTTGCGCAAGCGGCGTCGGGAATGCTCGAGGCTGTGGACGAAGCTTTGACGCGGCTGGATGAGCTTCGGGCTGCGGCCCAGCGCAATGCCGATTTGCTGCGATTCACAGAGTTTGCCTACAGGTTGTACCGGCTTGGCGCGCTGAAGCTTATGGCAATGGAGACGGCGACGGCGGCCTATCGTCAGGCTGGCCAGGAATTGGCTGCGGGAGGCGGAGCGGCGGCCGCCGATTCTTTGGAAAAAGCAGCGGGAGCCGTCGAGGGGATTGTGCCGGAGATAGACCGCTGCCTGGAGCTTGCGAACGCGGCGGTGGCGCAGTTGGGTGCGTGGGAGGGCGATGCGAAGGCCCTTGATGGGCAGAAACAGGACGCGCTGGAGTTGGCAAGAGAACTGCGTGAGCTGGCGGGCCAATGCCGGCGGGGGGAGCGGGAGACCCTTCCGCCCGCCGGTCAGTATGGACTCGTGTCGGGGCGGCTGGTGCGCATAGGCGGTTGGGAGCCGGCTCAGGTAAGTGAAGATGGCGTTGAGCTGCGGTTCGACGTGACGGGCAAGCTTCCCGCCAGTGGGGAGGTCAGCGTGGAGCTGAGCTACACTCGCGGCGCCCACGGAATGAGCATAGACCGCGTGGCGCTTCTGGCAGACGGGCAAGAGGTTGTTGCCGATACCCATTCCGGCTGGACCGGCGCTGGCAGTCGCGATAACGTCTACGTGCTCCGCTTGCCGGCCATCCATCCGGGAGTGAAGTACGAAGTAGTCGCGCGAGCGCGGTCCTCTGGCGGCACAGATAGTTATGGAGACGTTTGGCTCCTCATCGGAGAGTGAGCGCGAGGAGCAGGGAATGAGCGTAAAGGCCTTGGAGGCGGCGCGTTCTTGCGGTAGCGGCGCCGCCGACGCCTCGCGCCGGCGGCGCCCTTCGCCCGAAATGCCTCCGCCCGCGCGGCCTCAAGGGCGCGCGTGGTGAGCGCCTCTATCTACCCCAGAACGCAGCGTGGCAGTCGCCGTCGAGTTGGACGATGCTCTTTGCGGCAAGCCATTTTACATGGCCGTCAACGAAGGCGATATTCGAGCCGCCGTTATGGCGAGTGTAGTCCGGATTATCCCACAGTGTGATATCGCCGCAGTTGGCCAGCTCCCACCCGCATACCTCGGCCCAGGAAAGTTTCCAAATACGCCAACACAAGTCCACGCCCGACGCATCGCCTATAAGGAAGGCTTCGGCAGGCCTCTTGACTTCCCCTAGGGCGGCCGTATTGCGCCATGCGTCGCCTGGTGGACAATAGGGCTTGTCGTCGCGCATGAGCTTGAGATTGAAGCCGTAGCTGACGATGGGGATTCCGACGGACCACCAGGTCTGGCCGCCTGGGGGTGCTGGCTGGATGTTCATCTGAGACCGCCGCGTGGTGGGGCACCGATAAAGCTGCACGTTCTTCACATATGGCATTACTGTGTCCCACCAGTGCCAGACCAGGCCGCTGTAGTCCCACGCCACTTCCCTCGGAAGCATCTCGTCGTAGTCCTGTGCGTACATGAGGATGCCCAGCGCCAACTGCTTGAGGTTGCTCTGACAGCTTGCTTGTCGCGCCTTCTCGCGTGCCCTGGCGAACACGGGGAAGAGAATAGCCGCCAGGATCGCAATAATGGCGATCACGGCGAGCAGCTCGATGAGGGTGAAGCCCTTCCGCACGGAGACACACCTCCCACCTCGACGCTTAGGGCCACCGGCCCTGCAGCTTGCGCGGCGTCGTTTTCTCCGACGCTGCTATTACTTACGAGCCTGTCGGCTCGATGCTGCCGCCGTGACCGGCATTGTCGGCACCCAGGTCTGCATGCCTGGTGACGTAGTGCTACCTTCCCGGGGAGAGCGTGCGTTTTGCGTCGCCACCTTTGAGCATAGCCTGCCGCTTGGGGTTTGTCATGAACGCTGCCCTGTCGGAGGGGCTAAAGCGGAAGGCTGGCTCGCATGGTGGCTCGCCCACGGGCGAGTGTGTGGCCATGGCTGCTGGCACCAGCGCGAAGGCAGGGCCGCCGTAACCGACTCGTAACGTCCGCTGTATTAAGGTTGGCCCATGGTTGCCGAAGCATAAGCTGACTCTCTGCAGAGCAAAGGAGGAGATGGCCAATGCGCAAGGTGCTAGCGGAACTGTGGCGTGAGGAAGACGGGCTGACGTCCGTGGAGTACGCGTTGCTGCTGGTGTTGATCGTGGTCGTGGCGATCACGGCCTGGAGTACCCTTGGCAGCAACGTGACCTCCAAGGTGGACACCGTCGCGGACACTGTTGGTGGTACGTAGTAGCCTGCTGCGCGGCCGCCGGGCCAGTGATTGCGGGGCATGGCCCGGCGGCCGCAGACGTCTAGGAAGAGGATAGGCAGAGGCCAGGGGTAGTCATAGGGGTCAGGGGCGGCCCGGCGAGAGAACATGGTGTTTGGAACGCAGAAGGTGGCGGTACGGCTCGTGTAGAGAGGTGAGGACAGTGCCAGGTGGGTTGGTGCGTGCGGGAAGGGGTGGTGCAGGGAGGGCCCAGGGGGTAGTTTCAGTCGAGCTTGCGCTGACTGCGCCGGTGCTGATGTTGTTGCTCTTCGGCATCCTGGAGCTTGGCGCTTTGGTTAGTGACTTTGTGGTGCTGAACGCAGCCGCCCGGGCAGGCGCTCGAAGCGCTGCGGTGGGATGGCCCACGGCCGTTATTGAGACGCGCATCGCCTCGGTGGCTAGTAGCCTCAATGAGGAGGCGATTAGCGTGACGTTGCAGCGCCGGACTCTTAGCGGTGGGAGTTGGTCGTCGTGGACGACGCTGGGCGACACGAATGATGGCAGCGGCCTCGTCAACGATGCGCCTCAGGGTGCCGAGATACGGGTGCAGTTGTCGTACCGCCATGAGCTGTTGGCTCCTGCGATCTTTAGTCTGCTCGCCGATGGGCCGGGGGTCACCTACAAGACGCTCCACGCCTCAGCCTACATGCAGCGAGAATGAGCGAGCTTACGATAGTGGCAACAGAACCTGTGCCGGGAGCGTCGGCAAGGCTGCTAAGTGGCCTGGCCGATGCTGGCCCTATTGAGGTACGGGGGTACGCGGCGGACGGGCTGGAGGCTGCGCAGATGGCGGTGATGGCGCGCCCAGACGTTCTTTTGCTGCACGCTGCCATGCCTGGGATGAGCGGCCTGGAGGTGGCGCAAATAGTGAGCCAAGCGGCTCCCGAGGTGGCTTGTGTTGTGTTAGCCGAGAAACACGACGAAGAACTGCTGCGACTGGCGATGCTTTCGGGAGCGAGGGCTGTGGTAAGCCCCGAAATGACTTCACGTTACATCTACGAGCAGCTAATACGAGCAGCGGCAGGTAAGATGGTGCGCGAGACCGTGGAGTATGCCCGCGCCACGGACCCTCAGCAGGCGCCGGTTTGCATTGGCGTGGCTGGCATTGTCGGGGGAGCGGGTCGAACCACACTAGCCGTAAATTTGGCAGTATTGCTGGCCCGGCGGGCGCCCAAGGATTGCATCTTGGTGGACATGGCGCCTCAGGCGGCGCGGGCTGCCTTCCTCCTAAACCTCAAACCCCATGGAGGAATAGTGGATCTGCTTGAGGCGGGCGAGGACTGGCCGGACTATACCCTGGAGGCATGCTTGGCCGAGCACTCGTCAGGGCTGCGGCTGCTGGCTGGCGGTTCTGGGGCGGGTTCGGGCCTCTTGGACAGGATTACCCTTCCCTTCACGGCTGCCCTGGTAAGCCACATCCGCAAGCGCTATCGCTTCGCCGTATTTCACATGCCGTCGGCCTTATGGTCGGCGGGAGCTTATCTGCTGCGGCGGTGCGACAGGGTATTAGTGGTGACTAGCGGGGCGGACCTGCTTTGCCTGCGGGACACGGCTAGCTATGTGGCAACCCTCATCGAGGTAGGGGTGCCGAGGGCCGCTATCATCATTGTCATGAACAAGGTGGGCCGCAACGACCAAGTTACGCGGGCCGCGATGGCCGAAGCATGCGGGATTGCGGATGTTGTCGAGATTCCGGCCGACGCTAGAACCTGCAATGAAGCCATGGGTGTGATGATGCCAGTTGTATTGTATGCACCCGGTAGTCCCTTTTCCCGGGCTCTGACGAGCCTGGCTGAGAGACTGGTACAACAGAGGTTGCGAGCTGCTGCATAGGATAGCAGGGGTCATGAAGGCTGGCTTGGCTGTGGGCGGGGCAAGGATGATGGGTGGTAGACCACGAGACGCGCGGCGCGGCCGCGATGATGTGTGATGTGTGGCGAACAAGACCTGTGGCACCTGAAGTTTCAGCCGGGCATTAATCTGGAAGATCAGTTGAAGGCCCTCGAGATCGTCATGGAGGTGCATCACGAGCTGGTCGCGACCACGGAGTTGCCACAGCTACGGGAACTATCGGGGCCGGCTCTTAGTGCGGCTATCACCGAGGCATTGGAGCGGTTGGCGGCCCAGCGGGGCTGGCGCCTTACGCCGCGCTTGCGTGCCCAGGTGCTGGAGCTGACAACCTCGGAGCTGCGCGGCTTTGGCCCGCTGGATTCGCTTCTGGCCGACGACGAGGTCAGCGAAGTAATGGTCAACGGCCCCCACGCGGTTTACGTTGAGCGCAAGGGAAAGATCGAGCGCAGCGACGTTATCTTTTATGACGACGATCATATCCTGCGCATCGTGGACAGGATCATCGCGCCGCTGGGGCGTCGGCTTGATGAGTCAAGCCCCATGGTAGACGCGCGGCTGCCGGATGGTTCACGCGTGAATGCTGTTATCCCGCCGGTGGCCTTGTTGGGTCCATGTGTCACCATCCGCAAGTTTGCTCGTGAGCCGTACACTGCTGACGACCTGGTGGCCTTCGGGACCATGACCCATGAAATGCGGGACTTCCTACGGGCCTGTGTTGAGGCACGGCTGAATATCCTGGTATCTGGGGGAACTGGTTCAGGAAAGACTACCACCCTCAACGTCCTTTCATCCTTCATTCCCAACGACGAACGCATAGTCACCATCGAGGACGCAGCGGAGCTACAGCTTCAGCAAGAGCACGTGGTGCCTTTGGAGAGCCGCCCGCCGAACCTAGAAGGGCGGGGCGAGGTGACTATCCGCCAGTGTGTGCGCAACGCCCTGCGGATGCGACCAGACCGCATAGTGGTTGGCGAGGTGCGGGGAGCGGAGGCTTTGGACATGCTGCAGGCGATGAACACGGGCCATGATGGGTCGCTGTCCACTTTGCACGCCAACTCTCCTCGGGATGCCCTGACTCGACTTGAGACCATGGTGCTGATGGCCGGCATGGAACTGCCGTCGCGGGCGGTACGGGAGCAGATAGTGTCAGCCCTCGACTTGGTAGTTCATCAGGCGCGGCTTCGCGACGGCTCGCGGAAAATCGTTTGCATTGCGGAGGTTCAGCGCATGGAGGGCGACGTAATCACCATGCAAGAGCTGTTCGTGTTCAATCAGCGGGGCGTGGACGGCGAGGGCAGGGTAATCGGCGAGCACAGTTACACGGGCCTTCGTCCACTGTTCGCGGAGAAAATACTTGCCCAGGGCGTGGAGCTGCCGGAGAGCCTGAAACGGCGGTGGGCTGCCTGAGGAGGGCGCTGGATGTTTCTCATTCCGCTAATTGCGTTAGTAGCCGTTGGGGGGCTGGTGGCTGTTGTGTTTGTGCTACTAAACCCGCCGGACGACAAGGGGGGTAAACAGGCCCAGAGGGCTGAACGCCGCGATGGGGCCGACAGAGTACCGCTGCTAACACGACTTCTTTCCATCGGTGGCCTTGACCGTTCCCTTCAGCAGATGCTCCTGGCGGCGGGTCTACTTGTTCGACCTTCGGAGCTGGCGGCTGCGAGCCTTGCGGCGGCGGCGGTAGGGTTCGCCGTCGCGCTGATGGTGTGGCACTCCTTGATGAAGGCAGGGTTCGTAGCCATGTGTTTGCTGATGCTGCCAATGTGTTTCGTCAATCTTAGGATTGCTAAGCGAAGACGCGAGTTTGAGCGGCGGCTGCCGGAGGCCTTGGAGCTGATGGCGTCGGCGCTGCGCTCTGGCTATACCTTCTCTCGAGCACTTCAGTTGGTGGCCAAGGAAATGCCCGGCCCCATGGGAGATGAGGCTCAGAGGTTTACCGACGAATTACTGGTGGGAGTTTCCGTAGAAGAAGCGGTGGAGCGGCTTGCAGAACGCCAGCCTACCTATGACGTAAAGCTCTTTGCGGCGGCGGTACAGATAAACTCCAGGGTTGGCGGCAACCTGGCTGAGATTCTGCTCAAGACGGCAGGCATGGTACGTCAGCGGTTCCAGATCCAGAGCGAGATTCGGGCGCTTACGGCTGAGGGGCGGCTCTCTGCTGGCGTCCTGGCAGCCATTCCGATTTTCATGGCCGTAGTGATCAACGCTATAAGCCCTGGCTATCTAGCGCCTCTGCTGAGTGAACGCGTGGGCCACTTCATGATACTTGGTGGCTTTTTCTTGTGGACATCGGGGCTGTACATGATAAAGAAACTGGTCACCGTGGACTTGTAGGCAGGGAAGCGAGATGTTGATAGCGGCGGCGGCTCTCATATCTCTTGCAGTAGCCATGCTGGCCTATGGGCTGGTGGCGCAGCGCGACCCCGAGGCGGTGGCTCAGGCTATCATGGCTGAGCTCGCCGCACGCAGCAAGCCAGACCCGTATGCCGAGCGGCTGAGGGAACCGTGGACGAAACGCCTTCTGGCACCCCTGTTGAGCAAGGCCACGGCTGCAGTGAAAACACTGGCACCGAGAGGATTGCTTCGAAACTACGAAATGATGGTTGAGATGGCAGGCCGGCCGGCGGGCCTGACTGCTGAACTATTTGCAGCGTTGAAGTTACTGTCCTTCGCAGCAGGCGTGGCAACGGCTGCCCTGTTGGTGCGTGAAGTACCGCATCACAAGCTCCTGCAAACCGTGGTGGTGGTACTGCCCTTTGCGGCCGGGTTGCTTGCGCCCGACTTCTTGATTGGGGCGCGAATACAGAATCGGCGGCGGAGTTTTGCTAAAGCCTTCCCGGACGTGGTGGACCTGCTGGTGGTGAGCGTTGAGGCGGGGGTGGGCCTGGACGGAGCTGTGCAAGAGGTTGTGAGGCGCCGGCGGGAGGATGTGGCTGCGCAGGAACTACAGCGCGTGCTGGACTACATCAAAGTCGGCATGCCCAGGGCAGATGCTTGGCGCAAGCTCGCTGAGCGCATGCCGGTCCCTGAGCTTTCGTCTTTCGTGGCAGCCTTGGTGCAGGCCGAGCAGCTTGGCACGAGCATAGCCCAGGTGCTGCGGGCGCAGAGCGACGCCGTGCGTCTGCGCCGCACGCTTTTAATCCGCGAGCAGGCTGCCAAAATGCCCGTGAAGATGCTTTTCCCCATGATTTTCTTCGTGTTCCCGTGCGTGTTTATCGTGGTGCTGGGGCCTGGAGCGCTCAAAATCATGCATGCCTTGTCCAACCTCTAGCCGCGGACGGCGCGCTCGTTTGTGAGGCGGCCTCATCTGCGCAAAGGTCTTGCAGGGGCCGCGTCACGCCGCAGCATCAACGTGACGGCGGCCCCATCTACCCAAAGGTGTTGCCTCAGCCGGTTCGTAGCCCTCGCGTTGGGTTGTTGGCTGGTCTGTCCGGCCGCGCCCGGCTTGCGGGTTATATCCTTTCCTGCCGGCAGGAATTGGCTGTGTTGGCGACAATAGTGGCTCGGGCATCTGAAGAGTGCTCGCGCTCGGCTGGGAGGGAATCACGGTGAGGCTTCGGGCCATCGGATTGGCAGGGCTGGCAGGAGCTGTGGTTTTAGGCGCATGGGAAAAGGCGGACGGCTCTGTGGCGTCACCTGCGGCGCCACAAGGGACTGCCGAGGCGCCGACGGCCGCTCTTGCCGGCAGTCGCTTGCTCGTCCGTTCCCCTTTTTGGGCAGCGGAGTTCTCTATCAAGCCTGGGCTTGTCCTGAAAAGGTTGCGCCACCAAAGCCTCCGCCTGGACCTTCTCTCGAGCGCCACGCCGATTTTCGCCGTGGTAAGCGATGACAAAGTGGTTACTTCGCAGGCCTTCACGGTGGCGGCGGCGGAAGCACACGGGGCTTACGCGCGTGTTGGGCTTGCGCACCGCGAGCTTGGGTTAGGGGCCGAGATGACCTTGCGGGCTACTGACGGGCCGGAGATTCTTCTGGGTCTTCGCCTCGTCAACCGCGGTGAAAGGGCCTCGACCGTTCGCTGTGTTTTTCCAATCTTGATGGGCTTGCAGCCTGGCTCGGTGTCTGAAGACTGGCACTACTTTTATCCCTTCAAGGGTGGTTGGGCTGGTGAGCAGCCCTTTGACCTCGCCGGCGCTTACGGGTTGTCTTCCGGCTCGCTGCAGCACCTGTCGGTCTTCAATCCGCGTTTGCCCGTGGCGGTCTGGGCGTCGGTGCGAGACGCGACTGGGGCCATGAAGGCTCTGCTTCTTCGCAAGACTGCGCCTGCCGGGCCGCAGCGGATCGTGTATCACACCTTGCCGGCTGAGATGCGCCTACCGGAGATTTTCGACGACCGAGCGGGTGTCTCGATGGCTTTTTCGCCTTTGCCACGGATGCTGTTGGTGGGAGGGCAATGGCAGCTTCCCGAGGCGGCCATCGGCGTCGGGCTGGGGGACTGGCGGGTCGGGTTGGGGTGTTACTCAAGCTGGGCGCACCGGTCTTGGTGGCGACATCGGCCGATACCGGAGTGGCTCCGAAGGTGCTTCAACTGGCTTTCGCTGCACGACCACGAGAGTCTGGCTCGAGGGCGCTACGCCACCAAGGCTGACGTCACGCCGGCGGACCATGTGTTCCAATGGGCCTACTGGTGGAAGCACGCTGACGTGGACCGACTCGGGCGCGACCCTCAGCCAGGCCGCTGGTACCGAGAGACGCACGGCTGGTATGAGTACGAAGACCGGTGGGGCGGGAGGGATGCGCTGGCCGCTGAGATAGCTAGGCTCCACGAGACCGGCTCGCGGGTGGTCATGTACGTGCAGAGCCGCCTCGTCTGGAAGCATTCACCTCTTGGCCTCGCCCACGGCCCTCAGTGGTGTGCTGTGCTTGCCGACGGCACCCTCAATACCGACTGGAGCGCCGAAGAGACCAACATGGACTGTTACGACATCTGTCCCCAGGTACGGGGATGGCAGAGTTTTCTGGCTTCGGTGGCAGCACGGCTGGTGCGCGAGGTGGGTGCTGACGGCTGCTATCTAGACACGGCTGCCGAGCCCTTGTTTTGCCATAGCGACGCCCACGGCCATGCAGGGGAGCCTTCTTTAGGGGAGGCCCAAATGCTGCGCGCCGTCGCCAGCGCCCTGGCCGCCGCAAATCCCCAGGCCGTCCTTCAGGTCGAAGACCCTTGCTCGGATTACCTGATGCAGTTCTTCGATTGCACCTGGCTCAAACAGTTCGAGCGTTACCCACCCATGTCTAATTACACGCGCTATTTCGGTGCCTATCCCTTTTATTTCCTGCGTTTCTACTTCCCCGAGTTACACTACGCTGACTGGGGTGACGACAGCCCCGAGGGCAAGAAGAGATGCTTTTTCAATGGCATCGGGGTATGCGCTTGGCCCGACAGTTACACAGCTCGGACAGGCCGAGTGTTGCGCGAGAACGCCGACGCCTTCGGTTCCCTGCACCCCGAACCGATGGTGAAGACGGAGTGCGAAAACGTCTTCGCCAACCGATTTCCCTGTGTCCAAAAGGTGTTGTACACGCTCTATAACGTGTCGCAGGAAGAACTGGTCGGGCCTGTTTTGCGGATAGCCGCTCCCAGTTGGCAGGGGGGTGTGCATTACGTCGAATTGCTCACCGGCGACGAGGTAGATTTCACGCGCAGAGGCAGCGAACACCTTCTTCAGATGCGGATCGCTGCTGGTGAAGTGGTGTGCGTGGCCCAGTTGCCCAGGCTGCTGAGGGCCAGGGTTAGGAACGGGGCCGTGGAACTGAGGCTGCCGAGTGCGGCCCTGGCGCAAGTGCTTGTCTGGACCGATCCCCGCACCGGTGCCGAGGTACAGCGGGTTGTTCCGCCAGGCACTAACCACGTCGAGTTGGACATCCCGTCCGGGGTAACGCAAATGCAGGTCAGGCTTCTTCGCGGTGGATATCTTGCGGACGCTATAACCATACCGACAGGCGTCTGAAACTGTTTCGTGGGCGAAGGCGTTGGGCTTGGGAATAGAGGGCTTCGTGCATCGAGAAGAGGCCACTGCACCGCAAGGGTTTGTGGTGGGCGCGGAGGGACTCGAACCCTCACGGGGAGGTCCCACGGGATCCTAAGTCCCGCGCGTCTGCCAGTTCCGCCACGCGCCCACGAAGCCGTCCCCTACCGTCCAGCGCTGGGCCTTGGGCTGATGGCCAGCCTGCGGCTCTTACCTAGGCGGCGGGCCATCTCTGCCCACGCAGGCACTTCGGGCTGCGTCAAGCGATACCCTATAACAAAACTGGTGCGCCGTGCAGGACTCGAACCTGCGACCTTGGGATTAAGAGTCCCCTGCTCTGCCGACTGAGCTAACGGCGCACGTATTCACATAGGCCGTGGAGACTGGCGCGCCCGGAGGGACTCGAACCCCCGACCCTCGGATCCGAAGTCCGATGCTCTATCCAGCTGAGCTACGGGCGCGTCAGGCTGCGGCCCGAAGGCTGATTCTATCCGAAAACGCTCGTACTTGCAGCTCATCGCTGCAGGTTTCGTGCCGCCCCAGGCCGTAAGTCTCGCCTAGTTGGCCGCTGCCCACGGCCCTGTTAGGCTTGACGGCTGGCCTCAGACGGCGACTGCCAAGCCGGGCGCCTGGCAGTCGGGCCGGCGCTACACTTGAGACCAGCTCCAGGAGTAGACCGCCACGGCCCGAAGATTGCCTTTGTTCAAAGGTGGGGTGGGCGAGGGGACTCGAACCCCCAACCCCTGGAGCCACAGTCCAGTGCTCTAACCAGTTGAGCTACGCCCACCGTCGCAAAACTGCCGATAGTCTGGCGCGCCCGGAGGGATTCGAACCCCCGACCCTCGGCTTAGAAGGCCGCTGCTCTATCCCCTGAGCTACGGGCGCTCAATCGGAGCAGTCTGCTCCTGGAGCGGGCGACGGGACTCGAACCCGCGACCCTCGGCTTGGAAGGCCGATGCTCTACCGTCTGAGCTACACCCGCTCACCACTTGGCAAGGCACGCACAACACGATGGTCGGGGCGGGCAGACTCGAACTGCCGACCTCATGGTCCCAAACCATGCGCTCTAGCCATCTGAGCTACGCCCCGAGCGTGCGTAATTATAGCGCGCGTCTTCGCCACGGTCAACGCTGCGCCAAGCTCAGGTTTACCCACCGGAAAACTCTCCTAGGCACCCTGCGAGAGGCAAAAATGCGAAAGGGAGCCTTGGTCGGTGAGGTAGCCGGAGAGACTGCACAGACCCTCCTGGCGCGGCTTGCGACGCGCTGGAGTAAAGGTTTTCTGCGAGAAGCCACGGCCCCAGCTCGGCCGGAAGGAAACTGCCACGGGCGCGTGAGGCGGTGAATGCAGTGGCGAAGGCTGGAGGTGGGGATGGCAAAAAACAAGGAAAACGGCTCCTGGCGGCGGCTGAAACACCGCAGAGAGGAGCGAAGTTTGGCAACCTCGGTCGCCTGCAGCTCCTTGCACGACCTTTCTGCGTCCGCGACGAGTTGGCGTGCCTTGGACGATTCCCTTCGCTGCGTTCTTTGTTTGCGGGCGCTTTCTGCTGTTTCTACGAACGCGACAGCATGGCTGCTGGCCACGGTCAAAAGCGTGCAAACCTCGGCACGCCGCGGGAGATTGTCCGGGCTTATTAGTGTTGTCGGCAGCAAGGGGAGAAGAGCTGACCGCCTGGGAACTACGACAGCCAGGAAGACAGTCAAGGAATGTTGCGGTATCATCTTCTGCGGTGGTCTGCATGAAGAAGCGAAACGATAGCAGGAGACACGAGAGGCAAATGGCAATACTCCGAAGCGCGTCGGTGGTGCTTGCGGGGTTGGCTGGATTGGTGCCGGCTGGGTGCGGGGGCGGGACGGGTGGAGTCGAATTGGGGTCGCTGCCGGCGCAGGAAGCTTTCTTGCCGCTGAAGGTTGGCAACGAGTGGGTCTATGAACTTCGTTCGCCTGACACACTTGTGACGCCGGGGCAGGTGGTTGCCGACCGGCTGACGGCCACAGTTGTCGGCAGAACGGTGATTGACGGCAAAGAGTGGTTTGAGCTGCAGATGGTCAACTGGGATTCGGCCACTGGCGACCCAGTAGGCGGGACGACTACGATACTGATGCGGGAGACAGCGGATGGTGTGTATTACTATTACGACGTGCTGCGCACCGGGCTGAAGTGGCTTGACAGGCGCGCGGGGGTGGGAGAGAGTTGGAGTGGGCCGCCCGGGTTGGGCATCTGGTGGGAGCTGGTCGGGATTCATGACACCGTGCAGGCGCCGACGGAGACTTTCACGGATTGTTGGCATGTAAAGCAGCACGATCCGACTGGTGGGGGGAGCTTGGAGGAGGTTTGGGAGCGGTGGTTCCGGCGTGGGGTGGGGCTGGTTTTGGTGCGTTTTTGGGGCGATGACGGGACGGCGTGGGATGACCAGGTGCTCTTGCAGCGTACCGTGCAGCCTTGAGGCTTCCCCAGGGGCCGGGCTGATGCTTGCCATCGGGCGGCGGGCCTTTGGCGCTGAAACACGGCGATGTATAATTTGGCATACCTACGAGCCGAACGGGTCGGGATGCCCGAAGGGCGCCCGGCCTATCTCTTTAGGCGGTGGGCAGCGGCCGTGCAGCAGGGAGCGTGGTAACAGAGCAGCGCTGCCGAGGGGTTGAGATGCAAGACAGCGACTTGGAACAAGCGGCGGAGGTTTCAGCAGCGGTTGAGGTAAGCCCTGATGAGCTGGAGGTGCTGGTGGGACCGGGGGATGCGCACCTTCGAGCCATCCGCCAGACGCTCGGCGTGGAGCTAGTGGTCCGTGGCGGGGCGGTCACTGTTACAGGGGCGCGGGGACAAGTCACCATCGCCACACGGGTGGTAGAGGCTCTGCTGGCCTCCATCCGCAAGGGCAGGCGGCCTTCGAGCGCCGATGTGAAGTACGCGCTGCGCATGGTCCGCCAAGACCCCGCCGCGGACACCAGCCTGCTGGTCACAGAGCCAGTGATAGTCACGCACCGCGGTAAGCCCGTTTACCCCAGGACGCAGGGGCAGGCGCGGTATGTCCAGGCCATGCGCGAGCACGACCTGGTGCTGTGCTACGGTCCCGCAGGAACGGGGAAGACGTATCTGGCCATGGCCCAAGCGGCGGCTGACCTGCGGGACGGCCGCATCAGCCGCATCGTGCTTACCAGGCCTATCCTGGAGGCCGGCGAGAAGCTGGGGTTCCTGCCGGGGGACGTGGCTGAGAAGGTAGACCCATACCTGCGACCTCTGTACGACGCACTGCACGACATCTTGGGGGCGGAGCGGTTCGGGCGCTACATGGCCAATGGCACCATAGAGGTCGTGCCCCTGGCGTATATGCGCGGGCGTACCATCAATGACGCCTTCATGGTACTGGATGAGGCCCAGAATACCACGCCGGCCCAGATGAAGATGTTCCTCACGCGCATGGGCTTCGGCAGCCGTATGGTGGCCACCGGCGATGTCACCCAGACCGACCTGCCCCGTGACCAGTTGTCGGGCATGAGACACGCGCTAAAGGTCCTGGCAGGCATGGAGGGCGTTGCTTTTGTCCAGTTGACAGGCGATGACATCGTGCGCAACGACCTGGTGCAGCGCATAGTGGATGCTTACGAGCGCGAGGGGCGCGAGAGGGCGGAAGATAGCGGTGAGGAGCGGGGTCATGGGGGCGGCTAACAACAGCGCGCCCGGACCGGACAGCAAGACCCAGAGCGCCGGGGTGCCAATTATTCGGGCCGGGCGGCGCGGGATACTGGCGGCGCTGACGGTGGGGGTATTGTACCTCACCCTCTGGGCGCGACTCTTACCGGAGGCGGCGCCCCTGGTCCTTGGCCAGCCCAGCCCCAGAACTATTTTCGCCCCGCGAAGTGTTTTCTTCAACGATTCGGTGAAGACGGAAGAACTTCGGGAGCAGGCACGGCGAGGCGTGGCGGATAAGTACGGCGTGGACCCGTCAGCAACGGGCGTGGCTGCAGGGGTGGTGCGGGACATTTTCGCGGTGCTGAGGCAGGCGCAGCGCATGGAGGGCGCGAGCGCGGATGAGCGGGTGGAGTGGGTGCAGCGCCGCCTCGATGTTCGTCTGCCCCCAGAGACATTGAGCGTATTGGTGGAAGCTCAGCCAGGCACCCTGACCCGCCTGGAAGCTACGGCGGCGCATTTGGTCGAGACGCTAATGCGCCGGCAAATTCGTGACAACACGGATGACCTGGCGGACGTTCGCCGTGAGGCCCTGGAGCGGGCGGCGAGGCTCGACATGTCCCCGGATTACCGGCAGGCGGTTGGCCAAATTGCTGCCGCCGCCCTTCGACCCAACCTGCTGTTCGATGCGGCGGCCACCCAGGCGGCTAGAGAAGCGGCGGCGGCCGCCGTGAAGCCCGTCCGCGGCTACATACGCGCTGGGGAAGTGGTGGTCTACGAGGGCCAGACGGTCGGCCAGCGCCATCTGGACATTGCTCAAGCCCTGGGGCTGACCCAGCCGCGCGTTGACTATAGCCAGGCAGTGGCGCTGCTGGTCCTGCTGGCTCTCCTGGTAGTGGGCTGGGGCGTATTCCTAATGCAGTTCGCCCCCAGCTATTACGCTCAGGACAAGTATCTCTTCGTCGCAGCGGCCCTGGCCATAGTTGCAGCAGTCGTTTTCCGGGCGGCGCAGGGGGCAGCGTGGTTTGAGGCCGCGGCCTTGGGCACCGCTACGGGCACCGCGGTAGCTATCTGTATACTCACCGTCCCCCTGATAGCTGTGGCTTTTGGAGGCGTTCTGAGCATTATTGTCGGCCTGATGGCGGCTGGCAGCGATGCCCGGCTAGTGGTGGCGACGCTGCTGGCTACAGTTGCTACGGTCGGCGCAATGGGGCGGGGATTTCAGCGGACCTCCATCATCGCCCGCACCGCTGTGGTGGCCGCAATAGCTGACGCCCTGTTCCTTCTGCTGGGTAACCAGGTTTATGGCCTGTTGACTTCTTGGCCCCTTATCGGCCAGACGGCTACTGCCGGGTTCATGGGTGCGATAGCAGGTGTAGGCGTAGTGCTGGTGGTACAGCGGCCGCTGGGCATAACCACTGACATCTGGCTGCTAGAGTTGGGCAATCCCAACGAGCCTATCTTGCGGCGGCTGCTCACGGAAGCCCCTGGTACTTATCAGGCGTCGCTCATGGTGGCCACCCTGGCGGAGGCTGCTGCCGAGGCCATCGGCGCCAATGCCCTCCTCGCCCGCGTCGCCGCCATCTACCACGACATCGGTAAACTCAGGCGCCCCGGCTTTTTCATCGAGAACCAGTTCCGAGGTGAGAACCCTCACGAAAAGCTCTCCCCCCAGGTGAGCGCCATGATACTCGCAGCCCATGCCCGTGAAGGCGTGGAGATGGCGCACCAGCTCAAGCTGCCACCTGAGGTCATAGCGGTCATAGAACAGCACCACGGTACCAGTCTGATGACCTATTTCTACGAGCGAGCCAAGGCACAGGCCAAGCCAGGCGAGGAAGTACCCGAGAGCCTGTTTCGCTATCCCGGTCCGAAACCGCGAACCAAGGAGGCCGCTATTGTCCTGTTGGCTGATGTCGTAGAGGCAGCCGCCAGAACCCTGGAAAGCTACAGCCCCGAAGTGGTGGGCGAGATGGTTGACCGAATGGTTCAAAGCCGGGTGGACGACGGCCAGCTTAGCGAAGCGCCGATTACCCTCGCAGAGCTAGGGAAAGTGAAGGAGCAGCTAACCCAGACGCTCATCAGCGTTTTTCATCGTCGGATACCCTATCCTGAGCAGATAGAGCGAGAGCTGGCTGAGCGGCTGCAGCAGCGGCGGGCACCCTTGGAACACAGGGTCATCGCCAGTGGCGGCAACAACCATGGCCGTGAAGGTAGAAGTACTTGACCGCGTGGGTCTGGGCGGGAGCAATGAGGCTCTGGTGCGCGCGGTGGCGGAGGCGGCCCTGGAGGTTGCCGGAGGCCGCCTGGATGAGTTGTCCGTGGTGATACTCGGCGATGAAGAGATGGCGGGCTTGAACCGCCGCCTTCTTGGCCGCGACGAGACGACGGACGTCCTTGCCTTTGAGGCCGAACACGACCCGGACGCCGTGCGTTCTGAGATTTACGTGAACGCCGACGCCGCGCGGCGCCAAGGGCCAGAGTACGGCCACAGTTTTCAACAGGAGCTGTGCTTTCTGGTGGCGCATGGTGTGCTGCACGCCTTGGGCTACGACGACGCCGACGAGGACGCCCGGTCGCGCATGTTTGAGCTCCAGCGCCAGGCAGTCGCGCGGGCGGGAGCATGAAACGGGTCATGTTGGAATCTCCTGGCCCTTCTTCGGAAAAATCGCCAGCCCACCGCGGGCGCGGCAAGTCTACCCTGCGGAGCTTCCAACACGCCTGGGAAGGCCTTGTGTTTGCCTTCTCCACGCAGAAGCACATGCGCGTCCACTCGCTGGTTATCAGCCTCGTGATTGCGGCTGCCGTGGGCCTGGACGTGCCAACCGTTCCTTTCTTGTTCTTACTCTCGGCGGTGGCTCTGGTGCTGGTCACGGAGCTTTTCAATACGGCTGTGGAGCATGCCGTTGACCTGGCGGTGGAGCATTTTGACCCTCGGGCGAAGGTGGCCAAGGATGTGGCGGCGGGGGCGGTACTGGTGGCCTCGGCCTACTCAGTGGTGGTGGGAGTGCTGGTATTTGTCAACCACAGCGCGCTTCCAGACGTGTTCAGCGGTCTCGGCCTGCCGCGACATATCTCTGTCGGGCCCCTCCAGCTTGTGGCGGTGGGACTAATACTAGTTGGGCTGATAGTGGCCTCGGCCAAGCACGTCGCTCAGCGGGGACGTTTTACGCTGGGCGGGCCCGTCAGCGGCCACGCTGCCCTCGGCTTTCTTCTGGCCACGGCCATCACCTTTATCACTGGCAACGTCTCCGTGGCCTTCCTGGCTCTTGCCATGGCCTTACTCATCGCCCAGAGCCGCGTGCAGAGCCGCATCCATTCGCCGTGGGAGGTAGTACTGGGTGGGTTGGTGGGGGTGGGAGTAGGGTTTCTGCTGTTCGCGGGAGGGCGGTAGCGATGACCCGCGGCGAGCCGCGCGAGGAAGCCGGCGTCGTTGCTGCCAAAGAGGCTCGCCTGCGAGCCATCTTACGTGAGACCGGAGGGGTGTTGGTGGCCCTGTCGGGGGGCGTGGACAGTAGCGTCCTGGCGGCGGTGGCCGTTCAGGAGCTTGGCCCGCGCGCCCTCGCGGTCACTGCCGTGTCGGCCGTTTACCCGCGGGCGGAGATAGAGGCAGCAAAGCGGGTGGCCGGCGAGATTGGCATCCGCCATGAGCTCGTCGAGGTAGACCAGCTCGCGGCAGTTCCGGGGTTCGACCGCAATCCGCCCGACCGGTGCTACTTGTGCAAGCGCTACATCTTCGGACTGCTGTCTGCTCGGGCTGCCGCTGAGGGCTTAGTGGTGGTTCATGGCGAGCAAACCGATGATCTGTTGGAAGACAGGCCTGGCCGCAAGGCAGCCCAGGAGGCTGGGGCACGCGCGCCCTTGGCTGAGGCGGGTCTGTCCAAGGCTGACGTGCGTGCCTTGGCCCGCAAACTCGGCCTGAGCGTTGCTGAAGCCCCGCCTCTGGCCTGTTTGGCTACTCGCTTCCCCGTAGGCGCGCACATCACGGCCGAGGAGCTCGCCCGCGTGCAGGCTGCCGAGGACGTGCTGGCGGGCATGGGCCTGAGCAATTACCGCGCCCGCTGGCATGGCGATTTGGTGCGCATTGAGGTTCCGCCCGACGACATTTTCAGGCTTGTCGAGCCGGATACGAGGCGGTATCTTGTGGCGCGGCTGTCGGCTTTGGGCTTCAGGCACATCACCCTTGACCTGGCCGGATACCACGCCGGGCCGATGGTTGGTGCAGGCCGGCAGGGTCCTGAAGGCTCGGCTGGCGGTGCGGAGAGATAAATGGTTCTAGATTACACAGCTCATGACTCGGAAGTTGCGATCGAGCGCGTCCGGTGCTTGGTGATAGGGTCCGGGGCGGCTGGGCTCTGGACGGCCCTTCACGCGGCGGATGGTGGGCCAGTTCTCGTCATCACCAAAGCCACCGTCACCGAAAGCAGTACAAACTATGCCCAGGGCGGCATAGCTATTTCGACCCCTCCGGAGGATTCTCCAGAGCTCCATGCCAGGGACACGCTGGCGGCGGGAGCAGGGCTTTGTGATGAGCCGGCCGTGGCTGTGCTGACCCGCGAAGGGCCACGGCGCGTCGCCGAGCTAATGGACTACGGTGCGCAGTTCGACCAGATTGACGGCCAACTGCTGTGCCGGCGTGAGGCCGCCCACACCAGGTCGCGCATCATTCACGCCATGGGCGACGCCACCGGTGCAGAGGTACAACGGGCCCTTACTGAGGCCGTGCGCAAGCACCCTGGCATAACGGTGTGGGAGTTCACGCAGGCGCTGCGGCTGCTAGTCGTGGATGGTGAGGTCGTCGGCGCAGATGCGGTGCGTACGGCCACCGGGGAGCGGGTGCGGATTGTAGCGGACGTGACGGTGCTAGCCACGGGCGGCGTGGGCGCCTTGTATAAGGTAACTACCAATCCCCTCGTGGCCAACGGCGACGGCATGGCCCTGGCGCTACGGGCCGGCGCCACCTTGGAAGACATGGAGTTTGTGCAGTTCCATCCTACGGCCCTGGCCTGCGACGAGACCCCAGCACCCTTGCTCACCGAAGCCATCCGCGGCGAAGGCGCTATTCTGCTCAACACTCGTGGCGAGCGCTTCTTAGGGCGGTATCATCCCATGGCCGAGTTGGCGCCTCGGGACGTGGTCTCTCGCGCAGAGTTTCTTGAAATGGAGCGCTTGGGCGCCGAGTGGTGCTTGCTTGACCTACGGCCCATCCCGCGGGAGCAGATGGTGGCCAACTTCCCTCACGTGCTGCAAATGCTGAGCGAGCGGGGCCTGGACGCCTTCGCGCAAGCTATCCCCGTGCGGCCAGCGGCTCATTTCGTCATGGGGGGTATCGCCACGGACCTAGACGGCTGGACGGGACTCCGGCGACTGTACGCCGCTGGCGAGTGCGCTTGTACCGGCGTCCACGGGGCAAACAGGCTTGCGTCTAATTCCCTTTTGGAAGGGCTTGTCTTTGGCTACCGGGCGGCACGAGCGGCACGAGGTGAGCCGCCGCTTGCTGAGGACCTATTAGCCGCCGTGGGCAAACTCGAGCCCGCGGCCGTGCCCGCAGTGGCGCCGGCCGTTGCCGAACAGGTACGGCAGTTGATGTGGAAGCGCGTAGGCATCGTTCGGGATGCCGAAGGGCTGCAAGCGGCGGCTGAGGAGCTGGGCAACCTCCGACGGCAGGCAAGTCGAAGCCCCTGGCCCTCCTGTGAGGAGGCTGAAACCGCCAACATGGTGGACATCGCCTATGTCATCGCGCGGGCGGCCCTAGCGCGCCAGGAAAGCCGCGGGGCTCAGTACCGCACGGATTTTCCGGAAACCAGGGACCAGTGGCGCTGTCATTTGCGCGTGAGGAGGTCTCCCGACGGCGATTTGGAGTTCTCCGGCCGGCCGGTGGCTCTCCTGGAGCCTTCTCTCGGCGAGTAGGTACGTTTTTGCTGGCCCCAAGGCCGACGAGCAAAAGACGAGTGAGGCGTAACGTTGCCCGACTGTGTTCTGCCGGGATGCTGTGACCGGTCCTTGATAGCAGCAGGCCTTGGCAGATGATACAGAGGCTGACGTGTGATACAATGTCGGCGACGGCAGGCCTGCCGCTTGTATCAGGGGAGCACAAGAAAGCCGAGGACGCGGAATCATAGCGTTGATTGCGGCGCAGAGGAGGAAAGAGGAATGGCTGACCAGGATGCTGTTCACAAGTCAGAGGGCGATGTTGCCGGTGAAGAAGGCGGTCGGTGGCCGCCGCAGCCAATGGCGGTCTGGCCGTACACAATAAGCGATATGCGCTGGGCACGTGGCGAGCGTCCAGCGGGAGCTCAGGCGCCTCAGCCCACCCCACCACCAGCTCCTTCTCTTTCGGCGCCTGCTGGCGTACCTGCGGCGCCCCCGAGACGCACCGGGTTGCACCGCCGCGCCGCCCAGCAGCCAATAACGGGAGAACAGATACGACAGCGGCGCCTGGCCCTCGGCTGGACACAGGCCCAACTGGCCGAGAAAGTGGGCCTAAGTCGTCCCTTTATAGCCCTTGTGGAGCAGGGCAGAAGAATCCTGTCGCCTGACGACCTGGCCCGAGTGCGGGAGGTGCTGGGGATTTGAGCGCCGGACGGAGTCGGGCTGCGCGCGCCTCATCGCAGCTCTGAAGTGTTGTGGGCGCCAGACTTATGCTACCTAAGGCAGGGCATAGCGCCGGTGCGAAGAAATTCGTACCGGCTGTTTTGTTGGCGTCTGGCTGGCCCAGCTTGCATCCGTTAAGACTCGCCGGGAGGGGAGAAGCTATGGCCGTTTCGGTCATGGAGACTTCTGCAAGCGGTTTTGCCGCGTGCTTTACGGCCGCAGTGGTAGGGCTCGTCCTACTGGCTCTCGGTGCGCTCCCTGGTTTGGCGGCGGAGGAGGCGAAGGCGGATTTCTACGTGGCCACGAACGGCAATGACGGCTGGTCAGGGCGGCTGGCCGAGCCGAATGAAGCCGGCACTGACGGCCCCTTTGCCAGCGTGGCACGGGCGCAGGAGGCCGTGCGGGAACTGCGCCGCCGCCAACCCGACCGGCAAACACCAGTGACTGTCCTCATCCGTGGCGGCGTTTATTACTTGCCGGACACCCTTGTCTTCACGCCTGCAGACTCAGGCACCGCCCAGAGCCCCACTATCTATGCAGCCTATCCGGGAGAGCGGCCGGTCCTCAGCGGCGGCACTCGCCTGACCGGCTGGCGCAAAACCGCCGACGGTCGCTGGGAAGTTCATCTGCCAGATGTTGCGCGAGGCGAGTGGAACTTCTGCCAGCTCTGGGTGAACGGAGAGAGGCGGTATCGGCCTAGGCTGCCGAAGGATGGTTACTATTTCATTGAGGCCGAGGCGCCAGCGACGGAAGAGAACCAAGGCAAGGGCTACGACCGGTTTATCTTCAAGGAGGGCCAGATACGCTCTGATTGGCATAACCTCGGCGACGTGGACGTGCTTGTGTTCCACATGTGGACCATGTCGCGGCTGCGAATAAAGACCGTGGATGATGCGACGCGGACGGTCACCTTCACGGGGCCGACGGTCGCTGCTGTATGGTACGCGGATTTGGCTAAGGGGCGGCGGTTCATCGTTGAGAACGTGCGTGAAGCGCTGGAGCGGCCGGGCGAATGGTATCTCGATAGCCACACCGGTGTGTTGACGTACCTTCCGATGCCGGGGGAGGACATGGAGACGGCTGAGGTTATGGCGCCTCGGCTGGAGCGGCTGGTGCAAATAAAGGGCGACGGGGCGCTGGGCCAGTGGGTGGAGCATATAGTGTTTCGGGGCCTGACTTTCGCGCACGCCAACTGGGTTGAGGGGCCAAAGGGATATGTCTTCGCCCAGGCTGAGTCTATTCTCCCCGGTGCCATATCCGCCACGGGGGCTTGGGGATGCGTGTTTGAGGATTGCGCTGTGTGTCACGTGGGCACCTATGCCGTCGAGCTTGGCGCCGGATGCAAGCATTGCAGGCTGGAAAACTGTGACCTTTGGGACCTGGGCGCTGGTGGCGTAAAGATTGGCGAAATGGGCATAGCCTCCGACCCCAACGCCGTGGCCGACCACAACGTCGTCCGAAACTGCACCATTGCCCACGGAGGACGCCTCCATCCCGCCGGCATCGGCATCTGGATAGGCCAGTCTCCCGACAACCTCATCGAGCACAACGACATCTTCGACTTCTACTACTCGGGCATGTCCATCGGCTGGACTTGGGGCTACGGGCCGGCCATCGCTCAGCGGAACGTGGTCCAGTACAACCACATCTACCTGCTTGGCCAGAACGTCCTTTCCGATATGGGCGGCATCTACACCCTGGGCAACCACGAGGGCACGGTGCTGCGATTCAACCATATCCACGACGTGGACCATTTCTACTACGGCGGCTGGGGCATATATTTCGATGAGGGCACGACCCGAATCCTCGCCGAAAACAACGTCGTTTATCGAACCAATGGCGGATGCTTTCACCAGCACTACGGGCGCGACAATGTAGTCCGCAACAATGTATTTGCCTTCGACAAGACCCAGCAGGTGGCCCGCAGTAGGCCCGAAGACCACGTATCCTTCATCTTTGAGCGCAACATCGTCTACTGGACGGACGGCTCCCTGTTGGGCGGTAACTTCTCGGGAGAGGGCTACCGTTTTGACAACAATGTCTACTGGAACGCCGCTGGGGAACCGATTAACTTCGCCGGTCTCACCTTCGAACAGTGGCGCGAAAAGGGGCAAGACGTGCATTCAGTTATCGCCGATCCGCTCTTCGTTGACCCCGACAAAGCCGATTTTCGCCTGCGGCCCGAATCACCAGCCTTCGCGTTGGGTTTCCAGCCGATAGATATCTCGCAGGCGGGCAGGCGTACGAAAAGCAGGCTCACGCCAGTGCCGCAGGAGGTGCCCAGGGCATACCCTGGGCTGCCGCCGCCCCAACCTCTAGCCGACGATTTCGAGGATACGCCCGTGGGGGCCAAGCCCCAGGTCGCCCAGATTTACGAAGACGATGAAGTGCATGTAATCCGTGTCACGGACGAGACGGCGGCGTCCGGCAGGCACAGCCTGAAGTTCGTTGACGGGCCAGGGGTGCCGGGACGGGAATTCAATCCTCATATGTTCTACAACCCCGGATTCAAGTCAGGACTAGTGGAGGGCACCTTCGCGATACGGCTGGAACCTGGGGCCTTTGCCTACCACGAGTGGCGGCAGTATCCCCCAGGACAAAACTATATCGTCGGACCGGCGCTTTGGTTTCATCCCGACGGCTGGCTAGTGGCCAATGGCAAGCGGCTTTTGCAGTTCCCCTACGGCCAATGGATGCGTTTGCGGATTGTCTGCGGCCTGGGCGACCACAGCAGCGGCAAGTATGACCTCTGGGTGACGTTACCAGGCGAGGCAGAGCCGACGCTCTACGAAGGCCTGGAATGCGATAGGCGCTTCAAGGCGCTGGACTGGTACGGCTTCACCGCCAACGGCAACCAGGAGGCCGTGTTCTACGTGGATGACATCAAGCTCGGGCCGGCGGAAGATAAATAGCTGTCTTGGCGTGTGGGCGTGGAGGGCGGGATTCGACTGGGGCTTCGGCTAGAGGGAGTGCAGCCTAACCTGTCGCGGGTGCCAGGCGCTGCGCCGGATGGCCGAGAGGCCGGCCTGGAGGACACTCTGGTGCTGGGGATGGCCGATGAGAAATAGGCCGATGTTGGCGGCCTCCAAGGCCCAGATGTCCGCGGGTGGCAAGTGGATTTTTAGGTCCGCGCCACGGGCAGCCAAGTAGGGGCCTCGCTGCTGCCTGGGAAAGTACTGAAGCACCATTACTGACCGACCGGTCCGAAGGATGGCCGCAATCTCGTCATAGTAGACGTACTGCGGCGAGCTAAGGTGACCTTTGGGGGCTGATTTCACCTCCAAGCCGTTGTCCGGGTCAAAGAAGCATAAGTCGGCCTCCTCCAGAGCCTCTGCCAGGTCGCGAAAGTACACCTCTCTCATTTCCGGGCGGGAAGGCACCCAACGGTCGTTGAGCCTGCCGGTGGGCCTTACTGGCGGCGGGAAATAGAGGGTATCGGGTGGAAGGAGACCATCGTGGACGGCCCAGTGAGCATTTCGCTGGCCGGCCACGACTCGCTTGCGAAGTAGGCAGAATAGCTCTGGGTCGTAGGACTTCCAAAGGTCGGGACGTGATAGGTAGGCGATTCGTCCGCCCTCGTTCGGGGGGCCGGGAGGGGTGAGCATCCAGGCGACGCCCAAGCGCAAGCGGGCGGTAGCGGCAAAAATGCGCAGCAGGCCGTACTTGATGTAATCGTTGACGTCGCCGTAGTACTGATGCTTCATGCTGGAAGGGCCAGGCTCATCGCCCACCCTCGACGGATTCGGCATCGCTGAGGTTGACAAGGGCGTCTATGCGCTTTTGCAGAACGGGGGGAAGGCCTTCGATGCCGACGTCGAGGAAGCCGTGGATGATGGCGGCGATGGCGGCGTCGCGGGTAAGGCCGCGGGCCATAAGGTAGTAGATTTCCTCTTCTGCGATTTTGCCGACGGCGGCCTCGTGGCTGAGTTCGACGTCGGGATGGGCGGCGGTGAGCTCTGGAATGGCGGCAATCTGGCCCTGCTCGGACATTAGCAGGCCGCGGCATTCGAGGTGGCCGCGGGCGGCGGGGGCGAAGGCTTCCAGGCGGCTGCGGGCAAGTATTTTTCCGCCGGTGCTCACGTTTCGGGAGAGGATTTCGGCGCGGCCGGCTGGGGCCTCGATGCGCACGGCGGCGCCAAGGTCGAGGTTGCTATCGGGCGGGGCAGCCACGACGCTGCGGAAGCGAGCGACGGCGCCTTCGCCGATGAGCCGGGCGACGGGGAACATCTGCACGTCTCGCACGCGCTCCAGGGATACGTAGTCACTGAGGAAGCTACCGCCAGCTTCCACCACGGCCGCCGAGCGTGGCCGCACCGAGACCTCTTCGTTCCAAGCGTGAATCATGATGAATTTGACGGTGGCATTGCGCCGCACGAAAAACTCGGAAATGCCGATGTGCATGCCGCGGCGGGCGCCGAAGTGAGCGGTGCAGCCCGTGATGATGGGCAAAAAGGAGTCTTCCTCGGCTAGGATGAGGTTATGGACGCGCTGGACCATGCCGTCGGTGAGCAGATAGAGGCATGCCTGGACAGGGACGGTTATCTGAGCGCCTGGCAGGGCACGGATAAAATACCCGCCGTGTAGCTCTTCTTCGGCCGCACGGGTGAACTCATCCTTGTCGCGCGGTACGGCGGAGCCGTAAAGGTCACGCAGCCATTCGTAGCGCTCCAGCGCGTCTTTTATGTCCATGACCTCTAGGCCGTCCACGTCGGCCTTCGCCTGGAGGGGCCGGTCGTTGAGGTGAATGTAGGTACCGGCCCGCTGCTGCTGGTGGGTTGAGAGGTCGACGCCCACCTGCAGCATGCGCTCTTCAATCTCCGGCGTAATGGTTCTGGGTTGTGACATGCTTACCATCCTCTGACGGGGTCTGACCGGCGTGACGACTGTTGGCCAAGGGGGCTAAGGGTCTGCGTCTCGCGCCGGCGCGAGACGCACGGCAAAACGGCAAGGCGGGCAGTGAGCACAGGCGTCAAAGCCATGCTCGTGGATGTGCTCGAAGACGTCGCGGGCGTTGCCGGAACAAATGATTCGGCCGTCGGCAAGGACGTGGCCGCAGTCGGCATTGACGTAGTTGAGGATGTAACCGGAGTGGGTGATGATAAGGCCGGTGACGGAACGGTTGGCGGGTTTTTCGTCGCGCTGCAGTAGGCTGCGAATCATGCGACCGATGCGGTCCATGTTGACCACATCTACACCGGACTCCGGCTCGTCCAGCAACACAAGCTGAGGGTTTTGGAGAGCCACCTGGAAGATTTCGGAGCGCTTGGTTTCGCCGCCGCTGAAGCCAGCGTTGACATCGCGGTCGAGGAGGTCGAGTACATCGAGGCGCTCGGCCAGGGTGAGGATGCGCTGTTGGATTTGCTCCGCCGCTTCAGCGCCGGTGGCGCCGCCGTTGCCGTTGCTGGAGATGATTAGCTCGGCGAGGCGGCGCAGGGGTATGCCCGAGACCGCTGGGGGGCGCTGGAAGGCCAGGGCAAGGCCCCGCCGGACGCGTTCGGTGATGTCCAGGCCAAGCAGGGAAGCGCCCCGCCAGCGGAGGTCGCCCCAGACGACCTTGACGTGGGGCATCCCTATCAGGCCGGCGAGCAAGGTAGTCTTACCTGCTCCGTTGGGGCCGAAAATCACGTGGGTTTCGCCCAGCGGCACGCGGAGGCTCAGCTCCCTGAGCACAACCCGATCTGCCACGGCGAGGGTGGCGGAGTCCACTACAAGTCCGTCCTCTGCTGGCTGGGCTTCTTTGTTAGCCGGCCCTTTGTGCCAAGGACCTTGGTTGGCCATGCTACCTTTACCCCCGCGAGCGACGAAGGAGCCGCCCCGATGTTGCTAAGATACAATCTACACCGCCCGCCACGGCATAGCAAGGTGAGGTAAGGGACTGGACACCTGGGGGTGATGGCGGCGCCTTGCTTAGGGAATGGCCCGGCGGATATGATGCACGACCGGCACGGTGCCTGGGAGTGGAAAAACCATGGGGGCCCCACAGGGAAATCCTCGGCTAATCGAGGGCAAACCACCGGCGCGGTATGGACCGCCGGAAGAGCTGCGCGGCCTGGTGGCGGCCGTCCACACCAGGCCCGAAACCGTCCTCGACGACATCAAGCGCGTGCTGGAGCTGGCGGGGTTTCCGGGTGCTCTGGACCAGTCGGCGGCGACCGTTCTAAAGATAAACATCTCATGGCACTTTTACATGCCTGCCTGCTCAACCACGCCGTGGCAACTTGACGGCGTGGCGCAAGCCCTCAGGGATGCTGGCTGGACACCAGAGGACATAATTGCGGCCCAGAATTCCACGGTAGTGGTGAATCCTAAGTCGGGTTCGGTGCGCAATCATCTCATCAAACCTGCGCGGAAGCACGGGCTGGAGTTTGTGTGGCTTTTTGAGAAGGATAAGGTGGAATGGGTGCGGTACCGACCGGCAGCCGAGATGCTGGTGCTGGAGAAAATCTACGGTGAGGACAACATCCTGATACCGGCCATCCTCATCGGAAAGAACGCCATCCATCTGCCGACGGTCAAGACCCATGTTTTCACGACGACGACTGGAGCAATGAAGAACGCCTTCGGAGGGTTGCTGGACCTAAACCGCCACTGGACGCATGCCCACATCCACGAGACGTTGGTTGACCTGCTCAAAATTCAGTACGAGATACATCCGGGGCTGATGGCAGTAATGGACGGTACAATAGCTGGCAGTGGGCCTGGGCCAAGGTGCATGGTGCCTCACGTGAAGAACGTGCTCCTGGCGAGCGCGGACCAAGTGGCGATAGATGCCTTTGCGGCCAAGATTATGGGCTTCGACCCGATGCGGCTGGGCTTCATCCGCTTGGCTCATGAGCACGGCTTGGGCGTAGGTGACCCGAAGCAAATACGGGTCGTGGGTGACGAAGAGATAGCCGAGTACGACTGGGGCTTTACGGTGGGCGACACCTTCGCCAGCCGTGGACAGAAAGCCATCTATTGGGGGCCGCTGAAGCCTTTGGAGCACTGCCTGCTGCGGACGTGCCTAGTGCCGTGGTCGTATGCCGCATCGCGGTTGTATCATGATGTTTTCTGGTATCCGGTGGTCGGTTACTGGCGGGCGCGGCGGATATTAGGCCAGACGGAATGGGGTAAGCTTTTCCGCGAGTACGGACAGTGAGGGCGCCATGGCGGCGGTATTTTGGTGGGTTGCTGTGGTGGGTTGGACGGGTATCATTCTGGTGCAGACGTGGACGCCGCGGCCGTGGGTGCCGCCCTTCGCGCCCGACGATGTGTCGGCTCATCTGGCAGGCTTTGGAGTGCTGGGGGTGCTTCTGAGCATGGCTCTGGGTAGCATTGGGGTGCGAGCGGCAAGGGCAATTGGGCCGGCTGGGGCAGTTGCCTTGGTGGTGGCTACTGTGAGCGAGGTGGGGCAGTATTGGGTGCCTGGCAGGGGCGTTGAGATGGTTGACTGGGTGGCCAACGTGGGTGGCGCGGCGCTAGGGATTGGCCTGGTGGTATGGGCATGGGGCCGTCGGTTGGGCTGAGGATGGGCGGGAGCGGCGCATACACGAACTGTAGGAGGAGCATGAGCATGGCCGAGATTAAAAATGTGGATGCCGACAGTTTCGACGCGGAAGTTCTGCAGAGCGAAATACCTGTGTTGGTGGACTTCTGGGCGCCGTGGTGTGCGCCTTGCCAGATGGTGGCGCCGATTGTTGAGAAGGTAGCAGAAGGGTTTGCGGGGAGAGCGAAGGTCGTCAAGGTGAACGTGGACGAGGCGCCGGAACTGGCAAACCGCTACGGCATCAGAGGTATACCGTCGCTCCTAGTGTTCAAGGATGGGGATGTGGTAGGCCGAATGGTTGGAGTACAGCCGGAATCGGCTCTGACATCGGCGCTGGAAGCGGCCTTGTAGAGGCGGAGGCTATCGGGCCGCGGCAAAGAACAAAAGGTGGCGGTGCAGCGTTTATTACCGTGACGGATGGGCCGGGCGCATATCTTTGCGCCGGCCAACCTTTACATACAGGAGGGACGGTCGGACATGGACAGGGAGAGCTTCAGCCACCGACACTCGCATCTAATCATTATCTTGCTGGCAGCGGTGTTGGGAGGCGTAGTGACGCTGGCAGCCATCTACGGCTTTCGAGGCCAGCCGGTCGCGACGCCCGTCTACGCCCAAAGTGGAGGTCTGGCCACGGCGGCGGCGGTTGAATCAGCTTATATTGAGGTTGCCGCTCGCACTCTGCCGGCCGTGGTCAACATAAGTGCTGAGACCGTGCGCACTGAGCGGCTTGGCCGCACGCCCAAGGACCTGGAGGAGATGTTCAAGGATTTTCCCTTCCCGTTCCCCTTCGAGTTCCGCTTCGGGCCGGAAGATGAAGGCGGACAGCAGGTGGAGAGGCGAGGTCAGAGCCTCGGCTCAGGCTGGATTTACTCCTCGGACGGCTACATCGTCACCAACTGGCACGTCGTCCAGGGAGCATCGGACATAAAGGTGACGCTGCACGACGACCCGCGGGACGACCGTCAGTACCCGGCGAAGGTGGTGGGCCACGACCCGCGCACGGAGCTGGCAGTGATAAAGGTGGACGTGAACCGCAAGCTGCCCACCTTGGTGCTGGGCGACTCGGACGCGGTGAAGGTAGGGCAGTTCTGCATGGCGGTGGGCGCGCCCTTCGGTCTTCAGCAGACCGTCACGGCCGGCGTGGTGAGCGCTAAGGGCCGCTTCATACCCGGCCAGAGCAAGTACATCCGCATCGGTGACGTCATCCAGACCGATGCGCCCATCAACCCCGGCAACAGTGGCGGGCCGTTGGTAAACCTGCGCGGCGAGGTCATTGGAATCAACGTGGCCATCGTCTCCCAGGGCCTCATCCCCGGCAACGTCGGCATTGGCTTCGCCATTCCTGCCAACACCGCTAAGAAGGTGGTGCCAGAGCTTATCAGCCGGGGCAAGGTGGCCCGGGGCTGGCTCGGGATCATGATCGAGGACCTGACGCCGAACATGAGGCAGTTCTACGGCGCGCCGGATGGTGGGGCCTTGGTCACGGGTATTCAGAAGGATGCTCCCGCCGCCAAGAGCGACCTGAGGGAAGAAGATGTCATCGTCGGCATTGATGGCCAGCCCGTAAGGGACACGTGGGAGCTGCAAAAGGCTGTGGCTGACCGCAAGCCGGGCGAGCGGGTGAAGCTGGACGTCATCCGCGGCAAGAAGCGCACGCAGGTGGAGCTGGAGCTTGGGGCGATGCCCGAAAAGTATGCTGGGTTGGAGAGCACCGAGCCGGCAGAGGAAGGCGGCCCGGCGCCGTCGGCGCTTGGATTGACGGTGGCCGAAATCACCCCGGAGATGGCGAAGACGCTGTCACTCCCGCGCCAGAAGGGGGTAGTTGTGCTGCGGGTGGCTCCAAACAGCCCGGCGGCGGATAAGCTGCAACGCGGCGATGTCATCACCCGGGTCAACAATAACCCCATCAACAACCTTGAAGACTATCAGCGAGCTATCGAGGAGGCGCGGCGCGAGAAGGCGGACTTCCTCATAATGCGCGTGGAGCGAATGGGGGACGAGGGAGAGGTCCTGAGCACTGTAGTGGATATTCCAACAGAATGGTAAACACGGCTCGCGCCGGAGGGTTGCTGCAGTCCGCCGACGGGGCGACAGCGAGGGCGCCGGAGTCGCCATGGTGACTCCGGCGCTTTCTTTTCTCAGGTGATAAGACCTTGCGCAGTGGGCCTTCGGGCAAGGAGCAGGGCGGCAAGGCCTGTAGGGCTAGCTGGGCTGGCGGCGGGGTGGCCGTGCGGGTTGTGAGGGTCCTGGGTCGTCCTGTGAGTGTGGTGGCGGGGGAGCGGGGAGTGTTGCGGGTTGTGCTGGGGAGGGCGCTCCGGCCCTTGGAGGGGACGGGGCGGGCGCGCTATTGGGCGGAGCTGGCTGCGCGGCAAATTGAAGAATATTTCCTCGGCACGCGGCAGCGCTTTACGGCGGCGGTGGACTTCGCGGGGCTTAGTGATTTCCGCCGGCGCGTCCTCACGGCGTGCGCGGAGATTCCCTTTGGAGAGGTGCGGAGCTACCGGGAGGTTGGTGAAACGGCCGGACTGGGACGGGGGGCCGCGCGGGCGGTGGGCCAGGCCCTGGCGGCCAATCCGGTTCCGGTCATTGTTCCCTGTCATCGTGTTGTGAAATCGGATGGGTCGGTTGGGGGGTTTGCAGCGGGTCGAGGATGGAAAAAACTACTACTGAGGCTCGAAGCACGGTGCGCAAAGGTTGGACGGGTCTGAGGGCCGCCGGAAGGTGAACGGCAGGCGGGGAGGGGTTTTTCTTGACGCTGTGGTCCTCAGCCGTCTATAATGAGGAGCAACGGGTCATCCTTCGGGCAGGGCTTGGCCTAGGCAGGCCCAGGGAGATGGTTTTGCGCTCCTTGGGGCCAGGCGGTGCTGTGGAACCTCATACATCTGCACGTCCAGGACGGTGGGCATGTATGGGTCGGCGCAAGGCATGCAGCTATGTTTGTCTTATGGGGCTGCTGATGGCGGTGACCCTGGCGCTCCTGGCGGCGGCGTCCCCGGCGCAGGCTGCCATCTCCGCGGGATGGGGCGGCGCTGGCATTTGGCCGCCCCTGGCCTCGGCCAACTCCCAGCGGTGGTTCCGGTTCTACATCGAGTGGGCGCAGGACGAGAATTGGGTCTTCGATTTCTATCCTCCAAACCGCTTCGTGTACGACGTTGATGGTGATGGAGTACGGGACAGTCATCTTCAAGTGGCTTTGGGTGGGATCGTAAGGGTTGGCAGCAGCTCTCTCGTTACGGTCCCTAATCCGGCGTCGGTCGGCGTGACCCTAAGTTATCCGGGCGCGAATTCGGGCAGGTCCATCGTAATCACGATTGGCCCCTTTGCCGGGTACGTCGAGGTTAATGGTCAGCCGTGTTACAGGCCGAACACGATCGGGGCGCTTTCGGTGAGCGTGTGGAATTCCTTCCCCGTGACGGCCTATTGGACCCACTGGACTACGGGCGAGCCAACCACGGATAGCGTAACGGTCAGCTATATAACGCTGCCGGACGACGATGACGCCCTTCAGTGGTACGCAGGACCGGCTGCTGGGATTGACCCGCTATCCGTGAATCCGACCAGCGACGCCAATCCGAGCGGGCCGGACACGGGCTCGGGCAACGACCGTTACGTTTTCCGCGTGCGCTACCAGACCTGGATAAACCTTGGCGTTCGGGACTGGTCAAGGCAGTTGCGATGCAGATGGATGGGGATTGATTCGCTTGGCAGCATGCCGGGCGAATACAACTATGCCGGCGTGGTGGACTTGGACGTGGCGCAGTTCAATCCAGGCACGCAGCGGTTCACCAATGCCCGCGTGACGCATCTGCAGGACGAGCGGTGGCTCTACCGCGAGGACAGCGACCCGTGGCTGGACCTGCACGGCTACCGGGGTCAGAGGGGCGAGTACGATGCCCGTGTCCTACTAATCATTGATGAGGACTACGACCACCCACATTTCATGTATCCTGAGAACCCTGGCGACGACGACCCAACGGACGGCCAGATTTTCCGCTATGAGATTCTGCCCACGGACTACGAGAACTGGCTGGACAACGTGTTCTTGTTCCCAATGGACCCCACTTTCCAGGATCCGTGGGATGGATACGCGTCGGGGGTTAGGGGCCGGCCGGCGTCCAACAACTACGTAGCCCTGTTCGTAGGCGGGCACAAGTACGAGTTCTGGGCGACGGACGACATTTGTCCCGTGAGCTGGCGGGGGCGAGGAAACACGGCTTGGGTGCAGATTGGCCGGCCGGGAAATGAGGGGCGTAGAGCGCTGGTGGAATCGGCGGACGACGCAATTGGGCAGTACAGCAACGACTTGCTGAACCGCAAGATAACCCCTTTGTACAAGGACCCCGGTCTGACGGGCGTCGAGCTACAACTGCTGTCGTGGGCTGCCAACCAGACTATCACCGTGGGGAGGCTGCAGTATCCAGTCACTGCGCGCAGGTTCCTCGACCAGGATGTGGGCGGCGGGGGGTACGGCTATCCGTACGATTCGCAGAGCCGGTTGTACCCGAAGGTCAATCCGCTGCTTACGGCCCATCCGTTCTTCCCCTATCGAGACACCACGCCTACCGGGATAACAGACCCCGACCCGAATATGAGCGATAACTGGATGGGTTGGATGGCGGCTTACGCGGCGGAGGGAGGTTTGGGGCCGCATGCACCCCGGTCTCTGCCGCTGCCCTTCAACCCCCTGGCGAACAGAGGAGAGCCTTGGCCTGCGGAGCCGGCTACGAACGTGCTCAGCAACGTGGCGTCGGGCTGGGCGTCGGCGACGGGCACCAATCTGCTTTTGTTCCCAGGTTATTACGGCGTGACGGTGACGGGGCCGGCGCCGCGAAGATTTACCAACGACGGTACCATCGTGCCAAACTTCGTTAGCATCACCCCCGAGACAGACCCCAATCCCTTCATCGGCGGAAAATGGACTGCTTCCACGCAATACGTCTTCCGGATCGTGTACTGGCAGTGGGACAACGTGGCGCCGACTTCGATTCGGCTGATGGTTGCGAAGGCATCGGGGCCGGGCGGCCCTCCGGGCACCTGGACCGGCTATACCATGCAGAAGGTGTACCCGACGGACAATGACTACACCGATGGATGCGTGTTCTACTATCGGCTATCGGCGGCACAACTTCCTGGCGGCGGTGGGCCGGGTGACTACTACTACTATTTCACCGCCAGCGATGGCACGGGGACGGCAATCTTCCCAAGGCGTCCTGACCGAGTAACGGCCCCTGGGCAAGCGGCGCCAGACGACCCTGGCGATATAGGTGTGGTGCCGGACGCTGCTGGCAATGCACCCGATTATTACTGGTTCCGGGTCAACAACCCACCCGTCCTCGACAGCCAAATCGTCAACCCGACGGTGGGCCGAGAGGGCGAGAGCTTTATCTACCGGGTTCGCTACAGGGACAACGACCAGCAGGTGGCCAGCGACTACCGGCTGGTGGGCGTGCAGACTCCGCCAGCGGGCAGAGGCGACCGGCCCTTCCGCGCCCTCATCCACCTGGACCTGTCGGGGCAGTGCAAAGTCACCAACATCCTCAGCGGCACGGGCGAGCAGTGCCGGTTTGAATACCTGCCCGAGGCGCGGGATGAGAACGGCGACCCCGACTACTACGACGACGGCACCCTGATTGGCAAGGAAATCGAGCTGACCACGGGCCAGAAGTTCACCATCGCAGCCAACACGGGCAACACCATCACTCTCACGGCGCCGACGGAGAACGTGCCGATTGCCGTCAACTCGGTGTTCCGGGTGCCCGAGTGGTTCACCGGCGTCATGAATCAGGCCGACACGAGCAATGACTACACGACCGGCGCGTGGTTCGAATTCAACACGGCGACGCGGGTTAACTTGCGGGCTGGCCTGCACCGGTACTACTTCGAGTTCACCGACGACTGGGGAAGCTGGCTGTTCCGGGACGACCCGAACGTGAAGGTCGAGGGGGAGACGGTGCGAGTGCCGGCCAGCGGATACTTTGATGGGCCGGAGGTACTGTCGAATACGCGGCCCAAGCTGACGAATTTCCGGTTCATTCCGAAAGCTGGGCCTGGGGAGACCTATGACGGCACGACGGCAACGCCTTTCGTGTTCCAGGTTACTTACACCGACGCCGACAACGACCCGCCGTCGCTGGTGCGGGTAGGGCTGGACGGGACGGCGGAGGCGCCGGCGCAAATCCTGAACATGACGCCGCTCAATCCCGCCGACACGGTCTATACGGACGGGGCGATTTTCCAGAGTGCGCCGGTGCTGCTGGACGAGGGGCAGCACCTGATGAGGGCGCAGTGCAGTGACGGGTCGTGGACCTACCCGCCGCTGGATGCGGGTGGGAAGCTCAACTTCGCGGGGCCGCCGGACAGCGGGGGCACGCCGACGGATTTTGCGGCCGGGCCGAACGTTGCCCGCAATACGCCGCCGACACTTTCCTATCCCCCCGACGACAACGGGGCCAGCGGCCCGCCGGGCCTCGAACCCAACAAGGGCACCCCTGACGACAACTTTACCTGGAAAGTCATCTACACCGACACCGACTTCTTCGCAGGCGTGGCCGGCAACCCGCCGGCTTATGTGCAGGTATACATTGACAACGTGCCCTACACCATGACCCAGGCCGACCCGAACGACAAGGACTACACCGACGGAGCGGTGTTCACTTACACGAGGAAGCTGGCGGTGGGCACTCATACCTACTTCTTCGTGGCCTCGGACGGACGCGACAGGGCGCGGCTGCCTGAGACGCCTGGAGTGAACACGGGGCCGCTGGTGGATGCCAAGCCCGCCGCCCCCCAGCAACTGGTGGCTTTCGATACGCCTGCGGACAACGGCCACTCCATCACCCTGCGGTGGAACGCAAGCGCGGATGACGGCGGCGGGGCCAACGACGTGGTGAAGTATCGCATCTACCGGACCACTACCAGTGGCAGCTACGGGGCTACGCCGCTCAATGAGGTCACGGCGGCCGGCAACGCGGTCTACACGTACATTGACGACGCGGCGCACTCCGGGGCGGGCAACGAGCCGGAAAACAACCGCAACTATTACTACGTGGTGACGGCGGTGGACGGGGCGGGGCTTGAATCGAGTCGGAGCAATGAGGCGGGGCCTGTGAAGGCCCTGGATAACATCAAACCTCAGCCGCCGGGAGGCCCGCTGGATGTCTCGGATCCGGGTCTCGGCGGCACCCTCAACCTTAGCTGGGACTACTCGCCGGACGACCCGAATAGCGGGATGCCGGGCGTGGGCGACGTGATTCAGTACCGCATCTGGCGCTCGACGACGCCGGGGTCGTGGCCGGCGTCGCCAACGGCCACCGTGGAGGCGGGCGTCACCTCGTATCAGGATACGGGCCTCACCGACGGCGTGACGTATTACTATTCCATCACGGCTTTCGATGGCACATGGGATTCGGATCGGTTGCTGGGCGATCCGGGCGGCTATCGGAGCTCTGACACGGTGCCGCCGTCCATCATCAACCGCCAGCCGGCACCGGATGCCGTGGACGTGCCGACGAATACCAACATTACCTTCACGGTGGAGGACACAGGGGCTGGGGTGGCCCAGGGCACGCTGGTCGTCACGCTTGAGCGCAAGCCGCGCGGCGGCGATACCTGGTCGGCCGTCCCCTTCACGCAGAGCCTTGACACCTCGCAGCTACCGCGGCGGCTGGGCGTAACGGTGAACCCCTTCGGCAATACGGCGCAGAATTTCGACTATCTGGACACCGTGCGCATACGGGTGCAGGTGCAAGACCGGGGCGGGCGGCAGGCGGACGTGACGTGGCAGTTCACTATAGTGGCGCCGCCGACGAACAAGATTGCCGGCACCATCCGGGTGAAGGCTACGGGGCTGCCCTTGGCGGGCGTGCACGTGCACGTGGGCGATGTGGTGGTGGACACGAATCCCAGCGGCTACTATGAGGTGCCGGGGCTGGCCGCCGGCATCTACGAGGTGCGGCCGCAGCTTACCGGATGGGCCTTCGAGCCGGAGAGCAAGTTGATAACGGTTCCGCCCGATCAGACGACGGTTAATTTCAACGCCGTGCCGGGTTACAACATCACGGGCCGCATCACCATGGAGGGCACAGGCGCCCCGCTGGAGGGCGTACAGGTGACGGCCGGCACGCGAAAAGCCACCACCCAGGCGGACGGTTACTATACCCTGGTGGACCTGCCGGCCGGCTCGTATACCGTGGTGCCGACGCTTCTGGGCTACCTGTTCACGCCGCCCAGCATTGACGTGACCATCACCAACTCGTCGGTGTCGGGCAAAGACTTCACGGCGCGGGTGGCCAAGTATTCGGTGAGCGGTCGGGTGAGCAACGCCCTTGGCAATCCCATCGAGGGCGTGGCGGTGACGGCCTACGATTCGCTGAACGTGCCCGTGAAGACGGCCAACACCAACGCGGCGGGCGATTACCTGCTGACCGACCTGGGCATCGGCCACTACACCATCCGATGCGCCAAGGCGGGGTTTGCCTTCAACCCGCCGGAAGTGGCGTTGGACTTGAGTTCGAACGTGACGGGGCTGAACTTCGAGGCGCTGACGGTGGTGCAGTTGGTGCTTGGGCCGCGGCCGCGACCGAACTTCGTGGGCATACCGGTGTTGCCGCTGGACCAGTCGCCGGCGGCGGTGTTCCCGACGGCGGAGGGCGTGTCGAAGGTGGCGCGCTGGGACGCGACGAAGCCGACCGTGGGCGGTTATGGGGACTACTGGATTGGCCCGCCGTGGCCCGATCCGCTCCCCGACATCCTCAAGGTGCAGCCGGGGCGGGGCTTCTGGGTAGCTCTCGGGACGGGCGTGCCGGCGATAACCCTTAACATCGCGGGCCGGCCCCTCAGTCCGACGTCCACCCTGAACGTGCCGGTGCTGCGCGGCTGGAACATGCTGGCCAACCCCTGGGGCGTGCCGATGCCGTGGTCGTCCCTGGGCATAGTCGAGGGCATGCCCCTGCGCAACATGGGCTTCATCTATGACCGTGACAGTGGCAGCTACGTGATGGTCTCGACGGTTGCCGGCGCGGGCATTGTTGATACCGTGCCGGCCAACGCCGCCTTCTGGATTTATGCCCTGGACTACACCATGGTGACCTTCCGTCCGGTTGGGACGCTGCAGGCTGGGGAGGCCGGGGCGGCGTCCCTCGGGGCGGGGGACTTCCTGGTGCGGGTGGAGGCGGCCACAACCGACAGCCGTGACGCCGCCACGGTGGTGGGCGTGCTGGCCGGGCGGGAGCTGAGGGTGGAGAATCCGCCCAGCGTGGACGGGGGCGTGGACCTGTACATTGACGACGGCGGGGCCTATGCGGCGGACGTGCGGTCGGCGGCGGCCCGAAGCATGTCCTGGAACCTGGCCGTGGTTGTGCCCGCCGGAGCCGACCAGGTGGCCATTTCCCTACCCGACCTCTCCCGCGTGCCGGCGGACAAGCAGGTGCTCCTCACAGACGTCGATACCGGCAAGACCGTGTACATGCGCACGCAGCCGCGCTACGTGTTCACGGCGGCGGGGCCGGCCCTTCGGCACCTGCGGCTGACGATAGAGGACCGGGGGGCGTCGAGTCTGGTGGTGACGGCGGCCCAGGCGCAGCAGCAGGGCGCGGCGGCGGTGGTGACCTTCGCCCTGTCGAAGGCCGCGCGGGTGAGCGCCCAGGTGCTGAACATCGCCGGGCGGACGGTGGCGGTGCTGGCGGCCGACCAGGCCGCCGCTGCGGGCGTGAATACGCTGTCGTGGAATCTGCGGAATGCGACGGGTGCGCCGGTGCCTGCGGGGCGGTACATCGTGCGGATTGTGGCGACGGGCGATGACGGCCAGCAGGTGTCGGCGGTGGCGCAGTTGACCGTGAGGCGCTAGGGGCAGCAGCTAAAGTAAGCCGAACAGAGGTGGGCGACCAATGCGCTCGCTCAAGGTAGTCCTGGGGATAGTGGCACTCATCTGCTGCCTGGCCGTTTTTGGCGGCTGGGTGGCGGCCGGCAAAGCCCTGAGGGCGACGGGCGGCGAAATCTATATCGGCGCCGAGCGCGAGAAGGCCATTCGGTTCCTCATGGAGCGGGACGGGCTTTCGCGGCAGGACGCCATCGCCGCCATGCATCGCTATTGCCGAGAGCAGGGCGCCCGCGTCATTGACCGCGCCGAAATCCCGCCGGGGGCCATTGTTGACTTCTACGAGGTGGACGGCACCAAGGCCGGCAAGGAGCAGGTGCGCATCTTAGGCACGGGGCGGGCGCTGGCGGCCGATTCGGAAGAAGGGCTGGCTTTTTGGCGGATTTTCGAGCGGGCGGCGCGGCGGCACGGCTGGGATAAGGCCCTCGCCGCCATGCGGGAGCTGAGGGAGCGCGGCATAGTTGTGGCCCCGGCGTGGTTTGGCGGCGGGGTGATGACGCTGACGGGCGCCGCCCCGCGCCAGGTGATCCCCCAGGCGGCCCCCCAGCCCGTCCGGGTGGCCGTCATCTGCGCCCGGTTCCCAAAGTGGGACGACGTGCCGCCGTCTGGTAACGGTCAGGAGACCTCGTACACCGACAGCCAGCGACACTATATGCCCGACCCAACCGGGCAGATGCGCAACGTTGATTCCACATACCCGTGGGACCGGATTTACGCGATCCTCGGCGGCGACCTCACCCAGGACGCGCCGCCGCTTCCCATTGACTGGTACATTGACAGTACGGGTGGGCCGGTACCGGGCAACGGCTGGACTGGGTCCGGCTTGAGCTGGGCGCCGATTAACCATCCGGAATTCGCGCCGGCGCAATTTGACGGACCGACTTCGGTGGCCTGTCGGGACTACTGGTACAAGCGGATGTTTGATTTGAACTTCACGGGGGCGCCCGAGGGCCAACCGAGTTGGCCCGGCTCCCTTCACAACTACTACTGGGACAACTCCCACGGCGTCATCAACATCACCGGCACCCAGACCGACATCTACGGGTGGATCCAGAGCCACCATGTGCTTGACCGGCGGCCCTACCCGCAGGGCGGGGACCCGCCGGTCGTGCCGATGGTCCAGCCTGGCACGCCCCTCATCCGCAAGTCCAGCGAGATAGTAAACTATGATGGCGTGGATCGGCCTATTCTTCGCGCAAGCCTGGGCAACTACGGCGGCAGAATGAAGCTGACTATTCTCTACCGTTGGGAGTATCTGACGCAGGCCGGGTGGGCGCCGCCCTGGCCGCGACTCACCGTCTACCAGACCCAGCGGAGCACCGACGCCAACAACCCGGACCCCGGCGACGTCACGATTGACCTGAGCGACGCCAACACGACACGCTACCCGGACCCCTACGACAATCGCCGGTGGACCTACTTCCCCGGCGGCTCTGCCGGAGGGTGGGACTACAAGGCGACAAACGATTCCACGAAGACTCGCGACGTGGTTCTGGCCCCGGGCTATTCCTGGAGCGTGTACACTCCCGCTCAGTCCTCGACGACCGGCGTTGCCTTCGATCCCGAGGGCACCCAGCCCGTGCTGATCTACCCCGCGACCAAGTTCGTAGTGCGATCCGTGCCGGCCTATACCTGGGGGCCGGGCCAGCGCGGCTACATGCCGCAGGACCAGGGCTGTGCCCCGTTGCCGAACACGCTCTTCACCAGCGCCGAGGTGCTCCAGTCCGACGTGGGCAACCGCTTCAAGAGTTTTGACTACTATTGCCACGACCATTTCCTGAACCCGACTCGGGGCCCTTACCAGGTCGAGCACCTGCTTCACAAGGGAAACGTAGACGACATCGCCGGGGACTCACTTGGCACCGTGAAGGCCCGCCCGGCGCCCTTCGACTGCGGGTTGCCGGCAGGCGTCGGCGGATCCGACCGCCCGAACCTGGGCATCTTCACCAACCCCCGTAACAACAATACGGGCGACCACTCGGCCGAGGCCATGCGGGAGGACATCCTCTACGCCATGCGCGACGCCGGCATCAGCTTCGCCCCGGACGACTACGACACGGTGATGTACGTCTGGGCGGGTGGGGCGTCGGATGAAAGCACGGGCCTGTCCTCGGTCAGCGGTTGGGGCACCATAATCGCCCACGCCAGCAGCGGAATGGTGACCGTCGGGGAGCAGACCGAACTGCTCACCGTCGCGCACGAGTTCGGTCATACCTTCGGCATGGGCGACCTTTACGACATGGATTTCTATACCAATGCCCTGGGCGTGCCGCCGAACCCGCTGAAGTTCGAGTGCGTGGCCATGGGGCCTTATTCGGTCATGGCCTTCGGGGGCGTGCGGGTGGATGCCTACCATCTGGTCAAGCTCGGCTGGATTTCGGGCGAGAATCTGGTTCAGCTCACCGAAGACAGGCCAAATGCACAAATAATCGGACTTGGGTCGCTTTTGCGGGAGCCAAATATCTACAAGCTGCCGGGCAACCCGTACTACATTACCCAGAGGACGCCGCCGAGCAATTGGCAGGAGTACTTCCTCGTTGAGTTCCGGGACAAGGTGGGGGCGGAATGGTACGGCGACCCGAGCCGGCGGGGCGTGTACATCTACCACGTGGACGAGCGCTTCCCGCAGACGGAAGAAGACCGGCTGCGGTGCGTCGTCGAGCAGGCGGATGGGCTTTACGAGCTGGAGAAGAACCTGCAGCGGGATGGGGATCTTTCCGCCACCTATCCCGGGACGCCCGTTGGGGCGGGGAACATTGACGGCGACCCCTTCGGCGTGCCCACGTCGTATAACTACGACTTCTGCCAGTGGAACTTCAACCTGCGGCGATGGCTGGCCAACCCGAACGACCTAGTCCCGGTGCCGACGTCCTTCAGCCACGGGGCCGAGGACCCCGGCGGCGGCGGCTTGCTGGCGGGGACGGATACGGACAGCTTCGTGCGGGTGCTGAACATCAACGTGCCGGAGCCGCAGCCGGAGAGCGCGTCCATTGCGACGGCGGACATCTACGTGGTGCCGCGGGAGATAGTCGTAACGGGTCAGCAGGTCTGGCCGTACAGCTTCGATTTGGGCAACGGAGTTGTCAAGCCGGTTGCCTGGCAGGGTGAGGAAGACCTGCCGGTGCTGAAGCTCACGCTCAACAATGCGGCCAACACCGGGCCCGGCGACTACGTGCACATGTCCCTCGGGCCGGTGACCGTCCAGCGCATCCGCATCTTGGAATCCGGCAGCAGCCCGAACGATACCGACGTGGCCTTCATGAAGCTGTACGCGGACAACGGCGACGGAACCTTCGACAAGAACAGCGACGCGCTGCTGGCGACGACGACGGTGTCCGGGCAGGTGGGTACCTTCGACGGATTGAGCTACGAAGTGCCGCTGGGGGCTCAGCGGGTTTTGTTCGTGGTCTACGACGTGGGCGTGACGGCGCAGATAAACCCGCGGGTGAGCCTGGCGGCGGACTTGCCGGAGCCGCGGTACTTCTGGCCCCAGCCGCCGGGCACCGTGCAGGTGAAGGAGCGGCTGGGTGAGTATTCCTTCGGCGCGCCGCGGTTCCCGGTGCGGACGGATGACGTGGCGCGGGTTCTTGAGGGGACGGATACGCTTTACATCGCGTCGAGCAACCTGGCGCCGGCCAGCGTGGACTTCGGGGCGACGGACGTGGCGGTGCTCAAGCTTGGGTTGGCCGTTGACCACGACCGGGTGATAGTGCGGCGCATGCGGTTCAAGGCGGAGGCGACGCCACCGGCAGGGCCGCCCCCGCCCTACCTGACCCCGAGGCAGTGCATAAGCCGGGCCAGCCTATGGCAGGATACCAACGGCAACGACCAGATAGACGCCGGGGACACGAAGATAGCGGATGCGGTTTTTTCGACGGACGACGAATTCGTCTTCGACGGTCTGGCGCTGGTCATTACGGGTACGCAGCCAACGCCGCTGCTGGTAGGCCTGAACTTCGTCAACGATACGCGGGCGGCGGGCTACAAGTTGCGCGTGATGCTTGAAAACGAGAATAGGGTGGCGCTGGTGGATGAGGATGGCGACGACGACCCGAGCGGGCCGGTGGGACAAAAGAAGAGCGTCCTGGTGCGCAATCCGGCGGACGAGACGGACATACAGCGGCAATCTGACCAGCCTACGTGGCCGATAGTGGCGGGGCTGGATGTGGTCAGCGGTAGCGGGGCGCCGTGGCAGAGCCGGGAGTTTGCCATAGCCGCGCCGATACCGCCCGTGTTGACGCTGCTGGCGATGGGGGGCGTGGAACCCTTCTCCGGGACGACTTCCACCATCTTTACCTTCCGGGTACGGTACACGTCCTCTTCCGGGCTATTGCCGCAGTTCGTGCGGCTGACCTATCAGAACATGCGGCCGGGCGGCGTTCCCGTCACGGTGGACATGACTCCGGTCAATCCGGCGGACAATGACGTGCGGGACGGCAAGGACTATATGTACCAAGTCAGCGGGGCGGCCCTGGGCGGCTACGGCGGGTATAAGTTCTACTTCTCGGCCAGCGACAATATTTCGACGGTGTACTTCTATGACCCAGGAGGGCCGGGGGCGGGTCAGCCGGCGGGCTGCTACGATACTCCACCGGCCAGCACCGACGATTGGCTGCACGGGCCGGTGGTGGGCACGCCCAGCGAGACCTACTTCACCGAAAGCACCTACACCACGCCGCAGGCCAACTACGAAGAAGGGCGGGACCTCGGCGGAGCCGACAAGGTCTACGTGAAGGTCATAGACCCCGATGCGGACATGGCGCCGGGCGCGCCGGATACTGTGGACGTGCTGGTGGAGGTGCTGGACGGCGCCACGGTGCTTGACATCGAGACGCTGCCGCTCACGGAGACCGGTAATAATACGGGCATCTTCACGGGCGAGCTACGTACGATAGGCACGTATGCGGGGCCTTCCGACCGCAACAACGGCTGGCTAAACGTCGTCGCCGGACCGAGCGGGAAGACCATCCGGGCGACATACAAGGATGCCGACGACCTGCCCAACCCCGGCGACGTGGACACCAGCCAGGCCACGGCCACGGTGACGGATACCATCGGGCCTGATCCGCTGCCCCAGCCTACTGCCGCGTACAACGTCAACGGTGTGCTTACGTTGCAGTGGACGCCGTCGCCGGCTGTGGACGTGGCGGGCTACAAGGTCTACTACAGCACGGCCAACTTCACGAACATCGGTGCGCCGGGGGTGAACCAGTACGGCGGGATATTGCCGGCCTCGCAGACCAGCCTGACGATAGGCAACCTGCCGCTCGGGACGGACTACTATCTGGCCGTGACGGCGATAGATGAGGTGCCGAACGAAAATCCGAACGTGACGGCGGTGCATGTTGCCGACCCAGGGCCGGAGGTCTATGACTACATCTGGTTCAAGCGCTCGGACTACACGACCGACGCGGACACCTACGAAGAGGGACGCGACCTGGGCGGCGGCGACAAGATATATGTCAAGGTCTTCGACAAGGGTGCTGACCTGAATCCCCTTGCGCCCGACACGGTAACGGTGCGGATTACGGGCAGCGGTCCCTACGCCGATGTGGTGAACTTCACCCTCACGGAGACGGGTAATTCCACGGGCGAGTTCACGGGGAGCGTGCCAACCATCGGTAAGGTGCCGCCGCCGGACGGCAACTGGCTCAACGCCATCGCCGGGCCGAGCGGGCAGGTCATCACGGCCACTTACCTGTACGGCTACAGCATCGGCCGCCGGGCCGACACCGACGCCCAGCCCGACAGGGCCACCATCGTGGATACCGTAGCACCCGCTCCCGTGACCGATATCACGGTGACCATCGGGTCAGACATGCGGAGCCTGGTGGTGAGCTGGCCAACCTACGATGAGGCCGCCCAGATTGACGTAGACCACTACAACATCTACTACCGGACGACGGACTTCAGCAACGTGACTGAGCCGGGTGTGGTGCTGGCCGGGTCAGTGCCGGCTGGCACGAAGACGTACACCATAGGCGGCCTGACGATGGGCACGAACTACTACGTGGCGGTAACGGCGGTTGACGAAGTGCCCAACGAGAACAAGGTGGTGGACGCGCGCGGCGTGGACGACCAGCCGCCGATGGTGTACGACCGCATCCCCGATGACATGGCCACGAATGTGAGCCGCTACGCGCAGATACAGTTCCGGTTCCGAGACGTGCCGTCGGGAGTGGATACGGGCAGCATTCAGGTACAGTGGGGCGCCTCGGACAGCAGCACCGACGAGCCAACTACCTGGAACGACATCAGTAACGTTGTTGGCAAGCTGGCCAACTCGGACTTCACGGAGGTGCTGGTGACGTACACGCCGCCGCCGTGGCCGGCGGACAAGTGGATATGGATACGGGCGAAGGCGTCGGACCGGACGCTGCCGCCGAATGCCATGCCCGACTGGGCCAAGTGGCGGTTCAGCGTGCTGCCGACGACCCAAGGGCTGGCCATTGTTGACCTAAATCCGGCTGATGGCGCCACGGGCGTGCCGCGTGACACGAACATCAGCTTCCGGGTTGTGGACTCGCTGGCGGCCATCGTGCGCGACTCTATATCGCTGACCGTGAATGGGGTGGTGATCCCGAGGGCGTCCCTGCAGATAACGGGCACCAGCGATGCGTATACGGTCGTTTATGACCCGCCGACGGACTTCAATTGGGGGCAACTGGTGCGGTGCTCGGCCAGCGCGAGGGATGTGGCGGACAACACCACGACCAGGTCATGGTCCTTCACCATCGAGAAGGACATCACCGGACCGACCATCACGCCTCTGCCGCCGGCCACCGAGGGCGCCACGGACGTGCCAGTCTCGGCGGACATTCTCATCGAAATCACTGACGACCAGACGGGCGTGGACCCGAACTCGATAAAGGTTACCGTGACCGTTCCGCCTGGCGTGACGGTGCCGGGGGCTTTGACTTACAACACGGGCACACACATAGCCACTTTCAACCCCGCCGACAACCTGCCGTACGGCACTACGGTTACCGTCGAAGTAGAGGCGAAGGACCTGGCTTCGCCAAAGAACAAGAGCACCAAGACATACACCTTCACGACGGCCCGGAGGACGTACTATATCCTGGGGCGCATCGTGGACGGCAACGGAGCGCCGGTTTCCGGAGTGACGGTGACCCTGAGCGGGGATGCCAGCAAGACGACGGCGACGGACGGGAACGGTTACTACCAGTTCCGCGACCTGCTGGCGGGCGACTACGTGGTGACGCCGACGAAGGCGGGGTGGAGCTTCACGCCGCCCAGCCGGACCTACACTGGCCTGGCGGCAAACGTGGACAACGCGGACTTCGTCGGCAGCCTGCCGACGTACGCGCTCAGTGGGACGGTGACGCTGGGCGGGGTTGGCTTGGCGGGCGTGACGATAACTGTGGATGGCCGTACGACCCAGACCGGCTCTGGCGGCACGTGGCAGATAGGCAACCTGCCTGCCGGCACCTATCTCATCGTGCCGTCGCTGGCTAACTATCAGTTCAATCCGCCTTCGCGGACGGCCACCATCACCAACGCTGACATTGGCGGCCTGGACTTTGAGGCCATCCCGTCCACCTTCACCATCTCCGGCACGGTGACGGATAGCAGCGGGAATCGGCTGGAGGGCGTGCTGGTGACGGCGGACGGGCGGACGGCCCTCACCGGCTCGAATGGACGCTACCAGATTGGCGGCATACCCGTGGGTACGGTGAACGTCCAGTGCCAGAAGGCCGGGTACACCTTCTTCTGGCAGGACGGGTTGGGCAATTGGCACAGTGAGCCTCGGCCCGTCACGGTGCCGCCGGACCAGGCGGATGTGAACTTCGTTGGGTACGCCGTGGTGTCACAGACCTTTGCGGGCGGGTTGTACATGCTGAGCGTGCCGTGCACGCCCAGGGACACCTCGCCGGTGGCGGTTTTCGGCACGGACTTGGTGGCGCGGTACGACCCCTCCGCGGTGCCGCCGCGGTATCTGACGGCGCGGTCGTCGCCCAGCGCGGAACTGCTCCGGGTACAGCCGGGGCGTGGGTTCTGGGTGATGTTCTCCGGCATTACGAATCTGCAGGTGCCGGGCACGCCGGTATCGACCGACCGGCCCGTGACCTTGGCCGCGCCGGACGGGTGGAACATGTTCGGCAATCCGTGGCTGCAGAAGTTGCCCGTGGACAGAATAACGGCACTGTCGGGGTCTATCCGGCCGTTCGTGTACACGTGGGATCCGATCGCGGCCACGTACCTGCTGATAGCGGCGGAGCCGGGCGTGGGTGTGGCGCGCAGCTACGTGCTGCCGTGGGAGGGGATGTGGGTGCGGGCGTTGGGGACGAGCACGGTGAGCATAGGTGTACCGAGCGGCCCCTTCGAGGCTGGGCGGGCGGAGGCTCTCCAGCTCGACCTGGGTGCGGAGGGCTGGTGGCTGGCGGTCGAGGCGCGAGCGGGCAGCAAGGCTGACCGGTGCTGTGCGGTAGGTGTGCGGAGCAGTGGCCCAGGGCTGGCTGTGGAGAAGCCGCCAGCCATGCCGAACTCTGTGTACGTTGCTGTCACGTCGGCCGCGGGCGAGCCGCTCGCGCGGTCGGTGCTGCCGGCTGGCCGCACCAGCTACGAATGGGACCTGGTGGTGACGACCGACATACCCGACACTGATGTGGCCGTAGTTCTGCCAGACCTGAGCAAGTTGCCTAAGGACCTGCAGGTGACCCTAACCGACCTTGACACGGGCAAGGCCGTGTACATGAGGACGACGAGCCAGTACCTATTCCGGTCCGGACCGGCGGGGGCGACCAGGCACCTGCGCCTGACGGTGGCACCGCGCAGCGCGGGCGGCCTGGTGGTGTCGGGGGCTTCGGCGACAGCGGTCGGGTCGCGGGTGACGGTGAGTTACGTGGCGAGCGTGCCCTGCACGGTGACGGCACGAGTGCTGAACATCGCCGGCCGGGTGGTGCGGGTTATCGCCAGCAACGTGCCGGCGTCGGCGGGCGTGAACACCCTGGCCTGGGATGGACGCGGCACCACAGGCAGCCCGGTCCCGGCCGGTACGTATCTTATCGAGCTGGATGCGGTGGCCGATAATGGCCAGCGGGTGCGGTGCGTCACCCACGTCACGCTGACTGGCAGGCGATAGACCACAGCCGCGATAGGAGAGTGAAGGTAGCATGCGCAGCACAGTGGCGCTATTGGTGGCCGCAGGGATTGTTGCCTGGGCGGTAGGTGGTTGTGGTGGTGGTGGCGGGCCGGGACAAAGCCAGTATCCGCCTGCGGGGAAGGGAGTGCTGCGCGGGCAGGTGGTCATCTTCGGTCACGAGGAGCTGCCGGTGACGGGCGTGGTGGTGCGGGCGACCATGGGATCGAGCGTGGTGCAGACGACGACGGTAAACAGCTGGTTCGACTTGGTGATCGCGCCGGGCACGTACACGGTCACGGTGGTGCCCCCGGAGGGCTTTGCCTTGCCCCCGGGCGGTGAGCAGGTCGAGGCGACGGCGTGGCAGGGCATCATAACTACGCTGCCCGAGCCCTTTGTGCTCATTGAAGAGACGGACTTGCCGCCCGGCACGCCATAGGGTTGCTGGAGGAATGGTAATGACGTCGCTTGTGGGGCGGGTCTCCGCCGGGCTGCGGAGACCCGTCGGTCTTCGTGGTGTTGTTCTGGCGGGCGGGCTGGCGTTGACGGTTGCCGCGGTGGCGGATTGGCCGACCTTTCGCGGCGATTCAGCGCGCACTGGTCGGGGAGCCGCTCCGATTGCCGCGCAGCCAACGCTGCTCTGGAAGGCTTGGCTGGGCGGCAGTGTGGACGGTTCGCCGGTTGTGGCGTCGGGGACAGTGTGGGTCGGGACGAACCGGGGTATGTTTGCTGCCTTGGACGCCGCGACGGGGGCAGTGCGATGGCGCGTGTCCTTGGAGGGGGCGGTATGCTCGGCGGCGTCGCTGGCCCGAAACCGCCTCGTGATTGGCACGGCGCGTCGGTTCTTGTACTGCTTAGGGTTGGACGGGAAGGTCTTGTGGCGGGCGCGGGCGGGGGATGCAGTCGTGGCATCGCCGCTGGTCCTGGGCGAGACGTGCTACTGGGGCAGCATGGACGGAGTGTTTCATGCTACGCGGCTTTCGGACGGCGCAAAGGTTTGGCAGGTGGGACTGTCGGGGAGCATTAGTGCAGCAGCCGCTAGCGACGGCGAGCAGATTTTTGTTGGTGATGAGGCCGGGTCGGTATGGGCCTTGTCGCCGACCGACGGCAGGGTGTTGTGGAAGGTGGATACCTCATGCCACGTGATGGCGGCGCCGGTCTTCGCCGACGGTCGGTTGCTGGTGCCGCTGGTCAGTCCCACTCGGCTCGTCCCGCCAGAGATACCCTACCTTATGGTGCTGAATCCGGACACCGGCGAAGAGCTGTGGCATATCCGGGGACCGCGGTCAATTTTCGCAAGCCCTGTGATGATGCCAATGGGCGTCGCCTACGTGTCGGTGGAGGGATACCTGTCGGACACTTTTTGGCGGGCTCATTCGGCTGACGGCACGCGCGAGATATACAAGCAGCGTCTTGGAGGAGTGGTAGATTCGTCACCGGCGTGGGCTGAGGATATGGCTTACTTTGGCGCCCATGATGGGTGTGTGTATGCCGTGCGGCTTTCTGACGGCGTGGTTGTCAGTCGCACCAAACTCGCCGCCAAGATTTTCTCCTCACCAGCCTTGGATGGCGGGAAGCTATACATCGGGGCAAGCGATGGCCATTTGTATTGCTTGCAGTGAGGTAGCCGGCTGAGGTTTACCCAGTGAGAGGGCAGCGAAAGGAAAGTGGCTTGGCGCCGCAGGTCCGTGGTGCGCAGCAACGTGGAAGACCCCTCAGAGGTATAGGTCCATCCAGAGGCGGCAGTGGCGGCGGAAGTCATAGGAAAGCTCGTGGCCCAGGGTCGGGTAACGCAGCAGCGCTCGGTGGCAACCTAGGTTCTGGAAAACCGGCTCAATGGTGGCGGGCGGACAGACGTCGTCCTTGTCGCCAATGGTGATGAGCGTAGGGCATCGCACCCAGGCGCTGAGGTTCACGGGGTCGAACCACTGCAGCGTTTCCAGGCCGCGGGCTTTCATCTGTGGGTTGGCCGAAAAATAGTCGGCGAGTTCCTGGTAGGGATAGGTCGGGGTTGTCTGCATAATCTCGAGAGCCTTGGGGTAGTTGCACAGGAAGGGGACGTGGGCGGCGGCGGCGCGAATGCGATCGTCCAGGGCGGCCAGAGCGATGGTCAGGCCACCGCCCTGACTCGTTCCGAAGGCACCGATGCGATTGGGGTTTACCTCAGGGCGCGAGCAGAGGAAGTCCACGCCCCTCACACAGTCCATATAAGCGGCTCGGTAGTAGTACTGCGCGGGGTTTTCCAGCCCGAAGGTTAGGGGCGTTAGGCCGTCGGGAAGCCTGAAATGGCGGGCGCTCGGCCCCTGGCCGCGAGGGTAGAGGATGAGAAGGGCATAGCCAGCTTCGCCAGCGAGAGCGGGCTCCTGGCAGTTCCCGGCGTAGCCAGGGAAGGTGATAAGGGCAGGCAGGGGTTCTCGTTGGGGCCAGTTGGGTACCAGGTAGGTGCACTCTAGGTTCACGCCGTTGAGGCTGGTGAGGGTCACTTCGTAGCGCGTTACGAGCCAGTCCGGCTGGTCGTCCGGAGTCCGGATTTGCACTGATAAGGGGACAGCCTCAAGCTCAGCGCGGGCAGCGTCCCAGAAAGCGCGTAGCTCGGGTTCGGTCATGACTGTACCTCCGGGCTGGTGGAGAGAATGGTGTGCGCTGCATTTCGGCGTCAGTGGGCCGTGTCCTGCTCGTCCGGGGCCCCGGCAGGTAAAGCGCCGTGCGCGCCGAAGGTCCAAAGCGCCTCATGCTCACGGGGCTGTTGGCGGCCCCAGGCGGCTGGCCCATCGGGGAGGTGAGAGAGATGGTCGTGCTCAACGAGCCAACGTTGCAGGTAGCGCTGGATTTCGTGAATCTGAGCCAGGCGCTCCGGTGTGCACGGGAGGCCTATGCGGGTGGGGCACGGTGGTTGGAGGCCGGCACGCCCCTCATCAAAGCGGAGGGCCTGGACGCCGTCCGGCGATTGCGGGAGGAGTTCCCCGACTGTGTCATCGTCGCCGACATGAAGATTATTGATGCCGGGCGGGTGGAGGTGGAGGCGGCGGCGAAGGCGGGAGCGGACATTGTTGCAGTGCTGGGCGCGGCCTCGGACGCCACCATTGCCGAGTGTATCGAAGCTGGGCAGCGCTACGACGCCTTGATAATGGTTGATCTGATTGAGGTTCCCGAACCGGTGCGGCGGGCGGTCGAGTGCCAGCGACTCGGCGCGGCCATCATTGATGTTCACTGTCCAATTGATTTGCAGATGCGCGGGGAGGACCCCTTCGACCTGCTGCGGGAAGTCGTGGCGGCGGTGGATGTGCCGGTGGCAGTCGCAGGCGGAATAAACTCCGAGACGGCGCCGGTGGCGGTGGAGGCCGGCGCGATGATTGTCATCGTGGGCGGGGCCATCACCAAGGCTCCGGACGCTACCGAGGCGACCGCGCGCATTCTTGAGGCCATGCGTACCGGCAAGCCCATCGCCACCGAGCTTTACAAGCGCGGCCGCGAGGAAGACCTGCGGGAGATTTTCAGCAAGTGCACGGCGGCCAACGTCTCCGACGCTATGCACCGCAAGGGTTGGCTTCCGGAGATAAGGCCTTTGGCGCCGGGGATGAAATGCGTTGGGCCTGCGGTGACGGTGTGGACCTACCCTGGCGACTGGGCCAAGCCCGTGGAGGCCATAGACACTGCAGAGCCGGGGTCGGTGCTCGTCATTGACGTTAGGGGCGAAGGGCCGGCCGTGTGGGGTGAGGAGGCTTCGAAGAGTTGCCTGTCGCGCGGCCTGGCCGGCTGCGTGATCTTCGGTGCGTCGCGCGATACCCGCGAGATACGCGAGCTAGGCTTTCCGGTGTTCTCGAGGCTGACGTGTCCCCAGGCCGGCGACCCCAAGGGCATGGGCATGATAGGTGTGACCCTAAAGATTGGCGAGACGACGGTGCGGCCAGGGGATTTCGTGGTAGCCGACGACGATGGGGTGGTGGTGGTGCCACGGGAGCGAGCGGTGGAGGTTGCTAACCGGGCCATGGCCGTCGTTGAGCGTGAGAGCCGTGAAAAAGCAGAAATCGAGGCTGGGCGAACGCTTGCCGAGGTCTCAGAGCTGCAGCGTTGGGAGCAGCGGCGGCGGGAGCTATCCCCCAGGCCGCGGGAAGGCGAGGAGGAGTGAGGGTTGGCGGAGGTGATAGTGGTCGGGCCAGGTGCGATGGGGCAGATGCACGCGGCGCTGCTTCGGCGCGCGGGCGTTGACGTTGCCCTCCTGCATCGCGACCCACGGCGCGCCGCGGCTTTGGAAGGCACTGGTGTGCGGTTGGATGGGGTGGTGGGAAAGATGTGCGTGCCGGTGCCGTGTGTGGCGGAGGCGAAAGCCTTGGGGCCGGCGCGCTTCATCGTCATATTCACGAAGGCCTATGACACGGAGGCGGCAGTGCGCGGGGCTATGCCCGCCGCCGATGCAGCAACGACGTGGGTGACGCTCCAGAACGGCCTGGGCAACGTGGAGGCAATCCAGGGGGTGGTGGGACAGGGGCCGGTGCTGTGCGGCGTGACGGCCAGTGGCGCCCATGTCCTGCCGGACGGCACGGTCAACGTGGTGGCGGTGGGGAACGTGCTTTTGGGGCCAGTGGCGCCGGCGACTGCGCGGCAAGCCCTGGCCTTCTGCGAGGTGCTCAACCGCGCTGGCCTGCCTTGCGAGGCTGTGGATGCCCCTTGGCCAGCGGTGTGGCAGAAACTGGCCGTAAACGCGGCCATAAACCCTTTGGCGGCGCTGGCGGGGCGGCGTAACGGCGAGCTGCTGGAGCTGTCCTGGCTGCGTCGGGTTGCCTTTGAAGTGGCCCGCGAGGTAGGCCGCGTGGCTGCGGCGCAAGGGGTTGACCTGGGTGGTGATCCGGCGGACCTGGTGGAGACGGTGTGCCGGACGACGGCTGCCAACCGCTGCTCGATGCTCCAGGATTTGGCGTCTGGGCGGCGGACGGAGATAGACCAAATCTGCGGAGCCGTCGCTGCTCTTGCGCCGTTGGAGGAGCCGGCGCAGTTGTGTCAGGCACTTCTCGCCTTGATAAAAACCGCCGAGCGCGAAGCGGGCAATCGCTAAAGAGGAGGGAGGAAATCAACCAAGTGATAATCATCGGTGAGCTTATCAATGGTACGCGCAAGCCCATTGCCCGAGCGATAGCGGAGCGAGACGCGGAGTATATCCAGTCTTTGGCTTGTGAGCAGGCGAAGGCTGGCGCGGCCTATGTGGATGTGAATGCCGGCACCACCGGCGCCAAGGAAATCGAGGACTTAGCGTGGCTGGTTGAGGTCGTCCAGGGAGTGGTCTCGGTGCCCCTCAGCCTCGACAGCCCCAATCCGGAGGCCCTTGAGCGGGCGCTGGAGGTCTATAGAGGCCCCAAGCCGCTAATCAACTCCGTGACGGCTGAAGCGGAGCGCGTGGAAAAGGTGCTGCCCCTTGTCGTCTCTTCGGGGGCCAGCGTCATCGCCTTGTGCTTGAGCGACCGGGGGATGCCGGCCGACGCCGAAGAGCGCGTGGCGGTCGCCAAGGAGCTGGTCGAGAAAATAATGGGCGCCGGCGTCGAGCCTGGGCGCATTTTCATTGACCCAGTCGTCGTCCCCGAAGGCACCGACCATCGGGCTGGTAGCTGGGTGCTCGACGCGATAGGGCAGCTACGGACGCTGTTCCCCGACTGCCATATTACCGGCGGACTGAGCAACGTGTCCTACGGTCTGCCTGAGCGGCGGCTACTGAATCGGGTTTTCTTGGCGATGTGCATCGGGCGCGGGCTGGACTCGGCCGTCATTGACCCCCTTGACCGCGAGATGATGGCGACCATCTATGCCGCCGAAGCTCTTGCCGGCCGGGACGAATGGTGCATGAGTTATCTGCAAGCCTTTCGAGAGGGCAAGTTGGGAGCGCCGGCTCAGGGCTGAGGAATTTCCGGTTCGGACCGGCGAGAAGACAAGTAGCGGTGGAAGCCTTCTTCGAGTATCTGGGCCTGGCGGTCCCAGGTGAAGAGCCTGGCGCGGGCGGCCGCGGCGGCCCCCAGTTTCTTTCGCAGCGACGGTTCGCCAGCTAGCTCATCGAGGGCGGCCGCAAAGGCTTGCGGCTCGCGGGGCAAGATGTAGCCGGCGCCGTCCTCGAAGAGGCCGCCGGGATTGCCTTCGCGGCTGATTAGCACCGGCACTCCGCAGGCTGCTGCCTCAACGCTCACGAGCGGGAAGCCCTCAAAGCGGCTGGGGAGCATGAGGCAGTCGGCAGCCGCGTAGAAATCTTGAGGCCGCTCGGTACGGCCGCAGAAGACCACGCGGCTGGCCAGGCCTAGGTCTGCGGTGAGCTTCTGGAAGGCGCGGGCGTCGGCGTGGCTGCCCACTACCGCCAGCTTCCACGGCCTTCGCGCCGCTGCGACGGCCTGCAGAGCGATGTGAAGTCCCTTTTCCCACCACAGGCCGCCCATGAAAAGCGCCAGCAGGTCTCCTTGGGCGATGCCCAGGCTGGCCCGCGCTAAGTTTCGGTTTTTCCGCACGGCCGGATTGAACGTCGTCAGGTCAACGCCATTGGGCGCCACGAGGACGTCCTGTGGCCCCAGGCCGTGAACTCGGCGTAGGTCGTCGGCCATCCGCTGCGAGACCGCATAGGCCCTGCCCCGGCAGTGTAACAACGTTCGGCGCTCCCTGGGAATGAAAAAGCGGCGCCGGACGACCATGTTAATGCGTTCGCGAAGGGACGCCGGTCGGCGGCGCTCCAGGGCCACCAAGCGCATGGTCTCAAGCCGGAGAGGGTGGCAGGTGTGAAAGAGCGAGAAGTTGCATTTGGGACAGTTGCCGCCTTGGGCCAGAACGATATCGTGGCTGGGGGACAGTAGGCGTGAGACAAGCCGAGGAAAGAGAATCGCGCCCAGGAGCTTCCCGCGAGGAGCGGGGCGCACGAGGACGGTTCTGACGCCCCAGAGGGCCAGGTCTTCGGGGGCATGATAGCAATAGACCGTGACACGGTGGCGTGCCGCCCATCGGGCCACAAGCTCGTATGCCACGCGCTCCTGGCCGCCGGAGGTGCCTAAGTGCTCAATTACCACCGCCAGGTCGAGGGGACGGTCTTCCATCAGCGGCCCCTCCGGCGCCTCAGCAGGGTAGCGATGGCAGCGACTTTCCCGCGCCAGGAGTGCCATAGCCGCCGCGCCACCTCGGTGGGTCGGTGCTCGCGCAAGGCCACCAGGGCGCGAAGGAGGCCGTAAGCCCGCGCGTGGCCGATGAGAAAGCCGTAAGTCAGGATAATCGGCACCTGCCACACACGGGCATGCTTGAGGGCCACGTAGGCCCAGTTATGGCCCTCGGCGAAGAGCATGGGGGCAGCGCCGTAGGCGCGGGTGGCTTCGCCGAAACGCTCGGCCGGATAATGGTCAACGATGGCCAGAGGGTCGTAAATGAGCCGGTAGCCAAGCCGCCTTACGGCAAGGCAGACATCCATGTCATTGCACTGGGCGGCGCCGATTTGCAGGGCCTGGTCGAAACCATTCATGAGCAGCGTCCGGCGAAAGGACATATTGGCGCCCTTGAGGATGTCGCATTCTACCGGCGCCGTTGGCACAAGGCTAAGGTGATGATTGCCGATGGGCCGCCCGAACCACGAGTACTTGCCCACGATGCGCACCTCGCCGTCAACCACGCCGTCGTCCCGATGGATGAGGTCTCGCCCGCCCGCTCCACCAACTCTCGCGTCCGCGTAGTGGCTGGCCAGGCGTTTCAGCCAGTCCGGCCGGGGAACGCAGTCGTCGTCGGTGAAGCAGACGATGCTACTCTGGCTGGCTGCCAGACCGGCATTCATGGCTGGTATCTGTCCTGGGCACGAGACGAAGACCATTCGCATACGCTTGCCCACGCCGGGGTGTGAAGCGCTCCAGTTCTCCACCGTCTGTCTGGTCGTTTCGTCGTCTTCACGGACTACGACGATTATTTTGTCGGCGGGCCTGGTTTGGGCGCTGAGACCATCCAGACAGGCGACCAGTGCCTTCGGGCGCATGAGCGTTGGCACGATGACGGTGATGGTCAGTTCGCCTTGCTCAGTGGGAGGCTCTGCGGCGCTTGGCGTCCCGTTGCTCACTGCGCAGCACTCCGGCGAGGTACTGGCCGGTGTAGGAGGACGTCACCGCGGCGACTTGCTCGGGCGTGCCCTCAGCGACTATTCGGCCGCCCTCTTCGCCTCCTTCCGGCCCGAGATCAATTATCCAGTCGGCGGTTTTTATCACGTCGAGGTTGTGCTCAATGACAACCACTGTATTTCCAGCGTCAACCAGACGGTGGAGGACTTCCAGAAGCTTTTCGATGTCAACGAAGTGCAAGCCGGTGGTTGGCTCGTCGAGAATGTAGAGGGTGCGGCCTGTTGAGGGGCGGGACAGCTCTCGGGCCAGCTTGACGCGTTGGGCCTCGCCACCCGACAAAGTCGGAGCCGGCTGGCCCAGTGTCAGGTAGCCCAAGCCGACCTCGGAGAGCGTGCGCAGGGCCGACTGGAGCTTCGGTACGTTGGCGAACATGTATGCGGCCTCGTCAACGGTGAGGTCCAGGACCTGGGCAATGCTGAGGCCGCGATAGCGGATGGCCAAAGTCTCGCGGTTGAACCGGGTGCCGCCGCATTCTGTGCACGTAACCCACACGTCGGGCAGGAATTCCAGAGCTACGCGCACGCGACCTTCGCCCCGGCAAGCTTCGCAGCGCCCGCCAGGGACGTTGAAGCTGAAGCGTCCCGGCCTGTAGCCACGCATGCGGGCCTCGGGCGTTTCCGCGAAGAGCCGGCGAATCTCATCGAAGAAACCCACGTAGGTCGCTGGATTGGAGCGCGGCGTGCGCCCGATGGGCGATTGGTCAATGCTTATGACCTTGTCGAGGTGCTCGTAGCCGACGATGCGCTCATGCAGGCCCGGCTTGTCCGAGGCGCGGTGAAGATAGCGGCGGAGGCCGCGGTAGAGAATGTCAATGACAAGGCTGCTCTTGCCGGAGCCGGAGACGCCGGTGACGCAGATGAAGGTGCCCAAGGGGAAGCGGACGTTGAAGCCCTTAAGGTTGTGCTGTCGGGCGCCGCGGATTTCGAGGACCTGACCGAGGCCGCGGCGGCGCGTTGTCGGCACCGGCACCTCCCGCCGGCCGGCGAGGTAGGGACCGGTGACCGACTGCGGGCAGTCGGCCATGCCTTCGGGGGGGCCGTAGTAGATGACGCGGCCGCCCTCGGGGCCGGCCCCAGGCCCAAGCTCGACCACGTAGTCTGCCGCACGGATGGTGGCTGGGTCGTGCTCGACGACGAGAACGGTGTTGCCGAGGTCGCGCAGGCGACGCAGGAGAGATAGGAGGCGGTCTTGGTCGCGCGGGTGCAAGCCAACGCTAGGCTCGTCCAGGATGTAGATTATGCCGGCGAGTCCGGAGCCGAGCTGAGTGGCAAGACGAATGCGCTGCGCCTCGCCGCCAGCCAGTGTTGGAGCCACGCGGTCGAGGGTCAGGTACCCTATGCCCACCTGTTCCATGAACTCCAGTCGTGCTGTGATTTCGCGCAGCACTTCGCTTGCCACCAGGGCGTCGCCGTCGGGCAGCTCAAGTTGGCGAAAAAAGCTCAAGGCTTCCGAGACCGTGCTAGCTACTATTTCGGCGATGGAGCGCCCGCCGATTTTCACCGCCAGGGCCTCGGGCCGTAGGCGCTGCCCTCCGCAGTCGGGACATGGCAGCTCGCCGTAAAAGCGCTCCTCATACCGTGCCTCGGCCTTGGACAGTTTGCGCCCCGACCTCTCGGCCGTGGCCGGGATTATCCCCGGGAAAGGCCGCGAGTAGCGGAAGGTCTGACCGTCCCGAGACTTGTATTCGAAGGTGATAACTTCGTCGCCGGAGCCGTAGAGAAGAATTTGCCTTATCTTCTCTGGCAGGTCGCACCAAGGGGTTGTTGGGTCGAAGGCATAGTGACGGGCCAGGGCCTCGATTTGGTGGCGCATAACGGGACTCTTGACCGCGCCGTAAGGCGCCAGGGCACCGTCCAGGATGGACTTATTGGGGTCGGCGATGAGAAGGTCGGGGTCGAGGTCACGGACAACACCCAGGCCCTCGCAGCGCGGACACATACCTTCGGGGTGGTTGAAGGAGAAGAGGCCGAGGCTGAGGGTGGGGAAAATGGCTCCGCATTCACCACATGCGAAGCGGGTGGAATAAGGCCTGTCCCCATCGCCGAGGACGTGCGCGACCACGATCCCGTCGCTTTCTGCCAGGGCCGTCTCCACCGCTTCGGCTATCCGCCCACGTTCCACCTGCCTGGCCACAAGCCTGTCCACCACTATCTCAATGGCGTGCGGCGCCTTCTCGTCCAGGGAGACGGTCTCAGCCAGGTCGTACACCTGGCCGTCCACGCGCACTCGCGCGTAGCCCTTGCGGCGGATGGCACGGATGGTTTGGCGGAGGCTCTGCCCTTCGGCCCGTACCGGCGCCAGCACCATATAGCGCGTGCCAGGGGCGAGTTTTTCGAGGTCGTCGGTGATTTGCTGGACCGTCCATGCCTTCACCGGCGCTCCACAGCGGTAGCAGACTGGCTTGCCGCAACGAGCGAAGAGGACGCGCAGGAAGTCGTAGATATCGGTCATGGTGGCGACGGTGGAACGGGGCGTGCCGGCTGCGGAGCGCTGGTCAATGGCGATTGCAGGGGGCAGGCCGTCAATGTGCTCCACGTTGGGGCGTTCGAGGCCGCCGAGGATTTGGCGGGCGTGGGTGCTCAGTGACTCCACGTAGCGACGGCGGCCTTCGGCGTATATGGTATCGAAGGCCAGGGAAGATTTCCCGGAGCCGCTGACGCCGCAAAACACGATGAGCCTGCCGCGCGGTAGCTCCAGATAAGGGACGTCTAAATTGTGTTCGCGGGCGCCGAAGATGCGTATGAGCCCGCTCGTCTCTCGTGCATCCTGTCCCATGGCGGAAGCTATCTAGTATGTTCGCGTCCTCCGCCATAGGTCAAGGCCACTGCGGGGAGAAACGCCTGGCGGCGGGCTCTCTAGGCTACCGGTGCGGTGCGGCCTGCATCGCGTTCAAGCGTGGCCTGCCGCTCGGCCCGCGTGGTGTGGGACTGCCGGCTCTTCTGCACGGCGGCTACACCGGCCTTGGCGGCTACCTGGTCTCCTTTTCCAGTTCGTCGGCGAACAGTTTGAAGTGTTGGACCAGCCGTTGGCGGCATATCTCTGCCGTGCTAGGCTTCGCTGCCAGCAATGCGCCCGTAGCGCCAGCGCTCCCCCTGCGGAAACGTGCAATTTGTTCGTCGGTGAAACCCGCGCGCTTAAGAATCGCCAGTTCTATCTCAGGTAGCTCTCCCGCGCTCATTTGCTGGCGCACCGTGGCAAGTTGTTCCTGGGATGCCTGGCCGAGAACGGTCTCGATTTGAGACATAAGTGGCGCGGTCAGCTCTGCCTGCTCGGCGGCGTGTCGGGCGTAGGCTGCCGCATCGAGGGCATGCTGGCGTGCCCACTTCTGGTCGCCGGCGGCCTTCGCTCCCAGATGACGGGCGAAAGCCTGGTACATGGCACGCGTGTACTCCATCATGTGGATGGCGGCCTCTGCGGCCTTTCGGTCGGCCTCTACGGTAATCTGTCGAAGCTCTGGGCAGGAGAAGGGTTGGACCTTGACCGCCTGCCGGAAGTTGGGGTCGGGGTCGTAAGCGGCGGCGTACAGCAAAGAAGACGTGGTAATGAAGGCCGCTTGGGCAATAAACATGGTCGCGGCGGCCGGCGGATTCCACACCAGGCAGAAGCCACAGGCCGTGGACATCCAGCCCGCCACGCCCGCCGAAATGCTCGAGTACAGGGCAATTTGCTTAGGAGTGGACACTTCTATGACCACGTCTATTTGCGGCGGCACGGGAGAAAGATTGGGGCTTACCGTACCGGGCCGCGTGTGGCGGGTGACCCTCGGAATGAAGTAATGCAGGGTCTCGCCCCACTGCGTAAATTGTACGTAGGTCACGTATGCGTCAACGACCGGCAGATAAGCCGTCACGAGCGCCCAGAGGAAGTCTTCAAAGCCTTGCGGAGGAATCCAATCCCACCGGTGGTGGAAGGGCATATTGATCCAGACCTTTTCGCCCGGTTCGAGCGGTAGGTCTGCTGGCAGGCTCCAAGTTTGCGGGCCATCCATGTTGTCCGGCCACCAGAACTGCGCGTTGGCCACTTGGTCGCGCCGCCGCGCGGTATATTCCTTGTCAACCCATTCCCATTTGATGGTTGCCGGCTGGTCGCTCGGATTCTCAATCCGCACACACACGAGATAGGTATGGTCCATGAGCGGTGTGCCCTCGTCTGGAGGACGATTAGGGTGAACCCCGCTCGGCAGGTCACCAAACCACGGGACGTCGGTGATGAACGTGTCCACCACGCGCGGATGGCGGCGGTCACAGATAATCTTCCGCATCCACCACTGCGCCTGGGGGGTTACGTTGCCGGCTTTGTCCTTGGCCCGCACATACACGGTGATTTCCTTGCGCTGCTGATCGGCTGTGCCGGTCTGCAGGGAGAAGCTCCACTGGGCTGTGCCGGTCGCTCTAGCCCACTGGGTTTTGTTAGTGCTCCATTCGACAAAGTCGAGCCCGCTGCCAACGTCGGTGGCTGTGCCACTGACGGTCACCGTCGGGACGTCGGTAACCAGCGGTTCCTGGTTCTGTCCGCCGGGCAGTTGGGGTGGGAATGGGTCGGTGACGGTGGGGGCGTTGCGTACCTCGCTCGTTGCCAGGACCGTTGTTCCGCTGAGCGCCCGGCACGAGTACTTGTGCGGTCCGTAGTCGAGCGCCTGACTGTACTTGTACACCATGCCCGGCTTGGTCGTGTCGCGGGTCATGTCGTGGTCTTGGCCGTCGAGGTTGATGACCACTTTGGCGGGTGCCTGGCCGTCAGTGGAGCTGTAAGTTGCCCAGAAAGTAAAGGTGGCACCGTGCGGCCCGGGGTCGGGGTCCACCGTCGTCGTGGTGAACTTGCGTTCCACGGCCGGCACGAGATGAATAGTGTAGGTGGAAAGCAATACGTTCCCGGCTCCTCCGCCGTATCGCAAGAGGCGAAACTCTATTTTGAGGTCGCCTGGATTGTCTTGCTTGAACTCCTTTGTGAAGGTGTATTTCGCCAGCGGCAGGCCGCCCTGGCCGCCACCGTACGCCAGCTCTGGAATCGGCTGGTCCCAACCCCAGCCGGCTGGACTCGTGCTGCCTGGCTCGTAGGGGACTACTCGGATGGTGGCGTCGCGAAGCGACTTGGTAGCGGACGGGTTGCTCACGGTGACGGTCAGCGTAATCTTGTCGCGCAGGTCTTGTTGGCCTCGCTGGGGTTGCATGGCTTTTGGCTCTGGCGGAGTGTGCGAACACTCAATCCTAAACAGCGTTCTTGCCTCGTCCGCGGTGGCGTAATTGATGGCCACGTCAATGTTGAGTGGTTCGGTCCACAGCCAGCCTCGACCCTGATTGCCCATCCTCACATACAGTTTGTAGGTGCCGTGGCGCGTGACCGTCCAGCTCTTTGTATACTGCACCCACGTATTTTCGGGCATGTCAGTGTTTGTGAGGTCTTGGGACGTGCCTGCCGAGGGGTCTTGACCGGGCTGGCACCACACCACCTTGGCGTAGGTGGGATTGGGCGCGCGGCCATCGTCCATAATTTTGAAAATGATCGTGAGAGTGTCGCCCACCTTGGGCATGGTGGGGTTCTGGGAAACGAGTTCCAATTTGAGACCCAGGGCGACACTTGGCAGATAGAGTAGAAAAGTAACAAAAGCGGCGAAGAAAAGCGTCGTGCTAGCGCCTTTTGCGCGGAGCGTGGGCACTTGGTAGGTCATCCAAACTGCCTCCCCTGCTCTCGGTATTGCGCGGGCCGAAGAGACCGTTCACTTTTCCACCCTTTGCGCGTGGGAGGCAACTGGTGTCCCACGTCAAAGGCGTGGGAGCTATTGGCTCATGCGCGCTCCGTGAAGGGAATCATAGCATAAATACCCGTTGAGCAGCCCCATCGCCTATCGGGCTGGAACACTGTGGCGCCGCGCTGCCGGACTTCGGCTTCAGCCCGCTTCTACCTTTCGATTACGCCCTGCAGACCCGCGGGCAGGACCAGGACGAAGCCGCCTGGCGGGTTGCAGGGGCCGCCGAGTCTGACGTGGACCTTGCCGTCTGGCGCCGCCGCAGCGGGGGTAACGGTCATGTCCAGGTCGCCCCAGTACGTTGGCATGCTGGCCACGGAGAAGGTCTTGTCGCCCCGCAGCCATTCTTCGGGTAGGCCGGCCAGGAGCATCAGTTGCTCGCCGCGCTCGTACATCAAGCAGGTGCGCAGCAGATTGAGGTAGTCAGCGCCGACCCAGGTGTGGGGCATGTCGCCGCCGCGGAAGCGGCCGGTCTTCGGGTCGAAGCTCTCCCCCCAGGCATAAACGCCGGGGGCGCTCTGGTGGTCCAGGTGCCAGCGGAGCATTTTCCAGGCGCGCTCGCGTTGGCCGAGAAGGACGTAGCAGGCGCCGAGTTCCATGCCGTATCCCCATACGGACCCCCAGTGGACGTAGCCGCCTCCGGTCGGTGCTATCCATTTTTCCCAGTAGACATCGAAGCTACGGAGGGTAAGAGGGTCGCGGGGATCGAGAATCATGCCAGGCCACAGGCCGGGGCTTGTGCCGCGGGCCATCGAAGAGCTGTCTTTATCCTCCGGCCCGTTTGGGATGTAGTCAATGCCATAGTGAGCCATTACCTGGCGGATGCTTTCCATCGTTGACGCCAGGAGTTCGTCGCCGCTGGTCCTCATCCAGCGGGCGTCATCCTCCAGGCCGAGTTCTCGGGCGGCATATTCGGCATCGCGCCAGCCCAAGACGGCCCAGAAGTCGTCCCAATAGTGGTGCCAGTCGCCCGGGCCGAGGTCCTCCGCCGAAACCGAGGGCGTCAGGATGCCAAAGGCATAGTTGAGCGGAGGTGGTTTCTGGCGGACCTCCTCAGTCATGTTTGCAAGCCGCACCCCTTCGAGAAACTCGCAGGCCTTCCGCAGGGCCGGGTATACCCGCTGCAGCCAGGCGCGGTCGCGGGTGAAGCGGTACACTTGGACGAGGGAATAGATGCCCTGGCCTTGAGCGTCCCACTCATGAGGTCCTCCTGGGCGATAGTCGCCGGAAACGATGGAGGGGAATTCGCCGTCGGGGAGCTGAATCTTGACGTAAACTTCGGCGGCGGCGCGAGCCTCCTCATTCAAGCCCATGCGTAGCATGGCAGCAATCTGATAAGCGCTGTCGCGGCACCAGAAGGCATCGTAGTTGAGGGGGCCGGGGTGGGGTTGGTCCCCATCCATGGAGACGAGCATGTAGGCGGCGTTAGCCCTTGCAGCGTTGGCCACCCGCGGCTCGGGCAGGTTCCACCTGGTTTTGCCGATGCGGTCTTGCCACCACGCAGCGCCTTCGCCTTCGGCTTCGGAGAAGGCCAGCGGGTTGAAATCGCCGCCGGGGGCCTGGGGCGAGGCAACTTCGAGGGTCCATTGCTGGCCAGGTTCGACGGCGAGGTCCCAGGCGAGGGCGGCCGCGGCCGGCCCGCGACTTGCTCCTTGACCCCCTGACGGCACCTCGCCCCGTCCGGCCCATTCGGAGGGGTCGCCGTCCAGCAAATTGCACGCGCCGTATGCTGCCGGCGCAGATGACACGCGGGCAAAAAGCCGCCCGTCTATGGTCACGTCTGTCCCCGTAACCTCAACCCTCTCCGCGCGGGCCACGTTGCCGTTCAGGCGGTAAGGCCTCACCAGAAGATATAGCCTCAACTGCCGCCTCTGGCCGCCGCCGTTGGCCACCGTTATGCGGCTGTATCCCGTGGGCGCGCCGGCGCGGTCGCGCCACACGAGAAAGTCGTGCGCGAGAGACAAGCCACCCTCCGCTTCCCAGCGCCACTCGACGATGGGCAGGGCGTCATCCCGCAGCCGCCAGGTGACATTTTGCCAGGTTTCGATTTCGAAGTCGTATTCAGGGCACAGAAGACGTCCGGCCTCCACGTCGTAAAGCACGGGCGTGAAGGAATAACTTGCGTTCTGTGGCTGGACGGAGCCGTCGGGGCCAACCAAGGCCTCCTCTCGTGCCCGCGCCAAGCCCGCCACCGTCCAGACTCCTGCCCCCGCCCGCACCCATGCCGGCACGTACCAGTTGGGGTGAAGCGCCGCGAGGTAACGCAGCACCTGGCCCCAATCGCCCGCTAGGGCCGGGTTGGGCACCAGCATCGCCGGCGGCTGCACTATCCCACCGTTGGCGTACCAGTCCATCACCCGCACGGCCAGCGTTAGCTCGCGCCCAGGCCCGCAGTACCGGCCGATGTCCGTCGAGGTTGTCTTGTTATAGACGCTGTTTTCCCCGCCAGCGGGCGTCAGGGAGCCATGGGTCGCCACCTTCTCGCCATTCACATACAGCTCGTAGGCATCGTCCACCCCGCCGAAGACCACTATGCCCTTGCCTTCGGGCCAGGTGTCGGTGAGTTTCAATTTTTTTCGATACCAAGCCCAGCCGTCATAGTCACCGATTTGGGCTTCCCAGCCGGCGGGGACTTGGGCCTCGCGCCAGGCAGCGTCGTCAAAATCGGGGCGGTGCCAGCCGAGATCGAGGCCGTGGCCCTCGGGGTCGGTGGAGAACTTCCAAGCGCCCGAGAGGTCGAGGACTTCTATGACTGGTGCTGGCTCGATGCGAATAGGCGCCCGCACCAGCCCACCGCCCCCACCCCAGTCCATGACCCGCACGGCCACCAGGACCTCGCCGGCGGTTGTTAGCTTGGCCGGCAGCGGCACCATGGTTTCCGTTTGCCAAACGCTGGCCCCACCACTCATGCTTCCTGAGCGACCCAGAAACGCCCCGTTGGCCCAGGCTTCGTAAGCGTCATCCACGCCGGGAAAAATCAGCACAAGGTCCTTACCAGCCAGGTCGGGTGGGATGGATATGCGCTTGCGGTACCAGCCCAGGCCGTCGTAGTCGGGGTGGGTTTGTTCCTCCCAGGTTCGTCCCGCCTGGAGCTCTTCCCATGCGCTATCGTCCAGGTCCGGATCCATCCAGCCCAGTCGGACACCTTCGTCGTTGGGGTCGGCCCTGAACTTCCACAAGCCAGAGACCTCTGCACCTGCGGCTATTTCGCAGGCCTCCAGAAGTACGAGAATCGCTGTGACGACCGCAATCCACCGCAGCATCCTCATCTCGTCACCTCCATCGAATTGGGCGTATCTCAGCACGCCACGCCGCGCGCCGGCCGGCGGCTGAGCCACGCCCACAGGTGCTAATTCCTTGGCCGGCCGTGATTCCTGCCCTGCGGCGAGATGTATCAGGGGCAGTTTACGGACCGGCCGCAACTGGCCCGGCGCTTAGTTCGTGGGCGGGTGGGTATACCAACCTTGCCAGAGGGATTTTTGTCGTGGTATTGTTGCGTGCCTTTGTGGCCTACCGCCAATTTTTTCAGGAGGTGAAGTGCAGTGAAACGTGGCTTTACGCTTATCGAATTGCTGGTGGTGATCGCGATCATCGCGATCCTGGCGGCGATTCTCTTTCCGGTCTTCGCCCGGGCCCGGGAGAAGGCACGGCAGGCTAGCTGCCAGAGCAACCTCAAGCAAATCGGCCTTGCGGTCCAGATGTATGCCCAGGACTACGACGAGCGCCTGCCCCTGGGCGACTATCCCGGCGCAGCTCACTATGATGAGTTCACCGGTGACCCCGACTCGCTGTGGTACTGGCAGTATAATTTGCTCCAACCGTACATCAAGAACATCCAAATCTTCGTGTGCCCCAGCAAGCAGATTGAGAACCGGATGTGCGGATGCCGCCAGGAGGGCGCGCCGCGGGCATTGTGGGGCTACGGCCTCAACTGCACGGCGGGCGATAACCCCATAGGTCGCGCCCTCGCGGAGATCCAGGCCCCAGCCGAGACAGTGTATGCGGCCGACGCCGACTGCGTCGTCGTCCGCACGGACCAGCCGGAATGGTACACGCTCACCGGCCACGGTCTCTGCCCCACCACCTTCAGCCCCCACAACGACGGCAAGAATCATCTCTACTGCGACGGGCACGTCAAGTGGCACAAGATACAGGGCTTGCACTGGCGATACTGGACGGTCAACCCGAACGACTAAGCCACCGGAGTGGGGGCTAGCTGACGGAGTTTGGGACGAAGCCGCCGGCCAAGGGCCCTTGGCCGGCGGCTTCATGTCTCGATGGCCCAAGCTGGCGGCCTTCGCGCTGGCGGCGGGACGGTGCAGCTTCGAAGCCAGCCCAGCGGCGACGGCGGGTCCGGTCGCGCCTTGCCGCGAGAAGGTGCTCTCGTATTCTTCGCTATGTATGGGGCTAAGTGAGGCCCAGGGATTCGTTTATGTCCCGCTGGTATTCTTCCACCGCCAGAGCTTCGACATCGGCGACATTGACTGGCCGGCCTGTGGTGGCGGACTCGTAGACGCTGTAGCAGATGGCCTCCGCCTTGTAGCCCTCCAGCCCGTCGGTCTCCATGGGCGCGTCGTAGAGGACGGCCTCAATGAATTCCTTTAGCTCGTGGGCGATGGTATCGAAGATGCCGCGAGGGAAGTACCGCTCGCGCTCATCCTCGGAGAGGGAAGCCAGGAACTCGGCTTCGAGTTCGCCGCGGGATAAATTCACGTCGCCGGCGCGCAGGCCCATGCTCCAGTCGAGCATGCCTTCGGAGCCGAAAACGGCCCGCTTGCCCCAGCCTTCACCCAGGCAGGCCGAGGTTAGCGTCCATTGGCCCACCGCCGGCACACCTTCGAACTTGAGGATGGCTATCATTGCGTCCTCAACGTCCACGTCAATAAGGCCGGCCGTCAGGTCGCTCTCATCCCGGTACCGGTGCGGCCAGAAGGCGCGGGTGACGGCGTAGACCTCCTTGACGGGACCGATGTGGTAGCGGAAGAGGTCGGCGAAATGGACGCCGCCGTCGAGGGTCCAGCCGGCGCCCGCCTCCATGCGGTGCTCGCGCCAAGTCCAGTACCACCGACGCAGGCCGGCATCAATCCAGAAGACCATCCACGGCTCACCAATGCGGCCGGACTTGATGGCCCAATTGTTTGCGCGTTCAGAGAGGGCGCGGCGGTAATTCTCGGCCACGTGGAGCTTCACGCCAGCTTGCGCGGCGGCGTCAAGCATAAGTTTACCTGCCCGCATGGTTATTGCCAGGGGCTTTTCGATGGTCACGTGCTTGCCGGCCTGCAGGCACGGCACCGCCACGAGGTGATGCTGGCGGTGGGCGACGGAGATGTCGCATGCGTCGAGGTCCGATTGCTTGGCGAGAAGCGTTTCCACATCCGTATAGACGGCTGGCCGACTGCCTTGGAACTCGGCGACCTGGTCGGCGAAGGCCTCAGCAGCTTCTCGGCGGATGTCGCAGCAGGCCACGATGCGGAAATTGCGCAGGTCGCGGTTCCATAGCTCACGAAAACCATTGACGTGTGCGCCCATCATCCCCCCGCAGCCAATCATCGCGATGTTGAGCTGGTCTGGCACGCAGGTCACTCCTTGCGGACAATATTGCGCGCGCCCTTTTTCACGGGCGCGGGCTAAGAGGCCTTAGCGGCCTCCTTCACAACGTCGAGCAAGGCCATAAAGTTGCGCGTGCCCTTTTCGGTATAGGTACCGGAGGCCGTCCCGCCCAAACAAAATCCGTCAGGGCCGATTTGCTCCACCAGTCGGCGGCCGGCCGCCTTGACTTCCTCAGCGTCGCGCTTCTCGATAACTTCCATGTCGTCCAGGCAGCCCACAATGCAAACCTTGCCGCTGAGCTTGGCCTTGGCCGCTGCCGGGTCGCAGTCGCCCCAGGGCGGGAGCTCCAGAGGGTCCAGGGCGTGGGGCGCGATGTCCACTATCATGTCCAAGTAGCGCATGATTGGCCCGTGATTATGATAGTAAACCCAGGCGCCATGGCTCTTGAGCAGCTTGACAAGTTCCCGGTCGGGTTGGCGGCACAAGATGTCAAAGGCCTTGGGCCCGAGCTGGGTGGAGGCATACTCGCCGCCAACGATTCGAAAACCGTCCACGCCCTTGCGACAGGCCTTGTCAGCCCACTCGAGCAGTCGCTCGTTCGCCACGCGAATCATTTGGACCATGGCGTCCGGGGCGTCGGCCCAGAGCAGGCAGAAGTCGGCTGGCGAAAACATGCTGGCTGGCCAGCAGATGGCGTTGCCCAGTCCGGCCAACACCATCCCTTCGTCACCAATTCGTTCTTTCCAGCGGAAAAACTCCGTCGGGTCTGGGTCGGGAGGCTGGTAGGGGATGGACAGCAGTGCCTCAACGTCGTCGGCGGTCTTGCACGGGAACTCTATGTGTCCGGTAGTCTGCTGGGTGGTTTGGAAAACGCTACGCAGGTCGCCCCGCGGTGTATGGTAGATGGTAATGGTGCGGTTGCCTTCAGTGAACGTCTCGGTCTTGATTGCTGTGCCCAGGAAGATGTCGCCGCCGCCAACGCCGACGTCCAAGATGGGGTCAACGGCGCGGACGAACTCCCAAGTGAATTCAGCTTCGGGGTTAAGCCGCCCGAGGGTGAAGGGTGAAACGGGGATGCGGTCGGGCGTCCCGCATGAAAATGCACACTCTATCCGCTCGCGGGATGTCATGGGTGGGCATCTCCCTGCGCCTCAGGGCTGGCGCTGTCACCATTACTTGGCAGCGCAGTCCTGCTGGCTGAGGACCTCCATACCCTCTCCTATCATGCAAACCTCTGGCTCCAGCCAAATGCCAAACTGGTCATAGACGGTTCGCTGCGCCCAGACGATGAGCTTCACTACCTCAGCAGCAGTGGCGTGGCCGAGATTGATGATGAAGTTGGCGTGCTTGGTGGAGAATTGGGCATCGCCGATTCTCTTGCCCTTGGCGCCGGCGGCTTCCAGGAGCCGGCCTGCGTAGTCGCCCGGCGGCCGCTTGAATATGCTTCCTGCACTGCGCGCCGAGAGCGGCTGTTTCTCGCAGCGACTAGCCACGACCTCGTACATCCGCTTGTGCACGCGGGCGGGATCCGAAGCTGACAATCGCAGGGAGGCTTCGAGCACGCACAGACCCTGGTCGCGCAGGCTGCTGGAACGATAGCCGAAGCTCATCTCATCGCGCCGCAGACACTCTACACTGCCGTCGGGGCAGAGGACGGTGACGGATTCAACGACATCGCCCAGACAGGCTCCGTTGGCGCCGGCGTTCATGTACAGGGCGCCACCTAGGGTGCCGGGAATCCCTGCGAGCCCCTCCAGCCCCGACAGGCCTGCATCGGCGGTGCAGTGAACCAGTGCTCCCACCAAGGCGCCCGAGGCGGCCACCAGCCGCGAGCCGGCGATGTGGAGTTTCCGCAGTCCGGGGTAGGTACTTATGACTGCGCCCTTCACGCCGGCGTCGCTGACGATGACGTTGGTGCCGCGTCCCAGGACCACTGTGGGCACGCCAGCACCCACCAACACACGCAGCGCCGCGCCCAGAGCTCCGGGGGCTGCCGGCTCCAGATAAACCTCTGCCGGCCCCCCCACGCCCAAGGAGGTGCAGGCAGCCATCGGCACGTCCTGCTGCACTCGCAACTGTTCAATCGATTCCAGCACCCTCAAGAGACTGTTATCTACTGTAGCCACTGTGATTCGCCCGGCTCAGCAAGAAGATTCGCACCATTCCGCTTTGCAGGCCCTCCCGCTAGCAAAAGGGTTTGTAGCCCGCTGACCTCCCAGGCCGCGACCGTAGGTCTTTGTTTACTCTTCCGGCTTGCAAGGTCCTTCAGTTGTCGGCTCTCCACCCGGTTCGCATGGCTCAGGGGGCTCGGCGGCTTGAGTGCATGATGCTTCGGGGGCAGGCGTCGGCTGGTCAGCGTCGGTAGGCGGCTCTGCGGGGCTTTCGGCGGGTGACTCAGGAGCCTGGCCCAGCCGCTCCCGCGCTGCCCTGGCAGCCTCTTCAGCTTTTTCGCGGGCAGCCTTGGCGGCTTCTTCAGCCTTCTGACGCGCTAGCTTGGCGGCCTCGAGGGTCTTCTCCCGAGCCACCGCCCCGCCTTCCTTCGCTGCCGCGACAGCCTTTTCCAGGCTCTCCCGCGCGGCCTTGGCTGCCTCTTGAGCCTTTTCCCGCGCCGCTGTGCTCTGGGCCTTCATCTTTTCGCTGAGGTGCTTGAGCTGCGCCCGAAGGCCCCCCGCGTGCCCAGCCATAACAGCTATTTCCGCTGCCGGGATAACTAGCGTGTCCACGCCGTGAACAGACCCCGGCACCACGGGCAGCACCACCGGCCCATCGGCCAGGTCCTTGAGCACGCCCGCGGAGACTTCGTAGCGCGTCACCTTCTTGTCCACGGGATTAACCCATACTTTGGTAACGCGTCCCAGCCGGCGTCCCTCGTCGGTGACGACCTCAAGCGGAGGCGCCGTCGGCTCGCGGCGCCGGCTAAGCAGTTCGGGCAGTTCGCTGAGGTGCTTGGCGGCCTGCGAGCTGGGTATCATTACCGCGTCCTCGCCCATCGTGACGATGTCCTCGGCCATAATCCCCCGTTCGGCCGCCCCTTGGCCTGTTATAAGACCCACCAGCTCGCCGGTAGCCAGATCGCAGATGACCTGCGTAACCCTTCCAACTACCCTTCCGTCGGCAATCCCGACAACTTCAAGGCCTCGTATCGTACTGATTTCTCTCATTGCCCTTCCCCCTTTCGCCGTGGTTCGTCGGTCCATGCGCTCCAGCAATCAGGATCCTCGCCTTCGCCATCCACGTAGGCCACCAGCTTCCGCAGGTACTCCACGAAGGCCTTCCCGTGGCGCGGGTGGGTGGCCATCACGCGGGCGAAAGCGCGGCCGTAGCTCCGAAAATCACCCACGTCCAGTCGCACCTCTCCTTCGGCCAGAGGAACCGCCCACACCTGCCGCCCGCGGCCTATCAGCCGCCGTATGGCATCGGTCAGTTGTACTTCTTCGCCTGGCCGGACAATGCTCCTGCTCTCTTCTATGGTCTCGAATATCTCCGGAGTGAAGACGTAGCGGGCTGATATGGCCCAGTTGCTGGGGGCCAAGGTCGGCCCAGGCTTCTCAAGGATGTCGCCTACCGCAAAGGGCCTGTGGCCGGCCGCTTCCTGTTTTGGGGCCAAGATGCCGTAACGCGACGTATCCTCTGGCGCTACTTGGTAGGTGGCAATGCAGGCGGCGCAGTCTCTTTGCCCGAAATGTTCCACCAGGCGACTGAGAATGCCTGGGCCGGGCCGAGAGCGAGTAATCACGCTGTCGCCCAGGGCCACCACAAAGGGCTCGTCTCCACAGAAGGCCCGTGCGCGGGAGACGGCATCGCCCAGGCCAAGCTGTTGGCTCTGCCGCGTGTAGAAGATCTCCACGGCGTGGGGCCAGCCGTCGTCGGCTACTTTACCCTCGCCGAGTTCTTCCAGCCAACGTGCGTCGGCGTCGAAATGGTCCTCGATAGCCCGCTTCATGCGGCCGGTTATGATGAGTATCTGGCGGATGCCCGCCTCGGCCAGCTCCTCGACCACGTGTTGGATGGTGGGCTTGGTGCCGAGGGGCAGCATCTCCTTGGCCTGGGACTTAGTCGCCGGATACAGCCGTGTTCCGCGCCCAGCCGCTGGGACTACCGCCTTGGTGATATCCAATGAAGCCACCTTCGCGTCATAGGCCGGCCCCTGGCAGTGGCCTCGTCGGCCGGCCCAGGTATTTGCGTAACAACGATGGAGCCAGCGGCCCGACTCGAACGGGCAACCTGCGCATTACGAATGCGCTGCTCTGCCAATTGAGCTACGCTGGCTCCCGCGAATAAGTGCGGTTTTGGTGGCAGGGGGCAGAATCGAACTGCCGACGCAGGGATTTTCAGTCCCTCGCTCTACCACTGAGCTACCCTGCCATTCAGCACCCGTTTATATGGTGGGCGGAGCAGGACTTGAACCTGCGCCCTCGTGCTTGTAAGGCACGCGCTCTGGCCGGCTGAGCTATCCGCCCGCGCCGGTTTGTCTGGTGGCCCCAACGGGATTCGAACCCGTGCCGCCGCCTTGAAAGAGCGGTGTCCTAGGCCTCTAGACGATGGGGCCTCCCTTACTGGTAGGCCGTGCAGGACTCGAACCTGCGACTCCCGGATTAAAAGTCCGGAGCTCTACCACCTGAGCTAACGGCCCAGTGCGAAGCATATGTTAGTCACCCTGCGGCCCAAGTGTCAACAGCATGCCGCCTCCGCCATGGCTTGACTGTTGACAGGCAGCCAGCTTTCTGTTATACTAGCTTTCAGCATGGGTCAGACGAGCAATCGCTGGTTCTGGCGCTGGTTCTGGTGGGCCGCCTAGCTGCGGGCCACCGCGATGCTCGTCCCGTGACCCTATAGACAATTCAAGCCTGATTAGACCAAAACGAGACCGCGGAGCCTGCAGCCAAGCTGCGAAGCCCGCGGTCTGTTGTTTTCTGCGAACCTTGACAAGAGATGCGCCACCGGGTCTTCCCTCCTTGGTCAGTGGGAGCGTTGCACATTCCCGGCGGGTGGCAGGTATCAGGGCGCGGCGGACGAAACTAGGCCGGAGGCGCTCCGGTCAGCGGCTCCAGGAGTGGGGCTGCGAAAGCTTCGACGGCGCGCTCCGCGAAGCCTTGCCTTGACGCGGCGAGGCCTAAACCCAAGGGGCGGGGAGCGTCCGCACCGGCAGCCGTCCCGTGGGGACGGCAGCAGGTGGCCTGAGTCACCTGCTGGTGCGTATGTGATAACACGGCGGGCGCTCCCGGCCCCAGCCGGGAGGTGGGGCAATGTACAAACTGGCCCTAGCAGGAGCTGGCGGGTTGGCCGGCGTGCATGCGGAGAACTTCGCCGGCATCCCCGACTGCCAGATCGTTGCCATCTACGACCCAGTGCGCGAAAAGGCCGAGGCGCTGGCGGCTCAGGTGGGCGGAGAAGCGGCGGAGGAGGAGAGCCGGCTCTACGCTGATGACGTGGACGTAGTCGTCGTTGCCACGCCCACGCCCTTCCACGCCGACTACTGTATCAAGGCCGCCAAAGCTGGCAAGCATATTTTCTGCGAGAAGCCCATGACCCGCACCCTGCAACAGGCGGAGGCGGTTGTGGAAGCCGTGCGGGCGGCGGGCGTGACGATGATGGTCGGCCACGTGCTGCGTTTCTTCGGCGAGTACGCTACCGCACGGCAACTGGTGCGAGACGGTGCGATAGGCACTGTCGGCATGGTCAGAGCTAGTCGCATTAATACCATGCCCCGCGGCCAGGGCGACTGGTTTGCGAATTATCAGCTCAGCGGCGGCGTAATCTTGGACATGTCCATCCACGACCTCGACTGGCTTTTGTGGACCTTTGGACCGGTTGACCGCGTGTACGCTCACTCCCGCTGTGACCTGATGCCCGTGATGGACTACGCCCTCATGTCCCTGCGGTTCAAGTCGGGCGCGATTGCTCACGTCGAGGGTTCCTGGGCTGACCTGGGCACCTTCCGTACGAGCTTCGAGATTGCCGGCAGCGGTGGCCTCATCAGCCACGACAGTACCGCCAACGTCACGCTTACCGTCCAAAAACGCGAAGAAGCAGAAGGCGCCATGGCCGTCCAACGTCCCAGCAGCCCATGGCACAAGTCACCGTATCTGCTGGAGGACGAGCACTTTGTCGAGTGTCTCAAGGCTGGGCGCGAGCCGATGGTGACTGTTGAGCACGCCTTCGAGGCCGTGCGACTGGCGTTAGCCTGTTGCGAAAGCGCCGAGACCGGCCGGGTAATCCGGCTAGCCTAAGGGGGGAGACCAATGGCTGTCAAAATAGGCATCATCAGCTTCGCCCACATGCACGCCTATAGCTACGCGGAGTGTCTCAAGGCGCTGCCGGAAGTTGACTTTGTGGGCATCGCCGATGACCTACCGGAGCGGGCAGAGGAAGTGGCGGCCAAATTCGGCGTGAAGGTCCTCCCCGAAGATGACCTCCTTTCAGAGGTACAAGGCGTCATCGTCACGACCGAAAACGTCCTGCACCGCCAGAAGGTCACGCGGGCGGCAGCGGCGGGCGTCCACGTGCTTTGCGAAAAGCCCCTGGCACCCAATCTCGAGGACTGTCAGCACATGATTGACGCTTGCCAGGCCGCCGGCGTCCAGCTAATGCAGGCTTTTCCATGCCGGTACGGGCCGGCCTTCAAGCAAGCTCTGGAAATGATGCGGGCCGGCGAGGTTGGTGATGTCATCGCCATCAAGGCCACCAACCGCGGTCGCAATCCGGGAGGCTGGTTTGTCCAGCCCGAATTTTCCGGCGGCGGCGCCGTAATGGACCATACCGTGCATATCGTTGACCTTGTCCGCGCCTTCACCGGCGACGAGTTTGCCACAATTTACTGCGAACGCGACCGCTTCTTCCGCTCCGACATTCATTGCGAGGACGCTGGTTTGCTCACCATGACCCTGCGCGGCGGCGCCTTCGTGACCCTGGATTGTTCCTGGTCACGCCCGCCCCATTTCCCTGTCTGGGGCGACGCCACGATGTACGTCGTGGGTAGCAAGGCCAACGTGGACATCAACCTGTTCATCGAGCGCTTGGACGTGTACCGCAATGAGGACCGCAGTTACGTCTGGGAGCCTTATGCCTACTCGCCCGATATGGGGCTGATTGAGGATTTCGTGCGGTGCGTGGCGACAGGCGAGCCGGTGCCCATAACCGGCGAAGACGGAATGAAGGCAGTGGAGGTCGTGATCGCAGCCTACGAGTCGGCGCGGACGGGCGAGGTGGTGAAGCTTAGCTAACACCGGTGCTTGGACCGGGCCGGACTTATGCGGCGCGGCCCGCACGGGTCGCGCCGTTGCTTTTGCGGCGGCTGAGGGCGCGGCCTGGTTCGGCTTTGATAGCTTCAGGTTCAACCCAGGCGCGTTCTGGGATGCTGGCGGGGCGGCCTGGCGAGCTGCAAAACACTGGCTTGGGCCGGAAACGGTGGTGCATCTCTTGGCGGGCGTCAAGTAGGCGGTGTGCGTTGACGCGGCAGGCCAACGCGCTGCGAAGGGGGTGAGGACGATGTACGTGCCGGACTACGAGGACTTTGCACGGCTGGCGGAAAAGGGCAATCTGGTGCCGGTGTACCGCGAGATACTGTCGGACCTGGACACGCCGGTATCCGCTTTTCTAAAGCTGCGGCAGAGCAACGGCGATTATGCGTGTCTACTGGAGAGCGTCAGCGGGGGCGAGAATGTCGCGCGGTTTTCCTATGTTGCGGTGAGGCCGCCCGTGGTGATGGCCTCCAAGGACCGGCGCGTGACGATTCGGCGTGGCAGCGAGGTCGCTCAATTTGACCTTGCCCAGGGCCAGGACCCGCTCCATGTGCTTAAGGACCTCATGGCGGCGTACAGCTACGTGCCTCTTCCCGGTTGGAAACGCTTCCCCGGTGGGATGGTCGGCTATATGGCCTACGACCTGGTGCGATTTTTTGAGGAATTGCCGGCGTTGAAGCCCGACGACCTTGGCCTGCCGGATTGTCAGTTCATGTTGGCGGATACGCTGTTGGTTTTCGACCACGTGATGAACCGGGTGCGGATAGTCGCCAACGCCCACGTGGACGACGACCCCCAAGAGGCTTACTGGGAAGCCATCGAACGCATCGAGTGGCTGGTGGACTTGCTGAGCCGGCCGCTGGTGCCGACGGGGAGGGAGAGCGGGCGGCCGGCGCGGGTGCCGGAAGACCCCTCGGCCCTGCCGAGCACGATGACCCGCGCCCAGCACCGGGAAGCAGTCCTGGCGGCAAAGGACTACATTGCGGCCGGCGACGTCATCCAGGTGGTTCTTTCCCACCGCATGCACGTCCAGGTGAGCGCCGACCCCTTCGATGTCTATCGGGCGCTGAGGGCCATAAACCCGTCGCCGTACATGTTTTATCTCAGCTTCGGAGACCTGAAGCTCATTGGGGCATCCCCAGAAATCCTCGTGACCGAAGACGGCGGCGAAGTGGTGACGCGGCCCATCGCCGGGACGCGGCAACGCGGCCTGGACGATGAGCACGACCGGCGGTTGGCTGAGGAGCTTCTTGCCGACGCGAAGGAACGGGCAGAGCACGTGATGCTGGTGGACCTGCATCGAAACGACATCGGACGAGTATGCCAGCCAGGGAGCGTGCAGGTGGACGAGCTTATGACCATCGAGCGGTACAGCCACGTGATGCACATCGTGAGCAACGTGCGGGGGCGACTGCGGCCCGACCGCGACCAGTTTGACCTCCTGCGAGCAACCTTTCCTGCCGGCACGGTCTCCGGCGCGCCCAAAATCCGCGCAATGCAGATAATCGAGGAGCTAGAGCCGGTGCGCCGGGGGCCATATGCGGGTGCCGTGGGTTACTTCGGCTTTTCGGGCGCAATGGACACCTGTATCACTTTGCGCACCGTGGTCATGAAGGGCGACACGGCTTATCTTCAGGCCGGTGGCGGAATAGTCGCCGACAGCGACCCCGACCGGGAATACCAGGAGACGATGAACAAAGCGGCGGCCATTCTTCAAGCCGTGCGCCTCGCCGAGCGCGGCCTGCAGTGACGGCGGGCGGCAAGGGTAGGAGGCCAAAGGACTATGACCATCCTCATAGACAACTACGACAGTTTTACCTACAACCTATATCAGTACCTGTGCGAGCTGGGCGAGGAAGTGCAGGTTTTCCGTAACGACAGGATTACGGTTGCGGAGATGGAGGCTTTGGCGCCGGAGCGGATAGTGATTTCACCGGGGCCGTGCACGCCCGACGAGGCCGGTATATCTATGCCCGCCGTGCAGGCCTTCGCCGGACGCGTGCCAATCCTTGGCGTGTGTTTGGGGCACCAGGCTATTGGCCAGGCCTTTGGCGGGAAGGTGGTGCGGTGCCATCGGCTAATGCACGGCAAGACTTCCCCCATTCGCCACGATGGGCGAACCATCTTTGAGGGTCTGCCGAATCCTTTTGACGCCGTGCGGTATCATTCCCTAGTCGTGGAGCGCGAGAGCCTCCCGACCTGCCTGGAGATTTCTGCCTGGGCCGATGACGAGGGTGAGATTATGGGCCTGCGCCATCGCGAGCTGGTTGTGGAGGGCGTGCAGTTCCATCCAGAGTCAGTGCTCACGGCGCCAGGCAAGCAGTTGTTGGCAAACTTCTTGAAGCTGCGTTCTGGGCGGTGGTAGGGGAGCGTCCGGCTTGAATCTAGGGGGCGAGTAGGACGAAGCCCGTCAAGGACGAGGGCGTAGACTGGTGGCATGTCGCAGCTCTTGTGGCGCTGGTGGGGATAGTAGTGGTGGACATAGTGGTGCCTGCTAAGCTCCTTGTGCCGCTTGTATCCGCTACGGAACGGATGGGCGAGGAAGCGGATGAAGCTGGCGCGGTGCGGGATCTGCCGAGTGTGATGTGGCCGACGGCGGCGCTGGTATTGGGCGTGCTTGTGATGGGGCTGGCGGCGTGGCGGATGATACGCGAGCAGGCCGTCGAGGGGCGCTGGCTGTGGACGCTTGCCGTGGCGGCGGCGACGATTCTGTGGTCGGCGAGCGTGATGGCGGCCTTGTACAAGGCCGAGAAGGCTTTGGCGAGTCTTGCGGGGGGCATGTGACAAACGAGAATTATCGGGGACGAGAAGGCTATGCCAACAGATGAGAGGGGTCTGCTCTCGTACCTAAAAAAACTGGTGGCGGGCGAGAACCTGACGCGGGATGAGGCCGCCCACGCCATGCACTGCGTGATGAGCGGTGAGGCAACCGAGGCGCAGATAGCGGGCCTGTTGGTGGCCCTGCGGGTGAGGGGGGAGACGGCTGAGGAACTGGCTGGCTTTGCGCAGGCCATGCGGCAGAGGGCCGTGAAGGTACCCGTGGGTGTGACGGGGGTGGTGGACACCTGTGGTACGGGCGGGGACGTGCACGATACCTTCAACATTTCGACGGCGGCGGCCTTTGTGGCCGCGGCGGCGGGCGTGCCCGTTGCTAAACATGGCAACCGGTCGGTCACGAGCCGCTGCGGAAGTGCCGATGTATTGGAGGCTCTTGGCGTGCCGCTAGAGCTTTCGCCGGAACAAGTAGGCCAGTGTATTGACGAGGTGGGCATTGGATTCCTCTTCGCGCCGGCTCTTCATCCAGCCATGCGCCATGCCGCGCCGGTGCGTCGGCAGCTTGGGCTGCGCACGGTCTTCAATCTGCTGGGGCCATTGACCAATCCTGCGGAGGCGCGCAGGCAGGTGCTGGGGGTCTTCGCTCCGGAGTGGGTGAGGCCCGTGGCCGAGGCGCTCTTGGAGCTGGGGACGACGCATGCCATGGTAGTTCACGGTCTGGACGGCTTGGATGAATTAAGCATCGTCGGCCCGACGGTGGTGGCAGAGGTGCGTGACGGTGGGGTGAGGGAGTATACCTTGGTGGCGGAAGACTTGGGGCTGCCGCGCTGCCGCGTTGAGGACATAGCTGGGGGCGACCCTGAGCAGTCGGCCGCGATGCTGTTGGAGGTGTTAGGTGGGGCGAAGGGAGCGCGAAGCGATATTGTCGCCCTGAACGCTGCTGCGGCTGTGTACGTGGGCGGACGGGCTGCCGACCTTCGGGAGGGCCTGGCAGTGGCCCGCCAGGTGCTTGAGAGTGGTGCCGCCATGGCCGTGCTGGAAAAGTTTCGGCGAGTGGCGACGGAATTGGCCGCGCAAGGCCGGCAGGCCTGACAGACGCCAGCGTGTGATGGCCACGTCGCGCGATGGAGCGAGGGCGGCCGATGCGGGTACACAAGCTTCTGGCCGAGATAGTGGAGCACAAGCGCCAAGAAGTCGAGCGGGCTAAGGCGGAGCTGCCATTGCCCGTCATCCAGGAGAGACTACCGCGGCTGCCGACGCCGCGGAACTTCCGTGCGTCGGTCCGCGGCCGGCCGGACGTGCGCATTATTGCTGAGATGAAACGCGCCAGCCCCAGCCACGGCGTCTTCACCGACCTCTACGACCCACGCATCCTGGCCCAGGAGTTCGCCGGCAATGGCGCCGCCGCCATCAGTGTGCTCACTGACATGAAGTACTTTGGCGGCCAGTGCTTCGACCTCCGGCGGGCCAGGCGGTATATGCCTCTGCCGCTGCTGCGCAAAGATTTCATCATAGACCCCTACCAGGTCTACGAGGCGCGGTACTGGCTCGCGGACGCAGTGTTGCTGATTGTGGCAATAGTGGACGAGGCGCTTTTGAGGGATCTGTTGGCCGTGACGCGCGAGCTGGGCATGGCGGCGCTGGTTGAGTGTCATGAGGCTGACGAGATTGAGATGGCGCTGCGGGTTGGGGCGGACATAATCGGCATAAACAACCGCGACCTAGCCACGCTAGAGGTGGACATCAGCCGGACGGAAAGCCTAGCGAGGCTGGTGCCTATGGAGTGTACGTTGGTGGCCGAAAGTGGCATAAGAACGCGGCAGGATGTGGAGCGGCTGGCCGACGCTGGCATAGACGCGGCCCTCATCGGCACTGCTCTCATGCGCGATCCGGAGCCGGGCCTGGCTCTGCGGCAGTTCGTCAGGGTTCCGTGCCGGCGAGAGGCTAGAGGGGGGCGTGGGTGAGGCTGGCGCCGACGATGGCGCGGATTTTTGCCTGGCCGCTGGCGCAAAGGAGACGGGCGAAAAATGTCCGTAGACGACAGACAGGGCAAGTTTGGGCGTTTTGGGGGCCAGTACGTGCCCGAAACGCTCATGCCGGTGCTCAAGGAGCTTGAGGAAGCTTATTTTGCTGCGCGTGAGGACCCTGAATTTCAGCGTGAGTTTGACTGGTACCTGCGTGAGTACGCGGGCCGGCCGTCGGTGCTATATCTGGCGCAGCGGCTCAGTGAACGGGTGGGCTGCCGCGTTTACCTCAAACGAGAAGACCTCAATCATACCGGCGCACACAAGATAAACAATACCATCGGCCAGGCTCTCTTGGCGCGGCGGATGGGCAAGCGGCGCATGATAGCCGAGACTGGGGCGGGCCAGCATGGCGTCGCCACGGCCACCGTCGCGGCCCTGTTCGGCTTTGAGTGCGTAATCTACATGGGCGAGGAAGACATCCGTCGGCAGGCGCCGAACGTTTTCCGCATGCGGCTGCTCGGCGCCGAGGTGCGGCCCGTTGCGTCCGGCACCCGCACGCTAAAGGATGCCATCAACGAGGCCATCCGCGACTGGATGACCCACCCCACGGACACCTTCTACTGCTTCGGCACGGTTGCCGGCCCCCATCCCTTCCCGGTCATGGTGCGGGATTTCCAGTCGGTCATCGGGCGGGAAGCGCGGGAACAGTGCTTGCAGAAAGAGGGACGCCTGCCGACGAAGCTGCTGGCGTGTGTTGGGGGTGGCTCAAACGCGATGGGTCTCTTCCATGCCTTCATCGGCGACGAAGCGGTGGAGCTGGTGGGTGTTGAGGCGGCGGGGTTAGGCATTGAGGCGGGTTTGCACGCTGCGGCGCTGGGGGCGGGTACGCCGGGCGTGATTCACGGCGCGGCCACCTATATGCTCCAGGATGGTGATGGCCAGGTGTTGCCGGCTCATTCGGTGGCCGCTGGCTTGGACTACCCCGGCGTCGGCCCAGAGCACGCGTGGCTCAAGGAGACTGGGCGCGCCCGGTACGTGGCGGTGACTGACGAAGAGGCTCTTGACGCTTTCGTGACCCTTTCACGTCTCGAGGGCATCATCCCGGCTCTGGAAAGTGCCCATGCCTTCGCATTCCTACTGCGCATGGCCGAAAAGGGTGAGCTGGAGGCTGATGATTTGGTGATTGTCAATTTGTCGGGGCGCGGAGACAAGGATGTCGAGGAGGTTAGTCGGCTACTTGCGCTGCGAGAAGAAGCATGGAGCGGGCAGGCTACTGACGCGCCTTCATCACGAGCCGCTGAGGAGGGCGGCTGGCAATGAGCCGCATCAGCGAGGCCTTCCGTAGCGCGCGGGCCGAGAACCGCGGCGCGCTCGTCGTATACCTTACCGCCGGCGACCCCAACCTTGCGGTCACTCGGGAGCTGGTGCCGGCGCTGGCCCGAGCAGGCGCCGACGTCATCGAGCTGGGCATGCCCTATTCTGACCCGCTGGCAGATGGGCCGACCATCCAGCAGGCTGGCCAGCGCGCCCTTGCTGCCGGGGCCACCGTGGCTGGCATCTTCGACACGGTCCGGGCGATACGCCAGAATTGCCAAGTGCCCATGCTCATGATGACTTGCTTCAATCCGGTGCTGCGGCACGGCTTGGAAGATTTCGCGGCGGAGGCGGCTGAGGCCGGCCTGGACGGCGTTCTCATTTCGGACCTGCCGCCGGAGGAGGCTGGCGCGTGGACGCAGGTGGCGTGGCGCCGGGGCCTGGATACCATCTTCTTGGTCGCGCCGACCACGCCGCCGGACCGTGCCCGTCTCATCGCGGACCTCACGCGGGGCTTCGTCTACGCCATATCACGGCCAGGGGTGACAGGCGCACGTGAAGACCTGCCGCCGGGCTTGCCAGAGCTAATCGGGCGGCTGCGCCAAGTCACGGATAAGCCGATAGCCGTGGGCTTCGGGATAAGCACTCCGGAGCAGGTTGCTGCCGTCTGCCGCATCGCCGATGGGGCAGTGGTCGGCTCGGCTTTGGTGCAGATAATCGCCGAGCTGGGCGGGGCCGAGGATTTGTTCTATGTCGCGCCGAATTTCGTCAGCGAGCTTGCGAGGGCGACCAGGAGGGAACGGCCATGATGGCGCCGGCGGCGGCAGACGTGTTGCGGTTGATTGACCATTCGCTTTTGCAGCCGTGCGCCACGCGCGCCGACGTGGAGGCGGCGTGTGCTCTGGCCAGACGGCTGGGCCTGGCGGCAGTGGTGGTACAACCATGTTGGGCGGGCCTGGCGGCCGAAACGCTTTACGGCAGCGGCGTCCGGGCAGCCTCCGTGGTTGGCTTTCCTCTCGGCGCCACAACCACGGAAGCCAAGCTGATGGAGGCCCTGGGACTGGTACAGGCCGGCGTGGGCGAAGTGGATATGGTCCTCAACCTGGGGTGGCTGAAGTCAGGACTGCAAGAGGAGGCAGCCCACGAGGTTGGGGCCGTCAAGGCGGTTCTCAGGCCAGCCGGAGTGCTGCTGAAGGTTATCTTGGAAGTAGGCTACCTGCGGGATGCCGAGGAAACAGAGGCGGCGCAGATGGCAGCGGTCGCTGGCGCGGACTTCGTGAAAACCTGCACGGGTTTCGGGCCAGGCCAGGCGACGGTGGAGGACGTGCGGTTGCTGCGGGCGGCGGTGCCTGATAGCGTCGGCGTCAAGGCTGCCGGCGGAATCCGTACCCTTGCCCAAGCCCGCGAGCTCGTGGCCGCTAGTGCTACTAGGCTGGGCACTTCGGCGACGGTGGCTATCGCCCGCGAGCTGGGCGTGGAGGTGTAGGTTTTTTGTCCGGCACCTACCGCGCCACGGGCGTCACGCTCATGGCGCGCAAGTACCGAGGGACCGGACGGGTGCTTGTCCTTTTCACCCGTGAGCGGGGCAAGGTTGAGGCCGTGGCTCAAGGTGTGGGCAAGCCAGGGAGCACTCTCGCGCCGGCGGCTGACCTTTTCACCCTCTCTGAGCTTTTCTTCGCCGAGGGGCGCAATCTTGACCGCCTCACCCAGGCCAGGGTGGTTGAAGGCTTTGAAGGGCTGAGAAAACTGCCGGTATCGCTCGGCTATGCAGGCTTTCTGGCAGAGCTCTTGGCGAAGGCTACGGAACCTGGCGAGCCGATGCCGGAGACCTTTGACGAGCTTGTGGAGAGCTTGCAGTTGCTAGCGGGCGGCTGCGACCCTGTGCCCGTGGTGACGGCGGCGACATGGCGGCTTCTGTCGCGGCTGGGCGTTGGCTTCGACCTGGGGACATGCGCTCGCTGCGCCCAGCCAGCGCCAAGGCAGGCGGTTTACATCGCCGGCGATGGTGGAGTGGTATGTGCGAGATGCTTTACGCAGGCCGACGGGGCGGCGGAGACGTCGGTGCCGGTGACGCCACAGCTTCGGTCGGTGGCGAAGACCCTTCAGACGATGCCCCTTCGCCGCCTGGGGCGTGTGCGTGCCGTGCCGACGCTATGGGCGGAGCTGTTGCGACTGGCGCGCCTGCAGGTACGCTTTTACCTGGGGCTCGACCTCAAGGCCGACGAGTACCTCAAGCAAGTGCAGACCGGCTAGCGGTGGCGCAGGATAGGCCCTCGGGCTTGTCGGTGGGCGGAGGTACTCCGACGCAGGCGGTAGACAGAGTGCACTACTGATTTTTTTGGCCGCGTTCCTTGCCCACTGTACTACGTAGCGCGGCGGGTCGGCCTTTGGAGCGCGCCGCTCCACCGTGTCCCCTGAGCGAGGCTTGGAACAGACTGCCCTATCTCCACCTGCGCCCCAAGCTATCTGGTAGAATCCTGGCTGAGGAGGTGGTGTCAAGGTGAAGCGCGTATCCAACGCTCAGATAGCCGACATCCTGGACCAAATTGGCGATTTGTTAGAGCTGGAGAACGAGGACGCTTTTCGCGTCCGGACGTACCGGCGTGCGGCAGAGACCATCCGTGCGTATCCGGAGGAGCTGGCGGAGCTATACGTCCAGGGCAAGCTCACGACCGTGCCCGGAATAGGCAAGTCTTTGGCGGAAAAGATTGGCGAGTACTTAGAGAAGGGGCGGCTGGCTTATCTTGAGGATCTGCGGTCGCGCTATCCCGACGGCGTCCTTGAGATGCTCAAGATCCCCGGCTTCGGGCCTCGGAGTGCAGCGAGGGTCTACAGGGAGCTGAACGTGACGACGGTTGAGGAGCTGGAGGCGGCGGCTAAGGACGGGCGATTGGCGGGGCTGCCCGGCTTTGGGGCCAAGAGCGCGGAGAAGCTGTTGCACAACATCGCCCTCTATCGGCAGGCTACAGAACGGGCGCTGCTGGCGGAGGTGTTGCCCGTGGCGGAGAGTTTGGTTGGGAAACTGCGGGCCTTGGCTGAGGTCATTGAGGCGGAGATGGCGGGGTCGGCCCGCCGGCGGCGCGAGACCGTTGGCGACCTCGACATCCTCGCTACGTCCTCAGAGCCGGCGAAGGTCTGCCAGGCATTCGCGCGCTTTGAGGAACTTGTGGAAGTTATAGCCGCCGGCGAAACCAAGGTCTCTGGGCGGCTTGAGGGCGGGCGGCAGGTGGATTTGCGCGTCGTGCCCAGGGAAAGCTATGGCGCCGCCCTTCAGTACTTTACCGGCTCCCAGCAGCACAACATCAGCCTTCGTGCCCGCGCCAATAAGATGGGCCTGACGGTGAACGAATACGGTGTGTTCAAGGTCAAAGACGGAAAGCAGGGAGAGAAGATTGCCGGCCGGACTGAGGAGGAAGTCTATGAGGCGCTCGGCTTGCCGTGGATAGAGCCGGAACTACGGGAGGCTCGCGGGGAAATCGAAGCCGCTGAGCAGGGCAAGCTGCCCAAGCTACTGAAGCTGAGGGATATCAAAGGCGACCTGCAGATGCATACGCGCTACTCCGATGGCCACCAGTCCGTCGCCGAGATGGCGGAAGTCTGCCAACGGCTCGGATACAGTTACATAGGTATCACGGACCATTCGCCCAGCCTGGCCGTAGCCCATGGCATGACTGTGGATGCCATCCGAAGACAGCACGAGGAAATCCAGGCCCTCAATCAGGAATTGAAGCGACGCGGTATCAACTTCACCGTCCTTCATGGCATTGAGGCGGACATCCTTACTGATGGGTCGGTGGACGTTCCTGATGAGGTCTACCATCTTTTTGACTACGTCATTGGCTCGGTTCATCAGGGCTTTTCGCCGGACGCCGACCGAATGACCGCCCGAGTGCTCACGGCCATCAAAAGCGGTAGGGTTGACATCTTAGGCCATCCTACCGGTCGAGTGCTGCTGGAACGCGAGGCCTACGGGCTTCACCTGGACGAAGTCATTGCCGCCTGCGCTGACCACGGCGTCGCGCTGGAGATAAACGCCTTCCCGAACCGTTTGGACCTTTCGGACGTGAACGCACGCCGCGCGCGCGACCATGGCTGCCTGCTCACCATAAATACCGACTCCCACGACGTTGCCCACTTGGAGTTTATGCAATACGGGGTCTACACGGCGCGGCGGGGGTGGGTTACAGCCGCCGACGTCATCAACACCTGGAGCCTGGCCAAACTCAAGGCCTGGCTGAGGAAGCGCCGATCATGAGGCCAGTGCTAGTCGTAATGCTTCTCTTCGCGATGGCGGCCTGGGCTGGGTGGTCCGTGGCCGAGGAGGGGGCTGCCCAGGCGATTACGGAAGGCTTGGACGGCTCGGTAGCGGAGCAGGCCGGAGGCGGGGAAGCTCCGCCCTCAGCCGAGGAAGCGCCAACGCAGCCAATAACGCCTTCGCCGGCGCCGTCTCAGCGTGTTCCCGGCGAGGTTGTCAACGGCGGCTTTGAGAAGGGTCTGGAGGGGTGGCAGACGCCGCCGGGCGCTCAGGCGACCGTGGAGGCCGACCCAGCGGCAGCGAAAAGTGGTAAGGCCTCGGCTCGGTTGTCAGCGCGTCGCGCGGATGTTGCGGCTTGGCTGGCCCAGGATATACCGCTGGCTGGCGCGGCGGGCCGAGTGGAAGTGAGCTACTGGGCCAGGCCCACCCTGGGCGGCCCGGCACGGATGGTTGCGCGCTTGGACTTCTTGGATGCCGCTGGCGGGAAGGTCATGACGCGTTATCTTCAGCACGTCGGGCGGGACTCAAAGAAGTGGCAACAAGTTAAGGGCGTAATTGAGGTGTCGGCCCAAGCGAGGAGCCTTCGCCTGACGCTGCGACTGGTGGGTGTGGGGGGAGCGTGGGTTGATGATGTGGCTGTGAAATTTAGCGCGGAGGCGCTGGTGGTGTGGCCGCGGCGGATGGCTTGCGTGGAGGGGCAGCCTTGCGCTGTCGAAGTGGTCTTCTGGGCGAAGCCCGAAGCCCCCCTGTTGGCCAAAGTGGACGACCAAAGGGAGATTGAGGCCTCGGTGCACGGGGAGATGGCGGGGCTGGCCCTGCCGGCTTTGCCTGTCGGGAGGCACGTGCTGAGCATTGCCGCCGGCGAGGCGCGGGATGAGGTCGAGGTTTGGTGCGTACCGGCTTCGCGGCGGCCGCGCATGGTCAGCGAGACAGGTCTGTGGTTGCTAAAACAAAAACCTGGCCTGGCCAGCCTGATTCACCATGCCTCCGTGCCGGACCTGGCGGAGGTTACGGCTCATGGCTTTTCGGTGGCGGAGGTGCTGGCGCCAGAGTCCCCTGATGGTCTCACCCGTTTGCTGAGGCCTCTTGCCAGGGAGTCTGTACCAGTGCTCATCGCTTTCCCCGCCGTGGGCGGCGACGTGGATGAGAACTGGAGGGGCAAAGTTTTACAGACCATCCGCGCAAATGCTGCTGAGCAGCGCATCGCGGGCTGGCTTCTTGCCTCGGAGCCGGACGTGCAGTTGCAGGCTGCTTCGTCTGCGCAACTGTACCTGGACGCCAAGAAAGCCGATGGCCTGCATCCCCTGGTAGTGGTTTTGGCGGGCACGGAGGAGATTGGTTTCTGGGGGGCCTTCGCCGACGTGGTGCTGGTGAATTGCTGCGGCCTGGGGCAGGATCCGGCGCGCATTGCGAGTCTGCTCAAGCAAGCGCGGGGCGGGCTGGAAAGCTGGCAGGTTCTGGGGGCGATGCTGCCGGCTGGCTGGGGGCCGGCCGGCTTTCAGCCCGATGCGATGCGGGCAAGGTTACTGGCTTTCTCTGCTGTGGCCGGTGGGGCTAGCGTGGTTTCCTGGTATGCCTTGAGGGCCACAGGCTGGGATCTACGTGCCTCGCCCCTTTGGCCATCGCTGCGCGATCTGAGCCGGGATTTGGCGAAGCTGAGCGACGCCGTGGCCGACCATCCGGAGGCTAAGGATGTGAGAGCGGCGCCTGAAGGGGTTCTCTGGCGTGCTTGGGCCGACGGCGATACGCGGATCGTGCTCCTCGTCAACGCCACGGGCGCAGCAGTGACGGCTAGCGTGATGGCCGACCTGCCTCTGGCGGACGCGACCAGCCTGGTCTACGAGGCGAAGCCGGCGGTGACGCCCGAGGGCCTGAGCGTAGCCCTCGAGCCGGGTGCAGTAGCCATCGTGAGGGCACGGCTTGGGCCTGCGGGGACGTCCACGAAGCCGGAGCCGGGCCAAGACAAGCCTGAGGCGCAGCCTGACGAAGCCGAGACCCGTGCCCCATCGGTGCCCGAACCGGTATTTCCGGCAGTCCCTCCGGAACCCCAGGTATCACCAACAGATACCCAGTAACGCTCCTTGGCGACCGACCATGTCCATCAAGCTGCGCGCCGCCGAGACCCTTGTCGTGATTGTGTCAGGCCTTTTTCTTGGCTGGCTGGCGAAACGCCGTGGGCTGGCGCCTGAACGGGCACCTGGCATCACGCGGCTTACGCTGACTTACCTGGAGCCGTTTCCGACTTTGCTGGCGTTATGGGGGTTACGGGCGGGAGACGCCAGAGCCTTTTTGCTACCGTTGCTCGGCGCGGGCTTGATAGTTCTGATGTGGCCTGTTGGGCACCTGCTTGGGCGACTGCAGGGGCTGCGCGAGCGAGACCTTGGGGCCTTCGTGGTCGGCTCGATGTTCTCCAACGTTGGTTTCACCTTCGGGACCTTCTTGTGCTACGCGCTGCTGGGTGAGCGCGGAGTGGCCCTTGGCACGCTCTACACGGCCAGCTTCATGCCGATGCTTTTTACGGTTGGGCTTTTCGCAGCGGGCCGCTACTCGCCAGAGGCCGGTGGCTCGTCGTGGGAGCTTGTCAAGGACACGGTGAAGAAGGCCGAGAGCCGTAATCCCATCGCCGGCATCCTGGTAGGGCTTGCGCTGTATGCGATGGGAGTGAAGCGGCCGGTAAGTGCCGCCGTCGCCGTGGACGTTCTCGTGCCGCTGACGACCTTCATCTACCTGTTCGCCATAGGGCTTTCGATGCGCCCGCGCACGATGCTGGGCTACTGGCGACCGGCGGCTGCACTTCACGCTATCAAATTCGTTGTTTCGCCTGCCCTTGGCTTGGCGCTGGGGCTCGCCGCCGGATTTCACCACGACCCTAGTATGGACCTCATGCGAGTGATGTTCATCCAGTCGGCGGCTCCGGCGGGCATCATGTCCATGGTGCTCTGCCAGGTGCGGGACCTCAACGTGCAGCTCGCAGCAGCTTGCTGGCTCGCCACGAACCTCTTCGCCATTGCGACCGTGCCGGCGTGGTTGTATATTGCTGCCGCGCTGTAGTCCCTCCACCTTAGTCCCATGGGCGAGCCATTTGCTGCTGTAAGTCGGGCTGACACGGCCATCCCTGCCGCGCGTCACGGTCTGACAGCCAGGGCTGTGGTGATAGGGCTGCTGGGCTCGGCCGCTGTGTGTTTTGTGGTCTGTTGGGCTGAGCTAGTGGTCGCCAGCATCCAGATAGCCATCTGCCAATTCGCCCCAGCGGCTATCGGTATGCTCCTGTTCATCATCCTCATAAATCTGGGCCTGGCCAAAATTTGGCGGCGGCTTGCCCTCCGCGCTCACGAAATCGCCTACATATATCTGATGATTCTCGTCACAGCACTTACCGTGTCGCGCGGCTTGCTGGAGCGTTGGATCAGCGGGTTGGTGGCTGTCAATTACTTCGCCACCCCTGGCAATCACTGGCAGGACATATTCTTTCGCCACATCCCCGAGTGGGCAGTCCCCTGGGACCCGAAGGGTGAGCCTCAGCATATCGTAGTGCGGCTTTTCTATGAGGGTCTGAAGCCCGGCCAGCCGATTCCTTGGCAGCCTTGGGTGCGGCCCATTGGCGCTTGGCTCATCGTCGTGGGCGCTTTCATGATGGCCTATCTGGCCATGGCCTCCTTACTGCGCCGCCAATGGGTGGACAATGAAAAGCTCACTTTTCCCTTGGTGCAGCTTCCGGTGGAGCTGGCACGCGATGCCGAGCTCGGCGGCCGCTTCTTTCGCAACCGTCTGACGTGGATAGGTTTCGCCATACCAACCCTGATTTTCACCCTCAACGGTATCCATGGTCTTTGGCCGTCGGTGCCCCAGATACCCGTGCAGTTCCCGCTGAATCCCATCTTCGACAGCATGGGCCGGCCCTTCCGCGACCTCGGCTACACCGTGGCTTACTGCTCTCTGGCTGCCGTGGGCTTCGCGTATTTCCTGCCCACTCAGCTCTTGTTCTCTCTTTGGTTCTTTTATCTCTTCGTGCGTTTCGAAAACATCATATTTTCGGCTTTCGGGGCGTACTTCGAGCCAATGCCGCTTTATCCAACGAGTCTTTGGAACGGCTACCAGGTGGCGGGGGCGTATCTTGTTCTGACCGGATACCTCGTGAAATCTGCTGCTCCCCATCTTCGGGACATGTGGCGGCGGGTGTTCGAGGGCGAGCCGCGAGGCCAGGCGCCTGAGATGATGTCCGCACGCTGGAGCTTCTTGTTGCTGGCGGTGGCAACAGGGGTGGCCGTGGTGTGGTTTGGCGCCTTTGGCATGTCGCCCGCTATGGCCGTCATTGAAGTGGTTGTCTATCTCTTTGTTGTGATACTGGTGATGGCGCGGTCAGTATCAGAGGCCGGCATGCTGATGACGGAGACTAGTTTCCGGCCCGTAGACCTGGTACGACTGGTGACGACGCAGCACAAACTTGGGGCCGCGAACCTTACGGCTCTCTCAATGGCCGACGCAGTCTTCACCCGCGACCTGCGGGGCAACCTGGTGAGCACCTTTCTTGACGGACTGAAGATGTCCGACATGCTTAGCTTCGACCGCCGCCACCTGCTCGTTACCGCCGTGCTCGGTCTCTTTGTAGCCCTTACCGTCGGCCTGGCCCTTCACCTGTATTTCCCCTACCGCATCGGCGCTATAAATCTGTATTCCTATGGCTATCAGGGCAACGCCATCTGGGGCTTCAGCCATTTCCAAGGGCCACTGCTTCAGCCCGACCGCTACGACGCCCGTCTGCCCGTCTTTTTTGCCTCGGGGGTGGGCATAGCGCTTTTCCTTTCTTACATGCGCATGATTCACACCTGGTGGCCACTGTATCCCTTGGGCTTTGCGCTCTCCGGCTCGTGGTCAATGATAGTTTTCTGGTTTCCGATACTAGTGGCGTGGATGGTGAAGTCGGCGGTGATGAAGTACGGGGGTTGGCGCGTCTACAGCAATCTCCGTCCGTTTTTCTTGGGCCTCATACTTGGCGAGTTTTCGCAGGCTGTCATCTGGGCGACGATAGCAGGAATCTGGCGGACGCGGGCGCCCTTCTTCCCGTGGCCGTGAGATGGGGGCCTGCCGGGCTGCTGGCGGGGAGTTCTCGCCGGACGGCGGGCGGCTAGCGGTGGCCGGCGGCGGCTTCGATAGCCGCGCGATATGGCCCCCTCAGCCCGAAAGCCACGAGGGTTGACAGATACCCTTCCGGGGTGCCAATGTCGTGGCGGCTTCCCTCAACCGTGCACGCCAGGTGCCGCTCCTTCCTTCGCAGTAGCTCCTGGGCCGTGGTTAGCTGTATCTCTCCGTGCTCACGTACGTCGTGGCGCACTAAGTGGTCGAGAGCTTCAAAAATGCCCGGCGTGAAGACATGCATGCCGAAAAAGCACAGATAGTGGCCTACGGGCAAGCCTGGCGTCTCAAGCTCTGCCTCTGCCTGTGCCGCCGATGGTTTCTCAACGAACTTCTCTACTTCGTATACGCCCGGCTCCAGCGGCCGGCCACGGGCCGTGCCGAAAAGGTGGAGCAAGTGCTCGGGCGTCACGGCCACAGCCGAGACGCTGCAGCCGTGGCGCTCGAAAACGTCCAGCAATTGACGCGCGCAGGGCTTGTCGGTGTCGCTTAGGTACAGATGGTCGCCCAGCATCAGCAGGAAGGGTTGGTCGCCAACAAATTCTCGCGCGCAGTACACGGCATGGCCGAAGCCTTCCTGGGAGGGCTGGGAAATGAAGGTGATGGCGGCGGCCATTTCGGCTAGGCGGTCGGCTTCGCACAAGGCCCAGCTTTTACCGGCGTACAGCTCGCGCTCCGACGGGCTGATGGGTTGGAAGTGCTGCCGTATCGCCTCCGCGCTGGCCGGCCCGACCACAATGCCAATCTCTTCAACCCCCGAAGCCAGCGCTTCGGCGACGATAATCTGCAGCGCTGGCCGCGTCAGCCCGTCGAGGTCTACGATGGGCAGCAGTTCCTTCTGCACTACGTTCGTGGCTGGGTACTGGCGCGTCCCCCGCCCGGCGGCGGTGATGACTGCCTTGCGCACCTTCATTGCCTTGCTCCTTTGCGTGATTTCTGCGCCGAATAGCTTGGCGTCGGAGAGGCCGCGGCTTCCCTCGGCCTGCGGGATGCATCCCTATAGGACTATCTTTCTGACGCCGAAGGCCGCCGCCCCCGGCGACGTACCGGCCAGGAGCTGAGGCTTGCGGCCGGTGGAAGCTTCGTAGTCGGCCATGGCTTCTCGAAGGGCATCGAGGGCATCGGCGCGGCATAGGACGGCCATCGTGCCGCCCGAGCCGCCCCCGCTGGTCCTCGCACCATATAGGCCTTGGGCTGGCCCACGCCTGCGTATCAGCCGCATCAACAGGTCGGTCTCGGGCGTGCCCAGGCCCACCAGGCGACTGTAGCCCCAGTGAGACTTGTACATTAGCTGTCCCGCCCGCTCCAAGTATCTCTCATCGCCGGTGGCCGCAGCACGTGCGATAAAGCGAACGAATCGCCGAGCACGGTCTATCTCCGAGATTGGAAACAGGACGCCGCCTAGAACAGGGTACTCCTCCTCGGGAACGACTTTCGTGACCCTGTCGTCGGTCTCGCCGTAGCGAAGCAAAAAGTCACCCCCCTTCATGAGCTTAGGCAGAAGCGGGCGGAAGCGAGCGCGAAATTCGCGCAGGGGGATGTTACATGGGTAGCCAGCATAGGGATCGTGGCCCAGGTGGGTGGTAATGATTTTCATAGCCATGAAGGCGCCAACGCGGGCGCGATGGTAGGGCCGCCCGCCCACGGAATGCCTCACGGCGGAGTTTATGCCGACGGCCAGGACGCCTGAAGGCAGTGAGGGCAAACCTAGGACCTGACAAGGCTGGCAGAGCAGGTCCACCAGGCGGTGAGGCTCGCCGATGGTCTGGGTCACCTGGTCCATAATGCCACATGGGGCACCGGCGACCTGGTTCTCGACTAGCTGGCATAGGCGAGCCAAGCGCAGGGAGTCCAGATTAAGGCCAAAAGCAGCGGCCAGTGCCGTCAGTGAGGCAACCTCTATGGCCCCCGAGGACGCAACGCCGACCCCGATGGGTATATTGCTGTCTATGATGATGGTGGCGCCGGAGGGCCAGGCGGCTACTTCCCGCTCGCGAGCTAGTACGTAGAAGGCGCCCAGTACGTAAGCGGCCCAGTGACGCGGGCCTGTGAACGAGTTGCGGACTTGGCCAGGCGGCTTGAGGCGTCTGGGAGATGAGTAGAGATCGTCGAGCGATATTTCTACGCGGGGCTGCCAACCATGGCCGGCGGCCTGGAGGCTGCAGGCAATGAGCCTGCGGTCCTGGCGGCGTTGGACGGCAGCGATGGCTGCCTCGCCGAGCGTGGCTTCCAAAACCCGGCCGCCCGAATAGTCTGAGATGCCGCCGAGAACGTCCAGGCGGGCCGGAGCGCGAGCAACGAAAACTTCCCGGCCCGAGCAAAGTATTTGTCCAGCAAGCTGCCGGAGGCGACGGTAAGCGGTCGTTAGGGATTTGTCCATAGGTCGAATGACTGCCCCTTTTTGAAACTTGGCCGCGCCACCAGGATCTGGGCCCCAGCGGTAATTGCAAGCTGCGGCGGGTATGATATAATAGACGCCCGTGGGGGCGAAATGGTCTCGACGGGGTGACGGTGCGTCAGGGTTGCGAGCCGGGAGGCGTGCTGACCCGAACAAACGCACGCAAAAAAATAAACGCCAACACTTCGATGGCGCTGGCTGCTTAGTAAGCGGCCACGTCCGCCCGGATCCGCCGACCGGTCCGGTGTCGGGCGTCACCCAGGTCGGCTGGCCCGAAGCTCTTGCCTCGAGGGCGGAGGGCGAGACTGACAGAGGCTGGTCGCTGCATGCCCCGCGCGCGGGGAACGCAGCGACGAGATAGAAAACGCGCGCTACGCTCGTAGAGGCCCTGGCTGCTGCATCTCGGACGCGGGTTCGATTCCCGCCGCCTCCACCATTTTTTGTTTTGGGCCGTCGGTACGATCTTCCAGGGCGTACGCGGCCTCACCGCCTAACGCGGGCTAACGACGGCCCGACCCCGCCAAGAAGGACCACTGAAGCCTGTCTTGAAATCTGCCGGCGTGGATGAAGGCTTCCTCTGAAATATCTTCAGCGAAGGGTGGTTGTTATGGCTTGGCTGAAGCGGCTTCTTGTGCTATCGGGCATGTGGGTGCTGCTGGGGCTGGTGGCTGCTGTTGCGTGGGGCCAGGCAGGCCCGAAAAGGCTCCCTTACCACATCGTAGGCTACTGCTGGAGCGACGTCATCCCGGAGTGCGACAACCTCATTTCCTTTGGCACGCGCCGCCTTACCCAGGAAGGCCTGGACGAGCCGGACCTAATGAAGACGGTCACGGATAAGATGCCGGAGGGCCATCGGGTCATGTTCTTCTGGCACATCGAGACGGACCTGACGGAGCATCCTGATGACCGCTGCCGCGACGCCCAGGGCAACCTTACCGAATTTCAGGGCATCTGGCTGGACAACGGCATCGCCCGCATACGGGAACGCGTGGAGCGATTCTTCTCCGCCTACAAGCGAGTCGGGGGCGCGTTGGACGTGCTGGTTTTGGACTACGAAGGGGGACTGTCGAACTGGCACATCGGTGATAATCTGGCGCGGTGGAAGGCCATAGAAAATGACCCGCGCTTCCCCGAAATAGCCGACAAGCTGGGCTTTTCCGACCTGACAACCGTCTGCGAGTGGTGGAAGCAGCAGGGAGATGCGCGGCTCAACTATCTTCGCTGGAATGCCTTGATGATGCAGCGAGTGGCCGAGGCGCTAAACCAGGCGATTTATGAGCCCCTGCGCAGGTACTACCCCAACGTCAAGGTGTCCAATTACGGCTACTGCTACTATTCGAGGGAGCTTGGGGTGCCGGACCTGAATGGGCACAAGTATTATCTTTTCGGCCACGGTGCGCACGTCGGCACGCACCAGGCGCCGGTGTTGTACGCCTGTATAGGCCAGCTTGAGCACAACCCACCCGAAGGCCTAACTGCCTACCCGAAAACTCCCTTCAACGCCTTTCGCCTGTCGCTCAATGACATGCGCTGCGCAGCCGGCTCGTCGGACGTCCCCCTGTATCCGTGGCTCGCCTATCGGGGCTGGTCAGAGAGCGGCGTAGGCAATAATGACCTATACCAGGAGTTGATCTTTCACGCCGGGCTTTGCGGGGCTGACGCTTTTTTGTACTGGAATCCACGGCCGTGGCTGGCCAGCCAGGATCCCAAGCAGTTCGCCGATGACGAACAGGATAAGCTTTTCAGCGACTGTCTGAAACAGCTTGACGTGCTGATTGGAGACCCCCAGCGAAAAACCGTCAGCAGGGGCCTCGTGGCGTGGGACGCCAACTACGCCCTGACGGGCATGAGGGCTAAGGGGCGCACCGTGTGGCGCTTCACGCCGAATCTGGATGACGGCACTGCCCTGGAGGATACGCTCCTGCGCCGCGACCCAGCCACCTTCAGAGTTGGCGACGCCGTGATAACCATTCCAGGCGGCAAGGTCTGGGAGCCTGAGTTGAAGCTGTCTGGGCAGGGCTATTGGGTGCTGGCGCCCGCGGGCGCAACACCCGTAGTGACCGCGAGGTAGAAACCTCATGCCGAAGATAGATGACGCGACATGCGTGCGTTGCGGCTCGTGCACCGAGGTATGCCCGTTAAGAATCTACGTTCGGACGGGCGAGGGAATAGCCGTGAGTGCCGAGCGTGGGCCGCTGTGCCGCCAATGCGGCCACTGCATGGCGGTGTGCCCGACGCAGGCGGTCAGCGTTGAGGGACTTAGCTACGAGGGCTTTCCGGCGCTGCCCGAAAGGCTACCGCCCGCCGACGAATTTGCCAGACTATCGCTGGCGCGGCGCAGCATTCGCCATTATCGCCCTGACCCCGTACCGCGCGACGTTCTCGAGAGAATCCTGGAGGTGGCAGCACAGGCGCCCGCCGGAGTACCCCCGACGACCGTTGAGGTTACCGTCATATGCGACCGCGACCGCCTAGCCGAGCTCGGACCGGCCGCAATCAAGCAGCTCAGACGACTGCAAAGGGCGCTGCGAGTACCTTTGCTGGGTTGGCTTCTTCGCAGGCAATTAGGCCCGGCCTTTGTTTCCGCCATGGGAAGCTTCATCATGCCAATGGTGGACACGGCCGAGCGGCTGTGGCGGGAACAGAGCGTGGACATGATTACCTGGGGCGCGCCCGTGGTAATGGTTTTCCATTCGGCGCCGGCGGGCTTCTGTGGGCAGGAAAACTGCATCATCGCTGCCAATCATGCCATGCTTGCTGCTCACAGCTTGGGCTTGGGTACGTGCTGGAACGGTTTCATTGGGGGCCTGCTGGCCTACGACCGAGCAATGCGCGTGCGGATGGGCATACCTGCCAGTAACAAAGTACATGCAGCCCTACTAGTGGGCTATCCTGCCGGTCCCACCTATCGGCGCGCAGTGCCTCGCGCTTTCCGCGCCGTGCAGTGGGTCTAGGCCGGCCGGTTTCTCCCCTTGGGCGGGCGGCGTTGCGGCCTGTGGCGCAGGGCGCCGAGGCTGCTGGGTCTGTCACACCTTAAGCGGCCGGCCTGACGTTGCGCTTTCGATGATGGCATCAATCAGTCTCATTGCCGCGACGCCGTCTTCTATCGTTGGCGCGGGCGGCTCAAGTCCCGCCACGGCGCGGGCAAAGCGGGCCAGCTCGCCCCAATATCCGCGCGTATAGTGGCCACCGGCTGCCCACCCCGCCATGTTACCCGATACGTAGTAGCGGCCGCTCCAGCCGTAAAGCTCCAGCCCATCGCAGGCGGCAAAACGGCGTCCCGCCGCCATGACTTCCACTGTGCGAGAGGCGTCTATGAGGATGCCCGCGCCGGCGCCACTGATATAGACCTGTTCGAAGCAGTCTCTCCAGTGCTGGCCCGAGTTTAGGTTTAGCTGGCCAACGGCGCCGTCGGCAAAACTTAAGGCCACGCTGACCGTGCGCAGGCCAGGCTCGGCCTCAAAGGCGTAAGCGAAAAGCTCCACCACCTCCCCGCCAAAATAGCGCGAGAGGTCAATCATGTGGATGCCGTTGAACATCAACATGCGCCGCAGGTCCTCATACGGGCCGGCGCTGTGGATGAGCGTTATGGACGACAGCCTTTGGAACTCTCCGCTTGCCATGTACTCCTTGGCGACAACGTTGGCCGGTGCGAAGCGCTTCATGAAGCCCACCATACCCCAGGTGCCCGCCGCTCGCGCGCCCTCAGCCAGCTCTTGCGCCCCTGCGAGGGTTGGCGCCGGAGGCTTTTCGATGAACACGGGAATGCCGCGCTCGAGCACCTGCAGGCCAACCTCGTAGTGCATCTCCGGCGGCCCGACCACGCACACCCCCGCTGGCCCTACCTCATCCAGCATGGCTTGGGCCTCTGTGAAAGCTCTCGCGCCGTACCGCCGTGCCCAGTACTCTGCCTTATTGGCGTCTAGGTCGCATACGGCCACCAATTCGAACTCCGGAATCTGTGGGATGTTCGGGTAGAGGGATTCAGTGGCGTGTGTTCCAGCGCCGATGAAAGCGATGCGCGCTGTTTTTGCAGCAGCCATGGCCTTGCCCCCTACGGTGCAGGATGCAGTCAGCGGGACGCTATAGCCCGTCCAGCAGGTCGAGGCGTGTAGCTGTGTTGTCAATGCCCATCGTCGCCGCGAGGAGATACAGCGTGCGCACTACCTTTCTTCCTCTTGCTGTAGAAAGAAACCCGCCAGCCCGCTACGCGCCTAGACTTGTCGAAGCAGCGGCCTGAGCTGCTCTCATAGGCCCAAGGATTTTAGATACGCGCGGTTTTTGCGGATAGCGGCCACGCCGTCGCGGCGAGCGTCGTGGGATTCCTCCTCGGCAACGACCCAGCCATCGTAATTTGCCGCTTCGAGGAGAGCAAGGACGGCTGGGAAGTCGCACACCCCCTGCCCCAGGCCGACCCATTCGCCTGATGCACTGACGTCCTTGAGGTGTACGTGGACGATGCGGGACAGATGAGTGCGGAGGCAGCTAAGGAGGTCCTGGCCGCCGCGGATGATGTGGCCGGTGTCAGGACAGAAGCCCACGCAGGCTGGGTCGAGGCGGTCGAGCAAGTAGGCATACTCCTCGGCGCTTTCGAGCAGGGAGCCGTGATGGGAGTGGGGGTGCACGCAGGCGGCGACGCGGAACTGAGCGGCTGCTTGGCCGACCAGGTTGTAGAATTCCGCGGCGTGGTCGAGTTTGGCCCAAAGGTCTTCGCGGGATGAACTGGCGGGGCCGGCCAGCTCTAGCTTCGCGCCGCGAAAATAGCCCACGAAGTTCAGCGCGCGTGTGGCTCCGGCTATTTCCTCGTCCCGCCAGCGCGGGTCTGTGAAGCCGCTGGGAGACCCGTACGCGAAAGCCGCCAGCGTCAGACCCCGTTTCGTAAGCTCCCTCCCGAAGGCCTCTGGGCGGTCGTAGAACTCCCGGATCATGTTGTTTGTAATCTCAACCCCCTCATAGCCGGCGCCGGCGATCCAATTCAGCAGGTCCGTGACCGAGCCCTGCCACGCCTCCCCTATCATCTCCCACGTATAGGTCTGGCACGCCACTCTTATCCGGCCCATGGTCTTTATTCCCACTCCCTACAGCTTCTGGCCGAGAAGGCCACTGAGGTAAACGTAGGCTTCGTGGGCGTAGCGCGGCAGGTTCTCGGGGTCTTCCACCTCCAGCTCGACGGTGAGGGCGCCAGCGTAGCCGACCCCGCGCAGGGCTGCGACGATGGCGGGAAGGTCTACCTCACCGCGTCCAATGCCTACGGAGACTGCGCCGACGTGGTCCTTGAGGTGCACGTTGTATATGCGTGGTGCCAGGTCGCGTATGAAGGCCACGGTATCCACGCCTGCCGAATGGAAATGGCCCGTGTCTACGCAAAGGCCGAGGCGGGGGTCGGGGATTGCCGAGAGTACGGTTTCGAAGTCCTCGCGGTTCTGCAGGACGTTGCCGAAATGTGGTTCCAGGCACAGGCGCACGGGTGACGAGGCGGGCAGTTGGCTGAGCACTAAGCGCGCGCACTTGGTAACGCTCTCCAGGCCGCCTGGGGTACCGCGGGAGCAGGCGCCGGTTGACGTTACGTGGTCGCCGCCCAACTGCTCAACAATGGCGGCACAGCGGGCTATTGCACGTGCGCGTTCCCGCACCTCATCCTCGTCGGCGCCGCCCCAGCCTGGCGAATAGAGGCCGACGCATCTCATTCCGGACCTCGCGATAGCTTCCCGCACGCCTGCCAGGTCAAAGGCCTCTACAGCTTCTAGGCTCGATGTCATCGGCCCGTGTATCTCCATCAGGCGGTAGCCCGCGGCTGGCGCAAGCTCCAGCGTGGCGGCTACCTCGTCGTCTGCGTAGCCCCGGTAGCAAATTGACGCGCACACGATGTCCATGGCGGGCCTCCCTTTTTGGCACGGCCTGGCGCTACGCCTTTTTCGCGGGCGGCAAGGTTGATTCCTTGGCCCTGCGGGACGCCGGGGAGCAAGGGGAGCGATTTCTTGACACCTTCGCACCCCGCTCATAGACTTGGCTGCGAAGCCTGAAGATGGTTCCGCTGCTGGTCTCCGCGGGTGGTGAGCCATGCTGCCGAAGAAGGTGATCGTTGAGGCTCCTGGGCGGCTTTGCCTCTTCGGCGAGCACCAGGATTTCCTTGGCCTGGCCGTCATCGCAGTGCCGGTAGACCTCACCATCAAGGTTGTCGGCGTGCCCAACGACGAGGGCGTCTTCAGAATCAGCATGCCCGACGTGGGCGACCGGGATGAGTTTGCGGTTGGTGCAGAACTTCCCTACCGCGGGCCGCGGGACTACATTCGGTCGGCCACCAACGTTCTTCGCCGCGAGGGCCTGGACATCCGCCAGGGCTACGACGTCACCATCACCGGCACCATACCCATCAACGCCGGCACCTCCAGCTCGTCGGCCCTGGCGGTGGCTTGGGTGGCTTTTCTTCTGGCCACGCAACGCGGCCACGTGCCGCACTCCCGCGAGGACATCGCCCGCTACGCCCACCGCGCCGAAGTCGTGGAGTTCCGCGAGCCGGGCGGCATGATGGACCATTACACTTCTGCCGTGGGGGGCCTGCTATATATTGACTGTCGGGAGCCTGTTCGCATCGAGCCTCTGCCGGCGGAGCTGGACGGCTTCGTTCTGGGCGAATCCCTGGTTGCCAAGGAGACCACCGATACCCTGCGCCAGTCTCGTGAGGCGGCCACTAAGGGGTTCGCCATGCTGGCGGAAATGGTTCCCGATTTTAGCGTGCGGCGCACGCCTCTGTCCCTCGTCGAGCGCTACCTTGAGCGTCTTCCCGAGGACGCTGCGCGGGTTGTGCGGGCACAGCTTGTCAACCGCGACCTGTGCCGAGAAGCCCGCCGGCTCTTGTCTCACTCCTGGCTGGATGAGGAGGCCCAGCGGCGGCTGGGGAAGATGCTACTGGAGCACCAGCGGCAGTTGCGGGACGGCATTGGGGTGTCGCACCCCAAGTTGGACCTGCTGATCGAGGCGGCCGTGGAGGCCGGGGCCCTTGGGGGCAAGCTCAACGGCTCCGGCATGGGTGGGTGCATGTTCGCCTATGCGCCGGGACGCCAGGCCGAGGTCAAGGCCGCTATTGACGCCGCCGGCGGTCGCGGCCACATTGTGTCCGTCGGCCCTGGCCTGCGCGTAGACGTTGAACGCTGACGCTAGTCCGCGCCTCCGGGAGCGAGCCTATTTGGGGTTGGGAGGAAGAACCAATGCATAATCCAGACGCTTCGCAGCCCAGCCTTCCCACTGTGGAAGACGTCAAGCAGCGCCGCAAGCCGCGTGAAAACATCAACGTGAGACACCAGGCCAGCCTTAGTCTCATGGAGCGTGCCGCCTTATGGATTACGGAGCACGTCGGAACGATGGGCTTTTTCATCATCATTTTCGCCTGGACGGTTGTCTGGATGGCTTGGAATGTCCTGGCGGAAAGGTTCCACTTGGGCTTAGTGTTTGATCGGCCCTGGCAGTTTCTTGTTTGGCTGTTCATCTCCAATCTCATTCAGATACACCTCATGCCCCTCATCATGGTTGGCCAGAATCTGCAGGGACGCCATGCAGAAATGCGGGCCGACCACTTGTATGAGACCACAATGCAAATGGAGTGGGAGACGGAGGTCATGCTCCGTTATTTGCAGGTTATCCATGAGCAGTTGCGCGAGGTTGAGAGCCGGTTGGCGGCCTTGACGCCTGGCAGATGAGAGCCGAACAGCGCTCCCGCGTGCCTTTTGGGCCAGCACCGGCTCGCCGTAGAGCGGACTTTCGGACCGCCTCACCGCCCATCCAGTCGCTGCAGCGTGACCTCAACGAAGCGAGAGGATTTCAAGGAATTCTCGCCTGCAGTTATGCGACGTGTGATAGAGGCTTGAAAGGGCATTTTGCCTAACGGGTGCCCCTCGAGCGGCGCTGTTTCGTGTAGACTATAAGGTATGGTGGTTTGTATCTGTGACGGCTTACTTCAGCCCACGTTCTCCTGTACTCTACTGGATGGCGTGAGGCTGTCGTGGCGCTAATCTTTGGTTAGCCAGGGACGGACGTGCGGCAACTGCGCATCAGCATAGGGGGCGTGCGAGGGATTGTCGGGTCGGCCTTGACGCCCGACATAGCCGTGGGCTTTGCGGGAGCTTTCGCCACCTACCTGGGGCCAGGTCGCGTGCTGGTGAGCCGCGATAGTCGCCGGTCCGGCCCCATGGTGACCCAGTGCGTAATAGCGGGGCTGCTGGGGGCCGGCTGCGAGGTGGTTGACCTCGGCATCTGCCCCACCGCCGCTCTCCAGCTCGCCGTCCGCACCTCCGGCGCCGTGGGCGGTGTCGCTGTCACGGCCGGTCATAACGACGAGCGCTGGAATGCGCTCAAGTTCATCCGCGGCGACGGCATCTTCCTCAATCCCGGCGAGGCGAGCCAGCTACTGGACATCTATCACCAAGGTGAGTTCACTAAAGCCACCTGGAGCCAGCTTCGGCCCATCGCCACTGACCCCGAAGCGCCTTTGCGACACCTTGACGCAGTACTGGCGCAGGTTGACCGCGACGCCATTGCCGCAGCGCGGCTCAAGGTAGCTGTGGACTGCGTTAACGGTGCCTGCTCGCACTTTGCGCCGCGGCTTTTGGCGGCCCTGGGCTGCGAAGCGTTGGCGATAAATACGGACATGGACCTGGGCTTGGCCCACGCCCCGGAGCCGACTGCGCGCAACCTTGGCCAGGTGCGGGCCTTGGTACAAGCCACCAACGCCCACGTCGGATTTGCCCATGACGCCGACGGCGACCGGTTAGGCATCGTCTGTCAGGATGGGTCTGTGCCCGGCGAGGAAGTCACGGTTTGTCTCGTCGAGGAAATGATTCTATCGCGTGGCGACCCTGGCCCAGTGGTGACAAACGTATGCACCACGCAGGCTGTGGATGACATCGCAGCCCGCCACGGCCGCTCAGTCATCCGCACCAAAGTGGGTCAGGCCCACATCGCCGAGGCCGCCCTCAACCACGGCGCCGCTGTGGCCGGGGAGGGCAGCGGCGGCGTGCTTCTGCCGCGCATCAACTACGCCAATGACTCAATGGCCGCCATGGCCCACATACTCGAGTTGCTCGCTAAGTGCGGCAATGCCGCCTCAGAAGTGGTTGACCGGTTGGTTCCCAAGTATCACATTGTCAAAATAGCAGTGCCTTGCCCGACGGAGCGCGCCTATGGCGTACTGGAGCGCCTGCGAGAGCTGCCGCCGCCGGAATGGGCTGTGGGCGTGGACCTCGAGGATGGCGTCAAGTACACGGGCGAGGGGCGTTGGGTGCACGTGCGGGCGTCCCAGACGGAGCCGCTCATCCGGGTAATTGCGGAAGACCGTCGGCCAGCGGGGGCCCAGGAGCTGGTGGGGCAGTTCGCGGCCCTCGTGCGCCAGTACGTACCGTAATGTCGGCCGGGCGGCGGAGTGAAAAAGAGGTTGGGCTATGGACGCAGTCAGGACCCTCAAGACCGGTATCAGCGGAGTTCGGGGAGTCGTTGGCGACTCGCTCACTCCAGGCCTGGTGGTGCGCTTTGCCCAGGCTTTTGGGACGTACTTGAAGGGCGGGCGGGTGGCAGTGGGCCGAGATACTCGGCCCTCCGGAGAGATGGTGCAGGCTGCCGTGGTGGGAGGGCTTTTGGCGTGCGGCTGCGAGGTGCGGGACTTCGGGGTGCTTCCCGTCCCGACGCTGCAGCTAGCTGTCGCCCGCCATGACTTTGACGGCGGCATAGCCATCACAGCTTCCCACAACCCCCAGGAATGGAATGCCCTGAAATTCATCGGCGGCGACGGTACCTTTTTGCGGCCTTACCAGGCCGAGGAGCTGCTGGACATCTATCACCAGGGCGAGTTCGCACTGGTGCCGGAGCCCCAAGTCGGCCTGTGCATGGCGGGCGAAGGTGCTTTGGAAGAGCATCTTTCAGCCATCCTCGCGCACACGGACGTAGAAGCCATTCGGGCAGCGGGTTTGCGAGTCGTGGTGGATTGCTGTAACGGTGCAGGGGCTCTGATGGCCCCCGTGCTTCTCAGAGAGCTGGGTTGCCGTGAGGTCTTCGTGATCAATGGCGACCCCACAGGCCTTTTTGCCCATCCACCGGAGCCGGTACCTGCGCACCTGGGCGCCCTGCAGGCGGCTGTGCGCGAGCTGGGGGCGGACTTGGGGTTCGCTCAGGATGCCGATGCTGACCGCCTGGCACTGGTGGATGAGCGCGGATTGGCTGTTGGCGAGGAATATACCTTGGCCCTAGCTGCGGAGGCCGTGGCGGCGCGAAGGGCCCCCCTGCCCCTCGTCACCAACCTCTCCACCAGTCGCATGATTGACGAGGTGGCGCAGCGGTACGGCTGCTTTGTGCGCCGCACGCCCGTGGGCGAAACCAACGTAGTTGAGGCCATGAAGCAAGAAGCCGCCAAGTTCATTGCCGCTGGCTTGACGGCTGAGCCAGACTGGGTCTTTGGCGGGGAGGGCAACGGCGGCGTGATTGACCCGTGTGTGCACTATTGCCGCGACAGCCATCGGGCCATGGCCCTAATCCTTGAGGGGCTTGCCCGCTCGGGCAAGAGCCTCAGTGCCTGGATTGCTTCCTCCTTCCGCCCGTCGGCCATCGTCAAGGACAAGATTGAGTGCCCCGTGGCAAAGGTCCAGCAGGTGATGCTGGCGCTAAGGAGCCGTTACGCCGACCGCGGCCACGTGGACGAGACGGAGGGCATAAAGGTAGTCTGGCCGGACCGTTCCTGGCTACATGCGCGCCCCTCCAACACAGAGCCGGTGGTGCGCGTAGTGGCCGAGGCGGATACGCCGCTGGCAGCGACCGCCCTTGTTGCCGAGGCGCTGGATGTAGTGCGCGAGGCAATCGCAACCTAGAGACCTAGGCCGGCTTGCGCTACAGCTCGTAGGCGAGGCGCTCTTGAGTCAGGGCCGCGTAGATGGCTTCGAGGGCTTCCCGAGCCAGCAGGGCAGGCTCCTTGCCGTGGGCCGCCGCATCTTCGGCCGTCACTACCAGGAGGGGTTCTCCACAGGCCAGCAGGGCCACGCCTCCCTCCACTTGGTCAATGGTGAAGTTGGGGCGGCTGGCCCCCTTGGCAAGAGCCGCCGTCAATCGCTCGCTGAACTCAGCGGCGCGCGCCTTCTGGGCTTCCAGGTCCGCTCCGACGAACACGAAAATCGTCCGGTCCCACCAAACCACCGCCGGAGCCTTCTCTTCTCGCCCAGATACCTCGACTTCTTTGATTTCGGGCTTACGCCAATTGATGGTGGCCCGTCGGTTGATGACGACGCCTGCTGCCGTCAGCTCGTTGATGAGCATGGCCACGCGCTCATAGCCGAGGGGGTGGTCTTGGAATACGCCGGCATCTGGGGGCATGGCCCGACGCTCGTCGCGCGCCAAGCGCTCCATGAAGGTGAGGATGCCCACCGGGTTATAGTTGCTTGCCAGGAGGTAGCGAGTGGCGTCGCGGTCGGCCTCGGCCTCCATGTCAATGGAGTAGCGGGAGAGCACTCCCTGGCGCACGTAGAGGCCGGCCTGGGCAGTGGTGGCCACGACTTCGGAGCGGGCTCCCAGGATTATTGCCACCAAGGCTGCTCCCAGAGCGCCCATGAACAGCTTGCGACTGCGCTCGGCCTGAACAAGGGCATGATAGTGACAGTTGTGGGCAATCTCGTGGGCCAGCACGCCCGCCAGCTCGTCGTCGGACTGCACAGCCTCCAGTAGGCCCTTAGTCACATAGATGAACCCACCCGGAATGCTGAAGGCATTGACCTCCGGGGTATCAAGCAGCCTTATGTCGTACTCGACGTCGGGCCGCTGCGTATGGGGGACGAGGGCGCTGACTATGGCCTGGAGACGCTTGAGGGCCTCCGGGTCGTCCAAGCGCTTGTAATGCTTCTCAACCTCGACGGTCACCTGCTGGCCAAGCTCGCGTTCCTTCTTTGGGTCCCAGGTCTTGCCCCAGACCGGAAGACACGCGCTGGCCAGCACCAGGCCGGCTAGAAGCATGGGTATCGTTATGCGTCGCATCGTCGTCATTTCCAACCCCTTCCAGTCACTCGCACCGCCAGCAGCTATCCACCTCGTCGCTCAAGGTATTGGACGAGTGGGGCGGCGGGGGGTTCCCCTTCGGTTGCCGGAGGTTTTAGCCTCCTACGAGCAAGGGAAGCACCAAGTACAGCTCGGCATTGCCTTCCACGGGCGCGTCGAGGCCGCCGAGGGCCCGAAAGTGCGTTTCGCCTACAAACACCGCCACCCCAGCCGCCAGGCGCTCTCCCTCGGCCCAGAGGCTTGCCCTTGCTTCCGGCCACGCCTCCACCAGATTCTTGAGCACCTCCCGGACCGTCCGTCCGGCCACTGTTAGTCGTTCTCGCCCGCCCACTGCTGGGCGCAAAGGTTCTGGCACATGAACCAGCGGCAACCGCTCACCCCCACTGTGTGCCCCTTTCTGCCTTGGGTTTTCATCCGCCCAGGGCCATGATGCGTTTCATCTGAAACCCAAGCCCTGGTCCTTGGAGGCTCCATGTATTAGCATAGCCGCGCCGGACGTGAAATATGCCCGCGTGGACGGTTTTCTCGGCCAAAGTGGTGGCGGCCGGGAAGAACTGGCGGCTGTTGGCTTCGACGCCCTTGATGGTGTAAAGGCGGGCGGCCAGACCCACCGAGTGAAAGAGTGCCAGGCCCGGGTTGGTCAAATCCTGGACGGCGTAGGGCACCCTCATGGCTCTGGCCTTAGCCGCCATGACCAGGGCCGCTGACTGGGTCTTACAGGCCTTCAGAGCTATGCCCGACCAGCCCTGCTGCATAGCTAGGGCGAAGCTCTCCAGGTCTGTGAGGCTCTCGTCCACCAGTACAGGCTTGATGCGTGCGAGGGCGCGCATATCGTGGCCCAGGCCAGCCAGGTCACGGCCCGTGGGCTGCTCGATGTAGAGCGTGCGCTCGAAAGCCGACGGGCGCCGCTCCCGCACCCTATTCAGCATTTCGATGATGTAGTCAGGGCTGTCGCACATCTCGTTGGTGTCGGCGGTCAGAAAGAGTTCGCCGATGCCCAGGCGGGCCAGAGCTGGGCCAGCCACGTCGTGGACGGCTATCATCCGTTCCACATCCCAGTCCAGGTCGTTGCCCCGAAGCTTCACCTTCAAGCAGAACACGCCGTCACGGGCGATGTAATCCTCCAAGCACGAGGGCATGCCGTCGTCAGGGTCGGTTTCGTCGAGCTCGGCTCGGGTGAGCTTGTCCAGGCCGCCTACCAGGTGGAAGACCTCAATTTCGGGAAGGTATTCCGGCCGGATGAAGTCGGCGATGTACCTGCCCTTGAACTCCTCGCCTAGATATCGGCTCAAGTCGCCCATGAATTCCGGTCCGTAGCCGCGGTAGGTGTCTATGTCGTTAGCGACACCAAAAGCATCGTGAAGGGCCGCATCGGATGGAGAGGCGCACACGAGGCTGCCGAGGAAGGGCATTGTCTCGGCGGCTCCCTCAGCTTCACTGGCCTGCGCGCCCAAGGCTTTCAGTTCTGGCTCCAGGTCCCAAAAGATGTCTATTGGGTGCGCATACTCAGGGTAGGAGGCGAGCATGTCGGCATAGCCTTGGGCGATGCGCCGCATGATGGCCTCGCGGGTCTCGTGGGGCACCTTTGGGGTGGGCCATGCCCAGAAGTCTGCTAAGAACATGGCACCCCAGCCTTCCCCACGCTTGCCGTCCCGCGTCTCGACCAGTACCCGCGTCTTGCAAAGGATGGCTGAGTCCATGACGACGCCGCCAAATTTGAGCGGAATCCGTGCCTTAACTGGCTCGAAGAAAACCTCGATTTCCTTGACCTTGACGTCGCTGTTCATGTTGCGCCCTCCCCTGGACCGCTGGCGTTGTAGCGAGAGAGGCTTTCGGCGCTGACTAAGGATACTAGCCTGCCCGACTTGCGTACACAGGCGGCAGCCGGTCATCCTTTGCGCCGTGCGAAGATGGCTACCGGGCCGAGCAATCCCCCACCTAAGCTTTCCTTATGCCACTCCAGTGTGCGGCGCCAATACCCATTGTCCCATCCGCGCTCTCGTGCCTGGTTTACGTTGTCAGGGAGCAAAACCTGCTGGGCCAGAGTGTTGGAGACCTCGACGACCAGCTCATTGTCACCGGGCTGCAGCAGGCCGGTGAGAGCGACCTCATAGGGCGGCCACAGGCAAGTACCCGCGTACCGGCCGTTCACGGAAACCGCGGCGGCATATTCCACGTCCCCCAGCCGCAGCCACAGTTCAGCCTCTGCGTCCTCCGATCTTAGTGGGACGGTGAAGACATAGCGCACCGTGCCGGAGAAGTCAGCCAGGCCCAGGCTGGCCCAGCGGCCAAAGCCGGGTGTGGGCAGCCGTTCCTCGACGCTCTCGCATACCATGGCCCCGTCCCTGATGGGGCAGCGCTCTACAACAATCATCTCCTGGGGCTTGGCGGGGGTGAAGATAGCGCGCCTTCGGCGCTTGCTTCTCGGGGCGGCTGCAGTGAGTTGGGGTGCGGCGGTGAATAGCACTGCCAGCTCACCCGGAGCCAGCGTCAGGGAAAACCCAGATGGCTCTGGCCCGCCTTGGTGTTGACCTACGGCCCAACACTCGCCCGACAAGGGGTTCCATTGTTCGACCGTGAGAGGTCCCGCGCAGGTCACCTCTAGGCGGCAGGTAAGCTCGTCCGTTGCCTCGTTGAACAGCAAGTGTGCCCAGGCGCCTTCAGATAACCAGCGAGAGGCCATTCGCAGGTTGGGTACGAGGCCATGCGGGGTGAGCACGTAGCGGCCAGCGGTGAAAACCATGAGTCGGGCGACGCGCCACCATTCTTCCTCGGGCGCCAGCACCACAGCCCCTGGCCGCACGGCCCTCGGGTCGAAGGTCTCGAAGCGTCGTCCCACAAGCACCCACTGGGCCGTCGTGCCGTCCAGCACTGACACCTGCATGCCGGGCAAGGCCGGCGCGCCGGCCATGGCCCACTCCTCGCTCTCCCTGCGCCAGTTCAGCGTGAAGGCCTCTGCCGCCAGCCGGGCCACGGCTTGCTCCAGCACGGCTTGCTCCTGCGCCTCCGTCGCCAACGCCGGCATCTTTTCGCCGAGAAACACCACCCGCCCCCCAGCCTCACGTAGGGCGGCTAGCTTCGTCATGACTGCCGCGGGGACCAGGCGGCACTCCGGCACGATTACGGTGGTATAGGACTGCCCTGGCGTTTCCAGGTAGCCGTCTCCTACTGATGCCGAGGCAAGGGTGTCTGCGTCGAGCAGGTCGAAGGGCACTTGTTCTTCCTGCAGGGCCTCACATATAGAACGCCAAGATTGCCAGGCGCGGTCAGCCTGGGGCCGCTCGTGGTAGGCCCACTCGGCTTCTATGGGATAGTAGACGGCCACCGTACAGGCGTGGCCGGTCAGGCTTGTCAGAGCCGCCAGGCGGCTTAGGTAGAGATTGAAGGCCGGCCAATGGCGCCACAGCGGGTTGCCGGGGCCGAGGTGGGACATTGTTCCATAGGCGCGGCCGTCGGCGGTTTCGTAGTAATAGCCGACGGGCCAGATACGGTTGACGCCACGCAAGATCTGGAAGTTGGCCGCCCAGGCGTATTGGGCAAAGGTAGCGCCGTACCCGTAGACGGCGTAGCTTTCCGAAATGGCAAGTTTGTCCAGAGGGTCGTGGGCTGGGGCGGGGCCATTGGAGCGCACGTGGATAGCTGAGGCGGCGAGGGCCGGGAAGCTGAAGTTGGCTTGGCCGGGGAAGGCTTGGCGCCAGATGATGTCTACGCCCGGTGCGTGAAGGGCGCCGGCGGTGCGAAACCAGTGCCAGAAGCCCCCGTTGACATGGTCAGGCAGATTATCTTCGCCGCCCACGTGGCCGACGTGGATGAGGCCGTGCTGCTCACACCACTGGTTGATTTGGTCGAAATAAGCAGCCTTGAACTGGTGCGAGACGGCGTCGGCCCACGCGCACCGCGCTCGCGCCACGGCTTCCTCCCCGAAGACTTGCCACGGGTCGAAGCCCAAGGCCTGGGGGCCGAAGAGAAGCGGTAGCAAGGAGCGCCATCCTGGGCGTGTGTGCTCCAGGGCTGTGGCCAGGGCTGGACTGTACGGAACTGCCTCTCCGCCGAGGCTGCCCAGCACCCGGCACTCGTCTGTGAATATCCCCGGAATAGTCGTGCCGAAGTGGTCTCCGACGACCTCGGCGTAGCGCTCGTGCGTCAACTCGATGAACCGGCGTACTGCCGCCGGGTTGAGAAGATCGGGATAGATGGTGTCTAGTGTTTTCTCCTCGAACACGAGTACATGGGGTGAGTCTTCGCTGGTCTCGTCGGGGTCAAGGAGGGTCAGGCGGCCATCGGCAGAGATTGCGCAACGGGCAACCGCGCCCGCGCTGATGGCGGGGCTGTGTTCTTTTTCGCGCCGGCACGTCACGACCCGCGCCCGAAGCCCCGGCTGGCCAGCCACCACGTGTCCTTGGGCGCTGCCGCTTGGCCATCCGCCCTCATCGTAAAGCCAGAACCGCAGCCCTATCCGCGCGCAATGCTCTACGCACGTCCGCACTGTTTCGAAGAATTCTTCGGACAGATACGGCGGGTCAATGCCTACCAGAAAATCATCGAGGCGGAAGTTCTCGCCCATGGGCAGAAAGACCACGCCGCCGAAACCATGAGCGCGGATGTCGTCCAGTTGCTCGCAAAGCCTTCGGACATCCAGCCGGCCGTTCCACACCCACATTATCACCGGCCTGTAGTCTAGCGCCGGCTCCAAGAAGGCACTACGCACCGCCTTCGTCGCGCCCCTTTCATCGTCTGCGCCCGTCATTTGCTCACCCCACCGTGAACCGCCTGTTCATACAAGCTTCGCTATCAGGCGGATGACCCATGCGGCCAGGAGCACCGCAATAAAGCTTTTCCACGCGACCGGGTGAGAAAGATAACGCCCGGGTCCTGCCAGACCCAGCGAAGCCGCTGCCAGGCTCCACAGCAGCACAACCCAGGCGGCCAAGTAGATGGCGGGGCCGAGATAGTGGTGGGCGAAAGCTTGTCGAAGCCTCCCCCGCGCCGTTTCGCACACGGACCTCGTAAGCCCGCAGCCAGGGCAGGGTACGCCGGTGAGCTCTCGGAAGACACATGGCAGGGCGACGCGCGGGAACTGATTGCTGCCCCACCCGCTGGGGGCCGTCGCCAGCAAGTGTGCCGCCGCCAGCACCGCGGCCGCACCGGCCGCCAACCACAGGTTGACCGGGTCACCATGCCGCCTCGCCTGCGAGGCGTCGACGGGATTGTTTTCGCCACGGTACCCGATGGGCCTTGCGGTATCCTTCCAGTCCGTCCTGCTCACCACCTGGCGCACCGTGCTTTCCAGACTATTCGCGGGTTGCTGCCCCTTGCCTGCAGTGGCGTGCGGGGAAACGCGGGCGGATGGGGCCGGCAGCGCTGGCGCCGAAAGCGGTCCGTACGTGGCGAAAGGGACGGCTCACGGCTGCGGAGCAGAGCCGCCCGGCTCGCGCTCGTCCAGTCGGGGCCGGTGGGGTCGGGCTATCTGCACCAGCTCGCCGGTCTCGGTGTAGTGGACGCGCTCGGCCACGTTGGTTGCGTGGTCACCTATGCGCTCAAGGTAGCGCGCCACGAGCAGCAAGGCCGTTGCCTGCCGCACCAGCCGCGGGTCCTGTTCCATCCGCTGGATGAGTTCTTCCATGAGCGCGTGCCAAAGATCGTCCACCTGCTGGTCCTTCTCGCATACCTGCCGGACCAGGTTCAAGTCGCGGTCTACGAAGCTGCGCAGGGCGTCCCGCACCATGCTTGTGACCATCTGGGACATGCGGGGAATATCCTCGAGGGGCTTGAAGTATGGCTCCCCCGAAAGCTTTTTAGCCATCCGCGCTATGTCCACCGAGTAGTCACCGATGCGTTCTAGGTCTGTGATTATCTTGAGGGCTGTACCAATGGTGCGCAGATCCTTAGCGACGGGTTGCTGGAGCGCCAGCAGGCGCATGCAGGCGTGCTCGATATTCAGGTCCATCTCGTCGGCTATGTCGTCGCGGAGAATGACTTCGTTGGCGAGAGCCTCGTTTTGCTCTACCAGAGCCCTTGTGGCGGTGGCGAGCATGTTCTCGACGAAGCTCCCCATGCGCAGGAGCTGTTTTTCGAGGTTTTCCATCTCAGCGGCGAAGGCGCTGCGGAGGGTTGTCATCTTTGGCCATCCTTAGCCGACGCGCCCCCGAATGTAGCTATCGGTGCGCTCGTCGCGAGGGGATTCAAAAACTTGCTCGGTAGGCCCGTATTCAATCAATTCGCCGCCCATGAGCACAGCAGTTGTTGTGGCCACGCGAGACGCCTGGAACATGTTGCGCGTCACCAGGACTATAGTGTAACTGCTGCATAGCTGCAACATAAGCTCCTCGATCTTATAGGCGCTGATAGGATCCAAGGCTGAGGCCGGCTCGTCCATAAGGATTACTTCCGGCTCCACAGCGAGCAGGCGGGCAATGCACAATCGCTGCTGCTGGCCGCCCGAAAGACTGGTGCCGGCCATATCGAGCATGTCCTTGACCTCGTCCCACAAGGCCGCCTTCCGCAAGCTCTCCTCTACTATGTCCTCAAGCCGCCGCCGGTCCGTAATGCCGTGCCGGCGCGGCCCGTAGGCCACGTTGTCAAAGATTGACATGGTGAAGGGATTAGGCTGCTGAAAAACCATCCCTACCCGCTGGCGCAGCAGCGCCACTTCCACCTCCGGCGCATAAATATCCTCGCCGCCTAGCAGAACCTTTCCCTCCACCCGCGCTCCCGGCACCAGGTCGTTGAGCCGGTTGAGGCACCAAAGCAGGGCTGATTTGCCACTCCCCGAGGGGCCAATAATGGCCGTTATCTCCCGGTCGCGGATGTCCAGGTTGATGTTGCGCAGGACCTGGTTGCTTCCGTAATAGAGGTTGAGACCGATGACCTGCATTCGGGCAGGGGCGGGGGGCAGCACCCATCGGGGCGAGCCGGCGGAACCGCCGGCGGGGCGGTCGGGCGAAGGCTGGGCCGGTTGGTTCTCCTCGTGTTGGGTCATCTCGCACGCCTCTGGCTCGCTCTCGTGCCGTCGGGCGGCTTGGTTCACCATCGCCGCCGGCTCAAAAGCCGCTGCCGTACCACTATCGCCCCTGCGTTTAGCACTAGTACCAAGCCCACCAGCACCAAGGCTGTCCCCCAAGTGATGTGCGCAGGCACCCGCGGCACTTGTGTGGCGAGCACGTATAGATGGTACGGCAGGGCCATCACTGGCGAAAAGATGGACTTCGGCGCAAAGGGCAGATAGTATGCGGCGGCAACGAACATTATCGGTGCCGTCTCACCGGCTACCCGGCTGAGGGCTAGGACGGCGCCAGTGAGAATCCCGGGCAGGGCATTGGGCAAGACCACCAGGCGGACGGTTTGCCATCGCGTCGCGCCCAAGGCAAGGCTGGCCGCACGAAATTCCTGCGGCACTTGTCGGAGGGCTTCCTCGGTTGCCGTGATGACCACTGGCAGCGCCAGCAAAGCCAGCGTGCAGCACCCCGCCAGCAGCGACGTGTCGAATTTGAGCATCGTTACGAAAGCCGCCAGCCCGAAGAGGCCGTACACCACCGACGGCACCCCAGCCAGGTTGGTTAGGGCCAGGCGGATAAGCCGTAGCAACGGTCCGGGACGGGCAAACTCGTGCAGGTAGATGGCCGCCAGCACCCCCAGCGGCAGGCAGATGACCATGGTCCCCGTGGCTAGATAAAAGGTGCCGATTATTGGCGTGGAGATGCCGCCCTCGCGCATGCCGTTCACGGGAGGCGTGGTCAGGAAGCTCCACGACAGAGCCCGCCAACCCTTCCACAGGCAATAGCCTACGACCAGCGCGACGGGCGTCACGATGAGCACCATGCAAAGCTTCAGCACGGCGATGGCTACCCGCTCCACGGCCCGCTGGCGCCTGAGGTATTGCTCGCGGGTGGCAGTCACTTGGGCTGCCTCCTGCGGATGGCTATGTCGGCGATGAGATTGATGATGAAAGTGATTACAAATAGCAGGGCACCGACCAAAAAGAGAGCGTGGAAGTGGGTGCTACCGCGGGCCGCCTCCCCCATTTCGGCCGCGATAGTTCCCGTCATCGTCCGCATGGGTTCAAACAGCGACCGGGGAACCGTCCCCGCCATCCCCGCCACCATTAGCACCGTCATCGTCTCACCGATGACCCGCCCGATGCCCAGCATGACTGCAGGCACGATGCCGGGCCGGGCAGCAGGCAGCACTGCGTAGCGGATGGTTTGCCATTTGGTCGTCCCCAAGGCCAAGCTGCCCAACCGAATGCTTTGCGGTACCGCCCGAATGGCGTCATCGCAAAGAGAGAGTATCGTCGGCAAAGCCATGTAGGCCAGGATTATCGAGGCCGTGAAGCCGGTCAAGCCCGTGGGCAAGTTGAAAATACGGCGCACCAGCGGTGCCAGCAGGGTTAGCCCCAGGAACCCATATACCACCGACGGCACGGCGGCCAGCAGCTCGACGAAGGGTTTGAGCACGGCCTGTGCCCTTGGTGAGGCCAGCTCTGCTATGTAGATGGCACCTGCCAGCCCCAGCGGCACCGCCAGGACGCTTGCTGCTGCGGTTAGCATGAGGCTGCCGACTACTAGCGGCAGGAGGCCGAAGCGCTCAGGCTGAGACGTGGGCCGCCATTCTCGGCCCCAAAACATGTCCGCCAGTGAATGTTCCTTGAGGATGGGCGCAGCCTCTGCAAAGAGGAATACGAATATCAGGATGACGAAAAGGATTGCCAAGAGACCAGCCGAGAGCACCACGGCACGCATCGTCGCGTCCGAGAGCGCGACCATGCGGCGGCGGCGGCGCTGGCCTTCCCAGTAGCGCGCCAGGCTGAAGCGTGCACCCTGCTCGCTCATTTTCGTTTGTTGTGGGCCGTCGTTCGGCATTACTTGGCCCGTGGGGTCTCTGCCCGGAGCACCGCCTGCTTGAGCACCGGCACGAAGCCCATATCTGTCACAAGGGACTGGCCCGTAGGGCTGAGGGCGAATTCAAGGAATTCCTTGGTCATCCCTTCCGGCTCCCCGTCGGTATACACGTAAAGCGGCCTAGATATGGGATAAGTGCGGTCCATCACCGTCTCGACGCTGGGCGCGACGAAGGGCCCCTGGGGTGTCTCCGCCACCGATAGGGCCTTCACGTCTTCTTCGATATACGCCAGGCCAACATAGCCCACGGCATTGGGGTTGCTTGCCACTTCGTCGTGAATGGTTTGGCTAGAGGTGGACAGTATGGCCGAGGCAGCGTAGTCGGCGCCCTTGCGCTTGCCGCCGAGCTGCAGCACCCTCTTCTTGAAGAAGGCATGGGTTCCCGAGCTGGTCTCGCGGGCCAAGAGAACGACGGGCGCGTCGAGGCCTCCCAGCTCTCGCCAGTTGGTGATTTTTCCCTGGAAAAGGTCTGACAACTGCTCCAGCGTCACTCTGGACACGGGGTTGGCGGGATTGACGATGACCGCTACTCCGTCCCACGCCACCACCGTCTCGACGCACCTGTGCCCGGCCGCCTTTGCCTTCTCCAGCTCGTCTTTCTTTATCTCGCGTGAGGCCTGGGCGATGTCGCATGTGCCTTCAATGAGGGCCGCAATGCCCGTCCCCGAGCCGCCGCCCGTGACCGAAATGAGGACGTGGGGATGTGTCTTGACAAAGGCCTCAGCCCACCGCTGACCCAGCCCGACCATGGTGTCTGATCCCTTTATCACCACCTGCTCGCCCGGCCGCGGCCGCCCGCACCCGCAGGTGGGCAACAGCAGGCCGCAGATGACCGCGATGGCGAGGCACGTTGTCTCGCTCCGCTTTGGCATCACGTGCCGTCGCGTCCCCTGTGGTGAATGTGTGGCGCCATGGAAAAGGGCGGCTTGCGGCATCCCGTGGCCGCCCGACGGGGTACTCCTTGCGCCTTCTCGCGTTGCCAGATTATCTCAGAACGGTCTCTCACCGGCAACTCGGTGACCACGCTGCGTCCCACGGCAAGGCGGTCGGGGGCCGGTGTCCTTCCCACGCCTAGCCGGCTTGCAAGGTCGGTTCGGCCTCTCCCGGTGTGCCGGTGTTCAAAGGGCGGCAACGCCACACGCAACCGGCGGTGAACGCCACCCAACCCAGCTCCCTGCGCGGCGTAGGCGACCACTTAGCAGGGGTCCTTCTCTTGCAACCCCATAGCCGTTTACTTTGCCTTGGCAAGAGCGACGGCTCTCCGTAAATTACTGCGCTCGTCTGCCTGTGCTTCGCCTAGGCTTGCGTTGAGGCTCGACGCCAAGCTTGGGGCACAAGTCATTCAGGACGCATTCGGCACAGTTGGGCTTCCGCGCCGTGCATACGTAGCGGCCATGCAGCACCATCGCGTGCCCAACGGTTATCCAATGGTCTTGTGGGAAGAGGTCCATGAGCTGGCGCTCGATTTTCTCGGCCTGTTTCACGCTTGTGGCCACTAAGCCCAAGCGTTTTGATACCCGGTCCACGTGAGTGTCAACGACGATGCCGGTAGGCAGGCCGTAGGCAGTCCCTAGCACCACGTTGGCCGTTTTCCGCTGCACGCCGGGCAGGCGCAGCATTTCTTCCATCGTTCGCGGCACCTGCCCTCCGAACTCTTCTACAATCATCTTCGCCGCTCCGATTACGGCCTTCGCCTTGTTGCGGTAGAAGCCCGTCGGCTTGATTTCTTCCTCCAGGGTGGCCGGGTCGGCGGAGGCGAAGTCCCTGGCCGTGCGGTAGCGCTTGAAAAGCTCCGCGGTGACTCTGTTCACGCGCTCGTCGGTGCACTGGGCCGACAATATCGTGGCCACCAGCAGCTGGAGAGGCGTCTTCCAGCGAAGCTCGGTCGTGGCGCCCGGGTGAGCCTCCTCCAGCCGGCGCATTATTTCCAGCGCTCGCTCTTTCCTCTTCGCCTTGCTCTCGGGCGGCATAGCCATCACCTGCCACAATTCTGCACTTCGCCGGCCAGCGGCTGCTACTCAGCCTAAGCTTAGATTCACTGTGGCTTGCTTTTGTCCTCTGCTCATGGCAAGGGCGGAGGTGCTATTCGACCGCCGCCGAGAAGCCAGCCGTCGTCGTCGTAAAAGGCCGCCGCTTGGCCCGGCGCGACGGCTTGATTGTGTGGCCCTGTCTTCACTCGGCAGCGGCCGCCCGGCTGGGTAGTCACCTCGGCAGCTATCAGTCGGCCGCGGTACCGCACCATCACCCGGCAGGGAATTGTCCTGTCCGCATCGGGTGGCGCGATGCTTATCCAGTTGACTTCCTCGACCTCGAATTCGCGCCTGCAGAGTTGTTCGGCAGTGCCGACGATTAGGGCGTTGCGTTTGGTGTCATGAGCGAGGACGTACAGTTTGGGGCCACCGCCGATGCGAAGCCCCCGACGCTGGCCGACGGTGAAGAAGGGAAGCCCCCGGTGCTGGCCCAGCTCGCGGCCTTCGGTATCCAGGATAGGCCCTGGCGCCACTGGGATTCGCTCGGCTAAGAAATCCCGATAGTCGCCTGGCACGAAGCAAAGGTCCTGGCTTTCGCGCACGAGGACCGGCAGGCCGCGCCGTCGCGCCTCGGCGAGGACCTCTTCCTTTCGGGCTTCGGCCAAAGGGAACAAGGCGCGGGCAATCTGGCGTTGGGACAGGCCCAGGAGCATGTAGGACTGGTCCTTGGAGAAATCGGCGGCTCGGCGCAGCCCCCAGCGGCGGTGGCGTCGCTGCCGGCGCACGTAGTGGCCCGTTGCCAGAGCTTGGCAGCCCAGGCGCTCGGCGGCCTCAAGCAGCGCGCCGAACTTCACTAGCCGGTTGCAAGGTATGCAGGGATTAGGAGTCAGGCCGCCGGCGTAAGCCTCAACGAAATATCTGACGACGTGCTGCAGGAAGTCTGCCGACAAGTCAACGACGTGGTGCTTGATGCCCAGGCGGCGACAAGTCTCGCGGGCTACGTCCACGTCGCAGCAGCCGCGGGCAGCCCCCCATCCGGGCGGCAAGAGCTGGGCGGTGAGGCCGATGACCTCGTGTCCTTCGTCTAGTATTCGGGCGGCCGCGACCGCCGAATCCACCCCACCGCTCATTGCCGCTGCCACTCTGGCCATAGCTACGGGAGGGTATCACCGCCGCCCGGCTAGGGTCAAACGAGGAGGCCGTGCACCTCGGCAGAGCGCCGCGCCGGCCGATGCTTCCGGCGCGGTCCGCAAGAGCAATAAGCGGAGGCGGCGCCTGAAGGCGCGCCGCCTCCGCCCCAGTAGTTTGTCTCACCGTCAGAACTGCACCTTCATAGCCCGCGGTGGGCAGGCAGGCACGCACAGCTCGCAGGCGATGCAGCGGTCCGAATCAAAGACCACTATCTGGCTGTTGCGGTCGTCCACGCGCAGCGCACCGGTGGGGCACACTACGACGCAGGCGCCGCACTGGGTGCACCTGTTCTCGTCGCGTACCACGTCCAGCTCTAAAGGCTGCACCCGCACCCCCTGTTCCTCAACCCAACGGGTTCCTTCTTGGATGGCCTTCTGCTCGCCTTCGAGGACGACTACCATCACGCCCTCCTGGTCGGGCGTTATGTTGGCCCGCAGGATGTTCACCTCCAGGCCGTAGTGGCGGATAAGCCGCGAGACGATGGGCTGGTCAATAAGCGTGCGCGGATAGTGTAGCACCACTCGTCGCTCAGCCATTTAGCTCACCTCCTGGCGGACGGGCGGCCGCTCACGTAGAGGCTTGAAGGTCTTTCCACTCTCCGCCGTGGGCAGCAGCTCGACCGGTCGGCTCAGCAGGAACTCCCCAGCTTGTATTTGCTCCTTGAGTATCTGGGCTATCTCTCGGGCGCGCGGATAGCTCGACATCGAAGCTGTCGGCACCTTCTTGCCCTGGAGCTCGATGGTGCCGCTGCGCAGCTCCGCGTAGCTGACATAGCCGAGGGGCTGGCCCTGGAATTGCGGGTAGTCACGGCTGTAGTCAACGATGGGCGCTACGATATCCGCATCGCTGACCGCCGTGAAGCGGGCCATATCCGCGTCGAGAATCGGGATCGGTATGCCGATGCCGATCTGTAGTGACACACCGTAGCCCAGAAGACTCACCCCAACGACCCAGCGTGCGTCCATTTGTTTCATATCCCCGATGGTGGCGATGGTGCAGGCGCCGCCTTTTGGCGTCCCGTTGGGCGAGCGGGTTACCGAAGGATTGTGCTGGGTGCCTTCCCAGGCCACGTAGCCTTGGGCGCCGCCTATCCAGATCCGCGTTCCAATGCCAATGGTGCGAAGGTAAGGGTCATTGAGTAGAGGACTAAGCTGGCCCGCCGAGCAGTAGTTGGCTGAGCCTAGGTTGGCCTTGACGACTCCCATGTACGTGTAGATGTCTCGCTCAGGGCTGAGATTTACGGCCACGTTGTAGTTCTGGTAGGCGTTGCGCGGATTGAACAGGTATGCCTCGTTGAGGTCGCGGATGTTGATGAGGGTTTCTAGTTGCCGGCGCGGATAGCAGTCGGTGCCGTAGGCCTCAGCGCGCAGAAGAATGTCTTTGCCGGCGATGAGTTCTTCAATGACGTGGCCCCCGCCGTAGCGAAACTCGCCGGGGTGGTCGCGGTTGAGGGGGTCCGTCTCGGCAGCCTCCGTGGCGCCGATGTACAAGTCCACGGCCGCCAGCCCACAATACGCTGGCACGTCGTTCAGCCACGCGCGCTGTATTTTCATGCGGGGTTTGCTGTGGCCAATGTTGATGAAGGCTCCTGAGGAGCACATCGGGCCGAAAGTCCCCGTGGTCACCACGTCCACTTCTCGCGCTGCCGCCTCCGCGCCCTCTTCGGCTACGATGCTGACCATCTCCTCCGCCGTGACCACTACTACCTTGCCCTGCCGTATCTTCTCGTTAATTTCCTCATAGGTCTTGGACATGCGTATACCTCCTCGGCGAGCATGGCCACAGGTGTGGCCGCACAAGCGTGCGTAATCGTGAGCTGGGGAAAGACAAAGGGCTGAGGTCGGGCCGAATGGCCCTAACGCATGGCCATAGCCATCAGGGGCGGCTGTGGGCGCGGCCACCTCCACTGATGGCTGAGGGTCGGCACACCTTCTAGGCCTTTGCGCGTCTTCATTGTGCCTTTCTTCCATGTTCGCCCGGCGCTTCGGGCAGCTATATCACTCAGTAGCATACCCGCCCGCCTTTGTCAACCCCTTTTGTCCGCCGATTTTCCAGCGCCCTACCCTGGTCCCCTGCGGGCTGACTGTTTCTGGCGGCTTCCCTTGGGCGGCGCCTTTATCCTGCCACTGGTCACGGCGCCGGCGGGTACTCATTGCAAAGCAGATGAATTGGCTCTTCGTCCTCGTCTATTTGGGAGAAGCGGGGCACGGGGGGTATGAAAACATTGTCCCGCTCATCGTCGTTGACCGAGGAAACCTCTATACACAGAACCATTCCGTGGCCCGGCTCGCCCCAGAAGCGGTGATGTACGTACGGCGTGAGGGTTATGCTTTCGCCGGGCTGCAGTCTCAGCACCGTGGCGGCATCCACGGAAACGAGGCGCCCGTCCAGGGAAACAACCACGGGCGTGTCAAGAATCTGGCCGTCCCGCGTGGCCTCCCATACCTGCACCAATAGATTGCCGCCGCCACGGTTGATGATGTCTTCGGTCTTTGAGCGGTGATGATGGTCCGGCGTGACTTGATTCTCGCCGACGACGAGCAACTTCTCGCAGTACGGCTTTGGGTACTTTTCGGGGTTCAGGGCGTTGCCATTGCGAAGAGTGAACAGAGCCAGCCCGATTTCTGCGAATCGGCCGGAGCCGTAGTCGGTGATATCCCAGCCGAGCCGATTGTCTCGTATCTCGTCGTATTCGGTGCCTTTAATTTTCCAGTCTTCGGGTGTCCAGTAGGCAAAGGGCGGTAAGGGAAACTGCCGCTGCCGGCAAAACTCCTTCACTTCCTCGATGATGCGGTTGATTTCAGAGCGCTTCACGGGCGCTGCACCTCCGATGTGCTTATTATTGTACACCAAGCGGAGGCAAAGCGCTCGTGGCGGTGGCCGGCAAGAAGTGGAAAACTAATCACGGTGGACCTAGACCGCGCCGCGAGGACACTGGCATGGCACCTTAGCGCACTTGGGGCAGCCTGTCGCGTACCGCTCCGTGGCCGCCGCCTCCAGGTCTACGCCCGCCAGGGTTGCGAGCGTGGTCAGCCACGCCAGCACGTCAGCAAATTCCTCGCGCAGGCGCTTCGGGTCCTCGTCGTGGAGTGCCCGCGCAAGCTCTCCCGTCTCCTCCACGAGCCACATAAAGGTGGCGGGCAGGCCGCGCGCGGCGTCCCGTTGCCCGTAGAGGCGGCGGATAAGCTCTTGAAATTCGCCGATGGTCACGGCTCTTCCCCAGGGGTGGTGACCGCAGTTATGCCGCGGGGAGGTCAGCGACTGGCGGTGCGGGCCACGGCCTCAAGGGGATTCTTGGCAGCCGACTGCTTCAGCGCCGCTCGCGCCACCCTCCCGAAGGCCGCCAGTTGGCTAGCTAGTGCCTGCCCAACCGGCGCCTGAGCGGTGTGGTAGGTGGTATAGTAGCGAAGCCATTCTTCGATGAGGCCTTGGGCGTCGGTGAGGTCAATCTTGCCGTCCCTGTTGAAGTCTGCCCGCGAGTTGTACACCGGCGGCGTCTTATGGAAGTCCATCCAGTAGGTCCGGAAGTCAGCTAGGTCGGCGTCATCCATGCGGGCGTCGTAGTTGACGTCGTAGTCGCCCATGTAGGGCGGGGGCGGCTGCGCTTCCGCCGGTCCCACGGCGAGCACACCCCACGCCATGCCCATGCCCAGGACGGCTATCATAATGACCCTGTGCCCATGCGCCATTTGCATTTTCCTCCGCAGCGCTGCTTCATACATGCTGCCGGCGGCCTTCCCTGGCCCACTTCTGCATTATCCCTTGTTGAGACGGACTTTTCCAGTCTCTTGTTCCAGGTGGACGGAGGTTAGCTCCGCCCGTTGGCCGGGCGGCTGGCCCCCTATCCTGGCATTAGGTAGTGGCCGTGCTTGTGATGGATGGCATCCACGATGAGCCATACGACCATGATGAAGAAGTCCCCGAAGGCCAGCCCCAGGAAGAAGGGCGTGGTCGCCACCAATCCGCGGACGCTGCCGTACTTGACGATGAGGGTTTTCAGCAGCCAGCCCAGAAAGATAGAGAACCAGAGTACCTTCATGGGGTAAGTCTGCATCATTATGTAGCCGACGGGATGGAAGGGGAACCACACGAACCGCTGGCGCATGCGGGTGAGCCACCAGGTGAACAGGGCGCCAGCAATCAGCCCCCCGATGGCCTTTAGACTGCGCGGCTCAGGGTTGCGCAGCCACGCCCCCAGCAAACCGAAACCACCCAGCCCAGCCCACTTTGCCATCCACGGGTTGCAGTTGGTCGCGCCATACGTGTACAGAAGCTTCAGGTTCATGTAGTAGGAGATGACCGACGCCAGTACAATTGTCGGGATTATTGCGGCCAGCAAGCCTCGCTGATCAATCCGCGATAAGTCGGCGATTTTGAAGCTCTGTGAGAAACTGGGCATTATGAATGCCCGTAGGTCGGTCATGAAGTTGCGCTCGATGAACATGCCCATGACTAGGTTGGCATCGCCAACGGCCCGAGTGCCGAAGATCCCTTTGAGCAGTTCCAGCCAACTGTAGGTTGATTGCACAAAAAGCAGCCCTGATTCGGCCACCACTTTGGTGAGTGCAACAGCAATGATGGTGTAGACGACGACCTGGCTGGCGGCCACCCACAAACTTATCCCAGCCACCGCGCACCAGGTGAGGATGCCTGCCGTGCTTATGCCAAGCAAAGCAAAGGCCCCACGGTAACTTATGGGTAGGTCGCTTTGTTGCTCCCCCGCGACGGCATCCCGCCAGGCCTTCGAAATATGTTTCCGCGCCACCCAGAAGGCTAGCGCCACGTAGGCCGTGTAGCCGCCGACGGTTTGGTTGCCCAGCCAGGTTGGCTCCCCCCAGGTCGTCATCTCACCGTAGACTCGGATGCCGAGCAGGTGAGCCAGGATTCGCTCCAGGCGGTCGAACCACCAGAAAAACCACAGCGAGAAGCTGACTTCGCTGCGCAAAAGCACGGTGATGCCCACCACACATGGCCAAATCATGGCTGGCACCCAGCCCACTGCCCCCAGCGCCCCGCCTTGAAAGTACGGCGTCCAGTCGTAGTGCAGCCGCAGGCCTGGGAAGGCTGGGAAGTAGAACTTCAGCCCGGCCTGGGTCTGCAGCAGCACTGCCGTGGCAAACCCCAGCCACATCGCCCAATTGGCGTAGAAGCTGCCTCGCTCCCACGGGTGCCGCCAGTCGCGCGTCATTTCCATGGGCAGGGCCACAAGGGGATAAGAAAGCTTCTCCCCATCGGCCCACTGGCGATGAAACAAAACCGCCAGGCCCAGCACCAGCGCATAGAGCAGGGCTACGTAGAGGCTCCACGCCAATAGCGGCACATACCAGGCGGCCCACGGAATGCTTTCCCCTGGCTTAAGAGCTTCGTGGAAAGGCACGATTACCCGTGGTTCTCGCGGCGCAAACCAGCTAGGGATGTGCCGATAGAACATTTCCTCCCATTTGTTCTCGGGCGTCTGGTAGTAGAAGGGCGTGGTAATGACGGGGATGAAGACGTTCTCGGAGCCGTGACCTGGCACCAGGGTGGAAAACAACAGCATGCAGTAGATTAGCAGCAGCTCGACGCGGGTGAGGGGCCAGCGGCGGTTGACCATTCGCAGGAGAGGATTGACGACCACCAGCAGAAAGAACAAAGCAAAGACGGCGCCTGGGGGAAGGTGCTGGGCCCCTAGGAAGGTGTCGGACAGGTACACGTCGACGTAGGGAATGACGAAGCTGAAGCCGATGCTCAGCAACAGGCCGATGGCCACGGCGCGGGGAGTAATCCTCCCCTGAGGCACGCGGTCAGCCTCTACCTGGACAGCCGTCAAGCGCATGGGACCTCTGTTGGCCATAGCTCAAGGCCCGAGGGAGATGAACTGGCAGAGCGGTCCGCCCATGGCACCGCCTAGGAGGGCGCGGCCTGTGGGCTTCTGCGCTAAATTGCTAAAGGGTTCCCTTGGTTGACGGCACTGCGTCGCCCAGACGCGGGTCCAGTCGGATGGCTTCATCGAGCGCCCGGCCGAAGCTTTTGAAGGCGGATTCTAGGATGTGATGCGTGTTGCGACCAGCCAACTGGTGGAAGTGTACGGTGATGGCGGCGTTGTTGGCCAGGGCTTGGAAGAATTCCCGCGCCAGCTCCACGTCGAATCCCCCAACACGGGCCGCCGGCAAATCCACCCGCCACTCAAGGGCTGGCCTGCCGGACAAGTCCACGGCTACCGTGACCAGGGCCTCATCCATAGGCGCAGCACCCCAGCCGTACCGCCGTAGCCCCCGCTTGTCCCCCAGCGCCTTCGAAAGCGCCTGGCCCAAGGCGATGCCCACATCTTCGACGACGTGATGCGCGTCCACTTGCAAATCGCCTTGGGCGACCACCGTGAGGTCCAGCATGCCGTGCCTTGCCACGTGCGAGAGCATGTGGTCAAAGAAACCCACGCCCGTGTTGACCTCGAAACGGCCCGCCCCGTCAACTCCTACGGTGACGCTTACCCGTGTCTCTTTGGTCTCTCGAGTGACGGTAGCAACTCTCTTGTCCACGGTCTGGCCTCCCTTGGGCTGCCCTCTCCAGCGCCCATGCGCCTCTACCTTATCCCTTCTCGGCCCGTGGGGCCAAGTCGAAGGCGGATGGTCTGGGCGTGGGCGCTGAGGCCTTCAGCTTCGGCTAAGGTGATTATGTCGGCGCCCTTGGCCCGCAGCGTGGCTTCTGAGGCCATAATCACAGAACTGGCAGTGACGAAATCGGAAACTGACAGCCCCGAGGAGAATCGGGCCGCGCGGCTGGTAGGGAGCACGTGGCTTGGGCCGGCCAGATAGTCGCCCAGGGGCACCGGACTGCTCGCTCCCAAAAATATTGCGCCAGCCGCTTGGACCTCGCTCAGGCATGCCAGGGGGTCGCTCACCATTAGCTGCAGGTGTTCGGGCGCCATTTCGTTGGCCATGTCCAGGGCTTGTTGCAGGGACTCGACGAGCACGATGGCCCCGCATTCAGCCAGGCTCTGGGAGATGATGTCCTCCCGGTCAAGACGGGCAAGGAGGTTCTCGATTTCTGCCACAACGGCGTCCACGAGGCCTTCGTCGGGCGTGAGCAAGACGACGAGGTTGTCGCCCGTGTGCTCGGCCTGGGCGAGGAAGTCGGCAGCGACCAGGAGGGGGTCGGCCTTGGCGTCGGCGATTATGGCTGCCTCGCTGGGGCCCGCCAGGCTGTCTATCCCTACCTGGCCGAAGACTAATCGTTTTGCTGCTGTGACGTAGGCGTTTCCCGGGCCGACCACCTTAGCTACGGCCGGTATGGTGTCGGTGCCGAAGGCCAGGGCTGCAATGGCCTGAGCGCCGCCGACGCGGTACACCTCCGCTATGCCGCACTCGTAGGCCGCAACGAGCAGGGTGGGATGCAAAGACCCATCCGACCGCGGGGGTGTCACCATTACGAGGCGCGGCACGCCTGCCACCTGCGCCGGCACGGCGCAATGGACGACCGTGCTCGGCAGCGGCGCCGCCTTGCCAGGCGCGTACATACCTGCCGACGCCACGGGCTTGACGTGCTGACCCAGCAGCAGGCCGTCGAAATCCTGCAGCCACGACCGCGGCGCCTGGCGTTCGTGGTAAGCGTAGAGGCATTCCTTGGCGCGCCGCAGGGCCTGGAGCCAGTCTCGGTCTACCTCCTCAAAGGCCGCTTCCATTTCCGCCTCGTCCACGGGCAGGTCTTCCACGGTGGCTGCGGGCCAGTCGAAGCTGCGCGTGTACTCAACCAAGGCCTCATCGCCGCGTTCTGCTACCGCCTGCACAATTTCCAAGGTCCTTTCCATCACCACCGGCGGTATTCCGGCGGTGGCCATCTCTGCCAGGCGCTGAGAGGCCCCAGCCGGGTCGCCCCGAGCGTCAATCACGTTGACGGGCAGGCTCATCGTCGCCACCTCCCCTTCACTTGCTCCACCAGTCGGGCAGGTACGGCGCCGCACTGGATCGTCCAGGCGCTTGCTTTGGCGACTATGCTGCTTTGTGCATCGCCTTGCCGTCAAGCACTACGACCCCTACCGGAGTTGTGATAGACTGTGCCTGCCTGCAGGAAATTGCCAGGCGGCGCCGAAAAGAAATCCCGGCCGGGCTGCTGGTCGCGGGACGGAATGGGCATGCCGGAGCTGGGGGAGAAGATTCGGTGGTTTATCGAGGAAGTGGTCCAGAACATAGTGGGCCTGGACCTGGCTCTGTTTTTCCAGGCTCATCCCAGCATCTTCGACACTGTGCCAGGGATAGCTAGCCGAGTGGCCCGGCCGCCGGAGGAAATACAGGAGGCGCTGGACCGGCTGGCGGCCGCCAAAATCCTCGAGGTTCACGAGCTGGGGGCGGGCCGCTACAAATGCTATTCCCTTCGCCGCACCGACGACGTGTGGCGCCTGCTGTGCCGCCTCAGCGAGTTGTACCTCGACGACCCGGCTGCCAGGCGTGAAATCATAAAGACTCTTGTCCGTCGCCACGAACGCAAGACGGGCAGGAGGAAACTGCGGGCGGGGAGAATTGATGAAGGTCATCCCAAGCGGTGTCCCCGGAGTGGACCGCGCCGTTGGCGGTGGGCTGCTCGCGGGTGCGTGTATTCTCATAGAGGGCGTGCCTGGCACAGGCAAGACCACTCTCGGTCTGCAGATTGCCGTGACCCAGGCCCTAGCCGGGCAGCGTTCTGCCATCGTGCTTTTTGAGGAACTTCCCGGCAACATTGTACGGGACGCCAGGGGCTTCGGGTGGGATTTGGGGCGGCTGGAGCGAGAGGGTCGGCTGCTGCTGGTATGCACTTCGCCGATGATTTTGTGGGAGCAGCTCTCCGGTGGCCACGGCCCCCTGGGGCGGGAGCTTGCCGAGGGTGAGCTGAAGTTCGTCCTCGTGGACAGCCTTTCTCACTTCGCCGAGCAGGGCGCCGGCGAGGAAGGAAGCCGTCAGGCTGTCTATAGCCTCATAAGTGGCCTAAAGCGCGCCGGCGTCACGGCCCTCCTCACGAAGGAACTCCCCAGCGCTGACCCCAAGATTGTGCCCTTCGAGGAGTACTTGGCCGACGCCGTCTGGCGTCTCACCTACGAGGCCGGCCCTGACCAACGGCGGCGACGCTATCTGGAGGTCCTAAAGAGCCGTGGCGCCCCTCATTTGCCCGGCAAGCACCCTTTGGCTATCACTGACCGCGGGATAGTGGTCTATCCCCGCGCTCATGCCGCCGAGGGGCCGGTTGAAGTCGCCCATGAGCGCCTGGTCAGCACTGGCTCGGAAGGTTTGGACGCCATGCTGGGCGGCGGGATACCGGAAGGGTTTTCCGTTCTTGTGGCTGGAGGTGCGGGAGTCGGCAAGACCACCCTGGCTCTGAGTTTCTGCTGTAAGGGTGCCGAGCTGGGCGAGCCGGCCCTTTTCCTAACCTTCCAGGAACCGCCCTCGAAGCTACTTCGGCTTGCTGAAGGCCTGGGCTTTGCCCTGAGCCGATATATCGAGCAGGGGCTGATACACGTCCGCCACCAGCCGCCGATAGACCTTTGTTTAGACGCTGTCCTCGCGCAAGTTGTCGAAGTGATGGACGACACAGGCGCCCGGCGAGTGGCTGTTGACAGCCTCACGGACCTGGAGTTGGCTGGTGAGGGCGGGCGGCTGCGCGAATTCGCCTATTGTCTTAGCGACGAGGCCCGGCGCCGCGCAGCGACTACTCTGCTAATAAGCGAGGTGCCCGAACTCTTCGGCTCCACTGCTGTCAGCGCTCATCACCTCTCCGTCGTTGCCGATGGCATCATTCTCCTCAAGTATCTCGAACTCGAAAGCGAAATCCAGCGCTGCGTGTCGGTCCTCAAGATGCGCGCGATGGATCATGACAAGAGCATCCGCCGCTTCGTCATTGGCACGGGCGGTATTCAAGTGTTGTCGCGGTTTGAGGGCACCCAGGGCGTGCTTGCCGGTGCTCCCTCTACTATCCCCATCACCCTGGCCGTCCGTAGCTTCGGTGAGTTCGACCAACGCCTGAATGAGGAGTTGCTTCAGCGCTTTGCCCAGCTTCACCCCAACGTTCAGCCAGTACCCCTGTTGCTGCCCCACAATCCCGACGAGGCCCTCTTGACCATCCAGCGAGCCCTCGAGTCGCCCCAAGGCGCCCTAAGCGCGGCTCCCTTGTGCATGTACTGGATGCCTCAGGTAATTGACCCGGCTGTGCTTACGCCCCTCGATGACCTGTGCCCTAACAAGGAAGACTACCTGGCCGAGACAATCCATGCTGCGACCGTGGACGGGCATCTGTACGCCGTGCCTGCCATTGCCGTTTGCGGCGTTCTTCTGTACCGCAAGGACCTGCTGGCGAAATACGGTTTCCCAGGCCCTCCTGCTACTTGGGAGGAGCTAATCGAGCAAGCCACCACCATCGTCCAAGGAGAAAACAACCCGGACCTGGTCGGCTACGCCTTCCCCGGTTATTGTTACGAGAATCTTAATGCGACGTACTTGATGAATTTGTGGAGCAACGGCGGTGATGTAATAGGTGCCGACGGGGCGGTGACCCTCGACAGCATTCAGGCCTTGGAGGCAGCGCGGTTCATGTATGAGGTGGTTCACGCACACCGCCTGACCTCTCCGGAGCTGACGACCCCAGACTATGGCCTGCACCCCGAAAAGGGTTTCTGGGAAGGCAAGGCCGTTTTCGTCACGGAGCGCCCCATCACGACCTTTGGCATGTTTCAGCAGCAGTCGCCCCTATGGGAGAGCGTAGGTATCGCTCCCCATCCTCGGGGGCCGCGAGGGACGTGCAGTGTCTCCTTCTTGGGCGGCTGGCACTACTGCATCCCGAAGGCAGCCCGCAATCCAGTCACGGCGGCTGAGTTCATCCGCTTCATGACGAGCCGCGAAGTGCAGAAGGAGCGAGCCATGCGCGGAGGCCCCCTGCCGGTGCTGCGCGACCTGTACGAGGATCCGGAAATCCTGGCCGCCAACCCCCACTACGAGGTATTGCGGGATATAGTGTCCACCGCTCGCAGCCGCCACCGCATCCCACGCTACCTCGACGTCTCGCGGGCCATGCAGCGCACTCTGTATGCCATGCTTTGCGGCCACAAGACCCCCGAACAAGCCGTAGCTGATATGGTGCGAGACGTGACGCGCCTCCTAGAAGAGACTGCCTATCCCAGGGCTTAGGCAGACTTCAGCTCGTGGCGCGAACCTTTTTTCGCCCCGCCGGACATGCCAAGCCCTTGTACCACTTCCCCTTGGTCTGTGGCCGGCGTACGCCTTTCCCGATACTTCTCTTTGCTTTGGCGAGCGCGCAGCGTGGGCCTGTGCCCGGGCTGTTCAGGGGCAACTGCGGCCCATCACTCGATTATCAAAACCCCGCTGATGGGGTGGAAGTAGTGGACTATGCTCCAGGTCAACAGCACGACCGCGTTGCCCGCCACGATGCCGATGGCTGCGGGGCGCAGGGCGTTGTAGGCACGGTAACCGCCGAACCATAGGGCGATGCGGCGCACGACCCAGCCGACCAAAATCGAAAAGCCGTACCGTTCGCCCATCCAGGGCGGGCCGCCAATGATGGCCACGTAGCCCAGCGGATGCAGAGGCCACCACACGTACCGCTGCCGCAGAGCTTGCAGGAGGGCGGTCATCACCGCTCCCAGGGCCATGTTGCCGTAGTTGCCCGTCGTGAACATCCTGGGCGCCTGCAGCAGTTGGTTGAGAGTGGTGCCGAAGCCCGCGAAGGCGGCCTTGGGCCACCACCCCAGGCCCGGTACAGAACGCGAGTAGATGGCGTACAAGGCGCCTGGGTGGGATGCGAATAGCCCCACTAACAGCGAGGCGAGAATCAAGGCTGCCGTCCAACGCGGATGCAGGCCCGCTAGGTCGGCCACCTGATAGCCCTGCATGATATTGGCCATGGTGCAGGAGGCTGTGTCGCCGTACTTCCAGCCGATGTAGTGGAGAATGGTCACGGTGGACAGGCCCATGGCCTTGGGACCGAAGATGTTGACCACGTGGGTGTGCGGCTGGGCGATTGGCGTCCAGACGGCGAACAGGCCGCCTTCGGCCACCAGGCGCGTCAGCACCGTGATGCTGACCACGTATAGCGCCAGGGTCAGCAAGGTGTAGCTCGCTGATGCTCCGGCCACCCGCGCCCACGTCAAGAAGCCTGCCACTGCTAACCCCAGTCCGGCGAAGGCCATGCGATAAGGCAGCGGCTCCTCGGCATCATCCACCCCTGGGTCGTTATAGATGGCCTTGCGCCACGCCTCGGCCAGGGACCGGCGCGCCAGCCACAAGTAAATGAGCACCAGGAGGGCGTAGGCTCCGATGCCCTGGTGGGTAAAGAACTCGTCATGGCCGGCAAGCCCATAGCCCTCTCGCGCCACCATAATGAACTTGCGCAGCACCCATGAAAACCAAAGACTGAATCCCATATCATCCTGGACGAGGTATGTGACGCCTATCATCTCGAAATAGATGTTGTATTGCCAGCCGTTGAGTACGGTCCACGGACGGTCCTGGAAAACCCACCCGATGTCGCGAATCAGCCGCGTTTCCGGTATCCCCGGAAAATAGTAGTGAAGGGCGTTTTTGGAATAGATGACCACGGGTATCGTGAAGGCAATCCAGAACCAGGGGCTTCGGAAGCACGCCGGAAACAGCGCTGTTGGTCGGTCGTACTCGACGAGCTCGACGGGAATGCGGGCGAGAGGGAACAGAACACGTTCATGGATGGCCCATCGCCGCCGCAGCAGTGCCGCCAGGGACATTTGCAGCACCATCACTGACACCAAAAGCGGCGTCCAGGCCAGCAGGGGTACCACCCACGGCTGCCAGGGCATGCTCTGGCCCATCGGCACGCCCTGGAAAGCCCAGCGTATCACCGGTGCATCGGGGTCTTTCGCCGGCACCATCCAATTTGGCACGCTGGGCAGGAAGGTTTCCAGGTATTTGTTCTCGGGGGTGGCGTAGCCCTGCGCCGCAATCATTATGAGGTACAGATACGTGGCGAGCTGCTGACCGGGGAATCCGGCCATCACCAGGATGGCCACGTAGATGTACATAAGCCGCCGCGAGCTAAACCACCGCCGCCGCCATGCCCAAAAGGTCACCGCGTTGGCCAGAAGCAGCCAGAAGACCGGATAGATGGCAGCGCGAGGCAAATGTCCGAACCCAACCAAGTCATACCTCACCAAGGCTGAAAAAGCGCCGCCAACGGCAACGGCCGCGACGCACGTCAGGGCGATGAACCAAGTAAACTTATCGGGAGGTGGGCGATCCAAGGGGCCTCACCGCAGCGGCGGTATTCCCCAGGGGGCCGGCGGAACCTCCTGCCCACCTGGCCCCCGCCCTGCTTGCGTGCCTCGCGCGCCCGGGAGCTGCGTCACGCTCAGTCCACTAGCCGGAGGCTTGTTATCTTGTCCAGCCGAAAAGTCTTCTGCAGTTGGTCGCGATGGCAGAAGGCTGCCAGGTACACGTAGGGCCCCTGGCGGAACAGGGCGAGAGGAGTGACGCGTCGAGGGGCGGCCCCTTTGCTGCCGCCACGGTAGATCATCTCCACATCGAGATGTTGCTCTATGGCGACTGCCAGGGCCTCGAAGCCGGCTGGCGGCTCTGCAAGGACGATGCCGCCTTCGTCAAAGCCAAACACGTAGCCGCGGCGGGGTAGATGTTCGAAGGCGTCTGGCGACAAATATTCGAGAAGCCGAAGGAAAACCTTACGGGTGATATGGGCGTCTGGGAGAGCACGATGACGGTCCTTATGGGACAGGCCGAAAAACTGGCTGAGGTGAGAGAGTGAATACTTGTCCAGGTGGGGCAGCAGGTCGCGGGCCATGAGGCAAGTGTCCAGCACGGGAAGCTTAGGAGCTGTCAAGCCGGCTCGGGCCAGCCCGAGGGTCAAGAAGCCTAGGTCGAAGGAAGCATTGTGGGCCACGATTATGGTGTTTGCGCTGCCGAGTCGCCGCAGCAGCGCCCTCAGCACTTCAGCCTCTTCGGGCGCATCCCGCACCATCGCGTCTGTAATGCCGTGGATTTTTTGCGCCTCTGGCGGAATGGCGTGGCCTGGGCATACCAGCGACGCGAACTCGTCGAGCACCTGCCCAGCCCGCACGAACCGCACCGCGGCCACCTCCACCAATCTCCCCGTGGCTGGCAGAAGACTCGTCGTCTCGGTATCCAAGGCCACAAACTCTGCCTTCTCTATCGGCGGTAGCCTCCGGCTCCACATCTCATCCTCACCTCGCCCTCCACTGTCCGTGAGACCGTCCCGCGCCCCAGCAGTCTGCCAATTGCCTCTTGGCATCCGCGCGCTTCCAGCCTAACATCATAACCATGCGAGTGCCGGGGGACGAGCTAGGAGAGCGGGCCGGGTTGCCAAGCAGCGGGCCAACCACCGACCCTGCCCTGCCCGACGTGGGCGGCGAATCCGACGAGGCCGCCCAGATGGCTGCTCTCGAAGACCTTGCCCGCGGCCTTCACGCCCGTGGCCTCGCGCCTGTGGCAGTTTTCGTCCTTGAGGCTATGCGTCCTTTGAGCTTTGTGACAGCGGAGTTCATGGTTTTTCTTGAGCCTTTTATTGGTGCTTTCCTGCCCGCCGAGAAGTACCGAGTGGTCGCTGAAGCTCTCCACGACCGCGGGAAGGTCTCGTGGCTTTGCGACCGCCTAGAGGAGCTTGACGAACAGGGTCGGTCCACTTCATCGGACCAGCAGCCGCCCAACCCTGAGGGGACAATTTGCGACCAGCGCACCGATGACCAGCGGCGAGCTTGACGTAATCCTTGCCACCGATTGTGGCTCCACCACCACCAAGGCGATTCTCATCGAGCGCCGCAGCGGGGAATATCGCCTCGTTGTGCGGGGCGAGGCTCCTACCACCGTCGAGGCGCCCTTCGAAGACGTCACCATAGGTGTTCGAAACGCCTTTGCCGAGGTTGAGGAACTTTCGGGGCGTCGGCTCTTAGACAACGGCGAGCTGGTAAAGCCGGCCTCCGATGGCCGTGGCGTAGATGGGTATTTTTCGACGAGTTCGGCGGGTGGGGGTTTGCAGATAGTGGTGGTGGGCCTCGTGCGAAGAATGACGGCGGAGAGTGCGCAGCGAGCCGCTTTGGGAGCCGGCGCCATCGTAATGGACGTCATCGCCCTCGACGACGGCCGCCCGCCTCATCAGCGCATCGAGCAGATGCGGAGCCTCCGCCCGGACATGATTCTCCTCTCCGGCGGCACCGACGGCGGTGAGGTGCGCCGCGTCGTGATGATGGCCGAGCTTATCGCTGCCGCCAATCCCGAGGCCCGCCTCGGCACTCGCTTCCGCCTGCCCATCATCTTCGCCGGCAATCGCGAGTGCCGCCCCGAAATCCAGCGCGTGCTCGGCGATAAGTTCGACCTGACCATCGTTGACAACCTTCGCCCAACCATGGAGACCGAGAACCTCGGTCCCACGCGGCAGGCCATTCAAGAGCTATTCCTCCAGCACGTCATGGCCCAGGCCCCTGGCTACGGCAAGCTCCTCCCTCTGACCGACGCCGAGATAATGCCCACCCCTGCCGCTGTCGGCAACATGATGCAGGTCGTCGCCCAACATGAGGGCCTCAATCTTCTCGGCGTGGACATCGGCGGTGCCACCACCGACGTCTTCTCGGTTTTCGACGGCGTCTTCAATCGCACCGTCTCCGCCAACCTCGGCATGAGCTATTCTGTGTCCCAGGTCCTGGCCGAGGCCGGCCTGGAAAACATCGCCCGCTGGCTGCCCGTGGAGCTGGACCCGCGCGCGCTGAGCAATCGCATCCGCAACAAGATGATCCGCCCCACTACTATCCCCCAGTCTTTGGATAGCCTAATAGCCGAGCACGCGGTGGCGCGCGAGGCTCTTCGCCTGGCCCTTGAGCAGCACAAAGAACTCGCCACCGGCCTCAAGGGTGTCCGCCAGCGCCGCGACATTGCCGACGCCTTCCGCCAGCGGGTGGCTGGCGAAACCCTCGTAGATATGATGCGTTTGGACCTCATCATCGGCTCTGGGGGCGTCCTGAGCCACGCCCCACGCCGAGTCCAGGCCGCCATGATGATGGTGGACGCCTTCCAGCCCGAAGGCCTTACCCGCCTCGCCGTGGACAGCATTTTCATGATGCCCCATCTGGGCGTGCTTGCGACGGTCTGCCCAGAGGCCGCCATGCAGGTTTTCTGGCGGGATTGCTTGGTGTCCCTAGGGGTCTGCATAGCTCCGCGGGGCCAGGGCAAAGTCGGCGAACCGTGCATGGCGGTCCGTGTGGACGGCCCCGGCGGCCTCCGGACCTATCAGCTCGCCGTCGGCGAGCTTGTGCGAGCGCCACTTCCGACGGGCCAAAAGGCCACGGTAACCGTAGAGCCGGCGCGGGGTTTCGACTGTGGCGCGGGCCGCGGCCGCCGCCTGGTGGCCGAGGTGACCGGCGGCGAAGTTGGGCTACTGCTTGACGCCCGCGGCCGGCCTCTCCTTCTGCCCGACGACCCTGACCAACGGCGTCAGACCGTGGCCCGCTGGTTGTCCGCCACCGACATGTACCCCGCCCTCCCCTCGGCCTGACGTTCCGGACCTTCGGCCTTTGCTTTTCCCGCCGCCGAGGAGTACAGTGACGAGGTGGCTGGCCTCCACGGGCTCTCCGGCGCGTGGCAGGCAGCCGGAAGGAGAAAAGGGGTAAATGCAAGACCGCAGTCGGATGCACGTGGTGTCTGAGCAGGAAAGGATGCGTCGTAACTCGGCGATGGCGGAGCACTTGGAGATGCGCCTGCGGGATATGGAGGCGTGGACGGAAGAGGAATGTATGCGGCTAAAGATGACGCCGCCGGCACGGAAGGCTGCCGAAGCGGCATGGCGGCGAGTCGTCCTGAGCCGTCGCTATCTCATCGTGCCGAAGCACACGCCCGTCGAGCGGCGTTTTCTGCGCATGATGATTAAGCTGAGCGTTGCTGAGGACCCGCTTCTTGCCGAACGTGCCAAGGAACTGGCCCGCTACCTGAGTGCGGATTATCCCTTCGAGTGGCTCATCTCGCCCTGCACGGCCCTGGCTCGTGCTGAGGCCCGCATCCTGATGCTCCACGAAGCTGACTCGGAATTCGGCGAGACGCCCATGGCCCGTCAGGTGGCGTACGTTCAGCATCACTGGCGCCAGCTTGGCGTAAAGGACGTGGCCAACCTCGGCGAGTGCTATGCCATGGCCAGCTTCCTGGAGCAGCGGCGCTATTTCATGTGCAAGGATGAGGCTTGGCGCCGCGAGCTAGGGTTGCACCGTCACGCCCTCCGCCGCCAGGTGCGCGGCACCGCCGCGGCTGAAAATGCCGGCGGCGAGGTTGAGTCCGGCGGTCAGTCCTGACGCAAACTCCAGCTACTCGCCACCTTTTCCAGCTCCACGGGGAGCACCCGCCGCTGTGCCGAGGCCTTGGGCAAGCTCCGGCTGGGGTGTATGCACTGCTCGCCACGGCTCGCCACCGCGCCATCAATCTCAGTGCATCGTCTGCCCACCATCAACGTTTAGTGCCTGTCCTGTCATGTAGGCTGACTCGTCGCTACAGAGGAAAACAACCACGTCGCAGACGTCCTTGTAGGTGCACGGTCGCTTCATCGGCACCTGGTCAATATACTTCTGCCGTACCTCTTCCTCGCTGATGCCCCATCGCTTGGCATATTCCTTGAACAGTTTTTCGGTCCACAGAGGGCTGTCCAGGAGGTTGCCAGGGCACACCGCGTTGACGCGGATGTTCTCGGTGGCGAACTCCAGAGCCAGAGACTGGACAAGCCCAATGCCGCCGAATTTGCTGGCTGCGTAGGCGCTGTTGCGGAAGGAGCCGCGCTTGCCGGACTTGGAGTTTATCTGGACGATGACCCCGCCGCCGCGCTGGAGCATGACCCTGGCGGCGTGTTTGGCGCAAATCATAAACCCGATAAGGTTGACATCCACGACCTTCCGCCACGCCTGTACGTCGAATTCCGTGATTGGGCCGGAAATGAGTATGCCGGCGTTCGCGATTAGTATGTCTAGACTGCCGAGGCTTTCGACGGTGCGGCGCACCGCCGCTTCCACCGAGGCCTCGTCAGTGACGTCGCAGCCGATGCCGATGGCCTTGACCTCGTGCCTGGCTGCTACTTCCTCGGCCACCTTGCGTGCTCCCTCCTCGTTGAGGTCGCAGACGCTAACGCGGGCGCCTTCTTTTGCCAGCGCATGACAAAGCGCTTCCCCCAACCCCTGCGCCCCGCCCGTCACCAGCGCCACCTTACCGTGAAGCTTTCCAGTCGTCTCACACACGGCTCATACCTCCTTCGTTGCCCATCGCGGCAAGAATAGCCTGGCCCGTCCCAAAAGCCAAGGCCGCCCCTCCAACGACTTGGGCCGGCTGTCGAGCCTGCGGCCCATCTCTGGCCCCAGGGTGCAGGTCTTCCCGTGACACGGGGGAAGTGGGTCTCACCGGAGCTGCCTTTGCCACGGCGATGGGCCGCGGAGGTGACTTTTGTGCCGCAAGTTGCTGCCTTGCTTTGCCTCACCATAGCTTGGAGCTTCGGCCTGCCCGAGACGGATCCCGCCATTCGCCCCGTGGTTTGCCTCAACGGCGAATGGCGGTTCCAGCCGGCCGACCCCGAGCTGACCTTCCCACCGTCTGGACAGTGGGACCCGACACCCATCCGCATCCCAAGCCCCTGGAACGTCAACGGCTTCAGCAAGGGAGACGGCGGCGACTTTCGGTGTTTTCCTAGCTATCCGGAGGACTGGGAGAAGGTCCGCTGTGCCTGGCACCGCCGCGGTTTCTACGTTCCCGCCGATTGGCAAGGCAAGCGGGTGTTTCTGCGTTTCGAGGCCGTCCATTACTGGGCCGACGTGTACGTCAACGGCGTCAAGTGTGGCAGCCATGAAGGCGGCTTCACGCCCTTCGAAGTTGACGTCACCGACGCCGTTCGCTTCGACGCCGACAACGAGCTTGTGGTTGGCGTTAGAGACCGCCGGCTTTTCGATGTCAACGGGCGCACGCCTTACGGGTGGGGTTCCTTCTGGGGCGAGTGGATACTGGGCATCTGGCAGGACGTCTACCTCCTTGCTCGGCCGCCGCTTTACGTGACCAATCCCTTCGTCCGGACAATCCTTGAGGGGCGCCGGCTCCGCATCGAGGCCGAGGTCGTCAACGCGAGCCAAATTGCCGCCCGCGTGCGCCTGGAGACCGTCGTGTACCCTTGGGCCGGTGGCCGCTGGCGACAGGCCCGGCCAGCCCTGCGCTTGAAGCCCGTGGAGATACAAGTTCCCCCTGGCCGCTCGCGGGTAGCCACTATGGAAGCTTCCTGGCCTGACGTGAAGCTCTGGTGGCCCCATGATCCCCAGTTGTACGTTGCTGCGCTGCGGGTGCTGCCACCCACGGGAGGAGACTCTTTTCTGGACGAGCTGCCCGTCCGCTTTGGCTTCCGCGAGTTCCGAATTGGCCCTGACGGCCGTAAGTTCACTCTAAATGGCCGCACCTGGACTGGCCGAGGCGACGCCTGGCATTTTATGGGCATTCCCCAGATGACACCTGACTTCGCCCGCGCTTGGTATTCCATGGCCCAGGGCATCAATATCGACATCATTCGCCTCCACGCCCAGGTCTATCCGGAATACTACCTCGACGTGGCCGATGAGATGGGGATGCTTATCGTGGATGAGAGCGCCCTTTGGGGTTCGGCGGGCAACTTTTATTACGATGAGGGTTTTCGCCGCCGGGCCATTGAGCATGTCCGCGAGCTCGTCCTGCGCGACCGCAACCACCCTTCGGTAGTTCTCTGGAGCGTGGGCAATGAGGTGGCCTGGATGCCTCCGGCCAGCGCCGGCGTTAAGACCCAGGACGAAATATTCCGGCTCTTCGCCGACCTGGCTGCGGAGATGAAGCGCCTCGACCCAACGCGCGAAGTTAGCTGTGACGGCGATGGCGACCTGGGGGGCCGCCTGCCCATCTTTAGCCTTCACTACCCCGGTCCGAACCCGCCCAACGTCAAGAACAAGGTCTTCACCATCGGCGAAAGCGGCCAGATGTTTTATTCCGAGCCGCGGCTATGCGCCTACCGTCTTGGTGATCGGGTATATCTGAGCAACAACGACCGCCTGGAAGCCGTCGGGTTGGAGATGGCGGACCTCATTGAGGGCTATCGGCGCTGGGCTGCCTATGCCACAGTGTTCAACATCCAATGGTATGGCCTGCAGCCCTTGCCGATGGAGTGCCAATTTACCTATGACCGCCTCGACACGCCCGGCGTCAAGCCCGAGCGCATCGGCCCGTATTCCACTGGCCTCAATGCCGGCCGTGCCCCCAACTATCCGCCCTTTATCCCTAACCCCGTTTACCGCCATGTGGCCGACGCCTTTGAGCCGCTGCGTTTCTTCATCGTCGAGCGTGGCGCCTCGGCCTACGTTCCCGGTCAGGTCGTCCGCCACATCGCCATCCACAACGATACCATGGACGACGCCACTGTCGAACTTCGCTGGGTTTTGGCCTCCAGGCGCCAAACCCTGGCCCGGACCACGACCAAGCTTCGCCTCGCCGCCGGTGAATGGAAGGAGCTTGAGCTGCGTCTTCTCTTGCCTGCCCTTGACCGCCCCACGCCTGCGGAGAGCACCATGGAACTGCTTGCTGGCGGGCGGGCTGTCTACACCGACCGGCGGCCCATGCATTTATACCCGCCGGCGGCTGGCCGCAGTTACTCCAAACCCGTGGCCGTTGTCGGTGGCAGGCAGGCCCAGGCCGTCGCCGCCTGCCTCGGCCCGGCCACGGTTCACCTCCCTGACGTCTCCGCCCTCGACGCGTGGCTCGAAGACCGCGTGGAGGTCGTCGCAGTCATCGCCCCGGACGCCCGCCTCAGCTCTCACGACCGCGACCGCCTGAACCGTTGGCTCGCCCAAGGGCTTGCCATCCTTGACCTGACTGGTGGGGAAGTGCTTGAGGCCGGAGGGCTGCCGTCTGGCAAGGTCGGCCCCGAAGGCTACAGGCTGGCCTTCGCGAAAGTGCCCGGCCATCCCCTGCTTGAGGGCATCGCTCCTGAGCAACTTTGCTACTGGTCGCCGGATGGTTTGGTGGCCCGGCGGGGCTTTTGGGGCCTCATGCCCAGGAATGCTACGCCTCTGGTCACGGCGGGCGACGGTGACGCCGTTGTCGTGGAAGCGGCTGTGGGGCGGGGTCGTGCCCTTGTGTCTTCCCTGCGGCTCGCTGAGGTCCTAACGGCTGAGCCGGCTGCCGCGCTGCTTTTGCGCAACGCCGTGGCGTATCTCGCTTCTGCGAGGCCGGCTGAATGGCGCAGCGTCTTGCCCCTGCCAGGCGACGACATCGGCGCTCGCATGGCCCTCTGGGCGCTCGGCCTTTGGGACCTAAGTGATACGCAAAATGCTTCTGCCCTGGCCGACTCACCTCAGGTGCTGGTGGTAGCCGGCGCTGCCCTCAGCGCGCCTGTGGTCGCCCGCGCGAAGCAGTGCTTAGACAGCGGCGGGACAGTCCTAATAATCAATCCGACGCCCGACCGCGCGGCGGCCCTTGGCGACTTAGTGGGCGCCGCGGTAAGCATGACGCCGGCAGACCTCTGCCAGCTCGTTCCTGCCAAGGGCCGCGGCGATGACCCCCTCCTCGCCGGTCTTGACCTCTCCGATCTGTGCTGGCTTGGCGATAAAGATAGCGAGGTTATCCTGCCGTGGGCCATCAGCGTAGATAGCCCGTACGCTCAGCCGGTACTTGTTAGCAACCGCACGGACTGGCGCCGCTGGGTTTACCGCGGCGAGAATCTCAAGCCTGGGGCCATACAGCGCTGCGAGGACGAACCGTATCGCCAGCAGGTAGGCTTCCTGCGGGTGCCCATGGGCGAAGGGAGGGGCGAGGTCCTCCTGTGTGGCATGCCCGTGACGCCGGTGAGTACCAAATCCATGCGTGTCTTCGGCCAGCTTCTCACAAACCTAGGGGTTTCCTGGCACCGTCAGGCCATCAGCTCTGAGCAGCGGGCCGAATTCTACTTGCGAGCAGCCGGCACCGTCGTTCAATGGCTTATGCTTGGACCAATCGGAGGGAAACCTTGGGCTGAGCTATATAGCGAAGACCTCATATCTGGGGAGGCCTCAGCGCGGCCCGTTGTGGGCGAGATAGCCGCCGGCGCAGCCTGGATTCCCCGCCAGACCTCCCCCATAGTCAACCTTTCCGACCAGAAATGGTATGGGACACTTCCTGATGCCGCCATGTACTTTGCGGCCTACGTGCGCTCGCCGCTTTCGCGCAAGGTTTTGCTCCTGGTGGGTAGCGATGACGACGTAAAGTTGTGGCTGAATGGCGTTCTTGTACACGCCGCGCAGGTGGCTCGCCCCGTGGCTGCGGACCAGGATCGGGTGGGGCCTGTTGAGCTTCGCGCCGGCTGGAATATCATCCTCGCGAAGGTAGTCAATCGTAGCGGCAACTGGGGCTTTTGCCTGCGGCTCGTGGACGAAGAAGGCCGGCCACTGCCAGATTTGGCCTTGGCTGCGGACAATCCGGAGGCTGGTTTCGTGGAGATAGCTCCGGAGGGTTGGCAGGCCACCTCCGTGCCGGCGGGGGATGTGCTGGCAGCTTGGGATCGCCGCCCCGAAACCCGCTGGACCAGCGGCCGGCCTATGGACGACACCATGCACTTCACGCTCGACTTGGGCCAGGCTCGCCCGGTGCGTCGGGTCGTTCTCGACACCTCCGGCTCGCCCGGTGACTGGCCTCGCGGCTTGCGGATTGAAGCGAGCACTGACGCGCAGGACTGGCAGGTGGTCATTGACGTGCCGGATGCTGCTGGTATCCAGCAGGGTGGCGTGACGTGTGTTACTTTTCCGACAACTCTGGCGCGCTACCTCAGATTCCGCCAGACCGGCCCAGCGGGTTGTTCTGGTGGACTTTACTGGTCTATTCACGAGCTCCGCGTTTTCGAGTGAGGCAGTTGGGCACATGGGGCGCTTGCGAGTACAGGTATAGGCCACGATACTTGTACTCGCTGGCCGCTGTCGCGGTGCGTCAGCAATACCGTGCGATGTACCTTGATGCCATGGTTTCTTTGGTTGCGTTAGTTGCTGCCAAAGGCAACGGATTGACAGAAAGGGTTGTGGGTCGGTATAATGGGGTTCACAAGTCGGGCAAGGAGGGCTGGTCAATGTCCGAGAATCCCGAAGACACCGCTCCGGCTGGCGGAGCTGGGGCTGAGAGCCCCGAGGCACCCAAGAGGGGTAGGGGCTGCGGGCTTGTGACGTGGATTATCATTCTGATTATCGGTCTTATCGTCGCAGCGCTGATTGTCCACAACGCTCAGGTGCAGCAGAAGAAGGCCCAGGAAGAGAAGGCCATGCGGCATTCAGTCCGCGCAACCCAGCTCTCTCAGGTGGGCGATGGTATAGCCAAGGCCGTGCAACTCATCAAGCAAGGCGACATTAAGGCTGGCCTCGACGCTCTTCAGGCTCAGTCGAATGTTCTTTCCGCCATGGGTCAGGAGGCCGCCAGCAGCGGCGACGTCGAGGATGCCAACGACATTGTGCGTCGCAGGGCCGCTGTTAACGCTGTCGTGGATGCAATAAAGCAAAAGCAGCAGGAGTTGCAGGCCTTTGCAGAGCAGCAAGTGGCTTCCTTAGCCACTGACTTTCCTTCGGTGAAGCAGGCTTTGGAAGCCGCGCCGGCTGCCTCTGGTGCGCCAGCCCAGCCCGAAGGTGAGGAAGCAACCCCACCGGAGGCCGCCACCGCTCAGCCTGCTCCGTCAGGGACGCCTGTGGCCCCGCAGGGCGCGCCCGCCGCCCCCCAAGCGCCGGCGACGGTCCCGCCTCCTTAGCCGGCTGGTGGCCTGCCAAGTCGGGTGCAAGCCTTGTCTTCCTGCCCGACCGTCCTGAAACGCCGACGTTGTCGTCGTCGGGGGATTTCCTGCGTGTTTCGCACTCCCCCGGCGATGTTGTATGGGGATGTGAACAGGCTCGCGGCTAAGTTTTTCGGGTTGGGATGCTCATGGCAATCTCTGAGCGGAAGGCAGCGGACTTGGTGAAGCGGCTGGGCGCCCGGAACATCGTCTCCCGTGAGGCCTTGATGGCCGAGATTGTCAACGCCGGCACTTTGGCGGTACCCGCGCTCGTCAAGATGCTCCAGCACAGTGATTACGCCGTACGCACGTCCGCCGCCCAGTGTCTAGCCCGCATCGGCGTGCGCGACGACGCGACCGTCCGCGCCCTCATCCAAACCCTCAGCGACTCCAGTAAGAACGCTCAGGAAGCTGCTGCTCAGGCCCTCGCCACCGCCGGCGACTTGGCTGTCCCTAGCCTCCTCGACGCTCTCACCGGCCCAGACCAATCGGCGCGCCGCTGGGCCGCCGAGGCTCTGGGGTCCATCGGCGACGAGTCGGTAGCCCAGCAGCTCATTGCTCGCCTTAACGACCCCAATCTCGACGTCCAGCGCGCGGTGGTCGCTGCTCTCGGCAGCCTCCGTAGCCGGAAAGCCATCATGCCTCTCGTCCAGGTCCTCAGGTCCGACAACGCCGACCTGGCCCGAGCCGCCGCCCAGGCCCTCGGCAAAATCCGCAGCAAAATCGCCGTCGAGCCGCTTGCCGAGGCCCTCACGGCCGCCACGGAAGACGTCCGCGCGGCTGCCGCCGCCTCCTTAGCGAACATTGGTCAGCCTGCTGTGAAGTGCCTCGTTGACCTCCTTCGACATCCTGACGCCACTGCCCGCCGCTACGCTGCCGAAGTGCTCGGCGAGATTGGCGACCCTTCGGCGGCTAGGGCCCTCATCAGAGCTCTTTCCGATGAAAGCGAGCGTGTGGTGCACCATGCCGCCCTCGCCGTGGGCCGCATTGGCGCCCGCAGCGCCCTACCTCACCTTGTCAAGCTTCTGAAACATCGTGACGCTTCGGTCCGCTGCGCGGCTGCCCAAGGCCTGGCGGCCCTCCGCACGCCTCAGGCCATAGGCCCTCTCGCGGCGGTTTCCCGCGATCCTGATTGGGTTACCCGCCTGTCGGCTGTCAAGGGTCTCGCCGACCTGGCCCGGCCGGAGTGCGTGCCGGCGCTGCTTCGGGCATTGTCGGACAGTGAGTGGAGCGTTCGGATGCACGCTGTGCGCGGTCTGGCGGCTGTCGGCAAACTCCCCCCGGCGGCTGTGAAAGCTATCGCCCGCGCTCTTTACGACTGGAGGGCCAACGTCCGCCGCGAAGCCGCTCTCGCTCTCGGCAAACTCGGCGCCGTTGAGGCCCAGGAGATGCTCCAGGCAGCCCTCCGTGACCAGGATGAAACTGTCCAGCAGGCGGCCCGTGAAGCCCTCGAAATGCTTGCTCAGGCCAAGGCCGCCCGTCCTGCTCCTCGCCCTGAGGCCCACCGCCCCACCGCGCCTTTGCCCCAAAAGCCCGCCGCCACGCCCAGCCCGACGGCCAAGGCGCCAGCCCAGAAGAAGTCAACCGCGAAGGCCGGCACACAGAAGGGGGAGAAGAAGCCGGTCGCAAAGCCTGCCCCCGCCAAGGCCTCCGCCGCCTCCGCTCCTAAGAAAAACCAGCCCAAGAAGGAGCCAGCGAAGAAGGCCTCCGCGACTGCCCCAGCTCGGTCCGCCAAGACGACAAAGTCCGCTCCAAAGAAGTCGAGGAAATAGCTCCGTCCAGCCCCCGTGGCCCGTGGCTCTTCGACCAATCGAGGCTGATTCTTAATTTCTCCGGCCGCCTGAGAGCTGACTTGTATGCGGCGGTGGGTGTAGCTCGCGCAGCCTTGGCGGCGTCGGTGGTGTGCCTAAAACTTCTCTTGGCGGGCGGCCAGCACCCGCTCGGCGGCCTCAATGTGAGCCGGCTTATCCACGTCGAAACATATCTCCGGATAGCGCGAAAGAATCACTGCCGCCCGGCAGCCCAGCAGTCGCTCGCCTCTGCGCACGATGGCTTGGATGTTCAGCAATCCGAGCGGCAGGCCGAGGATGAAGCCCAGGCCCAGCATCCTGGCCAGGGCCAGGGGGCTTTTGCGGCCTGCAAAGGCTCGCTCCACGTTTGCCATAACCGCCCGCAGCACCTCTGGCCTTGACAACACCAAATTCCCGCCCGTGATTCTTCCTTCTCTCAGTCGCACGGCGGTCCTAGGGGCACTTGCGTAGGGCCCCTGAAGATGCTTGACGAGCACCGCTGAGTACACCAGGTCCGCCTCAGTCGCCTGGGCCTGTGCTAGAAAATCTTTCACCGCCTCAGCCGTCAGCAGCGGCAGGTCGCCTGTGGCGAGGAGCACGGGCTGGGCATCGGCCAGGGGACGCAGCCCAGCCCTCAGCGTGTCGGTGAAGCGTGGCCCGTCCGCAATCGCCACGGCCATAGCCGCCCCCACACAACCGAGGTCGTCCAAAATGGCTCGCACTGCGCCCTCCACGCCAGCGGCGGTGGCCACCACGATGGGCGAAACACCTGCCTGGCAGAGCGCCTGGGCGGTGTACGCCACCATGGGCCGTCCCCGCACCGGTATCAGCGCCTTCACGGCAACGCCGTGCTCGACTGCCAGAGGCTCGTCCGCCGCGCCGCCTGCCAGTATCAGGCCAGCCACTTTTAGGTTCTCACTCGGACACATCGGCTATCTCAACCCCTCGGCGAGCCGACGATACCGTGCACGCCCAAAGACCTGCGCGGAGGAGGTGGGACGCCGCTGCTCCGGCCGCGTCTTCGTCGGGGAAGCATGCCCAGGCGCAGGCTCCTGACCCGGCCAGAGAGACGGGCTGGCCGCCCATGGCTGCCAGCATATGGAGGAGCCGACGGATGTCCTCCCGCGCTTCCGCAATCGGGCGCACGAAGGCGTTCCGACAGTTTGCAAGCCAGGGCCTTGACCTCCCCTCTCGCATGGCCTGCGCGAGGCCCTCTGCGGCTTCGCCAGAGCTGAAGTCTGCTGAGGAAAGCCGCCCGTAGGCCCAGGCTGTGCTCACCGGCGCGCCCGGCCACGCTACCACCGCCCGAAAGCCTTCCGCCGACGGCAGTGGCTCTATCTGTTCGCCTCGGCCGCGAGCCAGGGCTGCCGACGCCCCTGACGCGAAGAAGGCTACGTCGCTGCCGATGGAGGCGGCGGCCGCCAGCAGCTCCTGGGCCGACAGGGGGTTCCCCAGTAGGTTGTTCAGCCCCACCAGCACAGCGGCTGCATCGCTGCTCCCGCCGCCCAGCCCCCCACCCGGCGGGACTCGCTTCACCAGGCGGATTGCCAAGCTCCCCAAAGTCCCTAAGGTTTCCTGCCGGCCTGTACCGCCCAAAGCCGCGATGAATTGCCTCACCGCCCTCCAGCAAAGGTTCGCTGGCCCCTGCGGCACAAGCCAGCCATCGCTTACTACTCGCACGCCCTTTCCTTCATTTCTAAGTTCCAGTCTCACCGTATCGCCGAGGCTGATGGCCTGAAACACCGTCGCCAGGTCGTGATAGCCGTCAGGCCGCCGCCTGAGTACCTCCAGGCAGAGGTTGAGCTTGGCGTTGGCACGGAGAGTTATCCAGCGTCTCCTCATGGTCGCTGCCGTCCAGAACCCTGCCTGCCGCGGCTCCCGCCGAACCCTGGCGGGCCGGCAACGGTGAGAGCCATCAAGAAAGCTAATGCCGCTAAGCTAACGAAGCATCCCAGGCAAAAGCTCGTCGGCTGGTATACCAAATCCAGCCGGCGGCTCGGTTTGGCGACATCGGGCACAAACATCTGCACCCAGTTGGCTTCGATTAGCTCCGCCGGCGTGCCGTCCAGGTAAGCTCTCCATCCCGGATAGTACGTTTCGCGAACCAGAATCGCGCTTCCGGCTTGCAAAGTCACGCCTTCGCCCGACCGATCCGGCTCGACGATGAGGTGGTTGGGATTGGGCCTGCGGACGGCTAGGCCGGTGTTGGAGGTGGCGATGGCCACGCGCACCGGCTTGCCTGCCTCAATTCTCCGCACCCGCGCCGCCAGGCCGGTACCCTGTATCCGCCCGCACTCCACCACCGCCACGCCCCTCGCGGGCTTTTGATGGTTCGTTGCCAGATTGACGGTCGCCCTAAGAGCTGCGGCGTCGTGGGGCGCAACCAGGACCTCGGCAGGTAGCTCGGCCATTGGCGAAGCCCCAACGGCTTCAAAAAGGTTGCATTCCCACGTTTTTCGCAACCGGAGCGTCTGGGAAGGCGTGCTGCTCAGCCCATCGGCGGCGACGATGAAGCGGACGGCGAAGAAGCCCGGAATGGCCGTCCACGAGTGCTCGCGGAAGTAGCGGTTGAAGAAGGACGTATACCGGCCGTAGGTTATGCTGTCTGACCCGTCCACATCGCAAAGGCCGAAAAGCATGGGTAGATTTGGTGCGAAGCGATTGAGAGCGCTGGAACCAAGAGCCATTATTCGGAAGGGCTTGCCGGCCTTTTCCGCGTCGCCTGCCTGCTGCCGCAGCCAGATGACGAGTTCACTTGGCGGACGAGTGTATTTTTCTTCGACGAGGGGGAAGAAATGGCGGGCGAAGTATCCCAAATCTGCGGCCATGACGGACACGGCAAGCGCCCACCAGACGGGTCGGCGGTAGCGCACGCCTCCCGCCAGGAAACCAGCTCCAAGGATGATGATGGCAGCAAGTCGAGCGAATTGCAGCCACGTGTATGGCCCCAGCTTTATGCCTGGGGCTTCGTAGGCACCGCTCGCTATCCATGCCCACACCGCGCCCGCAAAACCCACCGTCAAAGCACCTGCCACCGCCCCAAGCAGTGCCATTCCCGTGCTCTTTCGCACCTTCCCGCTGCCGGGAAGCGCGCCCTTGTTGCCGTCGAGCAGGCTTTGGGCGCCCAGAGCCGCCAGAGCGCACACTGCGAAGCACGCCAGCACGATGGCGCGGTTGATACCTCGGAACTGCCCGTAGCCTGGTATCAACAGATAGAACATGTAATTCAGAGGGGAGCCGAGGGCCAGGCCGAGAGCGACCGCTAGCAGGGCAACCCAGAGGCAGACTTGGCGCCTGGGCCGGAGGGCCACCGCAACGATGGCCAGCACGGCGGTCAAAGCGCCCGTGTACCAGGTGGTCTCGGTGTAGGCGCGGTATCCGCCACCTATCGCGGCACCCCAATGGTTGTAGTCAACTGGATGGCCGAAGATGTCGGGCATGAGGCCGGCCAGCAGGTGAGGCCAGACCAGGCGGTAGTGGAGCATGCCCTCGTAGCTCATCCCCACGCGCGGCGAGCGGAAGGCGAACTCTATAGTGGGCATTAGCTGAAGGGCAGCAAGCGCCGCGCCGAGGCCAACTGCCGCCAGGCCCAGGCCCAAGGGGGATAGGGCAGAGCGGCCAAGCCGTACCTCACGAGCGGCCACCCAAAGCACGAAAGTGGCCAAAGCCAACAGCAGGTAGAAAGAGATTTGCAGGTTGCCGGCGAGGAATTGCATACCCACGCCGAAGGCAGCGAGAGCGAGCCAGGCTGGGCGGGCGAAGTGCCCTTCGGCGTGGACGGCCCGGTTGTAGGCACCCAGAATCAGCGGCAGCCAGCCCGGCACCGAGCGGAAACTAGGAAGGCATATCCACCCCACCACGAAGCCGTTATACATCCACGCCACGGAACCAATCATGGCCGCGCGTCGCCGCAGGCCCTGGCCGCGAAGAAAAAAGAACATGAAACCCCCGCTGGCGAAGAGGTAAAGGAAGGCAGTCCAGGCGAATGCGCGCTCGGGGCGCATCACGCTAAAGAGCCAAGTCTCTGGGTAGAAGACGGCGGACTGGTCGTTGGCCACAAAGGGTGTTCCGGCGAGCATATAAGGGTTCCAGAGAGGGATGACGCCGCGGCGGAGTTGTTCGCCTGCGTATTTTCGCCACGGCCAGAACTGCTGAACGGCGTCGAGGATGGGGTTGGATACGCGCCGAAAGCCCATGGCGCGGGCGTAGGCCCTGAAAGGCTGCATCACCATGAGCAGGTCGGCGGGAAGAAGGACGCGGTCCTGGAAAAGGGCCGGGGACAGGGGCACCGCGGCCAGAAGGGCTAGAACTATGAGGCAGCGGAGGCTCCGCCATCGCTGCCGAGGGAGCGCTTCTTTGACCAACATCACCCTCATGATGTAGACTTGCTCCGCCCACCCGACCCAGGGGTGGGGGCATTATAGCAGGGAGGCGCGACCGGTGATTACCACCGCTGATTTCAAACCGGGGCTGACCATCGAACTCGACGGCGAGGTCTACCAGATAATGCGCGTGGAGCACATCAAGCCAGGGCGCGGCGCAGCCGTGGTCAAGACGAAGCTGCGCAACGTTCGCAGCGGTGCTATCTCGGAGAAGACCTTCCGATCGGGTGAGCGGGTGGAGAGGGCCTTCGTGGAGCGGCGGCCGGCTACCTATCTTTATACCGACGGCGCAAGCTACTATTTCCAGGATGTGGAGAGCTTCGACGAGCTAGAGCTGGCCGCTGATCAAGTCGGCGACCTGGCTGTCTGGCTCAAGGAGGGCGAAGAGGTCGTCATTGCCCTTTACGAGGGAACGCTGATAGGCCTGGAAGTCCCGCAGACGGTCGTCAGGCGTGTCGTTCAGACCGATCCCGGCCTGCGCGGCGATACGGCCAGCGGCGGCACCAAGCCCGCCACCGTCGAAGGCGGGGTGGTCGTCCAGGTGCCGCTTTTCGTCAACGAGGGCGACGTCATCAAGGTGGACACCCGTTCGGGCGAGTACGTGGAGCGCGTGGGATAGGTGCATCACAGGTTTTGGGCTGGTGGGGGTTTATCGTGGATCGCGACCGAATCCTTAGGCTGCTGGCGCAGCTTAGGCAATCCCGGGCTACGGAATTAGAAGTCCGCGAGGGCGATTTTCGGGTGCGACTCGTCCGGGCGGCCGCAGGTGAGCGGCATAGCCCCGCGGAAGGGGCTGGAGTAACCGAGGCGGGCGCGCCACAAGAGGCCGTGCCTGCCGGCGCCCACCACGGCGTCCTGGTGGTCTCGCACGTGGTTGGCTTTTTCCGGCGCGCCAGAGAGCCTGGGGGCCAGCCTCTGGCCGAGGTGGGCCAGCAAGTGACCAAGGGCCAGCCCATTGCCGTTGTGGAGGCGCTGCGCCAGGCTGTGGCCATCGAGGCTCCCGTGGACGGTACGGTGCTTGAGTTTCTGGCAGACGACGGCATGCGCGTAGAATATGCCACCCCTCTTGCCCGTCTGTTACCGGCGGACGCCGAATAGTCTTTGAGGAGGCGGCGGACATGAGAAGCTTCCGCGGGTTCGTCCTCATCGAAATCCTAGTCGTGGTAGCCCTCATCGCCGTGGCCGCAGGCGCGTACTTTGCGTGGTATTCGCCGCGCCGTGCTAAGCAGCTCAAGGAAGCCGTCGAAGCCGGCGAGCCAACCGCAGTGCCCGGCGCCGGTGAGACGGTCCTGGGCCAGGCGCTGCAAAAGGCCCAGAGCATGGAATGCGCCAACAACCTTAGCCAGCTCCGCCAAGCCATACAAATGTCCGTGTCGGACACGGGCGCTTATCCGGCCAGTCTCCAGGACCTCAATATGCCGTCGCTTTCGGCCTGTCCGGTAACGGGCCAGCCGTACCAGTACGACCCGGCGACGGGCACGGTAAAATGCCCGGCCCATCCTCAGTATTGAGAGTTGGCGGGCAAGGGCTGGCCGGTACGGCCAAGCCGGCAGCGGAAGGCAAGCGCGGCGGGAGGAGACGGCCTGGTAGCAGGTTGAGCATACCGGAAAGCCTCAGGGTGTACCAGGCTGGGCGGAAGACGGCGTGCGCCGGAGCGCCGGCGGGGACAAGAATGAGTCATGTTTGAGCGAGTGCTGGTAGCCAACCGAGGCGAGATCGCCTGTCGCGTAATTCAGGCGTGCCGGGAGCTGGGCCTCAAGACGGTGGCCGTCTACTCCGAGGCCGACCGGGAAAGCCTTCACGTGCAGATGGCTGATGAGGCCGTCTGCATCGGCCCGCCACCCAACCGCGATAGCTATCTCAACGTGGCCAACATCATTTCCGCAGCCGTCGTCACCGGCGCCGACGCCATCCATCCCGGCTACGGCAATCTCTCCGAAGACCCTCATTTCGCCGAGGCCTGCGAAGCCTGCAAGATAGCCTTTATCGGGCCGCCTTCCCAAGTCATCGCGCGAATGGGGGATAAGGCAGAGGCCCGGCGGCTGGCCCGAGAGGCGGGCGTGCCGGTGGTGCCCGGCAGCTACGGCATGCTCAGCGACGTGCGTGAGGCCCGCCAGGTAGCCGCCGAGGTGGGCTATCCGGTCATGCTCAAGGCCGTCGCCGGCGGCGGTGGCCGCGGTATCCGCATCGCCCATAACCCTGCCCAACTCTCAGATTTTTTCGAGCAGGCTCGCGCGGAAGCCCGTGCTGCCTTCGGCAACGGCCACGTCTACATGGAAAAGTACATCCCTGAGCCGCGGCATATAGAAGTGCAGATATTGGCCGACAGCTACGGCGAGGTCGTCCATCTCGGCGAGCGGGAGTGCTCGATCCAGCACCGCCACCAGAAGCTCCTGGAGGAATCGCCGGCGCCGGGGGTCTCGGCTAGCCTCCGCCGCAGGCTTGGCGAGGCCGCCGTCAAGGTTGCCCAGGCCGCAGGCTACGTCAACGCCGGCACTGTGGAGTTCCTCCTGGACTCGAGGGGACGCTTTTACTTCATCGAAATGAATACCCGCATCCAGGTAGAGCACCCCGTGACCGAGATGGTCACCCAGGTGGACATAGTGCGGGAACAAATCCGAATCGCCGCCGGCGAGAAGTTGAGCGTCGAGCAGGGGCGAATATGGTTCAATGGCCATGCCATCGAGTGCCGCATCCTGGCCGCTGATGGCGAGCGAGGCTTTGTCCCGTCGCCCGGCACGATAACACGCTGGTACGTTCCTCCTGGGCCTGGGGTGCGCGTGGATAGCGGCGTGGCGGCCGGCTCCGTCGTCAGCCAATACTATGACCCCATGATTGCCAAGGTCGTCGCATGGGATCACACGCGCCTCGGCGCCATCACGCGCATGGAAGCAACCCTTCGCGGCATGCTCGTCGAGGGCATCAAGACCACCATCCCGCTACACCTGCGCATCCTGGGCAACGCCTATTTCCGTGCCGGAATGGTCAGCACCCATTTCCTGGAGCGCCACATGCGCGATGAGGAAACGGTGTGAGGACGCGCTGGGGGCGGGCGGGGCGCAGGTGCGGCGGCAAGGGATGCGGTTCGACCCAGGGGCTGCGGTGGCGATACGCTGGCTGGCGGATGCAGCGGAGTGTGGAACTCATCCTCTCGCGGGGGTATAACTGGAGAGGTGTAAGTGCACGAAGGCTGGGGAAGGCGGGGGTTGAGTGGCATGGTGAGTTGACTGCAGGGCAAGAAGGAGGGAGCAGCCGTGGCGGAAACTCAGCAGGTGTCGCCGGAGCTTGAACCGGCGCCGGCGCCTCCACAAGCCGGCCCGCCAAGGGAAATCATGGGCATGTGGGTAGGCGCGGCCATAGGCTTCGGCCTCGGCATGGTGTTCGCCCTTGGTGGTTTTTGGGCGGGCATATTGTGTCTTTTGTTCACCATCGTTGGCGCCTTCTTGGGGCGCATATTGCTGACGACCTGAGGCCCTTGAGAGATGACCGAGCGGCCGGGGGCCCGGCGGCGGGCTCGGGAGTTCAGCCTGGCCATCCTCGTCTGTGCCGATGTTGGTGAACTCGGCCCCACCCGGGCCTTTGAGGCCGCCGACCACATCCTCGCCGCCCTCGCCGAGGAGTGGGACCTCACCGAGGCCGAGAAGCTTCGCCTCCTTCCTGAGGTGACTGACTACGCCCGCCGCTTGGCCCATGAGTATTTCCGCCACGCAGAAGAAATAGACCCCCTGATAGAGGAGCTTTCCGATGACTGGGCCCTTGACCGAATGGCCTCCATTGACCGCAATATCCTGCGCATGGCCATAACGGAGATGCTTTACTTCGCGGACGTACCTGTGAGCGCGGTGATAAATGAGGCCGTGGAACTGGCAAAAATCTATGGGACGCCCGAGTCGGGACGCTTCGTCAACGGCATGCTCGGCGCCCTCGCTCGCAAAAAAGGCCTCGTGGAGACGAAGTAGCTTTCCCAGGACCGCGCTGCGAACTTCTGCGTTGCGGCAGCGGAGGGCCGGTTTGCCTCGGATAGGATGGAATGGTTTGCTAGGCGTGCCGGCATTGAGCCAGCAGTAGGGCTTTGCCTGAACGGATGCCTTGGCGGTGATGGTATGCGCAAGCCTGTGCTCTATACGGTTGGACACTCCAACTACAGCATCGAGGAGTTTGTAGAAACACTGCAGCGCATCGGCGTGGATTTAGTTGTGGACGTGCGCAGCATGTGTTGCGCTTGATGCTGGCCCGCGCTCCGTCAGAGCCTTTCTACATCGCGGGGTTGTGAGCTGAGTCATGGCGGGCTGGCTGGAGGCTTCTAGCCCATGGCAGGTTTTCTCCGTACGCGAGGTTACGGCGTACATAAAGCGCCTCTTTGACCGCGATGAGGTGCTCCAGGACGTCATTGTGCGGGGCGAGGTCTCGAATTTCCGTGCTCACCGCTCCGGCCATCTTTATTTCACCCTCAAAGACGAAGAGGCCGCGCTGGAGTGTGTGTGCTTCCGCAGCGTCGCTGAGACCCTGAACTTCGAAATCGCGGACGGTATCCAGCTTGTTGCGGCGGGCCGGATAACAGTCTACGAGAAGCAGGGGCGGTATCAACTTGTCGCCACACATCTTCGCCCTGACGGTCTGGGCGCACTTTATCTGGCCTTCGAGCGGCTAAAGGAGAAGCTTGAGGGAGAGGGGCTGTTCGACGTCTCGCGCAAGCGGCCCCTGCCGGCCTTCCCGCGCTGCATCGGCCTCGTCACGTCTCCCACCGGTGCGGCCGTCGAGGATATGAAAAACATCCTCTCCCGGCGGTATCCCTTGGCCCGGGTAATAGTCTTTCCGACGCTGGTGCAGGGGGAGCAGGCGCCCGAGAGCATCGTGGCATCGCTGGCAGCAGCCAATGCGCATGAGGACGTGGATGTAATCATCGTCGGCCGCGGCGGGGGGAGCATCGAAGACCTGTGGGCCTTCAACGACGAGCGGGTGGCACGGGCGATTTTTGCTTCCCGCAAGCCCGTGGTGAGCGCCGTGGGCCACGAGACGGACGTTACCATCGCTGACTTGGTGGCGGACCTGCGGGCGCCCACGCCCTCGGCCGCGGCGGAGCTGGTGGTGCCCGACGCCGGTGAGCTTTTGGGGCGTATCGAGGCTCTGGCCCGCCATGCACGGACGGCTCTTCGTGAGCGGTTGCGCCGTGCCCGGAGCGAGCTAGCGGAAATCCTCGCCCGACCGCCCCTCCGGAGTCCCCAGATTATAGTCGAGCAGAGGGCGCAGCGCCTCGACGACGCCGGCGCAGCGGCTGAAGCGGCTTTGCGGCGGCTACTGGAACGGGCAGCCCATCGGCTGCGCTTGGCGGCGGTGCGGCTGGAGGCCCATCGGCCTCATCGGCTCCTCGAGCGCCGCCGCGAGCAACTGGAAGCGCTGCAACGACGCGCCCAGCTCGGTCTTGTGCGGGCCTTGGACCGATGCAGGTCACGGCTGGAAGTAGGGGCGGCGCGGCTGGAGGCCAATCATCCGCGGCGGCTGGTCGCTCACAAGCGGCAGGCGGTGGCGTCTCTTGCCCGACGCGCCCAGCTTGCGATAGCAAATGGCATGGCCGGTCACGCCGCACGGCTGGGCATTTTGCTGGGGCGGCTGCAGGCCCTGAACCCCCGCGCCGTGCTGGGACGTGGCTACTCCATTGTAATGCGGCTGCCGGACGAGGCCCTGGTACGGTCCGCGAGGCAGGTTGCCCCTCCCGACCCGCTGCGCATACTTCTCGCCGAGGGTGAGCTCAGGGCGGAAACGACCGAGAGCATACCGCCGCCAGAGGCAAGAGACGATGAGGGCGGGGAAGGCTGAAAGGCCTTTCTGGGCCGCGGAGAGCAGCGAGCCTGGCCCGTTTGGAATCCAGGCGGCGAACACTCTCCCAACGCTGCCCCACACACTGACAACGGGCAACACGGCCAACGAACGCCGGCGTTGGCTGCTGGCCGTCAAGGCGGCAAAAGTCCGCGTCGATTGTTCAAAGCAACTATAATCGCCTGGAGTTGGTCTGGAGGGGTCAAAATGCGGCGCCGTGAGCTAGTTTCGGCACTGACTTGGGTCGTTTTCGGTGCGGTTTGTGCGCCGTTGCTGGCAGCGGCAGGCGACAACATGGTGCAAAGCGGTGGGTTTGAGGAGGGCGAAGGAAGGAGCCTTGTTGGATGGGCGGCTGGGTGCACGGGCGGTTCCGTGGCGGACCGGGAGCCGGCAATGGCCTTCAGCGGCAAGGCCTGCGGCCACATAAAGAAAGTCAAGGATGGCGTCAGCCACGTGGCTGCTCTGGTATTTCCGCGGATTGATGTCCAGCCCGGCGGCACTTACACCCTCAGTGGCTGGGGGCGCAGCCGCGTGCCGGCTGGGCAGGCGTTGCTTTTCCTGTACCAGTACAGTGGTAAGGGCGAATACTTGGGCCATGGGGCGTATTGTCCGGTGCCGAAATACGCCAACGCTTGGGTGCCTCTCCACAAGACCGAAAAGCTGCGTGACGATTGCGCCTTTGTGCAGGTGAGGTTTGAGATTTACGGCATTGAGAGCGAGGGCGAGGCTTGGGTAGACGACGTTTATTTTGGGCCGGACACGCAGGGCCCGTCGTCCGTGGGCGGCTTGGTGGCGAAGGTGGAAGGCGGACGGGTGCGATTGTCATGGGACGAGCCGGAAGGTGGGGCGGCGAGGTATCTCGTCTATCGGGCGGCTTATCCGCGTTTTGAGCCGGCGCAAGCAAACCTCGTTGGAATGGCGCGGACGACAGAACTTGAGGATAACCTGCCGCCGAGGCATTCGTATTACGCAGTGGTCGCCGTTGACGAAGCGCTGAATCCTTCACCCCCGGCATTAGTGGGGCCGGTAGCTGGCAAAGGGGTGCCAGGGGAGCCGCCGGTAGCGATATGGACGGACGGGCCGGGCCACAGGTGGGACGAGGCGCTGCCCGAAAAGTTGTCCAAGGGGGCCGGGGCCCTGAGTTTTGAGGCGGCGCGGGGCGAATACGAGAATGCCCAGCTATTCGTGGGAGCCACGCAGCGGTGGCTCAGGAACGTGGATGTGCGCGTCGGTGCGCTGAAAGGGCCTAAGCAGGCTACCGCCGTGCCCCACATAGGCGTTTTACTGCAGGAATACGTTTGGCTTCCGGGCCTCGGGCGCAAGACAGCCGACCCCCTTGTGCCCCCTAGGGCGGTGGACATTGCGCCTGGGCTTTTACGGGGCTGGTGGGTGCAGGTCCATGTCCCGGTGGAGTGTGTGCCCGGGGACTATAAAGGGCGCCTGGAGGTCATCGTCGGCGGCCGAAAGCACGCAGAAGTGCCCATTTCGGTGCAAGTTTGGCCTTTCGCGGTGCCTCAGGAGAACCATTACGGGGGCTCCTGGGGTGTTTGGACGACGCAGATAGCTGAGCAAGAAGGCATAGGGCCGGACAACCCAAGCTGGGAGGAAATGATTCGGCGCTACCGCCAGTTTTTCCTCGAGCATCGAATGGTGCCGAGGGAGACGCCGCCGCTGGGCACGCAAGAGGCGGTGGAGTGGATAAGCAGGCCCCAGGTGAGTGCTTTTGCTCTGCCCTGGGCCTGGGCGAGGATGCCCACTGACGAAGAAGCAAGCGCCTGGGCAAAGGTTTACGACGACTTGCGGGCACAGGGGCTTCTCCACAAAGGGTACGTGTACATTTACGACGAGCCTGAGGAGAAGGACTATGCCTTCGTGGCGTCGCTGTGCAAGCGTCTGAGGGCGGCAGCGCCCGATGTGAGGATTCTCCTCACGGAGGAGCCTGTGGAGCCACTATATGGGCTGGTAGACATTTGGTGTCCCGTCACGCCGAATTTTGCCGCCAACTTGGAGCGTTGCCAGGAGCGGCAGAAGCTGGGTGAGGAGGTGTGGTGGTACGTTTGCTGCGGGCCGACACCGCCGTGGCCGAATTATCTGCTGACAAACGACCTCATAGATGGCCGGGTGCTGTCGTGGCAACAAGTCAAGTATAATGTCCAGGGTGAGCTTTACTGGGCCGTGACGTGCTTTCCGGGGGACGTGTGGGAATCGGCCCTGGGCATCACCCCTGGCGACGGGTACCTTTGCTACCCTGGCAGGCCGCGGGGCCTCCGGGGGCCGGTGACGTGTACCCGAGCCGAGGTAATTCGGGACGCCAAAGAGGACATCGAGCTTATCTGGTTGCTCAGGCATGAGGCTGCGGCTAAAGAAAAATCTCAGCGGGCGGAGGAAGTCATAGCTAGAGCCATCGGATTGGTCACCACGGACTTCCTAAAGTACACAAAGAACGACCAAGATATTCGCGCGGCGCGGCGATTGATAGCCCGGGAGCTAATGGCGCTAGGCGTGGAATGACGAGACTCCACGCCGGGACAGGAGACGTGATGGCAAATGCCGAAGAAGCCGGCATCGGGTGGCCCGCAGGCCGAGGAAATGGACTTCGAGACGGCTTTAGCTCAACTAGAGGCAATAGTAAGCGAGCTTGAGAGCGGCAGGCTGGGCCTGGAGGAAGCCCTCGTGCGGTTCGAGGAAGCCATGAAGCTACGGGAGTTTTGTGCCAAGAAGCTTCGCGAGGCGGAGGCGAAGGTGGAAGAGTACACGGCGCGGGCTGAGGCGGCCAGCGCAGAACACGAGGGCGAAGAAGATTCGGATGAGGTGGAGGAGGAGGTTGGGCAAGGGGAGGAGCGAGCGCCGCGGCGTCTTAATCAGGGCCTCCAAGAAAAGAGGCCAGGGCCGCGGCTTCTTGATGAGGGCCTCCAGGAGTAGGTAAGGGTTCTTGCCAACGCGGACCGAATAGAGGCTTAGTTGCCCTCCCAGGACGCCAGAGGATGCGGCTTTGCCAATGGGACTGCTCGATAGTATCAACTCGCCAGAAGACCTTCGTCGTCTTTCGGTACAGGAGCTTGAGCGGCTGGCCGGAGAGATACGGCGGCGAATAATCGAGACGGTGGCCACCACGGGTGGTCATCTGGCCCCCAGCTTGGGTGTGGTGGAGCTGACCCTGGCTCTGCATTACGTTTTCGATTCGCCGCGGGACAAAATCATCTGGGACGTTGGGCACCAGGCCTACGCGCATAAGCTGGTGACGGGTCGTAGAGAACTTTTTTCGACGCTCCGGCAGCACGGGGGCATCAGTGGCTTTACGGTGCGCGCGGAAAGCCCCCACGACCCCTTTGGGGCGGGCCACGGCAGCACGAGCATCGCGGCCGCCCTGGGCTTCGCCAAAGCCCGCGACCTGCGCGGAGGGACGGAGAAGGTGGTGGCGGTCGTCGGGGACGGAGCGATGACGGGTGGGCTGGCGCTGGCGGCGCTGAATCAGGCGGGGGCCATGCAGGCGGACATGATGGTGGTGCTCAACGACAACGAGATGAGCATCAGCCGCAACGTGGGCGCCCTGAGCGCTCATCTGGCGCGGCTGCGGGCCGCCTTGGTCGAGCCGGCCGTGCGGCGAATGAGGGCGGAGGTAGCCCAGGCCCTGCGTTTGATACCAATGGGCGAGGCCATGCTTGAGGCCATGGACAGGGTGCGGGATGGCGTCAAGCAGCTTGTGGTGCCAGGTATGCTCTTCGAGGAAATGGGTTTTACGTACCTGGGGCCTATAGACGGCCACGACCTGCCGGACCTGATTTCGACCCTTCGGCAGGCTTCCAGGCTGCGCGGGCCGGTCTTGGTGCATGTGGTGACGGTCAAGGGGAAGGGCTATGAACCGGCTGAGGCCGACCCGGTGCGCTTCCATGGGACGAGGCCCTTCGACGTGGAGAACGGGCTGTTCGAGGCAAGCCCACCCGGCGCGGTAACGTATAGTCAGGTTTTTGGAGAAGCACTGGTGGAGTTGGCGCGGCGGGACGAGCGCGTCGTGGCGGTGGCGGCAGCTATGATTGAAGGAACGGGCCTGGGGCCCTTTCGAGAAGCTTTCCCAGAGCGGTGTTTCGACTTGGGGATGGCTGAGGAGGTGGCGGTGGTCTTCGCAGCCGGGCTGGCGGCAGCAGGGCTGAGGCCCGTCGTCGCCATATACTCCACCTTCTTGCAGCGGGCTTACGACCCGATAGTGCACGATGTGGCGCTGCAGGGACTGCCCGTGGTTTTTGCCCTCGACCGAGCAGGGATAGTTGGCGACGATGGGCCGACACATCACGGCGTTTTTGACATAAGCTACCTGCGCCACGTACCTGGAATGGTGTGCATGGCGCCGGCGGATGAGGGGGAGCTGCGGCGGATGCTCGCCACGGCCCTGGCCTGGGACGGCCCAGCAGCCCTACGGTATCCGCGCGGCGTCGGCCCCCAGCAGGGGCTGCACCAGCCTCTGGAGCCCTTGGAGGTGGGCAAGGCCGAAGTGCTGCAGGAAGGCGAAGATGTGGCTATCCTTGCCCTCGGGGCCATGGTCCCCCCAGCGCTGGAGGCCGCCGAGGTCCTGGCAGCCGAAGGAATGGCGGCCACCGTCATCAACGCGCGGTTCGTCAAGCCTCTTGATGCTGAGCTAGTTTGCCAGGTGGCGCGGCGCTGCGGCGGGGTCGTGACCGTCGAGGAGAATGCGGCGGCGGGGGGATTCGGTAGCGCCGTCGTTGAGTTGCTTGCAGAGCGGGGGTTGAGAGTGCCGGTGCGGGTGCTTGGCCTGCCGGATGCCTTTGTGCCTCACGGTGATCGGCAGCGGCTTTTAGCGGAGTTTGGCTTAGACGCCGCAGGAATAACGCGGGCGTGCAAGGAACTGGTACACGGGACGCGCTGATGACGCTCGGCAGGGGGTATGGGAGCATGACAGGCTTGAGGTCGCGATGGTTGGTAGGCATTGTGGCGCTCGCTCTGGCAGCGGGGTGGGCGCTGGGGCAGGAGACTCCCCAGGGGCCCTTTGAACGGGCCCTGGCGGCCTACGATGCGGGCAACCTAGACGAGGCCCGCACGCTTTTCGAAGAAGCTCTAAAAGAGGCGCCAGACGACTATGTCATCCTCAGTTGGCTCGGCACTGTGGCCTTGGACCAAGAGCGTTACGCGGAGGCCATCGGCTTTTTGGAGAGGGCGGTTAAGCAAAAGCCGGACTATCACGTGGCACGCAACAATCTGGCCAACGCTTACGCGGCCCAGGGGCAGTTCGAAAAGGCTGAGGAGCAGTATCTGGCGGCCCTGAAGGCCAAGCCGGACTACTTCGAGGCCCACTACAACCTTGCCACGCTCTACGCGCGGCGCAAGGACTGGACTAACGCCTTCAGGGAGTTTCGCCGAGCGGTGGAGCTGAAGCCTCAGGACGTGGGTGTACATCTCAATTTCGCGCGTGCCCTCGAACAGGCCGGCGAGACCGACAGGGCCATCGGAGAATATGAAGCGGTGCTGGGAATACAGGCCGATAACGGCGAGGCACTGTTGGCCCTAGCGGGTCTGTACATGCAAAAGGGCGATGATGCCAGGGCGGCGGAGTTTTATCAGAAGGCGGCCGCTGCTGGCCAAAGGGGCGCCGACCTGGAGATAGGCTGGGGAACGGCGCTTTACAACTTGGGCAAAGCCGCCGAGGCCGTGCCGCATCTTCAGGAGGGAGTGGCGGCCGACCCAAACCGGTTTGAAGGCTGGTACAACCTAGCCTTGGCGCTTTCCGCTAACGAGCAGTTTGCGCAAGCCGCCCAGGCTTATGAGAAGGCTGTAGAGCTGCGCCCAGACGACGCAAACGCGCAAAATAACTACGGGTGGGTGTTGCTGAAGCTCGACCGGGTGGCGGAGGCAGTGGAGGTCTTCAAGAAGGCGGTGGCGGCCAACCCGCAGATGGAGATTGCCCAGGTGAACCTTGCCCTAGCCTTGGAGCGGGCCGGAGAAAAAGCCGCGGCTCTGGAACAGTGGAAGACGGCGGCGGCGAGGTTTCCCGATAGCGCACCAGCCCACCTAGGCCTGGCGAACATGTACTACGAGGCGCACCAGGATGATGACGCATTGCGGGAGTATCTGCGGGCCTTGGCCATAGACTCCAAGAATCCTGAGGCCCACAACAACGTTGGGCTTATCTTCCTGCGCCGCCGCAACTTCACGGAGGCTGTGGCGCACTTCCGTGCCGCTCTGGAAGTCAGCCCCCGCTTCGTGGCGGCCATCAATAACTTGGGCGTGGCCTATGAGTGGCAGAATCAGCGGGATGAGGCGCTGGCGCAATACACGAAGGCCCTGGAGATAGATCCAACCTATGAGCCGGCGCGCAAGAACCTGCAACGTCTGCAGGGAACCGGCGAGGAGCGCGGGCAGGGATGATAAAGGCAACCGAAGGCGACCACGAGAGCTTGGAGAAGCGGCGTCCATGGGCGATGCTCTTGGCAGCATAGGGCTGTATGCGCGGACAGCCAGCGAAGAGGCGCTGGCAGTGGGGCGGCGCCTGTGCGGGGAACTGACGGCCCGCTCAGTTGCCGTGCGCCTGCACCGAGTGCTTGCTGATTGTGCTCCGCAGGCGCCGGCTGGTGACCTGGACTTTGTCCTGGGGGCCGACTTGGTGATGGTCCTCGGGGGCGACGGGGCGCTGCTGGGGGTGGCTCGGCAAGCTGCACCCAGGGGCACGCCCGTCCTAGGCGTTGACGTTGGCAGCTTTGGTTTCCTGGCTGACGAAAAGCCGGACCTGGTTATAGAGCGGCTGGATGATTTGCTGGACGGTCGCTTCGGGGTGGAGGAGCGGATGATGCTGGAGGTGGAGGTTCGGCGCGGCAGCGAGGTGGTGGAGAAGCACCTGGCGCTCAACGATGCCGTGGTGGCCAGGCAGGCATACCGCCACTTGGCGCGGTTGCACTGTGAGGTAGACGGCCATCATCTGGCGACTTATCCCGCCGACGGTGTCATCGTGTCCACGCCCACGGGTTCGACGGCCTACAATCTGTCGGCGGGCGGGCCAATCGTGGACCCGCGAGTGGACTGCATCGTGGTCGTGGCCATCTGCCCGCACACGCTCTACAGCCGGCCGGTGGTGGTGGATGCTGATGCGCAGGTGGAGCTGTGGTTAGAGCCACGGCCTGGCAGGGAGGACGAGGTCGGGTTGACGGTGGATGGCCTGCCGCCTCGGCCGCTGGCCGCGGAGGAACGGGTGGGGGTGCGGCGGGCGCCCTGCCGGGCAAAGCTGGCCCACGTATGCCGCACGAACTTCTTCGATAGGCTACGGCGCAAGCTCAACTGGGGTGCGCCGCGCTGACCCTGGCCGGCGACGCGGCTGCAGAAGCCTAGCACGCCAGAGTGGAGATGCTGCGAGAACTGGTGGTCGAGAATTTCGCCCTTGTTGACCGACTTCGCTTGGAGTTCGGCGAGGGCCTCAACGTGCTCACGGGCGAAACGGGGGCCGGCAAGTCCATCATCATCGGTGCCCTGGGTGCGGCGCTTGGGGCCAGGGTATCGGCGGAGCAGGTGCGCAGCGGTGAAGAGGCGGCACGGGTGGAAGCCCTCTTCGACGCCTCGGATGCGCCGAAGGCTCTCGCCGCCCTGGACGAGGCAGGTCTGGGCGAGGACGAGACCGTCATCGTGGCGCGGACCATTTCCCAGGAGCGCAGCCGGTACTGGATAAATGGCCGGCCGGCTACCCAGAGCCTCGTACAGGAAGTCACCCGCCACCTGGTGGATGTCCACGGTCAGCACGAGCACCAGACCCTGATACACGACCATACGCACCTGCGCTTCCTGGACGAGTTTGGTGGCGAGGAGGTCCGCGAGGCCCTGGAGCGGTATAGGCGAGTCTACGATGAGCTTCGCTCCACCGTCGCGGAGCTGGCCCAGATTAAGGAGCTTCGCCGCCAACGCGCCCAACGTGAGGACTTGCTGCGCTTTCAAGTGGCTGAAATTCGCGAAGCTCACCTGGAGCCTGGGGAAGAGGAACGTTTGCGTGAAGAGCGGGTGCGGCTGCAGAACTTCGAGCGAATCAGTGAGGCTGTGACGGCGGCGGTGGCAAGTCTGGGCGGAGGTGGTCGAGAGGGGGCGATGGACTTGTTGGCGGTGGCGGTTCGCCAGCTGGCGAGCGCAGGGCAGCACGATCCACGACTGGCCGAGCTGGCCCAGCACCTCGACGCCGCCGTAATCGCCGCCGGCGAAGTGCTGCGCGGTCTGGACGAATACCGGGAGCTACTTGAGTTCGATCCAGGACGGTTGGAGCAGATTGAGAATCGGCTGGCCGAACTGGCCCGCCTGAAGCGAAAGTACGGTGAGACAGTGGAGGAGATACTGGCTTTCGGGGAGCGGGCGGCGGCCGAGCTGGCGAGTATGGAGCATGGGGAGGAGCGAGAGGCGGAGCTTGAGAAACGCCGTGAGGAGCTGCGGTCAGAGGCTGGCCGGCTGGCTGAGGAGCTATCGGATATCCGCCACAAACACGCAGCCCGGCTTGAGAAGACCATCGTTGGGGAACTGGCGGGCGTGGGCATGAAACAGGCTGTCTTCGGCGTGGAGTTTCGGCGCGAACAATCTGATGCCGAGGATGCCCTTCCAGGCGCGGATGGAAGGAGCTACCGCGCGACGGAGGACGGCGTGGAGGCGGTTCGGTTCCTGCTGAGTGCGAACGCTGGGGAGCCGCCGCGGCCCTTGAGCCAGGTAGCTTCGGGTGGGGAGTTGTCGCGGCTGATGCTGGTGTTCAAGAGTGTCTGTGGGCGCGGCGGGGAAATACCGACGCTGGTGTTTGACGAGATAGACGTGGGCATTGGCGGATTGACAGGTCATGCCGTTGGGCGCAAACTGGCCGAACTGGGCGGCCGCGCCCAGGTGCTGTGCGTGACGCACTTGCCCCAGATTGCCTGCCGGGCCAACTATCATCTGTTTGTGGAGAAAGCCGTGCGCAAGGGCCGGGCCGTGATAGCCGTGCGGCAACTTGACGGCGAGGAGCGGGTTGAAGAGCTGGCGCGTATGCTTGGAGGCCGGCGGGGCCATGCTTCCGCCCTGACCCACGCCCGCCAATTGCTCGCCGACGCCGCCCAGGAGCGCACCGGCACCAAGGTCAAGAGCCGATGAGCAAGCCTAACTTCTTGCTAATCATAGATGGGGAGCGCTGCAAGGGCTGCGAGCTATGTGTGAGCTTCTGCCCGAAGGGCGTGTTGGCTCTGGCTCCGTCGCTGAACAGATTTGGGCACCATCCGGCGGTGGTTGTGCGGCAGGAGGAGTGTACGGGCTGCCAGGCTTGCGTGCTAATGTGTCCCGATGCCTGCATCGAGGTTTACCGGCGCAAGGGCGTGACGAGGAAGGCTGCGACCGCGGCCCAATAAGGGCTGGCATCTTGCGTCTGTAGGGTTGCGGGGCCGCGGGAGCTTTGGATGAACGAGACCATGTCTGAGAAGGCTGGCCCAGATAGGAGATTGATGTCGGGTAACGAAGCGTGCGCAGAAGGTGCCATCGCTGGCGGCTGCCGGTTTTTCTTCGGTTACCCGATTACGCCTCAGAACGCCATCCCAGAATACATGTCCCGGCATTTGCCCGAGGTGGGCGGGGTGTACATTCAGGCTGAGAGCGAAGTGGCGGCGGCGTATATGCTGTTGGGGGCAGCGGCAGCAGGTACCATCCCGATGACGAGCAGCTCCTCGCCCGGCATTGCCCTGATGCAAGAGGGCCTATCGTATATTCTTGGCTGCGAGCTGCCCTGCGTGGTGGTGAACATGGTGCGGGGTGGGCCGGGACTGGGGAACATCGCGCCCTCCCAGGCGGACTACTGGCTGGCTACCCGCGGCGCAGGCCACGGCGACGGCCGCTGCCTCACCTTCGCGCCCAATTCCGTCCAGGAGCTTCACGACTGGTCAGCCGACGCCTTCCAGGTGGCTGCCCGCTATCGCCTGCCGGTGATGGTTCTTGGTGACGCGGTCCTGGCGCAGATGATGGAGCCGGTGCGGTTGCGGCCGCGGGGTGAAGCTTTGTCGGTGGAGCGGGAGTGGGCCGTGGGTGGTGGCCTGAGGGGACGCGAGCGGCGCATCGTCAATTCGCTGTGGGTCGTGCCAGAAGTGATGGAGCAGGTGAACCTGCGCATGAAAGCGCGGTTCGACCAGGCCGAGGCTGAGATGGTAAGGTTCGAGGAGCTGGGGGCGGAGGAACCAGACGTGCTGGTGGTAGCCTACGGTAGCACGGCACGGGTCGTGGAGACCGCGATTGGTTGGGCGGCTGAGGAAGGAATGCGCGTTCGTCTGTTCAGGCCCATAAGTCTCGTGCCCTTTCCCTATGATGCCGTGCGGGCGTGGGCCGAACGCGTGCGAAGGGTCTTAGTCTTGGAGCTCAGCCTTGGACAAATGGTTGAGGACGTGCGGCTGGCGGTGGAGGGGCGGTGCCCAGTCGAGTTCTTCGGGCGGGCCGGCGGACCGCTCATCACGCCCGAGGACGTGCTCCAGCTCATTGCCTCCACGGCAGGGGTTGGTCGGGTGCTGTGAGGGCATGCCTGGGATCGGTGGAGGATGCGGAGGTTGGCCGATGCTGGATCCGGCCTTGCGCGACGGGAGCAGCCAGAGAGCATGGCAAAACAGGTGGGCCGCCCTAGCGCTGACCTAGGTGAGGGAAAGTGTCGGCAGCAAATAGGCTGGACTTAAGTGACTACGAGCCGATTTACAAGCGGCCGGAGTCCCTCACCGAAGTAATCATGCGATACTGTCCGGGCTGCACGCACGGCCTGGCGCATAGGCTTGTGGCGGAGGTGCTGGATGAGCTGGGCGTGCGGGAGCGTGCGGTGTGCATAGCGAGCGTGGGTTGCTCGGTGTATGCGTATGAGTATTTCAACTGCGACGCGGTGCAGGCGGCCCACGGCCGTGCGCCAGCGGTGGCAACGGGCGTCAAGCGCGTGCGTCCCGACAGCGTGGTCTTCACCTATCAGGGCGACGGAGACCTCGCCTCAATCGGCCTGGCGGAGGTTGTCCATGCCGCCGCGCGGGCAGAGAACATCACGGTTCTTTTCCTCAACAACGCCGTTTTCGGGATGACCCAAGGGCAGATGGCGCCAACTACGCTGCCGGGCCAGGTCACGACCACCACGCCCCGAGGTCGGTCGCGCGAAGAAGGCGGCTATCCGCTGCGGGTGTGCGAGCTTCTCAGCCAGGTAGAGGGCGTGGCTTATTTGGCACGTCATGCGCTCACTTCTCCCGCCCGCGTGCGGGCAGCTAGGCGCGCTCTTCGGTTGGCCTTCGAAGCACAGCTTGAGGCTGCAGGCTTCGCACTCGTGGAACTGCTTAGCGCGTGTCCCACGTGGTGGCACATGACGTGGCGCGAAGCCTTCGATTGGATTGAGGGCACTATGAGCCGGTATTTCCCGCTGGGCGAGTTCGTCAACTGGCGCGGGAATAGGGAAGGGAAGGAGTGACGGGGCCAAGCCGATGGCGGCTGGTCAGAAGCGGCTATGAAGCGCGAAGACGTTTTTCTCGCCGGGCTGGGCGGGCAGGGCGTATTGCTGGCCGGGCAGATACTGGCGCAAGGGGGGCTGCGGGCGGGTTTTGAGGTTTCGTGGTTCCCTGCCTACAGTCCAGAGGTGCGTGGCGGAGAGGCTACGTGTACGGTCATCATTGCCGACGGGCCGGTGGGCAGTCCGATAGTAGGCCGGCCTCATGCGCTGGTGCTGATGGATGCCGGCTCGGTGGAGCGTCACTTGTGGAGGGCCGCGCGGGGCGCTGTAGCGGTCATCAATAGTTCCATGGTCGCCGACCAGCCGCAGGTGGACGGAGTGACGGTGATAAGCGTGCCAGCCAATGAGCTTGCGGAGGCGGCTGGAAGCGAGCGCAGCGTCAACTTGGTGATGCTTGGCGCGCTGCTGGCCGTGCGGTCGGTGCTTCCTTTAGGCGAGGTCGAGGCAGCTCTCCTTGACGTGCTTCCTGCTCATCGGCGGGCGTCGGCTGGCGTGAATATCGAGGCCCTGCGGGCGGGCTACCAGGCGGCGGGAGGCAAACTGTGCACCTGACAAGGCTGCGCTCGCTAAAGATGGCGGGCATCGGGGCCGGGGGAGGTGTTGGCGCTGCTGGAAGGACTGGATGACATCGTCAAGCGGGTCTATGCGCACGTGGCGGCGATTGATGAGGCGAGAGAGGAGGCCTTCCGTCTGTCCCGTGAGGTGGTCCGGGCGGCTTCGACAACCATAAAGCACATGCACCGCGGCGAGCTTGATGAGGCGCGGGCACGACTGGCGGAGACTGGGGAGCTGGTGGGGCGGATGCTGGCCGCGGTGGCTGACTACCCCCAGTTGCGCTACGGTGGCTTCGTGGTGGACGCGGAGAAGGAATACGCCGAGGCCGCCTTGGTGGTGGCGGCGATAACGGGGGAGCGGGCGCCGGGGCCTGATGACCTGGGCGTTGACGAAGTCGCTTGGCTCAACGGCTTGGCTGAGGTGGTGGGGGAGCTGCGACGGCACGTACTCGACCTCATTCGTAACGGCCGTGCCCAAAGTGCTGAGGGCTACCTGGCGCTGATGGAAGACATCTACCTGTACGCAGTGAGCTTCGACTACCCCAATGCCGTGACGGCCGGACTGCGCAGTCGCACAGACGCGGCGCGGGGCCTTTTGGAACGGGCGCGCGGGGAGCTAACAATGTCGCTCAAACAAGATGAGCTGACGAGGCGCATAGCATCGCTTCAGGAGGACCTCAAAGAACATAGTTAGTGCGGTGCGCGGGAGCTGGCGGGTACTTCGTGATTGAGTAGGATGCGGCTGGCCATCTGGCTCAATCGGCTGACTGCCTCTAACGCCTCCGTGGCCGTGCTGGAGCTGGTGCCGGCCCTGCGGGCGCGCGGGTTACAGGTGGCAGTGCTGGGAAGGCCCGGCTCGTTGGCTGGCCTGTTTGAGGAGGCTGGGGCGGAGGTTTTGCTGGCGGGCTTCGGCTCCTGGGCCGACCGCCTCATTGCTCTTCATCGGCTGCGCGAATTTCGGCCGGACGTGGTTTGGACGCTTGGGGAGAAGGTGTTGGCTGTTGCCTCACACGTGATGGCCCATCTTGACGCCCTATTCGTCCACCACTTGCTTCTCACCGACGAGCCGGAAGTGAAGTGGGAGGGCCGGCGGCCTGACTGTTTCCTGGCTTGGTGGCTGGTGCTTTGCGAACGGGCACGGGAGCGCGGGCTGAAGTGCCAGGACGTGCGAGTGGGGGTCAGAGTGCGAAGAGGAGAACTTGACGGCGATAAGTATACCGTCCTGGTGTATGATTGCGAGCCCGAAAACTATCTCTACCTGGTTTCCGTGGCTTGCCGGGCGGCCGCGCACCTCGCGGCGGCGTTCCAGCAGCCCGTGGAGCTGGTGTGTGTGCGGCCGGTGAGTGATGCAAGCGAGGAGTGGCCGGAGGAGGGGGTTGGGCAGCTTGGCGAGGGCCTGGTGCGGATGAGACGAGTGGGCCTGAGGGCGGCTTTGCGCGAGCTTGGCCGTTATCATGCAGCCTTCGCGTGGAGCTATGGGGCCCTGCAGGCCTTCGGAGCCGGCGTGCCAGTCTACTGTGGTCACCCCGGTGGTGTTGGCGTGGGTCCGTTGACGCGGCGCGGGTTGTTCATGGGGATGACGCTGTGGCCGCTGCAAGACCGGTCGGGAGTTGGGGTTGGGGAGGAGGAATGGCTGGCTGAAGTGGTGCGCTGTACCGAGCAGGACCGCGAGGCTCAACGGCTGGACGCGGAAGAACTGCTGAGCCTTGACGCCTGCGCCGAAAAGCTAGTTATGGTGTTCTCCGGTTTGACGTGAGGGGCTGTGGTGCGGGGCCGTCCGGCCGTGGTGCTTCGCGGACCGCAACCGGGGGAACAATTTGTGCCCAGAGGGCAGCGGCGGCCGGCGGGTGGCGAGGGATCTTGACGGGGCCGTTCCGCCCTTGACGCTTTCCCGGCGGGTTGCTACCATTCGGCACCGCTTCGCCGCCGGCTGGCCTCGCGAAGCGGCTACTGCTTATGGACTACAAAGCTACGCTGAACCTGCTGCAAACAGACTTCCCGATGCGGGCCAATTTGCCCCAGCGGGAGCCGCAGATTCTCGCCCGTTGGGAGCAGATGGACATCTACCGGCTGGTGCGGGAGCGTCGGCGCGGCGCACCGCGGTGGATACTTCACGACGGCCCGCCCTACGCCAACGGAAACATTCATCTGGGCCAGGCCCTCAACAAAGTCCTCAAGGACATAGCCATTAAGTACAAGACGATGAGGGGCTATGACTGCCCCTTCGTGCCTGGTTGGGACACCCAAGGCATACCTACCGAGCAGGGTGTGGAGCGGGAATACGGCCTCGACCGCCACCGTGTGCCGCCCTTGGAATGGCGGGCTAAGTGCCGTGAATTGGCCATGAAATACGTCGCCGTGCAGCGCGAGCAGTTCAAGCGCCTGGGTTGCCGCGGCGACTGGCAGCATCCCTATCTCACCCTCAGCCCCGAATATCAGGCCCGCCAGATTGAGGCCTTTGGGAAAATGGTCGCTCGGGGGCTTGTCTATCGCGGCCTGCGGCCAGTCTACTGGTGCTATCATTGCGAGACTGCGCTGGCTGACGACGAGGTTGAGTACGCCGAGAAGACCTCGCCGGCCATTTACGTGGCCTTTCCACTGGCCGACCGCCCGACCATCTTGGCCAGCTTGCCCCCGGATGCCCAGGTTTTCGTCGTCATTTGGACGACTACGCCCTGGACCATCCCCGGCAACACTGGCATTGCCCTCAACCCTGCGGCCACCTATGTCGTCCTTCGGCACGACGACCGCTACTACGTGGTCGCCGAGGCCTTGGCGGAGCAGGCAATGAGAGAGACCGGCCTGACACCGTATGAAAAGGCCGCCGAGGCCGAGGGCTCGGTTTTCGAGGGGCTTCGCGCTCGCCACCCCTTGTATGACCGCTTTTCGACGCTGGTTCTGGCCAACTATGTGACCCTTGACCAGGGCACCGGATGCGTCCACACGGCGCCCGGCCATGGCCTGGAAGACTACCAAACCGCTGTGCGCTACGGCTTGCCCATCATCAGTCCCCTTGACGACCAAGGCCGGTTTACCGAGGAGGCCGGCTCCGCCCTTGCTGGCAAGGTTTGTGACCAGGCCAACGACGTGGTTGTCCACATGCTATCCGATGCCGGTGTCCTTCTCTCCTCCGGTTCCATTGTCCACTCCTACCCGCATTGCTGGCGCTGCCACGAGCCGGTCATCTACCGCGCCACCAATCAGTGGTTCCTCGACATTGACCGGCTCCGGGAGGCCGCGCTGGCAGAGATTGAGAGGGCCGAATGGATCCCCGAATGGGGGCGCACGCGCATCGCAGGCATGGTGGCGACCCGCCCCGACTGGTGTATTTCGCGCCAGCGCGTCTGGGGGGTGCCCATCCCAGCCTTTTACTGCCGGTCCTGCGGCGACCTGCTGCTGCGCGAGGACATCATCAGGCACGTGGCCTCCCTGGTGAGCCAAGAAGGCGCGGACGTTTGGTGGGAGCGTGAGGCAGCCGAACTTCTTCCCGCCGGTACTCGGTGCGCCTGTGGCTCGACCGATTTCCGGAAGGAAACTGACATCATGTCCGTCTGGATTGACAGCGGCTGCAGCCACTATTGCGTGCTGCGCACTCGTCCAGAGCTATCCTTCCCCGCCGATCTTTACCTGGAGGGCGATGACCAGTACCAGTGCTGGTTCCAGACGTCATTATGGATTGCCTGTGCTCTGGGCGATCCCGCGCCCTTCCGCACGGTCGTGGGCCACGGCTTCTTCGTGGACGAAAGCGGCCAGAAATTGTCCAAGTCCAAGGGCAACATCATTGACCCCGCCGACATCTACAACCTTTACGGCGCCGACGTGCTCCGCTTGTGGTTCACCTACGCCGATTTTCGGTCCAAGATGTTCCTGACACAGGGCATTCTTGACCAGGTGGCCGACGCCTACCGACGCCTGCGCAACACCGCCCGCTTTATGCTCGCCAACCTCGGTGACTTCGACCCGTCGCGCCACGCCGTGCCCTATGAGAGAATGTCGGCTTTGGACCGGTGGGCTTTGCTTCGCATGCAGCAGGTCATCGCGCGAATGACACGTGCCTTCGACAACTGGGACCTCCACCTGTTCCACCACGAACTTCACGCCTTCGTGGCGGCTGAGCTGAGCGCCATCTACCTCGACTGCCTTAAGGACACACTTTACACGGAGCTGCCCGATTCGGAGCTCCGGCGCTCTGCCCAGACGGCGCTCTGGTACTTACTGTTAGACCTGACCCGCCTGATGGCGCCCATCGTTACCTTCACCGCCGACGAAATCTGGGAGCACGCGCGAAGAATAGACCCCTCCTTGCCCGTGAGCGTGCAGCTTGAGGACTGGCCCTCCGTGCGCGAAGAATGGCTCGACCCCCGCTTGGAGGAGCAGTTCGACCAGCTTCTTCGGGTGCGCGAAGCAGCCATGGAGGCCCTTGACCGCGCCAAGAAAGAGGGCGCCTTCACCAATCCCTTGGAAGCCCACCTGGACATCTATGCCCCCAATGCAGTGAGGGTAGTCGTGGAGGAGTTGGGCCTGGAGGAACTAAAACGTTTTCTGATCGTCTCGTCAGTGGAGGTGCACGACGCGCAGGAACCCGTCCAGGGAGGCGGCGGTGTTGTGGTCACGGCCCGCCTGGCCGACGGAGAAAAGTGCCAGCGGTGCTGGGTGCGGGCACCATCGGTGGGCACAGTCGCCAGGTATCCCGACCTTTGTCAGCGGTGTGCAGACCGCGTGAGCCGATGGCCTGGCGTACAACAGGCCGGATGAAGCACAGGAGGGCTGAAGTTGGCGAGCAAGACCCGCATTAACATTGCGAAGTACCGCAAGCTGCTGGAGCAGCAGCGGGACGAGCTTTCGCGGGAGATGAAACGGCTGGAAGACCAAGCGGCTGGGCGCTCCGGCGAGCATGAGCTGGTGGCGGCAGAAGACTTCGACGAGCCCGGTGGCGACGCTGCCGTGGACGCCGTGGAGCGCCAGCAAGCCCGCGCTATGGCCTTGGAGGTACGCCAAATCCTTGAGCTGGTGCAGGAGGCCCTGCGCCGCCTTGAAAATGGCACCTACGGCATTTGCGAGGTCTGCTCGAAGCCCATCCCCGCCCAGCGGCTTGCGCTAATCCCGTGGACGACGAGGTGCGCCAAGTGTGCCGCCGGCGGTACCTGCTAGCCCGCCGGCCGGGTCCGGGCTAGCCTTACGCTGGCCCCTGTCCTTGGTCCTTCTCTTGGCGGTTGCGTGCGGGTGCTTCGCAGCCGACATGTGGACTAAGGCCTGGGCCTTGGTTCATGCCACTCCACCCCGGCCCTTGGTCCCCGGCCTTCTCTCCCTCACCCTGACGACCAATACAGGAGCAGTCTTCGGAATGTTCCGCGGTGGCGCGCCGGTCTTAAGCGCCGTGAGTTTTCTCATCATGGGCGCTTTAGTCGTCTTCTGGTGGTGGGAGGGGCGGGGAAGCTTATTGCTGTCGGCTAGCGTGGGCATCCTGCTAGGTGGGGCCGCTGGCAATCTTTACGACCGCCTTCGCCGGGGGGCTGTGGTGGACTTCCTCCACTTTGACTTCCTGCCCTGGTGGCCGGCCTTCAACGTGGCCGACATTGCCACGGTCATCGGCGTGGTGCTCCTGCTGGGCTGGATGGTTGCCCATCGCGGGCGGCAAGGAGCGTCTTGACCGTGCGCCCGATTCTGCTGCGGGTGGAGCACGTTGACTTTGGGGAGGCCCTCCTGGGTCTCCTGGGCCTATTTGTGCTGACGCTATTGTGGCGACGGGCTGCGCGGGCTCTCGGCGAAGATGTGCCGGAGCTATCCTCCGCCGGCGTCTTGGGCGCTTTTGCCTTCTCCGCCGTGCTCACGGCGGCCGCCGCCTTTGTCATCAACCGCTTTGGACCTGTGGACATCAAGTCTTATGGCGCCATGCTGGTTTTGGGTTTTGCCGCCGCCACCCTCTGGGTCATTCACGACGGTGGCCGGCGCGGTCATGAACCGGCCATCTTTGTAGACCTCGCGATATACATACTCCTCGGCGCAGTCATCGGCGCCCGCCTGGCCTACGTGCTCCTTGATTGGCACGCTTACGAAAAACATCCTGGGGCGGTACTGGCCCTGTGGCAGGGCGGGCTTTCCTTCCACGGCGGGGTTGCCGGCGCCATGCTCAGCGGCGCCGTCTTCTGCTGGCGCTTTCGCAAGCCCTTCTGGGAAATGGCCGACCTCCTCGCCCCTGCCGTGGCTATTGGGTATGCTTTCGGGCGCGTGGGCTGCTTCCTCAACGGCTGCTGCTATGGCGTCCCTACTCATCTTCCCTGGGGCGTCCGATTTCCTGCCGCCACCTTTCTCGATGGGCGGCCAATCGGCGAGCCGGTCCACCCTACTCAGCTTTACGGCGCCGCTGCCAGCCTCCTCATCTTCGGTCTCCTTCTGCTGGCCCGCTCCCACTTGCGCGTCCGAGGCCACCTGTTTGCCCTCTACGTCATCCTCTATAGCATCTATCGCTTCTTGGTGGAGTTTCTCCGCCATGGGGTTACCGGAATGCCTCTGCCGTGGCTTCCAGCCTTGACCGTCGGCCAGGTGGTCAGTTTATCTCTGGTTCTCGCCGCGGTGGTGGCCATGGCTGCAACCTGGCATTGCGGCAGGAGCAGAAAATGAGCGGCGCCCCACGCGTGGAGCGCGGCCGCAAGCTCACCTTTTTCGTCCCTGCTGACCTTGACGGTGAGCGGCTGGACCGGGCTCTTGCCCGCCTTATGCCTGCTCTGTCTCGTTCGTATCTCAAGAAGCTCTCCAAGGAGGGATTCTCCTGGGTTAACGACGTCCGGGCCGCGCCCGATCACTGCGTCAGGCGCGGCGACCGCATAACCTTACTACTCGACCGCCCCGTGGTCCCGCCCTGCCATCCAGAGGCGGGGGCGGTGGACGTGCGCTACGAGGATGCCCACACTTTGGTCGTTTTCAAGCCCGCCGGCGTCGTCACTCATCCCGCCAAAGGGCACGCCGCAGGCACGCTCCTCAATGCCGTAGTCGGCTATCTCGGCGACGAGATAGCTCGCGGTTGGGCGCGGCCTCATGTCCTCACCCGCCTGGACAAGCAAACCTCGGGCCTAATCCTCATAGCCAAGACGCCCCAGGCCCATCGCGCCCTTCAGAAGGCCCTTGAAAGCCGCCGGATAACGCGTTGCTATATGGCCTTGGTCTGGGGGAGGGTCAGTGCGGGGTCGGGTTCGGTTTCTATCCCTCTTGCCCCGGACCGCGCCCAAGGACTAAGGATGTTGCCTGACGATGGCGGAAGGCAAGCAATCACTGTCTACCGGCGCAGGCGCGTGTTCGTTGTGGCGTCCTCGCACCAGCCGCTGACGCAGGTGAGTCTCCTTCACCTCTGGCTTGAGACGGGCCGGACACACCAAATCCGCGCTCACATGGCCGCCATCGGTCATCCCGTCCTCGGCGACGACCTCTACGGCCTGCGGCCGCCTGGGGCACTGCCTTCTGCCCTCTGCGACCTCCTGGAGGCCCTCGGGGGCCTCGCCCTCCACGCGCGTCAGGTTCGCTTCCCCGACCCCCTCACCGCCGATACGCGAAGGGTTTCGGCGCCCCCACCGGAACCCTTCCTCGACTTGTTGCGCTGGCTCCACCGCCACGCCAGCCCTTCGACAGAAGGTGCACCATGAGCGAGCCTTTAGGGAGCTTTTGCCTGGTTCTCCATGCCCATCTGCCATACGTCCTGGGCCACGGTACCTGGCCCCACGGCGCTCAGATGCTCTACGAGGCCGTCACCGACACCTACATACCCCTCCTGTGGACCCTCCGCAAACTGGCTTCTGAAGGCGTCCGCCCAGCCATCACCATCTCCTTTAGTCCGGTCTTGCTCGAGCAGTTCGCTGATGAGCGTTTCCGCGACTGGTATCCCGCTGCCCTGGACGAGCGCATCTACTTCGCTGGCGAGAACGAGCGCGAGTTCTCAAGCCGGGGCGACGGGCATCTTGCCTGGCTGGCCCGCCGCTGGCGCGAACGCCTGGAGAGCGTTCGCGCTACCTTCGAGGAACTGGGGCGCGATCTCACGGCCGGCTACCGCGACCTCCACCACGCTGGCTTGCTTCAGCTCATCACCTCTGCGGCCACCCACGGGTATCTGCCCCTCTTGCACGAAGACGGTAGCATCCAGTTGCAGGTTAAGCAGGCGGTCGCGTGTTTTCGCCGCCACATTGGGGACTGGCCGCGGGGCTTGTGGCTACCTGAATGTGCCTACCGGCCCCGCTGCCGTTGGGCACCGCCCGGTCATCTGGCACCTCCCTGCGTCCCGTGGCCTCGCAAAGGCATCGAAGAGTTCCTTGCCGACAACGGCATTGATTTTTGCTTCGTGGACACTCACATGCTGGCCGGCCCCGTCGCCCCGGCAGAGGTGGATTTTCACGACACCCTCGGCAAGCTCTGGGGCCGCTTGCGCCAAATACGCGAGCCGATGCGCTACGATGGCCTCCGAACGCCCTACGCGCCTTATTTCATCGCTTCCTGGGTGCAAGACTTGCCAGCCGTTGCCGTCCTCATCCGCGATCCGGCCACGGGGCTGCGCGTCTGGAGCGCTCGCCACGGTTACCCGGGCGACTTCGACTACTTGGAGTTTCACAAGAAGCACGTCCCTGGCGACCTGCGCTATTGGCGCGTCACCGACGCCAGTGGCGACCTGGCCTCCAAGGACGTCTACGTCCCCGAATGGGCGGAGCACAAGGCCCGTGAGCACGCTGGTCATTTCCTCTGGGTCGTCAAGGAAACTCTCCGCTGGGCTCCGCGGGAGGGGCGCCGGCCCGTCCTCTGCGCGCCCTTCGATGCCGAACTTTTCGGCCACTGGTGGCACGAGGGGCCAGTCTGGCTCGAGCACGTCCTCCGCTGGATGCACCACGACCCCGACATCCATCTCGCTACTTGCTCGGAGTACCTCAGCCAGTTCCCGCCCTCCGAAGCCATCGAGCTTCCTGAAGGCTCTTGGGGCGCTGGCGGCGGCCACTGGGTGTGGGACAACGACCGTACCGCCTGGACCTGGCCCAAGGTCTGGGACGCCGAGCTTGACTATTTGGCGCTCCTACGCGATCACGGTTTCGGCCACGACGAAGCCTCCCGCGCCCTCATCACCCAGGCCGGCCGTGAGCTGCTGTTGCTGCAGGCCTCCGACTGGCAGTTCCTCATCACTACCGACGGCGCGCCGGACTACGCTGCCCAGCGCTTCACCGCCCACCACAGCGATTTCAAGCGCCTCGCCCACACCGCCCGCCGTTATTGCCGCAGCGAGTGGATAAGCCGCGAAGACTGGGACCACCTCGGAGCCTGCCAGGACCGCGACCGCCTCTTCCCCGACCTCGACCCAGCGTGGTTTGCTCGTGTGGACAGGCCTGCTCAGTGAGTAGGCTTTGCTTCCTTATTGCTCTTCGGGCCCCTGTTGGGGCTTGAAGGGTAGGGGTGCGCGAGGAGCCTGACGGGGACGTTGTGCAATCCCGTTCCGGAAAGGGCTTTCTCTACTAGTTTCCTGCCCGGATGTCGTCCACCCAGAAGGTGAGTGTCTCACCAACGCGCCCTGATCGCCCACCCCAGCCCACGAGGAGGTCCCGCACCTTGGATGGTTCGAAAACGCCGTCCGGGTCTGGCCCCCATTCTGTTGGCCTTGCCGCGCTCAAGGGCACCACGGCCCGCTGCCAGCCAGCCTCGTGGCACCCTCTCACGTCGCCAACGATATACGTTCCCCCGTCTTCCTCGATGAATTGCAGCGCCAGAGCACCTGAAAACTCTCCGCCTGGCGCGATGTACGTCCACAGCTCCACGGCCTGATAGCGCCCCAGGTCCACCCCTTCGGGTAGGTGCAGCCGCGGGAAGTTCCAGCAGTCGCCCTGACCGATGACCTCTGCCGTTACGCGGAGGCACGCCTGTCCGCTGTGGAACACTTGTGTGTCCCTGGCCAGCTCTGCGCGCACGTTCCCCGAAGCGTTCGGCGCCCAAGCCCCGAAATCATGCTCTCCATCGAACAGCACCACCAGCTCCCCCAAGTCAACGTCCGAAGTCCGCGTCTGCAGGTTCACGCGGGCATGGTCGCGGCTGTCGCCAGCCACCATCCTCAGCGTCACGCCCATAGGTCTTCCTTTGAGGAGACCCTTGCCGATAAGCACGAAATCATGCCGGACCCGCGACCAGGGCTGGGCCTCCACGGTCGCTTCAGTGTCGCCCTGGACCGTGAAGACGCCGTCGGGCTCGCACGTCACCCGCGCCGTCACCGCCTGGGCGGTATAGTTGTGCACCCATGCGGCCACGGTGAAAGGCTTGCCAGGCTCGATGAAGGCCCCCAGCCGGTCCTCGCCATTCCAGAGGGGCCTGGGCTGGTCAGGATTGACCTCCGCCTGCACCCACACGTGCTTTCGCGGCAGGTCTGGGTCGGGCGCAGGCTGCCAGTCCTCTGCGGGCGCCGGTGGCGTCAAATTCAGCCCGGCTACGTCCTTCAGCGCAATGCCGCGCACGTACACGGGCATTGGGCTTACCTGTACCGCCAGGCCGGGCTCAGCTCGCCCGGCCTCAATCTCCGTGCCAACCACATTCACCACAGGCCCCCGTGCCGGAAGCCTCATCTGCTGGCCCTCTCGTCCCCATACCATGGCCACCGCTTCCCCCGGCGCCCGCCGGAAGACTATCAGGTAGCCGCCGTCTATTTCGCGATACCCAAGACACTGAGCCTCCCCGAGTTGGCGAATCAGGGCCGCCAGCGCGGCATAGGCAGGCTTCGGCGTCAAATCATCTCGCACTATCCCCCACAGCGAGACGCTGCCCTCCAGGAATTCCTGCAGATAAAAGTAGTGAAACCGGGCGATGCCGGCCGCAAAGCCGCAGGCGTAGGCCCGCGCCAAATAGGACGCCTGTTCTCTTTCGACAGCCGCATAAGACCCGTCTGGCGCAGGGTATGCCCGCATGCCCATCTCGGTCATCCACATGGGCTTCTGCAGGCCATGGGCGGCAAGCTGCCCCCGCACCGACGCCAGAAACCCGAACAGCGCCTCTGGCCCGCCGTACCAGTGCTGGTTGTAAATGTCGAAATACTCGCCAGCGTTGTTGTCATACACCTGGTCATAGAATGGCCCCGGGGTACCTGCAGCCGAGCCGATGAGCACCCCAAAAGTCGGGTCGGCATCCTTGGCGCCAAGGTATGCGGCCTTCAATATCGCCGCGTAGTCCTCGGCCCGTCCCATGAAAAAGCCGATGTTGGGTTCGTTCCAGACCTCGAAGTATCGCACCTTGTCGCCTAGATCCCTTACCAGCTGGTTCACGAAACGGTAGATGTATATTGGGTTGCGCGGCGGCATATTCCAGTGGGGTTGGCCATCGGCGGTGGGCATCAGCGCCCAGCCGGCACAATCATGAAAAACCTGGTAGACCGTGATGCCGTGGCGAGCCTGGGCTTCAGCCGCCGCCGCATATTGGCCCCACCGGAACTCGCCCTCTTGCGGTTCTACGCCATTCCACGATAGGCGGTCGCGCAGTAGCCGTAGCCCAGCCGTCGCGCACACGTAGCAGGCGGTGTCTAGTCGGTCTGGGTTTGCGGCCGGCCCCCAGCTCATGCCTGCGTCCAGACAGATACGGGCATTAGTGGGTGGCAGCTGCGCCAAAGGCTCCAGCACCGCCACCGAGATTTCCCTCCGCGCCGGCTCCAGCTCCTCGCCCTTCGCCTCCAGGCGCACGCAGTAGTAGCCGGCGGGCAGGGTCGGTAGCCCGAAAATTAGCCGCCGGTGCCGCGTGGCCTTAACTTCTCCGCGCGCGTCCCTCACCGGCCTGCCATCAAAGTCCACGACCTGCCAGGACACGTCTATTGGCACGTCCCCGTCAGCGCCTGCTAGCTCCACCTGGAGCTCGGCCTGCCGGCCGGCCTCCACCAGATTCGCCCGCGCATCCAATCGGGCGCGCAGCACCACCGTTGGCGCGAACTTTGGCCGTGCGAAGAGTGCCTGCCCACCACTGTTCCCTTGCGGCCCCCCTACCCAGAAGCGGAGTACGGCCTCCTGGGCTTCGGGTGGCGCCACGCCCCCTACCTCATACGGTGCCCACCCGTGCCCGAGAAAAGCGTGTCGGGAGTGGGCTTCTGCCAAGGCCGCTCCCTTTGCGTTTCGGAAGACGAGCTCCAACCGCGCCTCCGCCGACGTCAGTTCGCTTTTGACTAACGCGGAAAAGCAGTATGCCCGCCCCGGCTCGACTCTCACCGCCGACGAAATCCACCGGCTATCCTTTCCGGGGAAGGCTCGTATGACTAGGGCGTCCTCGCCCTCCGGGCCATTCTTCTCCGCTACCCAGAGGTCTTCCAGGCGCTCGCCCGAAGCGTGCCAGTCAAGCCCTCCCAGTCGCGCCGACGCAACCTGTCTCACGGCCGTCATCACCACCGGCGGCGATATTGGGGCCGCCAGGATTGCGGCCATTGCCCTCCATAGCCAACTTGCAGACGCCATTGGTCGGCCTCCTAGGTGCTTCGTCCCCGTCTCGGCTATTCCCGGAAGGATAAGGCGAATCCTGCCGGAACAGATAGGGGAGGGGAGTGTTGTGGACTCATAGAAGCGGCTGCAACGTGAGCCGCCAGCGTTGTAGAGCATAACGGCGAGGCTGGCAAGCCCGCCAAGGCAGTCAGCAGAGACGTCTGTATGAGCCAGCGAGCGCGGGTAGGTCTTGCGGCTTGCGCGGGGAGAGCGAGGATGCAGTCCCTGGCCGTCCTGGCGTCGGTGGGGTGTTTGTTGCTCGGGCTGACGGCTTTTGGCCAGGGCTCGGGTGGCTGCCCGCAGTTGGCGGACGCTGGGGCAGCGGTCCCAGAGGGTGCTCAGGCGGCCTCGGCGGCTGGCGGAGCGCCCTTGGCAAGCTACTTCGACTTTGCCGATGGCCAGGTGCCCCCTGAGTTTTTCGCATGGGGCAATTCCGCCCGGCTTGCCGTGACGAATGTAGATGGCCAGCCGGCCCTGGTCATGAGCTACGTCGCATCGCGGTCGTCGGTGGCCGGCATGTCGGCTCGCGTCAGGCTGGCCCCGGACGCCAACCGCTTCACTGCCGAGCTGAGGGCCAGCTCTGATACGTCTCTAGCGATTGAGCTATGGGCTGGTGGGCGAACCCGCTACCAGGCCTTCGTGACACTGCCGGCAGGGCGCTGGCAAGCCGTAGACATACCCCTGGAAGAGTTCTGGCCCTCGGAGAACAGTGACGCCGAAGGCCCAGTGGACCCCGGGCGGGTGACGGAGCTGCGGTTGGTGGACCTTGCCAACCTGCCGGGCGAGGTTGGCTTGGCTCTGGGCCTGAAGGACGGCCCCCAGGAGCTGGCCGTGCGCCGGATAGGGTTCAGCCGCGGCGAGAGCCGCCGCCGAAGCCGCATAGAGGCCACCACCGCCCTCGTAGACGCCTTCGATGCCGCACCAGCCGCTGCCCTGCCCATAGGGGGTGTCCGCCTCGGATGGGCTCCCGCCGGCCTTGGCAAGGAGCTGGAAATAGCCTACACCTTCGGCGGTCACCGGTGGGCAGGCATTGTCATGGGCGTGGGCCATCTGCCCGTTCACCGGCTTGCCGGTGTGACCTTTCGCGCTCGCGCCACCCCAGCCGTCCGGCTCCATGTGGTGCTTGAGGAGCGCGAAGGAGCGAAATTCCTAGCCACTACCCTCTTATCTTCTGCCGAGCCGCGCCCAGTAGAGATGGCTCTCGACCGCTTCCGGCCCGCAGGCGCCGACCTCGGCCGCCCCATCAACACCCGTCGCCTCCGCGTCATCATTCTCGTCGCCGACACCTTCTCGACCAACCTTCAGCCTGGTGAAGAAGGGAAATTCTGGCTGGACGACCTTGCCCTCCAGTTGACGCCCCTTGGCGACGAAGCGTCGAGAATGCCGCCCCAAAACGGCGCGCCCCAGCTCAATATTGGTCCCCGTGGGGGGCAATAGCCACCCCTGGGCGCTGCTGAGAAGCTTTCTATGCCCAAACATTGCTCACCACTTCCGCGGTTGGCCTAGTCCTCAGCCCGTGCAGATTCGACTTACGATTGGCTCAGTGGTATCATTTCTTCGCCTGCCGGGGCGGGCAGATAAGAGATGGGTTTTCGGCTACTTGGCAGCGCGCTGGCCATTGACCTAGGGACAGCTAATACGAGAGTCTGGGCGCGGAACGGTCAGCCGGTGGTGCGCCAGGCCTCCGCGGTAGCTTACATAGCGGGGCGCGGTCGCCATGTGGCCGTGGGTGCTGAGGCCCGCGACTTGGCCCAACGCCAGGCCCAGAACATAGACATCGTGGAACCCGTCCGGCGCGGGGCCATAGCCGATTTTGGCGCTACTGTGGCCATGCTGCGGGTGTACCTGCGCCAGGCCATGGCGCAGCGCTCCGTTTTCAGTCCCGCGGCCGTCGTTTCGGCCCCTGTGGAAACCACTGGCGTGGCTTATCGTGCCCTCAGGGATGCCCTCCGGGCCGCCGGCCTCTCCCGCGTTTATCCTCTGCCGAAGTCCCTGGCGGCCGCCGTCGGTGCCGGCCTTCCCCTGGACCATCCCGAAAGCGTCCTTGTAATTGATTTGGGTGCCGGCGTCACGGAAATAGCCGTCGTGGCTAGGGGCATGGTCACCGCGGGCTACTCCATGGCCTTCGGCGGCGTGGACCTCGACGAGGCTGTGCGCCGCTACTTGTGGCGGACTGTAGGCCTGCAGCTATCCAGACCGGCCGCTGAAGACGTGAAAATACGCGTTGGCGCCGTAGACCCGGCCCTCGCTGGCAATTCCATGGACCTTTCCGCCCTCGCCCCCCCGGGTGTCGAGGCGAAAGTGAGCGCCAGCGAACTCGCCGGCGTGCTTGCCGAGGCCCTCGAACCGCTTGTGGACCAAGCCCTGTGGACGGTGGAACAACTTGCCCCCAAGCAGCGGGAGGAGCTAGCCGTCAATGGCGGCCTGCTCACCGGCGGCGGCGCCCTCCTGCGAGGCTTGCCGGAGCTGCTCACTTCCCGTCTGGGTATACGTCTCGTGGTTGCCGACGATCCCCTCTCGGCTACCGTGCTGGGCCTCGGCGCCATCGCCAGCGACATCAAGAACATGGCCTTCGACGAGGGCCGCCTGCTCAGAATGGGCCTTCGCGGCTGGCATCCCTGACGATTATCCGGCCCTGCCCTTGCCTCGCCCGCCCGGATAGGCTAAAACTTGCTCACGCTTGCCCGGCCACCCAAGCCCGGGCTTCAATTCATTGCCTGCTCACTGAGGGAGGAGAAACGGAATGGCCTTGAACCTGTCCGTCTGCGTTGAGATGATTTTTAACAACTTGCCCTTCGAGGAGCGCATCAAGGCCGTGGCTGCTGCCGGCTACGGCGCCTTTGAGTTCTGGGGTTGGAGCAACAAAGACATGCCTGCTATCGTCAAGGCCGCCGACCAGGCTGGCCTTACTATTGCCAGCTTCTGCGTCGAATATCAGGGCGCCCTCGTTGACCCCAACAACCGCGATAATTTTCTCGCCGGCGCCCGTTTATCCATTGACCAGGCCGTCAATTACGGCGTCAAGACCCTTATCGTCACCACCGGCAACGAAATCCCCAACCTCTCCCGCTGGGCCCAGCACGACGCCATCCTCACGGGTCTTCAGGCCATCGCCCCATACGCCGAAGACAAAGGCGTCACTCTCGTCCTTGAGCCGCTCAATATCCTCGTTGACCACAAAGGCTATTACCTGGCTTCTTCGGCAGAAGGCTTTGACATCGTTCGCGCCGTCGCCAGCCCCAACGTCAAGCTCCTTTACGACATCTATCACCAGCAAATAACGGAGGGATTCCTCATCCCCACTATCACTGCCAATCTTCCGCTCATCGGGCATTTCCATTGCGCTGACGTTCCTGGCCGCCACGAGCCGGGCACCGGCGAAATCAACTATGTCAACGTCTTCCGGGTCATAGCCGAGAGCGACTATCAGGGCTACGTGGGCCTGGAGTTCATGCCCACGGGCACGCCCGAAGCGGCTCTTGCCCAGGTCAGGAAAATCGCTGGTTTTGGCTGTTGCTGTTGCTGAGGCCGGCCGGGCAAACGCCGGCGCCCAGCCCAGCATCGCCGGCTGCGTGTGGCGTGCCTGCGTGGCGGCCAAGAAATAGTTGCAGCCTTGCGATCGTGCCGGAAAACTCACAATTGCCCAAGTAAGGAGCGATGAAAATGGCGGACTGCATCTTCTGCCGCATCGCGGCAGGCGAGGTCCCGTCAGAGGTCCTTTACCGTGATGAGGAAGTCGTGGCCTTCCGCGACATCAATCCGCAGGGGCCAGTCCACGTGCTCGTCATTCCCGTCGAACACCTTCCTGGCATCCGAGGCGCCGACCAAAGCCACGCCCCTCTGCTGGGCAAGCTCCTCACCATCGGCGCCCAGCTCGCCGAGCAGGAGGGTATAGCCGACACCGGCTATCGCCTCGTCATCAATCAAGGCCCCGATGCGGGCCAGGCCGTGGCCCATCTCCACGTGCACCTCATCGGCGGGCGGAAGCTCTCTTGGCCCCCCGGCTAATCTTCGCTCCTCGACCGCTCAGGTATCTATAAGAGGTGAACCGCTTTGTCGGAACAGAGACAACTGAGAATCGGCCTGCCCAAGGGTAGCCTCCAGGAGGCCACTATCGAGATTTTTCGCAAGGCCGGCTGGCGCGTCAGCGTGGACGTGCGCGGCTACCACCCCGAAATGGGCGACCCCGAACTCTGGGCCGTCCTCCTTCGCGCCCAGGAGATGGCCGTTTACGTCGCCGATGGCGTCCTCGACTGCGGCCTCACGGGCCTCGACTGGATTCTCGAACAGGGCCGCGAGAAGGACGTCGTTATGGTCACCGACCTCATCTATTCCAAGCAGGGCATGCGGCCGTATAAGTGGGTCCTCGCCGTCCACGAGAATTCCGACATCAACTCCTGGCGCGACCTCGAGGGCAAGCGCATCGCTACTGAACTGGTCAACGTCACCCGCCGCGAGCTGGAAAAACACGGCGTCCACGCCACCGTCGAGTATTCCTGGGGCGCCACCGAAGCCAAGTGCCCTTCTCTGGTTGATGCCATTGTCGAGGGCACCGAGACGGGCTCGACGCTACGTGCCAATAACCTCCGCATTGTCGAGGTGCTTTTCGAGTCCACGACCAAACTCATCGCCAATCCCCAGGCCTGGGCTGACCCCTGGAAGCGCTCCAAAATCGAGACCATTGCCATGATGCTCCAAGGCGCCTTGGCCGCCGAGGAACAGGTCGGCCTGAAAATGAACGTGGCCCGCGCCAATCTGGAGGCCGTCCTGAGCGTCCTGCCGGCTCTCAAGCGCCCTACCATTTCGCCTCTTGCTTCCAACGACGGCGAGGACTGGGTCGCCGTCGAGGCTATCGTGAGCAATCGCCAGGTGCGCGAGCTTGTCCCGAAGCTCAAGGCCGCTGGCGCCCAGGGCATCATCGAGTATCCCCTCAACAAGGTCATTCCTTGACGCCCAACGCCGCCGGTCCATCCTGTGTCTGAGGAGAGATAGCCTGTGCAGAAGCCCAAGGTAGGCTGCCAGCTAATCGTCTTCGGTCGCCGGTCTGCCGACGACCTTCCTGCCGTCTTGCGCGAGGTTGCCCTCGCCGGCTATGACGGCATCGAGGCCGGAAATCTCTTCGACTCCCATGACCCAGCCCTCGTCCGCGACCTCCTCGCCGAAACCGGCCTCGCCGTCGCCGGCATGCACACCGGCTATGGCGACTGCAAGGACGCCGCCAAGGTCGAGGCCGCCATCGAGTACCTCCACGCTGTTGGTGCCAAGTACTACATAATCTCCGGTGTCGCTGAGGGCGAGGGGATAGAGAAATACGAGCGCGCCGCGGAAACCTTCAATAACCTGGGCGCGCTCTTGAAGGACGAGGGCATCACCTTCTGCTACCACAACCATGCTTTTGAATTCGAGGCCTTCGACGGTGTCAAGGGCATTCACCGCCTCGCCGAACTCCTCGACCCCGCCGTGGCCAAACTCTGCGTTGATGTCTATTGGGTTACCATCGGCGGCGAGGCACCGGCGGAATTCATCAGCCGCTATACCGACCGAGCGCCCTTCTACCACTTCAAAGACGGCGCGCCCGGCCAATTCATCGAGCTGGGCCTGGGGACGGTGGACCTCCGCGGCGCCGCCCAGGCTGCTCTTTCCGCGGGCGCTCAGTGGATAGTGGCCGAGCAGGACACCACCAGCCTCCCCCACCCCATCTCCATCTCCCTCTCCCGCGGCTTCCTGCGCGGCCTAGGCATATGAAGATCAGGCTGCCGGCCTACCCATCCAGCCGCTCAATCTTGAGAAGGTCGCGCGACAGGCCCATCTGCTCGAAAAGCCTGTAGCAGTACTGCACGGTGTTTTCGGTGGAGGAGTGGGTCTCCAGGTAGAGGCCGTTGCTAAGCCGCACCGGTTGAAAGAAGTTCCGCCCGTGACCGTGCCGGGGAGTGACGCTCACCAGATACCTCTCCCCGCGAGTCACGGCCACAGGACATACGTCAGGGCGCAGCTTGCCTTCCCCGACGAGGTACTCTGCCACCGTTACCAGTATTTGCTTTGCACGTGTAACAGGCACCGTCCCGCTCGGCAGGTGCACCAGCCAGCCCTTCTCTAGTGTTTGGGGCATTCGCTGCCACACGGTTGGAGAAGGAACGCTCAGCTCGCCTGCCGGAGCCGGGCCGTGCAGTTGGCGCGGCAGTCGCTCGAGAGCGAACTGTAACGCGGGGCGCAGACCACGGCGGAAGCCGTGGTCCTTCGCCTGCAAAACTCGCGCAACTTTCTGCTCATCATTGAGGAAACTCAGCAGGGCCTCATACGCGCGGCCGGCCTCGGCTTGGGCCTCCAGTTCGCCGCCTTCGACGCTCTCCGGCGACAGGAGCTGCAGCACGCGGCAAACTTCTTCCGGCGCGTCTTGCAACCGCCGAAGGTCCGTCTGAAGGAAAAGGCGTTCGGGGTCGGGTGCGTGGCGCTGCGCGTCGTAGACTCGCCACTCGTAACCGTTGGTCAGCACCGCCCACTTAGCTGCCTCGGCCTGTGCGTAGCCGAGGGCTTGTCGCACGTGCGCGTCGTCCAGCCTAGCCCCAAGTTCCTTTGCCTCTACGAATACGATGGGCCGATTTTCGGTTGAGAGGAGTACAAGGTCCGCCACTCCGCCGCCCTGCGTCCGGTACGCCATCCGGCGGCGCTCGTCAGGCCAGCCCAGTGCCTCAAGTACGGCGTCAATGATTCGTGCTCTCGTCTCCTCCTCGCCGGCGTCCCTCAGACGTTCCGCTTTGCGCAGTATCTGTGTCAGCTTATTCTCCAACTCAGCGGAAAACGCCGCGCCTGTAGCCTGCCGCATGCCCGTCCGCCCTCCTGTGCCTGACGAGGTGCCAGCCTTCATCATGCGCCCGGCGGCAGAATTGTATACCTGCACCGGCCGCTTCGCCAACGGCAGGCATTGGGCCTTGAGGCTGCGGCCTGCGCCTGGCAAGAGGTCTGAAGGCCAGGGTGGTCTCGCCTCCGTAACGCGGCGGCCAGCGTCACTTTTTCGGTTTCAAAAGCACGCAGCCGGCGCCGAGGACCTGTCGGGCTGGGCCTTTAAACTTCAGCTCGATTACCGTATCCAGCGGTTCCGGCGCTTTCTCCGGTAGGCCCCTCAGCACCAGCCGGTCCTTTGTTTGCTCGAATTTCACCTTCGGCCCGCCCATTATTCGCGCCTCGAGTATCTTGCACTGCAGTCCGCCGATGGCCAGCTCGCTCCCCGGCCAGCGATTGCAGTGGAAGAAGAGCCTGTCACCCTTGCGCGTGAAGGCGCCGGTTATCTGCCACTCCTGTTGCATCGGGTCAGTGGCCTCATATATGGACTCGCCGTACTTCTCAAGCCAGGCTCCTACCTCCCGGAGCACCTTGACGCATGGCTGCGGGACGCTGCCATCGGGCGCCGGCCCGATGTTCAGCAGGAGGTTCCCGCCGCCCGCCGCCACCTGCCGCAGCATCCCGATGACCGTCCAGGCATCCTTCCAGCGGGTATCTATCGGCGTATATCCCCAGGACTCATTGAACGTCATGCACGCCTCCCACATCCGCTCCTCCGGCGTGATGTGCTGCTCCGGCGTGCCGAAATCGCCAGGCAACTGGTTGCGGTTGTTCATGATGATATCGGGTTGAAGCTCCAGCACCATTCGGTTCATCTTCTCGGATTCCCAACCCTCTGCGTCCAGCGGCCAGGAGACGTCGTACCACATTATGTCTATCTTGCCGTAGTTGGTGAGCAGCTCCCGAATCTGGCCGTGGATGTAGTCCACAAACCGCCGCCTCGCCTTCTCATCGTAATAGCACCGCACGCCATCGGGGTGGTGCCAGTCCATCAGGGAGTAGTAAAACCCCACCCGCAGGCCCTCCGCCCGTGCCGCCTCCACGTACTCGGCCACCAAATCGCGCTTCGGCCCCCGCTTCGTCGCGCAGTAGTCGGTCAGGGCCGAATCGAAAAGACAGAAGCCCTCATGGTGCTTCGTCGTCATTACCATGTACCGCATGCCCGCCTGTCGGGCCAGCCGCGCCCACTTGCGTGCCGGCCACGGCCCAGGCTGCCAGGTGTCCGCAAGCTTCTCGTACTCCTTTACTGGTATCCGCTCGCGGTTCATCACCCATTCGTGGCGCCCAAGCTGCGAATACAGCCCCCAGTGGATAAACATTCCAAACCGTGCCTTCCGAAACCACGCCAGCCTCCGTTCCCGGTCCTTTTCCTCAGGTGTCATGTGGCATTTCCTTGTCGGTGCCATTGCTATCCTTCCTTTCCCGGTTGGTCTGAGCTTCTGCGACCCAAGACTGGGCCGCCACCAGCCGCCTGCGGTTCTTTCCAGACGCCCAGAAACCTTCTCGCTAACACAAAGGGACCTGCAGGGCAGGCCCCTTTGTTCCTTTCGCTCCCGTGAGTGCTTGCGCCATGCTTTTTGCCAGAGGCTTGCGCCATATTCTGGCGCCCCTTCTACGTCGCTCCATTTTCTGCCCGCTTGGCTCTTTGCCGCAGGACGGCCAGCCGATTGATGGCGCTGACGAAGGCCTTCGCTGAAGCCTCTAGGATGTCGGTGCTGGCTGACTTGCCCCAGCTTTCCGTCTCGCCGTCCGTGATGCGCACCATGGCTTCTCCCATGGCGTCAGTGCCCATGCTCACGCTGCGCAAGGAATAATCCACCAGACTGAGCCTTTTCTCTCCGACGGCCCGCTCGATGGCGCGATAGAGCGCATCCACGGGGCCATTGCCAACCTCCGCCACAGGCCCCCGCGTCTTCCCCTGGCGCGTCAGGGTCACCACCGCCGTTGAGAAGGGCGCCGTGCCCTGGTCATTTACTGGCGCAGCTCCGCTCATTACCTGGAAGCTCACCAGCCGCCACATCCCCGTCTCCCGCCCAAACATGTCGCGCATCAGCAGTTCCAGGTCCTCGTCATATATCTGTTTTTTGCGGTCGGCAATGGCGAGGAAGCGCCGGTAAACTTCGTCCATCTGCTCCTCGCTTAGCTCGTAGCCGAGTTCTTGCAGTCGTCGCCGCAGACCGTGCCGCCCCGACCGGCGCCCCAGCGTCAGCACACTCTCCGCCAGGCCGACATCCTCCGGCCGCATTATCTCGTAAGTTTGCCGGTCCATTATCATTCCGTGCTGGTGAATACCTGCCTCGTGGGCAAAGGCGTTGGCTCCCACTATTGCCTTGTTTGGCTGCACGGCGAAGCCCGTGAAATTTGACACCATCCGCGACGTTTTTACTATTTGCCTGGTGTCAATGCCGGTATCCGCGTCGAAGCGATCCCGCCGCGTCTTTAGCGTCATCACAATCTCCTCAAGCGCTGCATTCCCCGCCCGCTCTCCGATGCCGTTCACCGTGCACTCCACTTGCCCCGCCCCAGCCCTCACCGCGGCCAGCGAGTTTGCTACCGCCAGCCCAAGGTCGTTGTGGCAGTGCACGGAAATCACCGCATCGGCGATGTTGGGCACTCGGTCGAACAGCCCTTGGATGGTTTGCTCCATCTCCCACGGGACGGTATAGCCCACCGTGTCCGGAATATTGACGGTTGTTGCTCCGGCAGCGATGGCTGCCTCGACGATCCGGCACAGGTAATCAAAATCCGTTCGGAGCGCGTCCTCCGCCGAGAACTCAACGTCTCCGCACAGTCTCCGCGCGAACTTCACCGACGCCACCGCTGTCTCCAGGACTGCTTCCCGCGTCATTCTGAGCTTCCGTTCGATGTGAATGTCTGAGGTGCCGATGAAGGTGTGAATCCTGGGCCGCTCGGCGTGCTTGACGGCCTCCCAGCAGGCCTGGATGTCCTCTTCGCGAGTGCGTGCTAGGCCGGCAATTATCGGTCCCTTCACTTCCTTTGCCACCCGCGTCACGGCCCGGAAATCCTCCGGCGAGGAGATGGGAAAGCCTGCCTCGATCACGTCCACGCCGAGGGCGGCAAGCTGATGGGCGATGGTCACCTTCTGCTGCTCGCCCAGACTTGCGCCAGGTGCCTGCTCTCCATCCCTCAGCGTCGTATCGAAAATGATTATCCGTCTCGGCATTTCGTCACTTCCCCTTTGCTTTCCCCGGCAGAGCGGGAGATGTTGCGGCGCGCCCATGCACGCCAAGGTCGGACAGGTCAGCTTCGTCACCGGATAGGGCGAGCACCGTCATCACCTCCCGCTTTGCAAGAATCCCTGGCCGCCCGCAGGCCCCCCAGAGGCCCCGCGGACCGACTTCTGAAGCTTTCCTCCGCGCTGAAGATACTTCCAAAAGGCACGCTCGCCGCGCCTATCCACCGCTTTTCCTCCTCGCCGATTCCGCCTTCGCGTATGTTCTCGCTGTGTTCCTGCCTATCGCCTAACCAGCCCCGAAGCCCCCTTGCCATCCTTTGCCCGAACCAAAATGCCCTCCGCCTCGCGAAGAGACGGAGGGCATGGAAAACCGCTCCGCGGTACCACTCTTCTTGGCTGCTTTCGCAGCCCTCTCAGCCCGGTACGGCGTCCTTCCCTCGGACGCGATACCGGCTCCCTTTTAACGGCGGGAGCTCCGTCGCAGTCTACTAGGGCCTTTAGGCCTGTTCGGTGCGCGGCTCAGGGGCGAGTTCGGCGGGCCGCGGCGCCTGCCTTCCAGCCTCGGGCAAGCTCTCTATAGCCCCGGTGACCGCCTACTACTCCCCTTCACTGCCTTTGCGCTATTCGGTTAGCTCTATGATACCCCTTCGTGCACCCCAGGTCAACCTTTTCTGGCTGCTGCCGGCCTATTTGTCGCCGGCGCTCCTGCGTTCGTCTATCAGGCGGCGAAGGGTGGCTAGAAGCTGAGCGGGCGGGGCTGGCTTATCCAGCCAGGCATCGGCTTTCATCCATTCGAGGACTTCCTTCGGGTTGCGGCTGAACTCAAAGCCCACGTCGCGCACGACGGAGGTTAGCATGACGATGGGGGCCGCGGCAAAGCGTGGATCGCGGCGTAAGGCTCTCGCCAGCCGAGCCCCAGAGTCGGTGTGCTCCATCATCAAATCCACCACGAAGCAGTCCGGCACCTCCCTGTCGGCTATTTCGAGGGCTTCCTCAACGCCCCGCGCGGACACAACATCGAAGCCCCCGGCAGCCAGGACCAGGCATTGCTGCTCCAGCACGTCTGGGTCGTCGTCAACCACGAGCACTTTTGGTCGGGATGTGCTATTCATTGGTTTGGTGCGCTGCAAAAGTGTCTCCGGCGACGTTGGGCTACGGACCGACCGCCGGTGAAAACTGCAGCACCGGCGGTTGCCGAAAAGTCTTCAGTGACCCCGCCACTGCCAGTCTGTGGCTGTCCTCCAGCGGGACTACGCATTTTCCATCTGCACGGCCCGACGGCTGCGGGGGACGTAGTGGGTGTGAAGCAGGTGATGGGAGCGCTCGCTGAGGGGATGGCCCAGGAATTTTTCGTAAAGGCGCTGGATGGAGGGGTTTTCATGGGAGCGTCGGATGGGCAGGCGCCGGTCGGCTTCGTAGATAGCATCAGCCCGCTTCTCGCGGATTTCGGGCGATGTTGGTATGGGCTGGCCGCCGCCGCCGAGACAGCCGCCGGGGCAGGCCATGATTTCGATGAAGTGGTAGTTAGCCTCGCCGGAAACAACCTTGTCGAGCAGTTGAGCTGCGTTTGCCAGGCCGTGGGCGATGGCGGCGCGGAGTTCAAGCTCACCGGCCTCCACCACCGCTTCCCGCACACCTTCCATTCCCCGTACGGCGGTGATTTCGACGTTTTCCAGCTTCTGGCCGGTAATGACTTCGTAGGCCGTGCGAAGAGCGGCTTCCATGACGCCGCCGGTGACGCCAAAGATGACGGCAGCGCCCGTGGATTCGCCAAGGGGGTCGTCGTAATCGCTTTCGGGCAAGTTGGCAAAGTCGAGACCGGCCTCTTTTATCATCTGGGCCAGCTCCCGCGTGGTGAGAACGTAGTCTACGTCGCGGTAGCCGGAAGCGCACATTTCGGGACGGGCCGCTTCGAACTTCTTGGCCGTGCACGGCATTATGGAGACAACCCGCATCACCGCCGGGTCAATGCCGGCTTCCTGTGCAAAGTAAGTCTTGGCCACTGCACCGAACATCTGTTGGGGAGACTTGCACGTGGAAAGGTTAGGGATAAGCTCCGGATAGAAGTGTTCCAGGAACTTTATCCACCCTGGGCTGCAAGAGGTCAACTGTGGCAGGACGCCGCCGTGCTGGAGGCGGTGAATAAGCTCGTGACCTTCTTCCATGATAGTGAGGTCGGCGGCGAAGTTGGTGTCGAAGACGCGGTCGAAGCCGAGCCGGCGGAGGGCCGTGGTGAGCTTGCCCGTGACGATTTCGCCAGGCGGCAGACCCAATGCTTCACCCAGCGCAACGCGCACAGCAGGGGCGGTCTGTACGACGGTGAAAGTATTCGGGTCGTCGAGGGCGGCCCAGACGAGGGGGATGTGGGATTTTTCGGTAAGGGCACCGGTTGGGCAGCGGTTGATGCACTGGCCGCAGTAAACGCAGAGGGCGTGGCCCATGGGCAGGTCAAAAGGCGCGCCGATGATGCTGTCGTAGCCGCGCCCCTTGATGCGTAACGTGGAGACGCCTTGGATTTGGGCACAGGTTTCGATGCACCGGCGGCAGAGGATGCACTTGTCGGGGTCGCGCACGACAGCGGGGCTGGAGTCGTCAACCTCACGGCCCGGCGGCTCCACCCGAACGCGTACCTCACGCAGGCCCAGCTCCTCGGCTAGAGCCTGGAGTTCGCAATTGCCGTTGCGGGCACAGGTTGTGCAGTCGGACGGATGGTCGGACAGGAGCAGTTCCACGACGGTGCGGCGAGCTTTGCGCACGGTGGGGGAGTGGGTGCGGACTTTCATGCCTGGACGCACGGGGAAGGCGCAGGAGGGCTGGAGGTTGCGCTCGCCCTCGATTTCCACCAGACACACGCGGCAGGCGCCCAACGGCGGAAGGTCGGGGTGGTAGCAAAGGGTGGGAATATGAATTCCTGCTTCACGCGCCGCCTGCAGGACCGTCATGCCCTCACGGGCCGGAACTGCCTGGTCGTTGATGGTGATTGTGAACTCTGACATGAGCGTTATCCTCCTGTTGGCAGGGACGTGGTTCCCCTCTTATTCGTGCTCTTCCTCGACAAGCTCGTAGTCGCAGTGCAGGCACCGCTGGGCCTCGAGACGGGCTATCTCCAGGGGGAAGCCCAGCTCGACTTCGGCGAAGCTTGTGCAGCGTTGACAGTCGGGTATGCGGTTGGGTTCGGCTGGGGGCTTTTCTTCCTCAGCCATTTCCTCTAGCTTGGCCATGACGTCGGCGGACACGCGAGTCTTAGGACGCTTGCGGGGCTCAGGGAGAGGCTCGCCGGACAGGAAGCTATGGATGGCGCGAGCAGCGCGGTGGCCGTCGGCAATGGCGTCCACTACTGTCATGGCACCGCCGATGCAGTCCCCACCAGCGAAGACGTGGGGCAAGGATGTGGCCAAGGTCACCGGATCTACCTTTATTGCGCCGCGGGAGATTTCCACGGGGAGGCCGTCAGCGGCTAGCTGCTGGCCGATGGCCGCGATGACGGTGTCCACGTCGAGGCTAAACTCCGCTCCCTCCACGGGCACCGGACGGCGGCGGCCGCTGCGGTCGAAGTCCCCCAGGCGCATCTGCTGGCACACAAGCGCGGAAACTCTGCCGTCGGCTGCGAGGACTTCCTTGGGCGCGGCCAGGAAATGGAACTTTACCCCCTCGTGCTCAGCTTCCGCGACTTCCTGAGGATGGGCGGGCATCTCCTCGCGGGTGCGGCGGTAGACAAGATGGACGTGCTTGGCGCCAAGGCGGAGGGCTGAGCGGGCTGCGTCAATCGCCGAATCACCGCCGCCGATGACGGCCACGCTTTCTCCCACGTTCGGGGGCTGGCCCGCGGCAACATCGCGCAGGAACTTGACCGCGTCCAAGACACCGGCGGCATCGGCGCCGGGGCAGTCGAGCGGGATGCCTACCTGGCACCCTATAGCAAGGAAGACAGCCTGGTAGCCTTCGCGCTCGAGGTCGTCGAGGGAGAAGTCGCGCCCGAAGGCCACGCCGCCGCGGAACTCCACACCCAGGTCAAGGATGTCCTGGATTTCTCGCTGAAGGACGTCTTTTGGCAGACGGTATTCAGGTATGGCCCATTGCATCATTCCGCCGGGCTTTTCATCGCGGTCGAAGACGGTGACGGTGTAACCCCTGCGCACGAGGTCGTAGGCGCAGGTGAGGCCGGCAGGGCCAGCGCCGATGATGGCAACTTTCTGGTGGCGCTGGGGTTCCAGAGGCGGGCGCCAGGTGTGGGTGCGGTAGTCGGCGGCGGCGCGCTTGAGCAGGCGAATGGCCACCGGCGCATCTAGCTGGCCGCGCCGGCAATGGGCCTCGCAGTAAGCCGTGCACACGCGGCCGCAAACCGACGGGAAGGGATTCGTGTCGCGGATTACGGCATAGGCCTCGTCCATGCGCCCCTCCGCCACCAGGGAGACATAGGCGGGCACGTCCACCCCAGCAGGGCAGGCGTGCTCGCAGGGAGCCTTCATAAGCTCGGCGCAGGTGCCCGCACGGCAGCGTTTGTCGCGGATGTGCTCTTCGTACTCCTCGCGAAAGTAGCGGATGGTGCTCAGCACGGGGTTGGGCGCCGTCTGACCGAGGCCGCAGAGGCTTGTCAGCCGGATTTGCTCGCCGAGGTCAATAAGGAGTTCGATGTCGCCGGGCCGCCCCTCGCCGCGGCAGATGCGCTCGAGAATCTCAAGCATGCGCTTCGTGCCGATGCGGCAGGGCGGGCATTTGCCGCAGGATTCATCCTGGACGAACTCTAGGAAGAAGCGAGCGAGGTCAACCATGCAGGTGGTGTCGTCCATGACGATGAGGCCGCCGGAACCCATGATAGAGCCCAGTTCTTTGAGGCTCTCGTAATCCACGGGGGTGTTGAGGAACTCGCGGGGAATGCAGCCGCCGGAGGGGCCGCCAGTCTGAGCGGCCTTGAACTTCCGCCCCCCGCGGATGCCGCCGCCGATGTCGTAAATGATGGTACCCAGCGGCGTCCCCATGGGTATTTCCACCAGGCCCGTGTTGTTTACGTGGCCGGCGAGGGCAAAGACCTTGGTGCCTTTGGAAGCTTCCGTGCCCATGGACGAAAACCACTCGGGGCCGTTGAGGATGATGGGCGGGATGTTGGCGTAGGTTTCGACGTTGTTGAGGAGGGTGGGCTTGCCGAAGAGGCCCTTTTGGGCGGGGAAGGGCGGGCGGGGACGTGGCTCGCCGCGGCGGCCCTCAATGGAGGCCATGAGGGCGGTCTCTTCGCCACACACAAAGGCTCCTGCTCCCATGCGTAGCTCTATGTCGAAGCTGTGGCCGGAGCCGAAGAGGTTCTCGCCAAGGAGGCCGTACTCGCGAGCCTGGGCGATGGCTACGCGGAGGCGGGCGATGGCGAGGGGATACTCGGCGCGCACGTAAATGTAGCCCTTATTGGACCCGATGGCATAACCGGCAATGGCCATGGCCTCCAGGACCGAGTGGGGGTCGCCTTCGAGGACGCTGCGGTCCATGAAGGCGCCGGGGTCGCCCTCGTCGGCGTTGCAGACCACATACTTGGGTGTATCGGGAGCGCGGGCGGTAAGCTCCCACTTGAGGCCCGTTGGAAAGCCGCCCCCGCCCCGGCCCCGCAGTCCCGAAGCCTTCACGATCTCAATGACCTGCTGGGGCGTCATCTCGGTGACGGCGCGGGCCAGGGCCTCGTAGCCGTCTCGCGCTATGTACTCCTCGATATTGCTAGGGTCTATCTCCCCGCAGTTGCGCAGGACGACCTTTCGTTGGAGGGCGAAGAAGGGTATCTGGTCCATGCTGGGGGCGGGCTTTTCGGCGGCTGGCGGGACGTACATGAGGCGCTGGACAGGGCGGCCCTTCAGCAGATGCTCCACCACAATCTCCTCGGCGTCCTGGGGCGTGAGCTTCTGATAGAATACGCCCTCCGGATAGACCACCCCCACGGGGCCCAGGTCACACGAGCCCATACAGCCCGTGCAAATAACCTGCACTTCTTCGGCAAGACCGTGCTCAGCAATCGCGCGCCGCATGGCGTCGGCCACGGACTCGGCCCCCGAGGATACGCAGCCAGCTCCGGCGCACAGAAGCACGTGTGAGCGGTAGGTACGCATCGTGTTCTCTCCCTCGTCTTGTCGGTGGAATTGCCGTTGCCCTATTCGTACTTGGCAAGGATTTCGGGCACGCGGGTGGTTTTGACGCGCTCGTAGACCTCGCCGTCAATGGTCATGACGGGGGCAAGGCCGCAGGCTCCTAGGCAGCGCACCACGTCTACGCTGAAGCGCCTGTCAGGGCTGGTGCCTCCGACCGCGCACTGGCAATGCTTGGTCACGGCCTCGAGGACGCGTTTGCCGCCCCGGACGTAACACGCCGTGCCTTGGCAGACCTTCACCTGATGCCGGCCCCGAGGGACGGTGGTGAAGAAGTGGTAGAAACTCACCACGCTCTCCACGGTGCCGGCGGGAAGGCCCAGGCGGTCGGCAATGTATTCCTGGACCTCCTGAGGAAGGTAGCCGATTTGCTCCTGCACGCCGTGAAGAACCTCGATAAGAGAAGACGGGTCGGCTCGCTTCTCCTCAATGACGGCGTCAATGGTTGCACGATACTCTGGGGTGAGGATTTCAGTTGCCATGATTCATTGCGCCTCCGTTCTGGTGGCGATGACGTATTCGGTCACTATCTGACCGTTGACTAGGTGCTCGGCGACGATGCGGCGGATGACCGGAGCCGTGACGCCGCCGTAAGTGACGACTTGACCACCGGGCATACGGACCTCGACTACAGGCTCGCGGTCACAAAGGCCCTTACAGCCGGTCTGAGAAACGGTGACATTGGTGATGCCGCGCTGAGCAAGCTCATCCAGGAGGGCGGCCATCGTGTCCCGGGCGCCCGCTGCTATGCCGCAGGTTCCCATGGCGACGATGACGCGCGGGCCATCACGCTGGTCTCGCACCGCCAGGGCCTGTCGCGCGCGCTCGCGAAGGGCCGCAAGTTCTTCTCGACTTTTCACGCTATTCACTCCTCCCTCTCGGATTGAAAAGTGGCACGCCCCGCGCCGGGGCGGGCGGTGGTAAGGCACGCGCCCACCCACCAGGTGCTCCTGCCGGCCGGGGCCGGTCAAGCCTTACTGTCAATAGCCTTCAACCCCTCGTTGACGAATTCCCGAAGCCATTTCAAGACTGACGGGTCTGTCAAGCGGGCGCCGTCGAGACGCTCCTGGAGTTCGTGCGTATCAAGGGCAAACTCGCCCACGGGCGTGCAGTGACGATACGACAGCGAGACGCGCTCGGCCTCCAGCGCCAGGGCCTGCATTACCGCACCCATGTCGCCGAGGGGCGGGCGGTCGAGGTGGTCGAGGCGAAGGCGGGCACGGACGGTAGTGCCGGCACCGGGCTGGGATGTCACCTCTAGGGCGCCGTCGCAGGCCTCGCAGGTGGCAGCGAAGAGAGCCAAGCCCAAGCCCACGCGCCGAGTCGTGCGGGTCGTGAAGAAGGGATCCGTGGCGCGCCGAGCGTCGGAGGGATCCATGCCCGCGCCATTGTCATGCACCACTATCTCCATGTGGCCGGGCGGGTCGTTCTCAACGACCGTTATCTCGACGCGGGTAGCACCCGCCTCGATGGAATTCCGAGCGACGTCTAGGATGTGTAGCGACAGCTCCTGCATGGCTATCAGCCGCCGGGGGCGAGAAGTTCTGCGGCGAGACGGCGGCCCCAATCGCGTGCGGAAAGCTCTGCCTCGGCCAATGGCGACGAGACCCACGTGACCGCTGCGCCGATGTCGTCGAGACAATGGGCATCGGAGGACGTGATGAGCGGCAAGGTCTCCAATTCGGGCCAGCGGGTGCGGGCCGCGTCGAACGTAGTATGCCGTGAGACCTCCACGACCTCGAAGCGCAAGCCGGGCGGCACGAAGCCTAAGACCGGCAGGAGTCCATAGGGCTGGCGGTCTATGTGCGCCAAGATGGTCATACCTCCGCGCTCAGCGGCCATGGTCGCAATCTGCTCCAAACTCAAACTGGTGGCGGTCAGCAGCAGGCGTTCCTCCGAAGCTAGCGGCTTGCCGAAGGCGTCCACCAGTAGCTGGTTGCCAAAAAGGGTCGCATCGTTACGTAGGGCCGGCAGGTGAGCGGCGACGGCGGCGTCCATGTCGGCAGCGGCCTCGGCGGTGTCGAAGAGCACCAGCACGTGCACCCCCTCGGCGCTTTCAACCTCCAGACCAACGAAGACGCGAAGGGCGAAGGCGGTGGCGGCCTCAAGGAAGGCCGGGGCGTTGCCGGCGGTGTTGTGGTCAACGACGCCGAGGACGGCAAGGCCCCGCTGCTCGGCCGTCAGCAATACGGCGGGCGGGCACATGTCGTCGTTGGCGCAGGGCGACAGGGCGGTATGCACGTGGAGATCTGCCGGTACGCGGTCGGCCATAGGGCTCCTCTATCGGACACCCATTTCGTAGAGTTTGCCAGCCAGGGTAAAGGCCGGTTCGGATGAGACGAGCAGCGGGATGCCTTCCTCCTCAGCGCGATCTACAGTAGCTCCACCAGGCTGAAAGCCGCTGGCTATAAGAATGCCCGACAGCCTGGCCAGGACGGCGACGGCAACGATGTTGGGGTGCGTCTGGACGGTGATCCACAGTTGGCCAGGCCTGCCGTTGGCCATGACGTAGCTTAGTAGGTCGCACACCTGAGCGCCGGTGACAGCCACGTAGAGGCGGTCGCCAGCGGCGACGGGCGAAGCACCCAGCCGCTGGGCCACCTCGGCCAGGGTTATCTCATTGCCCTCAGCCATTGCAGCAACCTCCTCGCCGGAAAATCATCACCAGCCGCACGCCTTCGCCGACCGTGCTTTCCAGCGTCATTTCGTCGGCGTGCTGGCGGATATTTGGCAGCCCCATCCCTGCTCCGAACCCGAGGCTTCGGGCTTCCTCGGAAGCCGTTGACCACCCCGGCTGCATCGCCAGCTCTACGTCCTCAATGCCTGGCCCGCGGTCGCAAACGCACACTTCGACGCGGTCAGGCCAGACGTCTACGGTCATGTATCCCGTGCGGGCATGGAGAACCACGTTCATCTCGGCCTCATAGCACGCCACGCATACGCGCTGAATCACGTCTTCTTCGACGCCTGCCTGGGCTAGGGCGCGCCTGAGCGATGTTGATGCGCGCCCGCCCAGGAAGTACGCCCGTCCTAAAACCGGATACTCCCAGTGCGCCAGCGGCTTGTTGTCCATTGCTGGCCCTCAAAGGGCTTGCCGCACCAAGTTACCTGCCTGTGGGAAGCAGCGCAGGCTAGGAAGGATCCGACGCTGCGCACGCGGGAAACCCTGCCTCCATGAGCACCCCACAGGCTTCGTACTTGGAAAGCCCCGTGCGATACAAGGGCACGCCCTCTTCCCGGGCGGCCTCAATCGTTTCACGGTCCACCTGCTTACCAGCAACTACCAGGACGGCTGCGAGGCCCTTTATGGCGGCCGTGCGCACGGCCTGGTCCTTCGCCAGGCCCGTTATGAGTAGGCAGCCGGGCCGGGCAAAGGCCAGCACGTCGCTCATAAGGTCGGCAGCGAAACAGCCCGCCAGGCTTGCTTGAGGTTCCTGCGCCGGCACAAGAGCCTCAGCCCGGACCGCCTCCATAGCTGCGGCCAGGGTTAGCTCCGCGCTTTTTGCTTGTCTCCCACAGCCCTTCGACATCTCTCACCGCCACCTTGTCGGCCCGCGTGGCCCCTGGCATTTGAACCCGGCCACGCGAAGCTCACTCGCCCGAAACGGCACCTATACGCTCAGCGCTGCACCGTCTAGCTCGATGATAGTGCGCGGGTGGCCGCCAGCTGCGACGAGCGCCCTATGGGCATCAGGGAATGGGCGCAGTACCCGCTCCGCCACGCCGTGTAGGTAGCTCAACATCACACCGTAGTTTGTTATCGGCACGCCCGCCTCTTGGCAGGCGAGGATGCGGTACATTACCTCGCGGCGGTTGAGCATGCAGCCCCCGCAATGGATCACGAGCCTGTAGTCGCGTAGGGCTGAGGCGCCCGGGAACTGGCCGCCGTTGACGTGGTCGTGCTCAATGGCGCCGCCAACGTACTGTTCCAACCAGCCTGGTATCTTGTGGCGACCGATGTCGGTGGGCATGACGCAGTGGGTGCAGGCCTCAGCGATGAGCACGCGGTCACCAGGCTCCAGCTTGTCCAGGGCCACGGCGCCCCGCGCGAAGGTCACCAGGTCGCCCTTGTAGCGAGCAAAGAGCGTTGAAGTAGTGGTTAACGGAATCTCTTCTGGTAAGACACGGGCAACGTAATCAATGACCAGGGAGTGGGCCACGACGAGGTCGGGTCGTGGAAACCGCTCCAAGGCCTCAGCGAACTCCGTATCGCGTACCACGGAGCAAAGCACGTTTTCCTCAAGAGCGTCTCGCAGCGTCTGAACTTCCGGGAGCTTGAGGCGGCCCTTAGGCATGGAAGCGTCAATGCTGACAACGAGCATGAGATGCTGGCCAGCCTCTACGACACCGCGGACGACGCCCAGAGGATCCCAGTCGGCCGGGGCCGCAGCGATGATGGCCCGCTTGAGGTCTTCCAGCCCGCGTCCCATGGCGCAACTTACATCTACCCAGGGGATGTTGAGGGCGCGCAGGTCGTCGGCAAGAGGGAGGTTCCAGCCCCAAAGGTCGGCCTTATTGCGCACGCCAACTATGCCTATCCCGCGCTCCCGAGCGGCCTGCACAACGTCGCGCTCAAAAGCCGTCACTGGCTCACGCGGGTCAACCACCAGCAACACGATGTCGGTCTTTCTAAGCACTTCGCGAGCCTTAGCCACGCGCTTCTCGCCGAGCTCTCCGGTGTCGTCGAGTCCAGCGGTGTCAATGACGACGGCCGGGCCGAGCGGCAGGATTTCGATAGACTTGCAGACGGGGTCGGTGGTGGTGCCAGGCACGTCGGCGACGATGGCCAACTCCTGGCCCGTTATGAAGTTAATCAAGCTGCTCTTGCCCACGTTGCGCCGGCCGAAAATTGCCAGGTGCAGCCGGTTGCTGCGCGGTGTGTCAATCATCACTATTCGCCTCCTTGAATTGGGCTTCTCACCCTTCAAATCATGCCTCGACGCTTTCGCAATGTCGCCCAGATTGTGTTGCCTTTTCCATCCAACAACTTCGCGCCTTCCTTCAGGTGCCGATAGACAATCTGCAGGTTCCGACGAAGACGGCTCCCACGGCCTGGGCAGCCCGAGCAGCAATCCGCGGACTATGCCCGGGGCCACGGCCCAGTGTACGGCCTGCCAGCCGGATGACCTGGCGCGCCCTGTGGACTTCCTCCTCCTCGGAGAGCTGTGCACCGGCCCGGTCAGGGTAAATCTCGTAAAAGCTTGCGTATCGCCTCGGTGTGAGGTTGGGCATGATGACGTTGGCGCCGGCGCGCAGGCCGGCGAGACGTCCACCAGCCATGGCCGTCTCTAAGGCAGTGGTGGCTGCAAGCAACACGTCCGGTATCAGCAAGCGGGTGAGGGCGAGGAGATTGAGCGTGACCTCAGCCGGCCCCACGGGCATGCTCGCCAGAGGCGTCTGGGGATGAGGAATGAGCGGCCCCAGACCCACCATGTGAACCCCGAGGCGCTGCATTAGGAGCAGGTCTTCGGCCAAGGAGCGCGCTGTCTGGCCCGGCAGGCCGACGATGCACCCGCTCCCCACTTGGTAACCGAGTTCCAGCAGCGCCTCGAGACAACGCAGTCGGTTTTCGAAGGACGCGCCAGGACGCAGGCGAGCGTAAATAGCGCGATCGCTGGTCTCGTGCTTCAGCAGATACCGGTCGGCACCAGCGTCGCGCCAGAGGCGGTATTCCCAAGCCGCGCGCTCGCCAACCGAAAGTGTGACGGCCAGCCGCGTGCGGGCCTTTATCTCGGCGATGACCTTGGCTAGGGCCTCGGCCGTCCACGCCTCGTCTTCCCCCGATTGCAACACGACGGTGCCCAGCCCCAAGCGCTCGACTTCTTCGGCGGCTGAGACGATCTCTTCCGGCCGCATCCGGTAACGCCTCAGCGCCCTGTTGTCCCGTCGGAGGCCGCAGTAAAGGCAGTGGCGGCAACAGTAGCTGGAAAATTCAATAATGCCGCGCAGATGTACCTCGTCGCCGACGATAGAGCGGCGCACGCGGTCGGCCTCAGCCCGCAGCTCCTCTGCCAGCGAGCCGGTGGCCCTTATCAGTTGCTCAAGCTCGCGCCTGGTCATTTGGAGGCCTTCTCCGCCTTAGTGTCTCCACCTGAGTGTGCCTGCCTCTGCGTGCCTATCATCCTGGGCCTCAGCCATTGTGGGCTCAGAAATAAAGGTCACGCTGGCCTTGTTCCAAAAGCCGTAGTCGGCGGAGCGTTTCCTCATACAGTTCCGCTGATTCAATCGCCTCAAGGTGCTGGCGGATAACCCGCTCGCCCTCGGCCCGCGTTTGTGCGGAGGCGTGGTCGAGCAGGTATTCCTTGAAGGTCAGGAGCGCATTGGGCAGGCAGTAGTTGTGAATCTCGCCTGGCTTAGCAAGGGCCATGAATTCCTGGCCGGTGCGGCCCGAGCGGTAGCAGGCCGTACAAAAGCTCGGCAGGTAACCTTCGACGCAAAGGTCGTACATGACCTCGTCGAGGCTGCGGTGGTCGCCTATCTCGAACTGGCGGGCGTCGGGGTCGTCCGGGTGGTCTTCCGTGTAGCCGCCAGGAGCCGTGCGGGAGCCGGCGGAAATTTGGGATATGCCGATGCGCAGGCAGGCTCGACGCATCTGCGGCGTCTCGCGCGTGGTGAGAATCATGCCGGTGTAGGGCACGGCCAGGCGAATGATGGCCACCAGTTTGAGAAAGTCTTCGTCGCTGACTGGGGCGGGTGGGTTGGCTGCCAGAGGCGCGTTGAAGGCCGGCTCCATGCGAGGGACGGAGATGGTGTGGGGGCCGACGCCGTAGGTGTGGTCGAGGTAATGCGCGTGTTCGAGAAGGGCCAGCACGTCCCAGCGCCAGTCATAAAGCCCGAAGAGCGCGCCCAGGCCCATGTCGTCTATCCCTGCTGGAAGACACCGGTCCCAGACAGTCAGGCGCCACTCGTAGTCGGCCTTGGGGCCGCCCCTGTGGACCCACTCGTAAGTGGGGCGGTGATAGGTTTCCTGGAAAACCTGGAAGGTGCCGATGCCCGCCGGCTTGAGCTTACAGAAGTCTTCGTACGACAGTGGGGCGGCGTTGACGTTCACCCTGCGTATCTCCCCGCGGTCAGTGCGGGTGCCATACACCGCCTCGACCGCCTCAACCATCGCCTCGACACGGTTCTTCGGGTGGTCGCCGAAAACAAGTAGCAGGCGCTTGTAGCCGTGCTCAATGAGCCAGCGGACTTCCGCTGAGACCTCTTCCGGGGTCAAGGTGCGACGCTGGAGCAAATCGTTGTCGCGCCGATAGGCACAGTAGAGACAATTGCCGGTGCACTCGTTGGAGACGTACAGAGGCGCGAAAAGAACCACTCGGTTGCCGTAAATGCGTTGCTTGACGGCCCCGGCCGTGGCAAAAAGAGCCTCGAGGTCGTCCGGCCGGGTTACCATCATGAGCTCGGCAGCTTCTTCAAGCTCCAGCCCATGGCACTCGCCCGCCTTGGCGAGCAAGTCGGCGACCCGCGAGGATTCAGGCTGCTCAGTTTCGGCCAGCACCCTGGTGATGCGCTGGTCGTCGAGCACGAACCCGGAAGTCTGCATGGTATGTGCCATTCTAATCATCCCTTATGGGGCGTCCATTGTGAAGTATTTCACAAGCGCCGCCTTGTGAAACCTGTTTTTACTTCGGCCGCGTGAGCCCATGACAAGTTGGGCTGCCGTAGCCTGGAGGCGCGGCGGTCAGGCTGCGCTGGTCTCACCCCCAGGCACGGGCTCCAGGACCCCGCCCCCGCAGGGCAACCACACGGAAAAGGTCGAGCCTATGTTTACAGAGCTTTCAACCTCGATGCGTCCGTGGTAGAAGTCCACGAGTCGCTTTACGATGCTCAGGCCCAGGCCGGTGCCGGTAATAGACGCGGTTTCCGGCCGCTTCTCGCGGAAGAATTCACTAAACAGACGGTGCTTGCTCTCTTCGCTGATGCCCAGGCCGGTGTCCGACACCGCGATGCGGACGTAGGGGCCGTCGCGGGCTGCTGAGATGACGACGCGGCCGTCAGGGCGGTTGTACTTGATGGCGTTGTCGGTGAGGTTGCGGACGATGGACACCAGCTCGCTTCGGTCAGCGTGGATGGGTGGCAGGTCAGGTGCGATTTGAAGGTCCACGGTGACGCCTTTCTCCTCGGCGAGGGGGCGCAGGAGCTCGACGACTTCACGGATTACGTCGGCCACGGGCTGTGGGCCTATCTCGCGGCGGACGGCTCCAGCTTCAAGACGCGCGACTTCGAGCAGGTCGTTGACCAGTTTGAGGAGGGCGCTGAGGCGCTCGCGGGAGCGCTGGAGCATTTCCCGCTGCTTTTCGGGGTCGGCGGCGAGGCCCTCCAGGATGACGCTGAGATAGCCATCCACGGCGGCAACGGGGGCGCGCAGCTCGTGAGCCACCATATTCACGAACTGTGCCTTGACTTGCTCCACGCGCTTGAGCTGCGTGATGTCGCGCAAGACGGTGACGGTGCCGAGGAACTGGCCGGAGTCTTCGTCTATTACGGGCGCGACATCGGCCAGAACCCAGCAAGGCTCCGGCAGGTGAGCCAGACTGATTTCCTGAGAGAGGCGTTTGCGGGTCTCGCAGGCCCTGTTGATGAGGGCAAATAGCTCGGCGGGTTCCAGGACTTCGCCCAGCCGGTAGACCCTGCGGGGTTCCTGCACGCGCGGCAGGACGCGCAGGGCAGCGGGATTGTAAAGGACGAGCTCATGGTCGGCGTTGCAGACGAGCACGGCGTCGGCCATGCAGTTGATGATGGTCTTGAGCCGGCTTTGTTCGGTGGCGAGTTGAAGGAGCCGGCGCTGGCGCTCGGCCTGCAGGCGGTTGCGCTCTCGGATGAGTTGGGCGTGTTCGAGAGCCCTGTTGACGACGTGGAGCAGCTCGTCGGGAGTGAAGGGCTTGGTGAGAAAGTCGTGGGCGCCGCGTTTGGTTGCCTCAATGGCAGTCTCGATAGTCGCGTAGGCAGTGATGACCACGCAGACCAACTCGGGTGCGATTTCAGCGGCACGGGTCAAGAACTCCAGTCCGCCGATGCCTGGCATCTTCAGGTCCACGAGGGCGAGGGCAACGTCCGGATGAGTGCGGAGCTGCTCAAGGCCTTCCTCGGCGGTCTCGGCGAGCAGCACCTGACAACCGGAGGCTTCTATGACGCGCTGGCAACCCTTGCGGATGCCCGGTTCGTCATCCACAACAAGCACGCTAGCCTTCGGCGGTTGCTCGTTGGCTGCGCCGCCCTCGTCGGGGCCTATGTCTCGGCGGCTCTCGGCTTGTTCCATGTGCTTGCTCTCCCGCCAGCCACCCGCTGGCGCTACCGCGCCGGTCTACTATGTTAGGAGCGTATCGGGCCGTGGCAAAGTGATGACGAAGTCTATCCAGTGGCCGGGTTGGCTATTGGCCGTTATGTCGCCGCCATGAGCACGAGCAATCTCGCGGGCGATAAATAGCCCCAGCCCCGTGCCGCGGGCCGGCTGCCCGCCCGCCTCGTGGCGGGTGAACTTGCGGAAGATGTCCTCCAGCCGCTCAGGCGGCACCCCTGGCCCCTCATTCCAGACGTGCAGCTCCACCCAGCCGTTCTTCCATTCGCCCCAAAGCCGTACCAGCCCTCCCTCCCGACCGTATTTGGCAGCGTTGGTCAGGAGGTTATCGTAGACGATCTGGAGTAGTGATGGGTCGGCCTGCACCATCAAATCTTCTGGCAAGTCAACCTCGACGCGCATTCCTCGCTCGTCGAAGCGCGGCTTGGTGTCGCGCAGTACGGGCCTGACGACCTCAGCTTCCAAGTGGACGGGCCGAGCCCGCACTTCCAGCTCGCCCTTTTCGATGCGGGAGAGGTTAAGGTAGTTCAGAATCATCTCCTCAGTGCGGTTCACAGCCGCGACCACATCGTCCAAGGCCTCGTGCTGGTCGTCGCTGAGCTGGCCAACGTAGCCATCCCGCAGTGCCAGGAGATTGATTTTCATCGCAGCGACCTGATTCTTCAACTGGTGGGTGATAAACTCAAGCGTGTCGAGATAGTTTTGGTTCCAACGATGAAGTTCCTCAGCGCTGCGGGCCAGCTCCTCGTGGCTCTTGCGCAAATCTTCGTCCCGGCGCTGAAGGGCCGCGGCCATCTCGTTGAAGGCTGCGGTAAGCCGCATGATTTCGTCACGGCGGGCGCGGCGCGGCTCCGGTAGGCGGTAGTCAAACCGCCCCTGGGCGATTTGGGCCGCACCGTCGGTAAGCGAGATGATGGGCCTGGCGATGCGGTTGGCGAGGGCTGTGCCGGCCCACGCCGCCAGCAGAAGAGCGACAAGGGAGATGCCAAGGAAAAGGCCCATTGCCTGGCGGCGCATGTCGTCGTAGCGGTCCTTGAGCACGCCCACGTAGAGTATGCCTATGATGCGGCCCGTCGGGTCGCGGATGGGTTCGTAGGCCGATACGTACCAGTTGCCGACCACGAAAGCCGGCCCAATCCAGCGTTCTCCGCGCCCCAGCACGCAATCGTAGACCTCCGCCGACAGGCGGGTGCCGATAGCCCGCTCCCCGTCGGGTCCGGTGACATTGGTGGCCACCCGCACGTCGCCGAGAAATATGGTGACGGTACCAAGGTTCTTTCCCTTGTATGTGGCTTCAGTGAAGATGTTCGAGCGGACGAAGTCAACCAGGTCATAGTTACGATTGAGCATCACACCCATTCGCACGGCGCCGACGACCTGGCCCTCGGCCCTGATGATTGGCTGCGCCGCTTCGAGCATTAGAGCCTCGCGCACGTCTTTCGGGCCGCCGGGCTTGGCGCGGGGTGTCTCGACCACTCTCACATAGGCCCGATCGGCAAGGGATGCATTTTCGGCTACGAGCTGGCTGATGCCGACAAGGGTGATGCCGCTGGCCGCACGCTTTTGCTCTAGTGCAGCTCTTACCACAGGGCTGTCAAGGACTGTCATGCCCTTGGCGCGGCCCCTGGCGGTTGCCGTAATCGTCCCCCGTGCATCAACGACGTGCAGCATGTCCGCTCCGCACTGACCTCGGAAGTCCTCAAGTAGAGCCTGGCCCTCACGGCCACGATCTAAAGCCGGCGAGGAGGCCAGCCAGTTGGCTATCAATGCGCAAGCCTTTTCTTCTTCACCCAGGCGAGCCTCGAGCATGGCTCTGGCGGTTTTCAGTCCTAGCGCCACGCGGCGTTGGGCTTCACCAATAACCATTTTGCTAATCAGGAAGCTGCCGGCAAAGACCGTCAAGACGCCGCCGATGAGAGCCACCGCGACGAAGGCCAGGGCAAGTTTTGTTCTAAGCGGCAGGTCCACGATTGCGTCCCATCCGTGCCCAGAGCATCGGCGCGTCGGGCCTATGCGGCGCGGGGCCGGAGATTGTGAAATATGGAACGAACGCCGCCAAAGCAAAATATCCGCTGGCCGCCATCCTCCCGGCCAGCGCCCCGTCCCGCTCATCCCACGCTGTCAATTTTGGGCCTACTGCCTGCCCACACCCGCATTCTCGCACAACTCGAACCGCTTGTCAACTGCTTTCCAGCGTCCGATCGCCGCCTTTGTTAGGATACCTTTTTTCTCTATCCGTTGAAACTAACGCATCGCAGGCCAGCGTAGAATGTCGGACGAAAGCCTGCGCAGGCGACTTGCCACGCCTCAGCAGCGGTTGTAATCTCAGGCCATGCTTGTCGCGGCTATGGCGCTTGCGCTTTCGGTGTGCTCAGCCCCCCGCGAATACCCTTTTGGAGCAGACGTCGTCCGGATAGACGACCGTGGCGTGGTGTCGGTGGTGCGTGGTGATGGGACAAGGGTGGCGTCGGTCCACCTCTGGCTCGCAGGTCCGGACTGGAAGTGCGTTGACCAGCGGGCTGCGGTGGTGGACCAGGTAGCACTTCACGAGCAAGATCAATGGTTCACCTTCCGCATGAGGGAGCCAGTGTCGGGGAAGGATTGGCAGTGCGTGGAGAAGGTGCATCCTGTGGCGGGAGGGTTGGAGATTAGTTGGTCGGCGCGGCCCCTTTCCGAGATGGAAATCAATGAGCTGTCGCTGATTATAGTGCTGCCGATAGAGCAGTGGCGTGGGAAAACGGTGCTGCTTTGGCCGTGGCAGGATACAAGGCTGCCGGAGCAGCGGCCAGCGCAGCGGCACTTCGCATCGGGGCAGGGCAGGGCGTTGGTGCTTGACCCCGGCCGCGACCAGATAACTTTTCGGCCCGAGAAGCCCAGGCATTTCGTGCTTCAGGATTCGCGAGAGTTCGGGGCAGAGGTTTATGAGGTTTTCATGCACGTGCTGGCGCCAGGCGCGAGGCACGTGCAGCCGGGCGAGGAATATGCCGCGAGAATCGTGCTGTTGGTGCGGGACCCAGAGAAGTACGAGCTTGCTAGGCCCGCGCCCTTGACTTCCCAGGGGGAGCTGGCGATCCGGAAGGTGACCATGACGGCTCCAAAAGTTGCCCAGTATTCCAAATTCGAGCTTGGCGTGGATTTGTCGGCCACTTACGAGAATCCCTTCGACCCACGGCAAGTTGACGTCCGTGCAATTTTCCGCGGACCGGACGGCGCCACCACGGAAGTGCCAGGTTTCTTTTACCAAGGCTTTCGTCGCGAGCTGCTGGATGGTGTTTGCGTGCTGACGCCTGAAGCGGACGCGGGTTGGCGAGTGCGCTTCACGCCAACCAAGCCAGGCCGGTATAGCTTCAGCGTGATCGCTCGCGATGCTAGCGGAGAGAGGCAGTGGCGCGCGGGGTCCTTTGAATGCTTGGCCTCGCAAGGGCCGGGCTTTGTCAGGCGCAGCCAAGACCGCAGGTATTTTTGCTTCGACGATGGCACCCCGTACTTCCCCGTGGGCGAAAACCTATGCTGGTATAGCACGGCTGCCCGGACCTTTGACTACGACCGGTGGCTCTCGCGGCTCCATGCGGCGGGGGCCAACTACATACGTTTATGGATGCCTGCCTGGGCCTTCGGGCTGGAATGGGAAAAGCCGGGCCTTTATCGGCTCGACCGCGCCTGGGAACTGGACTACGTGCTGGCCCTGTGCGAGCGGCTCGGCATCCGCGTCAAGTTGTGTTTGGAGAACTTCCGCACCTTCGGCGAAGGGCCGAACCCCTATGACGTGCGCAACGGTGGCCCCTGCGAGACCGTGCGGGACTTCTTCGTAAAGCCCGAAGCCAAGGAGATGTTCAAGCGGCGGCTGCGCTATATCGTCGCCCGATGGGCCTACTCGCCGGCAATCATGGCCTGGGAGCTTTGGAACGAAATCAACTGTGTTGAGGGCTATGAGCAATACAGGTCGGACGTGGTGGCGTGGTCGGCAGAGATGGCGCGGTATCTGCGAGAGATTGACCCTTATAAGCACCTGACGACGAATAGCCTTGGGTCGAGTTACACGGAGCCGGGGCTTTGGCGGCTGGACGAAATGGACTTTGCGCAGATGCACGGCTATTACGGGTGGTCGGGCACCGACGAGACTCGGGATATGGCGGCTTTCGTGGCGAAAATGCTCGGGCTAGTTTCCGGCTACGGCAAGCCATACATGTTTGCTGAGTTCGGTGTGATTCGGGAGTTCCCTGAGCCGAGGGAGCTTTGCGACCGTGACCGCGAGGGCGTGCACTTGCATAACGGCCAGTGGGCGGCGGCCATGAGCGGGGCATGCGGCGGCGCCATGCTGTGGTGGTGGGATAGCTACGTTGACCCTTACAACCTCTACTCGCGCTTCACCAGCCTGGCGCGGTTCGCCTCCGATGTGCCCTGGACGAAGGCAAAGTTGGAGCCGACGACCCTGGCCGCCGCCCCGGCCCAGCTACGGGTATTGGCGCTGCGCGGGCCGGGGCGAGTGCTTTTCTGGGCGCAGAACTCACGACACACGTGGTGGAACGTCGTGCATGGCGAGAGCATCGAGCCGGCCCGCGATGCCCGCGTCACCATTCGCGGCCTGGGCCGGGGAACTTATCGGCTGCGGCTGTACGACACCTGGGCGTGCCGGTACGTCCTTGACCGCCAGGTGGTGCCCGCCGCTGGGAACTTAGAAATACCCCTTGGCGATGTGGCCCGCGACATTGCTGGCAAGGTAGAGCTAGTCCGCTAGTTGCGCTGGCGGCTCGGCAGCCTTGTCGGAGGGCGCAGAAAGGCGCCACGGGCCGACGATGGTGGCTTGCTGCGACGACGGGTCAGTCGCCCTTGAAGGCTTCGAGGAGCGCCGGGAAGCACGGGCGGCTCTCCAAATCGGGGCCGTACTCCCAGTAGCAAAAGGAAAAGCCCATCTGACGCAGCAGCAGTAGCTGGTCGCGCACGTACTGATATGAGGTCTCACGGGGGCTTTCAGCGTCGCCGAATTCGCCCAGCAGGACCGGCGCTCTGAGGCGGAGGGCTGTCGCGGCCATTCTCCGGAAGGCCTCGGCGGCACGGGCGGGATTGCCGTCGTAGGGGATGGCCGGCGTGCAGCCGGGGTCATAGTAGTGGGGCGCATAGGCCACCGTAATATCTCGGCCTCCGGCCAGGGGGCGTGTGAGGAAGCTGTTGGCGCCGGCAGAGGCGAAGATATGCGGCTCAAGGAAGAAAATGGCGCCGGGCGTGAGCTCGGCCAGGGCCGCCGTCAGACGCTCGTAGAAGGGCATCAGCTTGTCCTCCTCGAACCGCCGGAAAACGCCGTCGGCGCAGTCCAAGGCCCGAAAGAGCTTTCCTGGGTCGGCCATGAAAGCCTGCATTCGGGCGGAGCGAGTAGGCGAGAAAAGCTCTAATGGGTTTGAGCCGAGGGGCAGTATGGCGGAAATCTTCACGAAGGCGGCGACCGTCTGCGGCTCACGTAGGATGTTGCCGTAGAAAGGTTCGTTGAGGAGGTCATAGCCGATGACGGCGGGATGGCTGCCTAGCTTTTCAACGACGTAGCGCCAGGCGCGGACAAAATGCTCCTGGACGCCCAGGCCGTCGGGGGCAGGGGCGTTGGCCCAAAAGCTGTCAAAGGCCGTCATGACGGCTGGGTCGAAGTAGTTGGCTCCCCAGAGATGCGTGTCGTCACGGCTAAACTGAACGCCGTTGTCGAGGCACGCCCAGGCCGGGGCGCCGTCAAAGCCGTACTTCTCCCCGAATACGTCCTGGTGCATATCAAGGATGACGTAGAGGCCTGCCTCGGCGGCCCAGTCCAGGCGTTGGCGGAGGGCGTCCAGGTAGGCGTCGTCATAGCGGCCTGGCTGCGGCTCCACGCCCGCCCACAGGACCAGAAACCGGATGCAGTTGCAGCCCCACTGGCGCATCTTGGCGAAATGCTCTGGCCCTTGCCACGGCAGGTAGGGTTTGACCTTCGAGGCATTGGCGACGTTGAGGCCGCGCAGGATGACGCGGTGTCCCTCGCGGTCCCAAAAGCACCCGTCGGCAACCTTCACGGCCCCAGCCAGCGCCTCCATTCGGCACGCCAGCAGCACCACCAGGGCAGCCAGGCCCCGTCCAGCGATAGCGCCCAGCGTCTTCACCCCCGAGCCATGGCAATGTCTTCTCCAGGCCCCGACGGCGCCGCCTTGCGGGCGGTCGGGGCAGCTCGAACCGTCACAGACCCCCGCCTATCGGCCGTCGTGCGGATAGACGCTTTGTCCCGTCCACGGTGCCGCCCAATTGCTTCGCCGCTTCCAACCACCGGCGCAGCGGCCCCCTATTTCTTCAGCAGCACGTACGTTGGTTCGGCGGTAACGGTAAGTTTGGCGGTGCCGCGAAGGGCGATTTCGCGGCCCATGATGTCCCACGCCCGCAGGGCGCCGGGCACGGAAGCCTTTGCCTTCGTTCCCGTGCGCGTATAGAGTACGGCCATCGGCCCGCGGGGCGTGGAGAAGCGGCGGATCCAGAGGTTGGGAGACGGTCGCTCAGTGCGCAGGTGGCTGGCGCCGTCCAGGAGCCAGCTCGCTGTGGCGTAAGCCGCTACGCATGGCCTGGGCTGGCCGTCGCCTTCCACGAAGCTGTCCCAACACTTGGCGAAGGGCACGCCGCTAATGAACATGTCGTAGTAAAAGAAGCGCTGCACCCCAGCGGCCATCTGGGCCACGTACATGCGGGCGAGAAGCATGGCAACGTACTCAGGGGCGAGGGCGCGAACATTGTCGGGGGTGCATGGCCGGTAGCGAATGGCGGGCGCGGGATTGTATACCCCGCCCTCGCTGTTGATTATGGGGACAACCTTGCCGGCTGCCTTCATTTTCTCGCGCACCCAGGCCACCCATTCATCCACGGGCACCGGCCCCTCGTCCATCGGCCTTTCGAACTGGCCCGCGCCGTGATAGTAATGGTAGCTGAGAGCGTCCATGTGGTGCAGGCCGCCGAGGCGGACGAGCTCCTCGAAGTTTGCTCCGGAGTCAAAGCCGGGGGCCATCATGCCAAGGCAGCCGCCAACTACGGTGGCCCTCGGGTCGGCCCTGCGGACGGCGGCGCACAGATTGGTCAGGGCATCGAAGTAGACTTCCATTCGCGTTGGCCCGCTGGGTTTGGAGACCCAGTAGCGCAGGTCCGGCTCGTTGAAGACTTCCCAGACGCGGATACGGTCTTTGTAATGCCTGACCGTCGTCTCGGCGTATTTGGCCCAGGCGGCTTTCGGGTCGTCTTCTTTGGCGGCCCAGTCGGGTGCGTGCTCGAGCATACCGAGGATGCGCAGCTTTCCCCGATCGGCATAGGCCTGTGCTGCCTCATCGTGCCAGACAAGCTTGCCCTTCTCCGGTTCGACTACGTTCCAACAAGTGAACAAGGGAGGCCAAGTGCGCACCCAGCGCACGCCCACAGCCTTCGCCAGGGCCAGGTGCACGGGGCCGTACATGAAGTGGCCACCGAAGGCCGATTTTTCAGGATCGCCTTTGCGCTCAGCCGGTGGAAGGAGACAGAAAGTGGCTTCGTTGCTCAGTGTTCGGCCATGCCATTTCCACGAGACTTCGGCCCGATACCAGCCCCTGGCCAAATTGGGGCACGGAAGGGTCTTCTCGTGGCGGCCGGCGCCCGGCTTCCATGTGCCGGATAGCACGGTCTTTGCCCAGAAGTCAGTGACCCGCCAGGAAAAGGTCGTCGCGCGTGCATCGGCGGGCACGGAAGCCAGCAGGCGCAGCGCCGGTTTTTCCGGCTCGTTGTAAAGGTTAAGAGGGTGTCGCGTAGTGATGATGGCAGCGCGGGGCGGGTCGCCACCGGCGTCTTTGCCGTCTTGGCGCATCTGGACATCGTCCAGCCAGGCTACGACCGGCTCCCCTACGACAACGCGGATGAAGCCGTAGGGGCCAAAGGGCATGTAGGGAACGTCCGTCGAGACGTCAAGCTTTTGCCATTCAGGACCGACGGTGGCCTCAGTGGCACAGAAGGGCCACATCGCGTGCTGTGCGCCCATGGTGTAGACGCCGAAGGTTACCTTTACTGGCCGAGCAGCTCGCACACGGCAAGTGGCCCGCACGGGCCAGCCTGGCGTGAGGGGCACCACGTCACTGACGGCACCTACGGCCTTGCCCGCGGGCGTCATTTTCAGGCACGGCCCCTCCTCACCCTGCTCGATCTCGAAAACCGGCGCTTCGGTGTTGTCCCAGTCCACGGCACCCATCCAGTTGGCGAGGGCAAGGTCGAAGCTCCCATTTTGCAGGAGGTTGCCTTCTGGTGGTGGCACGCCTCGGGCCGCTTCCTCTGGCGCTAATTCCTCCACCGCCGCGTCGTCAATCCAGACGGTGCCGAGCTGGGCGAACTTTATGATGAAGCAGGCCGTGGCGTCGTCCACGCCAGACGTGAAGGTGTATTCTACTTTGCGCCAGGTCTCATCAGCCATGAGGCGCTGGTCGTAGTAAGACCACCACGGGCGGCCAGCCTGGCGTATTTGCACGGTGACCTCGATAGGCTCGCTAGCGCGCAGCCAGGCTCGGACGCGGTAGATGGTCCCCTTCCGAAGCGGCACGGGCTGGGCTGCGCGCAGTTGGGCAGCGCCGTGGCCAATCCAGGACTGCCGCTCACGGGAGATATAACCGATGCGATTGACGGTAATTTTCTGGCAGGCGGTGCCTGAGTGAGGGTTGGCGGTGTCGCGGGAGTAGACTATGTCGTAGTCGCCCCAGTTGGAGTAGGAATCGGCTACAAAGCCTTCGGCGACGCCGTTGGGGGCAAAGGCACCTTCGAAGTTGCTGCCAACGACCAGCGTCGCAGCCGGACAACTTGCGGCGCCAACCAGCAGGGCCAATATCGCAGCCGTGAGACGCATGTTCACTCCTCCCTGGGCGGGCAATGCCTTGCCCTGGCGGGCGATACGGACAGGCTAGGGCCAAGCCAGGCGGGCCGGGCCACCTTCTGGAACGTTCGCGGCCACTTGGCCGAGCAATTTGGTGGTCTTCAGGGCACGAATTCGATGTCACAGACCCAGATGGTGCCTGTACCAACGTCGGCGTCCGCAGTGCCGTGGACGCCGATAACCATATTTGTCAGGCGGTCGAGGTCCAGGCGGCCGTTGTCGTCCTTTGTCCAACCGGCCAGCTTGAAGTCGCTAAAGGGCATAGTAACTGTGACCCAGTCGTCGCTAGGTGGGGGATATGGAAAGCCTTCATATTGGGCGCCGCCTTGCTCCCAGAGGGTCACCAGCAGGCCGCGGATGCCGGGTGGGATGGTGGCCTTGTAGGTGAACTGCACGCCTCGGTAGCCTTCCAGGTCGGCTGGAGGCAGGGGTACAACGGGCAGGGCGTACATGTGCCGGTGGCCTGGGAAGGTAAAGTCGAACCTCATGCAGGGCTTGCCGCCGGGGCCTTCATCACGTATGGAGACGAGACATTGGGCAGCCGGGTCGTTGACCACGCTCCACTGGCCGGCCCCGTCGCCAGTGACCCGCAAGGGCTTCGTCGGGCGATAAGGCTCGCTGGTGAAGCGAGCCTGCCGTATTTCGAGAGTGCCGCGGGCTGGACCGTCAATTACCACGCCCAGCCAGAGCTCTTCGAGGTTGTTCCATTCCAGGGCGCCAGAAGCATCTTGACTGAAGACGGTCTGGTTTAGGGAAGCTACGGATAGGCGCGCGCTGGCCACCTCGCCCACGGTCAGCGGTTCGCCCGCGACCTTATGCCAGACCCCGCCGCCCTTTTCCCACGCGACCAGGGCAAGCCTTGGCGGCTGGCCGGCCTCAAGGCTCAGGCGGTACGTCACCTCGACGGCCTTGGTCGTGCTGGCGTCGCCCTTGAGGGGCAGGGGTGCTGCCAAGGCCAGCAGGCGGCGTTCTTCGCCGGGCTTATCGAAGGTCAGGCGAAGGGCATCGCCGGCCGCCCCGCCAGGTCCCTCCAGTTTCACCGTCATCCCACCGGAGGCGGCCAGCCGGAAGCCCTCTAAGCCCGACGCGCCGCCGCCAAGTGCAAAGGAGACGGCTTGGGCGAACACCGTGGCCGACAACACTGCCGCGAACACACCCGCGGCCAAACCTAAGGCTATCTTTTTGCTCATGTCCCGTCGGCCTCCTTGTAAGTGCAGCACTTCTTGCGCCTGTTATTTTCCCCTTTACTCCGGCTCATTTGCGAGCCGCACGTTATCTAGGTAGAAGACCGTCGTTTCATTGGCCATACTGCTCCACCCGAGCCAGGTGAGGACGCGGAATTCGGGGTCACCCAGCCTGAGGCCCTCAAAGACGCTTTCGCCTTGGCCTGGGACGGTGACCTTCAGCAGCCAGGTGCCGTCGAGCTTGGAACCGACGCCAAAACGCATTTCGAAGTGGATCCACTGGTCGGTGGGCAGGGTCATCATCGGCTTGTCCCAGATGACCAGGTTGCCGCCTTTGACCCAAAAACTTGGGCCGACGCGGTATTGCTGGCCGCGCCAGTCGCGTCCCTCACAGTACATTTCTACGCCCGCGCCCAGGCGCATGTCGAAGGATACTGCTGCCACGCCGTCGGCGTAGTCTGGGCGGTAGACCAGGTGGGGGTTGAAAAGCTGCGCCAGGCCTGGGGCGTCCATTATCTTCAGGCTATGCTTGCCGGAAGCTGCCACTTCGTCCGTGACGGCTATGAGGTCGCCCTTGCCCTCGACATGGACCTCGGCGTCGGCTGGCGGGGCGCCGAGGGGCGTCTCCTCGAAGCCATCGTCCACGCTCATGGGCGGCCCTGGAGGTATTTCGGGCGCAAACTCGACCGCTGGATAGGCCACGTCGGTGGCGAGTTTTAGCCATGCCGGGTCGCCGTAGACGCCGGCCTGGGCGTAGTCGAAGGGTTTGAACCCAATCTGGAAGGCAGGCGAGTCGGCCCGTAGGCGGAAGTCGAAGTTGTCGGGGTCAACGAATTTGGGGTCGGCGACAAGGGAGCCTTCGTCCTGGCCGGTCGCCTGGCGCTCCTCGAGGGTCATGCCCTCAAAGTCTACGGGTTGGCCCGAAGCGTCGTAGTACAGATTGTTGCGGAAGATTACGTTCTTGTCCTTGATGGTCCCTGCGGCGACGAGCTTTCCGCCTTTCCAGTAGACGATGTTGCGCTCGAAGATGAACGAGACGTGGTCTTCCACGCGCGAGCGCTGGATTTGGCCGTCCATACTGAAGCAGAGGATGTTGTTGCGGACGATGTTTTCGCGGCCGTAATGCTGATGGTAGGTGCCCGTCTTCACGTTATAAACGAGGTTGTTCTCCATGACGATGTAGGAGCTGCCCTCGTCGTTGTACAAGCCCCAACCGCCTCGGCCATAGCGGTCGTAGGAGTAGACGTCATGGATGACGTTGCCGGAGAGGGTGGTTCCCTCAGACGGGCCAAGGGTGTAAATGCCGCCCATGTCGCTGAGGACGCCCCAGCCGAGGTGGTGGAGATGGTTGTAGTCAATGTGGTTGTTTTTGGAGAGGCTCTCAGCATAGCCCCAGCGCCAGCCAACGGAGATAGCGGAGTAGAAGAAGTCCGATATGTCGTTATGAGTAACCTGGTTATCGCCGCTCTGGCCGATCCACACGCCGTGGGCGCCGTGGTGGATGCGGCCGCCGGAGCGGATGATGTTGTTATCAACGAGGATGTTACCGGTACGTTCGGCAAGGTCGGCGGCGATGTGCCCTTCGCCTATGCGGACGCCGCCAGCACCCAGGTCGTGAATGTAGCAGTGCTGGACGCGGCAGTCTCGGCAGCCCCTGCGGAACCAGATGGCATAGATGCCGATGTGGGCGATTTCGCAGTCTTCTATGGCGATATGGGCGGCCCCGTCGGCCATGATGACGGCGGGGATGCTGAATTCTGCTTGCCCGTCGCTATGCCCTTCCGGCGGAAGGACCCACTGGCTGTGTTGGAAAGACAGACCGCGAAGAGTTATGTGCTCGACGGTCAGGCCCAGGCGCGGTTCGCCCTGGAGGTGCACGAAGGCCTCAGTTACAGGTGCAATGACCTCCGCCTTGGCCATGTCCTCGCCAGGTAGCGGGATGTAGGAGAGCGTGCCGTCACGAGAGAGGCACCATTCGCCTGGTTGATCGAGGGCGGGGCGAAGATTCTCCAGGTGATAGCGCTGGGGGGCGCCCCACCCCATGATGGGCCACGCCGCATTGCTTCTCAGCAGCACGGCGTTGGTACGCGGGTCGAAAGACTGGATCCAGTGGCGCGAGGTCTCCCAAGAGTGGTATAGGGCCAAAACTGCGTCGGTGGTCAGGTCAGGCCAGGGCTGCAAATCGCCGGGACGGGCAATGAAGGCCCGGTTGGCGGTTTGAATGGGCTGGCCGGTGGCTGGGTCAAGGGTGTACTCCTTCTTTCGGGCTGTGTAGAAGTAAAACTTGTTGGGCATGCGGGCGCGGACGGCGCGGCGGCCGTTGACCCATAGTTGTTCGAAATACCACTTCCCCTCGGCGACTTCGGGGACGGTTGTCGTCCAGACGCCGCCGTCGGCAGGCCTAAAGCCAGTTATTCTTCGCCCTCCTGTGAAGATGGGCCGTGCGCCCGGAGCGGCCTCGTAGGTTATGGGGCAGGCGGCGGTGCCGCTATCTTGGGGCGTGAACACGACCGGCGCGGCCATAAAGTAAGTTCCCTCGCCAATGACCACGCGCACCGGCTCGCTCAGCGGCCCGTTGGTCTTCAGCCGGCGGATGGCGTCGCGAGCGCCTTGGAGGGAGGCGAGGGGGCCGTCCGTGCCGTCGGCCCTGGCGTGCTCAAGCCGGCCAGACCACGTATCCCGTCCATCCGGCGCGACATATAACACCAGAGCATTGCCTTTTCCGCAGCCCATCAACACCATCGCTCCCAGAAACAAAATTGACGAGACACGAGGTCTCTCCTGCCTGATCATTTTACACCTCCCTGCAGTCGCATCTTCGACGATTTCAAGACGCTTCTGTGCCAGCGCCGTGCCGCTAAAGCCAGCCCTTTCTGCGGAAGTAGTACAGCATGCCAAGCCCGCAAGCGACCATCACTGCCCACACCATCGGATAGCCCCAAGGCCACTCAAGCTCCGGCATGTACTTGAAGTTCATCCCGTACACGCCGACGATGAAGGTCAGGGGGATGAAGACGGTAGCTATGATGGTCAGAAATTTCATGACCTCGTTGAGGCGGTTGCTGACGCTGGAGAGATAGATGTCGAGCATGGTGGAGAGGATTTCGCGAAAGGTCTCGGTCGTATCCACTATCTCGACGGTGTGGTCGTATACGTCGCGCAGATAAACGGCGGTGGTGTCTGAGACGAGCGGGGCCTCGCCGCGAACGAGAGCGTTGACGAGTTCGCGGAGAGGCCAGACGGACTTGCGCAGTAAGGTAGTATCACCGCGCAGGCGGTGGATGGTCTGGAGCACGTCGGGGTCAGGACGGTGGGCCAGCTCGTCTTCCACTCTCTCTATGCGTTCTCCAAGCTCTTCGAGGGCGACGAAGTACCTGTCCACCAGGGCGTCAAGGAGGGCATAGGCGAGATAGTCGGCCCCGCGGGTGCGCAGGCGGCTCCGCTCTGCCCGAAGTTTCTCCCGCACCGGGCCGAAGGCGTCAGCAAGGCCTTCTTGGAAAGTGACCACTAAGTCGGCGAAAACAACCATGCTCACTTGGTCGGACTGAAGTTCACCGTTGGCGTCCAGGTAATAGAAGGTATCCACCACGAGGAAGAAATGGTCGGTGAAGACGTCGAGTTTTGTGCGCTCGTTGGTATCGATGACGTCTTCGATGATGAGCGGATGGAGGCCAAGGCTATCGCCAAGAGCCTGAAGCGCAGGGGCATCGGCCAGGCCCTGCACGTCAATCCAGCGCACCTTGCCCTCGTCGGGATGGCCAAGGCCCTGGGGGCTGCTGGCTTCCCACTCCCGCAGCTCGGAGGCATCGTAATCAGCCACGAACACCCTGGTCGGCCGCGGCCGGGCGGAGGACAGGTCCGCCCTGGGCGCTGCAGCCGCCTCGGCTTCATGCGGCGCCTCCTTTCGTTTCAGCAGCCTGAGCATCTTTGGCACGCCCGTCCGTGAAAAAGGTGCTAGCCTGTGATCGTATTCCTCGGCCACCCCGCCTTCCCTTGGAGGCGACGCCACCAGCACGGTGGCTAGGGAAGGCCTGTGGGCAAGCAGGACCTGGCTGGCATGGCCCACCCAAGCCAGCAGGCCAAAAGGAATGGCCAGCGGCGACGCGAAGGAAACTCATAACGACGGCACTTCTCGACGTCCTCGAGACTACTCAAGCTGGCCGGCCCAGCGGCCTTGCGCCGAGGCAGGAGGAAGACAAGTAATGGATTACGCAGCCTTACGTGGGTTCAACTACCAGCCTAGCTATGCGACCAGTGGATTCGAGATTTGGCAGAACTTCGACGCCGAGGCTGTGCGGCGGGAGCTAGGGTTGGGAAACAAGTATTTCCCACACATCTCGGCAATCAGGCTGTGGCTGTCCTGGGACGCCTTCAAGCGCAGCCCTGCCCGGTTTGCGGCTAATTTCGAGACGGCTCTGGACATCGCCGACGGGTACGGGCCGGCTGTTATGCCGGTGCTGTTCAATCGTTGGCACGACGCGGTGCTTGACTATGGCGGCATTTACCTAGATCACTTCCTGCCCGGGGCGAGCTGGGTGCAGACGCCGGACATGTTCCGTTCCTACTTGGAGACTATCGTGGGCGGCCATGCCGGGGACCGGAGAGTATTCGCCTGGGACCTGTGCAATGAGCCTTTTTCGTACGGCCGTCCCCCGCAGGAGATTCCTGACATCGTCAAGGCCGAATACGAATGGCTTGAGGGGTTGTACCGCACTTGCAAGGAGCTGGGCGCGCGGGCACCCATAACCGTGGGCATCCATCCAGGGCATGGAATAGCCGGCATAAGGCAAGTCGAGCCAATCAGCGACATCCTGAGCATACATCCCTACTGGACCTGCGACAGTCCACCCCACGACAAGAAGGCCTACGAGACCCAACTGGACGATTACGTAGCCTTCGCGGGTGAGGTCGGAAAGCCCTTGCTGGCTACTGAGACGTGTTGGGGGGCCTTGGACGATGCCAAGCGTGTGGAAATCATTCGCTACACCTTGGGCGAGCTGAAAAAGCGGGGCATCGGTTGGCTGGCATACCTTCTGCATCATAGCCTTATAGCCGACGCTCACCGCCCGGAGTATGGGCCGATAGGCGCTCCGGGATATTTGGCCTTCATTGAGCCGGATGGGAGCCTTCGGCCAGGTCACGAGGTGTTCAATGAATATTGACGGCGGAGAGACAGAGAGGCGATGAGGCTGGCCGCGCGAATGTTAGCAGCGGTGGCGATGGTTGGCGGGGCGGTTGGCGCTTGTGGCGGAGGCGAAGCCATGCTACCCGACGAGGCAGGCTTGTGGAAGGCTGAAGAACCGGCCAAAGCCTACGACCGGGACACCCTATACGACTACATTGACGGCAGCGCGGAGGTGTATCTTGCCTATGCCTTTCGCAAGCTTGTGACGCGCCGGTACGTGCGCGAGGGGCAACCGGCCATCGCCGCTGACGTCTTCGACATGCGCACGCCCGCCGATGCCTACGGCATTTTCAGCTTCGAGCGAATGGGCCGCCACGTCGGCATAGGCGACGGCTCAGAGTATGGCGGCGCGATACTTAGATTCTGGCAGGGCCGCTATTTCGTCTGCGTATCGGCACCGAAGGAAACCGAGGCCGTCAAGAGAGCCATCCTCGCCCTGGGGAGGCGCATCTCGGCCGCCCTGCCGAAGCCAGGCGCTCAGCCGCCGAAGATAGTTTCGCTTCTGCCGCCCCGAGGGCTGCGGGCTGAGAGGGTGCGGTATTTCCACCAGCATGGCTCCCTCAACTACCACTTCTTTCTGTCCACGGAGAATATACTCAAGCTCGGCGCGGACACCGAAGCGGTGCTGGCGCAGTATGAAACCGGCGAGGCGAGGGCGCGGCTGCTGCTGGTGCGGTATCCCTCCCAGGAGCGAGCTCAGCAGGCCTTGGACAGTTTTCGGGCCAGCTATTTGGCGGGAGTTGGAGCGGACGGGCTGCTGCAGCTCGAAGACGGCAACTGGGCCGGAGCGCGACGGCGAGGAACGTACCTCGTCATCGTACCGGAAGCAAGCGATCGCTCGCTGGCCGACCGGCTTTTGCGAGAAACCGAGAAAAGGCTAGGCGAGGTGAGGAGCAAATGACCGGCAAAAAGGATGGCATAACGCGGCGGGATTTTCTGCGCGGGACAGCGTCAGCGGCGCTGGCGGCTGCGGTCGGTCTGCCGCTGGCGAGCTGCAGGGTTGTGGCGGCGCCCCAGGCGGGACAAGGCGCTGCCGAGGCAGGACAAGGTGCCGAGAAGAGGGCGCGGGTAGTATTGGTGCGGGATGAGGCGGCTGTTGGCGACGACGGGACGATCAACGAAGAAGTGGTCGGTCGGATGCTGGACGAAGCCGTCTGCGCGCTGACTGACAAAGGCACACCAGCGGAGGCGTGGGCCGAGCTCGTGCGGCCGGAAGACTTGGTGGGGATAAAGAGCAACGTTTGGGCCAACTTGCCGACGCCGCCGGAAGTGGAAAGGGCGCTCAGGCAGCGCATCGCGGCGGTAGGCGTGGCCGAAGACCGCATCCGTGTCACCGACCGTGAGGCCCGTAGGCTGCTGGCGGACTGCACCGCGCTGATTAACGTGCGCCCAGCCCGCAGCCATCATTGGTCCGGCATGGGCGGCTGCATAAAAAATTACATCGTCTTCTCCGACAATCCCTCTCAGTACCACCCCAACGCCTGCGAGAGCCTGGCCCTGGCCTGGGAGCTGCCGGTGTGCAAGGGCAAGACACGGCTGAACATTCTCCTGGCCCTCACGCCTCAGTTTTACGGCCGCGGCCCCCACGCCTTCGACCCCCGTTACGTCTGGCCCTACAAAGGCATGTTCGTGAGCTTCGACCCCGTCGCCTGCGACGCCCTGGGCGCGCATCTTCTGAAGACAAAGCGTATCGCCGTTTTCGGCGAGGAGCAGCCCCTCACGCCTACCACCCACATCGTCGCCGCCGACGAAAAATACGGCCTCGGCGTGGCCGACCTCAACCGGATTGACATCCTTCGCCTTGGCTGGACCCAGGACAGCCTGATTTAGCCTGCACGCAAGGGGGAGACCTATGCCCGTCCTGGCGGCGATGCTCATTGCCTGGGCAGGGCCGTGCAAGAGCCTCGACGAATGCACCGTATGGACGCTCAACGAAGGCTGTTACTCACAAGAGACCGCGGAGCTGGCGGCCAGTGTGCCCAGCGATTTTCTCATGCGCGCGTGGTTCAAATGGCACAACGCGCCCGACTACGAAGCGCTGAAGCATCTCATCCCCATAGCCAAGGCCGCCGGCGCGCTCTTCGGCGGGGGCACGACCGTCTCGGCTCTCTATCGCGGCGAAAACGGCCTGGCGCCCGATGTGTGGCGCCGCCTGGCAACCCGCGACCCCTTCGGGCATATCCTTCCCGCTTGGGATGATCCCTCAGTCGCCCACGGTGCCATCGCCAGCGAGGAATACCTTGACTACGTGCTGCGCTGGTGCTACGCCCAGATTGACGCCGGCGTGGACAGCCTCTTCATGGACGAGGTCCAGGGGGCTTACACCCGCTACGAAGGCTTCGACGATGCCTCCATGGCCCAGTTTGCCGCTTGGCTGGAGCGCAAGTATTGCGATGGCCAGGGCTGGCGGCTAGACGACCCCAAATGGACGCAGGAGTTCGGCATTGACCTGGCCGACAAGGATGTCTGCCCCGACGGTACCATCCGCACCTTCAACTACCGCAACTACCTCATCGAGCGGGATTTAGCAGCCGACCCCTACGCCGAGGATAACCCGCTTGCGCGGGAATGGGGCGGGGGCGAGGAGTCTTTCTATCAGTGGCGTGCCGATTGGGCCTGGAAGTATTTGTGTGACCACATCCGTGAGTACGCCGCCCGCAGGGGCCGCACCGTCACCATCTGTGCCAATGGCCTTAACAAATGGGTGGACTTTCAAGTACAGGGCTTTTGGATTGAGTGGGTGGGCGAGCGGCGGAAGGTCACCACCTTCGCTTCTTACCTGCGCCGGTACCGCTCCATCGTCCTGCGCGGCTGGGACCTGGCCGGCCGGCGCGTGCCGGTGGTCTTTTTCCACGACTGGGGCTTCGGGGGCTTTCCTTTTGGAGAGTTGCGGCCAGCCGAGCGCATCAAATGGATGCGGGTGTATGCCCCAGAAATCTACGCCGCCGGAGGCTACTTCTGCTGGCCCGTCAACATCGCTCGCGAAGAAGACCTCGAACTCATCCGCCGGTATACGGCCTGGTACCAGGCGCACCGGCAGTGGTTCCATGGCGGGGAATGGCTGGCCAGCCGCTACCTGACGGCCTCTCGGCAGGGTGTCGCATTGGCCTTCTGGCAATTTCCACAGCTGAAACAGCGTGTCGTGCACGCCATCAATCACAATTACGACGGTGATATTGTGCCGCTGGAAAAGCTTGAGCTTCGCATACCGTCGGGAGCGCGTCCAAAGGCGGTGGTGTGGGCCTCGCCGGAGTTAGACGCAGACCAGCCGGTGGCCTTTGAGTGGAAGGACAAGGTGGTGACCGTCTCTCTTGGGCCGGTCACGGGCTATGCGGCTGTCGCGCTGATTTACGATGAGCTTCCCGCAGACGACACGGCGGTCGTTGGCGGTGGGGCTGTGGAGCTGCTCACCAGGCCCATGTGGAGCCGCTCCAGAGTTAATCGCTTCATCGTCGCACCCGATGGCAACATCAACGACGCCGACCAGTTGTCAAGCTTCGTGCAGGGCAATCTCCATCCGCACTTGCGCAACAACCCGGTTTTCGTCGTGGACTATCCCCGCGAGGGGCAGTTCATCGTCCACGTCAACTCCGTCGCCCAAATGGGAGCTACCCTGGACATCTACCTCGATGGCAAGCTTGTGCTCCAGCAAGACCTGCCCGACCTTGATAAGGAGAACGATGGCTTCGCTGCGGAGTACGACCAGGATTACGTGATAACGGTGCCGCCAGGCAAGCATGAGATACGCGTGGACAATACCGGCGGGGACTGGCTCACCGTGGACTACTTCCTGCTCATAAATTACAGGGTGGAATGAGCGTGGCGCGGGCGAGCTACGGCCAGGGCGCGTCGGAGGGTAAGGCGGGGGAGCCTGGTCTTTGCGTGGGTTTGGACCTCGGCACGCAGGGTGTGCGGTGTGTGGCGGTGGCGGGGGACGGGGTGGTGGTGGCCGCGGCGGAGCGTGCCCTGGCAGCGCCGCCGGAAATGCCGCCGGGGCGCTCCGAGCAGGATGCCGAGGGCTGGTGGGCGGCCTCCTGCGAAGCGCTGAAGGCCCTGGTTGCCCAGGTCGGCCATACTCCCCTGGCCGCCGTGTGCGTGGACTCAACTTCGGGCACCTTCGTTGCGGTTGACCATGCCCTGCGACCTCTGCGCGCCGCAATAATGTACGACGACGCGCGGGCTGTGGAGGAAGCGGCTGAGGTTGGCGCCGCCGCCGAGGACCTCACACGCAGGCTCGGCTACGGCTTCTCGGCGACCTTTGCCTTGCCGAAAATCCTTTGGTTGGCTAGACACGAACCGCAAATCTGGCAGCGGACCGCACGGGTGCTCCACGCGGCGGATTTTATCGCCGCCCGGTTGACGGGAGAGGCTCGCCACAGCGACTGGAGCAATGCTCTCAAGACGGGCTACGACCTGCTTGAGCGGCGGTGGCCGGCTTTCCTGAAGGCTTTAGGTCTGGACATCGAAAAACTGCCGGAAGTTGTGGCCCCAGGGACGGTGGTGGGCGAGGTTTCGTTTTTTGCAGCGGAGCAGACGGGATTGCCGGCGGGCACCCTGGTTGTGGCCGGCTGTACGGATGGCACGGCGTCCTTTTTGGCCTCCGGCGCGGCTTCGCCAGGCCAGTGGAATTCCACTCTCGGCACCACCTTAGCTATCCGTGGAGTGTCCCGCCAGCTCATCCGCGACCCTCAGGGGCGCATCTACTGCCATTTGCATCCTGATGGCTTCTGGCTGCCGGGCGGCGCGAGCAATACGGGCGCTGGGGCGCTGGCTGCTCGCTTCGGAGAAGAAATCTTGATAGGCCGGTCGGCGGAAGCGGCGGGAGGGGCGCCCTATCAGGCCGTGGTATATCCCTTGGTGGGACGAGGCGAGCGACTGCCGCTTGCCTGCCCGACGGCTGAGGGCTTCGCGATAGACGAGCCGGCCCATGAGCTTGGCCGCCTTGGTGCTTGGATGCAGGGACAGGCCCTAGTAGAGCGCTGGTGCTTCGAGCTGTGCGCAGAGCTTGGCTGCAGGGTAGGGGACTGGATTGCCGTCACGGGTGCCGCCTCCCGCAACGACGCCTGGCTGCAGCTCCGCGCGGACGTGCTTGGCCGCCAGCTCCGCCGGCCCAAGTATCCCATGGCGGCCTATGGCGCGGCGCTCCTGGCCCTGTCAGGTCTTACTCGTACGCCCGTCTCGCAACTTTCTTCGCGGATGGTGCGCTTCGAGGCAACGCTTGACCCCCGCAGCGGGTGTGAAGGTATCTACGCCCACTTGCTTGACCGGCTTAGGGCCGAGGCACAGAGGCGATGGCTTTGAGAAGCTGGGCAGCCGCCTTCAAGGAATGCGACATCCGCGGCCCCTATCCTGAGCAGGTGGACGAGGAACTGGCGTACCGACTGGGCATTGCTGTGGCGACGGAGACAGCCGAAGCAGCCGGCGGTTGCGGTCAGCCCGTCGTGGTCGCTGGGGACGTGCGCCTGTCAACGCCGGCGCTCCAGGCGCGTGTTCTTGAGGGCCTGCGCCATGCAGGGGCCGTGGCCTTCGACTGTGGCATTCTTCCCACGCCAGGATATTACTTCGCTCGCCGCTATCTGGGCGTCGAGGCCGGCGTCATGGTCACGGCTTCCCATAGCCCGCCAGGCCACAACGGCTTCAAGCCCATCCTTGGCCGCCTGCCCATAACGCCGGAAGAGCTAGGGCACCTACGCCGGCGGGCTGAAAATCCGCCTCCGCCGCGGCCCGGCGGCGCCATCCACCAAAGGCCCGTGCAAAACGCTTATCGCGACTGGTTGGTGGCTCAAGGGCGGCAAATGCTGCTAGACAAGGCCCGAAGACTAGCCGTCGTCGTTGACTGCGGCAACGGCTGCTTTTCCGGCCTGGCCTGCGAAGTCCTGGCCGAACAGGGTCTGCACGTCATACCGCTTTTCTGCGAGCCGGATGGTCGGTTTCCGAACCGCTCGCCCGATGTGTCGCGGCCCGAGGCTCTGGAAGCCCTTGGGTGTGCGGTGCGACAGGCCGGCGCGGACCTCGGCGTGGCCTTCGACGGCGATGGCGACCGGGTTGCCTTCGCGGATGAAACCGGTGCCGTCGTCGGGCCGGACGTTTTCGTCCCGCTGCTGGCGGCCGACGCCTTGCGCCGCTTCGGCCCCGGGCCGGTCGTCCTAGACATAAAACTCTCTCGAGCGGCGGACGAGGTTGTGCGGCATGCCGGCGGAACGCCCCTGCGCGAGCGCTCAGGCCACACCTTCATGAAAACTAGGGTTATATGCGAAGGCGCCGTGCTCGGTGGCGAAGGCTCGGGGCACGTATTCTTCCGTGAGCTTGAGGGCGGCGATGATGGTTTGTACGCGGCGATGGTGATGATGCGGCTGCTGGCCGACACCGGTCGGCCTCTTTCGGCCCTCGCCGCCTCGGTGCCCAAGTACGTGCTCACTAGAGACATCCGCGTGCCCTTCGAGGGCGATGCCCGTGCGTTCCTGGAGCGCCTGGCCAATACCGTGGCGGGCCAGGCGCGGGTGGAGCGCGTGGATGGCGTCAAGGCCCATTACCCCGACGGTTGGGCGTTGGCGAGAGCCTCGGTCACCGAGCCTGCCATCACCATGCGCTTCGAGGCCGAGACCGTGGAGGCGCTCCGGAGCGTCATTCAGCGCTTTTTAGCCGCAGCGCCGGAACTTCTGCCTCCCGCCCTGGCGGCAGCCGAGGAAGCTGCCGAGCGGGCCAACTAGGCGAGCCGCCGCTTTGGGGCCTACCTCTGCGTATACTCCGCCACCACGCAACCCACCCCCTGAGGGCCGAGAACCAGTGGGAGGAAAGCCCACTGGCCGTGGATCCGTGCTGCCAGCGGCTTGCCCGTGAAGGCGTCCACGTACCGTGCCCCCTTTCGGTGGGCCACGCGCAGTACCTCGCCCCGGAAAGTGGAGAACCCAGCGTTGAAGAGCGTCCAGACGGTCTTGCCAGGCGCGGCGAAGCGGTTGGCGTAGACGGTGGGCTCCAACGTTGGCATCAGCGGCTCAACGTCCTCGCCACAAAAGGCATCCCGGTGCTCGTGGAGTATGGCAAAGGCCTTCCGCAGGAAATCACGAGCGTCTTCGCTGAACTCGTCTGGCACCCTATTGTGAAGCCAGTAGCCATCGGCGTTGAAGAAGGGGTATTTGAGCAGGTCCCAGCCGCCCTCAACGAAGGGATTGTAGGAGACGAGCTGGAACACCTTGAAGTCCGGAAACACAAAGCGGAAAAGGTCAATCCTGTGCGGGGCCAAGACGGGGTCGTTGAAGGCGACTGAGTAGCCTAGGGCGCCGTCTTGGTACTGGGAGTTGAGGTCGTTCGGAGTTTCCTCGGTGAGGGTGGCGATTTGCTCGGGGACGGCGGCGCGGATGGCCTTGAGAGTATCGCGCTCCCCGCTGATAGGCGGCCAGGGCACAGGATGGCCGTGCTCCCGCGACCAGCAGGCATACCAGGGGCCAATGAAGCCATACTGGTCTATGTACATGCCGCTGGGCTGCAGTTCGCCGGCCACGCGGCGATAGACACCGGCTAGGTGTTCGCGCCAGCCCAGGGCCGCCGGACACATGACGTGTTCGCTTCCCTCGCCGCCATAAATCATTGACTTGCCTTCTCGGTCGCGCATGTTGTTGGCCAGTACGTTTTCCCTGCCCCATGCGGCCCGCTCGTCGCAAAGGTAGCCCTCGATGTATAGTCCCACCGGTACGCCCAGTTCTTTTGCGCGGGCGATGGCTGCCGCCATCTTCTCCAGCCCACCAAGCTCGTCGTAATGGCTATAGTCTCCCACGCGCCCGTACACTCTCGAATCGCCGAAGTCGAAAATATGAAGGTAGTCCAGGCAGCCGAAGAAGTCACGGTCCGCCTGGATGATTTCGTCCATGCGCCAGGTGCCCGAAACAAAATCGTAAAGCTCCGTCCAGGCCCAGTGCTGGCGGTAGTTGAAGCACTCCCGAAACCATTTCTTGCGGGGCACCTGGGGCCGGTACCAGGTGCGCGCCCAGGCGCGGTATATGCCCAAGGCGGCCCGCCAGTCGCCGGTGTGAGCGCGGAGCGCCGTTTGGGCTATGGGTATCTTCTCGCCCGGCTGAAATTCTCGCCGCCAATACTCGATGCTCCAGTCAATGCCTTCGTGGGTCTTTTGCATCTGCCACTGCTTGTAAAGGTCATCCAGGTCATAGGTAAGCAAAGCCAGGCCGCGGCCGAGTTTTGGATTGAAGGCGTCGCAAACTTGCAGTGGATATTCCCCGCCGTACCAGCGGGCAAAGGATGCGGGCCGACTGCTGATAATGCCGCCCTTGCAGGCCCACAAATACCACGTGTCTTCAGCGCCGCCAATGCGGAGGCTCCTGATGAGCGGAAAGCGCACGGCCACCATTTCGGGCTTTTCGCCGGCGTAGGTAAGATTTAGGGAGAGCTTTATTTCGCCCGCCGGCGCGGGCTCGCAGATAAACTCGCCGCGCACGGGCACGCCCGCCTCGCCAGCGTCGAAGGGCACGCGCAACAGAAGCCCTTCGGCACCGCGCTCCACGGCGACCGGCCCGACGCTCACCAATCCCGAAGACGTTTTCTTTTCCCCGACGGAGAGCTCAAACAGGTCGCCGGACGCGGTCTCGGCCCCTCCGCCTCTGAGGCTGCGCAGCGTGATGCCCCTGTCGGTAGCGAGCTCCAGGCGCAGGGCGCCGGTCTCGACGACGTAGCCGCCCCTTGTGGGGGTGATGGAAGGCTTTCGGGCCGCGAGAGGGTCAGGCTTTGCCGGAGCGTAGGGCGGAAGCCCCTGCACTGATGGCGGCTGAGTCAGCCCCTTGCCCGTGTTCATCGTCACGGCCGCTACCGCGAAAACCGCCTCGCTCATCCGATTGCGCAGGCCGAGGGCTTTTACGCGCTGCCCGCGCAGCGCGGGTATGCAGTACACCTCCGGACCTGCGACGATTTGATTCGTGCCGCTCGACAGGCACACCGGCACCGCTTCGTCCACTATGCCGTCTTCGTAGCGCACCTCGATGACGAACCGCTCCGGATTGCTGAAGCTTCTAAGCGGTGCCTGGCCGAGGACGCCCGAATAGGCCATGTTGGGCAGCAAAGCCGCCATAAGCAGGTAAAGCTCGCTGCCCTCTTCTCCGATAGGCACGACCGTCGTCTGTTTGATGTCCGCGCCCGTGGCGATGCCATTCTGGGGGCCTGGGAGAAGGTCAAAGGGTATGCCCCTAACCGTGACTCGTCCCGGCCCGAGCCAACGCGATAGGCCTAGGTCGCCCGCGAGGCCATCAAGGGATGCCGTGGCCCAGCGGGAGAGGTTGATGGGCCGGAAGGAACCGCTCCTGAGGCGGCTGGCCTGCCACCCTTGGACCACTGGCAGCACGTCTTCCGGCGCGATTGCGGGCCTTCGGGCGCTGAAGGTCACTTGGTCGAACCAGATGTCACCCCTGCCGGCCCGCGACGAAACCTGAACGGCAATATCAACGGCCGTGAATTCCCCACGGACGGGCACAACCGCCGTATGCCATTCGTCGTCGTCGCGAAGCTCGGCCAGTGGGATTACGGTCGTCCAGGCCTGGGGCAGTCCCCCGCCGCCGCTTCCGAGCCAGATAAAGTAATCGCCCCAGGGTGCCAGCCCACGTGCTCGATACCTCACCGCGGCCCACCGATAGCCCTTTAGGTCCAGCGGCGGCAGTAGGGGCGCGGACCATTTCATCCCCTTGTCGGTCCCTTCGGCCCACAAGTGCAACGCCTCTCCTTCCACCCTGGCCCCGTAAACATCGGCGGGCACGGCCAGCCAATCGCGGTGGTGAACAAGCTCCAGCTCCCGGCCCCTAATCACGCGGTCCGGGGGCAGAGCCGATGGCCCTTCGGGGACGATTTTCACACCGGCCGGTGGGTCTTCAGCGGCGCGAAGGTAATCTATCTCAATCCAGGCTGGCCGATCGGTAGCCTGGACTTCTGTGAGGACGGCTGTAACAGAGCCGGTGGCGCCGCGGGCGGCTAAGTCTACGGCAATCTCATGCCACTGGCCATCCTGGTCAAGCTCAGCGGTGTTGAGGACTTCGAGGCCTCCGGGCTTGCCAGCCATGGCCCAGATGGCATATCCCGGCCCGAGGGCCTCCGCGCGGTAGCGCATGACGAGATAGGCGTAGCGGTCGGCGTCGAAGGCCCGCAGGGGAAGCTCAAACTTCATCCCTTTGCCCGGCTCGCGCACGACCAGCCGGACGACGCCGTCGAGAAGTTCAATGGCGAAGTCCTGGGCGGGGTTGCTCAGGTACGAAGGCAGCGGCCGCCAGCCCCCTTCGCGGTCAAACTCCGCCAGTGATTTTGTCCGCGCCGCGCAAGGCATCGCGACCAGCAGCCCGATGCTAACAAGGAGCATTCTCATGCTGACCACCACCGCTTGTGCTCAGTCCTCGGCCGCTTCATAAACACTGCGCACGTGTTCTATCTTTGCCCCGATGGACCTGCCTGACGCCGTATGCCAGAGGCCCAAGGCGGCTTCCGGTGCACCGTGTATCATTTATAATGCAGGGCGATGAGGATGCGGCTGTTTGTAGCAGGTGTCCAGTGCTCTGTGACCAGCATGATGGTCACATTGGCAGCGCTTTGCCAGCAGCCGGCTACTGCTCCGCCCAATCTTGCGCGAGAAGCGACGGTCTGGGCTTCATCAGAGTTCTCGGAGGCGTACCAGGCGCGCTTTGCCACGGACGGGGTCATTCCGGAGCTTTTCAGCCACGACGACGTAGGGCGGGCCTGGGCGGTAGACGGCGCACACTACGGCGGCCGCGCCCGGTTCGTCTTGGAGTGGCCCCGGCCCATCACCGTCGCCGAGATTGTCTATTATGGCCGCACCGCTTGGCTCGCCGAGGAGTGCTGGAAGGACTATGAGGTGCGTCTGGATGATGGGATAGAGCCTGTGGCGCGGGGCCGCTTTGAGATGAATGCTGGGCCGCAGCGCATCAAAATCCCGCCGGCGAGAGCACGGCGCGTCGCAATAGACTTTTTGAGTTCCTACGGCGGTCCGAATCCAGGCGCGGCGGAGATAGAGGTGTATTCGGAAAGCCCGCCGGATGAGGCCCTGCCGCGGCTGCGAAGGCTGCCGACGAATCTGGCGCCCAAGGCCCGCGTATCGGCCTCGTCGGAATATTCCACCGCCTATGCAGCCAGCGGGGCGGTGGACGGCCAGATTGCCGAAGCCTTCTCAGCGGCGGACGCCGGAAATGCCTGGGCCGTGGACGGTGCCAGGGCGGGTGGCCAGGCCACCTTCACCCTCGAATGGGATGAGCCAGTGCAGGTAAGCCACGTGGTTTACTACGGCCGGGTGGCCTTTTTAGTGGAAGAATGTTTTCGGGATTATGAAGTCTACCTCGATGACGAGCCGGCGCCGGCTGCGAAAGGCACCCTGGCTGAAGGCTCCGGTGCCCAGCCAATTGCCCTTGAGCCTCGACGCGTCCGCAAGATTACCCTGCGCTTTTTAAGCTCCTACGGGGGGCCGAATCCTGGCGCAGCGGAAATTCAGGTCTTCGACGTCCCCCCGCCGCCTGGATACTTGCCGCCCTTCAAGCTGGGCGGCTGGGACCGGCCCAAAGAATCTCCGGAGCTGGCCGCCGCCGTCGCAGGACAACGACTGGGCTTCGACGCGCTTATCTTGGTGGAGCGCCACGAGCTAAATCCCTCCCACGTCTACACGGTCCATTGCGAAGACTTTCGGCCAGGTGGTGGATTGTATGTTCTCTCCCCGCCAACCCCTGACGGCACCTTGCGCCAACTGGTTGCCTCGCCTGACGGCCAAATCCTGGACCTTGATGTTTCCTATGACGCCAAGGAAATCGTGTTTAGCTGGCGACGGAATGCATCCGAGGGATACCACATCTACCGCATCGGCGTGGACGGCAGCGGGCTAACCCAACTCACCGATGGCCCGTGGCACGATTACAACGCCTGCTGGCTGCCCGACGGCGGGATAGCTTTCATCTCCACGCGCGCCCAGGTGTTTGCCCTGTGCTACATCACGCCCGCCGGCGTCCTTTATCGAATGGACCGCGACGGGCGCAACGTCCGCCGCATCTCAGGCAACTACATCAACGATTTTACGCCCTCAGTGTTGCCCGACGGCCAGATTCTCTTCTCACGCTGGGAATACGTGGACCGGCCCGCCATCCCCATCCAGAGCCTGTGGACAATCAACCCGGACGGTACGAACATGGCCGTTTTCTACGGCAACCGCGTGCTCAGCCCGGCCAGCTTTCTGGAGGCTCGGGCGGTGCCCGGCACGCCGTATGTAATCTGCACGATGACGGCTCACAACGGCCCCATTCGCGGTGCCATCGGCCTCCTTGACCGCTCTTACGGCGTGAATGCCCAACAGGCCATCCGTAACCTCACGCCCGACATTGACATCGGCCGCGTTGACCAAGGCGACGGCAATTTCGTCAAAGGCCCCTATGAAAACCCCTACCCGATAGACGAGAACCACTTCCTGGTTTCGGCGAAGGGCAACATCTACGTGGGCGATTTTGCGGGCCGGTGGGCCGTGGTCTTCCCTCGTGGGAAGACGATGGGCTACTACTGCCCCCAGCCGCTCAGGCCGCGTCCCCGGCCGCCGGTGATACCCCTCGGCTCGGCCGGCGATGCCCCCGACCGGCCAGCTATCGTCTACTTGAGCGATGTATATGTCGGCCTGGAGCCCGAGGTGCGCCGCGGCGAGATAACCCATGTTGCGGTGATTGAGGAGGTCGCCAAGCCGCTGCGCACCGAGGTCATGGGGTTCGGCTTTCAGCGGCCGGTCATCTCCTGCGGGGCTACCTACGCGGTCAAGCGAGTTATCGGCTATGCATCTGTGGCTGCAGACGGCTCGGCAGCCTTTGAGGTGCCGCCCGGAATCCCTGTCTACTTTGAAGCCCTCGATGCTCACGGTCGGGCCCTTCAGCGAATGCGCTCCTTTGTCAGCTTCGCTCCCGGCGAAGTACGCGGCTGCGTCGGCTGCCACGAGCCGCGCAATAGCGCCCCGCCGACGCACCACCCCAGTGCCGTCACGCGACCGATTCAACCTCTTTCCGCGCCTGAGTGGGGCGCCGTGCCCTTCGACTACTCCCGCATCGTCCAGCCCGTCCTCGACCGCCATTGCGTCCGCTGCCACAGCGGCGTCACGCCCGCCGGCGGCGTTGACCTTTCCGGCGGCAAGACCGAGTGGTTTAGCGTCTCCTACGACGTCCTAACGCGCGGCTATGTAAGCTGGATTGATACCCGTAACGGTCAGGAAGCCAACATTCTGCAGATTGCGCCGCGGGCCTGGGGTTCGCCGGCCAGCAAACTGGCCCGGTTGATACTGTCTGGCCATCCGGACGCCGCCGGACACCCGCGGGTGCACCTAGACGAGGCCGAAAAGCGCCGAGTCTTCGCCTGGATTGACCTCAACGTGCCCTACTACAGTACCTACGAGATGGCCTATCCGCAGGCCGAAGGCGGGCGGCGGCTACGGCCGGAAGGCCTCGATGAAATGCTCAGGGATGTCTGGCGGCGTCGCTGTTCTTCGTGCCACGTAAGCGGCCTGCCCTCGTGCGGTTTCGTCCGAATCACCGAGCCAGAGCTGAACGATTTTCTACTGGCACCGCTGGCGAAAGAGGCTGGCGGGCGGCAGTCGTGTGGCGAGCCGGTCTTTGCCAGCAAGAATGACCCCGATTACCAGGCGCTGTTGAAACTTTTTGAGCCGCTGCGGGAAATGCTGCGCCAGCGGCCGCGCATGGACATGCCCGGTGCTCAGCCTGCGCCGGCCAACCGCTCGTGTCTGTAGTTGCGGCACGGTTGCAGAGGCTTCAGATTCCGGCCCATCGGAAAGCTGGGAGAGGTGCGGATTTCGCCCAGGGGAAAGGACCCCTTCGCGCCTGAGGACCGGTCGCAAGATGGGGAGTGGTGCCCTGTGACGTCGCGACAGAGACTTGAAGCAACGTTGAATCATGAACAGCCTGACCGAGTTTGCGTGGATTTCGGCTCAACGGCTGTAACTGGGATGCATGTAGCCGCCGTCAGTCGGCTCCGCCGCGCCGTGCTCGGCGACCCCGACTACCGCGTCAAGGTCATCGAGCCGTACCAGATGCTTGGTGAAATAGACGACGAGCTGCGCGAGGCGCTGGGCATAGACGTGGTTGGGATTCCCGCCCGCAAAACTCTCTTCGGCCTTGAGAACCGCGACTGGAAGCCCTTCGAACTTTTCGATGGGACGCCCGTGCTCGTGCCGGGCGACTTTACGGTGCGCGAGGACGAAAATGGCGACCTGCTCATATTCCCAGAGGGGGACACTTCTGTCCCGCCCAGTGGACGGATGCCCAAGGGCGGGTGGTTTTTCGATACCATAATCCGCCAGGAGCCGATTGACGACGCCAGGCTCAATGTCGAGGACAATCTCGAGGAGTTCGGGCCGCTATCCGAGGAAGACCTGCGCCATTTCGCCACGCAGGCGGACCGGCTTTATAGAGAGACTTCCTGTGGCATCATCGCTTCGATTCCCGGCACTGGCTTCGGGGATATTGCCCTCGTGCCCGCACCCTGGATGAAGCGTCCAAGAGGCATCCGGGACGTGGCCGAGTGGTACATCTCCACCATCACGCGGCGCGATTACGTTTACAAAGTCTTCGAGCGGCAGTGCGAGTTCGCCCTGGCCAACATCGAGCGGCTGGCGGCAGTCATGGCGGACAAAGTGCAGGCTGCCTTCCTCACCGGCACCGATTTCGGCACCCAGAGGGGCCTTTTCATATCCCCACAGACCTACCGCGACCTGTATAAACCCTTTCATGCAGAGATCAACCGTGCCGTGCACGAAAAGACCCGCTGGCGCACCTTCATACACACCTGCGGGTCGGTCTACGACCTGATACCGGATTTCATCGAGGCGGGCTTCGACATACTCAATCCCGTGCAGACTTCGGCAGCTAAGATGGACCCCGCTACCCTCAAGCGCGAATTCGGTCGCGACCTGGTCTTCTGGGGCGGCGGCGTAGATACTCAGCGCACCTTGGCCTTCGGCACGCCCCAGCAAGTGTATCGCGAGGTACGGCAGCGCATCGAGATATTTGGTGCGGGCGGCGGGTTTGTGTTCAATGCCGTGCATAACGTCCAGGCAAATACGCCCACCGACAACATGCTCGCTATGTTTCGCGCCTTGGCGGACGTGCGGGCTTGACGATGAAGCCGGCGCGAGGATGGTATGCGGCAGGAGGGCAGTGCCCAGAACGCCACCGATGCTTTTCTCCCAGGCATTGGCGGGGCGTAGCGTCATCGCAGCCGACGCCGTGGCAGCAGGTCGGCTTGGGCGGCCGGAACCAAGAAGGCTGCCTTAGCCACCCGCGCGCCACTTTCGCCCTCCCCAACACCGCTGAGGGTGATGGCATAGTCGCCATCGGCGGGCAGGTCAATCTCCAGCCAGAAAATGTCCGGCCCTTCGGCGGTGATTTCGTGCTGTAAGAGCTGTCGGCCCGTGGGGTCGGTGATGGTTAGCCTCGCTGGCCGGCCAAAGGGATGCCACTGAAAGATGAAGAAGTTTCGGCCCGCTTTAGCATTCCTGAATTGCCACCTCACCCAGTGCTCGGGGCCTTGCTCCGCCGCGTACCATTCTAGACAATACAATTGTACTGCTCGCCCTGCGGATTGAGCCAGTCTTTGGGCAGCTCCATGCCATAGGCGCCCTGAGCTTCGGCGAGGGCCATGAAGGGCCGGTAGTGAGAGCCGAGGCGCCGGAGAAGGTCCTGGTGGCGGGCTTCTGCGGCGAGGTCGTACTGCAGGCCGCGAAGGACTGCGTCAGCCTGAACCGCCCGCGCGATAGCGAAGCGGCGGCGGAGTTCATCCACGACCTCGTCACGCGCGAGGAGGATAAGGCAAGCCGTCTCAAGCTTGGGGAGCGTCAGCTCAAGGCGGCCGTTGGAGGTTTGAGAGCCGATTGGCTCAAGCTGCCCGTCCTCCACGAGAAGGGGGCGAGCACCCGAAAGCCACGGCGGAAGTTCGATACTAAGAGCCACGTCCTCGGCTGGCCGACACGTGAAGTCTTCGTCGGTGCTTTGACAACCGGCATCGTTTATAGCGACGACGACAGCGGCCTGGGGGCCTACAAGGGCACGAGCGAAGATTCCCTGCGGTGCGCGGACGGCCCCGTCCACCGGCCACGCAGTGGCCAGCACCGGCCCCACCATCCCAACCTCGCGGTACATCTGCCCTATGGCGTGCCAGACATCGGGAAACTCGCCGGCGCCGTGGAAAATAGAATCGCCGGCCGGTTCAGTGCAGTGGATGTAGCAGATGAGGCCTTGGGCGCCACAGGCCACCGCCCAGGCGATGTTAAGCCGCTCCTCGCCGGCGTACCACATCCGCCCCCGCCCCTGGCCCTCTTTGGGCTGCTTTGGCTCAGGCCACCAGGCGCTGAAGACAAACACCAACATCTGCGGCCCGCAGCCCATCCGAGTGCTCTCGACTGTGGAAACGATTTCCTTTTGCTTTCCGGGCGGCGGGTAGTGGTCAACAGCGCATACGTCGGCGATGGGGCCGTAGACGAAGAAGTTGGCGGGCTTGTAGGTCTGGTCAATGGTGAGATAGGTGAGCTTGCGCGGCTCAGCCCTGTAAGCATTGCGGTCGCGGGCACACATTTCCATGCCGGACGTACCAATGCGAAGGTCGTGGGGCACCTGTTCAACGGAGTAATCGGCGCAGTCCGGCTCGTCGTGCAGGTAATAGGCCCAGATGGCCGGATGGGAAAGAGTGTCTTCGGCGGGCTTGCGGTCGAAGCCTTTTCCGGTCATCGGGGTGATGCCTAAGAGGCCATAGGCGCCAAGCGCGTCGAGGCTGCCTGGGCCGAGGCGGCCAAAGCTGACGTAGAGGTTGAGGCCGTTGACCGCGTATTCCCGCGGCGTGACATAGCCATAGGTACCTAGAGGGTAAAAGTCGTCGCGGGCACGGATGACAACGCCGTCGAGGACCTGGCCGCTGGTTCTAACCAGGGCCGAGTGGAAGCTGCCGTACTCAAAGGCCTGGTCGGGGCGAAAGACAAAGCAAAGAACGTCGCGCCATGGACCGAGTACTGTGATGGCCTCATCCTTCGCCCGAGCGCCGTCCACCCAAAGCTCCAATGGCGCCTCGAACCCTGGCGCAAGGGAGCACCAGAGCACCATGGCCCCGTCGCCAGTAAAGGCGGCCCGCTCGACTCTCAGCGGCCCGGCTTCGGGGGACACGGTAGTCCGCAGTGTCTCACCACCCAGGCTCATCTCGGTGTCGGCGGGTGCTTGCAAAGGCTTGCGCAGTCTTATCTCAACTTGGCCAATCTGCTCTGGCGGGAGAGGATCGGGCCGCAGGCGCCACCAGACCACTTCGCGGCCCGTAATCTGCCGACCTGCTGGATATTCCTCGCCAGCCCACTTGATAGCCGTTGCCGAAACCGCTTGGTTACTGGCGTTTCGCAGCCAGATTCTCACGAGACCGGCGGCCCGGTAGGAGGTCTCATACCAGCGCTCGATGCCTGGAGCGCCTTCGGTCCAAGGGTAGGACGGGTGGATGTCGGCGCGGAATCTGCTGCCCAGTACCTCAACTTGCGCTGCCCGACAGAGCGCCGCCAAGAACACTGCGGCCGCGATAGCTGAAGGTGCAAACGTCACTATCCATCCTCCTAAGCATTCGACATGGGCTCGTCCCCGCTGCCTGGGGATGTGGAGGCTGTCCGCATTTCGGCCAGCCGCATCTCCAAAATAGCCGTGCGCTGGGCCAGCCGTATGAGTCGGGCCGTCAAGGTGGAAACGATTACGGAGAAGTGCAGCAGCAACCACACGATGGTGACGATGGCCGCCAGGAAAATCGCCGAAGGCGGATAGACTGCTCCCGTGAGCCTGGCCAGCAGTCCTATGCCCCCTGGCCAGAGCGACAGCAATAGCATCAGCAGGCCGCCACCGAGCCAGAGTAAGGCATAATCTTCCCTGAGGCGGTTTCGGCGGATGAGCTCGACGGTGAGGGAGAGCAAGAGCAGGCTCAGCACCACCGCCGTGGCCTGGACGTGTGGTGGCAGGATTTCGGTGGTAGACGCCGGCACGGGCATTGCTTCAGGCCTCCTTCCAGCGCACCGGGCGGCGCATAGCGGTGACGATCATCCCGAGAGCCACCCGCATCATGATGAACATCGCCTTCGGCCAGTTGACCGACGAGACGCCTCCCTGCCTGGGCCGCATCATCACCGCAACCTCGGCAATCCGGAAGCCGTGCTTATGGAGCCATATTATGGCCTCCGGCTCAGGGAAGAAGGTGGGATAGTGCTGGGACAGGAAGGCTAGGGTGCGGCGGTTGCAGGCGAAGAAGCCGGAGGTCACGTCACGCAGGCGAAGACCCGTCAACAGACGGGCCAGGCCGGCGAAAAAAGCAATGCCTTGGCGTCTTATGAAAGTTGGTTTTTCTCCGCCCGCTTCGGCGGCCAGGCGCGAGCCGAAGGCAAAGTCGGCCCGGCCGGCCAGCACGGGAGCTAAAATCTTGGGTGCCTCGGCAGGAGGATGCTGGCCGTCGCCGTCCAGCCGTAGCACATATTCCGCCCCGGCCTCAAGAGCTGCCAGAAGCCCTGTTTGGACGGCGCCGCCGATGCCCAAGTTCACGGCCAGCGGCAGGACGCTGGCGCCGGCTTCCCTTGCCCGCGCAGCAGTGTGGTCCGACGAGCCGTCATCTACCACGAAGATTTGCGCCTGAGGGTAAACCTCGCGTACTTCTGCGACCACCCGGCCGATGTTCGGTTCCTCGTTGTACGCCGGTATCACAACGGCCACGCTGGCGGCCATGGTTGGGTCGCCCTCCCCGAAGGTGCCCACCGGTACGTGCTGTCGGCTGGCTGGCGCAATTGGCGCCACCACGGCGGCGGCATGATTCCCGCTCACTAATCGCAGGCCGTCCTCTTCGCTGGCAAGGCGCCCGCGGCCCTTGCTGAGATTTACAGCTCTGGGTGAGGGTGGCGCGGGATTGTGAAGTAAAAAGTCGAGCCCTTGCCCGGTTCCGACTCCACCCAGATCCGGCCACCGTGGCGCTCAACAATCTTCTTGCATATTGCCAGGCCGATGCCCGTTCCGGGATAGTCGTTGCGACTGTGCAGCCTCTGGAAGATGACGAAGATGCGCTCGGCGTACTTGGGGTCTATGCCGATGCCATTATCTGTGACCGAGAACACCCATTCGTTGCCGGCGGCCTTGGCGGCCACGTGAATGCGCGGTGGTTCCTCCCCTCTGAACTTTATGGCGTTGCTGAGCAGATTCTGGAATAGCTGGACCATTTGGGAGGCGTCGGCGAGCACCGTGGGCAGTGGCGAATGGGTTATCACTGCCCCGGTCTCCTCCACCGCCGCGCGCAGGTTTGTAATGGCCTCCTGGAGCACACTCTCGCAGGCCACCGGCTCGAAAGGCTGACCCCTGGTGCCCACGCGCGAGTAGGCCAAGAGATCGTTAATCAGCCTGTGCATTCTTTGCGCGCCGTCAACAGCGTACCCGATAAATTCGTCAGCATCCTCATCCAGCCGGCCCTGGTACCGCCGTTTAAGGAGCTGCAGGTAGCTGGAGATCATGCGCAAAGGCTCCTGAAGGTCATGCGACGCTACGTAGGCGAACTGCTCGAGCTCAAGATTGGAGCGCCGCAGCTCTTCCTCGTACCTCTTGCGCTCGGTAATGTCTCTGGCGACAACGCGCAGGCCGCGCAAAGAACCGTCGTCCCCCATGATAGGTGTCGAGGTGGCTTCGCACAGAACGGTAGTCCCGTCCGGCCGCACCACTTCATATTCGCGGTATTCTTCGGTTGGCAGGTCGCGGGCCAGGTGTCTGCCGGGAATCTGTCGTGCACGCTCCCAGGACTCTGGTGAGAGGACTTCCTTGAGGCTCAGCCCATGGCCGATCTCCTCCATGCTTCGTCCCACCAAATCAGCAAACTTACGGTTGGCGTAGGTGACGCGAACGTCCGGGTCGGTCTCGAACACTGCCTCCGGCAGCAATTCGGCCAATTCGCGGAATCGCCGCTCGCTGTCCCGGAGAGCTTGTTCCATTTGTCGGCGCTCCGTGACGTCCCGTGCCACTCCCCGGAGACCGCGAAAGGAACCCTCCGAGCCTACTATCGGCACCGCCGCGGCTTCGCAGATGACTACCGTGCCATCAGAGCGCTTGACCTGTATCTCGTAATACTCGTCCGCAGGCAGGGCGGCAATCATGCCTTCGCGCACCATTTGCCGAACCCGTGCCCAGGACTCCTCCGAAAGCACGTCTCTGAGGCTCAGACCCTTGGCGATGTCATCGAGGTCATATCCCACCAAGGCAAGAGCTTTGCGGTTGACATAGGTTATCTTCAAGCGCTCATCGGTCTCGAAGACCGCTTCCGGCAGCAGCTCGGCCAGCTCCCGGAACCGCCGTTCGCTTTCGTGGATGGCTTCCTCCATCTGCCGGTGTTCCGTGATGTCCACACCGCTGCTGACAATGTACTCGACGCCGCCTCCTTCGCCGAGTATGCAGGTGCTGGTCCAAGAGATGAGCCGGAGGCGGCCGTCCTTGGTAAGCCAATGGCTCTCGTGTTTTTGCGGGAACTCGCCTGCTGCCAGCCGGTCGAAGATTTCTAAGGTCCTCTGTTCCTCGTCGGGCACCGTGAAGAGGTCCCAGGGATGTTTGCCGCGGACTTCCTGGTAGGTGTAGCCGGTGGTCTGTTCGCAAGCGCGGTTGAATCGCACAATCCGGCCGCGGCGGTCGAGGACAATCACCAGCGAGCCAACCGTGTTGAGGACGGCGTTGATGAAGTCGTGCTCTCGGGAGAGGGCTCTCTCAGCCTGCCGGCGTCGGTCAACTACGACCTGCATCCAGACTGCAAAGGACAACAGTACCCACACCACGGTCCAACGCATCCACAGCTCGTGAGACGCGGGGGCAGTAAGCTGGTCAACGAAGCTGCCGTCGTGAAGCACGAAGGCGTGCAGGGCTGACTCGCCGGCCCAGTAAAGGATGGCCAGCTGTAGCCCAATGAGGACATAATTATCCCATATCGGTGGGCGTCTTCGACCCCCGCGCTGCATCTGTTTGCTCACCTGCGTGCTGGCGCCGCCCCGGGGATGAGTTGCTGCTTCACCTCAGGGGCCTTCCCTGCAGGGAAAAATGTTACCACAACTCGCCCCTCGAGACTAACATGCTGCATCGCGGGGCCGGTCGCTTCTGCGACGACAATCCTCCGCCTCCGTCCCCGTGCTCCAGCCTGTGCCCGTACGTGCGGCGCAGAGGAGCCAGGCGCCGCGGGTGGAAAGCTTGCGGTCGGAGGGATGTACCCATGCGCCTTGTGGACCAGTTTCCTTTCTACGCTGAGCTGAGCGGTCCTGTGCATACTCGATGGCTTCGCAACGACGCCGAAACGCCTAGCCCCGACGAGGTGGTGATAGATGACTCCTGGGCCGTCGCCGCGTGCGGTGGTGAGGCTCAGTTGGAAGTTGCCAAGGAGGACCTGGGCAGCTTCCTGGAGGCCGCGATGGGCGTGAAGCTGGCGGCGAGGGCGAGCGGGCCGGTCATCAGGCTCCGGACTGATGATGCAGTTCGTGGCGGGCCGGAGGCTCACCGTGTCGAGGCAAGCGATGACTGCATCGAAGTCGTGGGAGCTAGCCCAGCGGGGGTGCTGCACGGCGTCTTCTTGCTGGAAGACATCATGCGGCGGCGCCGTGCGCCCTTTGTGCCCAAGGGCATCCTCGCACGCGCCGCCCTCTTCGAACGTCGCATCCATCGCTCCTGCGTGTCTCCCTTCTACGTCGAGGAGCTCACCGGTCAGACTGGCCCGCCTATAGACGTTGAGGGTTTCGGCCAGTCCATTGACTATACTGGCTGGCAGCACACCGACGCTGGGCCGGATGCCTTCTACCACGACAATATCCTTGCTCGGCTTGCCCATCACGGCGCCAACGGCATCTGGCTGCGCGGCGCCCTCTGCCGATACGCCAAGGCTGCCGCTTTTCCTGAATTTGGCGAGCGAGCCGACGAAATTGCCGCCCAGCTCAACAGGCTCTGCCGCCGCGCCGCCCGCTACGGGATTCGCGTCTACGTCTATTTCAACGAGCCGCTCGGCTTTCCATCCCGGCACGACTTCTGGCAGCGCCATCCCGACTGCAGAGGATCGTACACCGCCGGCTTCGACCGCTATTGTATGTGCATTTCCGTCCAGGCCGTGAAAGATTTCTTGCGGGAGGGCATGGCATGGCTGTTCAGCCACGTGCCGGACCTGGGCGGCGTCATCCTCATCACGGCCTCCGAGTTTCCGACCCATTGCTACTGTCACGTGCCAACTGTCGGCGGGCGGCCAAGAGAAGAGCTGGTTCGCCAGGGCATTCTTTGCCCACGGTGTGCTGAGCGCGAGCCACAGGAAGTCATCGGCGAGGTGATCACTCTCATCCGCGATGGCATCCGCTCAGCCAGCCCTGAGGCCGACGTGATTGCGTGGAACTGGAGCTGGGCGGCCTACGAAGAAGACCCCCAGATTGGTATTCTCGAGCGCTTGCCCGAGGACGTTATTGTGATGGGGGATTTCGAACGCGGCATTATGTCCTCAGCCTGCGGCTTTGAATACCTCAGCGATGAATACAGCCTCAAGATTGTTGGCCCGTCGAACCGGTTTCGAAAAATGGCCGCCTTTCTCAAGGGCCGCGGACGCAAGGTCTACGCCAAGCTCCAAATCGGCACGACCCACGAGCTGGCTACCGTGCCCTACCTGCCGGTTCTGCAGCGCATTGCAGCTAAGTACGCCGCCCTCCAGCCCGCGGGTGTCGAGGGCATGATGACGTGCTGGAACTTCGGCAACATGCCGTCACTGGCCACGGAGCTGGCCGGGATGATGTCCTGGAACCCCCAGCCGAGGCCGGAAGAAGCGGTAGCCGAATTGGCGGCGATGCACTTCGGAGCGGCTGCTGCCTCGAAAATTGTTGAGGGCTGGCGCTTGCTGTCTGAGGCCATTGAGGATTTCCCGGGCAGCATTCCCGTGCTCTACAACTACCCTGCCAACCGCGGCCCTGCCTTCCCCTTCGTGCTTGAGCGCATCGGGCGGGGCTTCCCAGCCTCATGGCTATTGGAACGCAACATTGACGCGGATGACCCCTCCGGATGGGCCGTGCCCTTCGGACCGGAACATGCTCTCACGTGCCTGCGGTCGCTGTGCGAAAAGTGGCAGAAAGGCGTGGAGGTTTTGGAGGCTGCCGTGTCGCTCGCGGAGGGCCCCGATAAAGCTGAGCTGGTGCGGGAGGTGGGCGTTGCACGGATGTGCCTGATTCAGTTCCGTTCCGCTGCCAACGTCACCGACTTTCTTCTGACCCGGAACCGCTGGTACGAGGCCGCCGACCCCGAGGAGAAAGAAGCCCTGCGCCAGCGGCTGCTCAAGATAATAGACGAGGAGCGGCAAAATTGTGAGGCGGCCCTTCCCTTGGTTGACGCTGACCCACGCTTGGGCTTCCACGGCGAGGCCTACGGTTACATGTATAGTCGCGAGCTAATCGAAAAGAAGCTTGCGCGGCTCCAGCAGACAAGAGACCGGTTGGCGGCTGCTGAGTGACAGGCGCCTTGGCGGAACCGCTAGGAGCACGCGACGGGGAGCCCCTTGGGAAAAAGGGCTCCCCGTCGCATTTTATTTATAGGGCTGCCGCCTAGGGCAGGTCATCGCCAGTTTGCGAACCAGTGGCTGCTTCTTCGGCGTCCACGAGGCCCCAGCCGGTGAACGGGTCCCAGCCGGGCGGCGGCAGGTCGTCGGCGGTGGCGGCCAGGTTGGCTGATAGGTTGAGAGCCAGAACGCCGGCGACGTGCGGCGCCGCCATGCTCGTCCCACTGAGCGTGGCGTAGCGGCCGCCCTTGTAGGTTGAGTAGATGTTCACGCCCGGCGCGGCAACCACGATTTGCGGTCCGTAGTTGCTCCATGAGGCTCGGGCGTCGGTTTGGTCGGTGGCGGCGACGGCGATGACGGAATCATAGGCCGCTGGGTAATTGACGGCACCGCCGTCATTGCCCGCAGCGGCCACCAGCTTAACGCCGGCCGCAGCCGCCGCCGCGCACGCCTCACGCAAAGACGGTACGTCCACCGTTGTGCCCAAGCTCATGTTGGCGACATTTACTCCGTTGTTGACGCACCAGTTGAGGCCGCTGATTATCCACGAGACGTAGCCCGAACCTTGGGCGTTGAGGACTTTGACGGCGTAGAGGCGGCAATCTGGGGCCACTCCCACGACGCCGATGTCGTTGTCAATGGCGCCGATGATGCCGGCAACGTGGGTCCCGTGACCGTTGTCGTCGTTCCAGTCGTCGGGGTCAGGCGGCTTCCTGGTGGACTTTTGGACGAAGTTGACGCCGCCGGCGATGTGGGCAGCGAGGTCGGGATGAGTTTTGTCAATGCCGGTGTCCACGACCGCTACCTTGACGCCCGTGCCGCGGTAGCCGGCGGGCCAAGCATATTCGGCGTCAATCCGATTGACGCCCCATGGCAGTACCTGGGCTGGCTGCTGGGGCTGGCCGGGCGTGGCCCGGCGCACCGACGGTGCGGGGCTGCCCAGGGCGTGTACTTCGGCGTCCACGTCAATCCGCAGCACACCAGGCGCGGCCGCCAGCGCGGGTTCGGCTGTCGGCGGCAGCAGCACCGCCATGCCGCGCACGAGAGGCAGCGCCAGCAGGCCTTCGCCTCCGAACTTTTTCACGAGGGCTTCTTGGGCTGCTTGATTCACAAAGTCGGTCTGGAAAATCACGATGCGCCGCACAAGCCCTGCGTCTGGAGGCGCCGCCGAGGCCGCGCCACCGGCCGCCATGCCTGTTGCAGTTGCCCCACCGGCCGGCGATGCACCGCCACATCCCGCCGCGACGACGAGCGCCAGCCCAACCAAAATCGCCGCTCCAACCGATAAGCGGTTAACCCTCGCCATTTCCTTCGCCTCCTGGCCCACCTTGGGCCCCTGTCTGTCGTGCCCCGCTGATGCTATTTATGAATGCCTATTTTTTAGAGCCGACCCCGTCCCACCGTCCAAGGTTCTGCAGGCTACCTACTTTGACTCTTGCCTACCAGGTATTGTTCGCGTCTAGTATACCACCATCGCGCCGGCGTGCGTAGTGTCAAGCAAAAGCTTGGCGTTGATTCCGGCGGTGGTGATTTGGCCGGCGGGCAGGAACAGACCGTTGGCAGAGCGCTATTTCTTCACGGCAGTATCATCACCTTGTTGCGGTCCGGCGAGGCCATCACCTCAAGGGCCTCGTGGATAGCCGAAAGCGAGAAGCGATGGGAGATGATTTTCTCTGTGTCCACCAGGCCGCGCTCCATCAGGCGGATGGCCTTTGTCATAGCGAGGGGCGTCGTGCCGAAGCTTGCGTCCATACGTGCCTCGAGGAAATGTGTGAGGCCGCCGTCGAGCTCAAAGGTCTCGTGGGTAGTGATTCCAAAGACGTTCCAGCGGGTGCCGCGGCGCAGGAGGCTGACCATTAGTCGGACGGCCTCAATGGGGCCAGCGGCCTCAATAACCAGGTCGGGGCCGGCGGGCAGGATTTGGTAGATGCGGCTACGGGCGTCTTCACGGGCAGCATTGACGGCGTGGGTGGCGCCCAGGGCGAGGGCCGTCCGCAGCGCGTAGTCGCTAAGGTCCACGGCTATCAGCCGCCCGGCCCCCGCCGCTCGCGCCACCATCAAACAAAGCAGCCCGATGCTCCCCACCCCAATGACCACGACGTCGTTGCCCAGCCGCATCTCGGAGTACTGGATGACTCCCTTCCAGGCGCCCGAAAGCGGTTCGGTCAGAGCCGCCGCCTCGAAGGATATGCTGGAGGGTTTGTGGAATAGAGTATTCTCCTTGGCCAGCATGTATTCAGCGAAGGCGCCTGGCCGGGTATCCTCCGGGCCGTCCCCACCAGTGGTGTAAGCGCGAGCGCAGTAGTGAGGATTGCCCGTCCGGCAGACTTCGCAGAAACCGCAGGAGCCGGAGGGCTGGACGATGACTTCGTCGCCTGGGCGGAAGTGCGTGACGCCTGGGCCGACGGCCGCCACCACCCCCGCAACTTCGTGGCCCAGGATGGCTGGGAAGCGCACGTTACGGCGTATGCCACGGATGGCTTTGTAGTCGGTGGCGCAGATGCCGCAGGCGCGGATGCGGACGAGCACGTCGCCGAAGTCCGCCGGCTCGGGCACCGGCACGCGCTCAAGCCTGAGGTCATTGAAGTCGTGGAGCACGGCGGCAAGCATCGTTTCCACGGCGAAACCCTCCTTGGCCCAGAAGTTCCCCTTGCTCCGGTGCCGAGCTGCCGAAGTCGAGGGGGCTGTCCTTGTGGCCTATCGTCTCTTTGTTTCTCGCGAGGGCTGCAGCTGCAACCGAAGGCCTCGCCAGCTTTCCTGATGGGTGGGTGATGTCCTTTGCCCCTGCTGCCAGGCGCCGTCAGCGAAGGTGTTAAGCCGGCTGCAGAGAAACCACCGCCGCGCTACTGGTTCTGTCTGGCACACCGTTGCCCTTAGGGCGCGGACCGACTGCCCACCCCAGCGCACGGAGGCACAAACATGTCCGACACATCCAGCCGACCAAAGCCAACTCAAAAGCAGCTCGCCTGGCAAGACCTCGAATTCGGCATGTTTTGTCACTTCGGTCCGAACACTTTCCTCGACCAGGAGTGGGGCACCGGCGCCGAAGACCCTGACGTGTTCAATCCTACGGCCTTGGACCCGAAGCAATGGGCGCAAGTGGCCAAAGAGGCTGGAATGCGATACCTCGTCTTCACCGCCAAGCACCACGACGGTTTCTGCCTATGGCCTACCGAAACTACGTCCCACAGTGTGCGGTCGAGTCGTTGGGCTGGGGGGAAAGGTGACGTGGTGGGCATGGTGGCCGAAGCCTGCCGGGAGGTTGGGCTGAAGCTCGGGCTGTATTGCTCCCCGTGGGATCGCCACGAGCCGGCCTACAACGACCCGCCGGCCTACGACCGCCTTTATACGCGCCAGTGGACAGAACTTTTGACCCGCTACGGGCCCTTGGTATGTGTGTGGTTGGACGGCGCCGGCTCTGAAGGGCACGTATACAATTGGGAGATGATAATTGGCACTATAAGGGAGCTTCAGCCCGAGGCGTGTATCTTTTCGATGGGCGAGCCGGACTATCGGTGGGTGGGCAACGAAGACGGCTTGGCACCAGACCCGTGTTGGAACGTCGTCGAGGCGCCCGAGCCCGGCCAGGAGGCCTTTCTCCTACCGGCCTTCGCCGCCGGCTATCCGCACTGGATGCCTGCCGAATGTGATGCGCGTCTCCGCGCCAACTGGTTCTGGAATACTTACGACTTGCCGACGCTCAAGAGCGTGGAGCGGCTCGTGGATATGTATTGCAAGTCGGTGGGCCACGGGGCAAACCTTCTGCTCAACGTTGGGCCTGACAGCCGGGGCTTGCTGCCGGAGCCTGATGTAGAGCGCCTTTTTGAGATGGCTAGGGAGCTCAGGCGGCGCTTTGGCCATCCGCTCGCAAAGGCTCACGGGCCGGCCTCCGCCCTGGAGGTCCGCTTCGATACTGCTACCGCGGTCAATTGCGCAATATCCCAGGAAAACATCGCCGAGGGCGAAAAGGTGCGCGAGTATATCCTCCAGGCGCTCATCCACGGACGCTGGGAAGGGGTGTACGTCGGCACCGCTATCGGGCATAAGAAAATAGACTATTTCCCGACGGTCGTGGCGGACGGCCTGCGGCTGCAGGTGACACGTTCTGATGGGACGCCTTCCCTGCGCAGCCTTGAAGTGTTCCACTCTTGACGCTCGCTCGGCGGGGCGACGAAGGTCATAGCCTGCGTAGAGCTTTCTTAGGGCCGCGAGGTATCAGAGCCTTCTACAGCGACGCGCAACTTTCCGCTACGAGCCAAATGGGGTATGAAACGGTTTCATGAAAAAAGTGCGCCGCCGCGGGTGTCCCAAAGGCTTTTCGTGAGCTGCCCACAGGACCGGCTTTCGGGAGGCTGCGGCGGAGAGCGCGCATGAAGGGCTTGACGAGAACCGCCTCTTATTTTCGGTAGGCCGGGTTGTCCCATGAATGAATCGCGCACGCGTCCGTCAAGCTCCACCGAGGCTTCCGCCATGGGCCGCGGCCGCCTCGCGGCGCTGGTATTGGTGGTTCTGGCGCTGTCGTGCTACCTGACCGTCTTGCCGGTTTTCGCGCCGCGGCTGCAGCAGCATTTCTCGATTACCAATCGCCAGCTCGGCACGCTGTTGTCTTGCCAGGTCCTGGGCGGGCTGTTGGGATTCCTTCTGGTCATGCCCGCGGTGGCCTATCTTGGCGTTGCGAGAACTACGCAAATTGCGGCCTTCGCGGCTGGCGCCAGTTTCCTGGCTGCGGGCTTGGCGAGGTCTCTGCCTGGACTGGAGGCTGGCCTGCTGTTCGTGGGGCTTTTTTCTGGCGCCTTATTCGTCTCTTCGATGGCCCTGCTGGTCGAGTTGTTTCCTGAATGGAAAAGGCGGATGGTGGCGGTGACGCTGGCGGCGTCGAGTGCGCCAGCCATCGTTTTCCCTCCGCTTGCTCAGTGGGCTTTGTCGAGGCTGGTGGATACCGCAAAAGCCACGGTGGAAATGGTTGTGCAGTGGCCTTTAGCGGCTATAGGCGCAGTGATAGTTATGGGCGCTCTTCTCATCGGGCTTGGGCGGAGGTGTGGGGGACATGCCACATCGTCCTCAGCCGTCAAAATCCGCTGGCGCGAAATGCTGACACCCCAAACCGCCGTGGTTCTTCTCCTAGCCGCTCTGCACGGCGGCGCCGACACGGGACTTTATAGCTGGATGCCCAAGTACATGACGCGCCAATTCGCCCATCTGCCAATCGCGCCTGGGGTGGTCTTGGCGGCGTATTCGGTAGCATACCTGCTGGCGAGACTCCTTCAGGCAGCTCTGCCAGAAAAGCGAGGGCAGCGGGCCTTCCTCACCCTCGCAGGGCCAGTGGGCGGCCTTATTGTCCTGGCGGCCATCTGGCATGCCGACGCTCTGGGCCTGGCGATGCTTTATCCGCTGGCTGGCATGGTCTGGTGTCTCGAATTCCCTGCCCTGATAGCCGAAGCCGAAACCGAGGGGGCCGCTGAATTCAGCGGCGTCGTCGCCGGCAGCCAACTGGCCTCGTACTTGGGGGCCGTTGGCCAACTCAACCTGATTGGCTGGCTTGCGGACCGGACGGGCAACTTCCCGCTGGCTCTCACCGCGCCGGCGCTCAGCTTCCTCGCCTTCGGCCTTATAGCGGCTTTGGCCCGCCTAGGGAAAACCGGCCCACAGGCATGATGCGCCCGCATAACGCGCCGCTTCGCGGGCCGAGGTCAGCGGCCGTATCCACCCAGCCCTGTCGCTTTTTGCCAGGCACGCCAAGAAAGGTGGGCCTAACGAATTGCCTTAGTCAGATGAAGAGAGTATGGCGCCGTTGGTGGCAATGACGTCGCGGTACCAGTAGGCCGAATCTTTGAGCACGCGCCGGCCGGTGGGATAGTCAACGTAGACGATGCCAAAGCGCTGCTTGTAGCCCTCGGCCCATTCAAAGTTGTCCATGAGGGTCCAGACGAAGTAGCCGCGCACGTCTACTCCCTCGTCAATGGCCCGCGCGAGCTGGAGCAGGTGGCGCTGGAGGTAGTCAATCCGCTGAGGGTCGTGGACGCGGCCATCGAGGGCTATCCAGTCCACGTTGGCCATGCCGTTTTCCGTGACGACGATGGGCAGGCGGTAGCGCTCGTAGAAGAACTTCGGCCCCCAGTACATGCATTCGGGCGTGACCCACCAGTAGAAGGCCGTGATGGGATGGCCGTCGGGGAAGGGTACGTCGCGGGGGCCGTCGGGCGTCGCCTTGACGAAGGTTCCGCTGTAGGTATTGAAGCCGAAGAAGTCCAGTGGCTGGGAAATCGTCTCCATGTCGCCGTCGTGGATTTCGGGCATCTCGTCGGCCATGTTGGTCCACGCCTCTTCCGGATAGCGCCCGAAGAAAACCGGATCCATCCAGAAGGTATTGGCCCAAAGGTTCTTTCCCTCAAGGGCGAACATGGACTGGCGGGCGGCCTCGATGTCGGCCGGGCTTTCGGTGGCGGGCATCTTGACGGAGCCCACGGGCGCAAAGCCGATGGCAGGCTGGGCTTTGGCGGCGGCGCGGATGGCTTGGACGCCCTTGCCGTGAGCCAGCAGCGCATGGTGTGCCGCGCGCAGAACCTCTTTGAGACCCAACCTGTCCCCAGGCGCGTGGATGCCCGTGTGGTGGCCCAGGCCGATGAAGCATTGCGGCTCGTTAAGGGTCATCCAGTGGCGCACCCGGTCGCCTAGGCGTTCGGCGACAAGAGTGGCATAGTCGGCGAACCAGTTGGGGCTGTCGGGGTTCAGCCACCCGCCTCGGCAATATAGCTCGTAGGGATAGTCCCAGTGGAAAAGGGTCACGTAGGGCTGAACGCCGGCCGCGAGGAGCGCGTCCACCAGGCGGTCGTAAAAGGCAAGCCCCGCTTCGTTGACCTCTCCCACACCAGCCGGTAGCACCCGCGGCCAGGAGATGGAGAAGCGATAGCCGCGCAGGCCAATCTGCTTCATGATGGCCACGTCTTCAGCCCAGCGGTGATAGTGGTCCGAGGCCACGTCGCCCGTATGATCCTGCCAGATGGTGCCGCCCTTGCGGCAAAACATGTCCCACACCGACGGCCCCCGACCGTCCTCGAAAGCCCCGCCCTCAATCTGGTAGGCAGCGGTCGCGCAGCCGAAGACGAAATCCTTCGGAAAGGCCATGCTGACACCCCCTTTGCTGAGACACAGCAAAAGCCATTCTACTCGCCGACGCCAGCACCTTTCGGGGGTCTTCGAGGCAACCTAGCCGCCCTTGCGAGGGCGCTTGACAGCAGCGGCGGCTTCTGCGACTTTTTCCATGGGAGGGTGATCCGAGATGGCTTATCTGCTGGGTCTCGACGTCGGCACCACGGGCTGTAAGACATTGCTCATTGACGGGGCAGGCGAGGTTGTTGCGCGTGCGGTCAGTGAATATCCCCTCGATGTCCCGCGTCCCAACTGGGCGGAGCAAGACCCGCACCATTGGTGGGATGCCGCCGTGGCCACCATCCGCAAAGTCCTCTCCGACAGCGGTGTCGAACCAGCGGCCATCAAGGGCTTGGGCCTCTCCGGCCAAATGCACGGCTCCGTGTTTCTGGACGCCAAGGACGAGGTCATCCGCCCAGCTATCCTTTGGTGTGACCAGCGCACGGCTGCTCAGTGCTCCTGGATACACAACCAGGTCGGCTACGATAACGTTGTCGCCGAGACGTTAAACCCCGTCCTTCCTGGCTTCCAGGCGGGCAAGATTGTGTGGCTGCGCGACAATGAGCGGGAGAATTTCGCTCGTGTGCGCAAGGTTCTCCTGCCCAAGGACTATGTCCGTCTGCGCCTCACGGGTGAATATGCGACTGAAGTCTCCGACGCCTCCGGCACGTCCCTGCTCAACGTCCCCAAGCGGCGCTGGTCATCGGTAATGCTCGAGGGCATCGGCATTCCCGAAGACTGGCTGCCGACGGTGTACGAGTCGCCCGAGGTAACCGGCCAGATAACGCCGGAAGCAGCCGAGGCCACGGGTCTTGTGGTTGGCACCCCAGTCGTCGGCGGGGGCGGCGACCAGGCTGCAGGTGCCGTCGGTAACGGCATCGTCCGCACGGGCGTCGTCTCCTCTACTCTTGGCACCAGCGGGGTAGTCTTCGCCTATCTGGACGAGCCTCTCATGGACGAAAAGTTGCGGACGCATACCTTCTGCCATGCCGTGCCAGGCAAGTGGCATACGATGGGCGTCATGCTTTCGGCGGGCGGGTCGCTGCGGTGGATGCGGGACGCCCTGTGCGCGGAGGAAAAAGCCGAGGCGGCCCGACGCGGCGTTGACCCGTATGGGTTGATGACCGCCGCTGCCGCCGAAGTGCCACCGGGCGCCTATGGCCTCATCTTCTTGCCGTATCTTACCGGCGAGCGCACGCCCTACCCCGACCCGGATGCCAAGGGTGTGTTCTTCGGCCTGTCACTCATGACGACCAAGGCCGCCATGATTCGCGCCGTGCTTGAGGGCGTGGCTTTCGGCATGAGGGATAGCTTCGAGATAATCAAGGCTATGGGCGTGAAGTTTACGCAGGTGCGGGCATCGGGCGGCGGAGCGCGGTCGAAGCTCTGGCTGCAGATTCAGGCCGACGTGACCGGCGAGCCGCACTGGGTGATAAACGTGGACGAGGGGCCGGCCTTCGGCGTGGCCCTCCTGGCGGGCGTCGGCGCGGGAATATGGCGGTCGGTGCCAGAGGCCTGTGACGCCACCATCAAGCCCGTGGACGAGATTCGGCCCGACGCTGCAAGGCATACGCTCTACGACAGCTACTATGCAATCTACCAAGACCTCTACCGCCGCCTCGAAGGCGCCTTCACGTCCCTGGCAGACCTGCTGAAGACCCAGTCCTAAAGGAGCGCACAAGCAGGTGTGGTGGCGGGGCGCTGCCGTGCGCAGCACGGCTGCGGGGCTGGCAGGCTATGCCTGGCCCACGCGCGCCTGCAGAGCCACGATTGCGTCCCTCACACGCAGTCCCGGCGGCGTCACTTCAGCCTCGCCAAACACGAAATACCGCGGCGTTGGCCAGACCCAGCGGTAGATGTACAGGTTTTCCTCGCCGACGTTACGGAATTGCACTTCCTCTCCGGGTGTCGTACAGGAGCAGCCCGCCGAGCCGCCCAGCAGCACAAACCGCGCCAGCCCACCGTCGAGAAACACGTGACTTTGCCCCTTAAGGCCGTTAAAGAAACCTTCGCGCTCAGCCGGCGAAAGCCGACAGATTTCCGCCGCCGACAGTTGAGGCAGGCGGGTGGGCGTCGGGCCCACTTGCTCTCGGGGCACCTGGGCGACTGCAACCTCGACTTCCACCGCCTGGTTTGCCACCTGCATTCCAGCCTCAGGAAGCTGGGCCTCGCCGAAGATGCAGTACCGGTTCGGGGTGGCGAAGAACCGGTATATGGCGCACGACAGGTCGCCGACGGTGGCGATGGGCGTCGAGGCAACCAGGGTGGTGCTGTCTAGGCCGGCCAGCCTTACGCGGCATAGCTCACCGTCAATGAGCACGATGGTACCGGCCCTGCACAGAATTTCGGCCTGGGCCTCAGGGTCAAGCCGCCACAGGTCGTGCGAAGAGAACGATGGTATTTGCGGTGGCGTCCCGCCTTCGGTGATGGGCCTGACTATTGGCCCAACCTCTACAGCCTCAAGAAAGACAATGCAGTCTTTCACGCGCAAACCGGGCGGGATGACTTCTGCTGAGCCGAAGACGTAATAGTGCACCGACGGCCACACCCGCCGGTAGACGGTGAGCGTGTTGCGGCCCCGGTTCCAGAAGGAAACTTCTCCGCCGGGCGTCCACGCGGCGCACCCACGGCCGCCCGCCACGAGAACGGAAAAGGCAAGCCCGCCGTCCAGCATTATCGGCCCGCCCGCCCGCCGAAGCAGGTCGGTGAACCATCGGTCGCGCTCCTGGCCCCGCGTGGCCCACACCGCTGCGCTTGACACCTTCTCCGGCTGCCAGGGCTCTGCCGCCAGCGCCCCGGCCACGAGCGTCACCTTCGCCGATACCTCGATGAGCTGGTTCTCGACCTTCGGGCCGTCTGGGAGCACTTTTGCTTTGCCGAATACATAGTAGCGGTTAGGCTTGCCGACGAGCTGGAGCACGCACAGGGGACGGTCGCCAACCGTGTGGATGGGTACTTCGGCCACCAGGACCGTCGAGCCGGCATCGGCCCGAAACCTCAGCTCGGCCAGGTGGCCGTCAATGGACAGTATCCCAGCCAGTTGCTCCCGCTGCGCGTCGGGGGGCATGGCCCAGACCTTGGCTGCCGAAATGCGTCGGATGACCATCTCCGGCAGGTCCTCGGGCGGCGGGTGCTCCTTGAAATGATCCTTGAGCATTGTTATCACCTCATCGCGCAGTTGCCGCCGCCCGCGCTCGATGCGCCCCTTCACCGTGCTCACCGGCACGCCAAGAAATCCGGCAATCTCGCGATAACTATAGCCGTCCACGTAGAAAAGGGTGAGGGCGAGGGCATTGTCGGGCGGGAGGGTCGAGAGAGCGCGGTGAACGAGGTCGCGGGCGACGGCCTGGCGCTCTACGCCGTCGGTGGGGGCATCCGCGACGACTTCTCCTGTCCCTTCGCGCCGGGCGCGTAGGTATTGGTTGCACAGGTTTCGGGTCACGGCGAAGAGCCAGGGGCCGAACCGCGCCGGGTCGCGCAGTTCCCCCAGGCGCACATAGGCTTGCACAAGGGCATCCTGGGTCAGGTCTTCGGCAGCGGCAAAATCTCCCACGCGATGATAAGCGACGGCATAGACCGCGTCCCGGTAACGCCGGAGAAGCTCCGCGAAAGCCTGCCGGTCACCCGCCCGGGCCGCTAGAACTAGCTCGGAGTCTTCTCGCTTCACCGCGACCTCGCCCACAGACAAGATGCTTCTCGCGGGCCGGATTCCATGCACCGGGCCGGAAGTCCTGCCTTCGAGGCAACGCCCGACCCCCTGGCACAGCCCCTGAGTCCATAGCGCAACAGGGGGTAGGTATCGTGCCTGTGAGGACTGGGTGCTCTGCCCCCCTCTGCGAAAGGCGCTCCAGTCGTGGGTATCGTGCCTGTGCGGACTGGGTTCTGCGCCTAGGGTTTGCTAGCGGCCTGCGCGGTTTCATCCCGGTTGGCACGTGCGGGTATCACTCTTGACATCTCGGCGCCGGCAGAGGAGGCCCCGGCGCCGCTTGCTCCTGCAATGGGGCTTGCGTATCCCGGAATGAGAACTCCGCCAGCCGTGGTCTTCCGGCCTGAGGAGAGCCATCTGGAGACCAAACATCTGCACCTGCAGCCCAGGAAGCTCACGCTGCGGACGCCGTCTACGACGTTTGCGCGCCCGCCCCGAGGCGGCGTATAGTAGGGTCACGGGTCATGCAACCAGCGGCCCGCTTGGGAGGGACTGGCAATGGACGGGCGTGTGACGAGGCTGGCTCCTCTTGCTTTCGTCTGCGCGGTGTTCCTCTTGCTCCTCACAGCTTGCGTTGCGAAGGCCGACGAAATGTTTCTGCCGGCGGGCGCTGACCTCATCTTCGGGCTCTTGGCGACCGGCCTTGCTGTCGCGGCGTTCCTGGGCTTGATTGCCGCCACCATCGCTGTGGAGGCCTGGGTGTTGTGCGCCTCGCTCGGCCTGAAGCGCGACGAGGGGATCACCTACTCCCTCTGGGCTAACCTCGCTTCCGGCCTTGTCGGCGCGGTGTGGTGGTTGATGGGTGGCGAGATGGGCTGGAAGACCGCCGTGCTAGGGCACCACTGGGGCATCGCAGGGATGAGCGTAGTACGCTCGTACCTGGTTACCCTGGCCGTAGAGACGGCGGTGCTCGTGCTGCTCCTGCGTCACTATCCGGACACGAAGAAGGTTCTTCGCGCCTCGGCGTTGGCGAACGCCGCCTCGTACGTCCTGGTGTCGGTGCTGGTGGTGCTTGCGGCAACGTATCCACGGGCGGGCGCGAGCCATGCGGCGCTTGCCCCACCCGCGGCACCGGCGGTCCTGTCTGCTGCCGAGATGCGGCACGTCTCGGCGTCGCTCACCGGCCTCGCCGTCGCCGGCGTGGCACCCCTCCTGCTTGCCGCCCGCGACACGCCCGGGTCCCTGACTCTGAGCCACGCCGTCCGCGGCGGCGACCTCGCCGACGTGGGGCGCCATCTCAAAGCCGGCGCGGATCCCAACGCCAGGGACGAGTTCGGCGCCACGCCCCTGCACTGGGCCGCTGCCGGAGGGCACGCCCGTGTGGCGGCCCTTCTGCTGGCCCACGGAGCTGACCCCGACGCCCGAGCCCGTGACGGTGAGACTCCGCTGCAAGTCGCAAGAAGCACAGGTCACCACGAGGTTGCCGCCCTCCTCGAAGGCCGCACCGGAGCGGCCGAGTAGTCGCCGGGCAGGTAGAAGCGTATCCTGGACCTCGCTCGTGCCCGTGGCCCTGAGCGAAGCGAAGGGCCTCGCCTTGGCGCGAGAGCCTATTCCCCTATGGGGGACGAGGTGGTAACCTTCCCGATGAGGACGTTCCGGAGGTGTGCAACGGTGGTCACGAAGACTTTGAGCCTGGCTATCGTGTCGGCCTTGCTTCTCTACCTGCTTGTCGGCTGCGGTGGTGGCGTCCAGCAGGCCCAGCCAAGGCGCACCACGCCGTCCATCACTGGCGGCTACGAGGAGCGTGGCGGCGCCCTTGCCGTAAGGCCCGCTGAACAGGCCCAGGCCTTGGAAGCCGACTACTATGGCCACCAAGCGCTGCGGTTATTCAACGGCCTCGTAACCGTCACGGCCGTGCCGGAGTTCGGGGGCCGTGTCATGGAGTACAAGCTCGGCGACAAGGACCTGCTCTGGGCAAATTTGGCAGAGGTGCAGGCCTCCAGGACGCTGGCAGCGCGGCCAGGCGGTGAACGAGAGTGGCGGAACTGGGGCGGCTACAAGGTCTGGCCGGCGCCGCAGGAGCGGTGGGGCGGCCCGCCGGACCCGCCTGGGTCGAGCCTCGACGGCGGCCGATGGGTGGGGCGTGTGACTAAGCCCCGCGGGGAAGTCGTCGAGGTGGAGCTTACAAGCCCTCCGGACGCCTCCGTCACCGGCCTCCAGATCACCCGCCGCCTCCGCCTGTTCGTCAACAGCACGCGCCTTCAGGTCACTGAAACCTTCAAGAACGTCTCGGCCCGGCAAATCGAATGGAGCATCTGGGACGTTACCCAGGTGCCCGGCGCCCTCTCCCCAGGCGAGAAATTCAGCGAGCAGGCCCGCATTTACTTCCCACTTAATCCCGAGAGCCGATTCGCCGGCGGCTACCGCACCATCCTCGATAAGCCTTCGAGCCAGTGGCGGGTGGAGAACGGATTGCTGGAGGTCATTTACAGGCGCGAGACGGGCAAGATTGGGGCAGATTCGGTTGGCGGATGGATTGCCTACGTAGACGGGCAGAGTTCCTTCACCTACGCTAAGCGGTTTGATGTGACGCCGGGCGGAAACTACCCCGACGGCGGGTGTACGGTGGAGGTGTACACGTCGGGGGAGCTGCCGTACATGGAAGTAGAAGTGCTCAGCCCGCTGCATCGCCTGGCGCCTGGGGAGAGCGCGTCCTTCACGCAGAGCTGGTACGCGACTCGGCTGAGCGGGCCTGTGCGCAAGGTGACCGACGAGGCTGCCTTTCGCGACCATTTGGCCTTGAAGCGTGAAGGGGACAAGGTGGTCGTGGGGGGGGCACTGGGGGTATTTGCGCCAGGCAAGCTCAGCGTAGTGGTGGTGGACGATGCTGACCGGCCCGTTGGCCGGGCGGTGGAAATTCAGGTCTCGCCCGCCACGATGGTGAAGCTGGCTCAGAGCGTCCCGCTGGCGGCCGGGGCAAAGGCCGTCAGGGTGTCACTGGAACCGATGGGCGGCCAGGCGGTGCAGATAGGCAACTTCGCCGTTGCGGGCGAGACAACAAAGGCCGCTCAGACTGCCGCAAAGGGGAGGACAAGATAGCCCGCCTCATTGCCGGTGCCGTCCATGCTACCCACGGGCCGTGCGCCTGGGGCTGTGTTGCCGTCTGGGACGCCGAGAGGAGACGGCTAGCGGCGTGGGCAGTGGCCCGCGAGGGGGTAGCGCTGTCGTATAAGCCTGGCCGGCTAGCTTTTGCCGTCTCGCCGGCGATAACGGCAGCGCTGCTGCGGCTGCCCGAAGAAGCCCGCCCCGAGGCCCTTATCGTCCACGGCCATGGGGTGGCCCACCCCCGCCGTTTTGGCCTCGCCTGCCACCTTGGCCTGCTGCATCGGATTCCCACGGTGGGAGTGGCCGAGAAGCTGCTCGTGGGGGTGCATGAAAAGGTGCCGGCCAGGCGAGGCGAGTGGCGGCCCGTCTATGATGGGCAGGACATAGTGGCAGCTGCCTTGCGATCGCGTGCCGAGGCAAAGGTGGTTTACGTGTCTCCTGGCTGGGGCCTAAGCTTGGAAGAAGCCATGGGTTTGGTTCTTGAGGCAACCACGCGGTACCGGTGGCCGGAGCCTATCCGGCACGCGCGGATGCGTTTACGGGTTGCCCACCGTGAGCGCTTGCGAGTGCCCTAGCGCGCCCGCCTGATGGCTTTGCAAGGACTTCGCTGCCGTACGGCCCCGCGGGTGACGGAAAAACCTGCGCCACAGCGAAGCCAGAAGCAAAGAAAATGGTTGTCGCGACGTCACACGTCCTTTTCTCGCGGGGCACGGGCGCTGGCAACTGGAAGTTTCGCAGGCTGAGCTAGTATCATCCCGCTTTGTCCCGTCATCTCCGCAGACAGGAGGAACCAGAAGGAGGCCACTATGCAGGCAAGGGAAGAATATCGCGCCATGATGTTGCCCGGCGCCCAGCACATCGAAATCATCAATCCCAACCTTGAGCGTGGCCGGATACGGTTCGCCCTTTTTGACTTCGACGGCACGATTTCCCTTATCCGCGAGGGCTGGCAGGGCGTAATGATACCCATGATGGTTGACGTTCTGGCGGAGCTCGGCACCGGCGAGACACGAGAGGAGCTGTACGAGATAGTTCGGGAGTTCGTGACGCGGCTCACCGGTAAGCAGACAATCTATCAGATGATTGAGCTTGCCGAGCAGGTGAAGAAACGCGGCGGGAAGCCAAAGGACCCGCTGGAGTACAAGTGGGACTACTTGCGGTTGTTATGGGAGCGGATAGAAGACCGCGTGCGGGGCCTGAAAGAAGGCCGCCTGACGCCCAAGGAGATGTCGGTGCCTGGGTCGCTGGAGATGGTGGCGGCGCTGAAGGACCGCGGCGTGACGCTTTATCTCGCCAGCGGGACTGACCGGCCCTATGTGCTTGACGAAGCCGCCTGCTTGGGTCTGGACCGCTACTTCGGGGAGAACATCTACGGGGCGCTGGACGACTACAAAAGCTTCTCTAAGGCCATGTTAATCCAGCGCATCATCGAAGAGAACAATCTCCACGGCAGCGAGTTTGTGGCTTTTGGAGATGGTTTTGTGGAGATAGAGAATGCGAAGGAAGTGGGTGGGATAGCGGTGGGGGTGGCGTCGAACGAGGCAGCCCGCCAAGGGATAGACGAGTGGAAGCGTAACCGCCTTATCGAGGCAGGGGCGGACATAATAATACCGGACTTCCGCGAATGGCGGCGGCTGGTAGCCTATTTGTGGGCGGAGGATGAGCCATGCCTTACCCCCAATTCGACCGTGGGCGGTTAGTATTGAGGCCGCTTGCGGAGCGCCAGCACGACCTGGACCTGTCGGCCGTCATGCCTCTCGACGCAGAGGTGCCGTGGATGGACAGTCCGGAGCTGGACGCAGTGGCGGAGCGGATCGTAGCGGCTCGGCGGCGGGGCTGCGAAGTGATCCTTATGATGGGCGCCCACGTCCTGCGGCAGGGCAACTCGCGCTTCATCATTGACCTCGTGCGCCGCGGCCTAATAACTTTGGTCGCCGGCAACGGCGCCGTGGCCATCCACGACTTCGAATTAGCCCTCCTCGGCGCGACCACAGAGAGCGTAGCCCGCTACATCCGCACCGGCGAGTTTGGCCTGTGGCGGGAGACGGGCTGGATTAATGATGCGGTCAACGAGGGCGCAAAACAGGGCCTGGGCTTTGGAGAGGCGGTTGGGAAGATGATAATCGAGCGGGAGTTTGCCCATCGGGAGATAAGCATCCTTGGGCAGGCCTATAGGCTGGGCGTGCCGGTCACCATTCACATCGGTATCGGCGCCGACATCATTCATGAGCACCCCAATTTCGACGGTGCCGCCGCCGGCGCGGCCTCTTACCGCGACTTTCTCACGCTTGCAGACGCCGTGACGAGGCTTGAGGGCGGCGTCCTGCTGAATTTCGGCACGGCTGTCATGGGGCCTGAGGTGTACCTCAAAGCGCTGAGCATGGCACGCAATGTGGCTCGCCAGGAGGGGCGGCGAATAGCTCACTTCACGACGGCTGTGTTCGACCTGGCCGACCTAGGTCCCGACTATCGCTCGGAGCCACCTAAAACCAGTCCAGCTTACTACTTTCGCCCGTGGAAAACCGTCCTTGTGCGCACGGTCCAGGACGGCGGGGAGAGCTTTTACGTGCGCGGTGACCACAGAGTGACCTTCCCGAATCTTTACAAGCGCGTGCTGAGGCTGTTGGAAAGCGAGGCATAAGAGCGTGACGAGAGAGCGGGTTGAGGAAATCCTGGCTGGTTTCCCTGATGTGGCCGTGGCCGTGGTCGGGGATTTCTTCCTGGACAAGTATTTGGTGATAGACAAGAGCCTTACGGAGATTTCCTTGGAGACGGGGCTGGAGGCCTACCAGGTAGTGGGGCGTCGGTGCAGCCCTGGTGCGGCCGGCACGGTGACGAACAACCTGACGGCGCTGGACGTCGGGCGGGTGTATGCAGTGGGTTTCACGGGCGACGACGGAGAGGGCTACGAGCTGCGGCAAGGGCTGGAGCGCACTGGCGTGGATATGACGTACTTGCTGCAGCGGTCGGACCTGTTCACGCCCACTTATACCAAACCCATGATGCGCGACGAGGCCGGCCGAGAGACGGAGATGAACCGGCTGGATATAAAGAACCGACAACCCACGCCGCCGGACCTTGAGGAGGCCGTGCTTGAAGCACTTGAGGCCTTGCTGGGGCATGTGGGGGCGGTGATAGTGGCTGACCAGGTGGCCGAGCGGTCCTTGGGCGTCATTACTGACCGGGTGCGGGAGGAGATTTGCACCCTGGCGCGCCGGCACGAAGACGTGGTGTTTTTCGCCGACTCGAGGGCCAACATTGGGCTATTCCGCGACGTCATGATAAAGCCCAACAAGCTTGAGGCGGCGCGGGCGTGCGGGTATGAAGGGCGGGAGGAGGACTTGACGGCAGCCGACGCCGAGCGATACGGGCGGGAGCTGGCGCAGCGCAACCGCCGGCCCGTATATGTGACGGCGGGCGCGGAAGGTATCGTCGTTTTCGACGGGGCTGGCAGCAGGCGCGTGCCGGGGATACGGGTTCCGCCGCCCATAGACATCGTGGGCGCGGGCGATGCCACCACGGCCGGCATAGTGGCTTCTCTCTGCTCCGGCGCGACGCCTCAGGAGGCCGCGGCCATCGGCGTTTGCGTGGCGTCAATTACCATCCAGCAAATAGGCACTACGGGTACCACGTCACGCCAGCAGGTGGCCCAGCGCTTCGCCGAGAATGAGGGTCTGTTCAGCAGCGGGTGAGCCGACGCTGGCTAGGGGACCACACGAGCAACCTGCGGGCGGGCAAGAAACTGCCGTCCTTCTATCCTTTTGCTGAGACAAAAGGCTTGGCGGGGGACAAAATCCCCCGTCACCTAGGTCCTCTAAACTTCGAAGTGATTCCCCGCGCTTTCTTTTTTCGGCTTTTCGGCGAAATGAGGTGGCAGCACAGGCTAACGATCGCGGTTGCGAAGCATGAGGCGAGTACGTTAATGTCTGCCCGCGTTAGCTTGAGGGCGGGATGAGGATAGAGGACGGCAAAGCCTTTGAGCACACGGGTGGTACCTCCGCGCCGACCGTAGTAGTCCGCTTGCTGCTCGCTCAATGGCGGTGCATGGAGCCGTGAAGCAGGTTTGGCGCCCGCCATGACGGTTTCCCTCACGCACCGCAGCGCGTGAAGGACCATGAGCTTCTATCGCCAGAGGTCGGCGAAAAATACGGGCGTACCTGGCTCAATGCGGAGCACTTCGCCGAAACCTTCGCCGAGTCCACGAAGCCGGAAGTCCCATAAGCGCCAGTGCCACTTCCCGCCCAGGGAAACCTCTGCTCCTGGGCGATGAATCTGCGCCGGCCCGTAGCCCCAGGACTTGACGATGCGGAAATTGAGCGGCATGTCGTAGGCGGGGGCTTCCTCCGGATGCCACAGCTCGAGGCCCAGGTTTTCACCGTATGTCGTGAGCACCACGGTAGCTTTTCGCGACAGGGCAAGGGCCTGGCCATCTTCGGCGGCTATGCCAAAACACAAGAACGGAGGGTCGGGCAGGGCTGAAAGACGCAAGCGCACACCATCGCTGAAGACGATCTGTGAGCCAGAGACGAAGCCAACGGCTGCTTTAGCAGCAGGCCGGTCAATCATCGTCAGGCCGCGCGCAAGATGGTACGTCAGTCCGCTCACCGGCCGGCAGGGGTCCGGCAATCGCGCCAGAAGCGGCCGGGTGAGGCTGCTTTTCTGCACCGAAAGGTCGTACTTATAGCGGACCGTGTATAGGAAATCAGTGATGGCCAGTGCGGAAGCGCGTTTGTATGGTTCCGGCGCGTCCTCGGGATACGGTACATCCACGTCGCCGATCCACAAAGTGCGACCAAGAAGGTCCTCGGCGCCCACGGTAACCACCACAGGCCGAGGCGTCGGAGGTAGGCAGGCTTTAGTGAAAATCGTGCCGCCCAGGCGCAGACTCGCCAGCAGGACTTCGTCAGTCGAAGTGACGATGCCGTGCCAGATGTGCGTCGGGGCAGCATACCTCAGCCCCGTCGCCCAGTAGGTATCGGCGTCAAACTCATCGGGCACGGTTCCGTCTGCCCAGCAATACCAGAACACACCGTCCCAGTCGTGAGTGGAGGCGAAGGCACACATCAGTATGGGGTAGTCGGCTCGCCAACAGTCGGGTTTTATGGTGTTGGTTTCGTACACCACCGTGGGCTTGTTCAGCACGCTTGCCCAACTGAGGTTGTACAGCCCCTGGAAGTCCGGCCTGAGCCTGCGCGCGCTGGGGTCTGGCAGCCACGGACCCGAAAAATACACCCCGACGGTCATCAGGTCGGCCTGGGAACAGGGATAGTACCACTTGTGTTTGTGCTCGTGGATCGTATCCCAGCTCACGGGCGCGCGGGCGGAGCAGGAGCCAGCCTGGCGTACAATCGTTTCCAAGCGGCGCGAATAGCTGGTGAACAGCTCGTAAATGAAGCGGTGGAAATCAGCGAGGCGTTGGCGAGGATACTCGTCGGCCTCGCCGAGGACGGGAGCGAGCTTGATAGTGTTCTCGGCAAGACTTTCCCCATCGGCCAAGCCACCCCAGGCCGCCACGAGGGTTGCCTCAGTCCCGTAGCGCTTCGTGAGCCATTCGTTCCAGCGCCGCTGCATGACATGCTGGAAGTAGGCGGGCCACTGGCGAAAGCCTCCCTGAAGTGCCCATTCTGGGAAATGGTTTTCGTTGGTCAGCTCATAGAGAGCCACGTAGGGATCGTCGGCCACTCGCCGTCCCGTGTAGGAGTTGCGGTGACTGAGCACCTGACGCACGAACCGGGCTTGGGCTTCGCCGAGGCGCGGATCCACAAAATAAACGTGCTCGTCGCAACCCCCAGGAGACTGAAGCTGCTTGAGGGCCTCTTTCCAGGCCCGCTCGTCCTCAGCGTCTCCTGGAGGAAGCACGTGGTAATCTCCTGGGCCGAAGCCAGCCGTCAGGCGGTCAAAGGTCATGTATAAGTAAAGCCCCTGGCGTTCACAGCAATAAATGAAGTAGTCCAGGCGGTCCAGTACGGACCCGTCGCCGCGTCGGGATTTTCTAAGCACCAGCGAGGTTGGCTCGCCAGCCTGGTTGACGGCATCCACGTCAATGAACCGCGAGTCGTAGATATGTAGCCGCACTGCGTTGAACCCCATGCGCTTGATGCGCTCGGCTACGTAGGTGATCTCCCTGTAGGTGCGCCCCGGCTCATCCACGCAGTTGACGCCCCAGAGCCTCACCCGCTGGCCGTCCTTGCCCACCAGGTGGCCGTTGCGGACCACGAGCTGCCCGAAGGGCGGTTCGGAGGGCGGGCCGGTGACCACCGGTTTGTCCGCAGGGAGGCGATAGAGAACTACGTCATCGAACCATGCTGTGCCGGCGTTGTTATCGCTGTGAAGGGTGGGGCGCAGGTTGGTGATCCCCGACTCCCTTGGTACGTCCGCCACGGCCCATACGTAAAGCCATCCCGGCGTAGTCCCCGATAAACAGCGGCTTTTTGCCAGGGATATGGCGGCAGCTCCCCGAGCGCAGCCGTCAAGGCTGATGTAGGTCTCACCGGTGGCGTCTTTTGTCTTGACAAAGGCGGCGAGCTTATAGGTTTCTCCGGGCCTGACGGCTGGCAGGTGGGATGCGGCCAGGGTGATGGCCGTCGGGCCGTCGGTTCGTGATATGCGGAGGGATGCTCGGCCTTCGTAAGCGAGGCTCGATTCTTGAGCGGCGACGCCGGGGCTGCCTCCTATTAGCTCCCATGAGCCGGAAGAAGAAGCCTCGAAACCGGCATTGGGCAAAGCTATCGGCACGGGCGGGGAAGCGGAAGATTGAAACAGCAGCCACAAGCTACCCACGGCACAGCACGAGGGAAATGACATTGCCATGCCTCCAGCACGACTGCATAACCATGTGCGTTCAAACATCCTATCGCGGATCAGGCAAATGTGTCACTCGGGTGCCATGGTGCGAGAGGGCCGCACGAGGGCCGGTCCGGCACTTACTGCCGCCGTCTGGGCGCAACTGCAAGGAACCGTCCGCAAGTGTGCAGCACGGCACCAGCGACGAACTATCCAATCATGGAAGGACCGTCTTCATTGCCGAAGGCAAGGGCGCCCGCTTACGCCAGAGTTTCTGGGCAGGTAGGGGGCCGCCTAAATCTCTCGCGTCTTTTCTCTTTTTGCTCGGATAAAGCCCTGATGGGATGAGACAGCTTTTCTCGCGTTCGCATCGGCGGCGCTTTTGGGATAGCATTTGCAGGGGGTCGAGAGATTGCCCGACAGGATACTGATTGTCGAGGACGACAGAAGCATAGCTGACTCTGTCAGCTATACCCTTCGCCAAGAGGGCTTTGAGGTAAAGGTGGCCTACGACGGTGCTGCCGGACTGGACGCCTTCCGCGCTTTTCGCCCCGACCTGGTCATCCTCGACCTGATGCTGCCGGTCCTTCATGGCTTCGACGTGTTTCGCGCGATCCGCCGCCAGGCCGACACGCCGGTCGTGATGCTCACGGCCAAAGCAGAAGAAAGCGACCGCGTGGCTGGAATTGAGCTGGGCGCCGATGATTACGTCGTGAAGCCCTTCTCCATGCGGGAGCTGATCGCACGGGTGCGCATGGTGCTCAGGCGCGCCAGGGCGGCAGCCGAGGCAGCGGACGACCTGCTAGACCTTGGCGAGCTGGTGATTGACAGAACCCGCCACCTGGTCAAGGTCCGCGGCGAAGAAGTTAGCCTCGCGCCGAAGGAATTCGCGCTCCTGGAATACATGGCGCGCAATCGCGGCCGCGTACTCACGCGGGCGATGATTTTGGAAAACGTTTGGGGCGGCGGCCAGTTTATTGACGAGCACACCGTTGACGTACATATCCGGTGGCTCCGCCAAAAAATAGAGCGCAGGCCCAGCAAGCCCGAACTTATCCTGACCGTCCGAGGCGTCGGCTACAAGCTGAATGCCTGACGCTTTCGCAACTTCGGGGTGTTGGGGAGCCTAACTGCCTGCGTTCCTGGCATGGGAGAACGCGCAGTGGGCAAGTTGTCTCCTGGCGTGCCCAGAGCGGCAAACACGGTTCTGCCCGCGGTTGAGCCTAGGAAGGCCATCGCTGGCGGGGATCTGCGGTGAAGTTACGTTACCGAATTTTGAGCGGATACATTGTTCTTTTCGCGCTTTTGGCCCTCGGCCTGGCGGCGTTCTCTCACGTGGTGGTGGCCCGACACGTTGCCGCCCAGGAGCGGAGCGCTGTTGCGACCCTCGCCCGCGTCGGCCTTGACGTTTTGCTGCCCGATGGGCGGCCGAAGACGCCCGTAGTTCTTCAGGCCAAGGCCAAGGCTTTTGCGCGAAAGGCGGGCCTCAGGGTCACCATCATCGCCCCCGACGGCGTCGTTTTGGCTGACAGCGAGCACGACCCCTCCACAATGGAGAATCACGGCCTCCGCCCCGAGGTTGTGGCGGCGCATCGAGACGGCTGGGGGTGGGCCATCCGCCACAGCGCCACCCTGGGCCTTGATATGCTCTACGTCGCCCAGGCGGACGCTCGCCGAGAGTACGTCGTCCGACTCGCCAAGCCCCTGGCCGAACTAAAGCGTCTTGATGCCCAACTGTTCTACGCCCTCGTCGTGGCCTTGGTGGTGGCGGCAGTACTGGGCGCCGTTGCAAGCATCCGGATAGCCGGAGGCCTGAGCGACACCCTCACCCACCTGGCCCGCGTCGCCCAAGCCCTCGGTGGGGGTGACTTCTCGGTCCGCGCTCCCGTGATGGGGCACGATGAGGGCGCCGCCCTCGCCCAAGCCCTCAATGAAATGGCCTCGCGCCTGCAGCAGGCCAGTGCTGAGCTGGCTCGGCGCACAAGCGAAGTGCAGGCTATCCTCCGCCACATGAGCGATGGCGTCCTGGTGGTGGACTCCCAGTCGCGTGTCGCCATGTGCAATCCGGCAGCCGCTCGGATGCTGCGGTTTGACGAAGAGACGGCGGTCGGTCAGACGGTGCTTCGGTTGACCGGAATTTATGATTTAACGGAGGCTTTCCAGCGCACCCTGGAGCTGAGCAGCACCACCGAAGTTGAGTTTATCGCCAGGGAGGGCGAGGAGCGGATAATCCAGGCCTCCGTGGCGCCGGCGGGTGAGCAAGGTCCGGGCCAGCGGTGGGCAGTGGCCGTCTTGCGGGACGTCACGCGGTTGCGCCGTCTTGAGAGGGTGCGGCAGGACTTCGTTGCCAGCGCCGGGCACGAGCTGCGCACGCCAGTTGCCGCTATTCGCTCGCTGGCGGAGACCTTAGCTGCGGGCGCCCTAAGCGACCCAGAGGCAGCCCCGGAATTTGTGCGCCAGATAGTGGACAACACGGAGCGCCTTCAGCGCCTGGTCAACGACATGATGGAACTCGCCCGCCTGGAAGCCGCGCAGGAAGAGCCGCAGCCGGTCCAGGTGAAGTCCGTAATCGAAAAGGCTGTGGCGCGGCTGCGGCCCCAGGCCGAGGCTGCCGGCCTGCGGCTTGGTATGTCTGTCCCCGACGACCTGTGGGCGCGCGGACATGACGAAGACCTGGAAACGGCCCTGGTCAATCTCCTGGACAACGCCATCAAATACGCGGCCGGTGGTGGGAGCGTCGAAGTCGAGGCCCTGGCCGACGGCGGCGAGGTGCACGTCCGGGTCGTTGACCACGGCCCCGGCATCCCTCTCTCGGAGCGCCAGCGCATCTTCGAGCGTTTCTACCGCCTTGACAAAGCCCGTTCCAGGCAACTGGGTGGCACCGGCCTGGGCCTGAGCATAGTCAAACACGCCGTCGAAAAGATGGGTGGCCGCGTTTGGGTTGAGGACACGCCCGGCGGCGGTGCCACCTTCGTTATCGCCCTGCCTGCACCGGCCTGATTGTCTTGTTACTTGCCTGCGGCGCGGCTTGCCCAGCCAAGGCTTCGCAGGCATCCCTCTGTGCTTCGCTGCCGCGCGTGCCTCCGGCACCACCGCCCGCCAATAGCCCATGCGAGAATCGTCCCGCTTCGGCGCCCTCGAGCTTTGAGAGGTCCTTCAAGTCTTAATCTCTTCTTAATCTGCACTTAACGCCCTCTTGACCTTCGGTGGATAAGCTTTCCCCGACAAAGCGCGTCGGGCGACGCTACAAGCAAGTGAGCATGTTGTTCAAGGAGGAAGGAAACACGATGAGACCTGCAAGGGCGTTCCTGGTGGCCGTAGTGGCGAGTATCTGCCTGACGGCCCTTGCGCACCAGGCCGCCAAACCGCCGAGTAGCGAGCGTGTTTACGTGGACACCATTCTCGAAGGCCTTGTCAGGACCGGTGTTCTCACTCAAGAGCAGCTGGAACAGCTCAAAGCCCAGGCCGCTGCCGCAGCCGAGCAGGCCGCGAAGGAAGCTGCTGCCACAGCGCCCGAGAGGCCAAGTGAGCCCCCGAAAAAGAAGGCCTGGTACGATACCGTCAAGGTGAGCGGCTACGCCCAGGGGCGTTTCCAGTATTATCCCGATTACCCCAACGCCGACCGCAAGACCCTCAGCAACGAGTTTCTGGTGCGCCGCGCCCGCTTCAAGTTCACCTTCGAGCCGAACGACCGCACTCACGTTGTCGTGGAGCCTGACCTTGGTGAGGGCAAGGTTGAGGCCCGCGACGTTTATATTCAGCGATACCTCGACGACCAGAAGACTTTCAGTCTTCGCATCGGCCAGCAGAAGATTCCCTTCGGTTTCGAGACGCCTCAGTCATCCTCGGTGCGACTGCCTTTTGAGCGAAACTACGTTGCCGCCACGATGTTTCCGGGCGAGCGTGACACCGGCCTGGTTCTCTTTTTCACCAGCCCAGAGGACCACAAGCTCTTCGACGCTTCACGCAAGACGGCCTTCGGGGTCGGCGACTATGGCACTCTGGCCATCGGATTCTTCAATGGCCAGGGGCGCAATCAGGCCGAGGCCAACTCCAGCAAGCACTTCGTGGTGCGCGTGGCCAAGCCCTTCTCGCTGGGCGCGGCAGGCCGCTACGGTGAGGTAGGCGCGAGCTACTGGCGCGGCCACTACTTTTCCAATTGGGGCTCCGGCAGCGAGGACTTCGCCGACCGGCTTCTTGGCTTTCACGTGTTCATCGAGCCACGGCCCTTTGGCCTGCAGGGTGAGTACTACACAGGCAAGACCGAGGGCGACGACGTGGACGGCTGGTACGCCATGGGGATGCTCCGGACAGGCTCCAAAGGCACTCTCTTTGTTCGCCACGAGGATTATGAGGGCCGCCGCAAGGGCAAGGGGCCGAGCTATGTCTTCGACCGAAGTCGAACGGCGGTCGGCTACGCTCATCAGATTGATGACCGCGACCGTTTGACCATCGAGTACGACTTCGAGGATGTGGACGCCGCGAATAGGAAACCTGCCTACGACAACGACTTTTTCGGCGTGCAGTGGATGGTGACTTACTGAGGCACCGCATGGGCCTCTCAGTCATGAACCTGGTTTGGCAAGGAGGAATGCAAAATGCAAGACAGAGCCGTTTTGAGGCTGATGACGCTTGGTACGGTCTTGGCGTTTGCCATGGCAACGGGAATCGTGGCACCGCCGGCTGAGGCCCAGGGAGTGATAACGCTCCAGGGCGCCGGCGCCACCTTTCCTGCGCCCCTGTATACCAAGTGGTTTTACGAATACAACAAGGCTAACCCAAAGGTGCGCATCAACTACCAGGGCATCGGCAGTGGTGGCGGCATCAAGGCCATTGCCGCCAGAACGGTTGATTTCGGTGCCAGCGACGCGCCTCTATCTGCCTCTGAGCGCGCCTCTATGCCTGGCCCCGTGATTCAGATTCCCACTGTGGGCGGCGCGGTGGCCTTGGCTTACAACCTCTCCCTCGACAGGCAGCTCAGGCTCACGCCCGAAGTCCTCGCCGGCATCTATCTGGGGCAAATCACTCGCTGGAACGACCCCAAGATTCAGGCGGTAAATCCAGGCGCGAGCCTGCCCAACCAGGCCATCACGGTAGTCCACCGTAGCGACGGTAGTGGGACCACGTTCCTCTTCACTCAGTACCTGAGCGCCGTCAGCCCCACGTGGAAAAGTCAGGTCGGTTGCGCCAAGGAGGTCAATTGGCCGGTGGGACAGGGGGGCAAAGGCAATCCAGGCGTCGCTGGGCTTGTGAAACAGATTCGGGGCGCCATTGGCTACATGGAGGCCGCATACGCGGTCCAGAACAAGCTGCCGGTAGCCCTACTGAAGAATCGGGCGGGGCAGTTTGTCGGCCCGACGGTGGCGGCTACGACGGCGGCCATCCAGGGTGCCCTCCAGCGGCTGACCAAGGACTTGGCCGCACCGGTCGTCAACGCTTCCGGTGCCAAGGCCTATCCCATCGCCGGCCTAACCTTTGTCATCGTCTATAAGAACCAGCCTGACCCGGTCCGGGGCAAGGCTTTGGTGGACCTGCTCAAGTGGATGATGGGGCCGGGCCAGAAGTACGCCTCTCCGCTTCACTACGCACCTCTGCCCCAGGCCCTTCTTCAGCAGAACATGCGCCTGATTGCACAAATCAGTGTTGGCGGTTAGGGAGACGTTCTTCGCGCCCTCTCCCGCACCCAGGCCAAGGCGGGGCGCCCCGCTGCACGGGGCGCCCCGCCAGAACCGACCGGAGGGATGACGGAACATGTCTACTGCCGAGGCTCTTTATACGCGACCTCGGCCGCGGTTGGTTCTAAGCGACCGCGCAGCTAATTGTCTATTAGGTGCTGCAGCCGCAGCCGTCATTGCCCTTGCCATACTCCTGGGCCTCACGCTTTCGTATGGCGCGGCGCCTGCGCTAAGCAAATTCGGCCTCGGCTTCCTCATCGGCAAGACCTGGGACCCCGTCCAGGAGGAATTTGGCGCCCTGCCGTTCATATACGGCACTCTCATTTCCTCGTTTCTGGCTTTGCTGATGGCAGTTCCGGTGGGCTTGGGGACGGCGATTTTTCTTGCAGAGGTTGCGCCACCGCGCCTGGCCCGGCCGGTGGCTTTCACGGTGGAGTTGCTGGCGGCGGTGCCCAGCGTCGTGTATGGCATGTGGGGTATTTTCGTGGCGGTACCCGTCATCGCTCGCGTGGAGGAGTTTATCGGCGCACGCTGGGGTCACCTTCCGCTCTTCTCTGGGCCGCCCATTGGCATCGGGATGCTCGCGGCGGGTCTCATCCTCGCCATCATGATACTTCCCTTCGTGGCCTCGATTTCTCGGGAGGCTCTCCTTGCCGTCCCGCGCGCTCAGGCGGAGGCAGCCTTGGCCCTGGGGGCAACAAAGTGGGAAACAATTCGCGGGCCTCTACTGCGCTATGCCCGTAAGGGCATAATTGGTGGCATCGTCCTCGCCCTCGGTCGCGCCCTGGGGGAGACTATGGCCGTCACCATGGTCATCGGTAACGTGCCTCAAATTTCTGTGTCGCTTTTCCAGTCGGGTTATACCATGTCGGCGGTGCTGGCCAATGAGTTCGCCGAAGCCACGGGCGCCCTCCATACAGGGGCCTTGACTGAGATTGCTCTTGTGCTGCTGGTGCTGACGGTAGCGGTGAACGCTTTTGCGCGGCTGCTTATCTGGGGCACCGTAGCCCGCGTCACAGGGGAGAGCATGTGATGGCCTACGAGGCGCTGCGAAGGGCCGCTAACGTAATCGCCTTGAGTTTTTGCGGAGCATTGGCTGCCGCTGCCCTGCTGCCCTTGGCCCTGGTCCTGTATCACGTCGTTCGCAATGGGGCTCCGGCTCTCAACCTCGACTTCTTCACCCACCTGCCAGCGCCTGTTGGGGAGGCTGGGGGTGGCATGGCGAATGCCCTGGTGGGTTCCTTACTTTTAATAGCTCTTGCCTCCGTGGTCGGTGTGCCCGTCGGGGTTCTGGCAGGGGTATTTCTGGCGCGGTGGGCGAGGAGCCAGTTTGCCTTTTGGGTTCGGTTTGCGGCGGATGTCCTTAGCGGCGTGCCGTCAATTGTGGTCGGCGTGGTAGTCTACGAGCTTGTGGTTGTGCCCATGAAGGGCTTCTCCGCCCTCAGTGGTGGCTTGGCTCTTGCTCTGATAATGATACCCACCGTCGTCCGGACGACGGAAGAGATGATAAAACTGGTGCCTCAAACACTTTATGAAGCCGCGCTAGCAGTCGGCGCACCGGAATGGCGGGCGACGATTTTTGTACTCATCCGCGGGGCGCGGGCGGGTATCATCACGGGCATCATGCTCGCGATGGCCCGCATAGCCGGCGAGACGGCTCCTCTGCTGTTTACGGCCTTCAACAACCAGTTCTGGAGCTTCTCACCCACTCAGCCTATCTCCTCGCTGCCCGTTCAGATATTCAATTACGCCACGTCGCCTTATGAGGAGTGGCACCAGCAGGCTTGGGCTGCGAGTCTTGTACTGGTCGCCTTGGTCCTGGGCATGAGTGTGATAACACGGCTTGCCACTCGCGGGAAGTACGAGATTGTTCAATAGGCAATGGTTTTCTTATGGCAGCGGGCAAGCAAAGTAGTGGCAAAAGGGTGCGCAAGGAGGTGCAACTGCATGGTGTCTGACACGCTTTTAGGCCGGATAGCTGACGGTGCCGCTGCCGGCTTGGTGCCTAAGACGATGGCCGCCGCGGCAGCTTCTGATGATAGGGCGGCCGAAGTCACTGCGGCTCCCACCGACGCCGAAGTATGCGTGGGATTTAGGGCCTTCGGTGTGAAGTACGGTACCTTCGAGGCCATCAAAGATGTGGGGCTGGACATCCGCCGCGGCTGCATCACCGCCTTCATGGGGCCTTCGGGCTGTGGCAAGTCAACGCTCCTTCGATCCATCAACCGCATGAACGACACCATCCCCGAAGCCAGATTCTGCGGCCAGGTGTACCTGGACGGGGAGCCAATCTACGTGCCCGGAGTGAACATTATCCGCTTGCGCAAACGCGTCGGCATGGTCTTCCAGAAACCAAATCCCTTTCCGGCATCCATCTTCGAGAATGTGGCTTGGGGGCCGCGCATACATCGTCTTTACAAGGGGCCCCAACTGGCTGAGCACGTCGAAAAATGTCTCATCCGCGCGGGCCTGTGGGATGAGGTCAAGGATAAGCTGCGGCTGAACGCCATGTCGCTGTCGGGCGGGCAGCAGCAGCGCCTGTGTATCGCACGCGCCTTGGCCGTCGAGCCGGAAATCCTGCTCATGGACGAGCCTTGTTCTGCTCTTGACCCAATCGCCACCTTCCATATCGAGGAGCTTATGCGTTCCCTGGTGCCCGACTACACCATCGTTATCGTCACTCACAATATCCAGCAGGCCGCGCGGGTTTCGGACTACTGTGCCTTCTTTTGGGTAGACGAAAATCGCTGCGGCCGCCTGGTGGAAAGCGGGCCTACGGAGCAACTTTTCGAAGCCCCCAAGGACGAGCGAACCGAGCGCTACCTCGCCGGTCGGATGGGATAGCCGCACGTCCAGGGCCGGCTTCTTTGAGGATAGTCTCCCCGCCTCAGCCGACGCGAAGCGGCAAAAATCCAGCCACGCCCAAGCCCGATAATCCACGGACACTGGCCAGCAGTGAGGCGAACATCCTGGGCCGCGGCCGGTGTCGAACCGAACCGTCGAGGCGTCGGAATCGGCAAGTCTTGTTGCCTCCGAAGGCGCCACCAGATGTCCCCGGCGCGTTGCTAAGTAAGGCGCGCAGGAGGAGGGCGTCGGCGGACTCCACGCGTCGTGTAACTTGGCTGCTCCCTTAACGACCCCAAGACTGCTCTGATTTTTCTCCGAGGCAGGTGGTGTTTGGCGGGCTGAGAAATCCCTACATTGCTTTGCCAGGCCCACGTGGTCGTTACGTGAGGCACAGAAGGAGGGTTCGCATGAGGCCAGGGGTGAGGATTGGGCTTTTCTTGCTGGCGATGACGACGGTGGTGATTTGCTTCGTTCGAGGAGGGACGGCTATGGCACAGCGAGGGTTTGAGGGCGTGTTCAACGCGAAGGACTTCGGAGCCAGAGGCGACGGCGTGGCCGACGACACGGCGGCCCTCCAGGCAGCCATTGACGCCGCGGCGGAGAAGGGTGGGCAGGTTTACCTTCCGCCAGGGCGGTATCTGGTGAGCGGGAGCCTGAAGGTCAAGCAGGGGGTTGCCGTCTTGGGGGTGGCCGTGGCACCGCTATCCAACAAGGCGCTAACCGGTACGGTCATCTGCGCCACCGGCGGACGGGACAACGAGGAGGCGCCGGCGCTTTTCGAATTGGGCGACGCCAGTGCCGTCCAGGGCCTCACGGTGTGGTATCCCGACCAGAAGCCCGATGACATCCGGCCGTATCCGTGGACTTTTCACTTGCAGGGCTTCGACAACACCGTTGAGAACGTGACGCTTATCAATAGCTACAACGGCATCAAGGTGGGGCCGGAGCCGAATGTGCGACACCGAATACGCAGCGTCTACGGCTGCACCCTGCGGCGGGGGATTTTCGTGGATGCCTGTACGGACATTGGACGCGTGGAGAACTGCCAGCTCCACTGCCACTGGTGGTCACCAGAACTGGGGGGCGATTGGGATAGAGCTTATGAGTATATGTGGCGCAATCTGGAGGCTTACGTCTTTGGCCGCACCGACTGGGAGTACGTCACGAATAACTTCGTGTTTCCCTGCCGGATTGGCTACCGGTTCATCCAGACGCCATCGGGAGCGTGTAACGGCCACCTCACTGCCAATGGGGCCGATGCCTGCCAGGTGGCTGTGCAGGTGGACGCCATTCAGCCCATGGGTTTGCTCATAACCAACGGCCAGTTCGTGGCCTTTCATGGCGACGACCCGACGGGCGTGGTGGTCAGCGAGACGTGTATGGGGCAGGTGCGGCTGGTGAACTGTAACTTCTGGGGTGCCTTCCGTAGCATCGCCGTGCTCCGTGGGCCGCATTTCGTTGGCTTATCGGACTGCTACTTTACGGCCTGGGACCGCAACAACGAAGGTCTGCCGGCGGTGGATTGCCGGGCGGGGCGGCTGCAAATGACGGGCTGCAGTTTTGACGGCGATGGGCTGGCGCTGCGGCTCGGCCGCGAGGTCCTCCACGCAATCGTAACTGGCAACAATGGCCGGCGAGGCTTCCGCTTTGACGACCAGAGCGGCGGCAAGGCCATCCTGGAGGATAACGAACCGGCAAAATAAAAGCTCGCGTTGGAAGTCTAGTAGGCTGGCTCGCAGGAAACGCACGGAAGAGCCGCACAACATCTTACCCCGCCCGGCTACTTGCCACCGACGAGGCCTTGTTTGCTGCGGGTGTACTGCAGTTCCACGTCAGCCTTCCGGCGTTCCAGGAGGGCCATGCTCAATTCGATTACCTCTTCCGCCTCATAGGTACTCATGGTGCCGACGGTGACCATGTCGCAGTCGCGGAGGGTGTTCCAGACGAAGGCCAGGCCGGTGGGCGGCAGCAGGCGGCCAGCGGCGAGGGGCTTGATTGTCATCACGGGCCGGCGGGCGCTGGTGATGATGTGCTGTAGCCAATCCGTTTCAACCTGGCAGAGGAAGCCGGCGGCGTTGTAGGGCTGGATGTAGCTTTCCACGTCTTCGTTTCCGTTGTCGGCACAGACGATGGCCTCGGGGGTGTGGCTGGAGAGGCCTGGGATGAGGCCGGCCTGGCGGACGTAGCGTAGGTGATCGCGGAGACGGTCCGTGAAGCAGCGGTTGACGCGGTCCAGCAGCGGGTCAGTGACGCACTGGTGGGGGAAGCAGAACTGAGCCCCCAGTTCTTTGGTGCGGTCAACGGCTGGTTCCCAGCTATCGGGGTTACCCGTGGGGTCGTAGCCAGGCGTGGCGACCCACAGCATTTCCACGCCAACTCGGTCTTCGACTTCGCGAAGGGCCTGCGCGATGAATTCACTTACGCCACTCATGAACGCGTTACAGCCAGCCCGCGCGAAGACCTCAATCACGTCGGCCATTTTCTGCGGCGTGTTGAAAAGCTCGCGGATGAAACGGTCTTTGGCTGCGCTGGTATGAGAGCATCCGGTCATCCAGTTGCTGCCACAGATCAGGCGGGGCATGGAGATGCCGCCCACTTGGGTACGGGGGAAGTAAGACATCGCGGTCACCTCTATGTGATGATGTGCGCCAGGAATGGGCCGCCTACCCGCGCTGGCGAAGTTACACTCCCGCCTCGGGCACAGGCGGGGGCATGGCCGGTGCCTTGGCCACGGCTTTCGGCGGCGCCGGCGCCTCGGCTGCTTCCGGCTCAGTTGGTGCTGCTTCGGCCGCTTCCGCCTGCTCCGGCATCCGCCCCGTTTCCACCACCGCCTTCACGGCAGCAGCGTCCAGCGTCTCGTGCTCAAGCAAGGCCTCGGCCAAGGCGTCCAGACGGTCGCGGTTGTCAGTGAGTATCGTCTTGGCTCGCCCATAGCATTCGTCCACTATTCGGCGCACCTCGGCGTCAATTAGTCGGGCAACCTCCTCGGAATAGTTGCGCTCTTCGGCCAAGTCGCGAGCCAGGAAAATGGGGCCGTGCTTCTTGCCGTACTGCAAGGGGCCAAGCTCGTCGGACATGCCGAACTCGGTGACCATGCGGCGGGCCAGCTCGGTGACCTGTTCGAGGTCGTTGGCGGCGCCGGTGGTGACGTCGCTGAAGACGATTTCCTCGGCGGCCCGCCCACCCAGGGTCTGGGTGATATGATCGAGCAGCTCTGAGCGCGTCATCATGTAGCGGTCTTCCTCAGGCGTGGTGGAGGTGTAGCCGAGGGACAAGGCGCGTGGGAGGATGGTGACCTTGTCCACGGGTGGGGCATCAGGGAGCTTGCAGCCGACGAGAGCGTGGCCGGCTTCGTGGTAGGCAACGATGCGGCGCTCGCGGTCGGAGATGACGCGGCGGCGCTCGGGGCCGGCGATGACGCGATCGCGGGCCTCCTCGAACTCTCGCATTGACAGCTTTTTCTTGCCCCGGCGAGCAGCCAGCAAGGCGGCCTCGTTGGCGAGATTCTCCAGGTCGGCGCCTGAAAAGCCTGGAGTGCGGCGTGCCATTACGGCCAGGTCTACGTCGTCGTCCAGGGGCTTGTTGCGCGTATGGACGCGGAGGATGGCCTCCCGCTCGCGAACGTCGGGGTTGTTGACGACGATGCGACGGTCGAAGCGGCCGGGGCGCAGGAGGGCTGGGTCGAGGATGTCGGGGCGGTTGGTGGCGGCCATGACGATTACGTTGGCGTTGGGGTCGAAGCCGTCCATTTCCACGAGAAGGGCGTTGAGGGTCTGCTCGCGTTCGTCGTGGCCGCCGCCGATGCCGGCGCCACGGACGCGGCCCACGGCGTCCAGCTCGTCTATGAAGATGATGGCCGGCAAATGCTGCTTGGCCTGGTTGAACAGGTCGCGCACACGGGAGGCCCCGACGCCAACGAACATCTCCACGAAATCCGACCCGGAGAGGTAGAAGAAGGCTACGCCCGCCTCACCGGCGACTGCTCTAGCCAGAAGGGTCTTGCCGCATCCCGGCGGCCCAACGAGGAGGACGCCACGCGGCACCTCGGCCCCGAGGGCGCGGTACTTCTCCCGACTGCGCAGGAAATCTACTATCTCGCGCAGTTCCTGCTTGACTTCCTCCATGCCCGCTACGTCGTCGAAGGTCACCTTCTCCCAGTTCTCGCCGACCAGCCGTGCTTGGCTCCGCCCGAAGGACAACGCCTGGTTCCCCGACATCCGCATCTGTCGCGTTACGAACCACCACACGAAAATTACCATTATCGAGAGGAGGACGAGCTGAGTGACATAGCCGGCGACGCGGTCGGCCATTCCGAGACCCTTGACGGCGATGCGGGTGTCGGGCGCAATAGCTCGCAGGTTGTCAGCAAGGTCGGCATCGGGCGGCACTTCGACGCGGAAACGCTTGTAGGGCAGGCCCGGCCGAAATTCGCCCTCGGCTCGCTCGCGGCCTAGGATGACCACGGACTGGATGTTGCCGGCCTCCAGATCGGCCAGAAAGTCGGTGTAGTAGTCGTAATTCTTGATTGCCATCGCCTCGCCGGCAATGCGCGGCCACGCCCATACCAGGTAGGCGATGGCGATGATGACCATAAGCCCAAGAAGCGATTGATGTCTCATTAGGCTCAGCTCAGCCCCGCGGCGCCGGAGGCCTCACCACCCCGGCGCATCTCCAAGACTAACACAAGCGGCGCTCCTGCGGGCGCCTTGGCGTCCTGCGAAATTCTCATACCTGCCACCCAGATTACACCCGCGCGGGGATGTACTACAAGAGGCACAAGCCCTCGGACCGCCCTGGGCACCTTGGCGTCAACGAAAAAGTCCTGCAGCTTCTTGCGGCCCGTCATCCCAAGCGGTACGAAGGCGTCGCCGGGCCGCCATCCCCGCACCACCAGTCCATCGGTCAATGCAGCATCCAGCACCGCTACCTGGGGGCCTGGTGAGGGCGCCTCTTGCCGCGAGCACACTCGGCTCTCCACCTGTACGCCAGCCTCAGGTATGTCCACCCTTCCTGGCACGGGTAAAGGACGCTCCGGCAGAGAAGAAGGTTCTGGCCGAGCTGGGCCTAATTCCACCCAGCCGTAGGACACGTGCCCTTCCAGGCCGCCGGGCAGCGCAACGCGGTGGCCCGTGCGGCCCTTGCGGACGGCCTGGGCCAGGGCTGCGAAATGCTCCCAACGCCAATCATAGGCCCCGCCAAAACCCTCAACGGCGGCCGTGCGCAGAATCCGCATCAGTAGTCCGTCCGGAAGGCCTTGCAGGCGTGCCAGATTCAGACGCACGCTTTCTTGGGACTGCTGGTAGGCCTCAGCCAGCGTTTCTCGCACCAGCGGCTCCGTCCAGGCAAGCTCCATCTCTACGGCCTCGGCGCAGCGCAAAATTGCCTCGGCCACGCCAGGACCGTACTCGCGCTCAAGGGTCGGCAGAAGCTCGTGGCGGATTTTGTTGCGTAGGAACCGGCGGGCGTCGCGATTGGTTGCGTCTGTGCGCCATTGCAGGCCGGCCGCGCGGCAATACTCCTCCACCTGTGCGCGCCAGAGGGCGATGAGAGGCCTAATGAAAGGGCGTCGGACTGGCCGCATGCCTTGAAGCCCTGCCAGTCCCGTGCCGCGGAGCAGGTGGAGCAGGAAGGTTTCAACGCGGTCGCTGGCGGTGTGGCCGAGGGCGATAATGCCGCAGCCGTGCTGGGACGCAGCGGCGCGAAGGAAATCGTGGCGCAACTTGCGGGCCGCGGCTTCCAGCCCGCGGCCTTCCAAGCGCGCCGCCGCAGCCACGTCCCCACGACCTGCAGTGAATTCCAGCCCGTAATGGCGCGCGAGGGCTGCAACGTGGGCCTCATCAGCGTCAGCTTCCGCACCGCGGAGACCGTGGTTGAAATGAGCCACGACCAGCCCGAAACCTTCCTCGGGCGCCAGCCGCACGAGGGCATCAAGCATCGCCACCGAATCGGCCCCGCCCGACACCGCCACCAGTATCCGCTCGCCACGGCGCACCATGCGGTGGCGGTGCATGGTCTCCCCCACGCGCTGGAGAAAGCTTACCAGCACCTCTTGGGCCGTATTCATCAACCTCCGCCGGCCCACGCCGCTAATTAGGATTTCGGCGACGGGCCAACCAGGGCCGCTTCCTGCATAGCCCATGCGCCTAGAAGATGTAAACCGGTGTGCCTATCTTGACCAGGCCGAAAAGGATGCGGGCGTCGTGGAGGTGCTGACGGATACAGCCGTGGGAAGCCGGCCGGCCGAGGCGGCGGTAGGCCCGCGGGACGGTGGCATGAATGCCGTGGCTGCCGGTGCTGGTGACGGCCATCCAGTAGGGCATCGGGCATTTGTATCGCCGGCTCCAGGCGTGGGCATCTTTATAGAAAACCTGTCCCATCCGCAGGCCGCCGCGCACCATGCCAGGAGCCATCCTGGGAGTGGTGTATCCGGGCATGGCGGTCGAGATTATGTGCATTCTAACGAGCTTGTCGTCCTGAAAGAAGTACAGCCGCTGGCGGTCGCGGAGAATCACAATGAAGGTTCCGCGAAGGTCTCGGGCCTGCCTTGGGCGTAAGGTCACGTATTTCTCCGCTGATGCCACTGGCCGGCCGGCCGCGTCATAGCCGGTGAGGCGCAGGGTGAGGCCCGGAGCATCTACCCAAGCGGGCGTCAGGATAGCGCAGCCGGTGTTGGGGAGGGGGCCAGCGAGAATTTTCTGCGCCCGTCCGCGTGACCTGCCGCCCAGGGGGCAGAGCTCATATTCGCAGGAGATGCGCACGGAAGCAATCTCGCCGCCCCACTGCCACAGCACCTCTGCCGGCTCATCCTCTACCAATTGGTTGCCAGCTCCCACGGACAGGATTTCCAGGCAAGGCTTGGGGGTGACTAGTAAAGGTGGCACCGGTCCCGCAGGCTGCCAGCCCTGCTTCGGGTCCCACCGCAGCGGCGGGGCCAGCGCTCGCACCAAGTCCGCTTCCTCGCCTACGGCAGCCGGCCCAGTGCTGGGAGCACACACCAAAGCTGCGAGAATGGGCAGCGACAAGGAGATTGCTGGCCGCAACATTGCCGGGACCATCGAAATTGGCTCTTTCCGTGATGGCGGCGCCTGCGCCGCCGCCGACGTCGGTCCCCGCTACCCTTTCCAAGTGCGTCCCGCGCCGCTGGCTGGAATCTTAGAGCATGTAAAGTCTGGCGGCAACAGCGCAGTGCAAGCCGGCGCGGTCGAGAACCGTGGGGGCGATTGGGGAATGACACGGAAAAAGCACCTTCGTTGGCTGCGCAAGCGGAGTTTGTTTTCTAGAGGCTGCGCCCATGAATTATTATTTCGCTTTAGTGACCGAGGTCAGCTATGCCCACGCCGTCCTTTCCGCCGCCGGGCGTAACCCTGCGGCGCCATCGCCGGCCGCACCGAAAAGAACATCCTGACGCCGCCGAACGATTCCTACCCGACGGCACGGTTGACATGGTTTTCGGGGGCTTCTATACTTGCGCAGCGTCCGGGGGTTGACAGGGACCGGATCGCGCTTTGACGATCCGGCCCTTTGTACTTGTGCAGGGGTCTGGCAATGTTTGAGGCGCTCACCGAGCGCTTGACGGGCATCTTCCGGCGGCTGAGCAGTCGCGGCAAGCTCACGGCGAAGGACGTCCGTGAGGGACTTAGGGAGATTCGCCGCGCGCTGCTCGAGGCCGACGTGAGCTACGAGGTCGTGAAGGATTTCGTTCAACACATTCAGCAAAAGGCGCTGGGGGAGGAAATCCTGCGCGGCCTCAACCCGGCGCAGCAAATCGTAAAGCTCGTCTTTGATGAACTGGTGCACCTGTTGGGCGAGCGGCCGGCAGAGCTGCAGCTTCGCGGCCAGGCGCCCCACGTGATAATTCTCTGCGGTCTGCAGGGCAGCGGCAAGACCACCACCGCCGGCAAGTTGGCCGTGCGGATGAAGCAAGAAGGCCACCGGCCGCTGCTGTGTGCCACGGACGTCTATCGGCCCGCGGCCATCGAGCAGCTCCGGCAGGTGGGGGCACAGGCGGAAGTCGAGGTCTTCAGCCTCGGCCACGGTGACCCTGTGCACATAGCGCGGGCCGCTCACAAACATGCCAAGCAGCACGGCTTTGACGTGGTAATCATTGACACGGCCGGCCGGCTGCACATAGATGAGGAGATGATGCGGGAAGCGGCGGCGATCGAAGGGCAGTTCGAAAGCCCTTATACGCTGTTGGTGGTGGACGCGATGACGGGCCAGGACGCGGTGAATGTGGCGGCGGAGTTCAGCCGGCGAATGGCCCTGGATGGTGTGATCCTTACGAAACTGGACGGTGACGCGCGGGGCGGCGCGGCGTTGTCGGTACGGTCGGTCACGGGCAAGCCCATAGTGTTCGTTGGCCTGGGCGAACGCCTCGATGCTCTTGACGTATTCTATCCTGACCGCATGGCCCAGCGCATTCTGGGCATGGGCGACGTCCTGACGCTGATAGAGAAGGCTCAGCGTGCCCTGGCCGATGAGGAAGCCGCCAAGCTCCAACAGCGCCTCCTGGCCGCTGAGTTTGACCTGGAAGATTTCCGCCAGCACTTGCGCAACGTCCGCAAGATGGGGCCGCTGGACCAGATAATCAAGCTCATCCCCGGCGCTGGGAATGTTCCGGGCTTGCAGATGGACGACCTGGACGAGCGGGAGCTGGACCGAGTGGATGCCATCATAAGCTCAATGACCAAACAGGAACGCCGGCATCCAGACCTGCTCAACGCCAGCCGCAAGCGGCGGATAGCAGCGGGTTCTGGTACTACTGTCCAGGACGTGAACATGGTGCTCAAGCAGTACCGTCAGCTTGCGGAGATGATGCAGGCTATAAAGAAGGGCAAGAGCGTGCAGATAGGCGGGCTGAGGATAGGACGCGGATAGGACCGCACTCGGCTTATTCCTGGTTTTGGGTCAGTTTGGATAGGAGGAAGACAAAGTGCCGGTTCGCTTGAGGCTTAAGAGAATGGGAAGCCGACGGAATCCCCACTACCGGCTGGTAGTGGCTGATGCCAGAGCGCCGCGCGACGGGAAAGCCATCGAGGAGGTAGGCTACTACAACCCCAAGAGCGACCCGCCCGAAGTGCGGGTCAAGGAGGAGCGCGTGGTGCACTGGCTGCTAACGGGAGCGCAGCCGACGGAGACCGTGCGGTCGCTGCTGCACAGGGCTGGCATTCTCGCCAAGGTAGCCGAGGTGAGGCGGCAGCAGAAGCGGGCGCGTGAGCAAGGATAGGCAAGTCGCTCGGCCACCTGTCCCTGGCCGAAGCATGTAGGGCGTTGCAGACCGGGCTGATGGTTCAGCTCCAAACCGAACTCTAATCCAAATCACTCAACGGGAGGCGCGCATCATGCAGGAACTCGTCGAGTACATGGTCAAGGCCTTGGTGGACAACCCGGATCAGGTGCAGGTCAGGGCTGTGGAAGGCGAGACGGTCATGATTTTCGAGGTGCAGGTGGCGCCGGACGATCTGGGCAAGATCATCGGGCGCCAGGGGCGGATAGCCAATGCCTTGCGAACTGTGGTCAAGGCGGCGGCGTCGCGCCAAGGCAAGAAGGCAACCGTGGAGATAATCTCGTAAGGTTCGGCGCCCCCGGCTCACCTCAGCGAGGAGGCCTTCGAAATGGGCATCATCCTCAAGCGCCAGGTTCTTTGGCGGGCAGTGGTCACGCCGCGGCTCAAGGAAGAGATTGCCGAGGAGTTGCAGGCGGCCGCTGACGAGATAGATCAGCGCGTCCAGCAGCTTGAGTTTTCGACCAAGGCATATCTGACAAACCTCCAGCGGACCGACCTGGCCCAGGCGCTGGAAGTGCGCCGCCAGATTGAGGCCGAAAAGAAACGCCAACAGGCGGGCCGTGACGAGATACTCAAGCAGAAGGAGCAGGTGGCCCAACTGCAGGAGGGGACCGAGGTTCTCCGCGGCGTGCTGGAAGGATTTGTCGAGGTGGACGTGGGTGATGACCTGCCGAAGGCCCTGGCGGGCTACGAGATAGTGACCAAGGACGGCAAGATTATCGAGATACGAGAGGTTGAGGAGCTGGGCCGCAGGACGGTGCCGGCGGCGCGTGGTGAGCCGGCCCGCGGGGACAAGAGGAGCGCCGGGGGCGGTCTTATCATCACCGACAGCTAACCCAAGATGGCTGAGGCGCGGGGCCAGGAGTATGACGTGGATTTGGGAGTGATAGTGGGCGTGAGGGGCGATAAGGGAGCGGTGGTGGTCGAGCGCCTCACGGATTATCCCGAGCGGCTTGGGGCAGGCCAGCGGGTATGGCTTCAGCCGCGCTTAGGACCGGGGCGGCTGGTGGAAATCCTGAGGGCTGCCGAGGCCGACCAAGAGCACCTTGTCATCGAACTGGAGGGCGTGGAAGAGCGGGCACTGGCGGAACGACTCAAGGGTGCGTTCCTTCGGGGCAGGTCAGCCGACAGCCCTCCGCTGGCCGAAGGGGAGTACTACGAATATCAGTTGGTCGGCCTGCCGGTGGTGACCACGGACGGGCGTCTGGTGGGGACGGTGGACGAAGTGCTGTGGACACGAGCCAACGACGTGCTGGTGGCAGGCGAGCATCTTATACCGATGGTGCGCGAGATAGTGCAGCAGGTGGACCTTGAGGCTGGGCGGATAGTGGTGGAGCCGCTGCCTGGAATGCTTGAGGACTAAGGGGTCTGAGGCGGGCATGGTCGTGGACGTGGTAACGCTTTTTCCAGAGTATTTCGCCGGGCCGCTGAACTGCTCCATACTGGCGCGGGCGCAAGCGGCCGGCGTTCTGAGAGTGAGGTTGTGGAATCTGCGCGATTTCACGCCTGAGAAGCATGGCAAGGTGGATGACGCGCCTTACGGCGGTGGACCGGGGATGGTTCTGAGGCCGGAGCCGTTTTTCGCAGTCGTGGCAGCCTTGGCGCCATCGGAAAGCACGCCCGTGATTCTGCTGTCGCCCCAGGGTGAGCTACTTACCCAGCGTCGGGCGGCAGAGCTGGCCAGGCAGCAGCGGCTGGTGGTGCTGTGCGGCCATTATGAGGGCGTTGACGAGCGCGTGCGGGAGCGGCTGGCCACGGAAGAGCTTTCGGTGGGGGATTATGTGCTGAGCGGCGGGGAGCCGGCGGCTCTAGTGCTGATTGACGCGGTGGCGCGCCTTTTGCCGGGTGTGCTGGGCAACGAGGCTTCGCCCGAAGACGAAAGTTTCTCTACCGGGCTGCTTGAGTACCCGCAGTATACGCGGCCTGCTGAGTTTGCCGGCATGGAGGTGCCCGAGGTCCTGCGCCGCGGCCATCATGCTGAGGTGAGGCGCTGGCGCCGCAAAGAAGCCCTGCGCCGCACCTACTTGCGGCGCCCAGACCTGCTGGCGAGGGCCGAGCTGAGTGAGGAAGACCGACGGCTCCTGGCGGAAATAATCAAGGAACAGGCCGCCGCAAGCTGAGCAGCCTGCCCGCCGACATGTTTTGATGAAAAGACGAGAAGACCTTGGCGCTTTTGGCCATATGGGAGTGAGCACGATGCCAGGCAAGGACGACCTTTTGAGAGTAGTCGAGGAGAAATACAAGCGAGAGGAAACACCTGACTTCGGTCCTGGCGACCAGGTGAAAGTCTATTTCCGCGTGCGAGAGCGGACGGAGAAGGGCGAGGAGCGCGTGCGGACGCAGGTCTTCGAGGGTCGCGTAATCCGCCGACGCGGTTCAGGCACCGGCGAAACCTTCACCGTGCGGCGGCTTACCCACGGCATCGGCGTCGAGCGCACCTTCCCTCTGCATTCGCCTCTGGTGGAGCGCATTGAGGTGCTCAGTCAGCCAGGGGTGCGTCGTGCGCGGTTGTACTATCTGCGCGAGCGCGTGGGCAAGAAGGCACGTCTGCATCAGCGCAGCCGCAAGACCCACGCGGAAAAACGGGCCGCCCGGGAAGCCGCCCAGGCCGCCGAGCCGAAGGCCGAGGAGTAGAAATTAGGCCGTGTACGGCGAGCAAGGCCTTTCCTCGCTTCTCGCCTTTACCAACCCGTGGGAGATCGTTCTTCTGCTGGCGGGGTTCGTGTTGTTGCGCGTCGCAGTGGCGCCCGTGGCGTCCAGCAGGCGTTGGCGCGGCTACGTGCTCGAATTCCTTGACAGCGGCATCATCGCGGTGCTGCTGATTTTCTGCATAGTGCGGCCCTTCTTGCTTCAGGCTTTTCTCATCCCATCGGGTTCCATGCATCCGACGCTCCTCGAGGGCGACCGCATTTTCGTCAACAAGGCTGTCTATTTCTTCCGCGAGCCGCGCCACGGCGAAATAGTTGTATTCCATGCGCCGGTCTGGGCAGACGCTCAGCGAAGAGACTTCATCAAGCGTGTCATCGGCCTGCCCGGCGACCGCATCTCTGTGCACGATGGGAAAGTCTTTCGCAACGGAGTGCCCCTGGACGAGCCATACGTGGCCGAGCCGCCCGGGTATACTTGGCCTGCCTTTGATTACGTCGTCCTCGCGCCGAAAGGGCAGCCCCTCAGGCTTGTCGCCAACGGCGAGATAACCGTGCCGAAAGGCCACGTGCTGGTGCTGGGGGATAACCGCAACGAATCCAACGACGCCCACATCTGGCATGCTGAGGGGGCGGACGGCCTGGAGTATCCATGTCCCTTTGTGCCCCGCGAAAACGTCATCGGCAAGGCTTTGTTCACCTTCTGGCCGCCCGGCCGGGTTGGTATAGTGCGCTGAGCGGGACCTTGGCGGGCCGGGGCTTGTTTGCCAGCGACAGGGGGACGTTATGCGAGAGCGCAGGCGACGACGGGGTGCGCCGGCAACCTTCGAGCAACAGCTCTGGGCAGCAGGCGTACGGTTCGTCGCGGGTGTGGACGAGGCCGGCCGGGGTGCATGGGCCGGGCCGGTTGTCGCGGTTGCCGTGATTATGCCCCGGCGCCCTCGGGTGGCGTGGGTCAACGATTCAAAGCAGTTGCGGCCGCACGAGCGCCGCGAGCTTTGGGAAGAAATTCGTCAAGTGGCTCTGGCCTGGGGCGTTGGTGTTGTAGGGCCTGAACGCATCGCTGAGGTGAATGTCCTGCGGGCAACCTTCGAAGCCATGACCCAGGCCGTTGGCGGCCTCACCCCGCCGGCTGAGTATCTACTGGTGGATGGACGCCATGTTCCCAAGTTTTCTCTGCCGCACAGGGCCATCGTTGACGGTGACCAGCGCTGCTATTCCGTCGCCGCGGCGTCCCTGGGCGCCAAGGTCATTCGCGACGCCCTCATGGAGGAGCTTGCCGCGCAATTCCCTGAATACGGTTTCGAGCGGCACAAGGGCTACGGAACTAAGGAGCATCAGCGGGCGCTGCGCGAGCACGGCCCATGCCCGTGCCACCGGCTTTCCTATTCTCCCTTGCAGCAGTTGCTCCAGGGCGGCCTTGACTTTGGAGAGGAGTTGGGGGTTTTATAGGGAAGGAAAATGGTAAGCTTGGGGCGTTTGGGGAAAACTTCTTGTGGAGCCGAGGGGCTCGGAGCGCCCTGCTTTTGGCAGGCGCAAAAATGATTACTGGAGGTGAGTAGTCATGCGGAAAGGATTTACGCTAATCGAGTTGCTGGTCGTGATCGCTATCATAGCGATCCTAGCCGCCATCCTCTTCCCCGTTTTCGCGCGGGCAAGGGAAAAGGCCAGGCAAGCCAGTTGTCTGTCGAATCTCAAGCAACTCGGCATCGCCGCTAGGATGTACGCGCAGGACTACGACGAAAAGATGGTGCCCGTGGCAGTGTCGGGGCCTGTGGTTGGTGGCAACGGTGTCTGGTGGATGGTGAACCTGCAGCCCTACATCAAAAACATCCAGGTTCTCCATTGCCCTTCGTATTCCGGCGGCGGATACTGCACCAATACCGGGGGCTGTGAGCCGGGTCAGCCCAGCCCGACGCCCTATCGGTACTTCGCCGGTTACGGCATGAACTACTGGTTCCCGACGCCCTACGCAGAGGGGCAGATAGAGGACGTATCGGGCACGTACCTATTCATGGACTCGGCGTGTGTAATAGCTGGGCCTGATCCCTGGGCCGGCTTCAGGACGGCGTACCTAAGGCATAATGAGGGCGCCGATATTGTGTTCGTGGATGGCCATGCCAAGTGGCAGAAGGAGTCCAACATACCCTCGACCTGGGTCGGCGGATGGACGCCAGCCGGTAACGATTAGGTAGGCGTGTCTACCCGTGCGAACGCAGGTAGCGGGGCGCTGTCCTGTTATGGGCGGCGCCTCGCTTTGGTTCCGCGGTCGTGATGCGCGCTTTGGGGGATACGGTTTCGAGCGGCACAAGGGCTACGCGACTAGGCAGCATCAGCAGGCACGGCGGCCTCTGGCCTTGTGCCCGCTTGCTTGCGCAGGCTACGGCTGCTTTCGGGGTGCTCAGAGCTAACTTGGCAAGTCCATCCACTCAGGGCCGCTGAGGAAGAGGCGTTATGCGATGGCGGCGGCCGCGAGAGGTCGTGCTTGGTGGTGACCTCGCGGGCCGGGGTTTGCGCCTGCGCGGTGTGCAGAAGCCGCTCTTCTGGCGGTCAGCTAATGCCGAGGGCTGCGGCGGCCGGCTCGATTGGGGCGCGGTGGGCGAAAATGTCGGCCCAGGGGTCGCCACGGGACTGCAGCATTGGCGGCACGGTCAGCATGTTGAAAGCGTAGCTGTCCGCGTGTTCCAGCTCTTGCCATCGCAGGGGCGTGGACACGGATGCAACGTCGGTGGCCCGCAGCGACCAGGGGGCCGGTAAAGTCTTGCCGCGGACGTTCTGCATGTGGTCTACGAGGACCTTGCCTCTTCGTTTCTCTATGCGCCACTCAGCCGTGATGAGGTCTGGGTAGGCTGCAGCCAGCCTTTGGGCCAGGCGCCGTGCCAATTCCCTGGTGGTCTCGAAGCGATACCTGCGGATTATTGGCACGAAGAGGTGCAGGCCGGTTTTTCCAGAGGTCTTGACGAAGGCCGTCAATCCCCACTCCGCGAGCTGCTCGCTCACTATCGCCGCCACGCGCTTGCATGTTGCGAGGGCTTCCAGGCGGTGAATTTCAGCGTCTTGTTCGGGAGCCGCTTTCGTCCAGGGGTCGAGGTCGAAGACGATGTAGTCCGGATAATTCAGGGCGCAGGCCTCGACGGCCTCGTGGGAGCCAGCAGCGGTTTCGGGCCATGGATTGCCGTCAGCCGAGACACGCGCGTACCAGGCATGCATCTCGATGTCAGCCGTGTTTGCGAGCCACAGCAGAGCGGCGGGATTGTCGCACACCACGCAGCGCACGTCCCGCCGCGCCGAGGGCGCATAAATGGCCACCAGTCGGACGTAGTCGGGAGCTGGTTCGTGCCAGTCTCGTTGGTAGAAGGAATTGCCCGCCAGGCCGTCCACGTAGCGTCGTAGCGTGAGCGGCCGGTCTCGCAGATACGGCACGAGCCACGGCGATACCTCTGCGTAATAGGCTAGGAAATCCCGCTTCAGCAGGGGGCGTCTGCCCGCCACCTGTGGCCAGAACACCTTCCCCAGATTCGTCAGCCGCACCTTGCCTTCGGGCAAGTGGACGGTGAGATGGATGACCTTGGCGGAGCGGATTTCCTCGGCGAGGGCCTGCGCCTGCGTGGGCGAGAGGCTTGTAGCGGTGGGAGGGTGTGGAAGGGACGTGTTGTGGGCAGGTTGGTGCCTGCCGGCCGGTTGGCGCTTTCCGCCTTTGCGCTCCGAGGGGTCTTCGGTCAAGTTGCTCACCCCGCCTGTGCACGGGCCCGCTTGACGCCGGCCCTCTCGGTTGAGCTCTTGGATGGCCTGCGGCGGCAAATCCTGCCATAAGTTCGCTCAGCCTGGGCACCGCGCCTCGTGGCAAATCTTTGCGCCACGCCAGCCCGCTGGTTAGGCGCCCGCCGCCTTTGCCTCGCCGGGTGTGGCCGCGGCTGGGGCCTGCACAGCCTCAAGCGACGGACACAGGCGCGCGGCGCGAGCAGCCAGCCTCTGCCAAAGCTGCCATGCCATCCGCACGCGCTCTGCCATGAAGCGCGGTTGGTCTATGTGGCGGACGTATTCGAAGGCCTGCCGAACGGCCCTGGTAGCCTGTTCGTCGGAAGCCAAGGCGCCTGCGAGGGCCGTGGCCACGTCGCGCTTGTCCTCCTCGACGGCCAGCGCAGCCGCCATCACGGCCTGACAGTCACGGCACGTGCGTAGGCTGGGGCAAGTTCCTGGTTCGTGGCCTCCGCCAGCGACGGGCGGCGCAAGGTAGTGCCGCGCCGCATCCTCGATAATCTCCGCCGCCAAGCGCAGGTCGTCTTCTGCTTGTGTCTCACGTGACACCTCGCGCGCCTTCCACAGCAGGAGCATATAGGTATTGACGATGCCCCAGTGCTCCGGCGGGACTTTCACGGGCCTTGTCTGGGCCGTCGCCAGCGGCCTATCCAGCCGTGTCGCCACGGACTTATCCGTCATCTGCCCCAGCGGCTGAACGAGGGGAAAAGCTTCCTTTAATCGGGCCGCCCATAGCTCCGCCACATTCTTGGGCGGCTGGCCGTACAGCTTGGCGTCGCCCGCGTACACGCTCACTAGGAAGGTCTTGCCGATGAATACGCTCCACAGGCCGCCACGCTGAACCACTATCATGTTCGGCTTACCAACGTCTTCGCGACTTATGGCCTCACAGATTTGCTGGTCAATGGCCTGCACTCGCGCCGCGAGCGTCCCGTAGGGGCCAGGGTCAACCACCCGAAAGACCACCCGCCCTGCGACGATGACCGGCAGGGGCGAAGACGCGACAACAACCGAAAAGCTTGCTGCGGCCAATGCTGCTGTCCAAGGCCTCATGTTAGCTTTGTCTCCTTTGGCTGAGGATCCGACAACCGACAAAGCACCAAACTTCTTTCCCGGCGCACATTCGAAATCTTGGACGCCCCATTACGGCAAAGGTTTCAGCCGAGAGCGGCCCCAGCGATTAGTCGTCGGCGAGCAGCGAGAGCTGCCCCACGGATCCGGCCACGCGGCGGCCCCCGATGGTGATGAAGGGCGCGGCCTTGGTCAGGCGCACCCCGAAAAAGGAAAGCTGTCGAGAATCGGTGAGCCGGCCCTGGCGGCGCGCGGCAAGAATGCGCCCCACCGCCACGGGGCCGAAGCCAGGCACCCGAAGAAGTTCTTCCCGCCCAGCCGTGTTCACCTCCAGGGGAAAGAACTCCGGATGGGCCGCCGCCCAGGCGAGCTTCGGATCGCGGTCTAACGGCAGACTCCCGTCCGCGCTGAAGACCAGCTCGTCCACGGTGAACCCGTACTGGCGCACGAGATAGTCGGCCTGGTACAGCCGCCGTTCACGTATTTCGGGCGTTGCGGGGAGACCATCGAGAGGGGTTCCCGCAACTGGCTGGAAGGCTGAGTAGTAAACGCGGCGCAGCCCGAGAGAACGGTAGAGGCGGAAGGAGGTGTGGAGGAGCTCGGCATCGGTTTCGCCCGCCGCCCCTGCTACGTATTGAGTGGTGACGCCGGAGGGTATGCCAACCGCTGCGGCATGGCGCACGGCCTTCTGCAGGGTACCCAGTAGTTCGCGAGAGAAGTCCTTGTCGGGTGCGATGCGTGCCAGGCGGTCGGCGCTTGGAGCCTCCAAGTTCACCGAGACGCGGCTAGCTAGCCGGACGGTCTCCTCTATTGCCGGGTCGGACGCCCCAGGGAGAATTTTCAGGTGCATGTATCCCTGGTAGCCATAGCGCCGCCGCAGAATCTTGGCGGTATCAACAATGAGGGCCTGGGCGTCGTCGGGGTCCGAGGGTATTGCGCTGGATAGAAAAAGCCCCTGCACCAGCCCGCGGCGCTCCATTTCAATGAAGGCGTGGGCGAGCTCTTCTGGGCGAAAAGCGGCGCGAGGTGTGTCCGTGCCGGCGCGAAGGGCGCAATAAGCACAGTTGTTGCGGCAGGCATTTGTCATCAGCACCTTCAAAACGGGCATACACCGCCCACCAGCGGCGGCGGGGTAGATGCAGCGCTCGAGGCCAGTGAGAGTACAGCCCGTGGATTGGTGCGCGCCTATTGCCTCGGCCGGCCTGCTTCCTGGCGCGGATACGTCATAACGCGCCTGCTCGCCGAGGAGGTCCAGCTTTTGCTCAATGGTTGCCCGAGCCATTACGGTTTCATTATACAAACATCAGTTCGCCACGTCAACTGGACTGCACTGGCAACCATGTAATGCCTGGGCGCGGCAGCATAAAAGCGGGGCGCCGGTCTTGGACACACAGAGCAAATCTATGGTTCTCGCGAGACCGGTCGTAGGTCATTCTGCGCGACGTGCTGCTGCACAGCGCGTGCCGCTGGAGAAAGGAGTAGTACTCGGGCTGGGGAAAAGCTCGTCCCCGCCCGGCAGACGCAGCCGGCTTCCGTGCTGCGCTCGGCGGCCGGCGAAGGAAGGCCAAGATGACGCCCAAGGAACGAATGCTGACGGCGATGAGGCACGGGATACCGGACCGCGTTCCCGTGGCGCCAGACATGTCGAACATGATACCCGCGCGCCTGACCGGAAAGCCTTTTTGGGACATCTACCTTTACCAGGATCCACCTTTGTGGCTGGCATACATCGAGGCGGTGAAGCATTTCGGCATTGACGGCTTTCTGGACTACCAGGTTGGCGTAATCTTTCCCGACGAATTGCCGGCACCCGACCCCAATCCGTGGCAGCTTGCCATAGTTGAGCGCCGGCCCGATAGGCTGGTCACGCAGGCCTTTCGCAGGGTCGGAGGGGAGCTGCAGTGGGCCACCACTTGTGATGTTTACCCACGCGACGACCCGCCCACCTACGCCCTGCCGCTTGAGAAGGTGGGCTTGCCGCCCGTGCCGGACCGCTGGGAGCCGGTTGAGGGCATCAAGCAATGGCCCACAGGCCCAGAGCTTTTCTACATGGCCTACGAGCTGATGGGCGATTATGGCGTGGTGGGCATGGTGTGTGGCACGAGCTGCGTGCTTTACGGTGAGGCCGGCGTCTACGAGTACTACGACAACCCGGGGCGGGCGCGGGCCAGGACCGCTGAGGCCCTGGAGGCCGCCCGCCGTCGCTTTGACAACATCATGCGCATGAAGATAAAGCCTGACTATATTTCCTGTGGCGCTTCGGGCACCCTAATCTTCCAGACCGTAGAGATGTTCCGTAAGCTTTCCCTGCCGGTGGTGCAGGCCGTCACAAGTTGGTGCAAGGGGGCCGGCATCGTCAGCCACGTACACTCCTGTGGCCCGGAGCGCGAGCTTGTCAAAATCTGCGCCGAAGAGACCGACTTGGACGTAATTGATCCCCTGGAAGTGCCCCCCATGGGGGACTGCGACTTGGCTGAGCTCAAGCGCCTTTACGGGCACAAACTCTGCCTCAAGGGGAATCTGCACACCACGGCCGTCATGCTTAGGGGCACCTACCAGGACGTTCTTGAGGCTTCGCGGAAGGCGATAGAGGATGCCGCGGAGGGCGGCGGATTCATCCTCTCCACAGGCGACCAGTGTGGCCGAGACACTCCCGACGAGAATATCCAGGCCATGATTGAAGCCGCGGAGCTTTACGGACGATATTGAGCCAGAGGCCACGAGCCTAGTCTTAGCAGATGCCGTGGTAGCACCTTCGCGACGGTGCTGTGCGCTGCTATCTGTCCCAGGCTTCAGGCAAGCCGCCGTGGGAGGAACGCTAATGCAGCGCGCGGCGGAAGGCCCTTGCTGGCCTTGGTGCTTTCTATGTGAATAGGTGGGCGCAGGCGGGGCATTGGGGGTCGCGTGCCAAATCGTAGGTGGCAAAGGTCATATCGGCGCAATCGTAGACCAACAGCTTGCCCAGCAGGGGCCTGCCGAATCCGGTAAGGATTTTGATGGCCTCGATGGCGCCGAGAGCCCCCAGGCTGCCTGAGACGGCTCCCAGTACCGGAAACCCGTACGGTTCCCACCAGTCGGGCACTTCGGGCAGCAGACACCTCACACAGGGCGTCCGCCCAGGCACTATCGTCGTCAACTGGGCTTCCATTTCGTCCATGCCGGCGAAGACCATCGGCTTTCCTAGTTTCACGCATGCGTCGCTAAGCCACAGTCGCTCATTGAAATCCGGCGTTGCCGAGCAGACGATGTCGGCCTCGGCGACCCATTCCTCGACCCGCTCCGGCGTTGGCTCGTCGCTGATGGCCCATACGTCGCAGTCTGGATTGAAGCGCTGGATGGTCTCCTGGGCCTGGGGTGCGCGGGGCTGGCCGATGCCGTCGCCGCGCATGAGTATTTGGCGGTTGAGGTTGGATGGTGTGAGCCTGCCGGCATGGGCGAGGATAAGCCGGCCGATGCCTGCCGCAGCCAGCCACAGAGCCGTCGGCCCCCCCCAGGCCACCAACCCGCATTACCATGGCCGTGGCCTTCTTGAGCTTCTCCTGGGCTTGTTCTCCGAAGCCCGCTATCATCATTTGGCGGCGGTATTTTTCGCGTTCGAAGTCGCTCAGGCTGCTCACGGCGGTCACCTCGGCGTGCTTGCAGTGCGGCAGTATGGTTGCAATGCTGCCGAAGGTCAACGCGCTGAAGCTGGGCGCTGGTTCCCGGTGAAGGATGGCGACAGGGCGACAAGAAAGGCTGCTTGGTGATGCGGAGGCGGGGTTTGCTGGCTCAGGAGGGTGAGTATGCACAGCGCGAGGCAACGAAAGGTCTCTTTTCGCGCGAGGGCGGCGGCGGTGGTGGGGGTGGCGGTTTTGCTGGCGACGGCCGGCTATGGACAAGAGAGAAAGCAGGATGGCCGGCTCCTCTGGCGTATTGGCCTTCCCGACCGTGACTACCGAGAGTTCGCCATCGCTGGCCACTATCCTGAGTATAGCGCCCGCTTCCCCAAGGACGTAGTTTACCGGATTGGCGAGAGCGACCCGGCGAGAGACTGGCCCTTCATACATCCTGGGCCCCAAGACGCCTGGGCCGGCAGCCGCACTCATGTCTTCCGAATAGAGTTCGACCTGGCGACGGTGCCGGCTGGCGCATGCAGGCTCACAGTGGACCTTGTCAATTCCCATTACGCCAGCCCGCCTTTGCTTGAGATTAACGTCAACGACCGAAGGACTTACCGTGTCAAGCTGCCGGCCGGCGGCACCGACGAGGCATTGACGAACCCGGCAGCGGGCAGGCCGTTGTCTATCCCCATTCTGTTCCCTGCCGCCCATCTGGTGGCGGGGAGTAATTTCATCACTTTGACCGCAAGCAGGGGAAGCTGGCTGCTTTACGATGCCATAACTCTCGAAGGAGGCCTGGCCATGCCCAGGGGCCCCCAACTGGCCCTTGTAGAGGCTGGATCCACGATGTTCTTCCGCCTGGACAGGGGAAAACTGAAGCAGGCCCTGAGGGTGAACATCACCAACACGGGCCTGGAGGGGCAGGCAGAGCTGGAGCTCAGCGGCGGGCAGGAGCTTCGCACGACGGTTGAGTTGTCGCCCGGCGTCACAGCCGTCTACCTGCTGGTGGAGCCCCTTGACAGCCCGACGCCCCTCCACCTGAGTGTTACGGCTGGTGACGAGCGGAAGACGGTGGATTTCGAGGGCCGACCCGAACGCAAATGGCGCCTGTACATCATTCCTTCCGTTCACACCGACATCGGCTACACCGGCTTGCAAGAGGAAACCTTTGTCCGGCACGACGAAAACACCGCCTTGGCCCTCGACCTTTGTGACCGCTTCCCGGGCTTTCGCTGGAACCTCGAGGTAGCCTGGCAGGCTTATCATTTTCAGCGCTCGCGCCCGGAGCTTCAGGGGAGGCTTTTGCAGCGGCTTCGGGAGGGCCGCGTGGGGCTTGGCGCCCTATACCTGAACATGCTCACGGGCTTATGCTCGGGCGAGGAAATTGTAGAGTGCCTTGCGCGGGCGCAGCAGTTAGCACGGGAGAACGGCTTCGCAGCGGAAGCCGCCACCCTCACTGACGTTCCTACAAGTGTCGGGACGCTCCCCATGCTCCTGGCTAAGGCTGGCGTGCGGTATTTTGCTCAGGGCATGAATGAGTATCGCGGGCCGGTGTCGCAGGCGGCCGACCGCCGAATGCTCTCGGCGCCTTTTTGGTGGGAGGGGCCGGACGGGTCACGGGTACTGACGTGGTTGGCGCCGGGTTATGCTCATGCCGCCGGGCTACTCTTGGCCGACGATGAAGACGAAGCCCTTGCCCACATCGTCGCTTACCTGCGCGGCTTCGATCGTCCGGACTATCCTTACGATGCGTGCTTGGCCTTTGGCGCCTTTGGTGACAATCAGCCTCTCGACCCTAGGCTGGCTGAGGCAGTGGCGGCTCTCCAGGAGCGCTGGGAGTATCCCAAGATCCTTCTCGCACGTGATGACGAGTTCTTCCGCTACGTTGAGCGTAGGTGGGCCGATGAGCTACCGGTATTCCGTGGAGACATGGGCGTGTACTGGGAGGACGGGGCGGGTTCATCGGCCTTCGAGACGGCTCTGGTGAGGTGGGCGAAGACGAGGCTCGAGACGGCGCAACGCTGGTTCGCGCTGGCTGCTACCTCCACGAAGCCGACGGCGGAGGCTTTTCCCAGGGAGGCCCTCCGCGACGCCTGGGACGAAGTCCTGTTCTACGACGAGCATACCTGGGGAGCCTGGTGCAGCATTTCCGCGCCTGAGAGCGAGCAGACGCGCAAGCAATGGGAGTACAAAGCTGCCTTTGCTCAGCGGGCGGCGGCCAAGGCGGAAGCCCTGCAGCGGCGGGGTTTGATTGCCGCCTGGCGGGCAGTAGGGTCAGCGGGTGGTGCCCCACAGGGGGCTGTGGTCGTTTTCAATCAGCATTCCTGGCCGCGTGATATGGTGGTGCTGGTGAGGGGCGCCGTTAGCGGAAACGCACTGGTAAGAGATCCGTCGGGCAAAGCGGTACCAGCGCAGGCGGTGCCCAGCGGTTTGATGTTTCTCGCAGAAAAGGTGCCGCCCATGGGGTATCGGGCGTATACCCTGGCGGGGTCGCCTCCTGGCCAGGGGCCGCTTATGGGGGAGGCATTGCTGCGCCGCGGCCCCGATGAGTGGAGTTGGCAGACCGAGGACTTGCGGCTGCGTTTCGACCGGTCAACGGGCGCAATCATCAGTTTGCAGGATGCCCACGATGATTATGAATGGACGGACGGCACGAGCGGCCATGGCCTAAATGAGTTTCTTTACCTTCTCGGCGGCGAGGATACGCGCCTGGTGGAGAATGGCCGGCCGCCGGCACAGTTGACGCCTGCTACTCATGCCACGGCGCGGGTGGAGCTCGTGGAAAATGGGCCAGTGCGGGCCGTGCTGCGGGTAGTACGTAGGGGGCCTGCAGGACCGGCTGTGGATACCTACCTACTCTTTGGTCCGAAAGGCCGACTGGACATCATAAACGTGGTCCACAAGCAAGCCACTTACGCCAAAGAGGCGGGCTACTTTGCTTTTCCCTTCCGCTTCGAGTACCCGGAAGAAGCCCAGGCCTACATCGAGCTTCCTTACGGTTGGTTGGACGTAGAGAATGAGCAGCTTCCGGGTGGCTGCCGGGAATGGTATTGCACACAAAGTTTCGCAGCAGCCAGCGACCGCGAGAGGACGGCGATACTTGCCACGCCCCACGCTCCCCTGCTTACCGTGGCAGACATTTTCCGTGGCAGGTGGCGCACCAGCATTGAAGGCCGGCGCGGTCATCTGTTCGCTTACGTGTTCAACAACTACTGGCCCACGAACTATAAGGCCTCGCAGGGCGGCGACTTGCTGTTCTCTTTTTCGCTTGACTTGCGCAGAGGGGCCTTCGATCCGGTTGCCGCCACGCGGTTCGGTTGGGAGCGGCTGGCGGGCATGAGCGATCCACGGCAGACGGCAGAGCCGGAGGTGTGGCAGGTGGCTGACTTTGAGGCGCGGCCTGGGCCGCCTCCACCACGCTCCGAGGATACGTTCCTGCGGCTGGATGGGGAGGGGGCTGGGGCTGAGTGCCCGGTGCTTGTCGGGGGGTTGGGCTGGGCTGGCGAGCGGCTCGTGGTGCGTCTGTATAACCCTGCCGCACAACCCATCACGGTCGCCCTCAGCATCCCCGGGCGTCCGGCCAAGGAGGCTTTCCAAGCGAATCTTTTCGGGGTGGTGCAGGGAAGAGGCAGGGCGGGGAAGGTGGCCTCAGCGACAGTGAGCGGGCGGAGCGTAGCAGCGGTCGCCTTGGCTTGGTGAGGCAGTTAGGGCGCACCGACCTGGACCACCAGGACGCCAGCCAGGGTCAGGGCGGTTACGAGGCCGCTGGCGATGAGCACGCCCAGGGTCACCGCCGCCATGGTGCGCACAAAGGACATGCCCACCAACGCCCCGATGACCGCAGAAGTCCACGCGCCGGTGCCGGGTAGCGGCACCGCGCAGAAAAAAACCAGCGCGGCAAAGCCGTATTTGTCCACCAGGGGTCTCTTGCGTTCCGCCCGCCCCACAGACCACCGAAAAAGCCGTCCGACCACCGGCTTGTCCGCGAGCCTTTCGGTAAGCCAGTCAAGACCGGCCACAATGGGCACCACGGCGAGGACGTTCGCCGCGACGGCGGTTAGCCAGACCCTCCAGAGAGGCAAATGCAGCACAAGCAAGCCGACGGGAATTCCGCCGCGAAGTTCGCTTACCGGAGCTGCGGAAAGCACCGCCACAATCACGTCCGGCGGAAGGTTGTGAAGAGCCTCGAACAGCTTCTCAGTCATTGGCGGAGCCTCGGTGTGTTGAGCAGTGGGCGGGACGGGCCCGTCGGGACAACTTCAGCGGAGGTCTCAGCCGAAGAGCCTGCTGCTGCCGGCGCGGCTGCGAGGTCTTCGTTGCGGCCGATGCGAATCAGCGAGGCTAAGGCCACCCAAAACAGCCCGGCGACGGGCATAAGATAGAAGGCAGGCCCAACGAAAAGGCCGAGGATTTCCGAAAAGACCATTGCGAAAAGGCCGGCGGTAAGGAAGCGATACTCGGCGGGGCGCGTGGCAGCGAGGGCTCCGAAGCCGGCTCGAAGGGCATGAAGACAGAGGGCAATTAGCAAGAAGCCTCCTGGAAAGCCCAGTTCGCGAAAGGCACGGCCGAATTCTCCCTCGACAACGCCGGCGGCGATATCCGAGACGGTGGCACCGCCGCCCAACAAGCCTGCGGCACGCCCGATGCCGATGCCAGTGGCCACCCCAACGCCTAGAGGATGTCGCAAAGCGCTCTGCCAGCCGCGGGACAGGGGTGTGAGGATGCGGTTAAGAGTCCAAGTCGGCTCGAAGAGCCAAGAGATGCGCTCAACGGCCTGGGGAGCTGCCAGGCGCAAGGCCGCATAGCCAAGGATAGTCAGTAGGATGGCCCCGCTGAGCACGGTGCGGGCGTGCCTCGCGAGCAGGAAGACCAGGACCGCAGTTGAGAGCATGGCAGCCGCAGCAAGGCGTCCTCCACTGGAAATGGCGCCTGCCGCTATCAACACCGTGGCCGCCAGTGACATTGCTCGCACGCTGACCGGCAGGAAGCTGGCCAGGCCAAGCGCCAACGCCATGGGTAGCATGGTGGCCATGTAGTGGCCGAAGATGCCAGGATGGGGAAGAGTGCTCATCGAGCGATACACGCCTTCGACTATACCTAGGCGCTGGACGTACTCGAAGTTGCGGCTGATGCGCAGGAGGTGGTCATAGCCGATCTGCTGCTGGATGACGCCGTAGAGACCCACGAGGGCAGCGGCGAGGACCATAGTAATCAAGAAGGGCAGAATTTGGCTGCGGTGCCGCAGCGCGTCATAAGCGAGAAAGAAGACAGGGAGCCAGCCTATCCAACTGCGCAGCCCGGCGAGGGCGGCCAGAGCGCTGCCGGTGGCGACGTTAGCGGTTTCCAACAACACCCAGGCCGAGAAAAGGAACAGGTAAAGGGCGGTGCGAGTGCGGAGCGCTTCCGAACGGAAGCCCTGGAGCTGTAGAAATAGCCATCGCAACAGGCAGGCCCACAACACTACGTCCTTGAGCAGCAGTGTGAACCACCCCGGCAGCACCCCCTTGGATATGCCGTCAATGGCGGAGACCAGCATCAGCATGGCCAGGCCCTCGACGGAGGAGACCAAGGCAAGCACGACGGCTGCCACAGCCAGGGCCCAAAGAGCTACCTGCGCTGCTTGGCCGGATGTTGCAAACACGGCCGCTACCGCCCCAGCGGTGATAAGTAGAGGCCTGGGATACCAGTAAGTCATGCGGGCCGGAGGCTTCATGGCGGCTGACTTGTACGTGTCCCCCCAAAGGGCGCGCCGGACGGTGGACAATTATAGCGCTCCTCGTGAGCACGGGCGAGCCTAGGGCGGGCAGGTGACACCGCAACGATGACGTTCCGAGTTTTGCGATGAATGAGCAGCTTTGCAAGTTGGCTTCATTCGGCAGGGCCTGCTCTGGCGTTTTCGATGGGGAGGAGCATGGGCAGCGTCGGAGGTTGTTGTTCGCCCGGCTGAGGTGGCGCGGGAGTAAGGGGACGAGACACGGTGTCAAATCTGGCCGACGTGCCGTCTGGGCTGGTGGTTAGGATAGTGTTGGTAAGCCGGGCGAGGAGAGTGGCCGGAGCTAGGAGCTGACCTTCGCAGCGAAAGGTTGGCGCGGTCAAAAGGAGGTCGCGCCCTGCGAGGGTGAAGCGGCGGCTGCCGGCGCGCAGTATGGCTAAGCCGTGCGGGGTTTGGACGCGCAGGGCTTGAGCTGCTTCATCCCAACTCGTGGGCACGCCGAGGGCCGCCAGGACAGGACGCGCGGCCAGGAGCAGGCAGCCTTGATGACGGGCGGAGAGCGGGCGCGGCTCGATGGGCCTGCCGTCCACAAAAGTGGCCGTGGTGGAAAGTGTGAAGAGGGTTTCGCCGCGGGCTTCGGCTACCAGGACTCGAGCTGGCGGAGCGGGCGCGAGCCCCCGCACCTGCGAGAGTGTCAGCATTTCCACGCCCCTTGCCTTGAGCTTGGGCAAAGCGAGGGATAAGGCCGCCACGGTACGGCTGCGGTCTAGGCCGCCGTCGTGCATAAGAATGACGGCCCCGTCGCGGGCGCCGGCAAGGATGCGCGTTGCAATGACCTCCGCTGGCGGCCGCTGCCAGTCTCGTGTGTCTACGTCCCAGAGCACCGTCCGGTACCCCAGCCCGGCTACCTGCTGTTTCACTCTAGCGTTGAGCGCGCCGTAGGGCGGACGGAACCACCGCACGGGGCCGGCGACTAGGCCGGAAATGGCATCCACGTTGCGCGCCAGCTCCCAGGCTACTCGGGTAGGGCTAAGCCGCGTGAAGAAAGGGTGGCTGTAGCTGTGTAGGCCAACTTCATGGCCTTCGGCAACCTCCCGTCGCACCAAGCTAGGCCATCGGGCCGCCCACTGGCCCAACACGAAGAAGCTCGCCTTGGCACCGTGGCTGGCGAGGAGGTCGAGCACCTTGGGCGTCCACGTGGGGTGCGGGCCGTCGTCAAAGGTGAGGGCGATCCGGACGCGCGCCGGCGCCGCGACCGTCATTTGCTCAGCGGCTGCGCGGCGGCCACTGAGCTTGCCCTCTACATGCCGGACGATGGTGACCCCGCTGGGCGGCACCTTCGAGCATCTCACGATTTCCCTGACCGGTTCGCGGAGGTCTCTGCCGGGGCGTACCTCAAGCCGGTCGCGCCAGCGTAGGATATAGTCGGGTGGAACGGTCACTCCGGCGAGGACGAAGCATGGCGGCTCACCGCCGCCGGGCTTCAGGACGCTTCCCCTTACGTCTAAGAGGTCGCCCGGGCGGGCGTGGGTTGCACGGACGATGCGCGCAGCCTCGGCTGCGGTGAGACCGACGCGCGTCAGGTGGCCGTCAACTCGTGGGCTGGCGGCGATTACTGCGAGGCAGGCGATGGTCGCCGCCGCGACGCCCGCGCCCACCCACCACAGAGCCCTGCGGTGGTTCATCGCTGGCCGCGCATCCGTGACGGCACTGAAAAAAGCATACGCGCTCGGCAGGTGTGGCTTGTCCATGTCAGACCTCGCCGGCCACCTCGGCGAGTGGCCAACCACACCCCGCCTTCGGGACGGGCCTTCGGTGTTGGGCGGCTGGCAAATCCAGCCGTCTAAAGAGTAACTTCGAGGCGGCGGAGGGCAGCATTCCACTCAGCCGTGCATCCGAACAGCTCGGCCAGGGGCTTCACAGGTACCCAGAGCCGGCCGCCGGCGCGAAAAGTGGCGGCCCCGATGGATTGGGCCTCGCCGTTGACAATGACTTTCGCCGCCCCTGGGAGAACGCGGACGGTCAGGTTGCCGCGCTTAACTTGCACAAAGTTGTAGCGTGGCCCCCAGACTATGGAACCTCCGATGTGGCGGATGAGGTCGGTCAGAGTGATATAGATGTAGCCGCCGCGGCGGACGGCGTGTTTCTCCAGGTCACCCTCGCGTCCATTGAACCACACTATCTCCCGCGGTATGTGGCGGCGGTAATACTTGCCAAAGAGTGGAACCTCGGAAGAGGCCTGTGACACGGCGGCGTAGCCAATGTCGAGCGCCGGTGGCAACAAGGCCAGGCGGAGGCTTTCGGCGTCTGGCCCGGCGGCCTCTGCGTGTGCAGCGCCGCTCGCCCCGCAGATCACGGCCAGGAGTACCACGACCGTCCTCATCGTTCGTCCCTCCAGGGAACCACGGGGTGCTGCCGCCAATATACCACACCGCCTCCCCGGGGGTCAAAGCTGGCCCCGCCCTGGTCTGCGCCACACGCCCGCGCCGCGGGCGTCATGGTCCCAGCGGCTCGATTTTAACGTTTTCGTACCGGACGACGGTGTGGCCTTGGCTATTACTCCATCGTCGTGGGGAGAGGGCTATGCCACCAGCCGGAAGCGGGCCGAGGCCGAGGGTGCCTCGGTCGGTGGCCGTCCCAAGCTGTTTTCCGTCCAAAAGGACTGTCAGGGTTGGTGCATCTGCTCCTTGCACCTCAATTGTCAGCTCATGAGGGCCGAGGGCCAAAGTAAGCGGCCAGTTCGCCAACGTGGCTTCGTCGGTGGTGCTGTGGCCTTGGTAGCTCTTATGAACCTGCACCTCTCGGTTGGTGAACTCGACGAAATACCCGTCGGTGCCGCGACATCGGACCCCGAACCACGGCCCATCGCGCCAATCGGAGCCCAGCTCGAGGACCTCGAAGCGGACAGTCAGGCGGTAGTCCTGCAGGTTCGGTGGGCCACCCCGCAACCCGGTGGGTGTCCAGGCGTCGTTGCCGCCGTCCCGGCCCACCAGACCGTCCCGCGCAACCTGCCATTCTCCCCCAGCCACTACCCACGGCGGCCCTGGGGCCTTACCAACCTCGTGCAGGGAGAAGTCGTCGTCAAAGGGGTCCGCGGCGAAGGTGAGAAAGCCGAAGCGATCGGGTTCGTGGTATGACCGGCGGGTCGGCGACCAGGCTGAGAACTCGACGTTCTTCTCGGCATCCTTCGGGTCTGGGCGGTCAATGCGGTAAAAGTTCACTCGCCAGGTTGCGCCGGGCCGAGGCTGGTCATAAGCCGGGGCCAGATCCGCCAGGGGAATGGCCATCTCGCATACCCAGCCGCGGTCGCGGTCCGTGCGGTCACCTGGCGTGCCGTTTACGCTAACGGCAGTCTTCCAACCGGCTGAGTCCCAGGCAATCATTTGGGCCAGCGACGGGAAATTCGGCCGAATGATGTTGAGGTCAACCACCGTATTGAGCGGGTTGACCTCGAATTCCTTGTAGTTGCGACCGTCGCCGTCGTGGTCAACGAACACCTCCACGACTTCCTCTTCCCAAAGGTGTTGGTCGCGCTGGCGCATTGTGGCCCAGACGTCGGTGTCCTCGCATTCGAAGGCCACGTAGAGGTTTTCGCGATCCCAGCGGGTCTTGACACGGGTCGGCTGGTTTGGGCCACCTTCGAGGCGGATGGTCTTCTGCAAGTCGAAGGCGGGCACTTCCTGCCAAGCTGCTTCATCCAGCTTGCCGTCTACGGTGATGGGCTTGTGCGTGAAGTAGCAAAGCCCGGCCGTCGGCGGCGCGAGAGTGTTGGCCAGCACCCAGCCGAGCAGGTCGCTGACCAGCGGCTGAGTAAGCTCAGGCTGAGCGAGGAGTGTTGACCACACGTACATTACCCGCCCTGGTGCGCATGGGCCGGTCCTGTACTCGATGAAGGCGGCGCCATCGCCGTAAGATTTGCCGGTCTGGTCGGCCAGGGAGATGAGGGGTACATATTTGTTCTCTTCGCCGACGACGTTGACGATGGGCCGCCAGCGTTCGTCCACGGGCCGGTCCTTGTCAGCCAGCGGAAAAGCAAAAGACTTTGGCAAGGACCTAAACACGTCTTGGCCCGGCGCAACGGTGAAGATGAGCTTGCGGTCGCGCGGGGCCTTCTCCCAGCCCGCGACATCAACTCCCTCCAGCTTGTCGAGGCGATCGGCAGCTCCCGAGCCGCAGATTGGAAGCCCGAATTTGGGCGCACTTACAACTACCTTGCCGGCTTCGTTGTAATAGAAGGGGAAGGGCTGATGCGGAAGGACCAGCAGGGTGCCACCTTGAGCCAAGTAGCGCTGCAGCGCCCGGTCGCCGTCCCCCGTGGTGTTCACCGACTGGTAGTACGCTTCGCCACCAAGGTAGATGGCTATCCAGTAGCGCTCGGCGGAGAAGATATCCGGGTCAACGAGCTGCTGCGGTGTAAGAAACGTGACGTGGCGTAGCAGCCGCGCTTTCTGCAGGAGGACGGCGAGAGGGCTGCTGCGGGGGTTGTCCTGGGGCGCCGGAAGTATGGCGATTCGCCCCGAGGCCTTCTCGAACAACGGCGCCAACTTGGCAATCGCTTCGACCGCCTGCGCTTGGGCCACAGCTTGCTCCTGGGCCGTGCGAAGGGCTTTCAGGATGGCGGCGAGCTTGGCGTCGGCGCCGCCGTCTTGGTAAACGGTCGCCGCAAACAGCGTGCAGCCTCGGGCCTCCAGGGCAGTTACTTCACCAGGCACGGGAGCCTCGGCCAGCCCAACTTCCCACTCAAAGCAGGGTGGCCAGCCCCTTAGAGCCGGTACGGCCCGCTTGAGGTCAACGGTGACCGGTTTGCCACCAGCCGTGACGATGAGTTTGGCATTCTGGTCAACTTCGCCGACCAGGGCAAAGAAATGGCGACCAGGGAGCCGCACACGCACTGTGGCGTCCCGGACTCCGAGCCGGCCCCCGTTGAGATTGGCGTCAATGATGTCGAAGGGCACCCCATAAACGTAGCGCAGGCCTGGATCGAAACCGGCCCACGAGTCGGGGTCCTCCCAGTCCGTGCTTAGGCGGCGGTTGGCTGAGGCACGCAAATCGGCGGCGCAGAAACCCGGTGGCATCGAGGGGGCTTCGCCCGTGCGCGTCCGCGCGATTTCGCATGGCAAGACCGGCGCGCTTTCGTCAATCTTTCCGATGCCGATGACGTCGCCGTACCGACACCCACGGATGGTCACGGTGTCCCAGCGGAAGGGCATTTCTTCGTAGTCGCGTCCTCGGACGAGTTCTATGTCCTGGCCGTTGCGCCGCAACACGACTGGTTTGCCCCGCAGGTCGAACATTGGAAAAGTCACGTTTATGGCGAAGGGTTCGGGCTGGCCTAAACCGTAGCGAACGAGGCGGAAGCTGCACTGGCCCTCCCCGTAATAGCGATAGTCCGCGACATCGGTATGGGAGCCGACGCGGTCGGGGTCGGGTGGGCCGGTGCGGACAGTGCGGTCGCTTTCGATTCTAAGGGGCGGCATGCCTGGCGAGCGGTTCCACGCGAGGGCTGCCTTTTCCCCGCAGGTGACGCGGACAGTGGCTTCACCAATAGGCCAGGCTATCCACTCCACCCCGCCCCACAAGCCACCGAAGCTCACCCGCCCGCCCACAGGCCCCCGTCCGGGATACAGGGAGTAGATTTCCGTAAAGGCGTCTCCGTACTGGCGGACGGTGGGATACCACTCGTCGCGGAAAAGTTCGTGCCAGCGCTCACAGGCGCCGCGAATGTAGTGGCCCAGCCACGGGTCGCCAGTGGCGAGGTAGGTCATGATAGCGGCGTAGGTTACGCACAACACTTCATTGGAGCAGGCGGCGCCGAGCCAGGAGATGCCGGAGTTGGGTTCGCAGAAGCTGAAGGCGTCCACGTTGTCCATGTCGTCGTTGTCTGACAGCCACGTAGGCAGGAAGTGGTACATGGCGTTGCGAGCGAGGCGGTAGGCGAGCTCGGCTTTGTCGCGGCGGGTGGGGTCATTGCGGAAGGTGTAGTAGTAGCGCAGGCAATAGGCGGTCACGGGTGCCGCGCTCCAGCAAAACTGCGCACAGGGCACGTCAGCGTAGTCGTTGCGGGTATACAGGAAATGCTTGCTCCACATTAGCTGGCCGTCAATGATGTCGAGGTATTTGCCGTAGGTGGTTGGGTCGTTGCGGTATGCGTCCAGGAATAAGAGAGCCATCTGCCAGTTCTGGGCGTTGTGGGTTGAGGGCACGCCATCGCCGAACATGTCCGCGCCCTCGCCCTCAAGGCACTGCTGCCAGGCGCAACACCGCTCGCCGTCCACGGTCATCCAGGTGACGCGGGGAGCCATGAACTCGATGTTGTCGCGGATGGCGTCAATGGAGGCCTGGTCGCCGGCTGCGTATACGTAGTCAACTTCCGGTCTGTCCCAGCCCACGCCGCCGAATACGAGGCTGCCGGGCTTCCACCAGTTGGCATTATGCGTACCAGGCTCGACGCGGCCATACATCCGCCCGAGCCGTATCGGGCCGAAGCCGCCAGGCCTGTGGGCATCCGGCAGCCAGCTAAGGTCGGTCACCCGCGGCACGTCCGGCAGGAGGTCCCCGTAGCGCGTGCGGACGAACTCCTGCACGATTAAATTCGGGTCGCGGTCAGGGCCGGCCTCCAGGCTCCAGAGAAAGTGAAAATGCGAAGACACCACAGCCGGCAGCTCTTCGGGATAACGAAGGGTTTCCCGGTAGCCCCAGGGGAAGGGCCAGGCAAGGGTTATGAATTGCTCCAGGTTGTTCTGCTTCCATACGTAGGCCGTGGCGATTTCCTTTTCGGTGTGGTCGGTAAGACGGGCGGCGTGGAAGTCGTAGCAGGCAAAGATTCTTCGCTGCGGCCACCAAAGGCCTACGTCGGGCATCGGGTGCGCGCCCAAGGGTGGCGCATAGGTCCAGTTGTCGCTCCACTCGCTGCGTATCTGCTTGCCATAGCCCGTCTGGTTACCCTGCATCGGATATGGGTCGGTGACGGGGGTGGGGATTTGCCATCCGCGATGATAGAACATCTGGGCGCCGGGCAGTGGCATGGCCAGGAAATGAAAGGGCACGGTGCCGAACACTCGCTCCCATGCGGCTCTATCGAAGGCCTGAAGGTGCAGGGTGAAGGCGACCACGGGATAGGGGTCGTCCGGGCGCAGCTCGATGGCCACCGAGGAATTAGGCCCCAGCTTGGGCGTCGGTGACGAAGACAGCGGGCCGATCACCAGCCGCTGAGGGTCCAGGCCCTTTTCGATGAAGGCTTTCTCCGCCCAGATGTTGCCCGCCGTACCTAAATAGACGTCGAAGCGAGCCTTGCTGGCCGCTGGCCTGACGGTGAAGCCGACTATTCTGCCGGCCTCGGCAAGTGTGTCCACCGTCACCTTGCCGTTGGTGATGGACTGAGCCACCCCCGGCCCGGCGGTGATGACGCCCGCAAGCGCAACGCAAATCAGCTCGCTCGCTCGCATTTCTACTTCACCCCCTGACGTGCTGGTCTACCGCTTCCTGCCAGCCTTCGGCGTTGGCGACGAGCCATCGGTGGCCGCGCTTTACGAAAAGGACGGTGACCGAGTAGTGGTTGGTGGCTGTGCCTTCGGCATGCTCGTGCCAGACCGTTACGAAGACGAGAGCGGTGGCCCGTCCTTTGTCGGACACGGCGAGGCCTTGTAGGCTGGCTTTGACGCGGACGGAGCTGAAGCTACGGCCTGCCTCCAGTGCCAGGCGCCTGAGGTCGTTCTTGGTAAAGCCGGAACGGTCTGAGTAGTCTTCGGCCACGTAGCTCAGCAGGCGTCCCCAATCGCCTTGATTTGCGGCCTGCTCGGCATCCGCGATGACGGCCAAAATTCGGTCTCGGTCGCTCAGGCGCGGCATAAGGCCAAGATAGCCGACGGCCAGGCCGCCGGCGACCAGGACAGCACTGAGAGCTATAGCCCATTTAGGCACGAGGCCGGTATCGCCTCCCCCTGGCCGTCCCAAGCCCTGCCAAGGGGCCGCCTGGCCGCCCTGCCCTAAAGCGGCGGCACCTCAACCGGCTGTCCGAGCTCCGCCGACTTCCACACAGCTTCAGTTAGACGGATGACCCGCAGGCCGCACTCCGGTGGCGCTTGGATCTCTTCCTCTCCACGGATGGCGGCGATGAAGTTGGCGTCCGGATTGCTAAAACCTGGTAGGTCGGTGCCTTTGTGGACGGTGCGCTGCTCCCCGCCAATCCATTCGTGGACTTCGTCGCCTCGGATGGCCAGAGTGCCCTTCTCACACCACAGCGTGATGTCCTCGAGCCAGTTGACCGAGTGGCCGACGACGGAGACATTACACAGGGCGCCACCTTGGAATTCGACGCTCATCGCCGTGAGTATGTCCACCTCGGCCTCAAGATTGTTTTCGAAGGCAAACACACGCACCGGCTCGGCGTTGGTCATCCACAGGATAATGTCAATGAGATGGCTGCCGGAGTCGTTGAGCTGGCCCCCACAGGACAGGTCTTTCTGCACGCGCCAGGCCCTCCTCGGGAACTGGCTGGCGTACCAGTTTTGCGACTGCAGGGCCGAGACGAAAGTTAGGCTGCCTAATTCTCCGCTCTGGATGCGCTGGCGGCAGTAGCGGTATGGCCCCATGAAGTGGCGCTGATAGGAGATGCCCATCACCAGCCCCGTGGAGCGAACCTTGTCCACGACGGCGCGGGCCTGCTCGGTAGTGCACACCATGGGCTTTTCGCAGAGCACATGAAGGCCGCGGTCTAGCGAGTCCATGATTTGCTCAAAGTGGAAGACGTGGGGAGTGCTGATTACTACCGCGTCCATGGCGACTTCGTCGAGCATCCGGCGGAAGTCGTCAAAGGTGGGCACTTCAGCCAGGGAGGGGTGCTGCTTGGCCGCGGCTGCCAGTGCGTCGTGGCTGGGATCGCTGATGCCGACGATTTTCGTGCCCTTGATGTTGAGCAAGCTGCCCATGTGGTGGCGGGCATTGCCGCCAGAGCCAATGACGCCAATGCGCAAAGCTTCCGACATTGTGTCAAGACCTCGCTTGCGTTTCAGAAGTATAGCGCCGGATAAGAGCGCCGAGCTGGCAGGTTCTCTCCTCGGGGGGACTATCCTTGCTGCGCCACGTAGAAGTGCGGCAAGGTGCGGTCGAGAATTCAGCCCAGGCACCGCTCAGGCGGCGAGGCAGAATGTCTGCGAGAGGCGGCAGTTCGAAACGAATGTTGCTGGCCGTTGTGGTGGTCCTGCCGGAAAACCTGAAGGTGCGGCCTGGGTGCGGCCTGAGGCATGTCCGGTCGAGCTTGGCGACCCTGCCATCCCAGGTGTGTGTGTCCTGCAGGCCTGAATGCGCTGGGTGTGCAGCCTGCGGAGGCTGTGGTCTGCGGTCAGGGATTGATGACCCAGATGGTGGGGCGGCCCTCGAGCTGGTCGAGGGTCTCGCGGCCCACGAAGATGAAGTTGCCCGCCTCGCGACGAACCTTCCACTCATCAGGCAGGGCCTCAAGGAAATCGCCGATGGTGCCTATATCGAAATGGGCCGAGTGACTGGTCTTGTAGTGCATCGGGATTGCGATGGCAGGTTGGAGCTGGCGAATGACCTCGACGGCTTCTTTAGGGCCAATGGTGTAATTGCCGCCAACGGGCACGAAGAGCACGTCTACGGGCTTGAGCTGGGCTACCTGCTCGGCGGTCAGCACCTGGCCCAGGTCGCCGAGATGGCAGAGGGTGATATCGTCTTGTTGCCAACGATAGATGACTATATCTCCTCGCGCACGCACAGCCGGCGTGGACCAGTGGGGGGCCTTGATGCCGAGAACCGTCAGCTTGCCGGCCTGGAACTGTCCCGTTTTGGCGATGAAAGGCTCCCGGGGGCACTCAACAGCCTGGCAATTGGCGTGGTCGAAGTGAGCGTGACTGGCTAGGCACACGTCGGCCTGCCACCGAGGCATGGGATAGCCCACGCTCTCATCGAAGGGGTCGAGGACCACCCGAAAGCCTTCGCTATCCGTGACGGTGAAGCAGGCGTGTCCGTGGTAGAGTATCGTCACGCCCTTGGGCTGGTTAGCCATGGTGGCATCCCCCTGCCCCTGGCGGCTACAACCGACCAGGAACAACACAGCCGCCAGGGCAACGAATCTGCGACCTGTGCACAGCGGCCAGGCAGCAGGTCTGGCTAAGGTGCGCTGTGGCGCCTGCGTACCGGTGCGGTCAGTTGTCGAGCAGGTGCGGTGCGAAAGGCTCAAGGTAATCCCGCCACTTGGCGTTGCTCAAAGCTGCCCGGAAAGTCGAATAGCTCAAATACGGTATTAGTCGAGGCTTCTGAGGACTGCGCAGAAGCTTCAGGTTGACCTGCTCGGGAGTACGGTTACCCTTCTTGTGGTTACACTCCGGGCAGCAAGCGACCAAGTTCTCCCAAGTATGCAACCCGCCTTGCTCCCGCGGGATGACGTGGTCAATGGTGAGAGTGCGGCTCTCTCGGCCGCAGTACTGACATCGAAAGCCGTCCCGAGCCAGGATGCCTCGGCGCGAAAGCTTTAGTTCCGGCAAGGGGCGGCGGACGAGGTAGTTCAGACGCACGACGGAGGGCATCCGGTAGCGCCGAGTAGGAGTGGTGATGTACTCCGAGTCTTCCTCGACGACCTTCGCCTTGCCAACGACGACAAGGGACATGGCTCGCCGCCAGGTCGTGACGTTGAGCGGCTCGTAGTTCTGATTGAGCACAAGCACCTGCCCAGCCATTTCTTTCTCAGCTCTGCCTCGGCAAAGCAAACGGCCCGCGGGCAAAAGCACTCACGCGGGCCGCGGTTGGCACAAGAAAGCCGCAGGCCCCAGTTGGTAGAACTGGTAGGCGTGACCAGCCACACACAACTTGTTTCCTGGCAGTTGTGCCATCGGTCGCACCGTGGTAATGGTAGCCCCGGGCTCGCCGAATGTCAACTCATTCCGGCCGCCGCAGGGGGCTTGCGAGCACGTCTCTCGAGCTGCCGGTGGCAGGACAGCTTTGAAGGCAAGCCCAGCCCCTGGGCGCATCTTGCGCCTGCGGGCCGGACACGATACTCTATCCCACGCTGCGTAAGGCATTCTAACACCGCGCGTGCCGCTGTCTTTCAGTCCTTGGTCTGGACGCTGAGGCGGCTCGGGAGGCACACCATGGAACTCCCCATCCGCTTTATGAAACGCACGATTCGCTGTGGCGAGTTGCGCGAGGAGCACGTTGGCCAGACGGTCACGCTCAACGGCTGGGTGCACCGCCGTCGCGACCACGGGGGCCTTTTGTTCCTGGACCTTCGTGACCGTGCGGGTATCGTCCAGGTGGTCTGCGATCCTTCGGAGGCGCCGGAGGCTCATCGCACGGCCGACCAAGCTCGGCCAGAATACGTCCTGGCCGTGCGCGGCGAGGTTGCCCGCCGCCCCGCGGGGACCGAAAATCCCAAGATTCCCACCGGTCAGGTTGAGGTGCGCGCTCGCGAGGTGGAAATCCTGAACGTCGCTGAGACGCCGCCCTTTGCCATTGACGACCCTTCGGCTCCGGTGGACGAGCTGGTGCGGATGAAGTACCGCTATCTGGACCTGCGTACCGAGAGGATGCAGCGCAATCTTTACCTGCGGCACAAGGCGGCCCAGGCGGCCCGTGAATTCTTGAACGCCGAAGGCTTTTGGGAAATCGAGACGCCGATACTCTTCCGACCTACCCCTGAAGGGGCGCGCGACTACCTTGTGCCGAGCCGGGTGAATCCAGGGCGGTTCTACGCGCTGCCCCAGTCGCCCCAAATCCTCAAGCAGCTCCTTATGGTTGCGGGTATTGACAGGTACTATCAGATAGCCCGCTGCTTCCGCGACGAGGACCTTCGTGCCGACCGCCAGCCCGAGCACACGCAGATTGACCTCGAGATGAGCTTCGTCGAGCGCGACGACATCTTTGACGTCGTCGAGCGCCTCATGGCCCACATCTTTCGCACCACCATCGGCTACGAACTTCCTTTACCCTTCCCGCGCATCACTTACCACGAGGCCAAAGAACGCTACGGCACAGACAAGCCCGACATCCGCTTCGGGATGGAGCTGAAAGACCTCACCGACATCGCCCGCCAGACCGAGTTTAGGATCTTCCGCCAGGCCGTGGAACTTGGCGGCCAGGTCAAGGCCATATGCGCCCCCGGCTGTGCTTCCTACTCGCGCGCCGAGCTTGACGGCCTTGCTGAATTCGCCAAGTCGCACAAGGCCGGAGGACTTGCCTGGATTGCTTTTTCTGCTGACGGCGGGGCCAGGGGCCCTGTCGCGAAATTCTTCTCCGAAGCCCAGCTCGCCGAGGTCCAGGCGCGCTTGGAAGCCAATCCGGGCGATTTGGCGCTCATTGTTGCCGACCAGCCTTCCATTGTGGCCGAAGCCTTGGACTGGCTCCGCCGCGAGATGGCCGCCCGCCTCGGCCTCATTCCCGAAGGCGTCTTCCGGCCCCTTTGGGTCGTGGATTTCCCTATGTTTGCCTGGAACGAGGAAGAGCAACGTTGGGATCCCGAGCACCATCCCTTCTGCATGCCTCATCCCGACGACATTGAGCTGCTGGAGACCGATCCGGGCCGCGTGCGGGCCCTTGCCTACGATCTTGTCATCAACGGTACCGAGTGTGCCTCCGGCAGCATCCGTATCCACCGCCGCGACATCCAAGAGGCCATCTTTCGGCTGCTCAACATCGGTCCAGAAGAGGCCGAAGAGCGCTTCGGGTTCCTTTTGCGGGCCTTTGAGTACGGGGCTCCTCCGCACGGTGGCATCGCCCCAGGCTTTGACCGCATCTGCGCGCTCCTGGCCGGCGAGACTTCCATCCGCCAGGTCATTGCCTTCCCCAAGACTCAACAAGCTCAGTGCCTGATGAGCGGGGCGCCGTCGTCCGTGGATCCCAAACAACTCCGGGAGCTGAGCATCCGCCTAGACCTACCCCAACCCTAAGCCTTTTGCGCTGTGCCTTACCGCCCCTTCGGGGGGATGCAAGCAGCGCCGCCTCCAGCGCCTCCTAAGGCCCTTGCTCCTCGCTTGTCTGCGGCGGATTTGTCGCGCGCAGGTACGTCTTCGCCTTCTGCTCCACGACCTCAACTAGACCGCGGTCAAGTAGCTCGTGAACGCTCTTGGCGACTTCGTTGGGATGGGCGCCGAGGCCCACGGCAATATCGGTTACGGTGCACGGGCGGCGCCGAAGCAGCTCAAGGATGGCCGTGGCGAGATTTTCGTCAGCGGTGGTGGCGGCTGTTGGGGGGGCCGTCGGGCCGACTATTTCCGCCAGCGGCCCGAGAATCTCACACGCCTGCGCCAGCCGCTCCGCCTTCACAGGTCGCGCGAAGGCCTCGGCCGGCGGACGCACGACGGTGGTCACCTGCACCTTATCGGGCATTATCTTGGCCACGGCTTTCGCCAGCGCCTGCATATCTTCATCCGAGGTATTCAAACCGTCCACGAGCATTACCTCAAGCCAGAATGCACCGCCGAATTCCTCGCGCATCGCGGCGAGGCCATCTATGATGCGGTCCAGGTCTAGGCCGGGGTGTGGCCTGTTGACACGCTGGAAGGACGCGGGGAGCGCCGCGTCGAGAGATGGAATGAGCAGGTTGGCTTGCGACAACTGGGACCGCACGTCCTCGTCCCACAGCAGCGATCCGTTGGTAAGCACCGCGACTGGAATGTCGCTGTGAGTTCGCGCCCAGCGGATGACTTCGCCGATCTCGGAGTTCAGCGTGGGCTCGCCGGAACCGGAGAGCGTCAAATAGTTGGCTTGGCCACCTGTTTCGAGCCAATGGTGCAGCTCGGCGATAATGCTCTGGGCGGCAACGTAGGCCTCGCGCTGGACGGTCTGGTGTGTCGTGCGGCCAAGCTGGCAGTATACGCAGTCGAAGCTACAGGTCTTCAGGGGCACAGGGTCAATGCCGAGGGACCGGCCGAGCCGTCGGGACGGCACAGGGCCGAAAAGGTACCGGTAGCCAGTGTCAGGCATCGCAAAATACGTCCTTTGGCCGAGCTGGGTGTGCTGACCGCCGGTCAGCTTGAGGTCGCAAGAAAGTCCAAGGCCCCCTCCCACGCGTCACGTATGCCGCGCGACACCACCCCATCGTAGTATTCCACTAGGGGCGTTCGGGCGCACGTGGATCGCGTCACATTGCTGTCGAAGGGCAGCAGGGCAAGCACGGGCGTGCCCTGCACTCGGCTAAACTTCTCGATTTGCGCCGTGTTGGCTGGATTGATGTCGGCCTTGTTGATAATGACTGCTGTGGGAATGCGAAGCTTGCGGGCCAGCGCTACGACGCGCTCTAAATCGTGGATTCCCGACAGCGTCGGCTCAGTGACGAGGACCACGAGGCTAACGTCGGTCATAGTGGCCACGGCTGTACAGCCAATGCCCGGCGGGCCGTCAAGCAGGACGAGGTTGCGTCCAAGCGCCGTCGCCACATCCTCGGCTTGTTTGCGCACCACGGTGACGAGCCGCCCCGAGTTTTCTGCGCCGGGAGACAGCCGGGCGTGGCTCAAGGGGCCATAGGGCGTGTCGGAAAGAAAGTAGCGGCCGCTTAGGGTAGGCTCCAGCCGCAAGGCGCCCTGGGGACAAGCTAGGACGCATAACTTACAACCCTCGCAGGCTATGACATCCACATGGCTTGGCGCGATCGCTGCGAAGCGACACCGCCTCTCGCATTCTCCACACCCGACGCAAAGGCTCTCGTCGCGGACGGCAACCTTCCCGCCGTAAAAGTCGTGAGCCTCGCGCACCTGAGGGCGCAGAAGCAAATACAGGTTGGCGGCGTCTACATCGCAGTCCGCGAGCACGGCGTCGCGCGCCAGGGCTGCCCATGAAGCAAGAACTGTGGTCTTGCCCGTGCCGCCCTTGCCGCTCATCACGGCTATCTGCCTCAGTTGCCTTGTCATTGCTTTAGTTCGCCCGTCCCTTGGTCTTACCAGTCGGTTTGGCCCGTTTCGCCTGGGCCGCTCGGCCCTCGACGCCCTTAGCATCGCCTCCGGTGGCGCCGCTCAGGGACGGTCAGAGTGCGCCTCCGTAAGCCTCTGGCGAGGCCGCATACCAAACTGAGGCCGTAGGTCCGGCTACGGCACGCCCTCCTCTTTATCTGGCACGTAATAGCCTGCCTCGCTGCCGGTCATGAGGCCTGTGCGCATCGGTGCGGTGGCGTCAAAACCTGGCACGGTCGCCACTTCTATTCGATACGTATTCGCCTATCGCTTCGATAACCTGTGCTAGCTGTTCCCGCCATTCCGGAAGGGCATGGACCAGGGTTTCGCCGCGTGAGTAGGCCTCGGCAATCGAGCGCTCCTCGGGTATCTGCAGAAGCAATGGCAGCCCTTCGCTCTGGCAGTAGTCCTGTATGATTGCATCGCTGCCGTTCAGGCCTGCGCGGTTTAGTATCACCCCGCATGGCACGCCCAAGGTGCGGCAGGTCTCGACGGCCGCCGCAAGGTCGCTCAGGCCGAAGGGCGTTGGCTCGGTCACCAAAACGCAGAAACTGGCGCCGGCAACGGACTCCTGCATTGGGCACGCAGTTCCTGGCGGGCAGTCAATTATTGCCAACCGGTCCTCAGCGGTATGCTTCTTCACCGCCCGGATGAGCGGGCTACTGCGCTGTACACCTATGTTTGTGCGTCCCTGCCAGAAATCTATCCCCTCAACGGTAGCGCCATGGTCCACCACGCCGATAGGCTTGGCCACCTCTGAAATCGCCCCTACCGGACAGACAAAGGCGCAAACGCCGCAACCGGCGCAAAGGTCTGGGAAAGTAACTATAGTGCCGCGCATGGCGGCAATCGCGCTGAACTGGCACTCCTCCGCACACCGGCCACAGCCTGTGCAAGCTTCGTGGTCAACGAGTGGGAATAGGATTGTCACCTCTTCGCGCTCGCCAATCTGTGGCCGTAAGAGAAGGTGGGCATTGGGTTCCTCGACATCACAATCCAACAACTGCACGGCTCGGCCCAATGACGCGGCCGTCACCGCCAGGCTCGTCGCCAGCAGCGTCTTGCCGGTCCCGCCCTTGCCGGCGGCTACGGCAACCGTGCAGCTAGGACGGTCGCGGTGTCCGTCGGTGTCCTTGGGCTGCACCGGTTGGGTTGACATATCTAGCTCGAGCCTCGCCTGCCACGGCCGCCGCAGTAACCCCTGCCGCCACCCATACCTCCGCCTCCGGCACCGCCGCGCCCTCTGCCCCCACCCATTCCTTGTCCGCGCCCCCGGCCCATGCCGGCGCCAGGGCCAGAGCCAGGCCCCGCAGGACCCTGGAGGCCCCCCGGCGGCATTGAGGCCGTCCCTGAATGAGCAGGCGCTGTCGGCCCACCGACTAACTGCAACCTCCCCTCCTTGAATGCCTGGACGGCCTCCCGGACAGTCATCCCAGGGTTGGCCACGTAAGCTGCTATTCCGCCAGCCGCAAGCATTTGGGATGCATTAGGGCCGTAATTGCCAGCTATTACGGCTTCCGCGCCGGCCCTGGCGACAGCCTGCGCAGCTTGGATGCCAGCTCCGCTGCCCGCCGCAGCCCCGCTGTTCTCAAGGGCTGCCCACTCAAGCGTGTCGGTATCCACAATCACAAACCATGCACACCGGCCAAAGCGCGGGTCACAAGGTGCGTCAATGCTGTTGCCTGTCGCTGCCACAGCGATTTTCATGCCTAGCTCATCTCCTATGGGCAATCCGGTAGGGCGGGGGCAGGTCGTGCGGCCGAGCTGCCCCCGCCGCGAATCCATCCCTACTCCTTTTCGGATTCGAGGGATGAGATTTGGGCCTGCAGTTGCTCGAGCTGCTGCCGGAGCATCTCAGCCTGCTGCCGCAAGAAGGCTAGCCTGGCCTCTTTCATGGCGGGCTGAACGCCCATGCTCGGCTGCACTGCCTGCCAGGCTGCCGCCATTTGCGGCATAGGCCACTGGCCGGTCAGCAGGAACTGGGCGCACGGTCCGAGGCCAGTCGGCGACCGGCCGACCCAGCCAGGGGAATAGCCGAACCGCATCCATCCCGGCAGGCCCGTAGCGTAGTACATGTTCCTTCGGCGCATGTGAATCACCCTCCTTTCACCTTTTTTTGCGACACTCAGTCATCCGCTGCTCGCTTGGATCTCAACCTCGCCCTCAGATCCGAAAGCGAGAATGTCTCCCGTGCCAAGGGAAACCACGCGGCCAGCAAATGTGCGCTGCAAAACGTGCACCGCCGCAAGGCCCGTGCAATGGCAGGGCGCTATGGCCTTCACCCCGAGCGCATTTAGTCTTTCGGCCACCATTGCCACAGTATCTTCGTTCCGCCCCGCGAGGTGGAAGCCGCCAACGATGAGGCCGATGGTATCTGAGCCGGTCAGGTGCTTGGCATAGGCCGCAATGTTTGCGACGCCGCGATGAGCACAACCAGTCACGACCACAGGCCCTTGTGCCGAGTTAGCCACAAGCGCCAACTCGTCGGCAAAATCGTCTTTCACCAATTCGCCGTTCTCTTCTGCAAGCAGCCCAGCGTCCGACTGTTCTGGGCCTGCAACGGGCACCTTACCGGTCACCCGAAGCCCCTCGCCAATCGTCAATGGGACACTGGTCCACACCCAACGCGCACCAAGGCGTTCGTAGCACTCCTTGGACACAGGCGGGCCTATCTCTCGCAGCCCACCGGAGACATCGCGCGCGACCCGGCGGCGGAAGGCGAGCGGATGGGCCACGACCCGCTGAGGGCCGGTGGCCTGAAGCAGCGCTGCCAGCCCGCCGATGTGGTCGTAATGCCCGTGGGAAATCACCACGGCGTCGAGGCCGGAGAGGCTGATGCCCAAGGCCGCGGCCGTATCCAGGGCGGTGTCGGTAGGCGGCCCCGTATCGAACATCACCCGATGACTGGGGGTCTCGACAAGCGCGCTAAAGCCGTGCCTGCCGGCAAGGCCCTTCAGGCCCGCCGCGTTGTCGCACAGAATGGTTATCTTGAGGCCGAGTTCAGTGCTCACAGGGATTCTCCGCGCCGGTCAACCGGCCGGCCGCGAACTCCTCAAGGACTTGCTCGATGCCGCCGGAAATGCCGGCGAGCACCTGGATGCCGCCTTCGCTCAGCATCTCCACCGCACGCGGCCCGATGCCGCCCGTGACAAGGCATCCCACGCCCAATTCGCGCATCAGCATTGGCAGTCGGCCAGGCTCGTGGCCCGGATTCGCTACCCAGGTCTGGGCCACGACCCGGCCGTCCTCAACCGTGGCCACCACGTAGCCCTCGCAGCGCCCGAAATGAGCTGACACTTGCTGTCCGTCAGCGGCTATCGCAACTTTCGTGGTGCTCATTGTCCTCGCTCCTCTATCTGTTTTTTACTCATACCTTAGCGCGCTCTGCTCTGGCCGAATTTGTGCCAGAGGGGTCTGTTCAAGGAAGCTCGCGGCACCGCTCCGCGAAGCGAACCATGGCTCCTCCGAGGCGCTCCAAAAGGGTGGCCCATTCCTTTAGGTGCTCGCGGCCCGCTGGCGTAATCTGGTACAGCCGCCGATCCGGTCCCGCAGGCCCCGGCTGCCACCGCGAGGATACGTAGCCGTTCTCCTCGAGCGTGCGAAGGGTCCTGTAAACGGCAGCAGCGTCAATCTCGGAATCGGTCAGGCCGGTCTCGTGAACCCGCTCCATCAGCTCGTAGCCATAGCGCCCCTTGCCGGTGGCCAGCAAGTAGAGCACGGTCGGCTCAACCAAGCGAGAGAGCCGGCCCATTCCGCATGAGCAGGGCCCGAAGTTAGGGCCGTGGCGATGGCAGTGGCGTCTCGGCATAGGCTATCTGCAATTAACATATACCCCGCTCTTTGCCGTGTCAATCCTGAAAGAAGAATTTTTTCTCCCCTCGTGCGCCTCGAGGTTTTTTCTTCGGTCGTTGGCCCCAGCGCTGGAGCGGTTCTGCTTGGGACCTCTCGGGAGCCGTCTGCTGGAAGACCAGTTCCGACGGCACCATTAATCGGACGGCCCGGCCGTGTTTGCGGTTGACCTTCGACGCCGCGCACCAGATGTCTTAGGCCGGAAAGAGTGTTTGTTGCCTCGGGGACTTGGATAGGCTATGATGGATGTGCCGTGCGGATGTACTGGGCATGATCGGAAAAGTTCAAAGGAGGATGGGCCAAATGATGGTCTCTCCCAACATGGCTGCCAAGCTGAGTGACCAAATCAATGCCGAATTTTACTCGTCCTATCTGTATTTGGGCATGGCTACGTGGTTTGACGCCCAGGGCTTGAAAGTATTTGCGCAGCGGTTTTTCAGGCAGGCCGAGGAAGAGTGGGGCCACGGCATGAAGATACTCAAGTACCTGCTCGAGGTAGGAGCCACAGTGGAGCTGAAGGAGATTGCGCGCCCAAGGCAAGACTGGGAAACGCCTGAGCAGGTCGTCCAGGCGACGTTAGATCATGAGCTCCACGTCACAAAGCTCATCAACGACCTGATGAAAGCTGCTGTCGAGGAAAGTGACTACGCTACCCAAAGCTTCCTGAAATGGTTTGTTGACGAGCAAGTTGAAGAAGTGTCGAGCATGACCGAGCTGCTGAATCTGGTGAAGACGGCTGGGCCGGACCGGATCATGCTAGTTGAGCAGCGGTTGGCTGCGATGATGGGCTGAATTTGAAGAGGAAGCCGGGGCGCGGCGACCGCCCAGAGGCTATGACGCCTGGTTGCGGTGGGGGAGTGTGAAAGGCGACGGCCTGCGCGGCGGGGGCCTTAGGCAGACATCTTATTGGACCTGCGGCAGGGAGCGTGAAACTGGGCCGCTGACGGCAAGTTGCCGGAGCGGCCCGATTATTTTGGGCGGTTGGGTTGTTGGGAAAGAGCTGCGGAGTGCAAGCTGCATCCGCGGCGCTCGCCAAGCAGCTTGCCTCTTGGCGTTGGGGCTGTTGCCTCGGGGCCGGAGGGCCGCGCGGCAGAGGGCAGGCTGCCCCTTAGTTTGGGGGTGTGTTGAACTCGGCACGTTGCATCTCGTCGCGTTGAGAGGCGGCCCAGCCAGTCTGGCGCGGCAGAACGCACGAATCTTTCGAGAACAGGCGGGAAGGACCGTTTGTTTAGTGACCATGAAAGGTGTTGCGATTGGCGATGAACAGCACCGGTTGGGCAGGTGACAGGCGATGGTGCCGTCGCGTCGGGAATGCAGCGGCCAGGTGAAGTTAGCAGTTGGGGCCGCCCTTTGGCTTATGGGGAGCGTGGGCGTGCTGTATGCTGCCGGTGTTTCGGCGGGGGCGTCTGTCGGTCTTCGACACGAAGGCCGGTGGCTCTACTATCGAGGTAAACCCGTTTTTCTTCTCGGCGTCGACCAGCAGCAGATGGCCTGCCAGAAAAACCGTGATTATGTCGCTAAGCTGGATCTTCTAAAGGCGTCGGGGATGAACAAGATTCGCATTTGGGGCAGCAACTATTTTATGCCGCCGGAGGAGGGTCTCCAGCCCGTGGCCTTTCGGGATGGCAGGTTCGACCTGGACAGGTGGGATGAGGCCTATTGGGCGCGGGTGAGGGATTTTGTGCAGAAGGCCAGGGCGCGTGGGATAATCGTGGAGTACACTCTGTTTGCTAACTATGCCGATCCGGAAGTGTGGAGCGGTAGGTACTCGGGCGGCATGTACTGGAACAAGGACAGGAACTGGAATGGTGCCTTCAGTGCCAACGCCGCCGGCAGCTTCATCCCCGAATTTTTCTACACCGGCGCCATGGGCCTGCGGCGGCATCCCGAGAGAACTACGTCTGGGCACGACGTGGCCTATTACCAGCGACGAATTGTGGACAAGACCCTCGCCGAGCTTAAGCGCTTTGACAACGTGTACTTCGAGCTGTTCAACGAATGGCCAGGCAAAGACGGCTTATGGCGCGAGGTTTATCCCTGGGCCCAGGAGCTGGCCGACTACCTTCACCGCCGCGGATGCATCGTCACGGTTCACGTGGCCAGCCCGACGACCCACGAGGCCCTGCCCTACTTCTGGGACCGGCCTTCAGTGGATGTGCTTGGCTTCCACACTTATGTGAGAACTCCCGATGAGGTCTTTGCGGTGTGGCAGCCGGCCTTCGCCAAGGGCAAGGTGCTTCAGACGAATGAGTCGTGGTCTTATTTGCAGGTCGATCCCGCGACCGTTGTGCGAGAGGCATGGGGCCACTTCCTTTGCGGCGCCTACTACAGCGCCTATCTCGACAGCCCCGACCAGATAGGCAGCAACGACGGCTGGAAGCAGGTGGCGTCGGCCTTTAGGGCCTTGCGGAGGATATCGGATTCGGTCCGTTTCTGGGAGATGGCGCCCGTGGATGGCTCGGGCCAGGATTATAAGTCAATCGTGAGACAGGGGCCTGGTGAGGGGGGCTGGCGCGTACTGTGTAAGCCTGGGCGGCAGTATGTTGTTTACTGCTGGGGACGGCCGACGGGAGCCGGGATGCGCCTCCGGCTGCCAGCGGGCCGGTATGCGTATCGTTGGCTGGATGCCCGCGACGGTGGCCGGCTGGCGGGCGGAGAAGTGGTCGGGACAGAGGACACGGTCATTCCTTCGCCGGCTGGTGACTGGGACGCAGATTTCGGCCTCGCCCTCGTCCTTGACCGGCGTTGATGCTGCGGAGAGGCGCACCGGCCCTTGACCTGTGTGAGGGTGCGGCTATATCTTCGCGGCGGGGAGTCCTCTTGGCCCGAGTCTTGAATGCGACGAAGGCCGCAGATACCTTCTCGCGGGCTGTGACGCCTCGGGCGGTAGCGCTTGGCCTGGCCGGCATCATTGGCGTCATTTTCTTCATTCACTGGGCCGAAATCGTTGTCTCGGCGCGCGGCCACTCGGCCCTGGCCAATACCAGCATCCCCGTTGGTGCCTTTGATGCGCTCCTGGTGCTCATGATGGCCAGTGGCCTGGTGAGGCGCCTCCGCCGCAGCTGGGGCCTCTCCGAAGGCGAGCTGGCCGTCGTTTACGCGATGATGGCGGTGGCGACGGTCCTGGCCTCATCAGGCGCCATGCATTTTCTCGTCCCCGCCCTCGCCTCGCCGTATTACTTTGCCTCGCCTGAAAACAAGTGGGAGATCCTCTTTCACCGCTACATCCCGCCGTGGATTTGCCCGCCGGACTCGCCGCTGCTGCGGCGGTTCTTTGACGGCGGCCCGATACCGGTCGGCTTGTGGCTTGGGCCATCGCTGGTATGGTCAGCTTTTCTGTTTGCCTTCGCCTTCTGCACGCTTTGCGCATCAGCCCTGCTTCGGCGCCAGTGGATTGAGCGCGAGCGCCTGACTTTTCCCACGGTGAATGTTGTCCTGGAAGTCACCTCATCACGGGGTTTGTTTTGGCGCAGTCCCGCTGCTTGGATAGGCATGGCCATTCCCTTTGCCATTGGGACACTTAACACCATTGCGGTCAATTACCCAACGGTGCCGCGCCTGGAAGTGCGCAATATTGATATTTCCTCGGCTTTCAGAGGCGCGCCGTGGAATGCCATCGGCGGCCTCTCGCTGTCTTTTTATCCCTTCGTGGTAGGTGTGGCTTACCTGCTCTCGCGCGAGGTGACTTTCTCGTGCTGGTTCTTTTTCCTGATGACCAAGGCGCAGCGCGTGTTGGGTGCGATTTTCGGCCTTGAGAACTGGGGGCGAGGTGGCTTGTCACGGTTTCCCTTTGATCAACACCAAGGTGCCGGCGCTTTCCTTGCGCTTACGGTGGTGGCGCTGTGGATTGGCCGGTCGGAGCTGGCGGCGCTCTTCAGGTCGGGGCTGGGCTTACAGCGGGGGTCGGTTGGAGATGAAGGGCCGCGGTGGCCAGCCGTAGGCTTTCTTGTATCTTTTGCGGGCCTGGTAGTTTTCTGTCGGGCGGCCGGGATGAATGCCGTCCTGGGGATAGTGCTTCTGCTGTTGGCCCTGGCGTATCTGACGGCCGCTACCCGCATCCGTGCGGAGACAGGTGACGCATGGCTTTTCGGGCCTTTAGTAGACCCTCAGACGCTCATAACCACAGCCTTGGGCACTCGTGCCTTGGGGCCGCAAGACCTGACGGCGATGGCGTACCTGTCAGTGGTGACGACCTTTGATTTGCGGTGCACGTCCATGCCGCATCAGCTAGACGCATACAAGCTGGCAGAGGTGCGCCGCATCCCGCCGGGGCGAATCACCGGCGCGCTCCTTGTGGCGCTAGCCTTGGGGATACCGGTAGCTTTCTGGGCAGCGCTGTGGGTGTGGCATCACGTTGGCGCCCTCGCCGGAGACGCGTGGCGGTTGGCCATGGGCCGGCGGCCCTTCGAGTTGCTGGGCACTCATCTGCAGATGCCCAGCCCTGCGGACCTGCCCGCCCTTGGCTTCGTCGCCGGCGGCTTTCTTGTCACCGTTGCGCTCGCTGTGCTTCGCAGTAGCCTCACAGCTTGGCCCTTCCATCCGGTTGGCTACGCCGTCGCCAACACCATCAGCATGGGCAACCAATGGTTTCCCTTCCTGCTGGCCTGGGCGTGTAAGAGCATTGTCCTGCGCTACGGGGGCCCCAAGCTTTATCGCCGCACCGTGCCCTTCTTCATTGGCCTGGTCGTGGGCGACTTCATCAACGGTGGCTTGTACACCTTCATCTCCTGCTTCTCGGCCACAATGAAGGTTTATCCCATCAACTGGTGAGACCGGGGCCAGGCCCCACAGACGGTCCGAGAGATGGGGAGGACGTTCGAGGGAATGGCACAAGGTTGGGCGTCGTGGAGCTTGGTCATCCGGGCCGTGCCTCGCACCGGCCTCATTGCGGCTGGGACTTTCTTGGGCGCCAGGCGTGCAGGCTTTCGGTGACCTCGCCGCCGCTCACTTCTTTCACGCCGCTTCCGTCGGCGGCCATGACAAAGAGCCGCTGCCCACCACCGCGGGTTGACACAAAGGCGATACTCCGTCCATCGGGTGACCACCGCGGCGCCCAGTCATCGGCTGGGTGATTAGTCAGGTTTGCCTGCTGGCCCGTTTTTAGGTCGAGCACCATGACCTCCCTGTTGCCCGCGGGGGAGCAGGCGAAGGTGAGCTTGGTGCCGTCGGGCGACCAGTGGGCTTCCTCGTTCCAGAAGAGGTTGCGACTGATGTGCTGGAGTCGCAGGCCCGCCAGGTCGCACAGGTAGAGGGCAATGTTACCCTCGCGGTGGGTGCGGAAGACCAGGAGGTTGCCGTCGGGCGAGAAGGCGGGGTCTCCGTCCCAGGCGTCGTGGCGGGAGATGTTGACAAGTCCGGTACCGTCAGGGGCACACACGTAGATTTCACGGTTCTCCCCGCGGTCGCTGACAAAGGCGATGAGGTTACCCGCAGGCGACCACACAGGAAGGCTGTCCCAAGCAGGGTGGCGGGTAACGTTGAAGGGCTCGCTGCCATCTGCCCGACAGATATAGACCTCACTGTTGTCGTCTCGGTCGCTTTCGAAGGCCAGGCGGGACCCGTCAGGGGACCAGCAGGGGAAATCTTCGAAGGCTCCAGGGCAGCGGGTGATGTTGGTGGGGCTCGAGCCGTCGGCGCGCATTACATAGATTTCCTGGTCGCCGTCGCGGTCGGTGACGAAGGCGATGCGGGTACCGTCGGGCGACCAGGCGGGGCGAGTGTCTTCCGCCGGGCTGTTAGTCAGGCGCTTGAGGCCTGTGCCATCGGCATTAACGAGATAGATTTCGGCGTTCCCCGCGCGGTCGGAGACGAAGATGAGCTGGCCGGAGGGCTCTTGAGCACCCCATCCGGCCGCCGAAAAGGTCAGCACCAGGCTCCAGGCGACTGCCGCCCTCATGGTCTTCAGAGGCTGGCTATGCTTGCAGTCTGGCTATGACGGCGCCCCACATGCACCAATTCAGCAAACGCTCCGATTGCTTCTCCGTTCCGCGGTGCACGCCTGCGAGAGTCAGCGAGCAGCTTGCGAGGAGGGCCAGGAAAGGTGAGTAGGGCTGCTTGCACCGGTGCTGAACAACTGTCGGTGCACTGCGGCACAGTTGGTGGCCGTCTGGGCAAGAAAGACTGCCTGGCAACCTGCTACCTTGGCGGGCTTCTCCATGTGTTGAAAGGGCAGAGGAGGGGGTCAGGACGCAACGGAGGTTTTACTGCAAGGCTCACACCGCGCCAAGCGACGGAGAAGCCTGCTTTTTCCGTCTGGACAGGGGCGAGAGGGCCATTGGGACATCCTTGCTGAAGCCACCGAGGCTTTTTCCGTCTGGGCAGGGGCAAGTCTTGCGGGAAACTGGGGCTGGTCGCCGCAGGCGCGTAGGAAGGGCTGCTGGTATGCCTGGGGAACCGGTGCCAGCGGTCCAGATGTCGGTCGGGGAATTGGAGGTGATGGCATGTTGGCGTGTGTGCTTGCCGGTGCTTTTGCACTGGCTGCGGCAGCTCGAGAGGATAATCTTCTTGCCAATCCTGGCTTCGAAGGTGGTGTGACAGCCGAGGGGGTGCCCGAAGGTGGCTGGTATCGGGCTTACGGGGACGCCAACTCACGCTGGGTTTTGGAGACGGGCAATGCTCATTCAGGCGAGAAATGCCTACGCTTGGAAGCTCCAACTATTCCGGAGCACAATCCGTCGGTGACTATCGAGCAGGCGGTGCCCGTGATGCCCGGCCGGAGTTACGTGCTTCGGGCATGGGTGCGGGGCACCCCAGGCGCCGAAGGACTGCTGGCGATTGTGTGGTTGGCTGCCGACCGTCGGTGGGTGAGTCATACAGGGCAAGGCTTCCGGTACAGCGCCGAGTGGACTAGCAGGCGACTGGTTGGCGTAGCGCCTCAGGGAGCAGCTTTCGGCGTGGCTCGTGTGGACATCCGTCAGCCCGGCACTGCCTGGGTGGATGACCTTTACTTGGCCGAGCGCAAAGCCCATAGCCTAAGGAGCAACATTTCGGGCGGTAAGGTCACGGCGGGCCAGCCCTTCGAATTCGCTGTTACGGCTTTGGATGCCGAGGGGATGCCGGTGGCGGGCGAGGAGGTGCGGGTTATCTTCAAACCGGGCGGCGATGGCGGCCTTCTGGCGGGTGCGCCGTCGGGCAAGCCCCGCAGTTCGGTGGAACTGACAACCGACGCCCAGGGGGCTGCTTGTGTGACGGTACGCCCAAGCTCGCGGCCGGGCCTAAAAGATGCCATCACGGCCTCCTGCGGTGCCGCGTCGCTGCGCGTGGAGCTACAGACGGCTAAGGTGGGCCAGCCCAGGAGCTACGGGGTAAGGCCTGCTGCTATGGTGGGCGGCCCAGGGGAAGCAGTCGGCGTTTTCGTGCAACTGCTGGGAAACTGTGGTGAGCCGGTGCCCATCGCTGGCCGTCGGCTGTTCTTTTCCATTGAGGGACCTGGTCGAGTGACGCCGACCAATGCGGTCACAGACCGTAACGGCACGGCTCGAACAACCCTGCGGCTTCCCAACCGCCTCTACGAGCGTGTGGCCGTGGGGGTGCGGGATGCCGAAGGCTTGAGCGGGAGGTCTGAGTTTCTGGTCGTCTCTCCGCCGGTGCGCAAAAACGTAATCCGCATCGGACCGGACGGTCATTTTGTCCTCCCCGATGGCGAGCCTTTCCTGCCCCTCGGCGGCTTGTATGCCAACTGGGTGCATCGTGTGATTGAGGGCAAGTGCGGGGACATCGTCTCGTGGTCCTTCAGCGATGCCAGCGACGAGGAACTGCGTGAGTGGTTTGCCTACCTTCGCGACAATGGTGTCAATGCTCTGCGGGCCATGTTGCGTGACCACACTGCCCGCGGCTGCGAGCCGATGGACATCATTGGCCGTGTCAATCTGGACCTGCTGCGCCGCTGGGAACATCTTATGGAGGTGGCACGGCCCTTTGGGATCCGCTTCCTCGTTACACTCCACGAGAGCTGGTACGCGACTTACGGCGCTTACTTCGATCGAGAAGTTCTGGAAAAGTGCGTCCTGCCCTACTACACAGCCGAAGAGCTTGCAGCCCTGCCGCCGTACCGTGCTCGTTTCCTGGTCGAGAAGCGAATGCTTGAGAGCACCGACGAGCCGATGACCGACCCCGACGTCCTATCCTGTCAGGCCGACTACCTGCGCGATTTGATTCCGCGCCTTCGCGGCAATCCGGACATCTTTGCTTACGAGATTGAGAACGAGCAGCCCAACGGGTATTTTGAGTGGACGGAGGCCCAGATTCGACTCATTCGCGCCCTGGATCCAAGCACGCCGATATGCGTGAGCCACCTCGGTGGAGGGCTTCTATCAGCCGACCCGCTGGCGTGGGGCCGGAAAACCAGCATTGATTTCTACACATACCACGTCTATCCAGGGGGAGCCGCTACTTCTGCCGAGATGGATTACGGTATCGTGGTGGCCGTCACAGCCCGCTACGCTCGGTTGGGCAAGCCGGTGTTTTCTGGGGAAGCCTTCGGAGATGAGTGGTATAAGGCCACGCCTGAGGCCCGCCGGCTAGGCGCTCGTGACTGCCTCTGGGCGCAGTTGCTCGGCGGCAATATCGGCTGCTTCTTCTGGAACACTGGTGATGAGGCCATTCGTGAGTTCCGCCTTGCGCGCCTGATTGCCGAGAGGGTGGGCTTTTTGCGTCGGCGTTGGGCTGCCCCAAAGATAGCCTTCGACGTCTCCCATCCTCTGACCGATGATCGCTTCTTCCAGACGCCCGAAGGGGCGGAAACGTATCGGGCGATGGGCGCAGCCGCTCGGGCGTGTCTGCGCCGAGGCGTCAGCTTTGGCTTTGCCCTCGATAGGCGGGAGGCCGGGCCGCGCCTGCTGAAGCTTTCCGAAGTTGACGCCGTAGCTTCCCTTCCGCCGGACATCGCCCTGCCGGAGGGTTTGGAGGCCCAGTACCTGGTCTCAGAAGATGCCAAGGCCTTCGTCTGCTACCTGCGGAACGTCGCACAAATCGTGCCTATTCAGGAAGATCCTAAGATGGGCTGGACGCGGGCGCGGCGGCCTATTGAGGTGAGGGTGTCCGTTCACCTGCCGCTACAGGCATCTCGACTCGAGGTCTACGACCTCGACGACGGCCGACAGTGGACTGTTTCCTTCGAGCAAGGCAAGCCCCTCAACCTCGGACTGACCGACCATGACGTTGTACTGGTGGCTGCTGGGTAGGAGGCGTTTTGGCGGCGGCTGGGCCGCCGCGCGCAGGTGAGCGTGGTGCTCCGGCGAAGCCCGGTTGGGACAGCAAAATGGATGCGGCCGCGCGACAGCCTGGCTTATCAGTGCGCTCGATTGCCCTGATATTGCTTTTCGCGTTCGTCGGGGCGCTCTGGATTCGAAAAGCTTCGCTTCTGGCCTTCACGATACTGGTTGGCGAAGGCACCCCGCCCGTTCCGGCCCTGGCGACGCTCGTATTGCTTACCACCGTGGGTTACGTCTTGCGCAATCTCACTCGCGGCGGACGTTGGCGGCGGGAGGCTCTGGTCGTGTACATCGCTCTTACGACGACCTTCGTGACCATTGACGCCAACGGCATCCGCCAGCTTCTTTCGAGCCTGACGGCGTTGAGGTATTTCGCCGGGCCGGGCAACGGTTTCGCTTCTTACGCTGAGCTTCTGCCGCGCTGGGTAGCGCCAACGGAAGAAGAGGTAATTCGAGGTTTTTATGAGGGCACCGCGCATGGACGTATCCCATGGCGTGCCTGGACGCCCGCGCTTTTGGTATGGAGCAGCATTTTCATGCTTTTCACCCTCTCGCTTCTATGTCTGGTGGCCCTCTTTCGCCGCCCCTGGGCAGAGAGCGAACGGTTGACCTTTCCTCTGGCGGAGTTTGCCTTGGGCCTGGCCCCCGATCCGCCTGAACGACCGCAGGATGTTCCGCTGCTCAAATCGCCGCTTTTTTGGGCGGGCTTTGTCTTGGCGGCGGTCTACAACGGCTCAAATATTGCCCATGCCTTCTCGCCTGGAGTGCCCGCCATCGGGCAGCAGTACAACTTCGATCGGCTACTTAGCGAGCGGCCGTGGACGGCTTTGCAACCAATGACGATGACTTTCCGACCGGAAGTTGTCGGCCTCGGCTATCTCGTGCCTGTGGACGTGCTCTTTTCGGTGTGGGTGTTCTATTTGGCCTTCCGCTTCGAGAACTTCGGGGCCGAGCTCATGGGCTATTCCGTGCCTGGCTTTCCTTTCCAGTACGCGCAGGCCATGGGCGGCTACTTGGCCTTGGCCGGCTTTCTGGTGTTCGCGGCTCGCAAACACCTCGGGCGAGTTGCGGCCAGGGCCTTTGGTGGCCTGGCTGCTTGCGTTGATGAGCGGGAAGAAGCCTTGCCGCTGAAAGTTGCCTTTTGGGGCCTGGTCGCCGGCATGGGCGCCCTCACGGGCTTCATGGTTGCCGTCGGTCTCAGTCCAGCTCGAGCCGCCGCCTACGTGCTTCTGCTGTACGCATGTTGCCTTGTCTACGTCCGCGTGCGTTCCCAGACGGGTCTGCCGGTAACTTACATCGTCCCGCGCGAGGACATCTTCGCCACCATCCAAGCCCTTACGCCCACCAGTGGCCGCCTCTCGAAGGCCCAAGTGCGCTCGGAGACGGCCTTCGCGCTGCTGCAGGCGCTGGTGCGCATGACCTTCCCGCAGCTTGCGGCCTATGAGATGGAAGGCCTTCGCATTGGCGACCGGGCCGGCCTGCGTCATAGCCATAGCGTGGCTGCCGCCATTTTAGGGCTTGCCCTCGGCCTGGCCCTGGCCTGGGGCGTCCACCTGCACGCTGCCTATGACTACGGCTGGAACGTCCTCGATGGCGGCACGACCGACGGCGGCTTCCGCACCCTTCAGGCTGTCTGGTCATATCAGCAGCTAGAGACCCGCGTGAATAATCGCGTGCCCATTGAGCTGAACACGAACATCGCCCGAGCGGTGGGTTTTGCCCTGACGCTGGCAATGGTTTGGCTGCGCGGGCAGTTTTTGCGCTTTCCTTTGAATCCCTTGGGGCTCGCCATTGCTGGCATTTTTGGCCAGCCAATCTGGTTTCCCATATTCCTGGCCTGGTTGCTGAAATCCGTCGTCCTCCGGGTCGGCGGCGCGCACACGTATCGTCAGCTCACGCCGCTCTTCCTGGGCTTGGCCTTGGGCCATTTTCTCATTGCTGGTGGCATCTGGGGGCTGGTGGGGGCCTTCAGTGAGGAAGTAGCGCGTAGGTACCTGTTGTGGTTCGCCTGACAAAGGCCTCACAAAGCGGCAGGTACGGGCTTATTACGCGAGTTAGTCAGGCTAATGCAGTGTCGGCCTGGCCGCGGCGCCCTGCATGACCCCCAGCCGCCGACTCGGGATGCTCTGGGGCCGGTACGGGACTGGCAGCAAGTAGCCGTTGAGGATGAAACGAACCGATGAGGTCCAGAGGGCACTGCCGGACGCAGACTTTGCGGCCTTAACCCCGACACTAGAGGGGAGGGAAATCGTACTCCGGCCTCGGCAGGTTACAAGGCAAATGCAGCAAGAAAAATGTTCCGTTGCCTCGTCGGGAGTTCGCTCCGACGAAGGCTCGAGTTTTGAAGGGCTTAGCAGGCAACTCGACCTACCACAGGACCTGCCACCGCCACGATTCAAGTGACAAAGGAGCAGCGCGCGGGGCGTCCGGTTTTCTTTCGGAGGAAACTCTCTTAGGCGGCGAGATGTCTCCCCTTGGCACGCGTTCTTGCCGAATAACCGGTTCCCAGTCAGTAGACGACAGTTTATCATAGCCTGCTGACATAGCGAAAAACTCCCGTGAGCCTGGGTGACTAATGAGCCATTTGCGCGCGCCCCGTGAGAGCGGGAAGAATGCCTGTGAGCCTGGGTGACTATGCGATGGGCCGAACAATAGCCTGCTTGGTGGCTTTACTCGGCTTGGGGCATGTGGAGGCTATGGATTTTGCTACCGGAGACGGGCTTGTGGTGTCGGCGCAGGTGCCTAGGAAGCTTGGGCCAGTGTCCCTCGACGGCAAGCCCATTTCTCACGGTGAGGGGCGTTTAGGACTCATTGACCCGCGGACGGGCGGGCCGCCGCCTGACGGCAAGTTTCATTTAGACGCGCATGTGAGCGGCGCCACCGGCCGGCTTGTGCTCTCAGGCACCGTGGCGGCTGCTGGAGAAGAAGAGACCGTCTGCATGCTGCAAGCCCGCCTACCCGTGGGCGATGAGGGGTGGTTGTTCTGGGACAACATGAGTCGCGCGCGTGTAATCCGCGCCGGCGAGAAGTACGTGCAGTCGGTCTATCCGGTGTGTTGTGTTACCGATCCGACGCGCCGTTTGGGCGTCGCGGTGGCCCTCGACCCTGACCCTCTCCAGCCCGCTCTGTGCTCTTACGACCCCGCTGCTAAGGCCCTAATCGTCAACTGGTTCTTCGGCTTCACGCCACTCGCCCGGCCAGAATACCGCATGCGGGCACCTTTTAGGCTGGAAATCTACCGCGTAGAACCTGGCTGGGCTTTCCGCTCGGCCCTCGACCGATACTACCGCTTCCATCCGAAAAAGTTCGACTGGCGCGCCAGGCTGGCGGGCCTTTGGCTTTTCGCCAGCCCGACCGAAGGTCTACCCAACCCACAGCACTATGCGTACAACGAGGGCGGGCCGCCACCCACTGCCGACCTTCCCCGCGGCTTGGGGACTTTTCCTTATAGTTGCGCCGGCGACCTGATTGTCCCGCTGCCGGTAGAGTGGGGAGTGCCGAAAAACTACGAGGAGATGATGGAGCGTCTGGGGCGGTGGGAGGAGATGCCCCGCCTGGACGAGTGGGAAGACTTAGGCGGTGCTCAAGCCGACACCGAGATTGCCCACACCGGCTCCCGTAGCCTCAAATTCTCTGCGGCGGCGCCCGGCCAGAACCTGGCGGCCAGGCAGGTGGTGTCTCTTGCACAGAAGGAGCCTGAGGCCATCACGGTATCGGCGTGGGTGAAGGCCCAGGACGTTACCGGCACTCCCAGCCCCAACTTCGGCCTCTGGCTTGACATTCTCCTGGCCGACGGAACCTACGATTTCGGCAAGGTAGCCCCAGCCCCAGTCGGCACCTACGAATGGCAAGAGCTAACTCTTACCGTGCGCGAAGAGAAACCGATTCAGGCCGTCAATATCTACCTTCTTCTGCGGGGAGACTACACGGGCACGGCGTGGTTTGATGACGTATCCATGAGCGTGGCTTCGCGGCCCCAGGAGAATCTTGTAAGGAATTCCAGCTTCGAAAGTGCCGGCCCGCCGCCCAAGGCTGTGTTTCTGCGCGACAACGTCATGTACGACGAGCAAGACCGCATGCGCTGGTTCGCTGATACCTGGGGTGGCGCAGATGTGCCGCCGCCGCAGCCCATCAACTGGTTGCGCTTCACTATCCTGGCCAATCCCGACCAGGTAAACCCCGAGGGGCGTAAAACCGAATCCGACGCGGTCTTCGAGTTTTACGACAAGGTCTTTAGCGAGTGGCCTCAGTGCGCCGGCGCCTATCTGGATGGCACTTCCGGCGGCTGTACCACAACCTACGACTACCGCCGCGATCACTTCTACTGCTTCAGCGACCCCTTCGAATACCGCGGGGAAGTTTTCCGGCCCTGCGCCAGCGGCAAGGCGTCGGTCGTCCGTTGGGTTGAGGCCTTCAAGAGACGCTACCCGCGCAAGTTGGCCTTCGGCAATGTCTGGGCGTCTACGGCTATGTTTCCCGTCTGTATGGCCCTGGACGTGTGCGGCTACGAGAGCAGCCGTTGGTGGGACCTTGACCACATGGACTACTACCGTGCCGCCGCCTGCCGCAAGCCTGGCTTACTCCTGAATTATTTCCGTATCGGCCAGAACTTGGATACCCGCGAAGGCGGTGAGAAGTTTTTCCGCTACGCCACAGCCTACGGACTCTTCCCGAGCATCGGGCGCTTCACTGATGAGGCCTATGAGAAGTTCGGCGACCTGCAGCATCTCTATGTACCTATCGTAAAGCAGCTTTTCCGCGCAGGCTGGGAGCCGATGACTTGGGCCGAGGCCGACGACGCTGCAGTGCGCGTCCAGCGCTTTGGGACGGGCCTGCCCATGTACTTTACGCTGCTTAATCCCGAGCCGACGCCGCGGGCCGCAACACTTTCGATTGACACCCGCCGCCTGGGTATCAACAGGCCGCTACGCGCGGTGGAGATGGTCAGTTCATCATCGCTGCCGATTACAAAAACGGGCGGTCGGCTGAGCACCCAGGTCGCCCTTGGGCCGGACGACGTGGCCGTGGTAGTACTTTTGCCTGCTGACGGGGTGGGCGGTTGGTACCGCGAGCGTGCCGCCGAAAGCCTTCAGGGGGCAGCATACGTGTATGCGCAGACGCCGCCGACGGTCGCGGCTGCCGAGTTGGGCAAGCGCTTGCGCAATGTTGGCCGCGGCATGACAGCGGCGGAAGTGGCCAAAGCAGTCGGCCAAATCAAGGACGCAGTGGCCCGTTTGGTGCGCGAGGCTAGCACCCTACCCGACGACCTCAAGCGCGTGAGCTATCTGCGCGAGCTTGCCGCAGCGGAGCGGTGGCTAAACGAGTCGTTGCTTGCCGACGCGGGCTTGCAGGTCGGCTGGGCGGCGAGTCTTGTGGCTCCCGTGGATGGTGAGGTACGACTGGTGCCGGCGGCATTCTCGGGCGGGGGCAGAGTTCGGTTCACACGGCTGAGGGCCTGGCCTGGGCGTCTTGTCGAGCCGCCGTCCGGCGACGGCAGCCTCGGCCTTGGCGCCGGCGGGCGTTGCCGCTGCCCAACCGAGCGCGTCGTGACCGCCGTGGCCGAGGTAGAATTCACCGACGCCGCTGGCGCGAAAATCACTCTCTCGCGCCGCGCCCATGCTCTTTTCACTCCGGTGTGCGAGCTTGTCGTGCAGGCCGAACCCGAGCCTGAAGCCGTGCTGGTGCGGCTGCGGAACGCCGACCGACAGCCGCGTGTCTTTAGCTTGGCTTTACAAGCACCGCCTGGCGTCCTTGTGGAGCCTGCATCGGCGAGGGTTCGGCTGGCGGACGGCGCTACTGAGGAATTAGCCGCGAAGGTGGCCTTTGGTGCCGGCTTGCCCTCCGGTAGCTACCCCCTTTCCGTCACCGTCCGCACGGACAGGGGTGCCACGGTCGAGTGTAGGGAAGTTGCCTTGCTTCACATCTTACCGCTAGCCGAAGGCGATTTGGCTCTTGCCTCGGCCGGCGCTCACGTGGCCGTGGATAGTTCGTACTATGCTTACGACGAGCGCCCCATCAACGACGGCGTGGTGAATCCCGTCGGCGTGCCATTCAATCAGGCTGCCTGGGCGGCTGCCGAGGCCGACCAGGAGCATTGGGTCGAGATTCAGTGGCCGGCGCCCCAAACCGTCTCGCGCGTGCTGATATATTGGAACATCGAAAACGATGTGGTGTGGACATCACAGCACGTTCTTGTGCAGGCCCGTGATGCTGAAACCGCGGAATGGAAGACGTTGGCTGAGGCGGGGCCCGCGACCGGCGAGCCCGTGACAGAGGTGCGCTTCGCGCCTCTTTACACGCGGGCTTTGCGCATCCTGCAGCCGAAAGGCTGCGGCCCGCCGAGTCGGCCCCGACTAATGTGGCTGCGCGAAGTGGCTGTGTACTCAGACTGAGCCAGCGGGCGTGGCCTTGTGGGGCCTCAGCGCACAGAACCGACCTATAAGGTTGTGGGGTCGTGTGTCTGGGGCGCAGCAAGGTTTTGGTCTTTTGGGTGCGAAACCCGCCTTCCAACCACCCAGGGAGGAACATCCAGTGAGCGCCATTGACCTTTGTCTGCTCAACTCGAAGCCCGCGGCGCGGCTCGCAGCGCGGGAGCTTTCGCGGTACCTGGCACGGATGACAGGCCGCAAAGTGACCGTCACCCGCGAGAAGAAGCACGACCCCTCACGCCGGGCGCTTTGGCTTGGCCTGTTTGAGGACTTCGGCGAAGCGGCGAGCATCGAGGACCCTCGCTGGGACGATGAGATTTTCATAAGCGTCGGCCCCGACGGCGGTGTTATAGCCGGCTCCAACCCTCGCAGCATCCTCCTGGGCGTCTACCGCTACCTCACCGAGCTGGGCTGCCGATGGCTCCGGCCGGGCAAAGCTGGCGAACTAATTCCTGTTCTTGCAGGGCCTGTGCCGCCGGTGAAGCTGCGCGAGGCTGCTTCCTACCGCTACCGAGGCGTCTGCATAGAGGGGGCCGTCAGCTTTGAGCACGTGCGCGACATGATTGACTGGTTGCCCAAGCTGGGGTTCAACACCTATTTCATTCAGTTCCGCGAGGCCTATAACTTTTTCCAGCGGTGGTATTCCCATGAAAACAATCCGCTGATGCCCGCGCGGCCCTTTTCCCTTGACGAAGCGCGCGTCCTCACGAAGCGTCTACGGCGCGAAGTCCGAAAGCGTGGCCTCGTTCTGCACATGGTAGGCCACGGGTGGACCTGTGAGCCCTTCGGCATTCCCGGCACCGGCTGGTACCAGCATGAAGGTCCTGTGCCGCCCGAAGCCATTCCCCACCTGGCCGAGATAAATGGCCGGCGCGACCTCTTCGGCGGCGTTGCTCTCAATACCAACCTTTGCTATGGCAACCCCGAAACGCGCCGCATCATCACTGACGCCGTGGTCGAGTATGCTCGGGCTAATCCTGATGTGGACGTCATTCATTTCTGGCTGGCGGACGGCTCAAACAATCAGTGCGAGTGTTCTTTGTGCCGCGACCACCGTCCGTCGGACCTGTACGTGCTCATGCTGAACGAGCTTGACGAAAAGCTCAGGAGGGCCCGCCTCAGGACGCGCATAGTATTCCTTGCATACGTGGATTTGCTCTGGCCACCGGAGCGCGAGAGGATTAAGAATCCCAGCCGCTTCATCTTGATGTTTGCGCCCATCACCAGGTCCTATTCCAGTTCCTTCACTGGCGCCGCCGCCAGCGAGGCTGAGCTTCCACCGTACGTGCGCAATCGCCTCGAATTCCCGCGGGACCCTGGCGTGAATTTGGCTTTCCTGCGCGCCTGGCAGAAGGTCTTTCTAGGCGATGGCTTCGACTTCGATTATCACTTCATGTGGGATCATTACTACGATCCGGCAGGCTACGAGGTGGCCGAGGTGCTGCACCGCGACATCCAGGGCCTGCACAACATCGGCCTAAACGGTCTCATCTCTTGCCAGGTTCAGCGGGTTTTCTTTCCCACGGGATACCCGATGACGGTCCTAGGCCGCACGCTGTGGAACAGCGCTCTTTCTCTCGAGGAAATAGCGGCGGACTACTTCTCCGCCGCCTTTGGGGAGAAGGCTGCGCAGGTGCGCGAATACCTGGCAAGGCTTTCCGAGCTATTCAATCCGCGCTTTTTCCGCGGGGAGCTCTCTCAGGCGGAGCAGCGCAAGACAATCCGGGGCTGGCGCAAGATTGGCCGAGTGATTCGGCAATTCGCCCCTGTTATCAAGGAGGGCCTGGCCACCGCTGACCAAGCCCGTGCGTCGGGCTGGCGACTCCTGCGCGACCATGCGGTCTTTTGCCGGCTTCTCAGCCGCGCCCTAATCAAGCGCCACACGGCAGACCCCCAGCAAGCTCGCCAGGCTGCCTGGAGGCTTGTGGACTGGGTGCGACGCCGCGAGCGCAGGCTGCATCCGGTGCTGGACGTGTATGAGTTCCTGGCAGTGATGGCACCGCACCTGGGCCTTTCTGCCGAGGACCTAGCGCGGTCGTGAGTTCATGCATTATCGCAGGCAGGCCCACGGGACTGGCGAAATTTTGTGGGTGACGGGGCCGGCTGGCCAATGAAGCAGCCCTGAGGCTGGCTTGCCAGCGGCTACAGCAGGCTTTGGCCAGTCAGGGACTATAGTAGTTCCAGGTGGTCTTGGCCCTGCGGTAGTTGCGGTCTTGCCACAGCCTAGGCTGGTTCGGGCGTGGGTTGGGTGCGGGATTATTGTAGATGTGCAGCTCTGAGCCATTCCAGACAACGAGTTCTTCGCGCCAGTCGCCGAGCACGTCGGCCACGTAAAGGCGAGCGGCAGTCTCGCTGATATGTAGAAGAAATTGGCCCGAAATCGGGTCAAAGATGCACACATCGCCGTCGGTGTGTCGTGCTTTCGCTGCCCCCAACTGCTTTTCCTCACCAGTCCAATGTATCGGCCAGATTACCTCGATGCCCTCCGGCGGCCAGCCTTCTGGCGCCACGGCATCCATCTCGTAGTGCGCGATAAGGTTCCCCTTGGCGTCGAAGACAAAGGGCTTCTGATGTTGGTCGTAGCGGCTGCGGCACCATATCTGCAGGCCTGGGCGGCTGAGGTCAAATCGGCCAACAGCGGCGTTCTGCGGCTCCTGGCGCTCGTAGTCCGTCACCCAGAGCAGTCCATCGGTGCCGACGATAAAGACGCGGTTGCCACCTTCTTCGAGCATCACAACTTCGAAGCCTGGGTGGCTGGGGTCAACATCGGCAGCGTAGATGGAGTCGATGTGGCCTTGGACGGGCACCTCGCAGAGCAAACGGCCGTCGTGGTCGAGTATGGTTGGACCTAGCACCTCGTCGCGGCCATCGCCGTCCAGGTCGGCCAAGCGGGCGCCGTTATGGGCGCAGGCTCCGAAGTTGTCTGTGCGCCATAGAGGGGCACCGCCGGCCCGTAGAGTCTCGGATGCGTACGCTGCCAGATACCGGCCCATCCGGTAGCCTTCTTTGTTGGTGGCCTGGAGGAGCAGATCACGGTCGCCGCGGCCGCGGAAGTCGGCGACTACGATGTGCTCCCAGCGCTCGGCGCCTTCGGGCACCGGTGGCCGCGCCGACCACTTCTCTACTCCAGTGGCGCCGTTGAGGACGTGGACGGTGCTGTCTTGGGTGAGGAAGACAACCTCGGCGCGCCCGTCGCCGTCCACGTCGCCAGCCTGCACGCCCGGCCCGTGGTGGCCCGGAAGGCCGAAGGCTTCAGCGGCCCCGCCCACCCGGATGTCTGTGCGAAGCGACCATAGCCTCCTCCCGTCGGTTTTGTAGGCGCCCAGGTATCCAGGGGCTGTGACGAGCAGCTCTGGGCGGCCATCCTTGTCTAGGTCCGCCGCGATCATGCTGCCGGCACTGTCATCCTTAGGCGTCGAAATCTCCAGCGGTATGACCTTTTTCCGCGGCAGGGGAAGCGCGGCCGGACCTTCTGCGCCCGCGGCCGTGGCCATAATCACCAGGGCTGCAAGCTCCGCGCAAGTTGCCAGCAATATCGCGGCACGCATCGCCATCGCCCCCGTGAGTCTCGCAAGCGCCCATCGAGACGAATTCGGTCCACCAAAGAGGCTGCGCGCCGCCCACAGGTTAAGGCCTCGGCGTGAACGTGATGCGGAACTGCGCCGAGGCCCCAAAAGCAAATTAACTGCCAGGGCTGGTGAAGGCTGAGTGGTTCGACAGATGGAGGGACGAGTACCCGCATGTTCTTTGCGGGCGCCTGGAAGTTGCCATCCCGTGCCCTGCGGTGGGCGCGGCGGGGTTCTCGACCGCTGACGGCTGAGTCGAACAAGCCGTGGGTGGGCAGTGTGCGCTGCCGTAATGGCGATGGCCGCCCCCTCCAGCCGTCAGTCGCTTTTGCCCTGGCCGGTGGCTAATTCGCTGAGCCAAGCATCCAATTCCGCCGGCACCTCTGAAAGAGGTCTATCGGACTCACGGCCTGCGAAGCGCAGCATGTTTCGCAGCAGTCGCTCGGCGGCGGGATGCGTGCCGAGGTTCTGGCGAATGAGCAAAGAGTTCAGGATGAAGCGTCCAGCGCCGAAGTCGTAAACCGCCACCATCAGGCCGGAGGCATAGTCTTGGGACGCCTTGATGGCCCCACACACGGCTTCTGCAGGGGGGGCTTGCCCGCTGAACACCTCGTCGGGTATCAGCTCGCGGTAAAAGGTGTAGTCCATTAGGCCGCCGCACGGCAGGCCGTCGAAGATAGGATGCTGCCGCGCCCATTCGTCTTTGAGATACAGCCAACTCGGGATGGGCCCGAAAGTGCCTTTGGGCGACAAGGGCAGCCAGGCCACCGGGTCGTCGCCAGCCCTGAAAACCTCCGGGCAGAGAAACACGCACGTGCAGCCTTGGGCAACGCGGCGCAGGAGGGCTGAGAAAGCGGCGCCTCCGCCTGGTGGGGGCGGCGTCCCACAAGCCAGGATGACGTCGCGGCGGTTTGAGGCGGCGTCAAAAGCCCGCCAGCGTATACCGTGGGCCGATAGCCACTGGCTCAGGCCTGAGTCCTCACCCCACAGGGTTATTTCCATGTCCACAGGGGGCATGTCTTTGGGGTCGCATACGTAGAACTCAGTGTCCCCACCCGTGGCGGCTGCTCCCTCCTCGAAGCTCGCGACGAAGCGGTAGCGGCCGGTTGGCACATCCATCACCAGGTCGTCGGCAAAAATGGGCGTGGCGAAAGGTGGTTCTGGCAGGCCTTTGGGATCGGCGATTTCCACGTTGATGCGGCGGTCGAAAATCAACGCATTCGCGGGGCCGAATATCTGCAGGCGCACCGGGTAGCGCCCTGGGGCGAGGGCATCCTCGTTAGCGAGCACGGCTTCCAGGCGGACGCCGGCCCCTCGGTAAAAATTGACCGGCTCCGCGAAAAGGCACAACCGCAGCGGTGCCCAGGCGTCGGCCAGAGCGTCGATGGTGCCGGGTTTGAACTCCCGCCACGTAGTGAATAGCCCTTCGCCCGTCATGGCTTGGTCCACGGTGCCCGTGAGGCTGTGGCCGACGACGGCGGGATTGGCGCGAATGGCATTGAGGCCGAGGAGTCGCTGGCCGGCCATCTTGGCATTGCAGGCGCGGAAGTAGTCCTCGGGCCGCCCGAAGACCTCTGCCAGTCGCCAGCGCTCCCAGTCGGCCAAGAACCTCTCCAACCGCTCGCGATAGAACCTTGCGTCCTCGACATCCGTGCTCTTGAGGCGCTCGTAGTGCCTCACCACCCGCCATAGGTCAACGGCGCTGCCGATGCCGTACTCGGAGATGAAAAGGGGCTTGCCGTTTCCGGTACATGTGCGAAGAAAGTGCAGGATAGCGGCCGTATGAGGTACCCGCTGGTAAGGATGGGTGTCTGCGAGAACGTCTTCCCACTCGTTGGAGCCTGGGTTGCTGAGACTGCCGAAATGGTCCTCGGCACCTATCGTCTCGCTGGTCGGGAAAGGCTCGAAGGTAGAGGCGTCGGGGATGGGGCCGGGCGCGAAAGAACCGTAGGCCCACGGGCCGTTGGGATTTCGGTTGACGGAGAACTCCCGCGCGGCGTGCCAAGTGCCCTCCTCGGTGGAGGTTATTGTCACCTCCAGGGCGGTGGTGTCGCCGCCGTAATTGCCATTGCCCCAGCCGCATGCGAAGTCTACCTTCTCGCCCGCGGCGACTTCCATCTCTCCGGACCACTGGCAAGCCGGGCCTGCGCCGCCCACGTTGATGAACCCGTCAAAGATGCTCCGGCCTTCGTGGAGAATGTGCACATCGGTCGTGGCACGCTCGGCAATGGAGGCGAAAGCCGCGGCGATGCGATACCGGCCCGTGGCTGGCGCGGTCCAGCGGACGACCGCGTATTCGCCGTCGCGGCCGGGGTGGAAGGCCATCTGGCCGGGCGCCCAAGTGATACCCAGGCCACTGAGAGGGCGGTCGGTGGGATTGTATGTCACACATGGCTCAAGGCGGTCCGGCGGGTGCCAGGCCTGAAGACCCGCGAGGGTGGCCCGGGCCGAGAGGTCCCAGCGCCCGCTGTTGAGCATCACCATGCGCGTGTCGTCCAGTTGGCGCAGGCGCGGGAGTAGAGCTGCAGCGTGGCGGAACACGGGGCCGTCGGGGGTCTCGTTGAGCAGGCCCCAAATCACCACGCTTGGGTGATTGCGGTCGCGCCGCACCATGCTGAAAATCGACTCGTCATACCGCTCGGCCATCTTGGGCGAGTCGCCAAGACACCAGGAAGCGTAGGCTTCCTCGTAAACCAACAGGCCGATTTCGTCGCACAGGTCGAGCTGGTAGCGTTTGGCGACGCCGGCGATGAAACGGATGGCGTTGAAGCCCATCGCCTTGACGTAGAGGAGGTCGCGGCGCAGCAGGTCCCGGTCGTGGGGCACTTCAAGTCCGATGGGGCAGCAGTTGCCGGTGTGGGAGCACCGCAGGTAGAGCCGTTTGCCGTTGAGGCGGAAATAGCCGTCGGCGAAGCGAAAGTCGCGGAACCCAAACCGCACCGAGTGCTCGTCGAAGGAACGCGAGTTGGGGACAGACACCCGCGCGGTAGCACGGTAGAGGAAAGGGTCGTTGAGCTGCCAAAGGCGCGGCTCCGGGACGGTGAGGTTGCGATGCAAAACCGTTGCGCCCGGCGGCAGCTCGCGCTCGAAGTCTTCGGCGGCCACCGTTTTGCCCGAAGCCGCCGCAGCGATGGTCACGGACAGGTGGGCGCGGGTCTTCGCGCCGCTGGCGTTGAAGACGGCTATCTGCGCAGTGACTCGTCCGGTCTTCGGGTCGGCGCGGATGAAAAGGTCGTCAATGCGCAAAGCCGGGCAACAAAGAAGTTCCACGGAATCCCAAATGCCGCCTTGGTTCCAGGCGCTGCCGGCGGAGTAGGGGAGGGCCTTGTTGCGGTGCGGGACTTCGGATAGCACTAAGCCGTCAATGGGTTCATGGGTGGGGTTGACGACGCGCACGGCAAGCCGGTTTATTTTCCCTGGCTCCACAACTTCGGTTACGTCGAAGACAAAGGGGCTTTCGGCGCCTTCGTGCTCGCCCACCAGGACGCCATTGAGCCACACCGAGGCTTTGTAATCCACCGCCCAGAAGTGCAGGAGAGTGCGGCCGCCGGGATGAGGGTTATGGGGCGCCTCGAAGTCCCGCCAATACCAGGCCACGCCGTGGTAGCCTGGAAAGACGGCCTGGATGATCCACGGCACCGGCGTTGGCTTAGCGCCAGGTTGTGCATGCTCCCACCATCTCTGCTCACGGCCCACGTTATTTGGGTCTGGGCAAAGGAGCCATTCGCCGTCGAGAGAGATGACCTGCGACGGTATGCAGTCGCGAGCCTGGTCCATAGATACCCTTCTCCCTCCTTGCTGAGGCGCCGCTTGTGCCAGTCCTTGCCAGCAACCCGCGCCCGCCGCCCACAATGTTGCGGCCCACAGCACTCTTTGGAACCCTGTAATCGTGCGTGCCACGGTGGCTTTGTTCCCCCCAGGAGGCGCAGGGCCTCCTGCGCAGTACCAACAACATTCTGGCCCTGGTTTTACTACCGATGTAGGCAAAGGCGGGGCTGGCTGGCGGCCAGGCGTCGCGTTGGCGGCCAGGTATCGCGCGTTGGGGCGTGTGTCGCAAGGCCGCTCGGTGTGTTGAGAGGGCCGTCGGAGACGTGCAGGGCGAGTGCGTGGCGCCGGGAACGCTGAGGGCCACTCGCCTTGCGCAGGGCACGTGCGGGAGGCGTTCAGTAGCTCAGCTTCCCGTCTCGGTAGCCTGAGGTTGGCTTGGCAGGAAGGAATCGGGGGCTAGATGAATGTCGGGTGGTGCGATGTAAACGTGGACCTGTGCGCCCACTTGTAGATTTGCTTGAGCAACGGTCTGCCTAGACGCGAGGCTGTGGAGCGTGAGTTCGCCGACAGACAGGGTGAGGTCAGCGGCAGCGCCCAGGGTCTCGATGCCCGTCAGCGTAGTTTGGAAGTAGTTGGCTGCTTTTGGGCCTGGCGGTTCGACCACGACACTCTCAGGCCGTACTGTGGCGATTGCTGGGCCTTGAAAGTCGGGCGGGTCGGCCGCCAGGAGGGTGAGGCCGCCCACGAGCTCGCATACCACGCCGCTGTGACCTTTCTCCCACCGAGCGACGGGAAGCATGTTCCGCACGCGGGTGAATTCGGCCACAAACCGACAGTTGGGCCGACTGAACACCTCATCCGGTGTACCCACTTGCACGAGCCGGCCTTGGTACATTACCCCGATGCGCCCTGCTAGGCGCAAGGCCTCTTCAAAGTCGTGGCAAACGTGCACTACGGTCGTGCCGAAGCGCTCCGGCAGCGTTTTCAGCTCGCCACTGATGGCCACCCGCGTGCTTTCATCTAGGGCACTGAGCGGCTCATCGAGAAGCAGGGCTGTAGGCTGGGGAGCGAGGGCGCGGGCCAAGGCTGTGCGCTGCTGTTCGCCCCCGCTGAGGGTTCGAGGGCCGCGCTGCAGAAGATGTGAGATATTCAGCAGGTCAGCCAGCTCCTCCACCCGCCTCCGGACGCGGTCCTCGGGCCAGCGCAGCAGATGCAGCGAGAAGGCGATGTTCTCGTACACTGTCAGGTGAGGGAAGAGAACGTAGTCCTGAGGTACGTAGCTGATGCGGCGGCGTTCCGGTGGGAGGTTGGTGGCGTCCATGCCGTTTATGAACACGGCGCCCTGGTCCAGCGGGTGGAGCCCAGCAATGCATTCTAACAGCACTGTCTTGCCTGCGCCCGTGGGGCCGAGGATGACAAAGTATTCGCGTTCTTGGATGGTAAGGGAAGCCCCGCGTACAGCGAAGTCCCCCAGGCGTTTGTGGACGTTGCGCAGCTCAATCATCTTGCGTTGAAATTCCCACCATTGACTAGCGGCTCACGAAGCCCGCCTAAGCTAGGGTGGCCTTTCCCCCCAGGCGCTTGAACAGCACCAGGGAAATCACTGCTATTGCGAGTAGCACTACTGTCAGGGTTAGGCCCAAGTCAATGCGGCCCGTAGTCATGTTGAGGAATATGGCCACCGGAATGACATCGGTTTTCATGCGGGTGGCTCCTGAGAACATGATTACCGACCCGAAAACGCCCAGAGCATATGCCCAGTTGAGCACCGCACCGGCTATCAGACTGTTGCGAGCTAGAGGCAAAGCAATCTTGCGAAAGGCCTGCCATTCCGTACAGCCCAGGGTCCGCGCTACCTGTTCATAGCGAGGGTCCACGCTGTCAAAGCCCGCCTTCATCGAACGCACCGTGAGGCTTATGGTTGGGAAAAAGATAGCCAGCACTACACCGGGCCGACTGTAGGCAAACTCCATAATGTTGGTTTCTATCCAGCGGCCAGGCGGCGTCTGGAAGAACATGAGCAAGGCAATGCCGGCGATTAGCTGCGGCAGCACGATGGGCAGGTCAACGATTGTGTCCACCACCGACGCCAGCGGGACGCGGTAACGCGAGAGGGCGTAGCCCGCAGGAATCGAGAAAAGCACGCAGAGGCCCGTTGAAATGGCCACACAGAGCAGCGAAAACTTGATGGAGTACGCAACTTCTGGGTCACGCAGACCTTGGACGAACTCTCGCCAACTCAGAAAGGGAAAGATGCTCAGGAGCACGCCCGCCAGGACCACTACCAGCCCCCACAGCATGGCATGCACTGCCATGCGAAAAATCACGTTCTGGGCAAATAGCCGAGCAAACATCGTGATATGTCACCCGCCTGTAACCCGCCGGCATCAGCCCTTCTTGCTCGGGCTGGCCTGCGGTGGGGTGAGAGAATACCCCTGCTCTTCGAAGACCTTTTGACCTTCTGCGGAGGCGAGCAGGTCCATGAAAGCCCGCGCTTCCTTGGGATGCTCGGTGAACTTAAGCAGGGCTATCGAGATGTCAACGGGGCCATGCAGGTGCGCCGGAATGGGCACGTAGTCACAATACTTACTGAACTGTCTCGCCTGCGCCATCCATACTATGGATGCGTCCACGGCGCCGATGGATACCCAATAACCTAGCTCCGGGATGTTTAGCGACCTTCGCGCTGAGCGTCGTTGGAAAGCCTCCCATAGCCCCAGGCGTTCGAACATCTGCTTTGCCAGCCTCCCTCCCGCGCACGCCTCAGGCTCTCCTATGGCGACCTTCACGTCCTCCCGCAGCAGGTCCTGGAGTTTCGTTATTTTCTTGGGATTTCCCTTGGCCACGAGAATCACCGGGACAAAGTAAGCCACGTGCTTGCGTTCTATTAGAAAGCCTCTGCGGGCGGCCTGGTCCAGGTAAAAGTCTTCGCCGGGCATGTACAGGTCGCCGCGCTGGGCGAAGGTTAGCTGTGCCAGGCAGCATCCGGAGCCGGCGTAAGCCACGTTTATCTTGACCCCTGGGTTGCGCTGTTCGAAGAGGCGGGTGAGCTTTTCCACGGGCGGGCGGATGCCAGCGCCGCAGTACATGTGGAGTTCAATCCGGCCCTTTGCCTTGGGGCTTTTCACGGCCGGCGCGGGCATCCATTCCGCCACCTTTTCCTGTGCGGCTTCAGAGACCAGCCGCTCGACTGCTCGGTGCGCTTCTTTTCTGTGCGGTGCGCCCTTGACGACGGCCGCCGTCGCCGGGAAGGCTGGGCCATATTCTTCCGGCACCGGCCCGAGCACCAGGACCTTCGCCAGCTTTTCCTTCGGCGGCGCCATCTCTGCCTTTGCCGCTGGGGGTGACGCCCTTGGGCTTGTGGGGAGGGTTTCCGCCAAGGGACAGCAGACACCCTCCTGCACGGGTGGCAACGAGCAACCTGCGTAGCCCAGGCCTGCCTCTGCTTCGCCGTCAGCCAACAAACGATACACGTCCGCCGGGGTTGGCGGGGATACGAGCCGCCCGTGTAGTTTGTCCAGGAGGCCGGCCTTTGCGAGTGCCTCCCGTGCGTAGTGGCCTTGGCTGGTGTGTTCCGGAGCGACGACTAGAGCGCCGACTTTCGCCAAATCGGCCCACTCTTCTATCCGCGCCGGGTTAGCCTTCGGCGTCAAGACAACAATTTTGTTCATGGCCCAGGGCACGGGCTTTGAATCGAGTAGGCCGGCAGTCTCTAGGGCGGCCAGTTCTCGGTCGCCTGGCATAATGATAAGGTCGGGCTTAGGGTTGGCTGTCTTGAGGCGTTCGGCCAGGTCCCAGGAATTTACGATTTCGTATTCCAGTTTCGGCCCGCCGGCTCCCGGCCCCATAAGGTCGTCAAACTTGCCCACCCACTCCGCCAGCCCGCAAGGCAGCCAAACACGCAGCGTACCCAGCGTCTCGCCATGGCCGGAAGGGCCAGTGCTCTGCGGGTGGTACGTCCGGCCACACCCAATCACAACCGTTGCGAAGAGCGTCAGTGACGCAGCCACGGCACCTTGGATTGCCCAATAGCGCTTCATTCTCGAACCTCCGGGGCGCCTTGCGGGCACCGCAAATCGGTTTTTTGTTATTGTGCCTCATCAACGCCAGGTTGCCAAAAACGGGTTCCTGGCGCTTTTGTGGGCGCTTGGCTATTGCTCTATCTACCTGAGTGGGAACTCCACGGGTTCGCCTGCGCGTTCACGACCACTAGTCGCTTTCGGCGAGATCGCGCGCAAGGAGGTATTGCGGTCTTGAGCAAGCACAACAAGGTCGTCGTGGTTATTGGTGCCATCGCGCTTGGGATGTTCTTGTCGTTCCACGTGGGGTTGGTTAGGGCTGGGCAAAGTCCGGTTGTCTCTCGCACGCCCCTGATGATTTTTGCTGGCGCGGCGTCGAAACCAGCGCTGGAACAGTGTGCTCGGCTTTATCAGCAGCGCACCGGTCAGAAAATCGAAATAACCTTCGCTGGCTCGGGTACTGTCCTGACCCAAGTTGTTCAGGAGCACATAGGCGACCTTTACATTCCGGGTTCCAATGACTACATGGACAAAGCCGTCCAGAAGGGGGCGGTAATCCCTCACAGCCGCAAGGTAATTGCGTACCTGGTGCCGGCTATTCTAGTGGCCAAGGGCAATCCTAAGAACGTGCGGGGCCTATCCGACTTGGCCCGGCCAGGGTTGCGTGTCGTAGTCGGCCAGAAGGGAGCCGTCTGCCTTGGGGATGTGGCCGAGGACATTCTGAAGAGGGCCGGCCTACTCGAAAAAGTGCGGCCACGGATAGTCTCCTACGCTATGAGCTGCGAAGACGTCCAGAACGCTCTCCTCATGGGCGAGGCGGACGTTGTTATCGGCTGGGACTGCATGGCCCGTCAGCACCCGACCAAGATTGACCTCATCCCCATTCCGCGAAAGTACTTGGCCAGCATTTACAACATCCCGGGCGCCGTCGTCACTTGGAGCAAGAACAAGGCCGCTGCCCAGTCCTTTTTGGGATGGCTAACAGGGCCTTCCGGCCGCTGGATTTTTAAGAGCCACGGCTATACTGTCGCACTGAAATAGCCCTGGCGCGGCCGCGGCGGAGGACGTAAGGGAGGGAGAACCATGCTCCGACTATCAGCACCCTTGTTGCTGGCGCTCTACATCAATGTACTTCAGGCGCCAGGGGCGGTTGCTCAACAGTTGTCGCCCGAACGGGCCTACGCGGAGGCGGTTCTCGATGGTCTCGTTAAGGCTGGCGTCATCTCTCAGGAACAGGCTGACCAGATACGGGCAGAGGCCAGGAAGGCCGCTGAAGCCGCCGCGGCCCAGGCCGCTCAACCCGCTCGGCCGACTGCTCCGGCAGCCCCAGCCGCGCCCAAGCGCAAGCCTTGGTACGAGACTGTGAAAATCGGCGGATACACTCAGGCCCGTGCCCTTTACTATGAAGACTACCCGAACCCAGAGGCGACTAGGGGCAGCAGTGAGTTCGCCGTCGCGCGGGCGAGGGTGGTGCTGAGCTTCCGGCCGACCGAGGCAACGGACAGTTACTTCCACCTCGATTTCGGCCGCGGTGAGGCGACGGTTAAGGATGCTTGGGTGCAGCGGCTGTTCGGCGACGACTACCGCTGGCGCGTGCGCCTGGGTCAACAAAAACCGCCCTTTGGCTTTGAGACCCCTCAAAGCGACAGCGACCGCCTGCCCTTCGAGCGCACCAACCTGGCCACCTTCCACTTCCCAGGCAACCGGGATACCGGGTTGGTCTTGTATTACACCCGCCCGGAGGACGCAGCTCTCTTTGAAGCCGGGCGCAAAGTTTTCGGCGCTGGCGACTACGGTAACTTCGCCCTCGGCTTTTTCAACGGCCAGGGCGCGGCGTACCGCACGCTTGACAATGGCTCTAAGGCTTATGAAGGCGCGGAGACAAACAGCAACAAACACGTGCTGCTGCGTGCTGCGAAGCCTTTTGCCCTCGGGCGGGAGGGGCGCTATGCCGAGGCAGGCATTAGCTACTGGCATGGCCGCTATTTCTCACGGAAGGCGGACAGGGAATTCACTGACCGCCTTCTGGCTCTACACGCTTACCTGTCGCCTTCGCCCTGGGGCCTCCAGGCCGAGTACTACGTAGGCAAGACCGAGGGCGCCGACTTGGATGGCTGGTATGGCATGGCTTTGCTGCGCACAGGCTCCAGGGGACTGCTCTTCGCGCGCTATGAAGATTACGACGGCCCACGCAAGGGCAAGGGTCTGGGCAATACCGCCGACCGACAGCGGTGGTCTCTGGGCTACGCCCACGACCTGGATGAACGCACGCGCCTGACCCTCGAGTATGACCTTGAACATGTGGACGCCGCTGGCAGCCAACCGGCCTTTCATAACGACGCGCTCGGCCTGCAGCTACAAACTACCTACTGAAGGCGGGGCCGCAGGGATGGTATGATTGGGAGAACTCTGAACAGCTACGGCCCCGAGTTGGTGGTTGGCTGCCATGGGCAGTGACGCACACATTGAGCCGAGCGGAGCCCACGCGGGAAGGCGGGCCGAGGCGCCGTCGTTGGCGGAGCTTGCGGCCGTTTTCCTGCGCATTGGGGCCACCGGCTTTGGCGGCATGATGCCTCTGCTGGCGATGATGCACCGCTATCTGGTTGAGGAGCGGCGGTGCGTGGATGACGAAGAGTTCGCCGAGGCAGTGACCATTGGCCAAATTCTGCCCGGCCCGGTGACGGTGGATGCGGCCACACATCTTGGCCACCTCCTTCGCGGTGTGGCCGGCGCCATCGTCACCACGGTCTGCATACTCCTTCCCGCTGCTGTCCTCATAGTTGTCCTCAGTCCGCTCTACTTTGCCCACGGCCGCACGCCCTTACTCGTAGGGGGGCTGCGAGGGGCAGGGGCTGTGGTAGTGGCGGTGGTGGCGTCCGCGCTGGTGCGGCTTGGAAGACCCGTCTTCACGCATGCCGCAGGAGCGGTCACCGCTGTAGCGAGCGCTCTTCTAGTGATTGCGGGCTGGGTGCAACCGTCGGTGGTGCTACTTGGCGCCGGGCTGCTGGGTGCCTTATTTTTGCGCCCCCCGGCGGTGGGGCTTGATGGCGGCGCTCCTCCTGCTTCCAGAGAAAAGCAGCCATGAGGGACTTGATACTTCTCGCATTGGCGTGTGCCAAGGCTGGTAGTCTGGCCTTCGGCGGCGGTATGGGCATGATCCCCATGCTCTATGCCGACGTGGTTACCCGCTACGGCTGGCTCACGGAGCGTGAATTCCTCGATGGCGTGGCCCTGGGGCAGGTGACGCCGGGGCCTATCATGGTGACGGCCACCTTTGTTGGTTGGAAGGTGGCGGGGCTGGCCGGCGCCGTCGTGGCGACCCTGGGCATCTTTTCGCCTTCCGCCGTCATGACCGTCCTCGTTGGCTGGCAGTTGGCCCGCGTCCGCAACAATCCTTGGGTGAAGGGTTTCCTGGCGGGCGTCCAGCCGGCGATAGCGGGGCTGGTGGCGGCCGTTGTAGTGCAGCTCGGCCGCGTGGCTCTATCTGCTCCACAGGGTGGCGGCCTTTTCGGCGTTGATATTTTTGCTGTGGCGCTCTGTCTGGTTGCACTGGTACTGGTCACGAGGCTTAAGCTGGACCCCGCGCTTGTGATACTGGCCGGCGGCGCCGTGGGGCTGGTCTGGTATTCTGCGTGAGAACCGCTCTGCCATGCGATATCTGCTTATAGGCTTGACGATCTTGTATCTAGCGGCTGTCTTAGGTCCTATGGTGGCCATAGTGCTGAAAATTGAGCCTAGGGCCTTGCGGGTGGCCCACAGTCTCGAACTGGTGAGAATGGCGTTGACCCTCACGCTGAAGACCAGCCTGATAGTGACCTTGCTGACGGTGCTGCTGGGTCTGCCCATCGCCGTGTGTCTGGCGCGGCTGGAGTTTCGGGGCAAGAGCGTGCTGGATATGCTGGTGGACGTGCCGATAGCGCTGCCGCCTCTTGTCTTGGGTGTTGGGCTGCTTCTGTTGTGGGGGCGCCGTGGTTTGCTGGGACAGCACTTGGACGCCCTGGGCTTTCAGATTTCCTTCACCACCCTGGCGGTGTGCGTTGCTCAGTTCGTGGTGGCTTCGCCTTACTTCGTGCGGATAGCTCAGAGCGGCCTGCAGGCGGTGCCCAAAGAGATAGAGGATGTGGCCCGCAGCCTCGGGGCCAAGCCCCTGCGGGTGTGGACCACGGTGACCCTGCCGCTGGCGCGCGAAGCAATACTGGCCGCCACCATCACTTGCTGGGCTAGGGCGGTGAGCGAGTTCGGTGCCACCCTGATGTTCGCCGGCAACTTTCCCGGCCGCACCCAGACCATGCCCCTGGCCATCTACGTAACCATGCAGTTCAACATCGAGGACGCTGTTTTGATGTCGGCAATAATGCTTGGGTTTGCTCTTGCGGGATTTGCAGCCGCGCAGCACTTCCTGCGGCGTTTCGGCCGGCCGCGGGTATTGGCCGGCACGATATAAGATGGGTGAAGGCCCCGCCGACAAGGAAAGCCTCTTCCTCGACGTCCGCAAAAGGCTGCGGGACTTCGAGCTTTCCGTGGCCTTGGAGGTTGGGCCGGGGGAGTGTCTCGCCCTCGTCGGGCCGACGGGCTGCGGCAAGACAACGCTTCTGCGGTCGGTCGTCGGTACGGTGCGCCCGGACGCTGGGCGCGTCATTATGGCCGGGGAGACCTGGTTCGACTCCGACCGGCGTATCAATCTGCCGCCGGAGCGCAGGCATACAGGCTACTTGCCTCAGGAATACGGTCTTTTCCCGCATCTGACGGTGGCTGAAAACGTGGCCTACGGAGCGCGGGCCAGAGGGATGAGCCGCGCCGAAGCCCACGCTTTGGCCCATGACCTGGTCGAGCGGCTGGAAATCGCCGAGGTGGCTTTGGAGCGGCCGGGGCGGGTCTCTGGCGGCCAACGTCAGCGCGTCGCCCTCGCCCGCGCCCTGGCCTCGAAGCCCCAAGTGTTGCTCCTAGACGAGCCGCTGGCCGCCTTAGACATGCAGACCCGCGCCCGCGTGCGCACCTTTCTCAAGGCTTTGATTGAGGAACTGGGCCTGCCCACCGTCGTTGTAACTCACGATCCCGTGGATGCTCTCACCCTCGGCACCCGCCTGGCCGTCATGCGCGATGGCCAGCTCGTCCAAGCCGGCAGCCGTGAGGAAATCCTGGAGGCCCCCCGCGATCCCTTCGTCGCGGATTTTCTCGGCGTGAACCTTTTCTACGGCGAGGCGACACCTTCACCCGACGGCCTGACGAGGGTTGCCGTCGGCTCTGTTGAGTTGTTCTCTGCTGACCAGGCGTCGGGCAACACGGCCGTCGTCGTGCTGCCCACGGAGGTGACCCTGAGCCGCGAGCACACCACCGGCTCCGCCGTCAACGTCCTCCGCGGGCATATAGACGCCATCACCTACCTCGGCCCCACGGTGCGCGTTGCCATTCGCTGCGGGGAGTTGCTGATAGCCGCTGAGGTCACCTTCCATTCCGCTGCAGCCATGGGCCTAGCGCCGGGCGAGACTGTGTATGCTAGCTTCAAGGCCACATCCCTGCGCTGCCTAGGCTGACCCCGCCTGCCTCTCCCTCCCGAAATCTGGGGATTCGCCTCACCAATCAGAGCTGCGCGAGGCGCCTACTGTAAACGTGCACAAGTTGGCGCAACGGCTGTTTTACCTCTACTGGCACGGCTGAGAGGATTCCTAGGGCGCCTTTCCACGTCCGAAGGGCATCGCGGATGCTGGCCCACGCCTCGGCAGGCTCAGCCGGCTCGCTAGCCAGCTTCAGGAGCACGCCGATTGCCAGCCGGCAGGCACCTATCCATCCCTCGCTGCCAAAGGCGCCCCAAGGGGCGCCGGGCTCGCGACGTGGCTTAAGAGCCTCGGCCAGAGCATGGGCGAGAGCTGGTGCGGACGCGGAGCCGAGGGAAACAAGCGCTTCGGCGGCTGCTTGGGCAACGTCGGATTCGGCGTCGCCGAGGGTCGCGCTGAGGGCTTCGGCGGCTTGGCTATCGCCCAATAGCCCCAGGCCCCGTGCGGCGCTTAGCCGGACAAGCCCTTCGGGGTCGGCGAGGGCCGCCGTGAGCGGCTGTAAGGCTTCGGGGCTTGCCAGGCGTCCTGCGGCTTCTGCCGCTGCCGCCCGCACGGCCGGATGAGGGTCAGTCTGGAGCCTTTCCAAAATCTGGTCGGCCGCTTTGACGATGCCGAGGCGCCCCAAGGCCAAGGCAGCACCCGCCCTTGCCTCTGGCTGCGCACTGCTTAGCAGCTCTATCAGGTGAGGGGCCACGGAGGGGTCGCCGATGGCGGCCAGCCCTTCCGCTGCCGCCGCCCGCACGTAGGGACTCCAGTCGCCCAAAGCCTTTACGAGAGCCGCCGCTGCCCGAGCGTCGCCACTTGCCGCCACGTCCCGACACGCCATCCGGCGGATGTCAGGGCTTTCATGACTTAGTTGCGCAGCCAGTCTTTCGAAGCTCTCGGCCATTTCGCCGTCTCCTGTTTGCCACTTCGCAGTGGAGCAGCGCAGTCCTTCCCAAAAGAGGAGCAGGTTTCGCCCAGGAATTGTCGAAGTGGCCACCCCATGAAGCCGCGCGAACGCGCCCTCAAAACCCTGCGATTTGAGCCGACCGACCAGGTGCCCTTCTTCAACTTCGGGGTCGTCAACCCAGGGTTCTGCGAGCGGCTGTCAGGAATACCCTTCGCTTCCGACCCCGAAGGCTGTATGATTGAGGCTCACCGCCTCTTGGGCATCGAAATGTCGGCCCAGGTCATCGTGGGCTTCGCCGGCTACCAGGCTGGCGACTCCTCGGCTTGGCGGCAGATGTATGAGGACACCCGTCGGCGCATCCGCTGTCCGGAAGACGTTCGCGATTTCATCGAGGCCGACCTGAAGGCCACTAAGCCGTCTGGTGAGCTGGAGGCCCGCATCCGCCGCGATTTTCGGGACTGGTACGTGCCCGAAACTGAACGCCGCCTGGAGCAATGCGGCGACTGGTGCGTATGGATAAGCTGTTGCGTCTCCTATCGCTGGCGGCCCACGCCGGCGCCCTTCCCCGACGAGCACTGGTTCATGGCGGTCGCTCTGTGGCCTGATTTGGTGCGCGAATGGGTCCTGCGCGGGGCATGGATGGATAACATTCGAATGCAGGTGGTCGCCGAGGAAAAGCTTGTCCCGGCGGTCCTCACGGACTGTGACATCGCCTACAACGGTGCCCTGATGGTTTCGCCGCAGACCTTCGCCGACGTTTTCCTTCCGGCCGTCGCTCCGACAATTGCTCCCCTCAAGGAGGCCGGCATCTTGGCCTTTTTCCACTCCGATGGCTACATTGACCAGATTGTAGACTGGCTCTGCGACGCCGGCATTGACGGCTTCCACATTCTTGAAGAGGATGCCGGCGTGGACGTGGAGGCGATAATGCGAAAATGGGGCGGCAAGAAAATCATGATGCCCTCCATGTCGCGCAACATAATTCACTTCGGCACCGACGATGAGCTGAAGGCAATGCTTGACCGATACGTGGGCTACGCGGCCAAATACGGCGGCGTCTTCCTCTCTCCGCACATTGACCCCATCCTGAGCGACGAGCGCATCCGGCTTTATTTCGACCACGCCAGGGCTCGCAGCCGAGAGCTTATGGCGGCGAAGGCCTGCAGCCGCGAAACACAATGAAGGAACCGTGTACCGCACGCGTGCCGCCCTTCGGCCAGGCGGTCAGGGCAGGCCCTCGGCCGACTTCTGTTGTTACCCTGGGCCGTCGGGGGTGACGAGCGACCGATGTCACGCTTCGGGTATGTGTGCGCCGCTGTTGCGGCGGTGGTTAGCGTTATTCGGGCGGCCAGCCTTAGTGTTGCTGCAGCCTCGGAAAGTCTGGTCTTGTTCGACGGCTCGCCTGCTACCGCGTGGGACACGGCCCGCGACCAGGCCCGCCTCGGCCGCGAGTTTTCCGTGAGCGAGTTGGTCCAGGCCCCTGGGTGCCTACGATGGCGCTTTGTGTCGAAAGGCGTTAGCTTCAACGACATATTTCTGCGCAGGCAGGTGCCGCACAAGTTTGAGGCTATTCGGGTGCTTGTTCGCAACGAGGGTGCGGCCGTCACGCTGTCAGCCAAGGTGGCCGACGCTGAATTCGCCGAATGGACGCCCGAGCCGGTAAAGCTTGACGCCGGCGCAGGTTGGCAGTGGGTGGAGTTTCCCCGAGAGCAGTGGCGTGTGGCCCCATGGTCTAACGACGCCGACGGCCGCTTGGATTTGCCCGTTCAGTATTTCACCCTCATCGCTTTCGACGTAGAGCCAGGTGTTGAGTATTGCCTCGAGGTCGCCAAGGTCGAGGTGCTTCTCTGCGACCGGCCCGTTGCTACGGTCACTGGGCTTACCCTCCCGCGCGTGCTCAAGTACGGAGCTACGTATACCGCTTCCCTCAGCTTCGTGCTCGATCGCGCCTGTGAGGAGGAGGGTGCGTGGCTTTCTTTTCGGCAGGGGGGCAAGGAGATGTGGCGCGTTGACTTACCCCTGACGAAGCCGCTGAGACAGGTCCGGCCTGGGGAGGTCGTGAAGGTCCCGAACCTTCGCATCCAGGTGCCTCTTTTCGTTCGGGGTGGGCGGTATTCCGTGGCCTTGCGCGTTGGAGAAGCGCACATTCGATTGGGCGACATAATGGCCGACGAGGAGGTCTGCACGGTGACTAGCGCAGCAAGACGCCCTGGCAAGACCCTCGCAGAAGTTAGGCCTTTTCACGGCGTGCCAACCCTTTTCATCAACGGCAAGCCTCACAACGGCATGTGCTACACGGCTTACGGGCCGTCGGTGGAGGTTTTCCGCGACTTCGCTCGCGCCGGCGTCCACCTGTACTCCTTTAGCGCCACGCCGACTGACGCCGGCTATGGCCTTTCTCAGTGCGCCTGGAAAGTGCCCCAGGAGTACGACTTCAGCCAGCTCGACCAGCGAGTGATGATGGTGTTGCAGGCCGACCCCCAGGCTTACTTTTTCCCGCGTCTGTACCTTCACGCGCCCAAGTGGTGGAGTGAGCAGCACCCAGACGAGGTGGTTCTCTGGGATCCGGGCGACGGCAATTACCTTCCCTTCATCCACGTCGGCGAAAAGCCGGCGCCGAGCTGGGCCTCTCAGGTCTGGCGGCGCGACACGGTGGAAGGCCTGCGACGACTCATCGCCCACATCGAGGCTTCGCCCTGGGCCGACCGCTGCATCGGCTATCACCTGGCTTCCGGGACGACCGAGGAATGGATGATGTGGGGCGCCAACGAGGACCAGTGGGTGGACTACTCCCCTGCCAGCGTCGAGGCCTTTCGTCGCTGGCTCAAAGACCGCTACGGCGCCGTGGAGGCATTGAGACAGGCCTGGCGTGACCCTAAGGTGGATTTCGCAAGTGCCGCGATACCCCCGAAGGCGCGCCGGGCGGCCTGCGCTCTCGGTTCCCTGCGCGACCCTGCCACCGAACAGGACTGCATTGACTTCTACTTGTATAACTCCGAGCTGGTTGCCGACACGATTTGCTACTTCGCCAAGGCGGTCAAGGATCTCACCCACCGCCAGAAGATAGTCGGGGTGTTTTACGGGTATTTGTTGCAGCTTTGCGGTGAGCAGCGCCAACAGAACGCCGGCCATCTAGCCCTTGAGAAGGTGCTTTCGTCACCTGACGTGGACTTTCTCTGCAGCCCTACCAGCTACGCCTTCCGCGCCCTCGGCGGGGAGGGGACAAGCCATTTCATGTCTTTGGCGGGCAGCGTGCGGATGCATGGCAAGCTGTGGTTTGACGAGAATGACATCCGTACGTCCCTTTCCGGTGGCCAGGTGGGGGAGTGGGGGAGGCCGGCCGATGTGGCGGGCGACGTCCTCCAGCAGGAGAAAGAGCTGGCCAACTGCCTTGTCAATGGGGCTGCTCAGTGGTGGTTTGACGTGGGCGGCAACAAATACAACGACCCAACGCTCATGCATCGCCTTGCAGGACTGGTGGAGAGCGCTACCGAGGCGCTGCGGCTCGACCGCGCTCCCGTGGATGAAGTGGCAATGGTCGTGGATGAGAGCAGTCTGTGCTATGTGCGGGTGGGCGACCCGATAGGCAACTGGTTTTTGCTCGGCATGATTCCCGCGGTTCACCGCATCGGCGCTCCGGTAGCCCATTATCTGGTGTCCGACCTGCCCGCCCTATCTGATCGGAAACTCTTTCTGATAATGACCAGTTTTGCGCCTACGGCAGCTCATCGGCGCATGGTGGACGCCCTCAAGCGCGACGGCCACGTACTCGTTTTCTTCTACGCGCCTGGCCTGTATCGGGCTGGTGCGCTGGACGAAGGGGCCATGGAGGACTTCACGGGCCTTCGGCTGCGCCTGGACAGGACCGGCGGGCCGCTGAACGTCAAACTAGCAACGGGCGACCGACTGACCGAGGGTCTCGAGGGCCTTGTGGTCGGTGCGGGTAGCAAGGTGGCCCCAATTGCCTACGCCGACGACCCTGCGGCGACGCCCCTTGCCTTCTATCCCGACGGCCGCGTGGGCATGGCCGTGAAGCGTTTCGGCTCCTGGACGGCGGTGTTCAGTGGCGTGCCGATTTTCCAGGCGTCGGTTCTGCGCCGGCTGGCCGAGGAAGCTGGCGTCCATTTCTACATAGACACGGAGGATGTGGTTTGGGCCAGTCGGGAGCTTCTTGCGGTGTGTGCAAATGAAGGTGGCCGGCGCACAATCCGTCTTCCGCGCCGCAGCGACGTGGAAGACCTTTACGCTGGCCAGTCGGTCGCTTCCGGCGTGGTAGAGTTCCAGGCCGACTTCGCGCCCCGCCAGACGCGGGTATTTGTCGTGCGGTGAGGGCGTCTATCTGCACGGATCCAGTCCATCACGAGCCCCGGGCAGTGCCGTCTGCCTTGGTCGGTGGGTGAAGCGGTGCCGCGAAGGCGCTGCTTCGCCCGCAGCCTGGTTAGGTGTGTATCGGACCCACCGCCACGGGGCTAGGGTGACTCTACCTTTTCGGCCGCTGGTTACGAAGCCGGCTGTTCTTGTGCAGTCCCGCCCTCCGCGGCCTGCTTGGCGTCTTTCAGGGCCAGGTAGTTTTCGATAGCCTTTTTCAAGGCCTGGTCGGCGAGAAGGGAGCAGTGGACCTTGGAAGCCGGCAGGCCGCCCAAGGCTTCCTTGATGGCGCGGCCTGAGATTTCCATGGCCTCCTTGAGCGTCTTCCCCTTAACCAGCTCCGTAGCCATGGAGGAGGTGGCGATGGCGGCCACGCAGCCGTATGTTTGCACTTTGGCGTCTTGTATGTATTCCTCGCCATCGTCACGCCGACCGATCCGCAGGAAAATGGTCATTTCGTCGCCGCATTGAGGATTGGCAACCGTCGCCGAGGCATCTGGGTTGTCCATGCTGCCGATGTTGCGCGGCTGCAGGAAGTATTCGAGCACTGTCTGTGAGTATGGTTGGCTCATTTTTTCACACCTTCCCGGCTATCAGGCGCAGCCTATCAACGGAGGCCGCGAGGGTCTCCAGCGTCGGGTCGAGCTGGGCCTTGGTGGTCTCCCAACCGAAGGAAAAGCGCAGGGAACCATCGGCCCGCTTTGGGTCGTGAAAAATGCTCATCAGCACGTGAGAAGAGCCGAGCTTCTCCGAGGTACAGGCCGAGCCTGAGGTCACGGCAATGCCTGCGACGTCTAGGGCCACTAAAAGGGCCTCAGCTTCGAGGTCGGCGAAATAGAGATTGCTGATGTGCGGCGAGCGGAGCTGGCGATGGCCGTTGACGTCGCAACGGGGGATGTTGGTCAAAACAACCTCTTCGAAGTCCGCGCGGAGGCGCTCGAGCCTGGCCCTTTCCCGCTGGCGCTCGGCCACGGTGGCTTCTAAGGCTTCAGCCATGGCGCAGATGCTCAGGAAGTTTTCCGTGCCGGCGCGGAGACCACGCTCGTGGGCGCCGCCATGGATGAGTGAGTGGATGCGCACACCCTTGCGCTTATACAAGGCCCCAACCCCCTTAGGTGCGCCGAACTTGTGGCCCGAAAGGCTTAGCATGTCCACTCCCAAGTCTCCTACTGACGTGAAAACGTAAGGCACGCCTTGGGTGGCGTCGGTGTGCAGTAGCACAGGGGCCTCTCGAGTCTTGTTGATCTCAGCCAGGAGACGTGCCACCTCCCCTACGGGCTGTATGGTGCCAACTTCGTTGTTCACCAGCATCAGGCTGACCAATACCGTTTCCGGCCGGATGGCTTCGACGATGCGGTCGGCCGAGACAATGCCTTCTCCGTCCGGCTCGACGATGGTGGCTTGGGCTAGGCCCATCTTCTGCAGCCATTCAACGGGTTCCAGGACCGCATGGTGTTCAAAGGCTGATGTGACGATATGGGGTTTGCTGCGGCTCTTGGCCAAGGCGGCGAAGACCGCGCCCTTGATTGCCATGTTGCAGCTTTCCGTTGCGCCGCCCGTGAAGAAAATCTCCATCGGCTCGGCACCCAGCGCCTCAGCAACTTTCGCGCGGGCAGCCTCAAGCTTCTCTCTTGCCTCTCGACCCTGACCATGTGGAGAGGAGGGATTGGCGAATATGGGGGCGCAGTCCTTCATCGCAGCAAGCGCCTCTGGACGCAGCGGCGTGCTGGCTGCCCAATCTAGATAGATGTTCTCCCTTGCCATCAACCTCAGCCTCCCTCAAGCGTCGGACGGGGAGTACTTCGGCCCACCCCTTTACTTGCGTGGGCGTCGCCAGGCGCCCTGTGCCCACTCAGCGGCGTAGGGTTCTCTGCGGTCCGAGATGAAAGGTCCGGCGCGCTGACATATGTTACCATGTTATATTACCCACCTTGATTTGTCTCACGCGCCCTTTTTCTTTATGCTTCCGGTAATGGGAACCGTGCCTTCATCGTCGAGCGTTACAGCGAGTATACCACTGAGTGATATACTTTGCAAGGCAGGGAGGTGCTGAGTATGTCTGCGAAGGTAGTGCTGGCTCGTCCTCTTCGGCGGCTTGCCGACGGAGCTGCTTTTCTCGATGTTGAGGCTGCAACGGTAGCTGAGGCCTTGGAGCGGCTTTGTCAAGCGTATCCTGCATTGCGCGAGCGAGTGTTTTCCAAGGATGGTCTTCGTCAAGACCTGCGGATATTTCTGAATCGCCAAGACATTCGGGCGCTGGGCGGCGCGGACGCAGCGCTTAGGGATGGTGACGAGGTCAGCCTTGTGCCCCTTGTGGCCGGCGCCTGAGGTATGGGACCTCGGCTGCATCTTGGGACGGGCCATTTTGCGGGCAGGTGGAGGCCATGCTTACGCCTTATCAGGCCGACAGGTACAGCAGACAGGTACTTTGCGAGCATATTGGCGAAGAGGTTCAGGCAGGTATTTGCGGAGGCCATGTGGCGGTCGTGGGGATTGGGGCCGTAGGGTCGGCATCGGTGAATATGCTTGCTCGGGCTGGGGTGGGCACCCTGACGCTGGTGGACCACGATCGGGTCGAGTTCAATAACCTGCAGCGTCAGACGCTTTACGACGAGGCGGATGCCGAGGCAGGCGCTCTGAAGGCCGAGGCGAGTGCGCGGCGCCTGGCGGAGATAAACTCGTCTGTCAAGCTTCGGCCCGTGGCCCAGCGACTGACGGCCGAGAATGCGGAAGAGATTCTGGGGGAAGCCGACGTCATTCTAGACGGCGCGGACAACTTCGAGGCTCGCTACATCATCAACGACGTGGCTTGCAAGCGTGGGATACCTTACATATATGCCGCGGTTCTTGGCGGTTTCGGGGTCACGATGAGCATTTTGCCGGGCGAGACAGCGTGCCTCCAGTGCCTGTTCCCTGAGCCACCCGCCCCCGGCACCACTGACACAGCCGCCACCCGTGGTATTCTGGCATCCATCGTGAACATAATGGCCTCGCTTCAGGTCGTTGAGGCGCTCAAGATATTAGGCGGTAAGCGGGAAGAGGTCTGCCGGGGCCTTTTCCAGTTCGACTGCTGGGACCGAACAGCTTGCGTTTTAGAAGTTCATAAGCTGCCGGATTGCCCCAGTTGTGGACGCGGCGAGTACTTGTTCCTCGGTTCGGGGAAGTAGGGCTGCGGGCCACTGGGGCGCGCGTTGGTGAAGCATAAGTGGGTTCACTGCCGGAGGCCGGCGTAGTAGGTGGGCTGCCGGCTGCGAAGATAGTTTTTCCCCGCGTCCGCCACCCGAGGCACCCAGTTGGCGTGGTCAATGAGGCGCGCAGGAATCCCCTTGGTCAAGGACAACACGGCCGCGGAATCAACTCCTTGATCAAGGAGGCACCGCGAGATGACCGATGCGCTCTTGTTGACGGGATGCTTGTTGTTGACGCTGGGCGCGCTGGTGGCGGAGGGTAAGGGAGACCAGCCCGCGCCGCCCAGGACGCTATACGTCTCCAAGCTCGGCGACAACTCGGATGGTTCGTCGTGGGAGCGAGCGTTCAACACGATTCAAGCCGTCCTGGACGCCATTCCTGACGACCGTGGCGGGTATCGGATAGTCGTCCGGCCGGATACGTACTTCGAGGCGAATCTCGCGCCTGCCCACCGGGGCGCGCCGGGGCGGTATAACGAGCTAGTCGGCGACTTCGATGGCCGGCATGGTTCAGGCACTACAGGCTGGGTTGTCATAGATAGCGGCGACCCCGACCAGAGGGGCATGAAAAGCTATGACTGGTGGGGTGCCTTCCGGTCTTATTTGCATGGATGGTCCTCCGAGCATACGGAGCCGACCTTTTCCGCCATCGTCTGGGACCGTTGGCGCTTGCGGCACCTCTACGTAACTGGCGGGGACGGCGGGATATTCTTCGACTGCACCGACAAGGTGGAGCCGTTCACAGTGGTGGTCGAGGACTGCGTGGGCATCGGGCGGGCTTTCGGTGGGGGAGTAGCGAGCTGTCTGTCACGGCCTGAGGAGCCAATAGTTTTTCGCCGCTGCTGGCTGTGGTCCTTGGACTGGTGGGGTGATGCTGCGGGCGGCTATGTGCGGGTCGAAAATGAGGCAATGCCCGACCGGCCCGACGTTCTTTTCGAGGAGTGCGTTTTGGTCGGCCCTCAGTGCTCTCTCAAGGCGGGCAACTACGGCTTTCATACTTGCAGTTACGTAAGCTTACGCCGTTGCCGCTTGGTCACGCTTAATTTCTCCCAGCCTGGCGGCACGCCCACCGATGGAATTGTTCAGAGCGTCCAAAACGGCAAGCTCCTTCGCGTTGACTTCGAGGATTGCACGCTGATGGGCTACAAGGTATTTGGGGTCAAGGTGGAAAAGGAAACCGTCGGCGACATCAGCTACGCGACCCGCGGGGATTGCCGAGCCTACGTGCAGTTCCAACAGGACGTGCCGCCAGGTTTCCATCGGTTGGGTGCCTGGCCGGTGGAGGTCTTCCAGGCGGTAGTACCACCGGTTGCCAGCAGGCCTTCTCCCTTCAGTGCCAAGGAGCTTGTGGCGCGGAATATTTGCGAGCTTTCACCCTTTGTGTGGAAGGGACGGCTGTGCCACATGGAGTGCGTCCGGCCTGGCAGCGGTGGGACGAGCGCTGATTACTACCTGGTTTTCCACGACGCCGAGACGGGCCGTGTTTTGGGCCGGGCTGCCGAGGGCTACGGGCTGGCGTCAATCATCGTCCACGAGGGTACGGCTTACGTGTTTGCGTCCCGTTGGGAGGGTGGGGGGTGGCATGACGTGACGCTGTTCAAATCGCACGACCTGCGGCGATGGCAATCAAAGCTCGTGCTGCAAGGCGACAATGAGCAGATTTTCAACACTTCCGTGTGCAAGGGTTGGCACGGGTTTGTGATGGCCTACGAGTCTAACGACCCAGCCTGGCCTGCTTTCACCATCAAGTTCGCGACCTCGCCCGACCTGGAGCGGTGGACGAAGCGCCCCGAGTGTACGCTCGGCACGAATCGCTACACTGCGTGTCCGTGTGTGCGGTACGTGGACGGCTATTACTACGTGCTTTACCTGGAGCACCGCACGCCGAGGTGGCATTTTGAGACCTACGTGGTTAGGTCGAAGGACTTGAGGCACTGGGAGCAAAGCGCGGCCAATCCGGTGCTCAGCCCGGAAGGAATTGACGAGGGCGTCAATGCGTCCGATCCAGAGGTCGTGGAATGGCAGGGCCAGACGTACGTGTACTATGCCGTCGGCGACCAGCTCACTTGGGCGAACGTCAAGCGGGCGGTATTTCCGGGGCCGATGCGCAAGTTCTTCGAGCACTGGTTCCGCACGGGCTGCGTCCCTGACTGGGGCTGCGTGGCGGCGGAAGCGGAGCGGGCCAAGCCCCAATAAAGGCCCCCTTGCTCTCGCGGACCGATTGCGTGAGCAGCGGGGCCTACTCGGCTACCAGTTCGACGCCGAAGTCTACGTCCAGTTCGATTTCGGCGAGGCGGCGCCAGGGATAGCGCAATCGCGTCTCTTCCATCTCGGCCAGCACGACGGCGCTGCGATTGGGTTCGGTGCCGATTTTCACGGACGTACGGCTGAGGAAGTGCTCAATCCAGAGGTCAGCGGCGGCGGCACCAAGCAGATCGCGCATGAGGCATTCCGCACGCTCATGGACCTCACGCAGGTCTACCACGGAGCCGCGAATGAGCTGGATGACGTGTTCCTCCACCTCCGGGCGGATGAGGGCATTGTAAAGGTAGTCCTCGACAAAGCGGGAGAAGAGCAGGGCGACGTGGGCTTTTTCAGATTCGATTAGGGCGTCGAGAAGGCTCAGGTAGCGCATTGGGGTGAGTTTGGCGACAAGGTGGGCGAGGTCGAAGGCGCCTTTGTCCTGGAGGGCAATGAGGCGGATGGCGGCGTGGGCAAGGCCAGCGGCGAGGGTATTGCCCGCGCGGCCCCAGGAATAGAAGCTCAGCATGGCGGGCAGGTCAGGGACAGTGTTGAATAGGGCTTCGACGAGGGCCTCGTCGGCGCCGTCGGCAAGGGCGACGTCGAATACCGCAAGGCCGCGGCCGCCAGCCTTGGCGCGGACGTCGGATAGGAGCCTTTCGAGTTGCAGCCGGCGCTCGTCGTGGTAAGGCTCATGGCTGACGGTCTCGCGAGAGGCCGTGAGAGGGCAGTTGATGATGGCAACGAGGTCGGCTTCGCCCTCCTGAATGAGGCGGCCGCCCATGATGCTAGTCATGATGGCTACTTGTTCGGCCAGAGGCCGGTCTTCGCCGAAGGGAATGCGGTTGGCCGCAAATTCGTTGCAGTAGATGGGCCGCACTTCGGGCACCTTGCCCATGTGCTCATGGATGAGTCGGGCGATGAGCAGCATGGCTATTTCCGGGCCAGCGTTGCAGATGACGACGCGGTCAGTCGCGCCGAGGCGTTCGGCGGCGGCGCGGAGGTCAGCCTGCTCATCGCGGTGCATGCCTTCCTGGGCTGCTTCGTCCTGGGCGAAGATGAGGAAGTCGAGGCGACCGCGGCTGGTTTCCTCAAGAGCACGGCGGTTGATTTCGTGATTGCGGCCCCGGATGGCCATGTATTCGCCGATGACGCTGGGCGGCAGGGTAGCCTCCAAGGCGCGGAGTTCGTCGCTAGCGCTCGCGCCTGTGGCCCTAGCCCGGCCGGCCAGGATGGAGTAGTCACGGAGGGCATGTACGTACCTGGCGGCTTCATCGCTGCGGGTGTTGGCAGTCAGGCCGAGAATGGAGGTGAAGCCGCAGATGGGAGCGGAGCCCATGGTTTCTCGCAGCGGCCCTAGCACTTCCAGGCGGCGGTGGGCAAGGGCCGTGCGGGTACCAGAGCTGGCCGCGGCCCTCATGCCCCCATAAACCAGCATGTCTAAAGACAGGACGGCGCCGTCGAAGGGCTGGCGGGCGGTTTCCAGCAGCCAGGCTGCTATCTCATCGGGCTTTGCAGGCTCGTTGAACCAGCCCAGCAGATTGGTCGGCGGTGTCACCAGATCCCAGTCCACCATGCGGCACAGCAGCCGAGGCCATTGGGTGCTGCAGGGCCGGTCATCGGCCGGCAGGTAAAGAATTCTGTGCGGCCGGTGTCTTATGCTCATGGTAGCGCCCTTTTTGTGCCTGATGCTTTCGGCCGCTTGGCCCGCCGGGTGCGAGGGGCCTGACCTTACAGCCGCGCCACGAAGGCAAAAGCAGCTTCAAGCACCGAATTTTGCGATGCGGCCCACGAAGTTGCGCAGCAGTATGAGGGCATCGCCGCCAGATATTTGGCCCACACCGCCAGCGGCTGCCGCTCGCTCGCCATAGGTGTCCACCGAGTCGGTGCGCACCCCGCAACCATAAAAAGCCACGGGCACGGCGTCGCCGGTGTGGTCGCCGACGGTAACGGGCGTGCAGTGGTCGGCGCCAATCATGAGGGCTGTGTGGGAGAAGTCGAGGGTGTCAAGCAAGTAGGCGACAGCTCGATCCACCTTTTCCACGGCCTCGATTTTCTGCTGGGGGTCGTGGTCGTGCCCGCCGAGGTCAGGAGCTTTGATGTTGCACAGGACGAAGTCGTAGCTCTTCCACGCTTCGGCCACGGCCTTGGCAATAGCCATCTCGTCGGTGTCGCGTCCCCCCGTGGCGCCTTCGACGTGCAGAACATCTAAGGCCGCGTACTCGCCTAGGCCGCGAACCAGGTCTACCTCCACTATCATTGCACCCCGCAAACCATCGTGGCGGCTGGCGAAGGGAGCAAGGTCTACGGCTTCCCCAGCACCGCGGGGAAGGACCGCGTTAGCCGGCGGCAGACCCTCGGCCCTCCGAGCAAGATTGACTGGGTGGCTTTCAAGGACCTCATGGGCGCGGGCCACGAACTCGTTGACGATGCGAGCCGTGCGCTCGGCCCTGGGCAGGTCTTCTGGCGGGCAGTTGGGCGTCGGGTGGCACTCGGCCCACGGCATGCCCACGTCATGAGGGTCTACGTCGCTGACGTGGTAGTCCAGGCCTTCGCCGCGCAGCACCAGGGCCGCACGGTGCTCCACCGACTCTTTGAAGAGTACCTGCACGCCTTCGATGCCGTCGCGGAAGGCCTCCATGATGGCGGCGGCAAGCTGGTCGGTGCCCGACTTTATACGGCCGGCGCGGCGGTCGGTGATGAGGTCGTTGTCGTCTACGGTAGTGAAGTTGCAGCGGAAAGCAACGTCCCCTGGCTGCATGGCCAGGCCGACGCCGGCAGCCTCGAAGGGACCCCGGCCGCGATAATAACGCAAGGGGTCATAGCCCAAGAGGGCCATGTGGGCGGTGTCGGAGCCGATGGGCTGGCCCGGACTTGCCAGATACATCAGAGCTGAGGCACCGAGGCGGGCCACAGTATCCAAGGCCGGCGTATGGGCTGCCTCAATGCACGTGCGCCCTCCCAGCGACGGCACGTCTCGCCCCCCCATGCCGTCGCCGAGAACCATCACTATCTTGCCTTGACCGTGTGACATGCGCGGCCCTTACCTCCTGCGGGTGAAAGCTGTGAGTCTTGCCGGCGGCCCGTTGGCGGGGCGAAGGGGATTGTAGCAGCGGCTCGCGGCCAGGGTCAACGAAAACTCACGTCTGCCGGCGGGTGCTGCCTCAGAGGTCTATGCGGACAGCTTCAGTATAGACAATTTGCCCAGCAGCCGCGACCTTGGCCAGCGCCCACAACCAGCCCTCCAGCGCATGGCAAAGTTGCCTCAGCGGGTACTCGACCGCCGCTTCACCGCCTGGGGCAATGTCGAGGGCTTGGGTGCTGCGCTCGATCAGGGGCCAGGCTTCGACGGGAGCGATGAGGACGGCATCGGCCACGAGCCTGGTGCGCGCGAGATTGCGCACGCCCACGCGAAGGGAAGGGTTGGCCTGCTTGAGGCTGATGGCTCGCGGACTGATAGTGGCTTCGACGATGGCACCAGGTTCCTCTCCCACAGCCACGTGGAGTACGTCGTAGAAAGCTGGCCCGAAAGGCGGGTGGAGCCAAGCGTAGATGAGGTATTGGCCCGCCTCGGCATCTGGTGGCACCGTCAGTCGAAGCCGGGAGCTTTCGTACCTGTTGGGCGACATGGTGACCAAATCGGGCAGGTCGCCAGATGCCTGCCAGCCTGTGGGAAGCTCAACGTGTAGCTTAGCGCGGCCTTCGCGGCTGAGATAGCAGGTCGAAATAGTGAGCTTAGCCTCCAGGGTGTCGCCTGGCTCAGCGCGGACTGGTCCGTCGAGGTCAAAAAGCGGCACGGCCGGCACGAAGCCCAGGGGTTCCGCTCCGCGGTTGTGGCGCCACCAGCGGGCGTATTGGGGGGCGGCGGCTGGCACAGGTGCTCCCACGACGGCCCGGTCGTATTCCAACAGTACCGTGGCGGTCTCGAACTGGCCCAGCGGGACTGAGACGCCCTGTTCGGAGACAGTGAGGTTGCTCGTCGGCTCGTCGAGGGCGTTGGCTTTGGAGGCGTGGGTGATGGGCCAGCAGCAGCGCACCAACGCCTCGGTAGGCTTTCCGGCGCATTCTTGAAGGCGAAGCACGACGCGGCCCGAGAGCGGCTGGTCTAGAGGAAGGCCGGTAGCGGCGCCTTCGGGCCGCAGTGATATGCAGACAACGTTTTCCGGTTCGATGGCCAGCACGTCGGTGCCGGAAGCAAAGGCCGCAGGGGAGCCCCAGTGAGCGAGCGGGGGATGATTGAACTCGTAACCGCGCCGCGCGAGGGCGGCGTCTTTTATATGGCCCTCGTGCGTGACGAGGGCGTAGCGGAAACAGTGAGACCAGTGTTCCAGTTGAAAGCCACTGCCATCGGGGGCCGTGCGCGGGGGGCCGTCAATCCACAGGCCGCTGGGCCAGCCCGTGCACGACCGCATTAGCGCCATGGTCAGTGTGCGGTCGGGATAGCAGCAGTAACACACCGTGCCGCGGTTGATGATGGCGACGCCCGTGTCGGTTGGCTCGCCAGGAGGCATAGTCTCCCGTAGAGCGGCTGGGACAAGACAGCCAATGCGGCGTAGATGACGCACTTGGGCTGCCACGTGCTCGCAGGCCTCTGCCTCCTGCTCGGCGCTCTCGCCCCAAACGAGGATGATGGGGAGCTCTTCGGGCAAGCCGAGGTTGAGACGCGGCAAGAGCGCCACAGCCCAGCCGTGGTTGTCTACCCAGTCGCGCAGCTCCGATTCGACGCCTTTGCCCGCCTGGGTAATGACGTGGGCAGAAAATTCATTTGTTTCGGGGCCGCCGACGACAATGCGCAGGTCGGGCAGATTGCTGTCCCAGGCAAGGTCGCCGAAACGGCGGAACTCTGGGTAGGTAATGGTAGCTGTGACGCCTACGCAGGACAGAGCGAGCAGCATCTGGGCCGCATGGCTGTCCTCTGTCATGGCAGCGGTACGTGGGCAGACGATTTCCACCATGCCGGCGCTGAGCCGGCCTAGAACATCTCCGCCAATGCCGACGGCTCCTTCGATGACTAGGGGGACGGTAAGGTCAACGAAGTGAAGCGCGGCGCAGTCTTGGGTCCAGGCAAGCTCGGCAGTGTCTTGGTCGCCGGGGCAGAAGGTCCGCGCCACCAAGGCACCTCCCGCCTCATACACCGCCCGCCCGCCTTCGACCGCCAGCGGGAAGTGGACCTTGAACAGCCAGTCGGAGCCCGTGTAGTTGGTGATGCATGTTTCAAAATCCACTCGCGGCAGGCCTACCCACAAGGTGATGCGGGATACGCGTTGGGCTTCCACATGCGGTGAGCGGGCCACTAGAGTCACACGTGCCGGAGTGCGTTCGACGCTGACTTCTGCAGGAAACTCTAGTGAAGCCAGGTGCTTTTCGCCGGTGGTGGCGATGTTCCATGGTCCCTCTCCGTAGCCGGGCAGTTCGGGGTATTCCTTGTGAGCGACGAGGTCATTGGCCACGCGGCCCGGCTGGACAAGCTCGCGGCCGCTGCGTTTGTCCTTTAGGCTGATGATGCCTCCGCCGCGCTCCGCGTCAACCTCTACGCGAAAGAACTCGTTCTCAATCCAGTTGGAGCCATGAGCGAGGGTGTGGGCATGGAAAGCCTCCCCTGCGCCCACGACGTAAGACTTGACGCCAAGAGCGGGCAGGTCTCTGGCGACGAACCGAAGCACCCTGCGGCCTGAGACTTCCGTTACCTCCGCGGGCAGGACTTCTCCCCCGTCTAGAACAACTGCCTGTTGGGACTGCCAGTCCTGCGGCAGCTCGACCTCAACGACGTCGTCGCGGCGCCAGGCCAGCGGATTGAACACCGTAAGGGTCGCTTGTGGCGCTGAGGGTGTGCCGGAGGTGGTCAGGGCCTTGAGGGCGGCACAAAGAGCTTCGCTGGCCGCCTCGTAAGCCTCGCGCCAGCCGCCGACCAGGTCGAGGTACACTTGGTCGGACTCGGTGCCCGTGAGGGCGTCGTGGTGGGCATTGAAGATTACTTGGCGCCAGGCCAAGTCCAATAGGGCGGTGGGATAAGGCTCACCAGAGGCGAGGGCGGCCACTGTGGCCAGCGCCTCGCCGTCGTATAGAAGCCGTTCGCAAAGCCGACTGGCCAGCTTGGTGTCTATGTAAGAAACGGTGCAGCCGTTGTTCACGGGATTCATGTCGCGCGTAAGGGCAGGGGGGCTGACTGGGGACGCGTCCAGGGCCTGGGCGAGAGCGTCGAAGAAGGCGGCAGGCGTGGAGCAGTAAATCTTGGGCGAGAGGTGAACTTCGTTCCATTTGGCGGCCAGGTCGTGGAGCCAGGGGATGGGCTCGGCGAAGTCGCCGCCCACCGGCCAGATTTGCACGTGGGCGAGAGTGTAGCGGGAGGCCCGTTCGAACAAGTCCGCCGTGAGCCACCAGGCCTCCTCTGGACTGTCGAAGCGCCGGAGGCTGTCGCCCAGGGTGTAACTTTCCGGTTCGAGGAGACGGGCGAGTACGCGACTGCCGTCGGGAGCGGTCCACCAGTGCTCCACGGGAAAGCCCAGGCGGTCGGCAGGAATTCCCCAGCAGCGCTTGTAGGGGCCGCGGGCGTAGGCCAAGGTGCCGTAGCCGGCCCGCGCCAGGAACTGGGGGAAATTGGGGTCGTGGCCGAAGACATCGAGCATCCAGGCGTTCAGACGCTCAGCCCCCCACTGGCGGCGGTGGTATAAGGTGCCGTAGGCGATGGCGCGCAGAGTGGTTTCGGGGCCAATTAAGGTGGTCTGCGGCTCGTTGTACAGAGCGCCCGCCAGCCCGCACCGGCCTTCTCGGATAAGCCTCACAAGCTCCTCTCGGCGGTGGGGAAAGGTGTCCCAGTAAGGCTTGGTGTAGGGAACCTGTTGGAGCATAAAGGTCGAGCCGGCGGCCGTAGCGACATCCAGATAGTTGCTGATAAGCTTGAAGGCACTCCGGCTGTCAAATTCCACGTAGTTTCTCTGAGCGTTCCACCAGACGGGGTCATAGTGGAAGTGGGGCACCAGATGGATTTCCCAATCGTTGGAGGTGGCCTGGAGTTGTACCTCGGCTTGGGCGACTGCACCGCGGGCGGCGACGATGATGTTTGCCCGAGTGACGCCGAGGTCGGGTGGGTAGGGGACCTCGAAAAGCTGTGCCGCGCGCGCAGGCAGGGTGGCGCGGAAATCCAGATGGTAGTCGAGGTCCGAGGTGGAAAGGCCAAAGCGGAGGTCTGTGCAGGGTTTGTTGGTGACGTTGAGCAGCTCGATCCAAATAGTGGGGCAGGGGTGGCCCTTGTGCTCAATCCATACGTCGCGCCCCTTGACGCGCCCGATGCGAAGTGGGTGGGAGATATCGAGGCGGTGGACGACCTCGACGGTCTGTGGGTCAACGTCCAGGAGACGTGCGCAGAAGGTTTGCAGTTGGCCCTTTGCCGGGATTGCGAGGGTGACAAGGAGGGGTTGAGAATCGAGGTTTATCTCGAGCTCGTTGCCAGCAGCGGGCACAAACCCTCGCCGGCCCACTGCCACCATCAGCCCTGGCTCCCCGGTCACGAGCAGACGGGCCTTCTGGGATCCACGGGTGCTCCTCAGCGAGCAGACCGCCAGAATCCAGCTTCCTTCCTGGCGGCGGTAGCCGGGGACGGCTATTCGGCGGAACCGACCGAAGCTGAGATGCCATGGCTCACCGGCAGTTGGCTCTCCCTCTGCCGGCAGCTCGTGCGGTGTCAACAGGTCGGCAAACAGCCCAGTAGTTAGCCAATAAAGCACGTACCCTTCTGGGCTGACCTGGAAACCCGTCAATTGTGGCTGGGGCATCCCAGACGACCTCTTCTATGGCTTCGCAGGAGAGCAGGCGAAACCTTTTCCGCGGCGTGTTGGCGAGAAGGAAAGAAGGCGGGTGGGAGTTGGGGACCCGCGCCGGCTGGCCGTCGGGCACGGTCCTGCGCCCGGCATGGGAAAGCAGCGAAGAATAGGCGACTCGCGAGGCCCATGATGGGGTCAGGCCGGCCGGCCAAGAATGACGCGGCCGCCCGAAAGGAGAGCGGTCGGCTTAAGCCGAGGGCGCCCGCAGAAGGCCCTAGTCGGCCCCTTCGATGCGGTCGAGTATCTCGTCGGAGATTTCAAAATTGCTGTAAACGGCTTGGACATCGTCGTGTTCCTCAAGGGCGTCGAGCAAGCGGAGAAGCTTGGGGGCGGTTTCGTCGGGGACGTGGCTGGTGCTAATGGGTATCATGGTTACCTCGGCCCGTTCAGGCTCGATGCCAGCCGCCCGGACGGCTTGGAGCACCTGGCTGAAGTCCTGTGGAGCCGTGCGAATTTCCCAGTATTCGTCCTCGGAGAGGACGTCCTCGGCGCCCGCGTCGGCCGCCGCAAGGAAAACGGTATCCTCGTCGGCGGCGGATTTGGGCACGATAATGACACCCTTTTGCTCGAAAAGCCAGGTCACACAGCCGGCCTCGCCAAGGCTGCCCCCCGCGTTCTTGAGTATGTTGCGGATTTCCGAGAGGGTGCGCTGACGGTTGTCAGTTAGTACGGAAATCATCAGGGCGGCGCCGCCTGGGCCGTATCCCTCGTAGGTGGCCTCTTCGTATTGGGCACCCTCGACCTGGCCGGTACCGCGCTTGATGGCATGCTGGATGTTCTCGGCGGGCATAGAGGCGGCGCGGGCTGCCTCAATCGCCAGGCGAAGACGAATGTTCTTATCAGGGTCCGGCCCGCCCTGTCGCGCCGCCGCGATAATCTGACGGGACAGTTTTGCGAAAAGGCGGCTGCGCTTGGCGTCCTGGCGGCTCTTACGATGCACTCTGTTGGCCCATTTGGAATGCCCCGCCATGGCCCCGTACCTCCATCGGGTGTTTGCGTGCTTAGATTATACTCGTGGGGCGCTGCGTCAACAACGCTGGTAGGCCTGCGAGGGGCGGCTTTAGCCCCTTGCGACTCTTTGTGGACAGGATTGCGCGCTTTTGGCGCGAAACAGGCCGCGACATTCTTATTGGGCAGGAGGGGAGCAGCCCAATGCGCGCGGCTTTCTTCAAGACCCCAGGGCAGGTGGAGCTTCGGCAGATGGACAGGCCGGTGCCTGGGATGGGCGAGGTGCTCGTGCGCATAACCGCTGCCGGCATCTGCGGGTCAGATGTGGCAGCCTGGCGCGAAATCGAGCAGGACTGGCACCGTCGCGGCCACGAGTTCGCGGGCGTGGTCGAGCAGGTGGGGGAGGGGGTGGCTGGGCTGACGCCGGGGCTGGCCGTTGCCGGCTATGGGTCGCTGCCTTGCGGGGCGTGCGCTCACTGCCGCCGCGGCAAGCTGCGATTCTGCCTTTCGCCCCGTAGTTGTGGAGGAGGGGCCTTCGCAGACTATCTTTGTTTGCCGGCTGAGTTCTGGTACCCCCTCGATGGGCTCACGGCTGAGGAGGGTGCGCTGCTGGAGCCCCTTACTGTGGCAATGGAGATGGTACGGGACGCCGAAGTGAAGCTGGGGGACACCGTGCTGCTGCTTGGGGCCGGCCCCATAGGTTTGATGGCCCTGGCCCTGGCGAAGGCCATGGGGGCGCGGGTGCTGGTGAGCCACCGACGGTCCAGCGCAAGGCGGTGGGCCATCGCCGAGGCCTGGGGCGCGGACGCGCTGATAGATGCCGCCGAGGAGGACGTGCCACGGAGGGTCCGCCAGCTCGCGCCCCATGGGGTGGACAGCGTGCTCGTGACCACGAGGCCGTCGGAGAGCGTTGGCTTGGCCGCCGAGTGTGCGGCTCGAGGCGGGGTGCTCTCACTTATCGGGATGGAGTGGGGCCAGGCTCAATTCTGCCTCGACATTGACCGTTTCCACTTCGCCAACCTACGGCTTGTCGGAAGCAACCACAATCCCTGCAGCCTTCATTACGACGCGGCCGCCGAGCTCATACGCAGCGGCGTCGTGCCAGCGGCAGAGCTGGTTAGAAACCGCTTCCCGTTGGGAGAAATAGAGCAGGCCTTCCGAATGGCTGCGGAGCGGCCTGGCGACGTGGCGAAGGTGATGATAGTCGGCGAGTGATGAGCCGAGCGCTACGGTCGAGGCCTGCCGGCTGGAGGCCTGCGGGCAGGCGAGCCGTGGAGACCTTACGGGACGCGCCCGGAAGTCACGGGTAGCAGAAGCCGCGAGGGTCTTGCCGGGGAGACGTGGAAGCGGTTGACGGCAGCCTGGTAGAAGGTATGCTGTCCGGGCGGCTCGCCTGTTGCGGGGTTGACGTCGAAGTGCGGGAAGTCGCTGCATTGCACGTCGGCTCGGATGCAGTGGCCCTTGTTGAACACATAGGCTGTGCTCCACATGTCCACCTCGACTTCGTACACCTCCCCTGGCTGCAACAGCTCCTCGCGGTCAAAACCGAAACGGAAACGCAGACGCAGCCCGCCGTAGGTGATGAGGAAGGAGCGGCCGTCGGGATAGACATCGCAGAGCTTGACGACTACGTCGCTATCAGGACAGTCGCTGCTTACGAACAGGCGGGCGCGGACGCGGCCGATAACCTCCACCGGCTCTGTGAGCGGCTCACTAGTGAAGACCAGCACGTCGCTGCGCTGTTCGACGGTGCTTTGGTCCATGGGGCCAGCAGGGATTACTAAGTTGAATCCTCCCGTTGACGGTACTGGGTCGAAGGGGTCATGGCGAAGCGTGTAGACCGTGGCTTGGGTGGGCGGGAGAGAGGACAGGCGGGCGTCAGGTGCTAAGTACAGGGGTGTCTCGCGGCTTGGGGGCGGCCAGTCCTCGGCCGTGCGCCAGACATTCCCTGGCGCGTTCGGCTCGGCTGTTGAGCCCATTAGGTAGTAGAGCACGGGCTGCTGGGAGGCTTGGCTTTCGGGCTGGCTGCGGATGCAGCTTTCCACGAAGCCGATGGTTTCGGCGACGATGTCGAGGGCTGCGTTGGGGGGCCAGGATAGCTGGCCGGCAGCAGTGCCGCCGATGGCATGGGTCCAGGGGCCCATGATGAGGCGCTGGCGGCCTCGGGCTCCCTCTCCGCCGCCGTGCTGGCGGGAGAGGAAAGCGTCTATCGTCCCCTGCTGGAAGATGTCGAACCAGCCCCCAATGTGAAGGCCAGGGACACGGACCGCAGCGGCCCTGTCCGGTGCTATGGCGTCATAGTTTCTCCACCAGGCGTCGTACATGTAATGGGCGCGCATGGTGTGAAGGTTATGCTCCGGCCAGCCGTTGGTGCGGAGCCACTCCTTGATGTCGGCCTTGGAAAAAAGCCCGCCGGTGTAGACGGCGTAATGGTATAAGCTGGGGGCGCCAACGGCGACCACCTGGCAGACTAGATGGGGTGGAGCTGCTGGGGCCAGGAGATACTGCGTAATGCCCAGGGCAGAACCTCCCACCGTGGCAATCCTACCGTCGCACCAGGGCTGCCCGGCTATCCACTCGACTGTCGTGTAGCCATCCCGATGGCCCGCCCAGCCGCAGTCGGCAAAAGCGAGGGCTTCGCCTTCGCTATCGAAACGTCCCCGCATGTCTTGGGCGACGAAGGCATAGCCGCGGGCGATAAAGCTGGCGGCCAAGTCATGAAGCCAAAAGCGGCCGTAGGGCGTGCGAGCGAGGACGGCAGGCCAAGGGCCGCCGTCTTCCCCCGGCAGAAAGATTTCCGTTGCGAGCCGCGCTCCGTCCGTCATGGTAACCATTTCCGTGCGCGGTTCGACCGGTACGGCGGGCTCGACGCCGAGCGTGATGGGGGTCTCAGCGCTCGGCTGCACAGGCTGTGGGGAAACAGCCAGCAGCGCGCCTGCGGTGGGCCAGCCGGCCTCTAGTGCTGCCCCGAGCGTGGCGCATGTGTACAGTGGCGAGGCCGTAAAGACCACTATGTCGTCCGTCGTCGGTGAGGCCCCCGCCAGGTCTATGGTGAAAGAACCATCGAGCTCCGAGGCCCCACGCCACTCGGCTGGGGCAGGCGCTGCTGGGTCGGCCGCTTCCAGCGAGGCCATGCGGACGGCCGCCAGGGGCAGCCGCGCCGGAGGGCGGCCAGTGCGCACGTTTACTACCCGCCCCGTGAGGGCCGGCGGGCTGTCGGTGTTCCTCGGATTCATGAGGGGAAACCTCCAGCGGGTCTTTTGCCTTCCGTCAGTATATCCGGGCACCAATCGGGTGCAAACGCTTGGCGCGCCAGCAAATTAATTAGGGTGCCAATCCCTCAAGTGGTGCGGGCCGAGATTTCGGCCAGGAGGTAAGCGGAGGCTCTAAAGCGCGAGCTTATCACGCCGGTTACTTCGGCCGCGAAGCGCTTGAGCATGGATACAACATCCGTCAGCGAAACTCCGTAGGGCTGCAGGTCCAGCAGGGCAGGAGCTTCTAGGAGGAGTTGTGTTTCGGACCGGCAGTTGAGCTGGGCGACGTAGCTGAGGAAGTCCACGAGATTGACGAAGGCTTCGGTGCCACGGAATTCCTCAGGTTGCGCCAGCACGTCTATTTCGTAAGCTTCGTCCGGCAGGCCAGCGGCCTGCAGGGAGATGCGGCGCAGCAGACACGGCAGGCACCCGCCACACTGCCGGTGCCGTCTGCCAGTCATCCAGCAGCTAACCGTTCCAAGGATTTCCTCAGGCCGCAGCACCGGGCGCAAAATCTCAGCAATGAGCTCGGCTTTCGTGCGGTACACGAATGGGTTGAGCACCTGTGCACCCAGGCCCGCCTGGCGGCAGATGTGGTTGAACAACCCAAGGACGGCCGGGTGGGTACTGCGGGTGGACAAGGCACCAGTACGGCTGGGAGTTAGGGGCACGGCGGCGGTAAGGATGCCGTTTTCGGGCAGATAGACTTCGGCCACGGCGAGGGCTTCGGCCGCGGCGGCGCCCAGGGCCATGAAAAGCAGCGATCGGGAGCGCCGGGACGGCTCTCGTTGGGCGGGTGGCGGGAAGGGCAAGGCCCCCGTGGCTACGCGGGGTTCGAGGGCGACGAAGGTGTGGTGGAGGTTGGGCTGGAGTCGGCGCAAAACCTTGAGGACGTGCCGCTGGGCCTGGGCGACGGTGGGGTTGCCGGATCGGTGGCTGACAAATAAGGGCCGACGCCCTGTACGCAACAGCAACACTGCTCCGGCTAGTGAATCCAAGCCCCCGGAGAGCAGACAGACGCTGTCGCAGGCGGACAGACGCTGCGTCTCGGCGGGTGGATCGGCGGCTTGCCGTGGATGAAGGCAAAGGCTGATGTTGTCGCCGGTAAGGTAGCACACCAGGCGTGCGAGATGGTCGGCCATGGGAGTCCACAGGTCTGGCCGCCGCACGGGTACGTGCAGCTCGATGGACCGCACAAAGCGCTCATTCCGCCCGCGAGGTAAGGCCAGGTCGGTCATGTAGACGGCGGCTGCGAGGTCCAGCAGGTCGGCGACTTCCGCGCTTAGAGGGCCTGCCTGCTGGCAGAGGGAGCTGATGTCGAAGCGGACGTTTCGGTTACGCGAGCGCCAACCGAGGCAGACTGTCGCCTGCTGTGCCAACTCTCGGCCCTCGTCGGGCGACATTCCTTCGAGGACCACGACGCTGGCCGTCACGCACCACCACCGGTCCCGAGCAGACTCAGCCCCCTCGTCATGGCCTGGCTCAGGAACTCCTGCATCGCCCCCAGCCTCGTTGCCTCCGGCGCGGTGACGACTTCCTCGAGCCATGGCTCGGAGGAGGATAGGTCCAGCGCATCAGCGCTGCGCCGGCAGTAATAGCCTACGCCGTCGAGGAACTGCTGGGCGCTGCCGACGTGGGGGAAGGGCGAGGTACCCACGAAGTCGCTCAGGTCCCGGGAAACGAAGTAGCGGAAGGTCCTGTCCAGGTCGTAGCCGACGAAGGTTTGGGATAGCTGCCAGAGTTCGCCCCGGCTCGCGTAGCCGCCGTAGTTCGCTTCGACCGCTGCCAAGTCTAGGCTCAGTAGGGCCGATGAATCGCGGCCGCTGGCGGCCTCCATGGCAGCCACGGCCAGGGCGTCCAAAGCCAGCTCGGCGAACCGCGAGGTAGCACGTGCGGTGATGATGCGGGCCGCGCTGAAACTACGCAGCCCAGCCGCCAAGGAGAGGGCGGGTGGTCCTGTCTTTGGAGCGCCGCAGGATTCCAAGTAGCCGGCTAGACCCCGTTCGCTTACCTGGCAGGAGCCGGTCAGAAGAGTGTCTAGGCAAACCGCAACCCCTGGCCCGCTCATCTCGGCGCGGGTTTCGGGGTCTAGGGCTTTGACTATGGCTCCCACCACCTCGCCTGGGTCGGGACGCGGCTGGCGGTAAAGCTCCCGTACCCTCTCCCACTCGGGCGTGGCTGGTGATCGCTGGGCCGTTGAGGTGCCCATAGATAATGGATCGTTCCTGGCCCCTTCTAGCTATCCGCTGGGCCTTTTTGCGGAGCGCGTCTCTTTTCGGGCCGCCGTGGGCCAGGCGCAAGCATCAATGTGCAACCCCTGGGGTTTTCTCCTTGCGCCTCATCTCTCCTTCCGTGCTGACGAATTCTATCCCTCTGGCGGCCCCGACAGGTGCCTGGTACAGGCCCTCAAGAGGGTCTATCGGCCCGCAGGACTCGCCCCCAAGATTGCACTGACAGTTGTTACCGGCTTTTGCCGCGCTTGCAACCTGGTGGTTATTCTTCGACCCTGGCGACGGATAGAAGGTTTCTGGCCACTGGGAGCGAAGGATGCTTGCTGGCCAGCACGGCCCAGCGCGTGGAAAGCTAAGGAGGAAAGCCTGGTGAAAAAAGGGATTGTATACGGATGCCTGCCCGGCAGCCTTCCGGTACGCGAACGCCTCGTGCTTTCGAAGGAGGCTGGACTCGACGGCATCGAAATCCATGACTTCCCCACTCAAAAGGACGCGGAGGAGTTTGCCGCTTTAGCGAGCGAAGTGGGCCTGGAAATCCACTCAGTGATGGCCGGCAGTCACTGGGAACTGCCCCTCTCTAGTACCGATGAGGACGTGCGGAGGAGGGGGGTGGAGGGCATCAAGCACTCGCTGCAGGTAGCGAAGTGGGCGGGAGCGCCCGTAGTACTGGTGGTGCCAGGAGTTGTGAACGATGACGTATCGTATGCGGCTGCCTATGAGCTGTCGCGCAAGTCCCTGCTGGAGCTGCTTCCCACGGCAGAGGAATTAGGCGTGACGATGCTGCTTGAGAACGTATGGAACAAATTCCTGCTCAGCCCGCTAGAGTTTCGGGATTTCGTAGACAGCTTCGAGTCACCCTTTGTGCAAGCTTATTTTGATGTGGGCAACATCCTCCTGTACGGGTATCCCCACCAGTGGATTGAGATTTTGGGGCCGCGGATAAAGCGGGTTCACGTGAAGGACTTCGACGTTGGCAGCCGGCAGTTCGTGTCACTACTGAGCGGCAGCGTGGATTGGGCGCGGGTCATGAACGCCCTCCGGGGCATCGGATACAATAGCTATTTGACGGTAGAGGTTGGGCCGTACAGTCAGTTCCCCGAAGTGTTTATCAAGCACATCGGGTTGGCGATGGACGCCATTGTGAGGCTTGGGACGTCTGGGTGTGGCTGTGGCGGGTAGGCGGCCGTTTTGGGCCACTGCTTAGCCTGAAGGGCAGCGGGCACCGGGCAAGCCGGTGTCCGCTGCTGGCTTTTGTCGGCCCAGCCAGCCGCCTTCACGCCGGCTGACGGTCGCGTTCCAGGTCGAACTTGGTGACTCTGACCTCCGGTGGCACTTCTATGGGGTATTCGCCGTCAAAGCACGCCGTACAGAAATTGAGCTTGGGCAGCCCGATGGCCCTCACCATGTTTGCCATCGTCTGGTACTCAAGCGTGTCCGCTCCGATGTGTTCGCGAATCTTCTCAACCGACATCCGGGCGGCGATGAGCTCGCTGCGGCCCGCCGACGTGTCTATGCCGTAAAAGCAGGGGTACCGGATGGGGGGGCAGGTGATGCGCAAATGGATTTCCCTCGCGCCAGCACTGCGCAGCAATTCAACTTCCGGCTTGGTCGTCGTCCCGCGCACGATGGAGTCATCCACCACTATCAGTCGTCGGCCCGCTATGGCCTCTTTGAGCGCGCTCAGCTTCATCCTCACTCCCAGGTCGCGCATGCGCTGATCGGGGCTGATGAAGGTGCGGAAGATGTATCGGTTTTTGATGAACACCTCGCCGAAGGGCTTCCCGCTTTCTTGGGCGTAGCCTATGGCAGCCGGAACACCAGTTTCCGGGATGGGAACAACCATGTCGGCGTCCACATCGCAGCAGCGGGCGAGCATCTGGCCCATTCGCACGCGTGCCATGTAAACGTTTTTGCCGTAAATCGTGCTGTCTGGGCGAGCGAAGTAGATGAATTCGAAGACGCACATCGCCCGACGGGGGCTTTCGAGCACCTGAGTGGCCCGCAGGCCGTTGGCGTCCACCACTACCATTTCTCCTGGCTGTATCTCGCGCACAAAATCCGCGCCGACGGTCTGGAGCGCGCACGTCTCGGAGGCGATGATCCAGCCGCTGGAGTTTAGTTGACCAAGGCATAGCGGGCGAACGCCGTGCGGGTCGCGAACAGCAATGAGGCGGTCGGGAGTCATTATCCCCAGGGAGTATGCCCCGCGGACCGTGTGCATGAGCTCGACGACGGCGTCTTCGACGGTGGCAGCGCGGGCGCGCTCCAGCACCTTGGCCATCACTTCCGTATCGCTGGAGCCGTAAAAGGTGACGCCGTCGGCTTCCATCTGGCGGCGTAAGGGGCTGGCGTTGACGAGGTTGCCGTTGTGGGCGATGGCGAAGGGGCCAAAGTGTCCTTCGCCGACGATGGGCTGAGCATTGGCCAGGATATTGCTACCCATTGTTGAGTAGCGCACGTGGCCGAGAGCCACGCAGCCTCGCAACCGACGGATAATGCTTTCGTCAAAGACTTGGAAAGCAAGGCCTAGTTCAACATGGGCGTCGAGTTGCTGGCCGTCGCCAACGACGATGCCGGCGCTTTCCTGGCCGCGGTGCTGAAGGGCGAACAGGCCGAAGTAGGTGGTGCGGGCGACGTCTTCACCGGGCGCGTAAATGCCAAACACGCCGCACGCGTCGCGCCAGTGGCCCTTGCAGCAGTCGGGCGGGTCTAAAGCGGTCACGGATTCACCCTCCGGCCCCGGAAAGCTTAACATCGGTGAAGACGCGCCCATCGCCAACCATACCGCTGCCCTAAGACGTTAGCTGCCTAGCTGGGCTTGCCGGACTTTGGCGGCTTGGGTCTCGCGCAGAGTCTCTAAGCGGCTCCTCAGCGCGTCGTCGCCAAGGGCGAGAATTTGCGCCGCCAGGAGGGCAGCGTTGCGCGCTCCATTAATGGCAACCGTGGCGACCGGCACGCCCGGTGGCATTTGCACCGAGGATAGCAGGGCGTCCAGCCCGCCGAGCGTGGAGCCGGCCAGGGGCACCGCGATGACTGGCAAGGTTGTCAAAGCGGCTACTGCACCCGCCAAGTGGGCGGCCATGCCCGCCCCTGCGATGATTATCCGTACGCCCCGCTCACGGGCCGTGCCGACCAGCTCGCGCACCAGTTCTGGCGTGCGGTGGGCCGAGGCCACCCGCGCCTCGTAGCGAATGCCCAGCTCGGCTAGTTGCTCCCAGCAAGGGCGCATCAGTTCCTCGTCGGACGCGCTGCCCAGTAACACAAGCACCTGTGGGGCTTCATCCATCGCTGTTCTCTGCCTCCACTGCGCGAAGGGCTATGTCGCGCCGGTAATAGCACTTCTCGAAATTTATGCGGCTCACGGCCTCGTAGGCACGGCTGCGGGCTGCCGCGAAACTGTTACCCAGCGCCGTTACACCAAGAACCCGGCCGCCACTCGTCACCAGTTGGCCGTCGCGCAAAGCCGTTCCGGCATGAAAGACAATCACGTCGTCCAGCGCTTCTGCTTCGTCAATACCCGTAATTATTTTACCCTTCTCGTGCTCGTCCGGATAGCCGCCCGATGCCATCACAACGCACACGCATCGGCGTTGGCTCCAAGTGGGCCGGATCTCCCGCAGCCGGCCTTCGACCGCGGCCTGAAGGATCTCTGCCAAGTCGGTCTCCAAGCGTGGCAGTACCACCTGGGTCTCGGGATCGCCAAACCTGCAATTGTATTCAAGAACCCGCGGCCCTTTGGCGGTGAGAATGACACCGGCGTAGAGGGTGCCAACGTAGCGGATCCCTTCGGCCGCCAAGGCCCGCACCGTCGGCAGCACAATCTTGTCCACCACGTAGTTGAAGGTCTCTTCGTCCAGCGCTGGTACGGGACTGTAGCAGCCCATCCCTCCCGTATTGCCGCCCGTGTCGCCGTCGCCGATGCGTTTGTAATCCTGAGAGGGCACCATTGGCACCACAGTCTCACCGTCGGTGAAGACCTTAATCGTACACTCTTGCCCCACCAAGCATTCCTCTATGACCACTGTCTCGCCAGCGGAGCCGAAGGCCTTCTCGACCATGCAGCGGTCCACGAACTCCTCTGCCTCGGCGACGGTGGCTGCCACCTTGACCCCCTTGCCGAAGGCGTCGCCGTCGGCCTTTACCACTATGGGGGCGCCCTTGCGTCGAATGTACGCTTTGGCTGAGGCTGGGTCGGTGAAAACCGCGAACTCCTTCTGAGCCAGACCGTGGCGCTCGAGGAGTTCGTTGGTGAAGGCCTTGGAGCCTTCCAGGCGAGCGGCGGCCGCTGGAGGGCCGTAGACGGCAAGGCCGGCTGCAGCGAGGCGGTCGGCTAGCCCGCGGATAAGCGGCCGCTCTGGGCCTACCACCACCAGGTCGGGCCGGTGAGCAGTCGCCCAGGCCAGCAGGCCCTCCAGGTCTTCGGCACTAATGTCCACAAGCTCTGCCTGGCGTGCAATGCCGGCGTTGCCCGGAGCGCACCAGAGGTGCTCTACCGAGGGGCTTGCCGCTAGTTTCCAAGCGAGGGCATGCTCGCGACCGCCTGAGCCGATGAGCAGAACCTTCATTGGGCCTACTCACCGCCAAGTATGTCTACGTCCACGTCCACCTCAGCCTCCGCTGGGCGCCAGCGCTCTACCGTGACGAAGAGGCGATACTCCTGATGGAACTGAACCACCACGGTATCGGTGGGACCGCGGCGGTGCTTGGCTACGATGATTTCTGCTGGGTCGGTACCCGTCGTGCTGCGTGGGACAGGAGGGGGCGGCAGGTTAGCCTTTGCCGCTTCATCCAGCAGCTTTTTTCGCTCGTAGTAGCTGGGCCGGTAGAGGAAGCACACCAGGTCGGCTTCGGCCTCGATGGAGCCACTTTCGGCAAGGTCGGAAAGCATGGGCCGCTTGTCCTCCCGTCGCTCAACCAGCCGGCTGAGTTGGGAGAGGGCCACCACGGGTATGTTGAGTTCGCGGGCGATGGACTTTAGTTCGGCGGCTATCATGGATACTTCTTGATGGCGGTTCTCTGCTGGGAACCGTCCCGAAGCGCGAACGAGCTGCAGGTAGTCCACGATGAGCAAGCCGATGTCATACTGGGCCTTTAGCCGTCGGGCCTTCGAGTGCAGCTCCAGCACGTGAATCGAGGGAGTGTCGTCAACGTAAATGGGGGCGTCGGTGAGGTAAGAGATGACGTGGCCGATGCGCTCCCAGTCCTCGTCGCTGGCGTCGCCGCGACGAAGCCTCCAGGCGTTCACGCGCGCCTCGGCGCAAAGAATCATCTCCGCCACCTGCTCACGGGACATTTCCAGGCTGAAGATGCCCACGGGTATTTTGTGCCGTACGGCGCTGTGAACGGCGAGGTTGCAGATGGCCAAGGAGGTTTTCCCCATGGAGGGACGGCCAGCGATGATGACAAGGTCGCCGCGCTGCAGGCCGCCGGTCAGCTTATCTAGCTCGCTCAAGCCCGTCGGTACACCCGTGACGAAACCCGGCTGCTTGGCCATGTCGTCAAGCCTGCCGAGTACGTCGCCGATGTCCTTTCCCAGGTGCACGGGGTCGGTGGTGTCCCGACGACGCGATATTTCGAAAATTAGCTGCTCAGCCGTATCCAACACTTCCCTCACGCTTTCGGGGTTGTCGAGAACCATGCCCTGAATCTCGGCGGCGGCGGCGAAGAGTTTGCGCAACAGCGACTTTTCCTGCACCAGCGTCGCGTAACGTACCACGTGGGCGGCGGTGGGGACCTGGTGGATGAGGGCAGTCAGGTACTCTGCTCCTCCCACCTGCTCATAGCATCCCCTGCTTTTAAGCTCGTTGCTGACGGTTATCAGGTCCACAGGCTCGCCGCGCCTATAAATAGCCAGCATGGCTTCGTAAATTTTGCGGTGAGCTTCGCGGTAGAAATCTTCGGGATCGAGGATTGCCGTGGCGCGAGCGGCGGCGCCAGCGTCGAGGAGTATGGAACCCAGCGTGACTTGCTCCGCTTCGAGGTCTTGCGGCTGCAGACCGTGTGTGAACTCGGCTGCCATGGTTCTGCCTCCCGCCCGGCTGGGCCTTAGCCCGAGTCCCTGCCCTTGGGCGCGTCTGCGCCAGGGCCACTGGCAGGTTCACCGCAGAGGGTCTCACTCCTGCTCCTCTGCTGGCGCTGCCGGCGAAGCCTCCCCCGCCTCCACAGGTGTTGACGCCTCTACGCCGGCTTCCTGCAGTTCGCTTGGTGCTGCCTCTCGCTCTCCCGCTTCGATGGGGCGCACCTGAACCGGCACGTTGACCACCACGTCGGCGAAAAGCCGGGCCGTGACGAGGTAGTCACCGATGGCGCGAATCGGCTCGTGTAGCTCAATGTTGCGGCGGTCAACGCTGATGCCGAGCTGGTCGTGAAGCGCCTGGGCAAGCTGGGCCGTGGTGACGCGGCCGTGGAGACGGCCGCGCTCGCCCACCATTACCTCAATGACGATGGGCTGGTCCTTGATTCGTTCGGCGACGGCCCTAGCGGCCTCGCGGCGCCCCAGGTGCCGCTTCTCGATGGCATCACGGCGCAGCTCCAGGTCTCGCAGCGCGCCGGGTGTGGCCTTGGTTGCAAGACCGCGCGGAATGAGGTAATTGCGGGCGTAACCGTCCCGCACTTCGACAACGTCGCCTTCATGGCCGAGACGCTCAATGTCGGCAAGTAAAATCACACGCATCGTCGCGATCACCCTTACTTGGAAGGAACGCCACCCGGCGGCGGGCCGGAAAGCGAAAACTCTCGCCGCAGACCCAGGAAGGGCTCAGGCTCGCCTAAGACATCGCGCACGCCGAAGCTGAGAAGCCAGTCCTGTGCGAACCTGCGATGAAGGGAGAAGTCCAGATAGCTCTTTTCCGGATTCCAGTACTCCAGCTCGGCCCGCCAGCCTCGCGATGATTGCCAGTCTATACCAAGGCCAGGCTTGTTGGCAAATACCCCTGCACGCAGCGTCCATGGCCCGCCTAAAACGAACCCCCGCTGAAAGTTGCCGCGCTCGCTATCGCCGAGGTCAACGATGCCGAGGCGCCAGAAGTCCCTTAGTTGGTCGCCATAGTACAGGTCGAGATCAAGGTCGGCTTCCAGGCCGTTGTGGCGCAACCCGTAGACGTCGAGGAAGCCTGTAGTTCGTTCGGGTCGGATGGATGCTACGGCCTCTGACAGGCGGTCCATTGTGCGGTCTACGCGGTCGAGACTGCGGGAGGCCTTGCGAGCGACCTCGGCCCCCTCGGAAGTGGCCTCTCGCAGGTTGTGGACGGTGGCGCGGAGGTCTTCAGTCAGGGAGGGGTCGGTAAGGACTTTCCGCAGGTGCTCGGTGGTTTCCTCGAGGCTCCGCGCGGTCTGGCGCAAGCTTGCCGCAGACGCCTTCACGTCTGCTTGGAATTGCTCATCGCCCAGTAGCTTTTCGGCCTGCTCGGTGAGGCGGGCCAAGTGCTCGCTTCCCCGGGCGAGGTTGTCCACCATGTCTTTGAGCTTGGCTTGGGCGTCAGGGGAGGCGACCAGGTCGCGTACCGCGGTCGCCGTATCGCGGGCGGCAGCGGCGGCTTCGCGGGCGTGCTGACCAGCCGCGCCGAGGTCGGCTGGCAGCGTGGAGAGCACGGTGAGCTTGTGGACATGCTCGGCTGTCGCCCGCACGTTGGCTGCGGCTCCACGCAGGTCGCGCAGCATGGCGACTACCTCGGGCCGGCTTGCGCGGGCCGTGGCATTCAGCGTCGCTGCTAAACGCTCTGCCTGAAGAGCAGCACGGTTCGCCACGGCCGTCATGCTGCTGAGATTCGTAAGGATTTGGCGCACCAGCTGCTCCTGCTCAGTGCCCAGGTAGGTAGCCTCGGCGCGGTCGGCCAGATGCTCGATACGGCGGCGTAGGGTGTCGGTTAGCTCCGGCACATCTGCCTTGAGGGCGTCGGCCATGTTGTCGAGCGCCGCCAGCCCCTTGAAGCCTTCCCCAGCAACTGGCACCTTGGACGAGACAAACCCTGCTGGCTTTTGCTGCGTCTCGCCTTTGCGCGGCGGGTCAATGGAAATGTACCGCAGGCCCAGAAGGCCGCCCTGGGCGATTGAGAAGCGATAACTGGCCGGGATTCGGTAGCGCTTGTTTATGGCTAGGGTGACGAGGGCTGGGCGGCCTGGCCAGTTGTCTTCATCGGGGAGCAGGGCAACGTCGGCCACAGTCCCGACCTTGACGCCAGCCATCATCACGTCCGAGCCTGGCTCGATGGTACCCGCGTCGGCAAAGCGGACGAACACGTGGTAAGTGCCCATCCGCGACCAGCACCCGCCCATGTACAGGGCGACGCCCGTCGCCACCACTACCACTAATACGAAAACTCCGCCCACCTTCGCCTCGTTGCTCAATTGCTGCTACCTCACACGGCGATGGGGCCTTCGGCCAGTCCGTCCACAAATTGACGCACCAAGGGATTGTCGGACTGCCGCAGCGCCTCTGGTGTGTCCAGGGCTACCAGCCGCCCCTCGTGGATCATCATCACCAGGTCGCACAGTGCAAACAGCTCCTCAACCTCGTGCGTAACGATCACCGAAGTCATGCCGCCCTCGCGCGATAGAGAAGCGATGTATCGGTCCAAGACGGCGGTCGTAATTGGGTCAAGGCCTGCGCTCGGCTCGTCGTAAAGCATGATTTCGGGCTTTAGTACTAAGGCCCGTGCAATGCCCACCCTTTTGCGCATCCCCCCGGAAAGCTGGGCCGGATAGAGAGCCTCGGTACCCGCCATTCCGACTCTTTTCAAGGCTGCTGCAACTTCGGCGCGAATCTCTTCCTCCGACAGAGTCGTGTGCCTTCGTAGGCCAAAGGCGACATTCTCTTCGACGGTCATCGAGTCAAAGAGGGCCGCATACTGGAAGCACATGCCCATTTTTCGCCGTACCGCCGTCAGCTCTCGCTCGGAAAGTCCTACGATGGAGACCCCGTCAATTATTATGTCTCCGGCTGTCGGCCGCACCAGGCCCATTAGGTTTTTTAGGAGCGTGCTCTTGCCGGTGCCGGACATGCCCATGACGCCAAAGCACGACCCGCGGGGAATAGAGAAGCTAAGGCCGTCCAAGATGGGGCGGCCCGCAATCGTGTAGACGAGGTCGCGCACCTCAACGATGGCTTCGTTGGCCCTCATCCGCGCCCCGCACCGGAGGCTCCCCACGGCTAGCCCGGATATAGAATCGCCGTGAGAACTACGTCCGCTACATACACCAGCACGATGCAGTATACCACAGACCGCGTGGTGGCGCGGCCAACCTCTTCCGACTGAGGCCTGCACGTTATTCCCTCGAAACAGCACACCAGGGCGATAATCATGCCGAAGACAATCGTTTTTAGAACGCCTGCGATTACCGTCCAGGCCTCTAGGTGAGAGGGGATGGCGCTGAAGTAGACGGCCTCGTTTATCTGAGGAGTTAGGACGGACATCAGGTAGCCGCCCAGGACACCGACCACATCGCCTAAAAACGTCAGCACCGGCAGCATGGCGACGGCCGCGAGGTAGCGCGGTACAACCAGGTACTCGACGGGGTCAGTGGCGAGGGCGCGGAGGGCATCTATCTGCTCGGTGACTTTCATGGTGCCGAGTTCGGCGGTCATGGCCGAGCCTGCCCGGGCCGCTACCACGAAGGCCGCCAGCACCGGGCCTAGCTCGCGGCACATCGTCTCGGCCACGAGCCAACCGGCATAGGGGCTGACACCCAGTTGGCCTGCCTGGACAGCCACGTGGTAGCCGAGCACCATGCCCGACAAGAGCGTGGTGGCTGCGACCACCGGCAGCGACGCCACGCCCACCGCTGCCATCTGCGCTATGGTGAGCGCCCACTCAATCCGCAGCCGCACGATTAGCGACACCGTCAGGGTATGGAGGGCCACCAGCCGGCCGAGGTAAGCCAGCGTCAAACCCACCCGGCCCAAGAAGCCCCGGGGTGGGACTTCCTCGTGCTGAAGGGACAGGTGAAGGGGATCCAGCACACCGGCATTATATGGGCCGCGCCGCCCGGCGTCAAAATCGCTGCGCGAACTCCCCCGGCGCAGCGGGTGCCCACGCTTGGGGCGCATACCTTCGCCCCGCTCACCGTCTGTAAGGTATGCGCGCTCGCCTTCCGCCAGACGAGGCCCTCGGTTGACCGATGGTCGGGTGGCGCTTAGCATTACAGGCGATGCCTGCCAAGGTGGACACCAGCAAGTTCACGCCTCTATTTCGCCAATGGCTGCGGATTAAGCAGCAGCTTCCTGGCATCCTAGTGCTCTTCCGCCTCGGCGATTTCTACGAAATGTTCGGTGAGGACGCCGAAGTAGGGGCGCGGGAGCTCCAACTCACGCTGACTTCTCGCGAATGTTCCCCTGGCCAGCGCATACCCATGTGTGGCGTGCCGCATCATGCCCTCGACCGCTATCTGCGCCAGCTCGTCGAAAAGGGTTACCGGGTCGCCGTCGTTGACCAGACCGAGGATCCAAAGAAGGCCAAGGGGTTGGTGCGTCGGGAGGTGACAAGGGTCGTTTCGGCGGGTACGGTTCTAGAGGACGAGCTTCTGCCGGGGGCACAGCACAACTTCCTGGCTTCGGTCGCGCGGGTGGGGGATAGGTTCGGGGTGGCGCTGGTAGACCTTTCGACGGCGGATTTCCTGGTAACGGAGGTACCTGCGGGCAGGGCCGGGACCGCCGGGCACCGGCTCCTGGATACCGCTGATGCCACGGCTGTGGCCGAGTACGAGCCGCTGGTTGACGAGCTGGCGCGTATCGGGCCGGCTGAGATACTCCTGGCCTCGGACCTGGCAGGCGACGAGGCCCTGCGGCAGGTGCTGGCTGGGCGGACGACCGCCCCCATTGCGGCGGCTGAAGAACAGCCCTTTGTCAGCCCCGCCCGAGAACTATGTGAGTTCTTTGGCGTGGCGTCGCTAGATGGCTATGGGTGTGCAGACATGCCGGCGGCGCAGGCGGCGGCGGCGCAGGCGCTGCGGGCTCTGCGGGCCCAGCGGCCGGCGGGCCTACCTCGCTTCCCTGGGATCACCACTTATTTCCCTCGCCAACATCTCGTGGTGGACGCCTCCACGCGGCGCAACCTAGAACTTGAGCGCACGCTCCTTGGGGGCCGGCGTGAGGGAACGCTGCTGGGGCTGCTCGACCGCACCCGCACGCCAATGGGTGCGCGCCTGCTGCGTGCCTGGTTGCTTCAGCCGCTGCTGGACCTTGCTGCCATCCGAGCGCGGCACGACGCGGTGGCTGATTTGGTGAGCAATCGCGTGCGGGCCGGTGAGGTGGCGGAGGCGCTCCGGCACGTGTACGACCTTGAGCGGCTCACAGCCCGCGTTTCGGCAGGCACGGCTATGCCGCGAGACCTGCGGGCTCTTGTCGATTCGTTAAAGAAGGTGCCGCAGCTGAGGGCGGCTTTGGCAGGAGCGCAGGCTCCCCTTCTCCAAGAACGGGCGCAGTCTTTGGATGGACGGCCTGATTTGGTCCGCTTACTTGACCGCGCCCTCGTGGACCAGCCACCCGCCCAGCTTTCCGAGGGCGGCTACATTCGCGAAGGCTACAGCTCCGAGCTGGACGAGCTTCGGACTGCTGCCGCTCACGGGCGCGAGTGGATTGCCGAGCTGGAGCAGCGCGAGCGCACTCGCACGGGCATAAAGTCCCTAAGGGTCGGTTACAACCAGGTTTTTGGCTACTACATCGAAGTTACCAAACCCAATCTGCACTTCGTCCCCCCCGACTACGAACGCAAGCAGACCCTTGCCAACGCCGAACGGTTTGTTACGCCCGAGCTGAAAGCGATGGAAGAGAAGATCCTCGGCGCTGAGGAGCGGGCGCGGGAGCTTGAGCAAGAGTTATTCTGTGAGCTTCGGTTGGCCGCCGCCCACGAGGCCGACCAGCTTTTGGCCACGGCCCGAGCGATTGCGGAAATAGACGTGTTTGTCTCGCTGGCGGAGGTGGCCGCCGAGCGGGGCTACTGCCGACCTGAAGTGGACGATGGCTCCGTCATCGAAATCCGCGACGGCCGCCACCCGGTGGTCGAAGCCATCCAGGCCGAGGAACCCTTTGTGCCGAACGATACCTACCTAGACTGCGACGGCCACAGGCTCATCATTCTCACCGGCCCCAACATGTCCGGCAAATCCACCTATCTACGCCAGGTGGCGCTCATCGTGCTCATGGCCCAGATGGGCAGTTTCGTGCCTGCCCGCCAAGCACGCATAGGCCTGGTTGATCGCATCTTTACCCGCGTCGGCGCCTCGGATGACCTTGCCAGCGGCCGCTCCACCTTCATGATAGAGATGACCGAGACAGCGAATATTCTGCACAACGCCACGGACCGGAGCCTGGTAATCCTAGACGAAATAGGGCGGGGCACTTCGACCTTTGACGGTTTATCCTTGGCCTGGGCGGTAGCTGAGTACATTACGCGCCATATCGGCGCGCGTACGCTCTTCGCTACCCATTACCATCACCTTAACGAACTGGCGGAAGTTCTCGACGGCGTGCGCAACTATCGGATTGCCGTCAAGGAGGAGGGCGACCGGGTCATCTTTCTTCGCAAGATAATGCCGGGCGGCACCGACCGCAGCTATGGGCTCCAAGTGGCAAGGCTTGCAGGCCTGCCCGAGGAGGTCTTGGAGAGAGCGCGGGAAGTGCTGCGACAACTGGAACAAGAGGACCTGGGCCGACAGGTCGCCCCTACTGGCCACGCTGCTCAGAATATCGGTGCGCCCGTACAACTCCAGCTCTTCGAGGCGGCGCCTGATCCCCTTGTCGAGGAAATCCGCCGCCTCGACCTGGATGCCATGTCCCCTATAGAAGCGCTTATGAAGCTTCGAGAGCTTCAGGAGCAGCTTCGTCGGCGCCAGTGAACCCAGGCTGCGGTGGAGTGAGCACTGGGCGTAGCCTCCCCGCTCCCTCTCACCGCCTCGGCGCTGGCCACAGCAGGTTGTAGCGCTCGGTCGCCCTTTCCTCGGCTGAGCCGGGCAGGCCTTGGAGAGCTTCCTCGTAGGCCGGGTCGTGATAGGCGATGGCTGCCCGCCGCAGCAGCGGGGCTAAGCTCTCGCCGTGAAAGCCCGTTATGGTCTGCCAAGGCCAGGGTTCCTTACCCTGGGCGTAGGGGATGAGGAAGTCTATGGCTTTCCGGATGCTGCGGCCGTCCGGCGTAGAAAAATTCCACAGGTCAACGCCAACCTTCTCGCCGAGACTGGCAGCGGCGAAGAAGGCTTGGAGGTTGTAGATGCTGTAGTCAAAGGATTTCGTCCGTATTAGCTCAAAGGGCTGCTTGCCATCGGGCTGAATCTGCAAGGCGATGCGCTTGGTGGTTCGCTCCTGAAGCTGCTTGCGTGCCACCTCGCGGCGGCCGAGAAAGAGGGCAAGAGAAGCCACCTGGACATCATACCAGGACCCGTGATTGTTGTGGGCGGCCTCCTCCTGTTTACCTGCTGGGCTCTCCCGCAGCCAGCCGAGGTATTGGGAAAACCAGCGCTCCAAGCCGCGAAGGTCCTGAAGGCTCAAGGCGCCTGAGGAGCGTAATAGCCCAATGGCGTCCACCACATGCAGGGCCAAAGGCACCGACTCGATAATGCCCCAAAAATTCCCTGGGTTTCGCCCCGGTATCCCTTGGGCAAAGTTGAGGTTAGGATTCATGCGCGTCTCTGGGTCGAGGAAGAAGGCGCGAAGCAAGAAGGCTGCACGCTCGGCATAGTGCTCGCGTCTTGTGAAATGCCAGCCGAGGGCCAGTGTGGAAACGTTCCATGCCATTCCCGACAACTGTGGGCCATCGTAAAGGTCGGCTTCGGGATTACGCTCGCCGTCTCGGTTGACGTAGGGCAGGCCGTCGGGAGTGTTCGGATTTGGCCACCAGTAAATGGACAGGCTCATGTAGTCATGCTTGTCACCGCTTGGGGGCATGAAGGTTTTCTTCGTGACGCTGAAGGGGCCGGCAGCCATGGCGGCGTCCGCTTCGTGCATCAGCCGCCGCAAAGCCGGCATAAGCTGCGGGTCGCGAGCCGCCAGGCGCCGCGAAGTTTCCAGCAGCATGTGTGCGTTTAGAATGAACACTGCCGGCGCTTCAGCGTGGCCTTGCCTGCCATAGGCACCCCAGACAGGCACGAGCGCCAGGCATAAGACTGCTGCCGCCACTGGTATCATCGCCTCATCGCCTCATCGCCTCCGGAGCATGTGCCGCCCTGTTGACTCATGTGCGGTCCAGCGGCCCCGTTGTCGTCATGTCTTCAGCGGCGCCCGGCGGGATTTGGCGTGCCTGGGCGGCTCGTAGAAGACGCGCTGCGCGAGGCGGAGGGTGTGGCGCTAACGCTTTCGGTCTGCGACGGTGGCCTGGCGGATTGCGTCGGGGCCGCGCCTGGCTGGCTAGGGCTGGTTGGTGGAGGCAGGGCCGGACCGACGCGCACTACTTTTGGCCGAGGTGCATAGTAGTCCGTGTGCAGCACCTCCCGCTTTATTTCTTTGCCGTCGCGCCTGATGACCCTGATTAAGGTTGCGCGGGCGCCATCATGTCCTTTCTGCTCTAAGGCTTTCTTGCCCGGCGGCAGAGATGGGTCGGAGATTTCCTTGTAACCGGCTGGGATTGTCTCCACGCCCGTGCGGAGAAGTTCTACGTCGGTCTTGTCTTTTGCGGAGCCGATGATGCGCACGTACAGTCGGTTGCGGGTGGTCCAGCCGAGGATGAGGATGGGCTTGGAGAGGTTGTTGACGAATCGCAGGTCAGGGCCGCCCCAGGCCACCGTGGCGTCGCGTCCGCGGGGAACGTAGGTCACGGGCCGAGAGTGAGCGTGGCGCTCGGTAATCTGCAGGCCGGCTAGCAGGGCGGCATTGTAGAGCGTGGTGGCTATTTGGCAAACGCCGCCTCCTGGGGTATCAACAACTTCGCCATTGACGAAGGTGGGCGCCTCCAGCCAGCCGTGGGATGCGAGCCGCGGCCCCAGTGCGGCGTTTAGAGAAAACCTCTGCCCTGGCAGCAGCACAGTCTCGTTGACCTTGGCAATGCCTAAGCGCAGATTATGCGTCCGCGCCTCTTTTGCTGCGTCGAAGGGCGTGCTGTACTCGGCCAACACCGCGTCAAATTCGCGCAGGTCGGCGGCTTTGACTGAGGGCTGGGCCGTGTGGACCACTAACTCCACCTGGGAGCGGGTGGGATCTGTTGCCAGGGCGGCTATGGCTTTGGCGCTGGCCTCCACGTCCACCCTTCGGCCGACCTTCTCTGGTAGGATTTGGACTTCGCCGTTGACAACGTGGACGCGAGCATCCACCGGCGGCCGGTTGATTTGTCGTGCCAGGTTCGCGACGGCCGTCCGCAATTTTTCCTCATCGGTCTCGATGGGCACGCGCACGTCTCGGCCGCGCAGCCGCACGGACAACAATTCCACCGCCCCGTCGAAGAGGTCTCCTCTACGGCCAACCTCGAGGGCTTCGGCCACCGCCTTGTCGAGGCGTGTGCGAATACCCAGTTCTTCGGCTGGCTTGTCCCAAGTGTCTGGGCCGCAGGCTAGGCGGATAATCCGCGGCCTGGCGCCGGGCCACTCCGCGGCGAGCTTGGCATGGGCCTCGGCCGCCGTTAGCCCGCCCACTGGGATGCCTTCAATGGTTACCCCCGGAGCTATCCTTCCGCCGCGGCGGAAGGCCGAAGTCCACCAGCCGCCGAGCGCCCCGGCCAGAATCAGCAGCGCGAGGACGACTACCAGGATTTGCGTCAGAGCGCTGCCCGTTGTCCGTTTCTTGTCTCGAGCCATCGTTCTACAGCCAGTTCCGTAGCGATTCGTTCGGCGTGGGCTTGAGCTGGGGTTGCGCCTGGCGTGGCGGCGGGCGTCTCTTCGGCGGCTGGAGTTGGTTCGGCAAGGCCTTGAACCGTCGCTGCCGCAAGCGCCGACCGTGCCTCCTCAAGCTGCCGTTCAGTCTCGGCGAGTTGTCGCTCCAGCCTTTCCACGCGTGCCGCCAGAGCCTCCACCGCTGGGTCGGTGACACGTGGCAGGCGGTCGTGGCGGAAGTCGTACACGCGCTTGCCCTCACGCTTGACCACGTAGGCCTTCGTGCCGACAACGGTGCAGTTAGGTGGCACGGAGTCGAGCACGACGGCACCGGCCCCGATAACTGACCCCTGACCGATGGTGAGGCTGCCGAGGATTTGGGCGTGGGCGCCAATCGTCACGTCGTCCTCAACGGTGGGATGGCGCTTGCCGCGCTCCTTGCCTGTGCCGCCGAGGGTTACACCGTGGAAAAGCGTGACGTTATCGCCGATTTCGGCCGTCTCGCCGATGACCGTACCTGTGCCGTGGTCTATGAAGAAGCCCTTGCCGATGGTAGCGCCAGGGTGAATCTCGATGCCGGTGAAGAATTTGGCGATTTGGGAGCCGACGCGCGCGAGAAGACACAAGCCGTGCTTCCAGAGCCAGTGGTTGATGCGGTGGGCGATGATAGCATGCAGCCCCGAATAGCAGAGCACGATTTCAAGATAAGACCGCGCCGCTGGGTCGCGTTCCCTAGCAGCCTTGATGTCGTCAATTATCGCCCTCAACATGCCCCTCACTCCTTGCCCACTTGCTTGAGGCTTGGATTGGCGTGCGGCCGTGTGTCGTGCCGCGACTCCTATCATCAGCCTATGCCCGCGCCGCAGACCACGAAATGCCTCGACCGCAGCCGCTCAACGCTTGCAATGGGCGGAGTGTGCCATGAGAAACGCCTGCCGCCCTCGGTGGGTTTCCTGTGTTGGGTGCGCACGGCTGGGCCCACTGTCCAATCGCCGGTCACAAGCATACGCAACAGCCTGACGGCTTCTTGCAACTATGTTACTTGTTGTCCAGTTGTGTGGCAAACGGCGTGACCGGCGTCGGAAGGGTTGCTAGGGTAATTCAAAGTTGGTGGGTGTCAAGTGGTTGGCAGGAATACCTCGGACCCGCAGTAGGCGCAGCGAATAACACCCTTGCCGGCTAGTTCGAGCTTTCCGCCGCAACTAGGGCATGTACCGGCCCTGTTGAGGGCCTCGGCCTCGCGGCTGTAGAGCTTCTGTTCCTTCCAGTTGACGTAGCCAACGAGCAAGTTTTTGCCGGCCAGGCGATACACCGCGTCGCGCACGGCGTCCACAGAAACGTGCAGCTCGGCGGCGAGCTGTGGTAGGAAGACTTCTCCACGGGCGCCGAGACGCTCCAAGACGCTACGTTCCAGGGCGATGTCAGCCAGTTGGCGGCCTAGGACGCGTCCCATCCGCCAAGCCACCACGCCAAAAGCGAACAGGAGCAACGCTGGCAGAAAGGTGAAGATACCTAGGCCCAGGACCGTCGCCGGCGCGTCAATCTTGCCGGCTGCATGGCCCGCCGCCACAAAGGTGCCCACTGCCACAAGCCAGCCCACAGCCGCGACGAAAAGCAGCCCGCCCACCATCTTAGGAGCGTTGAGCATGCGACAGCCCTCGCCATCTCGCTTTCACGTTGCGCCCTACCCGCCAGCCGGCGCATTATACCATCCGCCCTCGGTTAGCCGGAAAAGAAGGAGGCTTCCGCAGGCTTGCGGATACGGCAAGACAGTCCGTTCGTTGATGAGGCGGTCGTCACGGTCACCGCTGGCCGCGGCGGCGACGGCTGCGTAAGCTTTCGGCGGGAAAAGCACGTGCCCAAAGGCGGCCCAGACGGCGGCGATGGTGGTGATGGCGGCGACGTGCTGGTCGTCGCCGACCCACATCTTCACACACTGCTCGATTACACGTACCGCCGGCACATGAAGGCAGGTAATGGCCGCCACGGCGCCGGGGGCAATAAAACGGGTGCGCGAGGGAAGCCATGCATTGTCCCAGTGCCGCCGGGCACGGAAGTCTACGACGCGGACACGGGGGAGCTGCTGGCAGATTTGGCGGCACCCGGTCAGACTCTCCTGGCGGCCCGTGGCGGTAAGGGGGGGCGAGGCAACGCCTCTTTTGCGACAGCCCGCCGCAAAGCGCCCGCTTACGCTGAGCGAGGACTACCTGGCGAGCGGCGGCGGCTTCGTCTGGTTCTTAAGCTCCTGGCCGATGTAGGTCTTGTTGGTCTGCCCAATGTGGGCAAGTCTACGCTAATAGCAGCCGTCAGTGCTGCTCGTCCCAAAATCGCCGATTATCCGTTCACAACGCTCGAGCCCAACTTAGGTGTGGTCCGCGTCGGCGATACTGAATTCGTGTTAGCGGACCTGCCGGGCCTCATTGAGGGTGCCCATCGCGGAGCCGGGCTCGGCCAACGGTTCCTTCGCCATATCGAGCGCACCCGTCTCCTGGTTCACGTTTTAGACGCAGCGGCTTTCGACCGCGATCTTGTCCGCGACTATGAGGTAGTTGTCGGCGAGCTTGACGCCTACGGTGAGCGGACCGCCCGCCTGCCGGCCATCGTGGCCATAAACAAGATTGACGTGCCGGCGGCCAGAGAACGCGCCGCGGATGCCGCCCGGGATCTTCGGCGGCGTGGACTGGAGGTCTATCTCATCTCCGCCGCCACCGGCGAAGGAACAGATGCTCTCATGGCCCGCTGCGCAGAACTCTTGGCCAAGACGCCTCTTCCGTCCGTGGAAGCTGCGCCGAAACTTTTTGAGGCACCGAAAGCGCCGGAAGTTCCTCTGACCGTGACTCAGAAGCAAGAGGGTGTCTGGGTGGTGCAGGGCACGAAAGTTGAAAAAGAGGTGCTGAAGACAAATCTTTCTTCTCCTGAGGCTCTTAGTTGGCTTCAGCGACGCCTTGAGCGGCTCGGGGTTTTTCGGGCGCTTCGCGAGGCGGGTGCCCAACCTGGCGACACTGTGCTTATCGCAGGGGTTGAGCTAGACTACGTGCCCTAGGCAAAGGACGCACATCGCAATCAACGGACCTTCGGGGTCTGGGCGGGTAGTGGGCCGCTTGCCTCTTGGCTGCGTGGGCCGCGTCGGGCGCTATTGGGTGGGGTCGGGCGCGGTGGCGAGGCCGCAGGCGGCTGCGCTGAGGGGGTTCTGCTTGGCCGGCCTGGCCCGCGCCCCTTCGGTTGCCTGCGAGGCCAGGGTTGGAGAGGATTGGGCGCACCTAGCCCAGAATCCTAGCACGTCTTGCGCATTTGCGGCTGTGGGAAAGCCTATATCAGATTGCAGGCTTTCGACGGGCCTTCGCTCAAGCTGGGCCATCAGGCGCATATACGGCCGGACTGCCGGGTGCCTCGAGTGCCATGGGGGCTGAAGCATGCCGAGAGTACTTGTGACCGCATGGACTTTTCAGGGCGAGCATGAGGGCAAGCGGCGGCTAGCTGAGGCAGGCTTTGATGTTGTAGATTCGCCCAAGCCGGCACCACTGACCGAGGAAGAGCTCCTGGCTGTGCTGGGGGATTTTGATGCGATTGTGGCGGGCAACGACCCACTGACGGCGCGAGTGCTTGAGGGTTTGCCAAGGCTGCGGGCCATTGCGCGTTGGGGCGTGGGGGTGGATGCGGTTGACCTCGATGCTGCCACGCGCCTGGGTATCATCGTCACGAATACCCCTGGCCTCATCGTGGATACCGTGGCTGACCTGGCCTTCGCGCTAATGCTTGCCGTTGCCCGACGGATCGTCGAAGCTGACCGATGGGTGCGGACGGGGCAGTGGCGGGAATTTCAGACGACGCTGGTCTGGGGCAAGACTTTGGGGTTGGTTGGCGTCGGTGCCATCGGGACGGCTGTAGCCCGTCGCGCCCGCGGCTTCAGCATGACCGTCCTGGGCTATGACCCTGTGCCAAGACCCGAGGCGGAAGAGATAGGGGTGCGTTATGTGCCTCTCGACGAACTGTTGCAAACCGCCGACTTCGTGTCTCTTCATGCTCCTCTGACACCGCAAACGCGCGGGCTCATCAACGCGCGGGCGTTGGCTCTCATGAAGCCGACTGCCATACTGATAAACACTTCCCGCGGCGGCCTGGTTGACCAGGCTGTCCTTTATGAGGCGCTGCGAGATGGCAGAATAGCTGGCGCAGGTCTCGACGTGTTTGCCAAGGAGCCACCTGACCCCGACGACCCCCTGCTTCGGCTCAATAACTGTGTCTTCACACCTCACTGCGGCAACAATGCCCGGGAGACAATCGAGCAAGTGAACCTGCGGGTCGCCGAAAATCTCATCGAAAGCTTCAGCAGCGCTTGTCCCACTTTCTGCGTGAACCCCGAGGTCTTCCAGGGAAGGCAATAGTGCCTGGTTCGGTCAGGCGACTATTCTTGGCCCGGCTCTACGTTGCCAGCGCCGAGACGACCTTGTGCACTGCCGCCGCCGTGTCCTCGACCTCTCGCTCCGCCCAGCCTTCGTGAAGCGGCACGCACACGAGCTGCCGAAAGCCCAATTCGGCGTTGGGGCACATGCCCTCATAGTACTCAACGGCTTCACCCTCGCGCCGGGGGCAGGTGAAGGGGCAATGCGACGAGCCGTAGGTAATCTGCTCGGCGAGGGCCTCGAAGAGGTACAAGGGTTTGCCGAGCCAGGCGCCGCCGGCTGGGATGCCTTCGGCGGCCAGCAGCTCCCCGAATCGGGCCGGAGTAACGCCAAGCACTTGTTCATCAATGCGCAGCGGGAAGCTCCAGTAGGAATGTTCGCGGTCGGGACGACGGCCGGGCGGGTGGACCCCCGGCAGGCCCTGAAGCAGCCGCACGAGCAGGTCGCCCAGCTCCTGGCGCCGTTTCACGATTTCTTCCAATCGGTCTAGCTGGGCGCACAGAATGGCCCCTTGCAGCTCCGTCATGCGATAGCAGGGCGCTAGAAAGGCATATCGGACGCGGTATTTGCGGTCGGCCGTCCAGTCGCAGCCCTTGTCCACGAAAAGCTCAGCCCGCTCACCGTACTCTGGGTTGTCAGTGATGGTGACGCCGCCGTCACCGCACTGCAGGTGCTTGGAGTCTTGCAGACTGAAGGCCCCGAGGTCACCAATGGTCCCGGCGAGGCGCCCTCGGTAACGGGTGAGATGAGCCTGAGCGCAATCCTCGATGACCGGCAGTTCATGGCGGCGGGCGATGTCCATTATCTCATCCATGTCCGCCGGCTGGCCCCAGCAATGCACCACTATTATCGCTGCCGTCCGGTCGGTTATCTTGGCCTCCACATCCGCTGGGTCGAGATTGAAGGTGTCCAGTTGGACGTCCGCGAAAACCGGCACGCAGTTCTGCAGCAAAATGGGGGCAACGGTGCCCAAATCAGAGACGGGCGTGGTGATAACCTCGGAGCCTGGCTCGGGATTGATAGCCCCCAGGGCTACATGGATCGCCGCCGTGCCCGAAGTGGACGCCACGGCGAACCTGACCCCATATAGGTCGGCCAAGCGACGCTGGAATTCGTAGACCTTGTTGGCAATCGGGAAAAAGAGCGTCCCTTGCTCCAGGGCCTCTAAGAGCTGGCGGGCGTCCGACAGGCCGAATTTAGGGCGTGGTGGAAAGGGCGCCCGGCGCACCGGCGTTCCGCCTTCAGCAGCTAGCTTGTCGGACATGCTGGTCCCTCCCTGGTGAGCCAAACGGGTTCGCAGGCCGTTATTCGTACCGCCCCTCTTCTTCGCAAACCTCCACCATCGCCCGCAAGTTCTCCCACTTAGCATCCGTGGGCACCTCGTCGGCGGTCACCATCACATAGCCACCGCCGTCCATCGCTTCGGACAGGCACCGGCGGGCTTCCTGCCGCGCTTGCTCCACGGTGCCTCGCGCGAGGAGAACGCAGTCGAAGTTTCCCATCAGGCAGATGCGGTCGCCGTACAACTTCTTGGCTTCCCACAGGGGCAAGTCACCCATGTTCTGCTCGAAGGTCTCAACGAAATCCGCCCCCGTGTCCACCAAGGCCGGCATGTACCGGCGAATGCGCCCCAGCGTGTAGTAGCCGATATATTTCCCAGGTCGCGAGTGGATGATGTCCACCATTTCCCGTGCTTCCGCAAGCACCCATCGCTCCATGTCTTGTAAAGAAATCTCGGCGCCCGTGGCCCAGCAGATGTCCAGCCAGCACACCTCGTTGGGCAGCTCGCTGGCGAAGGCCTCGGCGCAGCAGCGGTTTATGTAGCGGATGGCCTCGGCAGCCGCCTCCAGCAGGTCCGGGCAATCATAGAGGTCATAAATCAGCGGCTGCATGTCGCGAGCTGCACCAAGCTGGGCGAATACCGAGCCGAAGCCTACCGAAGCCACCCCTTCTTCGCCCATGACTTCGTAAGCTTCGCGAGCGGTGCTGGTGTCCGGGGAGCCGTTTTCGGCCACCGCTCCAAGCCAATCGGCGTAGACGCGCCAGTCCTCCGGCTGCTTGACGAAGGGCTCGATAGCCTTGCCAATCTCGGGGTCGCCTGGTACGAAGCCCCAAACCTGCAGGGAGCTCAGTTCGCCCTTGGGGGTCGTTATCCAGGTGCGGATGCCCCTTCTGTTGCCTTCGGCCGGGACTTCCTCGGAGCGCTGGGAATAACCTAGCGGGAGCTCCCCCACGCGCCACCCAATGCCTATCGGCCCCCGGTGAGCCACCGACCCAAGCCGCTTGTGCACCTCAAAACATGCCCGCCAGTGGGTCTCGCCCACTATCTTGCGTGCGTAGCGATGGTGAATCAGCGGCGAGCAGGGCACCTGGTCTGGCACCCCGCCCCTGACGGCGGTTATGAACCGTTGCTTAGGCGTCACTGGCAATACCTCCTGGGTAGCATAGCTGCCCAACTTGGAGCCGGCGGCGGAGTGGGAATTCGCGCTCTCGTTGAGGGGTTCCTTCTTGGGACGCGCCGCATCAAAAGTCGTTGTTCTATACTCCGACAGGCTCTGGGTGACCGGTGCTGCTCTTTATAGACGCCGCAGGTCGCGGCGGCCAGGAAGGGATTGCGGCTGGCCGGGGAAACCGCTCTCAGCCAGTGGCGCAGGGGCAGCTTTGTGCGCTCTGCACGTGGACAGCAAGTGGCTTGTGACAGCGGTGCAATGACGGTGGCTCAGGCAAGAAAACGAACGGCCTTACAGTCTGTTGTTCGCGCGATAGTTTCGTGCGCGGCCTTCGCCTTGGTGTGTGTCTCCGTGAGCGCTGCTCCAGGCCAGGGCGCACAGCGCAGGCCTTGGTGGCATTGGTTTCCAAGCTTTTGCGCGGGCACGCCTGACCAGCAGGTGCAAAGTGCGGCGCGGGTGGCTTTTGCCGGTTATGGCTGCGACCCGACCTGGGGACCGTACGCTCAACGCCTCGCGGAACTTGACGGCGCGGCGGCGCTGCGGGAGCTAAAGTCCCACGGCCTTCGCGCAGTCGTCTGGATTGAGGCCTTCGGGGATGCCATGCTCTACGCAGCCACTTTCGAGAAGCTTCCCGATGGTAGCTTCCTGCATCGTGACGATGCCCCTGGCGTGGCCTTAACGCGCCGCAGCCACTGGTGCTGGGCCGTGCCCGACATACCGCAGGGGAACGTCTTCCGCTGGGTCGGAATACACAGTAGCGTCAACGACGAGGACTTTGCCACGCCCCTGTTCTCATTGGCGGCCACAGGGGTGCCACTGCCGACGTATCCCGATGGCCGCCCTGCCGTGGGCTGGCTGGATGGCAGAACCTATCCGTTCAATGCTGCTGTCTACGACGCCTGCGGCTCCAAGGATATTAACGGTGAGGTCGCCGCATCGTACGAACCGCCTGACGGCGTCAATGAGATTGACCCCGCTACAGGCGAGCGCCGCGGCCCCACGGAAGGCCTCTACCCAGCAGTCTTGGGTCGCGATGAGGTCCCTGCGCCCCAAGGCCTCAAGCCTGGCGATGTCGTTTACGCCGGCGTTATCAGCGTCCACAAGGACCTTTGCGCACCCTTCTGGCGGGACTACGTGCGTTACTCCATTCGTCGCCTTGCCGCTGCTGGCGTGGACGGAGTCTGGTGCGACAACTACTCCGCCTGGGACAACTTCGGCTACCCGCCCGTGCGCAAGGCCTTCGGCGAGTGGTCCCTGCATCGGTTCAGGCGGTTTATCTGCACGCTACCTTCCGGCGAGTTGGCCCGCCTGGGAATTGAAGAACCGACGAGCTTTGACGTGCGTGCATACCTGAAAACTAAGGCGGCCCAACTGGGCGCTAAAAATCCCTCCATCCTCGACGACCTCGCCTGGTGCGACCCGCGTTGGCTCGACGACCCAGTGTGGTGTGCTTACAAAGCCTTCCGGCAGCTTGTCGCTCACGAAGACTTGCGGGCTTACTATGAGGCTATCCACGAAGAGGCACGGCGGGCTGGCCGGCCGGACTTCTGCGTTCAGGGAAACGACGTACCTCTCTACGGGCTGGGCTGGGTGCGCGATGACTGGCTGGACATGGTCAACACCGAGGTCTCGCCTGGCTGGCACATGGGCACTGGCAGCCGCGGTATAATGCTCCCGCCTCTCGGCAAAATGGCCGTTGTCTACCGCGTCTCCCTGGAACACCAGAAGGGGCCATTCACGGCTGCTTGGTATTATTCGGGGGATGAACCGACCCCGCGCAAGAGTGCCCTGGGCAAGGTTCTTGAGGCCGAGGCCTTTGCAAACGGTGCCTTCTTGCTCTGCGACCCAAGCAATCCCTCAGTAGCTGGCACCCTCGACAGTCACCGCTGGTGGAACAGTTTTGTCCGCCGTCACGAAAGGGTTTTCGGAATTCGTCGGCCTTGGGCTGACGTTGGCCTCGTCTTCTCAGCGGATAATCAACTTTTCTTCTTGGCGCCCGGCGGATTTGCGGACATGGACCGCCAGCCGCACGTATTCGGCCATTACGGTTGGGCCACGGCTCTCATTGATGCCCATGTGCCCTATCGCGTCCTGACCGATTGGCAGCTAGACGCGTCGCACCTGAAAGGTCTCCGAACCCTCGTCATGCCGCACGTCGAGTGTCTGGCCGATGAGGCCGTGCGGGCCGTGGAGGAATGGGTGCGGGGAGGCGGTCGGCTTGTCCTCACCGGCCCGTGGGCGACGCGCCATGGCCCTGAGAGGCTATTCCGCCGAAGGGGAGCATCCCCACTGCCCTTCACGCTTGGCCCTGCGGGCCGGCCCGTTGTGGAACTACGCGAGGGCAAGGTGGGGAAGGGCATGGTCTGCTGGTCGGCTGGCGCGCCCGGATTGGACTACTATCTGCGCATCCAAGACCGGCCTGCCCTGTTGCCACAGATGGCGCGGCTCCTCGGCCCTCCCAGTCTTTTAAAGTCCCTTCGCCTCCCGACGACGGTGGGCATTTTCACGTGGGAATCACCCGACGGTACAGCTCTTTTCGCTGACCTTGTCAACTACGACCTTCCGCCTCACGCTGAGGCCGTGAGGCCAGCCGAGGGGTTGGGTTTCTCCTTGCGCCTGCCGGCGGGAAGGAGTTTGGTGGGCGCGACGACGCTGACGCCGGATGCGACGCCGCCGGCTTCCGTCCGCGTACGGGGCGGTTGGGCCGAGGTCATCCTGCCGCGGCTTGTTCACTACGCGAGCATCAAGCTTACTCTCTCACGTGGCACGACGACGCTTGGACAGTGAGAGCTTTGTGCTCCGGGCGCGTGGAAGGAGTTTCACGCCCCGAAGTGCCGCCGCAGCGTCTCGCAGACGTAGCTTATCTGCTCATCGGTGAGCATGGGATGTATGGGCAGGCCCAGGATTTCGGCGGCCGCACGCTCCGTAGCGGGCAAGAAAATTTTGGGCAGTTCCCATGCCTGGAAGGCGGGCTGGCGGTGCGCCGGTGTGGCATAGTGGAGCGCATAGTCAATCCCGGCTGCCTCCAGGCATTCCTTTAGGGCGTCACGGTCCGCGCATCGGACCATATAGAGGTGGTACGCGTGGCGACAGCCAGGCGCTTCCATGGGCAGGGTCAGAGGAAGGTCAGAAAGCGCTTGGGCGTATATCGTGGCGATGTCGCGCCGTCTCTGCTGCCAGCGGTCCAGGTACTTCATCTTCACGCGGATTATGGCTGCCTGGACTTCCTGGAGCCGCCCGTTGAAGCCAACGAGAGTATGGTCGGCCTTAGCCGTGCGGCCGTGGTTGCGCAGTAGTCGCACCTTCTCGGCCAGCTCCCCGTCGTTAGTGGTGACCATGCCACCCTCGCCGTAGGCTGAAAGGTTCTTTGTAACGTAGAAGCTGAAGGCGGCTGCGTGACCCAGGGCGCCGGCTCTGCGGCCTCGATACTCAGCGCCATGGGCCTGGCAGGCATCCTCAAGGACGAAGATACTGTTGGCCTCCGCTATCTTCATAATTGGGTCCATGTCGGCGGGGTGACCGTAGATGTGCACGGGCATGATGGCACGGGTGCGGGGGGTGATGGCCTCGGCCAGGCGATCCAGGTCCATCGTCATCGTTGTTGGCTCGATATCAACTACCACGGGCGTCGCGCCGGCGTGAATAATGGCTTCGAGGCTGGCCACGAAGGTCCAGCCGACAGTGATTACTTCATCGCCAGGACCGATCCCCGCGGCCAGCAATGCGAATAAGAGGGCATCTGTCCCGGTAGCTACTGCGACGGCGTGCTTTACGCCGCAGTACTCCGCCCATTCGCGCTCCAAGGCCTCCGTCTGTGGCCCCAGGTAGAGGCGCATTTCCTTGAATACCTGGTCCACGGCGTCAAGTATCTCGTGACGTAGCAGCGCATATTCGGCTTGAAGGTCTACCAGAGGAACGCGCACCCTTAGACCTCCCGGCGGACACGGTTGGCGCCTAGTGTCGCGTGCTTAGATACTTCAGCGGGCCTTAAGTTTCGCTGGGGAGGGGTTTGCGGCGGGCGCAGCGATTTGCGTGCCGGCTTCGCTCATGGGCCAGTTGCGCCGACCCGAGGCGTCTTGTATACTTCTCTGGCGTCGCCTTCATGGGAAGGCGGCGTAGTGTCTTCGGGTCGGGGCATCAGCCCGTTCTGGAGGGAAGGAACTTGGAGACCACCGTCAAGCCTCTCCCCGGTAGCCAGATACAGTTGACCATCACTCTGGAGCCGGTGGAGGTCAATTCCTTCTTTGAGAAGGTATATCAGCGCCTCTCGCGGAGTGGTCGCATACGCGGGTTTCGGCCGGGTAAGGCGCCGAAAAGCATCATTCGTCGCGTTTTTGGCGAGGACCAGATAAGGGCCAGCGCCTACGTGCAAATCATCGAGGAGCTGCTGCCTAAGGCTCTCGAGGCCCTTGGCGACCGGCCCATTCTCGGCGAACCGGCCCTACCGGCCTTCGAAGAAATCGAACTGGCAGAAAATTCTGGGGTCACGTTGCCCATCACTGTCTCGGTGTACCCTGAGGCGCAGGTGGGCGAGCTTGGCGAGGTGAAGATTTTCCGCCCTCCGCTGGAGGTAACGCAGGAGGAAGTGGAGGAAGTCCTCAACGAACTGCGTGAGCAGAAGGCGGGATGGCAGGAGGTTACCCGCGCCGTAGCTCCAGGCGATCGGGTGACTGCCGACGTCGCTTTCTACGAGGGCGACGAGCTCAAGTCCGATCGGGAGGGAATGACCTTCGACGCCGTCGCCCCAGAGGAGGGAGAAGAGGCTACCGTCGCGAGCAAGGTCGTTGGGCATTTCGTAGGCCAGACTGTCGTAGTGGAGACGAGGGGCGACGAGGGGGAGGAAAGTGAAGGCCCGCCCAGGCGGGTTGAGGCGGTTATTCGCAAGGTCGAGGAAAAGGTGTTGCCTGAGCTGGACGACGATTTTGCGCGGAGCGTGGGCGATTACGAAAACCTTGAGGCCCTCAGGGAAGACGTGAGGGCGCAGCTAGCCGCCCAGAAAAAGCGGCGCGCTTGGGAGCGCATGGAATCCCAGGCCATGGCTTACCTGCTAGCCGCGACGGACGTTGAGCTGCCTGAAATCCTGTTGCGCCAGGCCACTGCGGCGCGCCTCGATAACCTTGACGAAGACCTCAAGAGCATCGGCTCGAGCCTTGAGGAATTGGCCGCAGCCGGCAGCCTGGACCTCTCGAAGGTTGAGGACGTGGAGCGCCAGCGGGCTACCATCGGCCTGGAAATCAAGCTGGCGGTGGATGCCCTTGCAAAGGCCGAGAGCCTTGAACCCGAAGAACAGGACGTTGAGGCCGAAATCGAGGAGCTGGCTCGCAAGACCCGCAACGACGTTGAATTCGTAAGGCATGCCTATGAGCTTCAGGATGCTGTGCGCGAGCAAATAGATAACAGGGCCAGACTGCGCCGAGTGGCCCGCTGGGTCATCGAGAAGGCGCAGGTCGAGGAACTGTCGAAGGAGGAATTCGACGAGCGCTATCGGCAACTGCTTGAGGAACTGGAGACAAGGCGCCGCCAGCGGCGCGAAGCCAAGCCTCAGGAAGCCCTCGCCGCCACGGGTGAAGGAGAGGATGCTCAGGCTTCCGTGCCGGCGGCAAGTGACCAGCAACTCGAAGACGCTGCGGCGGCTGCTCCGGCCGCCGAGGGTGCGCCTGTTGAAAACGCCGCCCCCGAGACTGCATCTGCCGCCGAGGCTGCTGAGTGAAAGTGCTGTGTAAACGGAACTTGAGACAGTCAGGAGCCGTTTGGGTATCATGAAGAAAGCTGGGGGTGTACGAACATGATAATACCGACCGTGATAGAACAGACGGCACGAGGCGAGAGGATTTTTGACATCTTCTCACGGCTTCTGCGCGACCGAATCGTCTTCATCGGCACGCCAATTGATGACACTATTGCCAGCCTGGCCATAGCACAGATGCTGTTCCTGCAGGGGGAAGACCCCACGGAGCCAATAAACCTTTACATTAACAGCCCAGGCGGCTCAATCACCGCGGGCCTGGCTATCTACGACACCATGCAGTACATCGCACCGGAAGTCCACACCTGGTGCATCGGGCAGGCGGCCTCTATGGCTGCCGTGCTTCTTGCTGCAGGCACTCCGGGGCATCGCTACGCCCTGCCGTATTCACGTATCCTCCTGCATCAGCCTTGGGGCGGCCTGCAGGGTCAGGCCACCGACATCCAAATCCAGGCCGAGGAAATCCTGCGGCTCCGCCGTTGGTTGAACGAAATCCTCGCCAAGCATACCGGCCAGCCCGTTGAGAAAATCCAGCAAGACACCGAACGCGACTATTACATGACGGCGGACGAGGCTCGTGAATACGGCATCATTGACGTGGTAGCCACCAAGCAACCGGAGCTGAAAATCTGAGTTACTGGCGGGTGAACTGTTTGAGCCCAGACTACAAGGATAGCCAGCGCGAGGCGCGACGCAAGATTTGTAGCTTCTGCGGCCGGGAAAGCCCCACGCAGGTGAAGGGAATGGTGGCCGGCCCAGGCGTGCAGATATGCGAAGAATGCGTCGCCCTCTGCAATCAGATTCTGCGGGCCAGGGCTCGCGAGGAGGCGCGCGATCGCATCAGCCGCGCCCAAGTGCCCACGCCCCGAGACATCTACGACTTCCTCGGCCAGTATGTCATCGGCCAGGAGCAGGCCAAGCGCATTATCTCCGTGGCCGTCTACAATCACTTCAAGCGCGTCCACCTTGGCGCCCTCGGTGATGGCACAGAAATAGAGAAGTCCAACATCCTCCTCATCGGCCCCACGGGCGTCGGCAAGACCCTTATTGCCCGCACCCTGGCGCGTCTGCTGGATGTTCCCTTTGCCATTGCGGACGCGACTTCCGTTACCGAGGCCGGCTACGTCGGTGAGGATGTCGAGAACATCCTGCTGCAGCTAATCATTGCGGCCGACTGGGACATTGAGCGGGCGCAGAGAGGCGTGGTCTACATTGACGAGATAGACAAAATCGCCCGCAAGCAAGACAGCCCGTCTATTACGCGCGACGTTTCCGGTGAGGGTGTCCAGCAGGCCCTGCTGAAAATCCTCGAAGGCACCGTGGCCAACGTCCCGCCCCAAGGTGGCCGCAAGCACCCTCAGCAAGAGTTCATCCGGATTGACACTCGCAACATTCTCTTCATCTGTGGCGGAGTTTTCGATGGCCTCGCCGACATCATCCGCCAGCGGTTGCATCAGCGGAAGCTCGGTTTTGCAGCAGGGGCGGCTGGGGTAGTGCAAATGAGCGACGATGAGGTGCTGGCGCAGGTGCAGCCTGAGGACCTCATCAAATACGGTATGATACCCGAATTTGTGGGCCGCTTGCCGGTTATTGCCACTCTCCACAGCCTCGACCATGCTGCCCTCCGCGCCATTCTCACTGAGCCGGCGAACGCCTTGGTGCGGCAATACCAGAAGCTGCTGCGACTGCTGGATGATGTTGAGTTGGTGTTCACGGACGAGGCCCTGGACGCTGTTGCCGGCCTGGCCCTCAAGCGCAAGACGGGGGCGCGGGCGCTGCGCACCATCCTCGAAGAGCTTATGCTCGACGTCATGTTCGACTTGCCCTCGCGGCGCGACGTGGCCGAGTGCATCATCACGGCCGAGTGTGTCAATGAGGGTGCTCCCCCGACGCTGCGTCTCCGGCAGGAAAAGCCTGGGGAGCAGCAGAAAAGCGCCTGAAAGGAAAGCCTGGGGCGGGTGAGGAATTCCGACAGGAGAGCCGCCGTCTCAGGCAAGCTTTCCCTGAATTGCCAAAGGGCGCTGGATAACCCATGTCTGATACTACTGACCTTCTTTCGATGTTGCTCAGCCAGCTTGAGCCCGCCGCTGAGGCCACGGGCGGCATCGCGGCCGAGTTGCCCGTAATACCGACGACGGACCTCGTTTTATTTCCGCACATGGTTGTGCCTCTTCCCCTTGGGGGCTTCGGGGCGCTGGCGGCTGCGCGAGAAGCATGGACCGGCCCGCGGCTGGCCGTGGTCGTGGCGGCGCGGCAACGCGGGGCCATTGAGCCGCGTCCTGATGACCTGTATCGGGTTGGCACGCTTGCCCGGTGCGTCCAGTTCGTTGAGCCTTCCGATTCCGAGCCCCGCCTCGTCGTCGAGGGCATGAGCCGCGTGCGGTTGGTGGAGTTTACGGCTACCCAGCCATGCCTGAAAGCCACCTTTGAAACCCTCGCCAGTCAGGCTGCGGAGGGGCCGGAAGCTGAGGCACTCATGCGGGCTGTCCGCGAACTCTTCCAGGAGGCCGCCAGTCTTTCCCACAACGTGCCCCCCGACGCCATGATGGCAGCGGTCAATCTTGGCGAGCCCGGGTCTCTGGCCGATCTCGTCGCCGCCTATCTAAACATCGGCCTTGAGGAGAAGCAGAGAACCCTTGAAGCCGCCGACGTCATGGAACGCTTGAAGACGGTCGAGGCCATCCTCGAACGTGAGCTTCAGGTGCTGCGCATCGAACACGAGATCCACCAGCGCGTCCGGGCTGGCATTGAGGACGCCCAGCGCGAGTATTACCTGCGCGAGCAGATGCGAGCCATCCAGGCCGAGCTGGGCGAGCGCGAAGGTATCTATTCGGAGGTGCGTGAGTATCGGGCACGCATCGAGGCCGCGGGCATGTCTGCTGAGGCTGCCGAAAAGGCCTTCCACGAGCTGGACCGCCTTGAGCGCATGCCTGCTGTCTCTCCAGAGGTCTCTGTAATCCGCACCTACCTAGACTGGCTCATCAGCCTACCCTGGCGGCAGGCTACTGAAGACAAGCTCGACATTGCCGAGGCTCAGCGGATTCTCGATGAGGATCACCACGGCCTGCGCAAGGTGAAGGACCGAGTCCTGGAATTTCTTGCCGTGCGCAAGTTGGTGGACCAGGCCAAGGGGCCTATATTGTGCTTCATAGGCCCGCCGGGGGTCGGAAAAACATCCATCGGGCGCTCCATTGCGCGCGCCATGGGGCGCAAATTCATCCGCGTCTCTCTTGGCGGCGTGCATGACGAAGCCGAAATCCGTGGCCACCGCCGCACCTACGTGGGCGCCATGCCTGGCCGCATCATCCAGACCATCCGCCGCGTGGGGTCGTCGAATCCGGTTTTCATGATTGATGAGATAGACAAAATCGGCCTCGACTTCCGTGGCGACCCAGCGTCAGCCCTCCTCGAGGTGCTGGACCCTGAGCAAAACGATACTTTCCAGGACCATTATCTTGAGGTGCCCTTCGACCTCTCTCGCGTCTTCTTCATAGCCACCGGCAACTACACCGAGCCGATACCCCCAGCCCTTCTCGACCGAATGGAGATAATCGAGTTTCCAGGCTACGTAGAAGAGGAGAAGGTGCAGATTGCCCGTCACTTCCTGGTGCCGAAGCAGAGAAAGGCCCACGGTCTGAAGTCGCGCAACCTTAAGTTCGGTGAGCGGGCGCTACGCACCCTTGTCCGGCATTACACGGCTGAGGCCGGTGTGCGTAATCTCGAGCGCGAGATTGCTGCCGTGGCCCGCAAGGTGGCCCGTCGCGTTGCCTCAGGCGAACAGGCTTCGGTTTACGTCAACGATGCTGTCTTGGCCGAGCTGCTTGGGCCGAAGCGCTTCCGGCGGCAAGAGTACACCCGCCGCGAGGCCGTAGGCGTGGCTCATGGCCTAGCCTTCACCTGGGACGGCGGCGATGTCATCGCCGTCGAGGTAGCTGTTCTGGACGGCACCGGCGAGCTTGTCCTTACAGGTCACCTTGGCGAAGTAATGAAGGAATCCGCCCAGGCCGCCCTCGGCTACGCCCGCCGGTGTGCCTGTGACCTTGGCCTGGCCGCCGACTACTTCTCCCACCACGACATCCACGTGCATGTGCCCTCGGGGGCCGTGCCAAAAGAAGGCCCTTCTGCTGGTATCGCGATTGCCACGGCTCTGTTTTCCGTCCTCACCGGTCGCAAGGTCCGCGGCGACGTGGCCATGACTGGCGAGGTCACGCTCCATGGCAATGTCTTGCGCGTGGGTGGTATCCGCGAGAAGGTCCTCGCGGCTCATCGCGCCGGCATGAAGACCGTCGTCCTGCCGGCTGAGAACGCGCCCGACCTTGCTGAGCTGGACGAAATGGATTCGTCGGTGCGGCGGGACCTACAGTTTGTCTTCGTCAGCGACATGCAACAGGTGCTCGACGCCGCCCTGGTATGAGCGAGTCTGAAAACGATTGTGCGCGCCGAGGGTCGGTGCCGTTTCTTCTTCGTCGCGGTGCCCCCATGAATGTTCCCAAGAGCTGTCTTGAAGTGCCCGAGGACAGTTTGTTTGACACCGCCGAAGGTGCGCTCTTATAATCCGCTCGACCCCAACAAAGGAGCCGGGAGGCAGCAGTTGATGGCTGACACCAAAGGCTTCGGCGTCATAGGGGCGGGCGTGTGGGGCGAGACCCACCTCATGGCATACGCAGCAGAGCCCCTGGCCCGTCTCGTAGGCGTTTGTGACCTCAACGCGGACCTTGCACGTCAGCGCGCGGAGCAGTACGGCGCCCTAATGTGGACGACGGACTGGCGGGAGTTGCTATCCCGCGACGACATTGACGCCGTTTCCATCGTCACTCCTGACTTTCTTCACCGTGAAATGGCTGTAACGGCCGCCCAGGCCGGCAAGCACGTCCTTCTCGAGAAGCCGATGGCTACCAGCGTGGAGGATGCCGAGGCCATCGCTGCCGCCGCCCGCGAGGCCGGCGTCATCCTCATGGTGGACTTCCACAATCGTTGGAATCCGGCCATGGTGCAGATAAAAGACGCGGCTGACGCGGGTGAGCTGGGCGAGCTGCAGGTGGCCAGCCTCCGCCTCAACGACACGATTTGGGTGCCCACCGGAATGCTTTCGTGGGGCGCCAAGTCCACCGTGGTGTGGTTCCTCGGCTCGCACTCTGTGGACCTCGTCCGCTGGCTGTTCCGTGACGAGGTGGCCCGCGTGTATGCAGTTTCACGCTCTAGGGTGCTCAAGGGCATGGGCCTGGATACCCCAGATTTCTTCCACTACATCCTTGAGTTGAAGAGAGGCGGCGTGGCCCATATCGAGAACTGCTGGATAATGTCGGAAAGCATGCCCACGGTTTTTGACTTCAAGCTTGAGTTGATTGGGTCGGAGGGCACGGTTTTTGCCGACTGCAGTAGTCACCGGATGGTTCAGAAGTATGTGAAGGCAGGGGCCTCGTACCCGGATGTGGCCGTGCGGGTGAACATCCACGGGCGGGCGGCGGGCTTTGGGGTGGAGAGCATTCGCGCCTTCGTTCGCGCCGTGGCTCTAGGCGAGCCGCTGCCCGTGAGTATCGAGGATGGGGTGGAGAATACGCGGGTGCTGGTGGCCGTGCACGAATCGGCTCGCACGGGCCAGCCAGTGCAGGTAGTTTGAGATCGCCGCTCGGCCTGGCAGGAGAGTGCGCAGGTGGCCAAAGGGCGCGATTCCACGGCGAGACCGCGACTGGCCCTTTGCACTATTGCCTTCCGCGAGCGACTCGTGGAGGACGTGCTCGACCTTGCCAGCGGACTGGGCTTTGAAGGCGTCGAGCTATGGGGTCGGGAGCCGCATGTTAGTGAGGTGTACGACTACAACCGTGCGCGGCTGTGCCGGCGCATGTGCGAGGAGCGGGGCCTTGAGATAGCGGCCCTTGGGTCCTACCTGCGGTTCGCGCCCACCAAGAAGAACTCCGGTAGCGTCAGCCTTCTGGACACCTTGCGCACGGCTCATACCCTGCGGGCGCCCATAGTGAGGGTGTGGGCCTCGGACGTGCCGTCGGCCGAGGCAGATGAAGCGCTGTGGGCACGGGTTGTGGCTGAGGCTAGAGAAGCGGCTCGGCGCAGTCGCCGGCTCGGCCTCATTCTCGCCGCCGAGATGCATGACGACACCCTCTGCGATACCGCTCACAGCGCCCGCCGACTCGTCGAGGAGGTTGCCTGCGATAACTTCCGCCTTAACTACCAAGTTGCCACGCGCCAGGGTGGCGAGGACCCCCTGGAGCGCCTGAAAATCGTCTGCGATTACGTAGTCCACGTCCACGCCCAAAACTTCTCCCAACTTCTGACGGAGGACGGGGAAGGCCTCAAGCGCGCTCCGCTCCGTGACGGCCTCGTGGACTATGCCGCTCTTGTAGAGGCGCTCAGACAAAAGGGCTACAACGGCTGGATTTCCGTGGAGTTTGCGCCGGTGGAGGGCGATGGAAAGGCGGAAGCAATCGCGGCCGACCTTGCTTACCTTCGGGAGCTTGTCCATGCCTGAAGGCGACTACAGGCACGGGTTCCGGACCGCGCCGTAAACCCGGACGCCCAAAGCGTACCTTTCGTTGCTGTTGGGGCGTCCTTTTCTTCCGACGGGGCCGAAGGGGCGCAGCGGGAAAGAGTTTGGAGCAGTCAGCGGTCTTGGGCCACGGGTGACAAGCCAGCGCAGTAAATGGTAGGCTATCGCCGGCCTCGCAAGAGCCTCCCGCCAGCAGGAGGAACGTGATGGAAGCGTCCCAAGCATCCCAGGCGGCCTTCACGCGGGCCGGTTTGGTGACTACTGTCGTTCTCGGGCTGGTCTTTCTCTACCTGCTGTTCGTGAGTGGCCAGACCGGTGGCCTCACCGACATCAACGCTATCGAGTATGCCATCATTGCCCGTAATGTGGCCCGCACAGGGCACTATGCCACTGACGTCCTCAAACCCCTCAGCCTGGCCCGCTTCCCGGTCGTGGAGAATCATCCAGATACCATTTACCCGCCTCTGCATCCGCTCTGGGAAGCTCTTTGGCTGAGGCTGATGGGACTTTCGGAGCGAGCCATTCCCCTGGCTTGTGGGTTTTGGTTGTTTGCTGGCGCGGGCATGATTCTGTGGTTGGGGAGCCGCTGGTTTGATCTGCGGGTTGGCGCTGCTGGCGCCGCCTTTTACGCCCTCAATGTCACTATGATGGACCTTGCCGCTGGGGGAACCGAAGCTCCCATGCTGGGCTTTGAGCTTTTGCTGTTGTTGGCCGCGACCGTTGCTTATCTCGAGTCCGACCGGCGAGCTGTGCTCAAGGCTGCAGGGCTGGGAGCCGTCGTTGGCTTGCTCTATCTCACCCAATATTGTTGGGGTCTTGCGATCCTTCCGGTTCTCGTGGTGGTTGCAGCAGCGGCGCCCGCGCCGACCAGATGGGTGCGCCTTGGCGTCTGTGCTGCCGCTTTCTTTCTCGTCGTCTCCCCGTGGCTCTTACGCAACGCTTTGCTTGCTGGCTCGCCTTTTTTCAGCCTTGGCAGCGTCGAGGCCCTCATGCACACACGCAGCTATTCGGGCAATACCCTCTACCGCACCCTTACCACCACCTACCCGTCCTGGATACTTTTTGCTCTCACAAGCCCGCGGGAGGTTTTGACCAAGCTGCGGGTGGGCCTCGAGGCCATTTATGCGCTGCCGCTTGCTATTCCGGGGCCTTATCTGGGCGCTTTCTTCATTGCCAGCGTCCTCGTCTGCCTTGGAGCAAAAGCCTTTGAGTGGAGCCGATACGTGCTCTATGGAGCCTATCTTCTTGCCGCTCTGTTCCTGATGGTGGTGAGGCCGGAGGCGAGAATCCTTCACGGCCTGGCGGCACCGGCAACCTTGATGGCCACCGCACTCTTTGTCCGGTTGCTTGATGCGGCCACGTCACGCCTGAGAGACATGACCCGTGGCCGGGCGGTCGTGCTAGGGCTACTGCTTTTCGGGGCTGTGCACTCCACGCCGACCTTCGTGAGGCTTTTCTCGGGCCGGCCTGAGGCAGCCGTCCGCACAGATGCAGCGCGCATCGCCGCCAGGGAAGTGGCTGCCTTGGTGGATGCGCCCGTCGCCACCGACCTGCCTTGGCCTCTCTCCTGGCATGGCGACGTGAAAACGCTCTGGCTGCCCGTCTCGAGGCGCGAACTTGACAAAGTGGAAGAAGTCATCGGGCCAGTCAAGTGGCTTCTTCTAACGCCTTTCGTACAAGCGCGGCGACAAGAAGAGAAGGCCGACGAGTGGGCCAGGCTCTGGGCAGCAGCCCGCGAACGAGACATATTCAGCCACGGCTTCGTCACCTACCGCCGCTTGCCCGGGGACTGGATTCTCTTCCGGCGCACTACAGTAGACCTAACCGGAAGGTAGGTGCTGGCGAGTGCAAACCGAGCCGCCCGACGAGCATTCTCACAACGGCGCGCCTGGCCAAGTTGAGGCCGGCGCAAGGTGTTACCACTGTGGGGCCGTGCTGGCCGAGGGTGCCAGTGTGTGCCCGGCTTGTGGCCGGCGCCAGACCAGGTGGTGTTACTGCGGACGCGAGATACCGGTCGCCGAGCCGACGTGTCCCTACTGCGGGGCCGACTGGTCCAAGGCGGTGCGCGTGCGGCGGCGTGCGCGAAGAGTTGGCGTTGATTTCCGCAGGCTGGCCGGATACATAGCGGCCGGGATACTTGCCGCCATCTTCGCTGCCGCCTTGCTCAACAGTATTGTAGGCGCCCTTGCCCTCCGCAGTCTGCCGCCTGAGCAGCATGACCTCCCTGATGATTTCTCATCCAGGTTCGGCCTGGCTATGCAGACAGTTGGCCGTAACCTGGCCGTGGTTTGGGATCGGATTGCCGGTTTGGGTGGAAGCTTCTGGTCGGTATTGGCGATAATTCTCGTCGGGGCAGTAGGCGGGGCCTGCGTGTACTTGTGGCGTGTGGGCGGGGTAAGGTTGCCCAGACTGAGCCGCAGCAAGGCGTACAAGCGTCGGCGTGCGCGCGGATAGCAAGGTCATGTCGGTGTCGCAAACAGACCGGGGCCACCATCGAACCGCGCTGCCTGCTGCGTGGGGGCAAGCGGGCGTGTTATTGGGCCTGCTTGCTTTCGTCTTTGGCCCTACCTGGGCCTGGGCCGTCGGCATTTGGCGTGAAAGCGAATATTACGGCCACGGCTTCCTAATCATCCCCGTAAGCGGCTATCTTGCCTGGCGGCTGGCCCGCCGTCGCCCGATGCCCGGCGGCTCCAACTGGCCCGGCTTACTGCTTACAGGTTTCGGCTTGGTCCTTCATCTCGGCGGTCGTCTCTTGGACGTTTGGTTCCCGTCGGGCTTTGGGTTCGTTGTCGCCTTGGGTGGGCTTGTCTGGTGGCTGTGGGGAGCCAAGACGGCACGCCACTTCTGGTTTCCCATCGTCTACTTGGCCTTCGCCGTGCCCCTGGAACGCATTCTTGTGCTCCAGTTGGCCCAGCCTCTTCAGCTTGGCTCCACCGCAGCGGCGGCGGTGGTCCTTAAAAGTGCAGGATTGCCCATTGAGCACGAGGGGACGACCTTACGGGTTCCCGATTACACCTTTGAGGTGGGGGTGCCGTGTAGCGGCCTGAAGACCGCCATTGCCATGACTGCTCTCTCGGCTTTGGTGGGCTACCTGATGACCGGAGTGTGGTGGGCGCGATTGGGTATCTTTTTTGCGGGCGTGCCCTTGGCGCTGGTAGCCAATGCCTTGCGCATAGTGGTCGTGCTGGTGCTGGCTAGCACGGTCAGTCCGGCGGTGGCCGAAGGCTTCTTTCACACGGCATCGGGATTGCTGGTGTTCGCCTTAGGAGTCGGTGGCATGCTGCTGGTGGCGAGGTTTTTAGGATGCCGGGCTATTCGGTCCGATATCTGATAGCCTGCGGGCTGTTGGTGTTTGCTGGTGTTGGGGGGCTTGTTGTGACGCGGCGGCAGCCCAAGACGCACGCCGCGCCCGATTGGGCGAGCACTCTACCGCGCCAGGTGGGGGGCTGGACTGGCTATGACCTTGCGGCTGACAAGGAAGTAGTCGAGTATCTTGCCGCCGACGCCCTCCTAGCCCGCCGCTACGTTCGAGCTGGCCGCGCCCTCGACGTCACCGCTGTCTTCGGCACACGTTGGCGGTCCCTCCACTCTCCGGCGGGATGCTACCCCTCCCAGGGCTGGCAGGTTCAGCAGCGCCGCGACATCGAGGTTACGCCTCTCAGCCCCCTGCCCCATCCTGGGCCTCTCCATGCTGAAAAGCTTCTCGTCAAGAAGGCCGACCGCTATCTGCTCGTCCTGTATCTGTATGCCTATCCGGGCGGCACCACCGCTAGCTGGGTCGAGCAATGCCTGAAGGTGGCAAGGAGCGGAGTAGGGGCCGGGGGAATAGTGCTGATAGTGAACGGCGAGTGCACTCCGGAGACCGCAGTTCAGGTGGAGGGCGACGCCCGTGAGCTGGTTGGGCTGCTTTATCCATATCTGGTGAAACACTGGTATGGGCACCGATAGTTCGCGAGGAATGGATGACGTTGGCGGCGAGCGGCCTAGAGCCGATGACTTGCCGACGCTCGCCCTGCCCGCCGTTGTGGTACCGCCCGAGGAAAGCCGCGCCTACCTGGCCGCCAAGCGCATCCTCGACATTCTCGGCGCCACCGCTGGCATCGTCCTCTGCCTCCCCCTGTGGGCGGTCGCTGCCGTCCTGATAAAACTCGAGTCACCCGGCGGCGTGTTCCACGTACAGCGGCGGGTTGGCCAGGGCGGCAAGGTCTTCCGCTTCTATAAGTTGCGTACCATGTACCTCGACGCCGAGAAACGGCTGAAGGAACTGGCAGCCCACAACGAAATGGACGGGCCGGCCTTCAAGATGCGGCGCGACCCCAGGGTTACGCGCGTGGGGCGGTGGCTCCGCCGCTTCAGTCTCGACGAGACGCCCCAGCTCATCCACGTCCTACTGGGCCAGATGAGCCTGGTTGGTCCCCGCCCGCCTCTGGTCGAGGAAGTGCTCCGCTACGAGCCATGGATGACCGAGCGTCTTAGCGTCCGGCCAGGCTTGACCTGCATTTGGCAAGTGGAGGGCCGCAACGAAGTGCCCTTTACCAAGTGGGTTGAGATGGACATCTATTACATCCGCCACCGAAACTTCTGGATGGACCTGTGGCTGCTGCTGCGCACCATTCCTGCCGTGCTCATCGGCCGCGGCGCCTATTGAGCCCTCCCCCGCAGCTAGGCCGCAACGGCCACTGCCTGCTGGCGACTGGTTCCCATCGCGGGCTACCCGCTGGGCCGTTAGCTTTCGGCCGGCGGGCGTTCGCGGGCCTTGTCGGCCTCAGCGGCGAGCTTCCGCGCCGCCTCGGCATCGGCTGCCATTTCCTCGACTGTCTTGGTAGGCAGCCGCGCTGCGCCCTTGAAGCCTTCCCGCGTCGGCAGCAGGTTGCCCTTCGCCCACCGCTCCTTGGCCTCTTGGATGGCCTTCTTGTACTGCGGCAGCCACTGCTCTTGGGCGATGAGCATTTCGTCTACCATCTGCCAGATTTCTGGGGGGTTGCAGACGGCGCCGGTGAGGGGGTCCATCATAAAGGCCTGGCGCAACAGGAAATCGTCGCCCCGCACAGCCGCCTCAACCGCCAGCCGCTGGACGCTGATGCTGGCGTTGCAGACGGCCGCCGGCCCCAGGGGCAGGTCGCCGATTATTGGAATGTGGATGCCGTGGTAGTCTACGTAGCCCGGCACCTCGACGCAGCAATCCGGCGGCAGGTTGGTGATGCAGCCGCGGTTGATGACGTTGAAGTGGCCGCGGTAAATCCGGCCGGTCTCTAAGGCCTCGATGATGTAGGACCCATGCTCGTGTCCGCGGTCTTCGGGATTGAACGTCCACGGGGGCGCCTTCATCCAGTTCGGGAAGTCGTACTCGAACCAGTTTCGCCCCTCGCGACACACCCGCAGATACCCGCCCGTCTCGCCGTTTATCCACGACCCTAGGTCAATCCATTGGGGTATTTCCTCCAGGCGCTTGCGGTACCAGGGAACGTATTCACTCAGATGCCCGTTGGACTCCGTGCTGTAGTAGCCAAAGCGTCGCATCATGTCTATGCGCACCTTTTCGGTGCGGCTGAAGTCTGGGTGACGCTCGAAGGCCTCGAGTATTTCTTTTTGTGGAATCTCGCGGCCCTTATGACGCACGGAGATGAACCACGTCTGATGGTTTATGCCTGCGGCGATGATTTCGACTTCTTCGACGGGCAGGCCCAGGGCGGTGGCAATCTGCCGGTGGCCCCCTTCAACGCCGTGACACAAGCCCACGCACCATACCCCATGGCCATACTTGTTACACGCCCACATGTTCATCGCCATGGGGTTGGAGTGATTGATGAACAGGCAGTCGGGCTTGGCTACCTCCTTGATGTCCCTGCAAAACTCTAGCAGCACCGGTATGGTGCGCTGAGCGTACATTATTCCGCCTGGCCCCAAGGTGTCGCCCACGCATTGGTCCACACCGTACTTAAGGGGAATATCAATGTCGGTCTCGAAGGCCTCCAGGCCTCCTACGCGCACGAAGGAGAATACGTAATCAGCGTCCTTGAAGGCCTCCCGCCGGTCCATTGTAGCCGTAATTTTTGCCGGCAGGCCTGCCGACTCAATATCCCGCCGACAGAGCTGGTAGACCATTTCCAGGTTGCGTTCGTTGATGTCGGTGAAGGCGAAGTGTGTGTCGCGCAGCTCCGGCACGCACAGAATGTCCCTCACCTGGGAACGGGTGAAGCCGACGCTACCAGCGCCCACGATGGCAACCTTGATGGGCATCTTCTGACCTCCGTTGCCTGCTAGGCTGATGGTTCGCACGCCACAATTGCGGCGAGCGGCGGTATGTTTAGCACGGTGGTGCGGCCTAGGCAACTTATTTTCTGGACGTGTCGGTCATCAAACGCGCGCGCACCAAATTCTCGGCGCCCCATACAGGATTCACCGCGTCGCCGGCGAAGCGTCTCATGCCTGCAGGCGGCCGGTGGTGTTCGAAGCCATCTGGTTGCCCAGCAACAGGAGGAACGATTATGAGGCCCGCGAGGCTGTGTTGGCTTACAGGTGTGGCCCTTACCGCCGTACTGCTTTGGGGCTGTGGCCGACGGGCGGCCCAGCCTTCTGCGGCGCCGGAGGCGCAAGCTCCTTTGTCCACGCCGTCAACTGCCGCCAAGTACATCATTGCGGTGGTTCCCAAGGGCACGGCCCACGTGTTCTGGAAGACCGTTGAGGCGGGCGCCCGTGCCGCAGGAAAGGAAGTGGGCGCGGAAATCCTGTGGAATGGGCCGGCTGAAGAGACCGACGTATCCGGCCAGATTGCCATCATTGAGGACTTCATCACGCGCAAGGTGGACGCCCTCGTGATGGCTGCCTGCGACGCCCAGGCTCTTGTGCCCCTGGTGAAAAAGGCCATGGGAAAAGGCATACCCGTCATTACCATTGACTCCGGCATCGCCACCGACGACGCCCTGTGCTTCGTTGCCACCGATAATGTACTCGGCGCCCGCAAAGGCGGCGAAAAGCTGGCCGAGCTAATAGGCAAGAGGGGAAAGGTCGGTCTCATCCCCTTCATCAAAGGGGCAGCCACCTCTGACATGCGTGAGCAGGGCTTCCGCGAAGCCATCGCAAAGTACCCCAACATTACCATCGCGGCCACGCTGTACTCCCAAAGCGACGCCTCGATAGCCATGCAGAAGACCGAGGACATGCTCACATCGGTGGCGGACCTGGCGGGCATCTTCGCTGCCAACGAGCCGGCTGTTGTCGGCGCCGCCCAGGTTCTCAAGCAGCGTAACCTAGCGGGCAAGGTCAAACTCGTCGGCTTTGATGCCTCTGATGCCGAAATCGCGGCTCTCAAAGAAGGTGTCGTCCAGGCCCTCGTCGTCCAGAACCCTTACCGGATGGGCTACGACGGCGTGAAGCTGGCTGTCCAAGCTATCAAGGGCGAAAAGATCCCCAAGCGTGTTGACACTGGCGTGCTCATCGTCACCAAGGAGAACCTCAGCGAGCCTGAGACTCAGAAGTGGCTATATCCCTTGGGCAGGCCACCGACAAGCTGAGGAAGAGCGCCGAGTCGTCGCCGTTCTCCGCCCGGAGGGTTTCGAGGCCCGAGAGCTTGCCTTCGCTCTCGGGCCTCGCGGTTTTTCGTTACACAGCGCCTGTAGTCGGCTTTGGGCCCTGCTATGCTTTGCTTGGTCACCCAATCCTTATCGTGGCGATGCCAAAGGGCGACAGTCTCACCGACACCACGTCGCCTTCGCGGGAGGCCGTGTTGTTGCCGGCTGGCCGCTCAAGTAGGTCCGTCTCTACCACTGGGCCGTCCGCGGGAGCAAGCATTGGCGACACTCGCACTTGCGCCTTCGTCTCTCTGCCCTCGGTTTCGAACATCCGCAGGATGACGCCGGTCGAGTCCTCAGCTTTCTTAACGGCGCTTATCATGACGTTGGGGGTGAGTACTTCGATGCCGGCTGCTTCAGGCGGCAGCTCCCCTGGATGAACGGTGGTATTGACCGCAATCGGCCGGTGGTTGAAGGCGTATCCTGCGCGGATAGCCGCGGACGCACTGAAGGGAGTGGTGTGGGGAATAAGCCCATAGCGTATTTGGTGTGCGCCCAGCTCCGGCAGAGGATCAGGGTCGTAGCTTGACCGCAGCAGCGTCAGGCGGATGGTATCGTCGGAAAGCTGGTGGCCGTACTTGCTATCGTTTACCAGGGTCGCGCCCAAGGGCTGCTCCTCGTTGAATAGGGACGTGCCGGTGAGGTCAACCCAGGTCAGGGCTGGCGCTTCTTCTCCATCGGCTTCACGCTCAATGCTGCCGAAAGGTATCTCGAAGTTAGCCCGGCCGCTTTCTATGAGCATGGGGAAGGATGCTCGAAGCGTGGGTACACCGCTGGCCGGATCGCCGCGCTCAAGCCAATTGACGTCGAGGGTGAAGTTGATTTGCCGACTGCCGCGGGCTAGAGAGATGGTGAGGCGATAGTCGGAGTTCTTGTGGCGGGCACTGAGGCGGACTGCGGCGAGGTGGGGCCCCTTGTGTAGCACCTCAAGCACCGATGGGGCTAAAGGCTCCTCGCGGCCCACGATGGCCCCCAACTGCCATGCCGTCATTCCGTGGGGCGCCTCTTGCTCGCGCTCGATGGCCCCGAGGACTGCTCCTGGCATGGCAAACTGCTCACCGGTTTCCTTGTCCACCAAGCTGACGATGCCACCCTGCTCGCCCGAGACAATGATTTCCAGATGCTCGTTGCCCATAAGAACGGGGTTGAGTAGTTGGGCGTTGACGTACCCAAGGCCGTAGACTGGTCGGCCTAACTCGCGTACATAAGCACCTTCGCTTACCGGTGCCGTGCCAGGCTCCACCACATACGCGCGGTAGCCCATCGCCGGTAGGTCGTTGGCTGGGAAGGCCACCACGACGAAGTTGTGCCCCCAGTAGTGACCCCGCTCCACCACTTGTCCGGCTGTCGCCTTGCCCTCGGCGTCTCGCACGACTACCGCGTCATCAGCCAGCTCCCGATTCCACACCTTTACCTGCACAACCTCATCCCGGGGGAAGGGCGCCGGATTGAAAATGAGAAACACGTCCCCGCCCGCCTGGCCTGCCCCTAAGGTTGACACGCCACCCCACCAAGCCCCGTCGCCGGCGCCCGCTCCCAGCCCCATGTCCCCACCTGCCAAGCTCGGTGCCAGAGCAGATGTATCAACCTTCTCCGCCAGCGCCCGCAAGCCCCGCGTCCGAATCATGTTGGTGTTCGCCAAGTTTTCTTGGAACAACCCCATGGCGTATTCCACGGTCTCTTTTACGCCGGAGCCAGGCAGGATGTCGTGGAACTGTAGGAACATGGCTCGCCGCCAGCACCCCGTCAGCACCTCAGCCGGATACTCCATTCCACAAACGTTTCGTGCCAGCAGCGCCACGACCTCAGTGTCCACAAGGTCATTCTCATTGACCCGGTTGGCGAATTTGATGCGGCTTTCCGAGGTATAGCAGCCTTCGAATACGAAGTTCAACTCGTTGTTATGGACGGGCAGCTCGAGGCCACGGGCAGCGATTTCTTCCTCAACGGCTGAGAAGTACTCGTCGGTGGTGGCCAGTTTGACCTGCGGCCAGATGGGCCACGAGGCCATCTCTCGGGCCGCGCGAAGATGTCGCCGCGTTGGCCCACCACCGTGGTCTCCAACGCCATAGACCCAAAGCAGTTTCTTCAGTCCCGTGTTGCGTTCCATGGCGAAGAGCAGGTGGGTCATCCATGGCGTTATTTCGCCGTTGTAGCCATTGGGCGAATCGTCGTAGGCCAGTATCCGCGACCCATCCTTTCCCTCCCACCAGAAAAGCTGTGATGTTTCGCCTGCGGCCATCGCCCGCAGCCGCGGCCCCGATGCCCGATGGTGGTAGTATCTCGTCACTCCGCCGCGCCGCAATATCCCCGGCAGCGTCCAGCAGTGCCCGAAGGTATCGCACTCCCAGTCAATTTTCACCGCGTCGAAGTCCAATCCAAGATTCTCGCGCACCCATCGGCGGGTATAGAGAAGGTGCCTGCACAGTATCTCGCCCGACGCCAGATTCTTATCGCCTTCCACCCACTGGCTGGCCGTCACTTCCCATCGGCCCTCGGCCACCCGCTGCTTTATTCGCTCGAAAAGCTCCGGCGCGTACTTGCGCATGGCGTAGTAGACCGACGCCTGACTTTGGGAGAAACGGAACTCAGGAAACTCGTCCATGAGCTTGTCCATGGTGGAGAAGGTGTCGTAGCAAACCGCTACGGTCTCCGGCCAGGGCCACATCCAGTTCATGTCAATGTGCGCGTGACCGACGCAATATATGACGTATTCTTTGGCGGCTTGGCCCAGGGGCGCCAGAACCTCCTCGGCTTGCTCCACCAGCCTCCGAGCTCCACCCGCCCCCGACCGTATTCCCTCGAGCACGACTTGCGCTGCCTGTTCCAACAGCGGTGCCCATTCGCTTTCCTTCTCCGGATGCGCTTGGAGCATCCGAAGCGCGAAGTCGTACTCTGCCTTGAAGCGCTCCAGCACCTGCCTGCATTCGCCCTCAGCCGCGTTGATGGCCGCAATCCTTTGCCCGAGATCCGCCTGGGAACTCACGCTGACTTCACTCCTTGAGGTAGGGGTACCCTTGTCTGCCCACCGCCAGCGGCGCTCGCCCAGCTTCGGGCGTCAGCTTAGGCCCAGCTCTCGCTGCAGTCAAGCGCCGGTCGTTTCGGTCGGTCTGTGCGCATGCAGGTGGCACCAAGCTTGTCTGCCCCCGCGCTGCGCCAGCTACTCACGCGCGAAAGGGGCCGCGATGAGGTGGGGTAGGTGCTGCCGAGGTTCCACAACGAGCCTGGCGACAGCCGCTACGGCGATGACTTGCAGTGCGGCTGCTATCACAAGCGCAGCGGTTGGCGACGCGAACTGGGCTACCACGCCGGCGCCCACTGGCCCGATGAGGCGCGGCGGCAGCATCAGCGTCTCCACCATGGCGGTGTACATGTTCTTGTCGGCCTCTGGTGCCGTCTCGATGATTAGGTTTGTGAGCGCTAAATCACCGATTCCGACGCAGCCTAAAAGCGTGAACCCAGCAAAAGCTACCCACGGATGCGGCGCGGCCAGAACCAGGAGAGTTCCAGCCGGCGCGACCACGCTCGCCGCAAGCATGGACGCCTTGTGCCCTCGCCGGTCGCCGAGCCACCCTCCAAAAGGTGCGGCCACAGCTTGGCCGGCAGCCATGAGGAAACCCAGAATCCCTGCATACGCGGCTGGCAAATGAAAACGCGACAAAGCCACTATCGTCGCAAAGATGAGAGGTGCTCGCGATACCTCAATGGCCCATCGGGCGAGGATGAGGCGCGTCCAGGGACTTGTTGGTGCTCGCAGTAGCCGCCAGGCATCGCGCACGCTGAAGGGCCCGCCGGTGCCCAATTCGGCCTCCACAACCAGCGAGTATCCGAAAGAAGCCACGAGCATCAGAGTGCCCGCCACAATGAAGAGCATAGCAAAGCCGGTGTAGCCAGGGGATTGCCCGAGCACCGCCGCCGCATACAGTCCGCCCAGCAGCGTCATAGAGGCCAAAGAGGCCCCCATCGCTCCAAGAGCACGTCCTCTCCGGCTCGGCGGAAGCATTCGGTTAATGAAGTCGTACCAGGCGGGCAGGATAAAGCCTCCGGCGGTGGAGCTAAGGCCGACGAGCAGTATTAGGAGGGCTGTTGCCAGGTGGGGCCTCTGGGGAGCCAACGCCCCGATGGCCAGCCCCGTGACAACCCACAGCGCGCCGATGGGCAGCAGCGCCACCACGAGAGCCCCTTTGCGCTTCCTTAGCCGTCGGAATACCAAGGCGCCGGGTATCTGGGTCAAGGCTGCGCCGACGGTGGATGCTGCTGGCAAAGCCCCTATAACCATTGCCGGCGCCTGTAGTTCCTTCAGCAGTGCGGCGACGACAGTCATCAGGCTTGTGCACGCCATCGCGAATCCCCAGAGCCCCTCGATGCAGATGTTCACAGCGAGGTTGCGCCAGAAATGTACCACCCGAGTATCGCAGGTTTGTGTCTGTGCCATCCGGTCACTCTCCCGGGTTGCCGAAGCTTAGCGCCCCTTCCTGTTGGGCGCAAGAGTTCGCGAAATTTTTCGTGGGGAGGGGTTGACAGGGAGGGGTAGCGGAGGTATAATTTGTTTGGTGCAAACAATGAATTCCTGCCCGAAATCCATTGCCAACCGCGGCCGTCGCGCCAACGCCACCAACGGCTTCGCCGTCCGCTGTGCCAATCTTCAGGCGGTTTTGAACCTCCTCCACGGCGGCCAGCCGCTTTCCTCTCCGGAAGTTTGTGAAATCCTTGGCCTTCATCCCTCGACGGTTGCTCGGATCATGGCCAGCCTTCGGGCCGCGGGCCTGGTGCGCGAGGTGCCTGGACCGGCTCCTTCGTCGGTGGGGCGCCCGCCGAAGGTGTGGCAGCTCAATGAGACGGCTGGCTTTGCTATTGGGCTATCCCTCAATCCCATGGTGCTTCGTGTTGTGCTTGCCGACCTGACTGGCCACCGCGTGGCGACGCGTACCTTCGCCTACGACCCTCCGCTCAAGGCTTCCGAAGTCGCTCAGGCTATTTGTCATGCCGTGGAGGCTGTGACTGAGGGGGTAGATGCGGTCCGTATTTACGGTCTTGGGGTTGCCCTGTCCGGCGTAGTAGACCCCACCGCGGGCGTCGTGCGGATGTCCGGCGGGCTTTTGCGCCAGAACGGCAGCTTTGTGACCGAGTACCCCCTTGCGGATGAGTTGAGGGAGCTCCTGCCGTGGCCGGTGTGCGTCGCCAATGACGCCAACGTTGGCGCTTTGGCGTGTTTTCGTCGGATGGCCCGGAGGGGAGAGGTGAGCGCCGACGGGTCTCTGCTTTACATAATGGCCGTCGAGAGCCTTTGGGGATTTGGCGCGGGCGTGATAATCAAGGGCCGGCTTTACACGGGCGCCCGAGGAGCTGCCGGCGAAATCCTTCATCCTCGCCTCCTCTCTTATCAGCCCGATTTGCGCGAGCTTGCCCGCCGAGCGGTGTCGGGTGACGCTGCAGCCACGGCTGAGGTGCTGGAGCAACTGCGGGCGATTCTGGAGCATTTCGCCGCGCTGGCGATGACGTTAGACGCTGAGCGGGTCGTGTTGGGGGGTGCCTTGGCAGCCTTGGGCGAGCCCCTTCAGCGGCTTATGGGCCGACTGGTGGCGGAAAGTCCTGGCTTCGGGCCGTATCTTGCGGACCTTGCCGACCGGGCCTTCGTCCTCGACGAACTTTGGCCCGATACCCTGGCTGTTGGTGCTGCCGAGCTCGTCCTTGACGACCTTTTCCGAGAACCGGTGGCGGGCCAAGCCGGCCCGTTGGTGCAAACGGTTTTGCGACACGGGCAATCCACGGTCGCGGTGGGTTGACCGGACTGTTGGTGTCTCAGTCGCGACAGAGGTTTTGCGCAGGACCTCGCCTTCTGGCGAGGAGACAACCGGCGGCCCAGAGCCGCCAGCAGGAGGTCAGGACGATGCGAAGGGGCTTCACGCTCATCGAACTGCTGGTCGTGATAGCCATCATCTGACTGCTGAAGAAGTGGGGTTAGGGGGCTGGGGAGGGAGGCATTGGTGGGGGTTGGTGGGAGAGGACGGTCACCGAGGAAGGTGCAGGTTTTCCCCCGCAAGGTTGCATTTCGGGATGCTTTCGGTTTTCTGCATGCTTGCCAGGCGCCATCTGCTGGCTCGGTCATCCACTGGCGGTCCAGGCGTGGCGGGCCGGGGGACCGCTTTCCCGCGCCGTGGCGGCCCGGGCTATGCGCACGAGGTTGGTCATGAAGCAACTCAGATAGGCCTGGATAGTCACGCCCGCCAGGCCTCGGTAGCGGGCCCGGTGCATTCCGCTGCGCCTCTTCTGGAAAGCG